>ERZ1023203.8-NODE-8-length-183074-cov-15.419738_pt1 | contig 183074 bp, 156 predicted proteins | sample MGYA00380444_ERZ1023203 | MGnify/ENA primary metagenome ERZ1023203 (study PRJEB33173, sample SAMEA4830386) | metagenome | study: EMG produced TPA metagenomics assembly of the PRJEB25223 data set... | reverse complement strand
TCAATCGGAGTTCTCTTAACTTTTTTAGGATGGCATTCTCCGCTCTCAGGTACTCTCTCTCTTGTTTTCTCAACAATAGTATACCCGTTTTTCCTGTATTGTGCTAGCCAGTTAAGAAGTATCGTACGACTTGGGAGACCGTATTCAAGAGAAACTCTATCTTTAGTCCAGCCTTCATGTCAGACTTTATGAATCATTTCTTGTTTTAAATCAGGAGAATAGTAACGATTTTTTCCTTTTTTGACGAACTCTATTCCGTAACGATCAATCAATTTAATCATGTACCTAAGATTAGAATTGTTTATCCCAAATTTATTTGAAAGCTTCTCTAAGCTATATCCTTGTTTTCTAAGTTCATAGATCTGAACTTTATCATCATAAGTTAATTTCATAATAAAAACACCCCAAAAGTTAGATTTTTTCTGTCTAACTTTTGGGGTGTAGTTCATGTACACCTGATATGATGCGTTTTTTGAATTTTATAGACTGCTCGTTTAAACTCTATTTACCTCGTACATTCCGGAGCGAGACGGAATATTAGCCACATACAAAATGAGTACTATTAGGATTTTATTTTCGTGTACAATTTCAGCTATTCTTGTTATAATCAGCCTATAGGAATCAAGGAGGTGACTCTTATGGCTGTTTTTGTGTCTTTGGATGGAATTGTGGTAGAAGTACTTGATGTCTTTTCTTCTTTTAATGGGGATAGTGAGTTTTTCTTGTGTAAACGTCTTAAAGACAAGAGTCAGTTTGTTATGGAACGCTCTCAGTTCGAGGAGATGTTCCAACTTCAAAGTAGTCGCTTGACGACGCAAGAAAAATTACAATTGTTTACCTCCGTGTTTGCTGGACGTTATGATGTTTATGCTAAGAATTTTATCAATGAACAAGGGAAAATTCAGTATTTTCCTTCCTATGATTATGGTTGGAAGCAGTTGCCACCTGAAAAACGGAGTTTCCAGACATTGACGAACTCCGTTTTGAAATCTCATTTTCGTGGGGAGGCAGCTATCGGTATCTTTCCTATGCACTTAGATGATAGCTGTCATTTTTTGGTACTGGATTTTGATGAAGGAGATTGGAAAGAAGCTGGTTTAACCATTCGAAGAATAGCCAGGGAACGCCAGATGGAAGCCCATTTAGAGATTTCTCGTTCGGGTTACGGACTCCATATTTGGTTCTTCTTTGAGGAAGCGATTCTGAGTCGAAAGGCTCGCCTGTTTGGAAAGAAACTATTAGAATTGGCTATGCAGGAAAGTATGCAACTGTCCTTTGATTCTTTTGATGGCATGTTTCCAAATCAGGATGTTCTTCCTAAAGGTGGATTTGATAATTTAATTTCCCTTCCTTTTCAAGGAGAAGCTTATCATCAAGGGCGAACGGTCTTTGTGGATGAACATTTTCAGCCTTATGAAGATCAATGGAGGTATCTACAAGAAATTCAGAGGATTTCAACTGCTAAAGTGGCACTGTTAATCCAAGAGGAGTTAGGCAAGCAAGAATTGGATAAGGAGTTGAAGGTCGTTTTATCCAATATGATCCAACTTGAAAAATCGTCTGTGACATCCAAGGCACTTTTTTTCTTGAAAAATATGGCTTCCTTTTCTAATCCCGAATTTTATAGTGGATTGAAACTAGAATAGTACACCTCTGCTTCTAAAACATTGTTAGAAATCGATTTGACTTTCCTGATCGATTTGTCCTGTTATTATTTCATTTTACTATATTTAAAGCAGGCTATGCGACAGCCAACCTATCAAATTCCTGAGCGAATGTATTTATTTGGAGAATCCGATTATTATTTATGGCTGCCAAGAGGCTTGTTATATCCATTGCAAGATAAATTTAAGCAGGTAGTTGTGGAGGATAGGAGAAAAGTACAAAGGTCTATTAGAGTAGCATTTAAGGGAGAGCTTACTTTGGAGCAAGAATTAGCCCTGTCAGATATGACTTCTAAAGAAAATGGTTTACTTCATGCGGAGACTGGTTTTGGGAAGACCGTTTTAGGTGCTGCTCTTATCTCTGAACGGAAAACAAAAACAATTATCCTAGTTCATAATAGGCAACTCTTAGACCAATGACTGGATCGTTTAAAGTGTTTTTTGACTTTCGAAGAGGCAGAAGCTACCCGTTATACACCATCAGGTCGTGAAAGGGTAATAGGCTATGTCGGGCAGTACGGTGGGGCTAAGAAATGACTGAGTAAACTGGTTGATGTTGTTATGATTCAATCTCTATTTAAGTTGGAAAATAGTCAAAGTCTTTTGGATGAGTATGAGATGATGATTGTGGATGAGTGTCATCATATCTCTGCCTTGATGTTTGAAAAAGTTGTTGCTCAGTTTAGAGGGAAGTATCTTTACGGTTTGACGGCTACGCCTGAGCGTAAGAATGGTCATGAGCCTATTGTTTTTCAGAGAATTGGTGAGATACTCCATACTGCTGATAAGAGGGAAACGGATTTTAAACGGCAATTGCAATTAAGATTCACTTCTTTTGGTCATTTGGAGATTGAAAAGACCAAAGCAAGTAATTTTATACAGCTCAGTGATTGGATTGCTACAGACTCAGCGAGGAATCAGTTGATTCTCAAGGATATTCTAGCCCAAGTGGCAGAAGGACGGAATATCTTGGTTTTAGTTAATCGAATTCAACAGATAGATGTCTTTGAAAAGTTATTGAAAGAGAAAGAGGTTGATGACTGTTACATTATTAGCGGAAAAACCAAAGTCCGAGAAAGAACGAGTTTACTGGAGACGTTAGAACAGTTAGATAAAGGGTTTGTTTTGTTGTCTACTGGAAAATACATTGGCGAAGGTTTTGACTTACCTCAGTTGGACACGCTTATCTTGGCAGCACCCTTTTCTTGGAAAAATAATTTAATTCAGTATGCAGGTCGGATTCATAGAAACTACAAGGATAAGTCTTTGGTGCGTATTTTCGATTATGTGGATATTCATGTTCCTTATTTAGAAAAGATGTTTCAGAAACGACAAGTAGCTTATCGAAAGATGGATTATCGTGTCATCGAGGGTGAGGAGAAACAATTCGTTTATGTTGATAGTAGATATGAGAAGGTGTTGAGAGAGGACTTAGCAGGGGAAAGACAGGAATGTCTGCTTATTTTACCTTATGTGCACCAGACAAAACTGATGAATTTTCTAAAAGAATTTAGGATTAGTCAAATTGAGATATGTATACCAGAGACGGTTACAAATAAAGCATGGCTAGACCAGTTGAAGAGCCAGAAAATTAAAGTGTCTTTTACTCAATCAAAAATAGTAACGCCTATTCTTTTGGTGAATAAGACTATTGTTTGGTATGGTGCAATGCCATTATTAGGGAAGGTAGATGAGATGACCATATTACGTTTGGAATCAGCTAGTATAGTTTCTGAACTAGTGGCAGGTTTACGATAGAGAAAATTTTTAAAAATTTCTATGTATGATTTTCATTTCTTTAGTGAGACTGTTGCCATTATCACATTCGAATCACACAAAATAAAAAAATTTTTATAAGTACTTGACAAATAGATTGAAATATCATAAAATAAAAACGGTTACAGAGTTATTAATTATTTAAGCTTCATGTCACCATTAAAAATTGAAATAAAAGGATGTTATCACTAATACAAGTGAGCAGGAACCTATTTAATCACATCAGAAGAAGTTTCTTGATGTTTTTAAGTAGGTTCCTTTTATTTTAAAAGGGAAATTTTATGATCATAAAACGAATACTAAACCACAATGCCGTAATTGCGCAAAGTAAAAAAGATATCGATATTCTTCTTTTTGGAAGGGGAATAGCTTTTGGAAGAAAAACTGGAGATAAAGTAAATCCAATTGATATTGAGAAAAGTTTTTTTCTCAAAAATAGAGATAATATGACCCGTTTTACAGAGATGTTTATTAACGTTCCTTTGGAGTTGGTGTACATCACCGAAAAAATAATTAACCTAGGTAAAATAACATTGGGTAATAATTTTGATGAAATTATCTATATTAATTTAACGGATCATATTTCTTCGAGCATAGAACGTTATAAAGAAGGGATTATTATTTCGAATCCCCTACGCTGGGAAATCTCGAAATATTATAAAGAAGAATTTGAACTTGGGAAAAGGGCTTTACAAATAATAAAAAAAGAGTTAGGTATTGAACTTCCAATTGACGAAGCTGCATTCATAGCGCTACATTTTGTTAATGCTAATTTAGAAAATAATTTTCAAGAGTCGTATAAAATCACTGAAATAATTATGGGAATTGAGAAAATCATTCAAGATTTCTATTGTACTGAGTTTAACCAAGATTCTATTGATTATTATAGATTCATAACTCATATAAAATTATTTGCCCATCGCTTGGTTGAAAATACAACTTATTGTGACGATGATGATGAAGACTTGTTAGCATTAATGAAAAATAAATATCCTAGAGAATATGAATGTGGTGAACAGGTGGCAATGTTTATACAAACGGAGTACAATTATTTGCTGACTTCTAGTGAATTAGTTTATTTGATGGCTCATATTCGTCGCTTAACAAAAAACTTAGATTAATAGAATAGGAGAATACCATGAGTTATAAAGATACGGTACAAAAAATCCTCGATGTAATTGGAGGTGAAAAAAATGTCAATAGAGTTACCCATTGTGTAACACGTTTAAGATTAGAATTAAAAGATGAAAATTTAGTCAATGATGATGATGTGAAGAAGATACCAGGTGTAATAGGTATTATGAAAAAAAATGGACAATATCAAATTATACTTGGTAATGATGTAGCTAATTATTATAAAGAATTCGTTAAACTTGGCAATTTTGAATCCGATTCAGTTGTTCAAGGGCACAAAGGGAATATTTTAGAAAGAATCATTGAGTATATCGCTGGTTCCATGACTCCAATCATTCCAGCAATGTTAGGGGGAGGTATGCTGAAAGTCTTGGTAATTATTTTACCAATGCTTGGTATATTGCAATCAGATTCTCAGACTATTGCTTTTTTGACATTTTTTGGGGATGCTCCATATTATTTCTTACCGCTGTTATTAGCTTATTCTGCATCACAAAAATTAAAAGTAACATCTACATTAGCTATGTCTGTAGCAGGTGTACTTCTCCATCCAAATTTTGTTCAAATGGTGCAATCAGGGAATCCTCTTAGTTTATTTGGTGTACCTGTGACACCAGCTAGTTATGGTTCGTCAGTCGTTCCAATTCTTATTATGGTTTGGTTGATGAAATATATTGAAAAAATGATTGCTAAATTAACACCAGCTGTTACTAAGAGTTTTTTGCAACCTACGCTAGTATTATTAGTATCAAGCTGTATTGCCTTAGTTGTAGTCGGGCCTATTGGAGTAATTGTTGGTGAAGGATTATCAAATCTAGTTGGGCAAATGTATGGTGTAGCTGGATGGCTTACATTAGCTATTCTTGGTGCTATTATGCCATTTATTGTTATGACTGGAATGCATTGGGCTTTTGCACCTATTTTTTTGGCGGCATCTATTGCTACTCCAGACGTATTAATTCTTCCAGCAATGTTAGGGTCAAACTTAGCTCAAGGGGCTGCTTCGATGGCTGTTGCATTAAAGAGTAAAAATAATAATACAAAACAAATTGCTTTTGCAGCAGGTTTCTCAGCCTTACTTGCAGGGATTACCGAACCTGCATTATATGGTGTGACTTTAAAATATAAAAAACCGCTTTATGCAGCTATGATTGGTGGTGGATTAGCGGGATTATTTGCAGGTCTTACTAGTGTTAAAGCGTATCTATTTGCTGTCCCATCTTTGATAGCGTTGCCTCAATTTATTTATTCTGATGTACCATCAAATATTGTAAATGCTTTAATTGTGGCGGTTATTTCGGTTGTTATTACCTTTGTATTAGCTTATATATTTGGAATCGATGAAGAAGAGAGTTCTAGCAATTTAGAAGTTAAAGCTGGAGTTTCAAATAAAAAAATGATATTTTCTCCTATATCAGGAGAAATCATTCCGTTAAGCGATGTCCAGGATAAAACATTTTCAGATAAACTAATTGGAGACGGAGTAGCGATTATCCCAAGTGAAGGTAAGGTTTATGCACCATTTGATGGGAAAATTACAAATATTTTTCCGACTAAGCACGCAATTGGATTGAAGAGTGATGAGGGTGTTGAGTTACTAATTCATATTGGATTAGATACTGTTGAGCTAAAAGGTCAAGGTTTTATTAGTCATGTAGAAGAAGGAGACAGAGTTTTCAAAAATCAGTTGATTTTTGAAATGGACTTGAATTTAATCAAGACTAAAGGCTACGAAACAGTTACACCAGTAATTGTAACGAATACCAATGATTTTCTAGATGTATTAGTATTACCTAATAATCAGACAATCGAGCATTCTAAGGAATTACTGGTAATATTATAATGGAGGAAAGTTATGACCATTTTTCCAGATGATTTTCTTTGGGGTGGAGCTGTTGCAGCTAGTCAAGTAGAGGGAGCATATAATGAAGATGGTAAGGGATTATCAGTTCAGGATGTGTTACCCAAAGGTGGATTAGGAGAAGCAACAGAAAATCCTACAGAAGATAACTTAAAATTGTTAGGTATTGATTTTTATCATAAATATAAGGAAGATATATCCTTGTTTTCTGAAATGGGCTTTAATGTTTTTCGTACTTCTATTGCATGGAGTAGAATTTTTCCAAAAGGAGATGAAGAAGAACCTAACGAAGCTGGTTTGGAATATTATGATGAATTGTTTGATGAACTACATGCTCACGGGATAGAGCCACTTGTAACTCTTTCACACTATGAGACTCCATTATATTTAGCAAGAAAATATCATGGATGGGTTGATAGGAGAATGATTCATTTTTATGAAAAATTTGCTCGAACAGTTTTAGAAAGGTATAAAGATAAAGTTAAATATTGGCTTACATTTAACGAAGTAAACTCTGTTTTGGAATTACCATTTACTAGTGGAGGAATAGATATACCTAAGGAGAATCTTTCGAAACAAGAATTATATCAAGCTATACATCATGAATTAGTCGCCTCGAGTTTGGTTACAAAAATTGCTCGTGAGATTAATTCAGAGTTTAAGGTGGGGTGTATGGTATTAGCTATGCCAGCTTATCCAATGACTCCAAATCCAAAAGATGTATGGGCGACTCATGAGTATGAGAATCTAAATTATCTATTTTCAGATGTGCATGTTAGAGGTTATTATCCGAATTATGCAAAAAGATATTTTAAGGAACATGACATTAACATAGAGTTTGCAGCTGAAGATGCAGAGTTATTAAAAAATTATACCGTAGATTTTTTATCCTTTAGCTATTACATGAGTGTGACTCAGTCTGCTCTTCCAACACAGTATAATTCAGGAGAAGGGAATATTATTGGTGGCTTAGTAAATCCTTATTTAGAGTCTTCTGAATGGGGATGGCAAATTGATCCAATTGGACTACGTATAATTTTAAATAGATATTATGACCGTTATCAAATTCCATTATTTATAGTGGAAAACGGATTAGGTGCTAAAGATCAACTAATAAAAGATGAATTTAATAACTTAACAGTCCAAGATGATTATAGAATTCAGTATATGAAAGAACATTTATTGCAAGTAGCTGAAGCTCTACAAGATGGTGTGGAAATTATGGGCTATACGTCTTGGGGATGTATTGACTGCGTTTCTATGTCCACTGCACAGCTTTCTAAGAGGTACGGTCTCATTTATGTTGATCGAAATGATGATGGAAATGGCACATTCAATCGATATAAGAAAATGTCCTTTACTTGGTATAAAGGAGTGATTGAATCAAATGGAGAATCCTTATTCAAATAGTTTGTTTATTGATGATTAGATATTATCACGGTTAAGGCAACATCTCATTAAATATGAAATAAAGAGGTTTGGAAGACATCAAATTCTAAACCTCTTTATTTTATAGGGGGATTAATTAATTTAATTTTGTTACAGAGAGCCGATTATAAATAGTTAACTTAGGATAGATTGGTTATATATAGTAGACTGAATCTAAAATAGTACGAAACAATTGCTAAAACATTTATAGAAATTAATTTTACTTTCCCAATCGATTTGTTTTCATCTTATTTCAATCCGCTATAAAGTTAGATAAGAATAAGCTAACAAGCAGAAGTAAGATAGGTCTTGCAAGAATGGTAAAAATCTGATAAACTAAGTGGTAATTGAATAGAAATCTGAAAGACTAGTAGCCCAAGGGAAGTATATCAGGGAGGAGAGCCGTGACTGCAAGCTCTCTATATGAAAGCTGGGTGAATTCACTTGCGCATGGATTTAGAAATGAAGGTCTGACTTGTCAGATGAAAACGGATGGTACCGCGTGTCAACGCTCCGAGTGGAGTTTTTGGCATGTGGTTTTCTTTTTATCTACGAGAGACTGATGGAGGAAATATGTCAACTATTGAAGAACAATTAAAAGCGCTTCGCGAAGAAACGCTGACTAGCTTGAAGCAGATTACTGCTGGAAATGAAAAAGAGATGCAAGATTTGCGTGTCTCTGTCCTTGGTAAAAAGGGTTCGCTCACTGAAATCCTCAAAGGGATGAAAGATGTTTCTGCTGAGATGCGTCCAATCATCGGGAAACACGTCAATGAAGCTCGTGATGTCTTGACAGCTGCTTTTGAAGAAACAGCTAAGCTCTTGGAAGAAAAGAAAGTCGCGGCTCAACTGGCTAGCGAGAGTATCGATGTGACGCTTCCAGGTCGTCCAGTTGCGACTGGTCACCGTCACGTTTTGACACAAACCAGTGAAGAAATCGAAGATATCTTCATCGGTATGGGTTATCAAGTCGTGGATGGTTTTGAAGTGGAGCAAGACTACTATAACTTTGAACGTATGAACCTTCCAAAAGACCACCCAGCTCGTGATATGCAGGATACTTTCTATATCACTGAAGAAATCTTGCTCCGTACCCACACGTCTCCAGTTCAGGCGCGTGCTATGGATGCCCATGATTTTTCTAAAGGTCCTTTGAAGATGATCTCGCCAGGGCGTGTCTTCCGTCGCGATACGGACGATGCGACCCACAGTCACCAATTCCACCAAATCGAAGGCTTGGTAGTTGGGAAAAATATCTCTATGGCTGATCTTCAAGGAACGCTTCAGTTGATTGTCCAAAAAATGTTTGGTGAAGAGCGTCAAATTCGTTTGCGTCCATCTTACTTCCCATTCACAGAGCCATCTGTTGAGGTGGATGTTTCTTGCTTCAAGTGTGGTGGAGAAGGCTGTAACGTATGTAAGAAAACAGGTTGGATCGAAATTATGGGAGCCGGTATGGTTCACCCACGTGTCCTTGAAATGAGTGGTATCGATGCGACTGTATACTCTGGTTTTGCCTTTGGTCTTGGACAAGAGCGTGTAGCTATGCTCCGTTATGGAATCAACGATATCCGTGGATTCTACCAAGGAGATGTCCGCTTCTCAGAACAGTTTAAATAATGATTAGAAAAGTAGAAATGGCAGATGTTGAGGTGTTGGCTAAAATTGCCAAACAAGCCTTTCGTGAAACCTTTGCGTATGATAATACGGAAGAGCAGTTACAGGAATACTTTGAAGAGGCTTATAGTCTGAAAACTTTGTCAACTGAGTTGGGAAATCCTGACTCTGAAACCTATTTCATTATGCATGAGGAGGAGATAGCTGGTTTTCTCAAAGTCAACTGGGGAAGTGCTCAAACTGAGAGAGAATTAGAGGACGCTTTTGAAATTCAACGCCTCTATGTGCTACAAAAATTCCAAGGATTTGGACTAGGTAAGCAACTGTTTGAATTCGCACTTGAACTTGCTACAAAAAATAGTTTTTCTTGGGCTTGGCTAGGTGTTTGGGAGCATAATACAAAAGCTCAAGCGTTTTATAATCGATATGGTTTTGAAAAATTTAGCCAACATCATTTTATGGTTGGTCAAAAAGTAGATACGGATTGGTTACTGAGAAAGAAATTAAGGTAAGAAGAGGATTCTTCTATTGAAATGATAGGAAAGGAAAAGAACCAGTGTGGCAATGGTCATTCTGGAGAACTAAATTATGCTTATATCTTATAAATGGTTAAAAGAATTGGTGGACATTGATGTGCCATCACAAGAGTTGGCTGAAAAAATGTCAACTACAGGAATCGAGGTAGAGGGTGTCGAATCACCAGCTGCTGGTCTCTCAAAAATTGTCGTCGGTGAGGTCTTGTCTTGCGAAGATGTGCCAGAGACTCACCTCCATGTTTGTCAGGTTAACGTTGGCGAAGAAGAGCGTCAGATCGTTTGTGGTGCCCCAAATGTGCGTGCTGGGATCAAGGTCATGGTGGCTCTTCCAGGAGCTCGTATCGCTGATAACTACAAAATCAAAAAAGGAAAAATCCGTGGTTTGGAGTCACTTGGAATGATCTGTTCACTTGGTGAATTGGGAATTTCTGACTCAGTTGTGCCTAAGGAATTCGCAGATGGCATCCAAATCTTGCCTGAAGATGCCGTGCCAGGTGAGGAAGTCTTTTCTTACCTAGACTTGGATGATGAAATCATCGAACTTTCCATCACACCAAACCGTGCAGATGCCCTTTCTATGTGTGGAGTGGCTCACGAAGTGGCAGCCATCTATGACAAGGCAGTCAACTTTAAAGAATTTACTCTAACAGAAACTAATGAAGCTGCGGCAGATGCCCTTTCTGTCAGCATTGAGACAGACAAGGCGCCTTACTATGCAGCTCGTATCTTGGACAATGTGACCATCGCACCAAGTCCACAATGGTTGCAAAATCTTCTCATGAACGAAGGAATCCGTCCCATCAATAACGTAGTGGACGTGACCAACTACATCCTGCTCTATTTTGGTCAACCAATGCATGCCTTTGACTTGGATAACTTTGAAGGGACTGACATCCGTGTGCGTGAAGCGCGTGCTGGTGAAAAATTGGTGACCTTGGACGGTGAAGAACGTGACTTGGACGTGAATGACCTAGTCATCACTGTCGCAGACAAGCCAGTAGCCCTTGCAGGTGTCATGGGTGGTCAAGCAACAGAAATCTCTGAAAAATCTAGTCGTGTTGTCCTTGAAGCTGCTGTTTTCAATGGCAAATCTATCCGTAAGACAAGTGGTCGCCTGAACCTTCGTTCTGAGTCATCTTCTCGCTTTGAAAAAGGAATTAATGTGGCAACAGTTAATGAAGCCCTTGATGCGGCAGCTAGCCTGATTGCGGAACTTGCAGGTGCGACGGTGCGTAAGGGCATCGTTTCAGCGGGTGAGCTTGATACTTCAGATGTAGAAGTTTCTTCAACCCTTGCTGATGTTAATCGTGTCCTCGGAACTGAGCTGTCTTATGCTGATGTAGAAGACGTCTTCCGTCGTCTTGGCTTTGGTCTTTCTGGAAATGCAGACAGCTTTACAGTCAGAGTCCCACGTCGTCGTTGGGATATCACAATCGAAGCTGACCTCTTTGAAGAAATTGCTCGTATCTATGGTTATGACCGCTTGCCAACTAGTCTACCAAAAGACGATGGTACAGCAGGTGAATTGACAGCCACACAAAAACTCCGCCGTCAAGTTCGTACTATTGCTGAAGGAGCAGGTTTGACAGAAATCATCACCTATACTCTAACAACTCCTGAAAAAGCAGTTGAGTTTACGGCTCAACCAAGTAACCTTACGGAACTCATGTGGCCAATGACTGTGGATCGTTCAGTCCTCCGTCAAAATATGATTTCAGGTATCCTTGATACCGTTGCCTACAACGTGGCTCGTAAGAATAAAAACTTGGCCCTTTACGAGATTGGAAAAGTCTTTGAACAAACAGGTAATCCAAAAGAAGAACTTCCAAATGAAATCAACAGTTTTGCCTTTGCCTTGACAGGCTTGGTTGCTGAAAAAGATTTCCAAACAGCAGCAGTTCCAGTTGATTTCTTCTATGCTAAGGGAATCCTTGAAGCCCTATTTACTCGTTTGGGACTCCAAGTAACCTATACAGCAACATCTGAAATCGCTAGCCTTCATCCAGGTCGTACAGCCGTGATTTCATTCGGTGACCAAGTTCTTGGTTTCCTTGGCCAAGTGCATCCAGTCACTGCCAAGGCTTACGATATTCCAGAAACGTATGTGGCTGAGCTTAACCTTTCAGCTATCGAAGCTGCGCTTCAGCCAGCGACTCCATTTGTAGAAATCACCAAATTCCCGGCAGTCAGCCGTGACGTTGCCCTTCTCCTCAAGGCAGAAGTGACTCATCAAGAAGTTGTAGATGCTATCCAAGCTGCCGGCGTGAAACGTTTGACAGATATCAAACTCTTTGACGTCTTCTCAGGTGAGAAATTGGGACTTGGTATGAAGTCAATGGCTTATAGCTTGACCTTCCAAAATCCAGAAGATAGCTTAACGGACGAAGAAGTCGCACGCTATATGGAAAAAATCCAAGCATCGCTCGAAGAAAAAGTCAATGCAGAAGTGCGTTAAACGATAGTATGATACAAATTCCCCCTCTAGTTTATGAACACTAGAGGGGTGATTTTATATAAAATAATTAAAATGTGATTTCTGTAAAAATACATCTATGATCAGAGTTTTGAAAACTTACAATGTCTAAATCTCTAACATAGTAGTGGTTTTTAGGCAATAAGATATGATCTATCGTTGCATTAAAAAGTTTTGGACTTTGGCTATTCCAAGTTCCTCTTTCAAAAGGTGGAAGTGCATTCAATGCGTCCCTATGAGAGCTTATTTTTGCAAGTGCTCCATGACGCATAGTTGCATTAAAATCACCTGCAATAATAGCCTTTGGATATTTTGAAGCCAATTGATTATGAATGATGTTTAAGTCTTGCTTCCAGATTTCCATTAAACCTGGCAGAGGAGGAGCAGTATGCAAGGCAATGATATCTGGTATATTTTGTTTTCTCGAATGTAATACAATTGTCCCGAACCGTGTTGTATGAAAAGTTTTAGCTTCTGTATAGAAACCATAACTTTTCTTGACAATCACAGTCACAGGAGCTATTCCACTATTGGTAGGTGGAGAAGTGAAAATATCATAGTTGGCCATAGAAAGTCCAACTTGATGAAACAATAGTTTGATTCTCTGGTTTTCTTGCTCACCTCTGATATTGGTAGCTAGTTCAGGGAATATAGCCATATCGGCATCAAAATGGCTAAAAATTCGCTCAATATGTTGTGCTTCTATTTGATTAGCGACGTTCCAAGTTACTAATTTTAAGGTTTTAGTCTTATTTGATGCAGAAGAAAGGGTTTTATCTGTTCCGAATAATAGTAATATGAGCGATAGTAAGAGCAAAATGCCAGAGTAAAACCGTATTTGTTTATTTTTCTTGTAAAAAGATAGGGAAAAAAATACGAAACTTAAAATGGCAGCCATAGTTGCAGTAGCTAAGGGGAAGGCATAAATCTGTGCCAAGATAGGTCTGGTAGATAGCCAAATATTAAGATTAGAAGATGGAAAAAAAGAATAAGTTATGATAGGGATAACAAAGAGAATGACCGAAAGGGCAGAGAGAAATGTTTTAATCATTGTGTGAGTACCTCAATTTGCAATGGTTGCTCGGAGCTAATGTGACTTTGTGACTTTACTTGATTGATATTCTTTTTCTTGTCTTCCTTATAGATTAAGTACAACCCAAGTAAAAAAAGTCCAATTTAAGATTGAAATGATTAAAAGGCACAGAGATGCAAGACAATTATACTACAAAAGGTAAACATTTGACAATCGATAGCCGTCGCTTAATCGAAAGATGGAAAAAAGAAGGAAAATCAAATAGAGAAGTTGCCTCTCTACTTGGAAAAGCTCCTCAAACTATCCACACTGAAATCAAGCGTGGGACAGTCCGACAATGTCTTGGAAAAGGGCGCTTCAAAGAGGTTTATTCTGCCGACTATGCTCAACAGTCTTATGAAAACAATCGCAAGCGCTCGGTCAAGAAATCAAGCTTGACCAAGGAACTAAAGGAAAAGATTCTCCACTATCATAACCAAAAATTTTCGCCTGAAATGATGGTGATGGCTAAAGGGGTTAACGTGGGAATTTCAACCATTTACTATTGGATTCATCGTGGAAAATTGGGGTTAAGCAAGCAGGATCTGCTTTATCCTAGAAAAGGAAAATCGCTTAAGAAATAGGCTAGCACCAACTTTAAACCCGCTGGTCAATCTATCGAATCATAATTCGCTCATTTTTTTTAAAATACATAGACGTAAAAGAAAGAGGGTTAAGTGATGAAGAATAGTGCTATTGGGAGTAATTGGAAGGATGTCCATCTGAGCTCTTTAGCAAGGAGGAAATCCTTGAAAGTGATATGCGAGTGGCTATCATGAGCGAGTTGATTGAGGCTAGGTATGAACAAGGAATCAGTCAGAAAAAGCTGGAAGAAGTCAGTGGAATAAGCCAGCCTGTCATAGCTAGGATGGAGACAGGAAAGACTAGTCCTCAGTTGGATACAGTCTTAAAAGTCCTAGCCAGTTTAGGAAAGACACTAGCAATCGTCCCACTTGAACAGGGAAAAAGTTGACTAGAATCAGTTATAGTCTTTTCTAATAACAGGTCATAGTCACTTATAAGAATTACTAATAACATGTTTTAGTATTCTAATTGGAATATAGCTGTAAAGTAAGAATTACAAAGGATTTGAGACGTTTGCTTCAAGTCTTTTTCTTTTGTCCGAAACAGATATATAGTTTCAAACTATATCAAAGCCTAATTTTTTACAATTATACAGACGCTTTCTTTTCTGTTAAGATAGTTTCAACAACAAATTTTGGAGGACACATCATGTCAACTACAATCATCGGTTTCCCTCGTTTGGGCGAATTCCGTGAATTAAAATTTACAACTGAAAAATACTTTAGAAAAGAAATCTCAGAAGAAGAACTCCTTGCAGCCGCAAAAGACTTGCGTGCTAAACACTGGAACATCGTCAAAGAAAAAGGCATCACTGAAATCCCATCAAATGACTTTTCTCACTATGACAACTTCCTAGATGCGGCTTTCCTTTTCAACGTAGTGCCTGCCTCAGTTCAAAACTTGGACTTGTCTGACCTTGAGCGCTACTTCGCTTTGGGACGTGGTTACCAGGGAGAAAAAGGGGACGTTCGCGCCCTTCCAATGAAGAAATGGTTCAACACTAACTACCACTACATCGTTCCTAAATTTGAAAAAGACACTCAAGTCAAACTTGCAGGTCACAAGATTTTTGATGAGTTTCAAGAAGCCAAAGAACTTGGATTGAACACTCGTCCTGTTCTTGTAGGTCCCTTCACTTTCCTTCAATTGTCAGACTTTGAAGAAGGCGTGAAAGCAGACGACTTCGTAGATAGCTTTGTGGCTGCTTACCAAGAAGTTTTTGCTAAATTGGCTGACCTTGGTGCGACTCGCATCCAATTGGATGAAGCGGCTCTTGTAAAAGACTTGACAGCTGAAGAAAAAGCTCTCTTCTTGAACCTTTACAACAAACTCTTGGCTGACAAAAAAGGTCTTGAAGTCTTGTTTCAAACTTATTTCGGTGATGTTCGTGACGTATACGCTGACCTTGTAAACTTGCCAGTAGATGCTATCGGTCTTGACTTTGTTGAAGGTAAGAAAACTCTTGAACTCGTTAAAGGTGGCTTCCCAGCTGACAAGACTCTCTATGCAGGTATTGTCAATGGTAAAAACATCTGGCGCAACAACTACGAAAAGAGCTTGGCTGTTCTTGAGCAAATCCCAGCTGAAAACATCGTTTTGACAAGCTCTTGCTCACTTCTTCATGTGCCATTTACAACTGCTAATGAAGAATTTGAACCAGCACTCTTGAACCACTTTGCCTTTGCAGTTGAAAAATTGGATGAAATCCGTGACTTGGATGCTATCCGCAATGGTCAAGGTTCAGAAGCTCTTGCAGCCAACAAAGAACTCTTTGCGACTGAGCGTGTTGGTAAAAATGCTGAACTTCGTGCGCGTATCGCTGGCTTGACAGACGCAGACTACACTCGTTTGCCAGCCTTTGCAGAACGTGAAGCTATCCAAGAAGAAGCTTTCAAACTTCCAGCTCTTCCAACAACAACGATTGGTTCATTCCCTCAAACAAAAGAAGTTCGTGCCAAACGTTTGGCTTACCGTAAAGGTGAATTGTCTCAAAAAGAGTACGACGCTTTCCTTGCTGAAACGATTGACGAATGGATCAAGTGGCAAGAAGATATTGACTTTGATGTCCTTGTTCACGGTGAATTTGAGCGTAATGACATGGTTGAGTACTTCGGTCAAAACTTGTCAGGATACCTCTTCTCTAAAAATGGATGGGTACAATCATACGGTATGCGTGGGGTAAAACCACCAATCATCTGGGGTGATGTCACTCGTCTTAACCCTATCACTGTTAAATGGTCTAGCTATGCACAAAGTCGTACAAACAAACCTGTTAAAGGTATGTTGACTGGACCTGTTACCATCCTTAACTGGTCATTCCCACGTGAAGACATCTCTATCAAGGATTCAACTCTCCAAATCGCCCTTGCTATCAAGGATGAAGTACTTGACCTTGAAGCTGCTGGTGTGAAAATCATCCAAATCGACGAGGCTGCTCTTCGTGAAAAATTGCCACTCCGCCGTAGCGACTGGTACGAAGACTACCTTGACTGGGCTATTCCTGCCTTCCGCTTGGTACACTCAACAGTAGCGCCAGACACACAAATCCACACTCACATGTGTTACTCAGAATTTACAGATATCATCCCAGCTATCGATAACATGGATGCAGACGTTATTTCCTTTGAAGCTAGCCGTTCAAACCTTGAAATCTTGGACGAACTCAAAGCGAAAAACTTCCAAACAGAAGTGGGACCTGGGGTTTACGATATCCACTCACCTCGTGTACCAAATGAAGGCGAAATCGACAACACAATCGAAGCCATCCTTGCTAAAGTGCCAAGCAAGAAAGTTTGGATCAACCCTGACTGTGGTTTGAAAACACGTGGTATCCCAGAAACAAAAGAAAGCTTGATCCGCCTTGTTGAAGCAGCTAAAGCTGCGCGTGAGAAATTGTAAGATTGGATTTCTCTCCATACAGTGGTTGTTCAAAAAGAAATCAACTAGAAAAGGTTATTACATATGTCACGCCAAACACCGTCACTCTCATTTGAAGTGTTCCCTCCAAACCCAGCCGTGGGTAATGGTAACATTATTTCAGCCTTGCAGTATATGCAGGAGTTGGCTCCCCATTTTATCAGTGTAACTGCCAGCAATAATAAATTTAATATCAAGGAAACGACGGTTCGTTTGGCTGACTTTATCCAAAATGATTTGGCGATTCCGACCATTGCCCACTTGCCAGCTATTTATCTAACTAAGGACAAGGTTGCTGAAACTATTGCTGACTTGGACAAAGTTGGGGTGCAGAAAATCTTGGCTCTTCGTGGGGATATTATTCCAGACGTGGAACCACAAAAGGATTTCCGCTATGCAACAGACTTGATTGAGTTTATCAAGGAACAAACCCCTCACTTTGATATTATTGGAGCTTGCTATCCAGAAGGGCATCCAGATTCGCCAAATCAGATTTCAGATATTCAAAATCTTAAGAAGAAAGTGAATGCAGGCTGTTCGAGCCTCGTAACTCAGCTCTTCTTTGACAATGAGCGCTTCTATGATTTTCAGGACAAGTGCATCTTGGCTGGGATTGATGTTCCCATTCATGCAGGAATTATGCCAATTCTGAATCGAAATCAGGCTCTCCGACTCTTGAAGACTTGTGAGAATATCCATCTTCCACGCAAATTTAAAGCCATCTTAGACAAGTATGAGCATGACCCTGAGTCGCTCAGAGCAGCAGGACTTGCCTATGCAGTGGACCAAATCGTGGACTTGGTAACTCAGGATGTTGCCGGTGTGCATCTCTATACGATGAATAATGCTGATACAGCAAAATACATCCATCAAGCAACCCATGCCTTGTTTAATCACCAGTCTCTAGGATAATAAAAGCAAACCATTCTTCTCAGGTGAGGGGAATGGTTCCTTTTTAATGGTAAAGACCTCACTTTTTAAGAAAAATATGATAAAATAAATTCTGTACGTACTTGATACAAAGATGAAGGTATTAAATAATACAATGCATTTAAACTGTAAGATTTAACGACACGAGTGAGTCAAATCGATGTTATTTGACGAGAGAGTTAGTAAAGCATTTAACTAATCGCCCGATAGCGATTAGCGTGAAAGCTTTAGATACTTTAGTATTAAACCTTTCTAATGATGTATCTTGAAAACTGAACTTGCCTACAACTCTGTGGAAAAAGATAAATCTCCCTAGGAGTAGTCGCTCCGTCGTTCGATTTCCTATCTTCCTTTGAGTTGCTTGACGGCTTGGTATCTTGATGACTTGAATTTTGGTCTCATTTCTTAGGAAAAAAGATAAGCTTCCTAGCACTCGTCGAGTGCGACGTCACCTTCCTATTTTTCTACAGAAATGTTCGGCAAGCCGAACCGTCCAAAATATCTTGTGTAATTGAACACGGCCGAAAAGCTGTGTAAAAAAGATAAACTGTCTTGTCTTCATCGAAGACTTCGTCAGTTTCCTATTTTTACTTTGCTTTTGACGTCCTTGGTATCTTGATCTTTGTAGGCAAGGCGTATAATTTCATCAATCCAAAGGGGATTAAAATGGCAAAACAAGTGTTTCAAACGACTTTTGCGGGTCGTGAGTTAATTGTAGAGACTGGTCAGGTTGCTAAGCAAGCAAATGGATCTGTTGTCGTACGTTACGGTGAGTCAACTGTCTTGACTGCTGCCGTTATGTCTAAGAAAATGGCAACTGGGGATTTCTTCCCACTCCAAGTCAACTACGAAGAAAAAATGTATGCGGCTGGGAAGTTTCCTGGTGGCTTTATGAAACGTGAAGGACGTCCTTCAACAGATGCGACCTTGACAGCGCGTTTGATTGACCGTCCGATTCGTCCTATGTTTGCGGAAGGTTTCCGTAATGAAGTCCAAGTCATCAATACAGTGCTTTCTTATGATGAAAATGCATCTGCACCAATGGCTGCTATGTTTGGTTCATCTTTGGCACTGTCTATTTCAGATATTCCATTTGACGGACCAATTGCTGGGGTACAAGTGGGATATGTAGATGGCCAAATCATCATCAACCCAAGTCAAGAACAAGCAGAGCAATCTCTTCTTGAATTGACAGTAGCTGGAACCAAGCACGCTATCAACATGGTAGAGTCTGGTGCCAAAGAATTGTCAGAAGAAATCATGTTGGAAGCGCTTCTTAAAGGGCACGAAGCTGTCAAAGAATTGATTGCCTTCCAAGAAGAAATCGTTGCTGCTGTCGGTAAAGAAAAAGCAGAAGTGGAATTGCTTCACGTGGATGCTGAATTGCAAGCTGAAATCATTGCAGCCTACAACAGTGACCTCCAAAAGGCAGTTCAAGTAGAAGAGAAATTGGCCCGTGAAGCTGCAACTCAAGCAGTGAAAGACCAAGTGACTGCCGTTTACGAAGAAAAATATGCGAACCACGAAGAATTTGACCGTATTATGCGTGATGTGGCTGAAATCTTGGAACAAATGGAACACGCAGAAGTGCGACGTTTAATTACAGAAGACAAGGTGCGTCCTGATGGTCGTAAGGTCGATGAAATCCGTCCTTTGGATGCGGTTGTTGACTTCCTTCCTCGTGTACATGGTTCAGGTCTCTTTACTCGTGGGCAAACTCAAGCTCTTTCAGTCTTGACCTTGGCTCCGATGGGAGAAACTCAAATCATTGATGGTTTGGATCCAGAGTACAAGAAACGCTTTATGCACCACTATAACTTCCCTCAATATTCTGTAGGGGAAACAGGTCGTTACGGTGCGCCAGGTCGTCGTGAAATCGGTCACGGTGCCCTTGGTGAGCGTGCTCTTGCTCAAGTCTTGCCAAGCTTGGAAGAATTCCCATACGCTATCCGTCTAGTAGCAGAAGTTTTGGAATCAAACGGTTCTTCATCTCAAGCTTCTATCTGTGCGGGAACTCTTGCCCTTATGGCTGGTGGTGTGCCAATCAAGGCGCCAGTAGCTGGTATTGCTATGGGACTTATCTCAGATGGAAATAACTACACAGTATTGACAGATATCCAAGGTTTGGAAGATCACTTTGGAGATATGGACTTCAAGGTTGCAGGTACTCGTGATGGGATTACAGCCCTTCAAATGGATATCAAGATTCAAGGGATTACTGCAGAAATCTTGACGGAGGCTCTTGCTCAAGCCAAGAAAGCGCGTTTTGAAATCCTTGATATCATTGAAGCAACCATTCCAGAAGTTCGTCCAGAATTGGCTCCAACTGCTCCGAAAATTGATACGATCAAGATTGATGTGGACAAGATTAAGATTGTCATCGGTAAGGGTGGAGAAACCATCGACAAGATTATCGCTGAAACAGGTGTTAAGATTGATATAGACGAAGAAGGAAATGTGTCTATCTACTCTAGTGACCAAGATGCTATTAACCGTGCCAAAGAAATTATTGCTGGTTTGGTTCGTGAAGCCAAAGTGGATGAAGTTTACCGTGCTAAAGTCGTTCGTATCGAGAAATTTGGTGCCTTTGTTAACCTCTTTGATAAGACAGATGCCCTTGTTCATATCTCTGAGATGGCTTGGACTCGTACCAATCGTGTAGAGGATTTGGTAGAAATCGGGGATGAAGTTGATGTTAAGGTTATCAAAATTGATGAAAAAGGCCGTATCGATGCCTCTATGAAGGCTCTTCTACCTCGTCCGCCAAAACCTGAGCATGATGAAAAAGGTGAAAAGTCTGAGCGCCCTCACCGCCCACGTCATCAAAAGGATTACAAACCTAAGAAAGAATTTACAGAAACATCAAAAGATTCAGAATAAGAAAAGGAGAAATGTATGGGGTGGTGGCGCGAAACCATTGATATTGTAAAAGAAAATGATCCAGCGGCCCGCACCACTTTGGAGGTTTTGCTGACTTATCCAGGTGTCAAGGCCTTGGCGGCCCACCGTCTCTCGCATTTTCTCTGGAAGCACGGCTTCAAACTATTAGCTCGTATGTACAGTCAGTTTTGGCGCTTTTGGACTCAGATTGAGATTCATCCAGGAGCCCAGATTGATTCAGGTGTTTTTATTGACCATGGTTCTGGTCTGGTGATTGGAGAGACAGCGATTGTTGAAAAAGGCGTTCTTCTCTATCACGGAGTGACTCTCGGGGGAACAGGGAAAGACTGTGGCAAACGCCATCCGACTGTACGAAAGGGAGCCCTCATATCAGCCCATGCCCAAGTTATCGGGCCTGTGGAAATTGGTGAAAATGCCAAGGTCGGTGCTGCAGCAGTTGTCGTAGCAGATGTACCTAGTGACGTGACGGTTGTCGGTATTCCGGCCAAGATTGTCCGTCTTCATGGTAAGAAAGATGAGCCTGTCATTCACGAAGTCGAAGAAAAACGAGAGTATTATGTCAATAAACTCGAGCAGGCTAAAGATGCCAGTCACAGATCGTCTGGTTTGTAGAGGATACCTATATGATTCAAGCAAGAAACAAGTTAAGCCAAGAGGAGCTATCTGAGGCGAAAAAAGTAATTAACTGTTGCCAAAACTATGACGGTACCTATCGCGATCCCTATCTCTCTAACATGCTTAATTTTGACCCAAACATGCCCGCCTTTTTCCTTTATTATGAAAAAGGCGAACTTGTTGGTTTATTAACTGTCTATGCAGATGACCAAGATGTAGAAGTGACGATACTGGTTCATCCAGGTCATCGCCGTCAGGGGATTGCGCGTGCATTGTTTACTAGTTTTGAGAGAGAAACAGCTTCTTTCCCCATTCGGTCAGTCACTTTTCAGACAGAACGTATTTTTTTAGAGAATCATCCTGACTTTGCCAGTAACTGGGGACTAATCGAGGATGAAGAGACAGAAACTTGGTTAGGTAAGGATAGAAGACCTTATCCGTTAGCAAATGTTTCCCATCTTGAAGTTTTGTTAGCAGATAGTTCGTATCAGGATCAAATTAGTCAATTAAAATTTCAGGCATTTTCAGAGGAACATGAATCGAGAGAAGTTGTGGATAGATATGTCGCTGAAGCTCTGAAAGATCCAGAAAGCCGACTATATATTTTATTAAAAGCTGGTCAGGTTATTGGAACTTGTACGGTTGATTTATCGACTAATACGAATTACCTCTACGGTTTAGCAATATTGGAACCTGAACGTGGAAAAGGCTATGGAAGCTACTTAGCAAAATCCCTCGTCAACCAACTAATTGAGCAAAATGACAAGGAATTTCAGATTGCAGTGGAAGATAGCAATGTAGGTGCCAAACGTTTGTATGAAAAAATTGGCTTTGTCAAACAGACTCAGGTGGTTTATCTGAATGAGAAAGGAGCAAGGGATTCCGAAGTGTAGAGATATTCGGACTGAAATTTACTTGAACTTTTAGTGATGAAACTAATTGTTCTTGGATTTCAGCTTTCCTGATTATGATTTATGATTAAAATCTATGACACCATGTCTCGTGATTTGCGAGAATTTGTCCCGATTGAGGACGGCAAGATCAAGATGTATGTTTGTGGGCCAACGGTGTACAACTATATCCACGTAGGAAACGCCCGTTCGACGGTAGCTTTTGATACGATTCGTCGCTTTTTTGAGTACCGTGGGTATAAGGTTGCCTATATTTCCAATTTTACAGATGTGGATGATAAGATTATCAACCGTGCCAGGGAAGAAGGTATCACGCCTCAGGAGGTTGCGGATAAGTACATCGCTGCCTTTCGTGAGGATGTGACGGCATTGGGCGTGAAACCTGCGACTCGCCATCCGCGTGTAGTGGAGTTTATGGCAGACATCATCCGTTTTGTGGAAGACTTGATCGAGAAAGGCTTTGCCTATGAGAGTCAAGGGGATGTCTATTTCCGTGTAGAAAAATCCCACAACTATGCTAAATTGGCTAATAAAACCTTGGAAGATTTGGAGCTAGGTGCTTCAGGTCGTACCGATGAAGAAACGGCTCGTAAGGAAAATCCTGTAGACTTTGCTCTATGGAAATCTTCCAAACCAGGTGAGATTTCTTGGGATAGTCCTTGGGGACCTGGACGTCCGGGTTGGCATATTGAGTGTTCAGTCATGTCGACAGAGATTTTAGGTGATACCATTGATATCCACGGTGGTGGAGCTGACCTAGAGTTTCCACACCACACCAATGAAATTGCCCAGTCTGAAGCTAAAACAGGCAAGGCTTTTGCTAACTACTGGATGCACAATGGCTTTGTCAATATCGACAATGTCAAAATGTCTAAGTCCTTGGGTAACTTCATTACGGTACACGATGCCCTTAAAACTCTTGATGGGCAAGTACTTCGTTTCTTCTTTGCGACCCAGCACTACCGTAAGCCTATCAACTTCACGGAAAAGGCAGTTCGCGATGCCGAGACCAATCTCAAGTATCTCAAGAATACTTACGAACAACCATTTACAGGAAATGTGGATGCCCAAGAGTTACAAAACTTTAAAGATAAGTTTGTAGCAGCTATGGATGAAGATTTTAATGCTGCCAACGGTATCACAGTTGTCTTTGAAATGGCCAAATGGATCAACTCAGGGAACTATGATGCAAGTGTCAAGCAAGCTCTTGCAGATATGTTAGAAATTTTTGGAATTGTCTTTGTTGAGGAAGTTTTGGATGCAGAGATTGAAGACTTGATTCAAAAACGCCAAGAGGCGCGTGCCAATCGTGACTTTGCGACAGCAGACCAAATCCGTGACCAATTGGTTACTCAAGGAATTAAGCTCCTTGATACCAAGGATGGAGTGAGGTGGACACGTGATTGATGTCAATCTCATTAACGGGATTGCGCTAGCCTTTGAGGGGGATGCGGTGTATTCTATGTATATTCGCCGTCACCTCATCCTCAAAGGTATGACCAAACCCAATAAACTCCATCAAGAAGCAACTAAGTACGTGTCAGCCAAGGCTCAGGCTCGCCTGATTGCTCTCATGTTGGAGGAGCAGGTCCTAACGGAAAAAGAAGAAGAAATCTACAAACGTGGCCGCAATACCAATAGCCACACAAAGGCTAAAAATGCAGATGTCGTGACTTATCGTATGTCCACGGGATTTGAAGCGGTTATGGGCTATCTCCATATGACTGAGAATCTGGAACGTCTTGAGAGTTTGGTTTCATGGTGCATCCAAAAAGTGGAGGGCTAGAACATGAGGGCAAAAGAACTACAAGACTGGTTTCCTGAGGCTCGGATTTCAGACCAACCAGTAGAGAAAGAGGGCTATCTCACGCTCCCTTTAGCTTCTCAGCAGTGGATTTTGCTGGAGGAAGCTGGGCTCAGCGAGCGTGAAAAGCAGTTGGTTGCCCTTTTGACCCAGCAGGAGCAGGCTCGTTCGCTAAACCCTTGGTATTCCTATCTGGTTGAGGGCAAGGGACAGGCACCGCAAGTTTTTAAAAAGATTCAGTTGGTTTATTGCCATCTTTCTTATTTTCAGCAGGAAAATCTGGCTTCTTGGCTAGATATGATGCGGACTCTTTTTCCGAATTGTCAGACAGTGCTACAGGTCGGAGCTCAGGATTATGTTTTCGTGCTTCAACAAGACAAATACACTTCTGTAAGAGATATTTTAAGTGATACGATTGAAGCGGTTGAGTATGACTTTGGACTTCGTCTTTCTATCATGTTGGGTCAGGTTTGGTCTCAGACGGGACATCAAGCCCTATCAGACTTAATCAAAGCTGAGCGGGATTTGTTCAAGACATGGTGGCGTCAGGGTCACCAAGGTGTTCATACTTTTTCTCAGCTCTATCTTTGGAGTATGGGAGAAAGACTCGTGGACTTGAAGCCAATCAAGGAATGTCTACACCAGATGATTTTGGATCAAGATCAGATTCAGGAAATCATTCTCTCTCTTTGGGAAAATAGTGCTGTTCTCACTAAAACAGCCCAGCAACTCTATCTGCACCGCAATTCTCTCCAATACAAGATTGATAAATGGGAAGAGTTGACAGGGCTTCAGTTGAAAGAGTTGACCGACCTGACCTTGTGTTATCAATTGATTTTAGGTTCTTTGTCAACTATAGTTGGTTTGTAAAGAAGTTAATATTTGGAGAAGAGGATTGCCATCTTCTCCATTTTTATGTGCAGAGTTATAGTGGCTTGATGCTGGGAAAGTACACTGTGACTGCTAAAACATTCCTAGAAGCTGCTTTGATTTCCCTAATCTATTTATGCAAATTTTATGTTATTTTACTATAACAGTTGTTGCTAAGCCAAATAATAGTGGGGAAGTTCATTTAGACGTAAGCATTGAAGATAATCAGGGAGGTAGTGGGTATAATTTCAGTTCTGTTTCAAGTAGCTCACAAACAGCTAAATATGAAGGAACTGTTTATAATAACAATTCATCATTATATATAACGATTGATAAAACGTCTGATGCAACAGCTCTTTTGAAATTAAAGTTGAATAATGTTGATAATCAACCTGCTACTGAAGTTCCTAGTTCAGGAATTACTGTAAAATTAAATGCTAAAGATAATGCTGGAAACTGGACAAGTGCTTCGAATAAAAAAGAAGTAACAGTAAAAATTGTTTCTGCTAAACCGACATATCCAGACAAAATCTTAGTGAAAAATCCTGATAATATAAAAGATACAGAAAAAATGCCATTATTGAAAAATTGAAAGAGGCAAATAAAAATCATCCAGCAGGAGCTCCAACCTTTGCTAAAGGTGAAGGAGAGCATGCAAATGATATTGTAGCAACTTATTCAGATGGTACAACTTATTATGTACCGTTAAATGATGTGACAAAATATGCGAGGTAGTGGCTGTACCACTCACTTATTCACCTCCCCGTGATTTGTAGTAGTGATAGGCTTTCTCACTATTATTATAAAACAAAATAAAGATCACAACACTTTTTCATTCTGTGTTGTGCCTTGAGTGAAACGAAAGGAATGAATTATAAATATGAAAAGTATAGTCACTAGCATAGATGAGCGCTTGCGTACTCGCCTACGAGTGATTATCTGGAAGCAATGGAAGAAGAAATCGAGACGATTATGGGGATTGCTTAAGTTAGGGGTTCCTAAATGGATAGCAGATAAGGTATCTGGCTGGGGCGACCACTATCAATTATATTAAAATGAAATAAGAATAGGACGAATCGATCAGGGAAGTCAAATCGATTTCTAACAATATTTTAGAAGTAGAGGTATATTATTCTAGTTTCAATCTACTATAGTATCTCAGAAGTCGGTACTTAAACGTGCTATATCAAAACCAGTCCTTGGAAAACGTGGACTGGTTTCGTGTTTGGATTATTACCTTGAACGACATGCGTTAAAAGTTAGTTGAACCGCCGTATGCCGAACGGCACGTACGGTGGTGTGAGAGGGGCTAGAGATTATCCCCTACTCGATATTTTTTTTTCGTATTTCATAAACATTTCATATTTGGGTTTTATAATAGTCTTACAAATATGGAGGTGACAAATGAATCCAATCCAAAGATCTTGGGCTTATGTCAGCAGAAAGCGACTGAGAAGTTTTATTTTATTTCTGATTTTATTGGTCTTATTGGCCGGAATTTCAGCCTGTTTGACTCTGATGAAGTCCAACAAAACAGTAGAAAGCAATCTTTATAAATCACTCAATACATCTTTTTCTATTAAGAAGATAGAGAATGGTCAGACATTCAAGTTGTCAGACCTAGCATCTGTAAGCAAGATTAAGGGGCTGGAAAATGTCTCTCCTGAACTTGAGACGGTCGCAAAACTAAAAGACAAGGAAGCAGTGACTGGCGAGCAGAGCGTGGAGCGTGATGATTTATCAGCTGCAGACAATAACTTGGTTAGCTTAACGGCTCTTGAGGATTCATCCAAGGATGTAACCTTTACCAGTTCGGCTTTCAATCTAAAAGAAGGGCGACACCTTCAAAAAGGGGATTCCAAGAAAATCCTTATCCACGAAGAATTGGCTAAGAAGAACGGTCTTTCACTTCATGACAAGATTGGCTTGGATGCTGGTCAGTCTGAATCTGGAAAAGGACAAACAGTAGAGTTTGAGATTATTGGCATCTTTTCTGGTAAAAAACAAGAGAAATTCACAGGCTTGTCTTCTGACTTCAGTGAAAATCAAGTCTTTACAGACTATGAAAGTAGCCAAACCCTTTTGGGCAATAGTGAAGCTCAAGTCAGTGCAGCACGCTTCTATGTAGAAAATCCTAAGGAAATGGACGGACTCATGAAGCAGGTAGAAAACTTGGCCTTGGAAAATCAAGGCTACCAAGTCGAAAAGGAAAACAAGGCTTTTGAACAAATCAAAGACTCAGTTGCAACTTTCCAAACCTTCCTGACCATCTTCCTTTATGGGATGTTGATAGCAGGAGCTGGAGCCTTAATTCTGGTTTTGTCTCTCTGGTTGAGAGAACGGGTCTATGAAGTGGGGATTTTACTTGCACTTGGAAAAGGCAAGAGCTCGATCTTCCTACAATTCTGTTTAGAGGTAGTTTTGGTATCTCTTGGAGCTTTGCTTCCAGCATTTGTTGCAGGAAACGGAATCACAACTTACCTACTCCAAACTCTACTAGCAAGTGGAGATCAGGCAAGCTTACAAGATACACTAGCCAAAGCAAGCAGTTTATCAACTAGCATCTTATCTTTTGCAGAATCCTATGTTTTTCTAGTTCTGCTTAGTTGCTTATCTGTAGCCCTTTGTTTCCTATTCTTATTTAGAAAATCACCGAAAGAAATTTTATCATCTATTAGTTAAGAAGGAGAAATCATGACTTTATTACAATTACAAGATGTTACCTACCGTTATAAGAATACTGCTGAAGCAGTCCTATATCAGATCGATTATAATTTTGAACCCGGAAAATTTTACAGTATTATTGGGGAGTCAGGAGCAGGAAAATCCACACTCTTGTCCCTACTTGCTGGTCTAGATAGTCCTGTTGAAGGTTCTATCCTTTTTCAAGGAGAGGATATTCGTAAGAAGGGCTATTCTTACCATCGCATGCACCATATTTCCCTGGTCTTTCAAAATTATAACTTGATAGATTATCTTTCTCCGCTGGAAAATATCCGCTTGGTCAACAAAAAGGCAAGCAAGGATACACTTCTTGAGCTTGGTTTGGATGAAAGCCAGATCAAGCGGAATGTTCTCCAGTTATCAGGTGGTCAACAGCAACGTGTTGCCATTGCTCGCAGTTTGGTCTCAGAAGCTCCAGTTATTCTAGCTGATGAGCCAACAGGAAATCTGGATCCTAAAACTGCTGGAGATATTGTCGAACTACTCAAATCACTTGCCCAGAAAACAGGTAAATGTGTGATTGTCGTAACTCACAGTAAAGAAGTGGCACAAGCGTCAGATATTACACTTGAATTAAAGGATAAGAAACTGACTGAAACGCGCAATACTAGTAAATAATTTGAGCTTATTTTAATAGAATGATTAAAACAAAATCTAGAAAGGGAATCTATGTTACACAACGCATTTGCCTATGTTACAAGGAAGTTTTTCAAATCGATTGTCATCTTCCTGATTATTCTCCTCATGGCGAGCTTGAGTTTGGTCGGCTTGTCAATCAAGGGAGCTACTGCCAAGGCTTCTCAGGAGACCTTTAAAAATATCACCAATAGCTTCTCCATGCAAATCAATCGTCGCGTCAACCAAGGAACGCCTCGTGGTGCTGGGAATATCAAGGGTGAAGACATCAAAAAAATCACCGAAAACAAGGCCATTGAGTCTTATGTCAAACGTATCAACGCTATCGGAGATTTGACTGGATATGACCTGATTGAAACGCCAGAAACCAAGAAGAATCTCACTGCTGATCGTGCCAAGCGTTTTGGAAGTAGCTTGATGATTACAGGTGTCAATGACTCCTCTAAAGAAGACAAGTTTGTCTCTGGTTCTTATAAACTAGTCGAAGGAGAGCACTTAACCAACGACGACAAGGATAAAATCCTCTTGCACAAGGACTTGGCAGCCAAACACGGCTGGAAAGTAGGGGACAAGGTTAAACTGGACTCTAATATCTACGATGCAGATAATGAAAAAGGAGCCAAGGAAACAGTTGAAGTGACAATCAAGGGACTCTTTGATGGTCATAATAAGTCAGCAGTAACCTACTCACAAGAACTTTACGAAAACACAGCTATTACAGACATTCACACTGCTGCAAAACTTTATGGATACACAGAAGACACAGCCATTTATGGGGACGCAACCTTCTTTGTAACAGCAGACAAGAACTTGGATGATGTTATGAAAGAGTTGAATGGCATCAGTGGTATCAACTGGAAGAGCTACACACTCGTCAAGAGCTCCTCTAACTACCCAGCTCTTGAGCAATCTATCTCTGGTATGTACAAGATGGCCAACCTCCTCTTCTGGGGTAGCTTGAGCTTCTCAGTTCTCCTCCTTGCCCTCTTGCTCAGCCTTTGGATCAACGCCCGTCGCAAGGAAGTGGGAATTCTCCTCTCTATCGGCCTCAAGCAGGCAAGTATCTTGGGTCAATTCATCACCGAATCTATCTTGATTGCTATCCCTGCTCTAGTTTCTGCTTACTTCCTAGCTAATTACACTGCCCGTGCAATTGGAAACACTGTCCTTGCCAATGTGACTTCAGGTGTTGCCAAACAGGCTAGTAAGGCGGCTCAAGCCTCTAACCTTGGTGGTGGTGCAGAAGTAGATGGCTTTAGCAAGACCTTGTCGAGCCTAGACATTTCCATTCAGACATCAGACTTTATCATCATTTTTGTCCTTGCCTTGGTTCTAGTGGTTCTCGTTATGGCGCTTGCTTCAAGCAATCTCCTTAGAAAACAACCAAAAGAGCTCTTGCTGGATGGTGAATAAATTTGAAAAAATGAGTCTAGAATAAAGATTGCATCTTGTGTTTCTATTCAAGAATAGTGGATAGGAATGGCTATTTAACAATTCAAAATAAATCCGAAAGCAGTGGTGAAAATCATTGCTTTCAGTTGCTTTCTTTGTACTTTAGTGCTTAAATATAATATACTAAAGTTATGGAATTTATGAGAAAGGAATTTCACAACGTTTTATCTAGTGGTCAGTTGCTTGCAGACAAAAGGCCAGCAAGAGACTATAATAGAAAATAGGGTAGGTATTTATTCTAAGAAAAATAAAAAATAGAGAGCAGTTAAAGTATGAAAATTTTAATTGTAGAAGATGAAGAGATGATCCGTGAGGGGGTCAGTGATTATTTGACGGATTGTGGCTATGAAACTATTGAGGCAGCGGACGGTCAGGAAGCTCTGGAGCAATTTTCTAGCTATGAGGTGGCCCTGGTTTTACTGGATATCCAGATGCCCAAGCTCAACGGCTTAGAAGTCCTAGCTGAGATTCGTAAAACCAGTCAGGTTCCTGTCTTGATGTTGACAGCTTTTCAAGATGAGGAATACAAGATGAGTGCCTTTGCCTCTTTGGCAGATGGCTATCTGGAAAAACCTTTCTCCCTCTCCCTTTTAAAAGTGAGGGTGGACGCGATTTTCAAGCGCTACTACGATACAGGACGAATCTTTTCTTACAAGGATACCAAGGTGGACTTTGAAAGCTACAGTGCAAGCCTCGCAGGTCAAGAAGTGCCTATCAATGCCAAAGAGTTGGAAATTCTGGACTATCTAGTGAAAAATGAAGGCCGGGCCTTGACTCGATCTCAGATTATCGATGCCGTCTGGAAAGCGACAGATGAGGTTCCCTTTGACCGTGTTATTGATGTTTATATCAAGGAATTGCGGAAAAAGCTAGATTTGGATTGTATCCTCACTGTGCGCAATGTTGGTTATAAATTGGAGCGAAAATGAAACGAACAGGTTTATTTGCAAAGATATTTATCTATACCTTCTCGATATTTAGTGTTCTGGTTATCTGCCTTCATTTAGCTATTTATTTTCTTTTTCCTTCGACTTATCTGAGTCATCGTCAGGAAACCATTGGTCAAAAGGCAACAGCCATTGCCCAGTCCCTAGAAGGGAAAGATAGGCAGAGTATCGAGCAAGTGTTAGACTTGTATTCCCAGACTAGTGATATCAAGGGGACCGTCAAAGGTGAGATGACCGAGGACAAGTTAGAAGTCAAGGACAGTCTTCCTCTGGACACAGACCGCCAGACAACCTCTCTCTTTATTGAGGAGCGCGAGGTGAAAACGCAAGACGGTGGTACTATGATTCTCCAGTTTCTAGCTTCCATGGATTTACAAAAGGAAGCGGAGCAAATCAGTCTCCAGTTTCTTCCCTATACCTTGCTGGCCTCCTTTCTGATTTCCCTTTTGGTGGCCTACATCTACGCTCGGACTATTGTTGCACCGATTTTGGAAATCAAGCGGGTGACCCGTCGGATGATGGACCTGGATTCCCAAGTGCGATTGCGCGTGGATTCTAAGGATGAGATAGGTAATCTCAAGGAACAAATCAATAGCCTCTACCAGCATCTCTTGACTGTTATTGCGGACTTGCATGAAAAGAATGAAGCCATTCTCCAGCTGGAGAAGATGAAGGTCGAATTCCTACGAGGAGCTTCTCATGAATTGAAAACACCGCTGGCTAGTTTGAAAATCCTAATCGAAAATATGAGAGAGAATATCGGTCGTTATAAGGATAGAGACCAGTATCTGGGAGTTGCCTTGGGGATTGTGGATGAACTCAATCACCATGTTCTGCAGATACTTTCCCTCTCTTCTGTGCAGGAATTGCGAGATGATAGGGAAACAATTGACCTCCTCCAGATGACGCAAAATCTGGTCAAAGATTATGCCTTGCTAGCCAAGGAAAGAGAGCTCCAGATAGACAATAGTTTGACCCATCAGCAGGCTTATCTAAACCCATCAGTTATGAAGTTGATTCTTTCTAATCTCATCAGCAATGCCATTAAGCACTCTGTTCCAGGTGGCTTAGTTCGAATTGGAGAAAGAGAAGGAGAACTTTTTATCGAAAATAGCTGTAGCTCAGAGGAACAAGAAAAACTAGCCCAGTCTTTTTCTGACAATGCCAGTCGCAAGGTCAAGGGGTCTGGTATGGGGCTCTTTGTGGTTAAGAGTCTATTAGAACATGAAAAATTAGCTTATCGTTTCGAGATGGAGGAGAATAGTTTAACCTTCTTTATAGATTTTCCAAAAGTCGTCCAAGACTAGGGAGAGAAAGGGTTTACATAGATGGAGTTAGAAGAAAATCAATCGAAACTGCGGGAAAAACTAGATTTTTTTGGCAAAAAGTGATAAAATGAACAATGTAAATGGGATGACCCATAAAAATATACAGGAGGCCTGATAAAATGGCAATCGTTTCAGCAGAAAAATTTGTCCAAGCAGCCCGTGACAACGGTTATGCAGTTGGTGGATTTAACACAAACAACCTTGAGTGGACTCAAGCTATCTTGCGCGCAGCAGAAGCTAAAAAAGCTCCAGTTTTGATCCAAACTTCAATGGGTGCTGCTAAATACATGGGTGGTTACAAAGTTGCTCGCAACTTGATCGCTAACCTTGTTGAATCAATGGGTATCACTGTACCAGTAGCTATCCACCTTGACCACGGTCACTACGAAGATGCACTTGAGTGTATCGAAGTTGGTTATACTTCAATCATGTTTGACGGTTCACACCTTCCAGTTGAAGAAAACCTTAAATTGGCTAAAGAAGTTGTTGAAAAAGCACACGCTAAAGGTATCTCAGTAGAAGCTGAAGTTGGTACTATCGGTGGTGAAGAAGACGGAATCATCGGTAAAGGTGAATTGGCTCCAATCGAAGACGCTAAAGCAATGGTTGAAACTGGTATCGACTTCTTGGCAGCTGGTATCGGTAACATCCACGGCCCTTACCCAGTAAACTGGGAAGGTCTTGACCTTGACCACTTGCAAAAATTGACAGAAGCTCTTCCAGGATTCCCAATCGTATTGCACGGTGGATCAGGTATTCCTGATGAGCAAATCCAAGCAGCTATCAAACTTGGTGTTGCCAAAGTTAACGTTAACACAGAATGCCAAATCGCATTCGCTAACGCAACTCGTAAATTTGCTCGTGACTACGAAGCAAACGAAGCAGAATACGACAAGAAAAAACTCTTCGACCCACGTAAATTCTTGGCTGACGGTGTAAAAGCTATCCAAGCATCGGTTGAAGAACGTATCGACGTATTCGGTTCAGAAGGTAAAGCATAATCTAGCTGAATAATACAGATAAAACCTGCCTGTGAGGGTGGGTTTTTTGATTTCAAGCTACTCGTTTTAGTATAGTAAACTGAATCTAGACTAGCACAATGCTGCTTCTATAGCGTTTTGAAACTAGAATAGGACAACATAACTGCTAAAAGATTTCTATAAATTCATTTGATTTTCCTAATCAATTTGTTCGTATCCTATTTCACTCCACTATAAAATATTCTTATCAATTGATTTGAATGCCAAAATTCCATCGTTCCGGTCTTATTTCATTTGGCTATAAAAAATTCTCCTGGGAAATCCCAGGAGAGTATGATTACTTATTTGAACTTGAATCCTTCGTAAATAAGCTCTGTTTTTGGATTTTGTTTCTTAATCTGTTTGGCAAGTGCCTTCATCATAGAAATAGGACCACACATATAGACGGTTGCATGTTCGGGCACTTCTTTTTGTTCAAAATTAAGATAGCCGTCTTTCGTACTGTCGATTAGATGGAGTTCAAAATTAGGATTTTTCTGAGCATAGTTACGGAGTAAATCTAGGTAGACTGCATTTTCATCTCCACGGAAGCTATAGTAGAAGTGAACCTGTTTATCTAAAATAGGATGTTCACGGATGTAAGAGATGAAGGGGGTGATCCCAATACCTCCAGCAATCCAAACCTGATTTTCTCGTCCTTCTTCTATGATCATGTGTCCGTAAGCTCTGTCTAGGGTTACTTTGCTGCCGGCTTGAAGATTATCATAGATATTATTGGTATGGTCGCCTGAATTTTTAACAGTAAAGTAAAGAGTTTGACCATGACCTCCTGAGATAGAAAAGGGATGCGGAGCACTTTCAAAGCCTTCTTGGAAAATCTTTAGAAAGGCAAATTGTCCTGATTGATAGTTGAAAGGTCTGCTAAGATGGATTTGAATTTCTCTAGTATCGTGATTTAAGCGTTTGAGATGGATAATTTTCCCTAGATAGGGGAAGGAAATCTTTTGATATAGAAAAATGATATAAAAACCAGCTAGTAAGCCTAAAAGGGCATAGCTACCAACAAGAAAACTTAGAAGATTAAATGTAAGGAGACGATTGCCCATTATCATGTAGATGTGAAAGAGTCCTAAAATATAGGCTAGGTAAACCAGGCGGTGAATCCATCGCCAAGCTTCGTATTGGATGTATTTGCCTAAATAGGCGACAAGGATGATGCTGGCAAAGATATAGATGGCAAGATTGCCAAACTGAGCAGCTAAGCGAGAGCCCCACAAACCGCCCATACTAAAGTTATGAAAGATTAGTAGGATGATTGAGAGAAAGGCTGTGAATTTGTGGACGGTGTAGACCTTCTCCAAACCGTGAAACCAGCTTTCTAGTAGTGGGAGACGAGTGGCTAGGATAAAAGTCAGAGATAGGCTTGTTAAAGCTAGTCCTGGAATCATGAATTGGGGAGAAGTGTTCATCCAAGTCAAAAGAGTCAAGATAAAACTAGCTATGATAAAGAGTAGTCCTTTGACTGATTTCATAGAAAATTCCATTTCATTTAGATTTCGATTTGTTGTAAATAAATTTGTTACATTTTATCATAGAAAATGTATGGTGTCAAATTGAGGTCTATAAATATCTACTATCATCAAAAAACTCTCCAATTGAACTGGAGAGTGGCTGTTTATACTCAATGAAAATCAAAGAGCAAACTAGGAAGCTAGCCGCAGGCTGCTCAAAACACCGTTTTGAGGTTGTGGATAGAACTGACGAAGTCAGTAACATATATACGGCAAGGTAAAGCTGACGTGGTTTGAAGAGATTTTCGAAGAGTATTATTCTGCAGCTTGTTGCCAACGTTTGACTAGCATATGAGACAGGCTAGAAATTGCTAGGTTAAAGCTGAAGTAGATGAGGGCAATCAGGATGTAAAGACTGAAGACCTGCTCTGGTTCGAAATAACGGCCCATGAGAATTTGGCTGGCTCCAAAGAGTTCTTGTAGGGCGATAACAGAGTAGAGGAGACTGGTATCCTTAATCACGGTAACAAACTGAGAAATGATGGCTGGTAGCATTTTGCGGATGGCTTGTGGGAGAATGATGTAGTAGAGGATTTGGGCTGAGGTGAAGCCTTGTGACATTCCTACTTCGTATTGTCCCTTGTCTACGGCATTGAGACCGCCTCGAATAATCTCAACCAAGGCTGCTGATGTAAAGAGAGTAAAGGCTGTAATACCTGCTGGTGTGGATTTCATTTTGAACACCAAAAAGATAGTAAAAATCCAGAGAAGGTTGGGAACGTTGCGCACAAACTCGATATAAATACTGGAGATGATTCGCAAGACAGGATTTTTGCCATTTCTCATGACAGCTAGCACCGTACCGATGATAGTAGAGAGGATGATGGCAATCAGAGAAATATAGAGGGTCAAGCCAAATCCTTTAAAGATAAAGACTAGGTTATCTGGGGTTAAAACTTCTAAAATAGATTCCATAGTAACCTCCTAAAGTGAATAGGCTTTTTTGTTGGCTTGCTCCATCTTGCGACCAAACTGGGCAACAGGGAAGCATAGGGCAAAGTAGAGAAGAGCAGCACCTAAAAAGCCTGGGATATAGTTTCCGTTGAGAGCCGACCAAGACTTAGTCACAAACATCAAGTCTACTCCAGAGATGATAGCTACAGTAGAGGTGTTCTTGATGAGGTTAACAATTTGGTTGGTCAATGGAGGGAGAATGATGCGGAAGGCCTGAGGCAAGATAATCAAGCGCATGGCACTGATATAGGTAAAACCTTGCGACAAGGCGGCCTCCATCTGACCACTAGGAATAGACTGAATCCCTGAACGAATAACCTCAGCGATATAAGCGCCGTGATAGAGTCCCACGCAGAGAACGGCTGTCCAATAAAATGGAATCATGATGATATGGTCACTGATAAGAGGTAGGCCATAAAAAACAATAACAAACTGCACCAAGAGGGGAGTATTTTGGTAAAATTCAACAAAGATGCGAGCTAAAATGCGTAAAATTGGACGTTTACTGGTTGACATGGCACCAAAGAAGATTCCTAAGACCATGGCGAGGATAAAGGATCCAATCGCTAGGGCAAGAGTAAAGAGGAAACCATTGAAAAATTGTCCAAAATCCTGAAAATAGGCTGTCCAAGATGATAAATCTGTCATGGGGTGTCCTCCTTAATCTGCAGTATGGCTAGATGGTTTGAGCTTGTAACGGTCATAAAGTTTCTGCAAACTACCATCCTTGCTCCATTTAGTAACCAAGTTATCAAGATAGTCGTTGAGCTCTGTATTTGATTTCTTGGTAACAATACCGTAGTCAGATGGCTTGAAACTATCATCTAGTAGTTCTGTGCGTTTACTAGTGTAGCCAGACAGAATAGAGCGGTCAACGGAAAAGGCATCAATACGATGAGCGTGAAGGGAAGTAATCAATTCTGGGTAGGAACCAAGTTCGACAAATTTAAAGGTTAGACCTTTCTTTTTGCCCAGTTCAGTAATCAGGCGTTGGGTGATGGAGCCTTGGGCGACTCCGATGGTTTTGCCGTTTAGGTCCTCAATCTTTTTGATTTTGGCAGATTTATTGACCAAAAATCCAGAAGCGTCTGTGTAGTAGGGACTGGTAAAGTTGTAGAGTTTTTTGCGTTCGTCCGTGATGGTAAAGGTCGCGATATCCATATCGACCTGTTCATTGTCTAGAAGGGGGCCGCGGGTTTGTGCTGTAACCGGCACATAGCGAATCTTGACCTTGAGTTCATCAGCTACCATCTTGGCCAAGTCGGTTTCGATACCAGAATAAGTACCGGTCTTGGGATCTTTGTAACCAAAATTGGGAACGTCTTGTTTGACGCCGACAACCAGTTCGCCTCTTTTTTGAATGTCTGCGATACTAGTATTAGCCTGGACTGGTTTGGCAGCAACAAGGCCGAAAAGGCTAATCAATAATGCTGATAAAAAGAATTTTTTTTCATAGGCGCCTCCTTATTTGACTTTGTCACTTTCGTGGTTGATAATTTTGCTGAGGAATTGTTGGGCACGAGGTTCGCTTGGATTGTCAAAAAAGCTATCGACATCTGTCATATCTACTAAAACTTCTCCGTCGGCCATAAAGATAATGCGGTCCGCAACCTCTCGAGCAAAGCCCATTTCGTGGGTAACGATGATCATGTTCATCCCATCATGCGCCAGTTTCTGCATAACTGCTAGAACATCTCCGATAGTCTCAGGATCAAGAGCAGATGTTGGTTCATCAAAGAGGAGGAGTTCCGGATGCATAGCAAGACCACGAGCGATGGCGATCCGCTGTTTTTGTCCACCAGATAGCATGGCGGGATAGGAATCTTTCTTGTCCCACATATTTACAAATTCCAGATATTTTTGGGCGGTTTTTTCAGCTTCTTTTTTATCAATTCCTAGAACTTCAATGGGTGCAAGTGTTACGTTTTCTAACACTGTTTTGTGTGGATAAAGGTTAAAATGTTGAAAAACCATGCCGACTTCCTTGCGAAGAGGTACCAAATCTTTCTGGCTGGCACCAGCAACTTGGTGCCCATTGACTAGGAGACTTCCTTTGTTAACAGCCTCTAAACCATTGATCGTACGGATAAGAGTGGACTTCCCAGAGCCAGAAGGTCCAAGCAGGACAACAACTTGTCCTTTTTTCAAAACGGAGATTGATGTTGCGGAGTGCGTGGTAGTCTCCGTAATATTTTTCGACGTTTTTAAATTCTACTAAAGCCATGAGAGATCTCCCTTGTGTTAGATTTTATAACATGATTCTACGATAAAAGAATGTTCTTGTCAAATCATATCTGAAAAAATTCACTATAGTGATATAATAACAGGAAAAATCGATCGGGACAATCAAATCGATTTCTAACAATATTTTAGAAGTAGAGGTGTACTATTCTAGTTTCAATATACTATAAAATGTTATAAAAAAGCAATCTGGATAGAGAAAACGTCTAAATCATGTTATAATGAAGCAATAGAATTCTTAGAAAGAGTGGATGTCTTTTTGATAACACCTACTTATGAATGGCAGTTTGCCCTGCAGGTAGAAAATGCGGATTTTACAAAGATAGCCAAGAAGGCTGGACTGGGTCCTGAGGTGGCTCGGTTATTGTTTGAGAGAGGGATTCAGGACCAAGAAAGTCTGAAGAAGTTTTTAGAACCTTCCTTGGAGGACTTACATGATGCTTATCTGCTCCATGATATGGACAAGGCAGTGGAGCGGATTCGTCAGGCTATTGAAGAAGGGGAAAATATTCTCGTTTATGGAGACTATGATGCGGATGGCATGACTTCGGCTTCTATTGTGAAGGAAAGTTTGGAACAACTTGGTGCGGAGTGCCGAGTTTACCTGCCAAATCGTTTTACCGATGGCTATGGCCCTAATGCTAGTGTTTATAAATACTTTATCGAGCAAGAAGGAATTTCCTTGATTGTGACGGTGGACAATGGGGTTGCTGGTCATGAGGCTATTGCATTGGCTCAGTCTATGGGAGTAGATGTCATTGTGACAGACCATCATTCCATACCTGAAACCCTGCCAGATGCTTATGCTATTGTCCATCCTGAACATCCAGATGCGGATTATCCTTTTAAATATTTGGCTGGTTGTGGAGTTGCTTTCAAGTTGGCTTGTGCCCTGTTAGAAGAAGTGCAAGTGGAATTGCTTGATTTGGTCGCTATTGGAACTATTGCAGATATGGTGAGTCTGACGGATGAAAATCGTATCTTAGTTCAATATGGTCTGGAAATGTTGGGTCATACCCAGCGCATTGGTCTGCAAGAAATGCTGGACATGGCTGGGATTGCTGCTAACGAAGTAACAGAAGAAACGGTTGGTTTCCAGATTGCTCCTCGTTTGAATGCCTTGGGTCGCTTGGATGATCCCAATCCTGCCATTGATTTGTTGACTGGATTTGATGATGAGGAAGCGCATGAGATTGCCCTTATGATTCACCAGAAAAACGAAGAGCGCAAGGAAATCGTTCAGTCTATCTATGAAGAAGCCAAGACCATGGTGGATCCTGAGAAGAAGGTTCAGGTCTTGGCCAAGGAAGGCTGGAATCCTGGGGTTCTAGGAATCGTGGCTGGTCGTTTATTGGAAGAATTGGGACAGACAGTCATTGTTCTTAATATAGAAGACGGTCGTGCCAAGGGCAGTGCTCGTAGTGTGGAAGCGGTCGATATTTTTGAAGCTCTGGATCCCTATCGAGACCTCTTCATCGCCTTTGGAGGTCATGCAGGTGCAGCGGGTATGACGCTGGAAGTTGAGCAACTCTCAGATTTATCTCAGATTTTGGAAGATTATGTTCGTGAAAAAGGTGCAGATGCTGGTGGCAAGAATAAGTTAAACCTAGATGAAGAGTTGGATTTGGAGGCACTTAGCTTGGAAACGGTCAAAAGTTTTGAACGTTTAGCTCCTTTTGGAATGGATAATCAGAAACCTATTTTTTATATCAAGAATTTTCAGGTCGAAAGTGCTCGTACTATGGGGGCAGGTAATGCCCATCTAAAGCTGAAAATTTCCAAGGGTGAGGTGAGTTTTGAAGTGGTAGCCTTTGGTCAAGGCAGATGGGCGACAGAGTTTTCTCAAACCAAGAATCTAGAGTTAGCGGTTAAATTGTCTGTCAACCAATGGAACGGCCAAACTGCCCTCCAGTTGATGATGATGGATGCGCGAGTGGAAGGTGTTCAACTTTTTAACATTCGTGGAAAAAATGCAGTCTTGCCAGAAGGTGTTCCAGTCTTGGATTTTCCTGGAGAACTGCCAAATCTTGCGGCTAGTGAAGCTGTTGTCGTAAAAAACATTCCAGAGGATATTACTCAGCTGAAGACCATTTTTCAGGAACAGCATTTCTCTGCTGTCTATTTCAAAAATGATATTGACAAGGCCTATTATCTGACAGGTTATGGGACTAGAGATCAGTTTGCCAAATTGTACAAGACTATTTACCAGTTCCCAGAGTTTGATATTCGCTACAAGCTGAAAGATTTGGCTGCATATCTTAATATTCAACAAATCTTGCTGGTCAAGATGATTCAAGTATTTGAAGAACTAGGCTTTGTGACGATAAAAGATGGTGTGATGACAGTCAATAAAGAGGCGCCAAAGCGGGAGATAGGAGAAAGTCAAATTTACCAAAATCTCAAACAAACCGTTAAAGACCAAGAAATGATGGCGCTGGGTACGGTGCAAGAAATTTATGATTTTTTGATGGAAAAAGAGTAGAAGTTAGGAAAGAGTTGGGAAATCAACTCTTTTTTGAAAACAGACCTTCATTTTGAAAATCATCAAAAAAATGGTATAATGGTAGGAAAAGATTCGGCTGAAAGTATTAGAACTTTTAGAATAAGAGGGTAGAGTTGCCCTATAATCAAGATAAACTAAGATTTTGGAGGAAAAATGAGTAATATCAGTTTAACAACACTTGGTGGTGTGCGTGAGAATGGAAAAAATATGTACATTGCTGAAATTGGAGAGTCCATTTTTGTTTTGAATGTAGGGTTAAAATATCCTGAAAATGAACAATTAGGGGTCGATGTGGTGATTCCAAACATGGATTACCTTTTTGAAAATAGCGACCGTATTGCTGGGGTTTTCTTGACCCACGGGCATGCGGATGCCATTGGTGCTCTACCTTATCTCTTGGCAGAGGCTAAAGTTCCTGTATTTGGGTCTGAGTTGACCATTGAGTTGGCAAAGCTCTTTGTCAAAGGAAATGATGCCGTTAAGAAATTTAATGATTTCCATGTCATTGATGAGAATACGGAGATTGATTTTGGTGGGACAGTGGTTTCCTTCTTCCCTACGACTTACTCCGTTCCAGAGAGTCTGGGAATTGTCTTGAAGACATCGGAAGGAAGCATCGTTTATACAGGTGACTTCAAATTTGACCAAACGGCTAGTGAATCTTATGCAACTGATTTTGCTCGTTTGGCAGAGATTGGTCGTGACGGCGTCCTGGCTCTCCTCAGTGATTCGGCCAATGCAGACAGCAATATTCAGGTGGCTAGTGAAAGTGAAGTTAGGGATGAAATTACCCAAACTATTGCTGACTGGGAAGGTCGTATCATCGTTGCAGCTGTTTCCAGTAATCTTTCTCGTATTCAGCAGATTTTTGACGCTGCGGATAAAACAGGTCGACGTATCGTCTTGACAGGATTTGATATTGAAAATATCGTCCGCACAGCGATTCGTCTTAAGAAGTTGTCTTTAGCCAACGAAATTCTCTTGATTAAGCCTAAAGATATGTCTCGCTTTGAAGACCATGAGTTGATTATTCTTGAGACAGGTCGTATGGGTGAACCTATCAATGGACTTCGTAAGATGTCGATTGGTCGCCATCGTTATGTAGAAATCAAGGATGGGGACCTGGTCTATATTGCTACGGCTCCGTCTATTGCTAAAGAAGCCTTTGTTGCGCGTGTGGAAAATATGATTTATCAGGCAGGTGGGGTTGTCAAATTGATTACCCAAAGTTTACATGTATCAGGGCACGGAAATGTGCGTGATTTGCAGCTGATGATCAATCTTTTGCAACCTAAGTACCTCTTCCCTGTCCAAGGAGAGTATCGTGAGTTGGATGCTCACGCTAAGGCTGCCATGGCAGTTGGGATGTTGCCAGAACGCATCTTCATTCCTAAAAAGGGGACGACCATGGCTTACGAGAATGGAGACTTTGTTCCAGCTGGATCGGTTTCAGCAGGAGATATCTTGATTGATGGGAATGCCATTGGTGATGTTGGAAATGTTGTTCTTCGTGACCGTAAGGTCTTGTCAGAGGATGGAATTTTCATCGTGGCTATTACAGTCAACCGTCGTGAGAAGAAAATTGTGGCTAGGGCTCGTGTTCATACGCGTGGATTTGTTTATCTCAAGAAGAGTCGCGATATTCTACGTGAAAGTTCAGAATTGATTAACCAAACGGTAGAAGATTATCTTCAAGGAGATGACTTTGACTGGGCAGATCTTAAAGGGAAGGTTCGAGATAATTTGACCAAGTATCTCTTTGACCAAACCAAGCGTCGTCCAGCTATTTTACCAGTAGTCATGGAAGCAAAATAATCGTTGAAATAAACAGAGAGAAAGTCGAGTTTCGGCTTTTTCTTATAGAAAAATAGAAGGAGAAAATCATGGCAGTAATGAAAATCGAGTATTACTCACAAGTATTGGATATGGAGTGGGGGGTGAATGTCCTCTACCCTGATGCCAATCGAGTGGAAGAACCAGAGTGTGAAGATATTCCCGTCTTGTACCTTTTGCACGGGATGTCTGGAAATCATAATAGTTGGCTTAAGCGGACCAATGTAGAACGCTTGCTTCGAGGAACTAATCTCATCGTTGTTATGCCCAATACCAGCAATGGTTGGTATACCGATACCCAGTATGGTTTTGACTACTACACGGCTCTAGCAGAGGAATTGCCACAGGTTCTGAAACGCTTCTTCCCTAATATGACTAGCAAGCGTGAAAAGACCTTTATCGCTGGTCTTTCTATGGGAGGCTACGGCTGCTTCAAACTGGCTCTTGCGACAAATCGTTTTTCTCATGCAGCTAGTTTTTCAGGTGCCCTCAGCTTTCAAAACTTTTCTCCTGAAAGTCAAAATCTGGGAAGTCCAGCCTACTGGAGAGGTGTTTTTGGAGAGATTAAAGACTGGACAACTAGTCCCTATTCTCTTGAAAGTCTGGCTAAAAAATCGGATAAAAAGACCAAACTTTGGGCGTGGTGTGGCGAACAGGATTTCTTGTACGAAGCCAATAATCTCGCAGTGAAAAATCTCAAAAAACTAGGTTTTGATGTGACCTATAGCCATAGCGCTGGAACTCACGAGTGGTACTACTGGGAAAAACAATTGGAAGTTTTTTTAACAACCCTACCAATTGATTTCAAATTAGAAGAGAGACTGACTTAGTTTGAACTTCAGCATAGGGGGAGTAGAACTAAAATAAAATATGTTTTCACTAGACTTTTCAAACGAAAGTAGTAGAATAGTAATAAAATACTGGAGGAAAGAGAGTAGGAAATGTACCGTTATCAAATTGGCATTCCCACATTAGAATATGATCAGTTTGTCAAAGAACATGAATTAGCCAATGTATTACAAAGTAGTGCTTGGGAGGAAGTTAAGTCTAATTGGCAACATGAGAAGTTTGGTGTTTACAGGGAAGAAAAATTACTGGCGACAGCTAGTATTTTGATTAGAACTCTTCCGCTAGGCTATAAAATGTTTTACATCCCAAGAGGACCTATATTGGATTATGGGGATAAAGAACTCTTGAATTTTGCCATTCAGTCTATTAAGTCCTATGCTCGCAGTAAGAGAGCGGTTTTTGTGACTTTTGACCCAAGTATTTGCCTATCTCAAAGTTTAATCAATCAGGAAAAGACAGAATTTCCTGAAAATCTGGCTATTATTGATAGTTTGCAACAAATGGGAGTAAGGTGGTCAGGAAAAACGGAGGAAATGGGAGACACCATTCAACCTCGTATTCAGGCGAAAATATACAAGGAAAATTTTGAAGAAGATAAACTTTCCAAGTCAACAAAACAGGCTATTCGAACAGCACGAAACAAAGGGCTTGAGATTCAATATGGTGGACTGGAACTATTAGATTCATTTTCGGAGTTGATGAAAAAAACTGAGAAGCGAAAAGAGATTCATTTGAGGAATGAAGCCTATTATAAAAAATTGTTAGATAATTTTAAGGACAAGGCCTATATCACCTTGGCCACCTTGGATGTTTCTAAACGTTCGCAAGAGTTAGAAGAACAGTTAGCGAAAAATAGAGCCTTGGAAGAGACCTTTACTGAGTCGACTCGAACTTCAAAAGTAGAAGCGCAGAAGAAGGAAAAAGAACGTTTGTTAGAGGAATTGACCTTCTTGCAGGAATATATAGATGTAGGTCAAGCGAGAGTTCCTTTAGCGGCTACTTTGAGTTTGGAATTTGGTACTACCTCTGTCAATATATATGCTGGTATGGATGATGATTTTAAACGTTACAATGCACCAATTTTAACTTGGTATGAAACGGCTCGCTATGCCTTTGAACGAGGTATGATCTGGCAAAATTTAGGTGGTGTTGAAAACTCTCTCAATGGTGGACTTTATCATTTTAAGGAAAAATTTAATCCAACGATTGAAGAATACTTGGGTGAATTTACAATGCCCACTCATCCTCTCTATCCTCTGTTAAGACTTGCTCTTGATTTCCGTAAAACATTAAGAAAAAAACATAGAAAGTAAGTATATGGCACTAACAACACTCACGAAAGAAGAGTTTCAGACTTATTCTGATCAGGTTTCTTCTCGTTCCTTTATGCAATCTGTCCAGATGGGGGATTTGCTAGAAAAAAGAGGGGCTCGAATTGTTTATCTTGCTTTGAAACAAGAAGGAGAAATTCAAGTTGCAGCTCTGGTTTATAGCCTGCCCATGCTGGGTGGTCTGCATATGGAACTCAATTCGGGGCCGATTTATACCCAACAAGATGCTCTTCCAGTTTTTTATGCAGAGTTAAAAGAATATGCCAAGCAAAATGGTGTATTAGAGTTGCTTGTAAAACCCTATGAAACTTATCAAACTTTTGATAGCCAAGGTAATCCAATAGATGCTGAGAAAAAAAGTATTATTCAAGATTTGACTGATTTAGGTTATCAATTTGATGGCTTAACAACAGGTTACCCAGGTGGAGAACCAGATTGGTTATACTATAAAGATTTAACTGAATTAACTGAAAAGAGTTTGCTTAAAAGTTTTAGCAAAAAGGGTAAACCCTTGGTGAAAAAGGCTGAAACCTTTGGCATTCGGTTGAAAAAGTTAAAACGTGAAGAACTATCGATTTTTAAGAATATAACAAAAGAAACCTCTGAACGTAGAGAATATAGTGATAAAAGTTTAGAATATTATGAGCATTTTTATGATACTTTTGGAGAACAAGCGGAGTTTCTCATAGCAAGCTTAAATTTTTCGGACTATATGAGCAAATTGCAAGGTGAACAAAGTAAACTAGAAGAAAACTTGGACAAGTTGCGACTTGATTTGAGTAAAAATCCTCATTCTGAGAAAAAACAAAATCAACTGAGAGAATATTCTAGTCAATTTGAAACGTTTGAAGTTCGAAAAGCAGAAGCGCGAGACTTGATTGAAAAATATGGAGAAGAAGATATTGTTTTAGCTGGGAGTTTATTTGTTTATATGCCTCAGGAAACGACTTATCTCTTTAGTGGTTCCTACACTGAGTTTAATAAGTTCTATGCCCCTGCACTGCTTCAAAAATATGTTATGTTGGAAAGCATAAAACGTGGAATACCTAAATACAACTTCCTAGGCATTCAAGGGATTTTTGATGGAAGTGATGGTGTTTTGCGTTTTAAACAGAATTTTAATGGCTATATTGTACGCAAAGCAGGTACTTTCCGTTACCATCCATCGCCTTTAAAATACAAAGCTATCCAGTTACTCAAAAAAATAGTAGGACGTTAAGATGAAAAAGTCAGTATTTAGATTTCTTTTAGCTTCTTTTAGTAAAATAATTCTTATTTGCTAGAAAGGTGGAGAGACATGCGCTGGCTTTTTCGTTTGATAGGGGCTTTCTTTTCTTTTGTGTGGCGTTTGTTTTGGCGTCTGGTTTGGATAGTTGTGCTCTTATGTGTGCTTGCTTTCGGACTTCTCTGGTATCTGAACGGAGATTTTCAAGGAGCGCTAAAGCAAGCAGAACGGTCAGTAAAAATTGGTCAACAAAGTATTGACCAATGGGAGAAAACAGGGCAACTGCCTAAGTTAAGCCAGACAGATAGTCACCAGCATTCTGAAGGAAGGTGGGCACAGGCCTCTGCTCGTATTTACCTGGATCCGCAGATGGATTCACGCTTTCAAGAGGCTTATTTAGAAGCAATCCAGAACTGGAATCAAACTGGTGCTTTTAACTTTGAACTCGTGACTGAGTCTAGTAAGGCGGATATTACGGCTACGGAGATGAACGACGGAGGCACTCCTGTGGCAGGAGAGGCGGAAAGTCAAACTAATCTCTTAACAGGGCAATTCTTGTCCGTAACGGTGCGGTTGAATCATTATTATTTGTCCAATCCATACTATGGCTACTCCTATGAACGCCTTGTCCATACGGCAGAACATGAGTTAGGTCATGCGATTGGCTTGGACCATACAGATGAGAAGTCTGTCATGCAACCAGCAGGTTCCTTTTATGGTATCCAGGAAGAGGATGTTGCAAACCTCCGAAAAATATATGAGACTAGTGAGTAGGGTACTATCTTTCCCTACTTTTTTTGCTATAATGGAACTATGAACAACTTGATTAAATCAAAACTAGAGCTCTTGCCGACCAGCCCTGGTTGCTACATTCATAAGGATAAAAATGGCACCATTATCTATGTAGGAAAGGCTAAAAATCTGCGTAATCGAGTACGGTCCTATTTTCGTGGAAGTCATGATACCAAGACAGAGGCTCTGGTGTCTGAAATTGTGGATTTTGAATTTATTGTTACGGAGTCTAATATTGAGGCACTTCTCCTAGAAATCAACCTGATCAAGGAAAACAAGCCCAAGTACAATATCATGCTCAAGGATGACAAGTCCTATCCTTTCATCAAAATCACCAATGAGCGCTATCCACGCTTGATTATCACTCGTCAGGTCAAAAAGGACGGAAGTCTTTATTTTGGACCCTATCCCGATGTGGGGGCAGCCAATGAAATCAAGCGGTTGCTGGATCGGATATTCCCTTTTCGTAAGTGTACCAACCCGCCCTCTAAGGTCTGTTTTTATTACCATATCGGTCAATGCATGGCCCACACCATCTGTAAGAAGGATGAGGCTTATTTCAAGTCTATGGCCCAGGAGGTTTCTGATTTTCTGAAAGGGCAGGATAACAAAATCATTGATGAGCTAAAGGGCAAAATGGCAGCGGCAGCCCAGACTATGGAGTTTGAACGTGCGGCGGAATACCGTGACCTGATTCAGGCTATTGGAACGCTTCGAACCAAGCAACGGGTCATGGCTAAGGATCTCCAAAATCGCGATGTCTTTGGCTACTATGTGGATAAGGGCTGGATGTGTGTGCAGGTTTTCTTTGTCCGTCAGGGTAAGCTCATCGAGCGCGATGTCAATCTCTTCCCCTACTTCAATGATCCAGATGAGGATTTTTTGACCTATGTAGGACAATTCTATCAAGAAAAATCCCATCTAGTTCCCAATGAGGTACTGATTCCGCAAGATATTGACGAAGAGGCTGTCAAGGCCTTGGTGGATTCCAAGATTCTTAAGCCTCAACGTGGAGAGAAAAAGCAGCTGGTCAATTTAGCTATAAAAAATGCCCGTGTTAGCCTAGAGCAGAAGTTCAACCTGCTAGAGAAATCTGTCGAGAAGACCCAAGGAGCTATTGAAAATCTAGGACGCTTGCTTCAAATCCCAACCCCAGTTCGCATCGAGTCCTTCGATAACTCCAATATCATGGGAACTAGTCCTGTTTCAGCCATGGTGGTCTTTGTCAACGGCAAGCCTAGTAAGAAGGATTACCGTAAGTATAAAATCAAGACCGTAGTCGGGCCAGACGACTATGCCAGTATGCGAGAGGTCATTCGCAGACGCTATGGTCGAGTACAGCGTGAGGCTTTGACTCCTCCAGATTTGATTGTGATTGATGGGGGGCAAGGTCAAGTCAATATTGCTAAGCAAGTCATCCAAGAAGAACTGGGCTTGGATATTCCAATTGCAGGTCTGCAAAAGAATGATAAGCACCAAACCCATGAATTGCTCTTTGGAGATCCGCTGGAAGTGGTGGACTTGTCTCGCAATTCTCAGGAATTTTTCCTCCTCCAACGCATTCAAGATGAGGTCCACCGCTTTGCCATTACCTTCCACCGCCAACTGCGCTCCAAAAATTCTTTCTCATCTCAATTGGATGGGATTGATGGTCTGGGACCTAAACGCAAGCAAAATCTCATGAGGCACTTCAAGTCTCTGACCAAAATCAAGGAAGCCAGTGTGGATGAGATTGTCGAAGTTGGAGTACCAAGAGCAGTAGCAGAGGCTGTGCAAACCAAGTTGAACCCGCAGGAAACAGAAATCTTGCTTCAAGTGGCGGAAGAAAGAGTAGATTACCAAACGGAAGGAAACCACAATAAACCATAAAATCGCAATTTTATCAGATGTTCATGGCAATGCGACGGCGCTAGAAGCAGTGATTGCAGATGCTAAAACTCAAGGAGCCAGTGAATATTGGCTCATGGGAGACATTTTCCTCCCTGGTCCAGGTGCAAATGACTTGGTCGCTCTGTTAAAGGAACTTCCTATCACGGCAAGTGTTCGAGGCAATTGGGATGATTGTGTCCTTGAGGCTTTAGATGGGCAATATGGCTTAGAAGACCCACAGGAAGTTCAGCTCTTGCGTATGACACAGTATTTGATGGAGCGAATGGATCCTGCAACGATTGTCTGGCTACGAAGCTTGCCTTTGCTGGAAAAGAAAGAAATTGACGGATTGCGCTTTTCTATCTCTCATAATTTACCTGACAAAAACTATGGTGGTGACTTGCTAGTTGAGAATGATACAGAGAAATTTGACCAACTGCTAGATGCGGAAACGGACGTGGCAGTTTATGGTCATGTTCACAAGTAGTTGCTTCGTTATGGTAGTCAAGGGCAACAAATCATCAATCCAGGGTCGATTGGCATGCCCTATTTTAATTGGGAGGCGTTAAAAAATCACCGTGCCCAGTATGCCGTGATAGAGGTTGAAGATGGGGAATTGGTAAATATCCTATTTCGTAAAGTCGCTTATGATTACGAGGCTGAGTTAGAATTTGCCAAATCCAAGGGTTTTCCCTTTATCGAAATGTATGAAGAACTACGTCGTGAAGATAACTATCAGAGGCACAATCTGGAACTATTAGCAAGCTTAATAGAAAAGCATAGGTATGTAGAGGATGTGAAGAATTTTTTTGATTTTTTGTAAGAGTTTCCTAAAATAACCAATGCAAACTAAAAAAGCGATTGGCTGATCCCATCGCTTTTAATATATCTTATACTCAATATGAAAATCAAAGAGCAAACTAGGAAGCTAGCCGTAGGTTGCTCAAAGCACAGCTTTGAGGTTGCAGATAAAGCTGACGTGGTTTGAAGAGATTTTCGAAGAGTGTTATTGTAACTGAGATTGATCTGGGAGGTAAGAACCACCTAGATAGGTATTGCTGAGTTTTTCAAGGGTTCCGTCTTGATAGAGTTCTTTGAGCGCTTTATCAAATTGCTCTTTAAACTCTTTTTGGTCGCTTGAGAAAATGATATAATTGCTGGGGCTATCTGCAGAAGGTAAATCAACGACTGAGAGGTCTAAACCACGGTCCTTGATAATCTTTTGAACGGATACCTTGTCAAAAACTAGGAAATCAAACTCTCCGTTAGCAAGGTCTAGGATTCGTTTACCAATATCCTCACCAGAAAAATTAATTGTAGCGGGATTATCAGTGTGTTTCTGATTCCAGTTATTGATGAATTGAGCGTTAGAAGTTCCGGTATCCTCTTGTGTTGTTTTACCAGCGATCTGGTCAAGAGAAGTCAAAGGATTTTTCTTGTTGCTGACAAGGACGAGGGGATTGTTGGAAATCGGAAGCGAGTAAAGGTATTTTTCAGCACGCTCTTTTGTGTAACTCAAATTATTGGCCGCAGCCTGATAGTGACCAGAATCAAGTCCTGGGAAGATACTTTCCCAGGCGGTTCTTTGAAATTGAATCTCGTAGTCGCTGAGTTTTTCATCTACTGCCTTTAGAACTTCGATATCGAAGCCTGTCAGATTGCCTTTATCTTCGTAGTCAAATGGTGGCACGTCGCCAGCTGTAGCAAGGACGATTGTCTTTTGAGCGCTAGTCTCTTTGGGTGTAGCTTGATTCCCACAGGCAACCAAAAATGGTAGGATAGCTAGTAATAGGCTAAATTTTTTCATACTGTCTCCATTCAAATGTAAAGTACTTGCTAGTTTATCAGAAACTTTCCTGATAAACCAATATATATCTTTTATGTCTGTGATAGAAAAACTTAATCATGAAAAATCCCTGCAAGCTCTTTCAAATTATGGTAGAATGGAAGCAGTAGAATTAGAAAAGGAAATCGATTATGAAATTTCTTGAATTAAATAAAAAACGTCATGCGACCAAGCATTTCACTGATAAGCCTGTTGATCCAAAAGATGTGCGTACGGCTATCGAAATTGCAACCTTGGCGCCAAGCGCCCACAACAGCCAGCCTTGGAAATTTGTAGTTGTTCGTGAGAAAAATGCTGAACTGGCAAAGTTGGCTTATGGTTCAAACTTTGAGCAGGTATCATCAGCACCTGTAACCATTGCCCTATTTACAGATACAGACCTTGCCAAACGCGCTCGTAAGATTGCCCGAGTTGGTGGTGCTAACAATTTCTCAGAAGAACAACTTCAATACTTCATGAAAAATTTGCCAGCTGAATTTGCACGCTACAATGAACAACAAGTCAGCGACTACCTAGCTCTCAATGCAGGTTTGGTTGCCATGAACTTGGTTCTTGCATTGACAGACCAAGGAATTGGTTCTAACATTATTCTTGGTTTTGACAAATCAAAAGTTAATGAAGTTTTGGAAATCGAAGACCGTTTCCGCCCAGAACTCTTGATCACAGTGGGTTATACAGACGAAAAATTGGAACCAAGCTACCGCTTGCCAGTAGATGAAATCATCGAGAAAAGATAGAAAGAAGAAAAAATGACAGCAATTGATTTTACAGCAGAAGTAGAAAAACGCAAAGAAGACCTCTTGGCTGACTTGTTTAGCCTTTTGGAAATCAATTCAGAACGTGATGACAGCAAGGCTGATGCCCAGCATCCATTTGGGCCTGGTCCAGTAAAAGCCTTGGAGAAATTCCTTGAAATCGCAGACCGCGATGGCTACCCAACTAAGAATGTTGATAACTATGCAGGACATTTTGAGTTTGGTGATGGAGAAGAAGTTCTCGGAATCTTTGCCCATATGGATGTGGTGCCTGCTGCTAGCGGTTGGGACACAGACCCTTACACACCAACTATCAAAGATGGTCGCCTTTATGCGCGCGGGGCTTCGGACGATAAGGGTCCTACAACAGCTTGTTACTATGGTTTGAAAATCATCAAAGAATTGGGTCTTCCAACTTCTAAGAAAGTTCGCTTCATCGTTGGAACAGACGAAGAATCAGGCTGGGCAGACATGGACTACTACTTTGAGCACGTAGGACTTGCCAAACCAGATTTCGGTTTCTCACCAGATGCTGAATTTCCAATCATCAATGGTGAAAAAGGAAATATCACGGAATACCTCCACTTTGCAGGAGAAAATACAGGTGTTGCCCGTCTTCACAGCTTTACAGGTGGTTTACGTGAAAATATGGTACCAGAATCAGCAACAGCAGTCGTTTCAGGTGACTTGGCTGACTTGCAAGCTAAACTAGATGCCTTTGTTGCAGAACACAAACTTAGAGGAGAACTCCAAGAAGAAGCTGGCAAATACAAGGTGACGATCATTGGTAAATCAGCCCACGGTGCTATGCCTGCTTCAGGTGTCAATGGCGCAACTTACCTTGCCCTCTTCCTCAGTCAGTTTGGCTTTGCTGGTCCAGCCAAAGACTACCTTGACATCGCAGGTAAAATTCTCTTGAACGATCATGAGGGTGAAAATCTTAAGATTGCTCATGTGGATGAAAAGATGGGTGCTCTTTCTATGAATGCCGGCGTCTTCCGCTTCGATGAAACAAGTGCTGATAATACCATTGCCCTCAACATCCGCTATCCAAAAGGAACAAGTCCAGAACAAATCAAGTCAATCCTTGAAAACTTGCCAGTTGTTTCTGTTAGCCTGTCTGAACACGGTCACACGCCTCACTATGTGCCAATGGAAGATCCACTTGTGCAAACCTTGTTGAATATCTATGAAAAACAAACTGGCTTTAAAGGTCATGAACAAGTCATCGGTGGTGGAACCTTTGGTCGCTTGTTAGAGCGCGGAGTTGCCTATGGTGCTATGTTCCCAGACTCAATTGATACCATGCACCAAGCCAATGAATTTATCGCCTTGGACGATCTCTTCCGAGCAGCAGCAATCTATGCCGAAGCTATTTACGAATTGATCAAATAAAACGATAGAAGTCTGAGATCTTATGCTTGGACTTCTTTTTGGAGGGAAAGTAGATGTCTCAAATCGAAAGAATCAAACAGGCTATCATGGCGGATTCACAGAATGCCAGCTATACAGAGCGTGGCATTGAGCCTCTCTTTGCAGCGCCAAAAACTGCTCGCATCAATATCATCGGTCAGGCTCCGGGACTTAAAACTCAAGAAGCAGGCCTTTACTGGAAAGATAAAAGTGGTGACCGCTTGCGGGACTGGCTAGGTGTGGATGAAGATACCTTTTACAATTCAGGTTATTTTGCTGTTTTGCCTATGGATTTCTACTTTCCAGGACATGGCAAGTCGGGTGATCTTCCGCCTCGTACAGGTTTTGCAGAAAAATGGCATCCGCAGCTCTTACAGGAATTGCCTGATATTCAGTTAACCCTCTTGATTGGGCAATATGCCCAAGCCTACTATTTACAGGAGAAAATCAGTGGGAAGGTAACGGAGAGGGTGAAACACTATAAAGACTATCTGCCAGCCTATTTTCCGCTAGTTCACCCATCACCACGAAATCAAATCTGGATGGCCAAAAATCCTTGGTTTGAGGCAGAAGTAGTGCCAGATTTGAAAAAAAGAATTAAAACCATTTTATAGTCAATGAAAATCAAAGAGCAAACTAGGAAGCTAGTCGTAGGCTGCTCAAAGTACAGCTTTGAGGTTGCAGATAAAACTGACGAAGTCGGTAACATACGCACGGTAAGGCGACGCTGACGTGGTTTGAAGAGATTTTCGAAGAGTATTAGAAGAAAAAGAATGAAAGAAATAGCCTTTGACGCATTTTACCAGCTTTACCAAAACGACCAGCTTTCTCTAGTGGATGTGAGAGAAGTGGATGAGTTTGCAGCTCTTCATTTAGAATGTGCCCACAACCTACCGCTTAGTCAATTGGCTGATAGTTATGATTAATTGGACAAAGATCGCTTGCATTATATTATTTGCAAATCTGGAATGAGATCGGCGCGTGCTTGCCAATTCCTGTTAGAACAAGGTTATAATGTTATCAATGTCCAGGGTGGCATGTTAGCCTTTGAAGAACTTTAAAATTTTGCATTTCTCCTACTTGGTGTGGACTGGGTAGGAGAGTTTTATTTTTAGATAATTCTTATTTTTAAGAAAATTGAAAACATTTAATATTTGCCTCGTGATGCTTTTTTCAGACTCCTAATCGTGGTATACTAGGTCAGTATTTTATAAATATGAAGGAGATTTTTATGGCTAAAAAAGGTACCCTAACAGGTTTGCTCCTGTTTGGAATATTTTTTGGTGCGGGGAACTTGATTTTTCCGCCTTCTCTAGGTGCTCTATCTGGAGAACATTTTCTTCCTGCCATCGCAGGTTTTGTCTTTTCAGGCGTTGGTATCGCCGTCTTGACCCTTATTATTGGAACGCTAAATCCTAAAGGATATATCTACGAGATTTCAACGAAGATAGCGCCTTGGTTTGCGACTCTTTACCTCTCAGTTCTTTACTTGTCAATCGGTCCATTCTTTGCTACCCCACGTACTGCTACAACAGCTTACGAAGTAGGGATTAGCCCCCTTTTGTCGGATGCAAATAAAGGACTTGGCTTGATTGTATTTACGGTTCTGTATTTTGCGGCAGCCTATTTGATTTCGCTTAATCCATCAAAAATCTTAGACCGCATTGGACGTGTTTTAACGCCAGTCTTTGCAATTTTGATTGTTATCTTGGTCGTTCTGGGAGCTATCAAATATGGTGGAACAAGTCCTCAAGCTGCTTCAGCTGCTTATCAAGCTTCTGCCTTTGGTACAGGTTTCCTAGAAGGTTACAATACCTTGGACGCCCTTGCTTCAGTGGCCTTTAGCGTAATCGCAGTTCAAACCTTGAAACAACTTGGATTTTCAAGTAAGAAAGAATACATTTCAACTATTTGGGTTGTTGGTATCGTTGTTGCCCTTGCCTTCAGCGCTCTTTACATCGGTTTAGGTTTTCTTGGAAATCATTTCCCAGTACCAGCTGAAGCGATGAAGGGTGGAACACCAGGTGTTTACATCTTGTCACAAGCCACTCAAGAAATCTTTGGCTCAACAGCTCAACTCTTCCTTGCAGCTATGGTTACCGTAACCTGCTTCACAACGACTGTTGGTTTGATTGTGTCAACAGCTGAGTTCTTTAATGAGCGCTTCCCACAAATCAGCTACAAGGTTTATGCGACAGCCTTTACCTTGATTGGATTTGCTATTGCCAATTTGGGTCTTGATGCGATTATCAAGTACTCAATTCCAGTACTGGTTATCTTGTACCCAATCACGATTGCTATCGTTATGATTGTCATTGTCAACAAATTTGTTGCCCTTTCAAAACCAGGTATGCAGTTGACAATTGCTGTGGTTACAGTTATTGCCATTGCAAGCGTACTAGGAAGCTCGTTTAAGGTTGAGTTTCTTGCAAATCTTGTTAGCGTTCTTCCTTTTGCCAAGGCATCTCTCCCATGGTTGGTGCCAGCCATTGTTGGAATCTTGCTCTCATTGGTTCTACCAAACAAGCAAGAAAGCGATGTTTTTGAAATGGAATAATCACTTAAATCACTTTTGTAGCCAAGTCTACAGGAGTGATTTTCTTTTTTTATCCGATGATAAATGTGTTATAATAGGTAGCGAAAGAGGTGAAGAAATGAATCAAACAGTAGAATATATCAAAGAACTGACAGCCATCGCATCGCCAACGGGCTTCACTCGTGAAATTTCGAATTATTTAGTCAAGACTCTAGAAGGTTTTGGTTACCAGCCAGTTCGCACAGCTAAGGGTGGTGTCAATGTGACCATCAAAGGTCAAAATGATGAGCAACATCGCTATGTGACTGCCCATGTGGATACGCTGGGTGCTATTGTTCGTGCTGTCAAACCAGATGGTCGTCTTAAATTGGACCGTATCGGTGGTTTTCCTTGGAACATGATTGAAGGTGAAAACTGTACCGTTCATGTGGCTAGCACAGGTCAAAAGGTATCAGGAACCATCCTCATCCACCAAACTTCTTGCCATGTCTACAAGGATGCAGGAACTGCAGAACGCACGCAGGACAATATGGAAGTGCGTTTGGATGTAAAAGTAAGCAATGAAAAAGAAACTCGTGCTCTTGGGATTGAGGTCGGTGATTTTATCAGCTTCGATACACGAACTGTTGTGACTGATACAGGTTTTATCAAGTCTCGTCATTTGGATGATAAGGTCAGCGCAGCGATTTTGCTCAACCTGCTTCGTATTTATAAGAAAGAGAAGATTGAATTGCCAGTAACAACTCATTTTGCTTTTTCAGTTTTTGAAGAAGTAGGACATGGTGCTAATTCTAACATTCCTGCTCAGGTAGTAGAATATCTGGCTGTGGATATGGGAGCTATGGGAGATGACCAGCAGACAGATGAGTACACAGTATCTATCTGTGTCAAGGATGCTTCAGGTCCTTATCACTATGACTTCCGTCAACACTTGGTTGCCTTGGCTAAAGAGCAAGATATTCCATTTAAGCTCGACATCTATCCATTTTACGGATCGGACGCTTCAGCAGCGATGTCAGCAGGTGCAGAGGTCAAGCATGCACTTCTTGGAGCTGGTATTGAGTCCAGTCACTCTTATGAGCGCACCCACATCGATTCAGTAATAGCGACTGAGCGTATGGTTGATGCTTATCTTAAGAGCGAGGCGGTATCATAGAATGTGCTTAATCTGTCAGAGAATCGAACTCATTAAAGCTGGGCAAAATCCCTACTTTGTAAAAGAACTAGAAACAGGCTATGTTGTTATTGGTGACTACCAATACTTTAAGGGCTATACCTTATTTTTAGCAAAAGATCATGTCACAGAACTCCATCATATGGAAACTTCTGTAAAACTTCGCTTTTTAGAGGAAATGAGTTTAGTCCAAGAAGCAGTCGCCAAAGCATTTGAGGCTGAAAAGATGAATATTGAACTCCTAGGAAATGGCGATGCCCACGCTCATTGGCATCTTTTTCCCCGAAGAGCAGGTGATATGAAGAGTCACGGTTTGAATGGCCGTGGCCCAGTCTGGTGGGTGCCCTGGGAAGAAATGGCGGCAGAAGATTGCCAAGTACAATCGCCAGAGCTGGAAGAGATGATTAAAATCTTATCTCATGAATTGGAGAAGTATTTGGCCTAAGAGAGAGGAAGAAAGAAATGAAAAAAAGATATGTCATTTTATCTGGTTTACTAGCATTGACCCTTGCAGCTTGTTCGCAAGAAAAAACCAAAGTTGAAGAAAACACTCAAAAAACGGAGCAAAGCAGTCAACCGGAAGGAACTGTAGGTAGCAAATCTCAAGCTTCTAGTCAGAAAAAGGCAGAAGTTAGCAATAAAGGGAGCTATTATAGTATCCAAGGGAAATACGATGAGATTATCCTAGCTAATAAACGTTATCCTTTGTCAAAAGATTACAATCCAGGAGAAAATCCAACAGCCAAGGCAGAGTTGCTCAAACTAATCGCAGCTATGCAGGCTGAGGGCTATCCAATCAGTGACCAATACAGTGGGTTTAGGAGTTATGAAACTCAGGCTAAGCTCTACCAAGACTATGTCAATCAAGATGGTAAGGAAGCAGCAGATCGCTACTCAGCACGCCCAGGTTACAGTGAACACCAGACGGGTCTTGCTTTTGATTTGATTGGGACAGATGGGGATTTAGTTACTGAAGAAAAGGCAGCCCAGTGGCTCTTGGACCATGCGGCTGACTATGGCTTTGTTGTTCGCTATCTTAAAGGCAAGGAAAAGGAGACTGGCTACATGGCAGAAGAATGGCATCTCCGCTACGTTGGAAAAGAAGCCAAAGAAATTGCTGCAAGTGGTCTCAGTTTGGAAGAGTACTATGGCTTTGAAGGCGGCGATTATGTCGATTAAAAATGAAAGTTTTCTCTTGCATTTTTAGATAAATAGTGTATAATGGAAAGGTATGTGTAAAGCATACTTGTGGGAGGTAAAAATCTCTAATTACCGCCAAAACCACAAAGGAGGATTTAAAAATGGCTAAAAAAGTCGAAAAACTTGTAAAATTGCAAATCCCTGCTGGTAAAGCTACACCAGCTCCACCGGTTGGACCTGCTCTTGGTCAAGCTGGTATCAACATCATGGGATTCACAAAAGAGTTCAACGCTCGTACAGCTGACCAAGCTGGTATGATCATTCCAGTTGTTATCTCAGTTTACGAAGATAAATCATTTACTTTCGTTACGAAAACACCACCAGCTGCTGTTCTTTTGAAAAAAGCTGCAGGTGTTGAAAAAGGATCAGGTACACCTAATAAAACTAAAGTTGCTACAGTTACTCGTGCACAAGTACAAGAAATTGCAGAAACTAAGATGCCAGATTTGAACGCAGCAAACGTAGAGTCTGCAATGCGTATGATCGAAGGTACTGCTCGTTCTATGGGATTCACTGTTGTTGACTAATCAATAACACAGTAGAAAATCTCACAGCAGTCTATTAGTTGCTTTTCATACTAGGCAAGTGACTGAGGCTTGTACTTGGATACAGCAAGGGAGCTTAAGGCCGTAGGAAGAGAAAAATAGTAGACTGAAAACCCGCAAGACTTCATCATTTCGAGAAGTGACGTGGGAGATGAAAATCGATTGAACCACTTACAAGGAGAATAGAAAATGGCTAAAAAAAGCAAACAACTTCGTGCTGCTCTTGAGAAAATCGACAGCACAAAAGCATACAGTGTAGAAGAAGCTGTAGCACTTGCAAAAGAAACTAACTTTGCAAAATTTGATGCAACTGTAGAAGTTGCTTACAACTTGAACATCGACGTTAAAAAAGCTGACCAACAAATCCGTGGAGCAATGGTATTGCCAAACGGTACTGGTAAAACTTCACGTGTTCTTGTTTTCGCACGTGGTGCAAAAGCTGAAGAAGCAAAAGCTGCTGGTGCAGACTTTGTTGGTGAAGATGACCTTGTTGCTAAAATCAACGACGGTTGGTTGGACTTCGACGTAGTTATCGCTACACCTGATATGATGGCTCTTGTTGGACGTCTTGGACGTGTCCTTGGACCACGTAACTTGATGCCAAACCCTAAAACTGGTACTGTAACAATGGATGTTGCTAAAGCAGTTGAAGAGTCTAAAGGTGGTAAAATCACTTACCGTGCTGACCGTGCAGGTAACGTTCAAGCAATCATCGGTAAAGTATCATTTGAAGCTGAAAAATTGGTTGAAAACTTTAAAGCTTTCAACGAAACAATCCAAAAAGTAAAACCAGCTACAGCTAAAGGAACTTACGTAACAAACTTGACTATCACAACTACTCAAGGTGTTGGTATCAAAGTTGACGTAAACTCACTTTAATCAGTAGTTAAAGTAATGTAAAAAAGTTGAAGACACTATGTCTCAACTTTTTTTGATGTACGACGGGCATGTCGTATATCTGAGGTGTAAGTCCTCGGTGGGCACCTACTACCGGTGAACCCAATAGCGATTCCCAAGTCTGACGCTGGAAATAAGAATCGTCAGAGGAAGGGATAGCGAAATCGTGGCTCTACGAACAGGAACGTGATAGTAAGGCCTATATAGCGGATAAGGTATCTGGCTGGGGCGACCACTATCAATTATAATAAAATGAAATAAGAATAGGACGAATCGTTCAGGACAGTCAAATCGATTTCTAACAATGTTTTAGAAGTAGAGGTGTACTATTCTAGTTTCAATCTACTATAGTAGCTCAGAAGTCGGTACTTAAACGTGCTATATCAAAACCAGTCCTTGAAAAACGTGGACTGGTTTCGTGTTTGGATTATTACCTTGAACGACATGCGTTAAAAGTTAGTTGAACCGCCGTATGCCGAACGGCACGTACGGTGGTGTGAGAGGGGCTAGAGATTATCCCCTACTCGATTTCGAAATCTAGTGGAATGAATCTGGAATAGTCCATCGAGCTTTCTAATACTCTTTGAAAATCTCTTCAAACCACGTCAACGTCGCCTTGCCGTGCGTATGGTTACTGACTTCGTCAGTTCTATCCACAACCTCAAAACAGTGTTTTGAGCTGACTTCGTCAGTTCTATCCACAACCTCAAAACAGTGTTTTGAGCAACCTGCGGCTAGTTTCCTAGTTTGCTCTTTGGTTTTCATTGAGTATAACACATTGTTAGAAGTTGGTTTAAATTTCCTAATCAGTTTGTTCACATTTACCTTCGATATATTATATCCCATAGTTAAGGTTGGTCATACAGATGATTATAGCCATGGAGCCGTAAAACTTAGTGTTTCTTTAGTTGACAAAGATGCCATGAAAAAAATATCTGTAACTGTAATAGGATATTTTGAAATAAATATAGATGAAAATATCACCGATATTCTATACGTAAATGGTACTGCTATTCTTTATCCTTATTTACGTTCTATTGTTTCAATAGTTTCGGCAATTGATAGCAGTGAAGCAATGTTGCTACCTACCATTAATGTTTTAGAGTTACTAGATAAATCTCAACCTTTTGAAGAAGAATAATTTATTAGCTCACTAAATTGAGGGTAAGGAAAAGTAAAAGCAGTAAGAAAAATGTCTTGCATTATACAGCAACTTTTTGGGAATGAGTAGATGGATTGAATAAAATTTGATTAAGAGTGGATGATTTATCTGTAGATTATTATTGGACAGTTAGTCTTGAAGTAGTCTAAGAATTAGGTTATAATCAGTAGAAGCCTTGCTAATAATGAGGAGGTTAGTTTATGTATAGTAGACTGAATCTAAAATAGTACGAAACAATTGCTAAAACATTTATAGAAATTAATTTTACTTTCCCAATCGATTTGTTCTCATCTTATTTCAATCCGCTATATATTATGGTATCGAATCTTCATCAGAATGATAAAATTAATCAATTAATATCTGATTACAAACAGAATATGAAAGCTTTTTATATCACTATTGAAAAATTTATACGAGATGATGAAAGCCTTAAGTGTTATTTTACAAAGGTTATTTCAAGTCGTTCCAAGGTAACAAGTCTAGATCAGATTGAAGCTGATAAAACGATACAAAGAAAATATTCAAGTGAGCTAAAAAAATTTATTGGATTTTATAATGAGATTATTTGTGAGGAAAATAGTTTCCTACATGTACGAAAGAGGTGGTCGAGTTGGTTTAGGTAGTCGGTGCGTGAGTTGATAATTCTCAGGGTATGGACTTCTTTTTCATGAATGAGGTAAAAGAGCAGGTATTGTTTAGAGACAATCATTCTGAGCATATTTTCTGGATAGAGGGAGTATCCGATTTTATGATCAAAGTTAATACCGCCCTCTGGTGAGAAGATGAGTAGGTTGGTAATTTAAACTATTAAACAGAATTTTTGATTAAAAGTATTATTTCATGAGAGAAATCCTAATTTCACAATCTATAGGCAAACGCTTGCATTTCGTTTTTTATTGGACTATAATAGGTTGGTATAAAGCCTTCTGTAGTAATAAAATGTAGAAGGTGTAGAAAGTAAGGATTTAGAATATTTGTAGTTAAAAACACAATGTTGCTATTCCTTACGATAGGGAGATAGATATGGCAATGATAGAAGTGGAACATCTTCAGAAACATTTTGTGAAGATTGTTAAGGAACCGGGCTTGAAGGGGGCTTTGCGCTCCTTTATTCATCCTGAAAAGCAGACCTTTGAAGCGGTCAAGGATTTGACCTTTGAGGTTCCAAAAGGGCAGATTTTAGGATTTATCGGGGCAAATGGTGCTGGGAAGTCGACAACCATTAAAATGCTGACAGGAATTTTGAAACCAACATCTGGTTTTTGTCGGATTAACGGCAAGATTCCCCAGGACAATCGGCAAGATTATGTCAAAGATATTGGCGTAGTCTTTGGACAACGCACCCAGCTATGGTGGGATTTGGCTCTGCAAGAGACCTACACTGTCTTAAAAGAGATTTATGATGTGCCAAACTCGCTCTTTCATAAGCGTATGGACTTTTTGAATGAAGTCTTGGATTTGAAGGACTTTATCAAGGATCCCGTGCGGACTCTTTCACTGGGACAACGGATGCGAGCGGATATTGCGGCCTCCTTGCTCCACAATCCCAAGGTTCTTTTTTTAGATGAGCCGACCATTGGTTTGGACGTTTCGGTTAAGGATAATATTCGTCGGGCAATTACTCAGATCAATCAAGAGGAAGAAACTACCATTCTTTTGACCACTCACGATTTGAGTGATATTGAGCAACTTTGTGATCGGATTTTCATGATTGACAAGGGGCAAAAGATTTTTGATGGAACGGTGAGCCAACTCAAGGAGACCTTTGGTAAGATGAAGACTCTCTCTTTTGAACTGCTACCAGGTCAAAGTCATCTCGTCTCTCACTATGAAGGTCTGTCTGATATGACCATTGATAGACAAGGAAACAGCCTCAACATTGAATTTGATAGTTCTCGCTACCAGTCAGCTGACATTATCAAGCAAACCCTATCTGATTTTGAAATCCGCGATTTGAAGATGGTGGATACGGATATTGAGGATATTATCCGTCGCTTCTACCGAAAGGAGCTCTAGGATGATCAAATTGTGGAGACGTTATAAACCCTTTATCAATGCAGGGGTTCAGGAGTTGATTACTTACCGAGTCAACTTTATTCTCTATCGGATTGGCGATGTCATGGGGGCTTTTGTGGCCTTTTATCTCTGGAAGGCTGTCTTTGATTCTTCGCAAGAGTCTTTGATTCAGGGCTTCAGTATGGCGGATATCACCCTCTACATCATCATGAGTTTTGTGACCAATCTTCTGACTAGATCCGATTCGTCCTTTATGATTGGGGAGGAGGTCAAGGATGGCTCCATTATCATGCGTTTGTTGCGACCAGTGCATTTTGCGGCCTCCTATCTTTTCACCGAGCTTGGTTCCAAGTGGTTGATTTTTATCAGCGTTGGCCTTCCATTTTTAAGTGTCATTGTCTTGATGAAAATCATATCGGGTCAAGGTATTGTAGAGGTGCTAGGATTAACTGTCCTTTATCTTTTTAGCTTAACGCTCGCCTATCTGATTAACTTTTTCTTTAATATTTGCTTTGGATTTTCAGCCTTTGTGTTTAAAAATCTTTGGGGTTCCAACCTACTTAAGACTTCCATAGTGGCTTTTATGTCGGGGAGTTTGATTCCCTTGGCATTCTTTCCAAAGGTTGTTTCAGATATTCTCTCCTTTTTGCCTTTTTCGTCCTTGATTTATACTCCAGTTATGATCATTGTTGGAAAATACGATGCCAGTCAGATTCTTCAGGCACTCCTTTTGCAGTTCTTCTGGCTCTTAGTGATGGTGGGATTGTCTCAGTTAATTTGGAAACGGGTCCAGTCCTTTATCACCATTCAAGGAGGTTAGTATGAAAAAATATCAACGAATGCATCTGATTTTTATCAGACAATACATCAAACAAATCATGGAATATAAGGTGGATTTTGTGGTTGGTGTCTTGGGAGTCTTTCTGGCTCAAGGCTTGAATCTCTTGTTTCTCAATGTCATCTTTCAACATATTCCATTCCTAGAAGGCTGGACCTTTCAAGAGATAGCTTTCATTTATGGATTTTCCTTGATTCCCAAGGGAATGGACCATCTCTTTTTTGACAATCTCTGGGCACTAGGGCAACGCCTAGTCCGAAAAGGAGAGTTTGACAAGTATCTGACTCGTCCCATCAATCCTCTCTTTCACATCCTAGTTGAAACCTTTCAGATTGATGCCTTGGGTGAACTCTTAGTCGGTGGTATTTTATTGGGAACAACAGTGACCAGCATTGTTTGGACTCTTCCAAAATTCCTGCTTTTCCTAGTTTGTATTCCTTTTGCGACCTTGATTTATACTTCTCTTAAAATCGCAACAGCCAGTATCGCCTTTTGGACTAAGCAGTCAGGCGCCATGATTTACATCTTCTATATGTTCAATGACTTTGCTAAGTATCCGATTTCTATTTACAATTCTCTTCTTCGTTGGTTGATTAGCTTTATCGTGCCTTTCGCCTTTACAGCCTACTATCCAGCTAGCTATTTCTTACAGGAAAAGGATGTGTTCTTTAACGTAGGAGGTTTGATGTTGATTTCTCTGGTTTTCTTTGTTATTTCCCTTAAACTTTGGGATAAGGGCTTAGATTCCTACGAAAGTGCGGGTTCGTAAAAGCTAAAGTAAGACTAAAATCAAGAAAGGAACTTATGATGTTTGTAATTGAAGAAGTCAAGGATGAAAATCAAAAAAGGCAGTTGTCGTTGAGGTTTTGAAGGATTTGCCAGAATGGTTTGGAATCCCAGAAAGCACACAAGCCTATATAGAAGGAACCACGACACTGCAAGTTTGGACCGCCTATCAGGAGAGTGATTTGACTGGATTTGTAAGGTTATCCTATTCGAGTGAAGATTGTGCAGAGATTGATTGTCTCGGCGTAAAAAAGCTTATCAAGGTAGAAAAATTGGGAGCCAATTGCTTGCTACTTTAGAGAGTGAAGCTCGTAAAAAAGTTGGTTATCTGCAGGTCAAAACAGTGGCAGAAGGTTCTAATAAAGATTATGATCGAACAAATGACTTTTATCGAGGTCTTGGCTTTAAAAAGTTAGAGATTTTTTCTCAGCTATGGAATCCGTAAAATCCTTGTCAGATTTTGATTAAAAAGCTTGAATAATATTACTTGACATCTATTCTCAGAGTGCCATACTGTAAGTGTAATCGCCGATTTAGCTCAGTTGGTAGAGCAAGGCACTCGTAAAGCCTAGGTTATAGGTAGATAAACGACTGAGGAGTTGAAAAAATAGATAGGTAGAAGATAACCGTTAAGCCTTATTCTTAGCGGTTATTTATATTGTTTAATAGCGCTGATATTTCATCAATTATGCCTGTTTTCGTGTTTCTGGTAGTTGTTCAAGTTTATTGCTACTATTTTTGATGGTATGAATGTGCTTATAATGTATCCCGGTTAACGAAAGTTTTGGACTTATACTCATAGAAAATCTCTTCAAACCACGTCAACGTCGCCTTGCCGTGCGTATGGTTACTGACTTCGTCAGTTCTATCCACAACCTCAAAACAGTGTTTTGAGCTGACTACGTCAGTTCCATCTACAACCTCAAAACAGTGTTTTGAGCAACCTGCGGCTAGTTTCCTAGTTTGCTCTTTGATTTTCATTGAGTACTAATCTTATTTTTTAACGTGTGCTAAAAAATAAATTAATGCATGTTAATTTTTCTTGAATTAAATTTTTTTAAATGATATACTGTTTTTATGGAGAGATAACAATTATATATAAATGTACTACTCTATTTCCTAGATAATACTTAGTAAAACTTTTTATAACAAAGGCTAGCAAAGTTAAAGTTTATTATCTATTGGAAGTTAAATAAATATGTAAGGAATTAAAATGAAAAAAAGTACAGTATTGTCATTAACCACAGCTGCAGTTATTTTAGCAGCCTATGCCCCTAATGAGGTAGTCTTAGCAGACACATCTAGCTCTGAAGATGCTTTAAACATCTCTGATAAAGAAAAAGTAGTATTAGATAAGGAAACAGAAAATAAAGAGAAACATGAAGATATTCATAATGCTATAGAAACTTCAAAGGATACTGAAGAAAAGAAAACAACAGTTATTGAGGAAAAAGAAGTTGTTAGTAAAAATCCTGTGATAGACACTAAAACTAGCAATGAAGAAGCAAGAATCAAAGAAGATTCCAATCAATCCCAAGGAGATAATGCACACTCGTCTGCAAATAAAGGCACAGAAAATCCGAAAAAAGAAGATAGACTTGTCTATATTGCTGAATTTAAAGATAAAGAATCTGGAGAAAAAGCAATCAAGCAACTATCCAATCTTAAGAATACAAAAGTTTTATATACTTATGATAGAATTTTTAACGGTAGTGCCATAGAAACAACTCCAGATAACTTGGACAAAATTAAACAAATAGAAGGTATTACATCGGTTGAAAGGGCACAAAAAGTCCAACCCATGATGAATCATGCCAGAAAGGAAATTGGAGTTGAGGAAGCTATTGATTACCTAAAGTCTATCAATGCTCCGTTTGGGAAAAATTTTGATGGTAGAGGTATGGTCATTTCAAATATCGATACTGGAACAGATTATAGACATAAGGCTATGAGAATCGATGATGATGCCAAAGCCTCAATGAGATTTAAAAAAGAAGACTTAAAAGGAACTGATAAAAATTATTGGTTGAGTGATAAAATCCCTCATGCGTTCAATTATTATAATGGTGGCAAAATCACTGTAGAAAAATATGATGATGGAAGGGATTATTTTGACCCACATGGGATGCATATTGCAGGGATTCTTGCTGGAAATGATACTGAACAAGATATCAAAAACTTTAACGGCATAGATGGAATTGCACCTAATGCACAAATTTTCTCTTACAAAATGTATTCTGACGCAGGATCTGGGTTTGCGGGTGATGAAACAATGTTTCATGCTATTGAAGATTCTATCAAACACAACGTTGATGTTGTTTCGGTATCATCTGGTTTTACAGGAACAGGTCTTGTAGGTGAGAAATATTGGCAAGCTATTCGGGCATTAAGAAAAGCAGGCATTCCAATGGTTGTCGCTACGGGTAACTATGCGACTTCTGCTTCAAGTTCTTCATGGGATTTAGTAGCAAATAATCATCTGAAAATGACCGACACTGGAAATGTAACACGAACTGCAGCACATGAGGATGCGATAGCGGTCGCTTCTGCTAAAAATCAAACAGTTGAGTTTGATAAAGTTAACATAGGTGGAGAAAGTTTTAAATACAGAAATATAGGGGCCTTTTTCGATAAGAATAAAATCACAACAAATGAAGATGGAACAAAAGCTCCTAGTAAATTAAAATTTGTATATATAGGCAAGGGGCAAGACCAAGATTTGATAGGTTTGGATCTTAGGGGCAAAATTGCAGTAATGGATAGAATTTATACAAAGGATTTAAAAAATGCTTTTAAAAAAGCTATGGATAAGGGTGCACGCGCCATTATGGTTGTAAATACTGTAAATTACTACAATAGAGATAATTGGACAGAGCTTCCAGCTATGGGATATGAAGCGGATGAAGGTACTAAAAGTCAAGTGTTTTCAATTTCAGGAGATGATGGTGTAAAGCTATGGAACATGATTAATCCTAATAAAAAAACTGAAGTCAAAAGAAATAATAAAGAAGATTTTAAAGATAAATTGGAGCAATACTATCCAATTGATATGGAAAGTTTTAATTCCAACAAACCGAATGTAGGTGACGAAAAAGAGATTGACTTTAAGTTTGCACCTGACACAGACAAAGAACTCTATAAAGAAGATATCATCGTTCCAGCAGGATCTACATCTTGGGGGCCAAGAATAGATTTACTTTTAAAACCCGATGTTTCAGCACCTGGTAAAAATATTAAATCCACGCTTAATGTTATTAATGGCAAATCAACTTATGGCTATATGTCAGGAACTAGTATGGCGACTCCAATCGTGGCAGCTTCTACTGTTTTGATTAGACCGAAATTAAAGGAAATGCTTGAAAGACCTGTATTGAAAAATCTTAAGGGAGATGACAAAATAGATCTTACAAGTCTTACAAAAATTGCCCTACAAAATACTGCGCGACCTATGATGGATGCAACTTCTTGGAAAGAAAAAAGTCAATACTTTGCATCACCTAGACAACAGGGAGCAGGCCTAATTAATGTGGCCAATGCTTTGAGAAATGAAGTTGTAGCAACTTTCAAAAACACGGATTCTAAAGGTTTGGTAAACTCATATGGTTCCATTTCTCTTAAAGAAATAAAAGGTGATAAAAAATACTTTACAATCAAGCTTCACAATACATCAAACAGACCTTTGACTTTTAAAGTTTCAGCATCAGCGATAACTACAGATTCTCTAACTGACAGATTAAAACTTGATGAAACATATAAAGATGAAAAATCTCCAGATGGTAAGCAAATTGTTCCAGAAATTCACCCAGAAAAAGTCAAAGGAGCAAATATCACATTTGAGCATGATACTTTCACTATAGGCGCAAATTCTAGCTTTGATTTGAATGCGGTTATAAATGTTGGAGAGGCCAAAAACAAAAATAAATTTGTAGAATCATTTATTCATTTTGAGTCAGTGGAAGAAATGGAAGCTCTAAACTCCAACGGGAAGAAAATAAACTTCCAACCTTCTTTGTCGATGCCTCTAATGGGATTTGCTGGGAATTGGAACCACGAACCAATCCTTGATAAATGGGCTTGGGAAGAAGGGTCAAGATCAAAAACACTGGGAGGTTATGATGATGATGGTAAACCGAAAATTCCAGGAACCTTAAATAAGGGAATTGGTGGAGAACATGGTATAGATAAATTTAATCCAGCAGGAGTTATACAAAATAGAAAAGATAAAAATACAACATCCCTGGATCAAAATCCAGAATTATTTGCTTTCAATAACCAAGGGATCAACGCTCCATCATCAAGTGGTTCTAAGATTGCTAACATTTATCCTTTAGATTCAAATGGAAATCCTCAAGATGCTCAACTTGAAAGAGGATTAACACCTTCTCCACTTGTATTAAGAAGTGCAGAAGAAGGATTGATTTCAATAGTAAATACAAATAAAGAGGGAGAAAATCAAAGAGACTTAAAAGTCATTTCGAGAGAACACTTTATTAGAGGAATTTTAAATTCTAAAAGCAATGATGCAAAGGGAATCAAATCATCTAAACTAAAAGTTTGGGGTGACTTGAAGTGGGATGGACTCATCTATAATCCTAGAGGTAGAGAAGAAAATGCACCAGAAAGTAAGGATAATCAAGATCCTGCTACTAAGATAAGAGGTCAATTTGAACCGATTGCAGAAGGTCAATATTTCTATAAATTTAAATATAGATTAACTAAAGATTACCCATGGCAGGTTTCCTATATTCCTGTAAAAATTGATAACACCGCCCCTAAGATTGTTTCGGTTGATTTTTCAAATCCTGAAAAAATTAAGTTGATTACAAAGGATACTTATCATAAGGTAAAAGATCAGTATAAGAATGAAACGCTATTCGCGAGAGATCAAAAAGAACATCCTGAAAAATTTGACGAGATTGCGAACGAAGTTTGGTATGCTGGCGCCGCTCTTGTTAATGAAGATGGAGAGGTTGAAAAAAATCTTGAAGTAACTTACGCAGGTGAGGGTCAAGGAAGAAATAGAAAACTTGATAAAGACGGAAATACCATTTATGAAATTAAAGGTGCGGGAGATTTAAGGGGAAAAATCATTGAAGTCATTGCATTAGATGGTTCTAGCAATTTCACAAAGATTCATAGAATTAAATTTGCTAATCAGGCTGATGAAAAGGGGATGATTTCCTATTATCTAGTAGATCCTGATCAAGATTCATCTAAATATCAAAAGCTTGGCGAGATTGCAGAATCTAAATTTAAAAATTTAGGAAATGGAAAAGAGGGTAGTCTAAAAAAAGATACAACTGGGGTAGAACATCATCATCAAGAAAATGAAGAGTCTATTAAAGAAAAATCTAGTTTTACTATTGATAGAAATATTTCAACAATTAGAGACTTTGAAAATAAAGACTTAAAGAAACTCATTAAAAAGAAATTTAGAGAAGTTGATGATTTTACAAGTGAAACTGGTAAGAGAATAGAGGAATACGATTATAAATACGATGATAAGGGAAATATTATTGCTTATGACGATGGTAGTGCCTTACAATATGAAACTGAAAAACTTGACGAAATAAAATCAAAAATTTATGGCGTTCTAAGCCCATCTAAAGATGGACACTTTGAAATTCTTGGAAAGATAAGCAATGTTTCTAAAAATGCCAAGGTATATTATGGAAATAGCTATAAATCGATAGAAATCAAAGCGACTAAGTATGACTCACATTCAAAAACGATGACATTTGATTTATACGCTAATATTAATGATATTGTGGATGGATTAGCTTTTGCTGGAGATATGCGGTTTTTTGTTAAAGATGATAATCGAATAAAAGCTGAAACTAAAATTAGAATGCCTGAAAAAAATAAGGAAACTAAAGCAGAATATCCCTATGTATCAAGTTATGGGAATGTAATCGAATTAGGAGAAGGAGATCTTTCAAAGAACAAACCAGACAATTTAACTAAAATGGAATCTGGTAAAATCTATTCTGATTCAGAAAAACAACAATATCTGTTAAAGGATAACATCATTCTAAGAAAAGGCTATGCACTAAAAGTGACTACCTATAATCCTGGAAAAACGGATATGTTAGAAGGAAATGGAGTCTATAGCAAGGAAGATATAGCAAAAATACAAAAGGCCAATCCTAATCTAAGAGTCCTTTCAGAAACAACAATTTATGCTGATAGTAGAAATGTTGAAGATGGAAGAAGTACCCAAGCTGTATTAATGTCGGCTTTGGACGGCTTTAACATTATAAGGTATCAAGTGTTTACATTTAAAATGAACGATAAAGGGGAAGCTATCGATAAAGACGGAAATCTTGTGACAGATTCTTCTAAACTTGTATTATTTGGTAAGGATGATAAAGAATACACTGGAGAGGATAAGTCCAATGTAGAAGCTATAAAAGAAGATGGCTCCATGTTATTTATTGATACCAAACCAGTAAACCTTTCAATGGATAAGAACTACTTTAATCCATCTAAATCTAATAAAATTTATGTACGAAATCCAGAATTTTATTTAAGAGGTAAGATTTCTGATAAGGGTGGTTTTAACTGGGAATTGAGAGTTAATGAATCGGTTGTAGATAATTATTTAATCTACGGAGATTTACACATTGATAACACTAGAGATTTTAATATTAAGCTGAATGTTAAAGACGGTGACATCATGGACTGGGGAATGAAAGACTATAAAGCAAACGGATTTCCAGATAAGGTAACAGATATGGATGGAAATGTTTATCTTCAAACTGGCTATAGCGATTTGAATGCTAAAGCAGTTGGAGTCCACTATCAGTTTTTATATGATAATGTTAAACCCGAAGTAAACATTGATCCTAAGGGAAATACTAGTATCGAATATGCTGATGGAAAATCTGTAGTCTTTAACATCAATGATAAAAGAAATAATGGATTCGATGGTGAGATTCAAGAACAACATATTTATGTAAATGGAAAAGAATATACATCATTTGATGATATTAAACAAATAACAGACAAGACACTAAACATTAAGATTGTTGTAAAAGATTTTGCAAGAAATACAACCGTAAAAGAATTCATTTTAAATAAAGATACGGGAGAGGTAAGTGAATTAAAACCTCATAGGGTAACTGTGACCATTCAAAATGGAAAAGAAATGAGTTCAACGATAGTGTCGGAAGAAGATTTTATTTTACCTGTTTATAAGGGTGAATTAGAAAAAGGATACCAATTTGATGGTTGGGAAATTTCTGGTTTCGAAGGTAAAAAAGACGCTGGCTATGTTATTAATCTATCAAAAGATACCTTTATAAAACCTGTATTCAAGAAAATAGAGGAGAAAAAGGAGGAAGAAAATAAACCTACTTTTGATGTATCGAAAAAGAAAGATAACCCACAAGTAAACCATAGTCAATTAAATGAAAGTCACAGAAAAGAGGATTTACAAAGAGAAGATCATTCACAAAAATCTGATTCAACTAAGGATGTTACAGCTACAGTTCTTGATAAAAACAATATCAGTAGTAAATCAACTACTAACAATCCTAATAAGTTGCCAAAAACTGGAACAGCAAGCGGAGCCCAGACACTATTAGCTGCCGGAATAATGTTTATAGTAGGAATTTTTCTTGGATTGAAGAAAAAAAATCAAGATTAAGACAAAAGCTATAGAAAAAAATGGTTTATGTACTGAGATTAGATAGTGAGGTGATGACATAGTTTTGTGAAAACGGCCATTTATAACTCAATTATTTAGTTTACTTCACTTCACTATTGATACTATTTGGAGTTATTAATGGACTTAGTTTAGATAACTAATGAATTGATTGAAAGGGTTAGTATTGACAATATTGGTCATATTGATTAGAAAATAGAGTCTATCAAAATTTAAAGGCTAATAGAGGTGATGAGACAATTTCAAGGAATTAAGTAGCGTTTGGTTGCTTAATTCCTTTTTATTTGGAAGGAAGTTTTTCGTAACCGCCCAATAACGAAGTCTATTGGACGGTTACGATATGATCACTGACTTCGTCAGTCTTATCTACAACCTCAAAACTGTGTTTTGAGCAACCTGCGGCTAGCTTCCTAGTTTACTCTTTGATTTTCATTGAGTATTAGAACAGAAAAAATGCTTGGAGTATTTGTTTGTGTGTTTATTTTTATATAACAAACTATAAACAAAACAAAAATATAAAAAAAGAGACAAAAAAGAACAAAAAGTAATTGACAACGGTTTCATATAGTGTTATACTTATGGCATAAAGTTAATGGAAAGAAGGGAAAAACTTATGGTATTAGATTATTTCTTTGACAAAAACCTTGTGTTTTGCTTAGAAGCGGATAATCAAGAACATCTCTTTGATCAGGTTGCAACTTTATTGGAAGAACGAGAAATTGTAACTCCAACTTATCGTGAAGCCTTGATCACGCGTGAAAAGTCATTTCCAACTGGTTTAGATATGGAATTTCTAGGAAAGGACTTGCCAAATGTAGCGATTCCTCACACAGATATTGTTCATAATCTAGCTGAGAAAGTGGTGGTTGTTCGATTAGAAAAACCAGTAACTTTTCACAATATGATAGCTCCTGATAAGGAAGTAGAAGTATCTCTACTCTTCTTTATCATTAACAATTCAAGTTCAAGTCAAACGAACATTCTGGCTCAGTTGATGGACTTTTTCACAGGAAATGGTCATCTTGAAGACCTATCAAAAATTTCTGAACCAGAAAAACTTTATGCTTACATTGCTGAAGCAACCGCTTAATCTTGTCTATTAAAAAATAAAATCGGAGGAAATCCAAATGATTAAAATTCTTGCTGCCTGCGGTGCAGGTGTTAACTCAAGTCACCAAATTAAAAGTGCTCTAGAAGAAGAACTTTCAAACCGTGGTTATGATGTTCACTGTGATGCAGTCATGGTGAAAGATGTAAACGAAGACCTTATGAAAGGTTACGATATCTTTACACCAATCGCTGCAACAGACCTTGGTTTTGAACCAGGTATCCCAGTTATCGAAGCTGGGCCAATCTTATTCCGTATCCCAGCAATGAGCGCTCCAGTATTTGACAATATTGAAGCAGCTATTAAAGAACATGGATTAAGCTAATTCTAATTTGTTAACATTCATATAACATAAAAAAGGGAGGAACTGTTATGGATGCAATCTTTGACCTAATCGGAAAGGTTTTCAATCCCATCTTAGAAATGGGTGGACCTGTCATCATGTTGATCATTTTGACAGTATTGGCTTTACTTTTTGGAGTGAAATTCTCCAAAGCGCTTGAAGGTGGTATCAAACTTGCCATCGCTCTTACAGGTATCGGTGCTATCATCGGTATGCTAAATGGTGCTTTCTCAGCATCACTTGCAAAATTCGTTGAAAACACTGGTATCCAATTGAGTATTACAGACGTTGGTTGGGCACCACTCGCAACAATCACTTGGGGTTCTGCTTGGACACTATACTTCTTGCTCATCATGTTGATTGTCAACGTAGTGATGCTTGCTATGAAGAAAACCGATACACTTGATGTCGATATCTTTGATATCTGGCACTTGTCTATCACAGGTCTCTTGATTAAATGGTATGCTGATAACAATGGTGTGAGTCAAGGGGTTTCACTCTTTATTGCTACAGCAGCTATCGTCCTTGTCGGTGTGTTGAAAATTATCAACTCTGACTTGATGAAACCTACATTTGATGACCTTCTTAACGCCCCAAGTTCATCACCAATGACATCAACTCACATGAACTACATGATGAACCCAGTTATCATGGTTTTGGATAAGATTTTTGAAAAATTCTTCCCAGGCCTTGATAAATATGACTTTGATGCTGCTAAATTGAACAAGAAAATCGGTTTCTGGGGATCTAAATTCTTCATCGGTTTCATCCTTGGTATCGTTATCGGTATTATGGGAACTCCACATCCAATTGCAGGTGTTGCAGATGCAGATAAATGGCGTCTTGTTATCAAAGGATGGTTGTCTCTTGGTTTGACTGCCGGTGTATCTTTGGAACTCTTCTCACTTATCGGTTCATGGTTCATCGCAGCCGTAGAACCACTATCACAAGGTATTACAAACGTTGCTACTAAACGTCTTCGAGGACGTAAATTCAATATCGGTCTTGACTGGCCATTCATCGCTGGTCGTGCTGAAATCTGGGCTTGTGCCAACGTACTTGCACCAATCATGTTGATTGAAGCAGTGCTTCTTTCAAAAGTTGGAAATGGTATCTTGCCACTTGCAGGTATCATCGCTATGGGTGTTACTCCAGCTCTCTTGGTTGTAACTCGTGGTAAATTGCTCCGTATGATTATCTTCGGAACACTCTTGTTGCCACTCTTCCTTCTTTCAGGTACACTTATTGCACCATTTGCAACAGAACTTGCTAAAGGTGTAGGTGCCTTCCCAGAAGGTGTGAGCCAAACTCAATTGATTACTCACTCTACTCTTGAAGGACCAATCGAAAAACTTCTTGGTTGGACAATTGGTAACACTACAACTGGTGATATCAAAGCAATCCTTGGTGCAGTAGTCTTCCTTGTATTCTATATCGGTATCTTTGCTTGGTACAGAAAACAAATGATCAAACGTAACGAAGAGTACGCAGCAAAAGCAAAATAATGCGCTCCTATAAAATATAAACTCAATGAAAATCAAAGAGCAAACTAGGAAACTAGCCGCAGGTTGCTAAAAACACAGTTTTGAGGTTGTAGATAAGACTGACGAAGTCAGCTCAAAACATGGTTTTGAGGTTGTAGATGAAACTGACGAAGTCAGTAATCATATCTACGGCAAGGCGACGCTGACGAAGTTTGAATTGGATTTTCGCAGAGTGTAAATTGTTGAAACTAGGTTGTCATACCATGTATACCACTTGGGCTTTGGTAGTAGCTAACTGCACTAAATATAATATAAGGAGGGTTTTATGGGGAAAGGCCATTGGAATCGGAAAAGAGTTTATAGCATTCGTAAGTTTGCTGTGGGAGCTTGCTCAGTAATGATTGGGACTTGTGCAGTTCTATTAGGAGGAAATATAGCTGGAGAATCTGTAGTTTATGCGGATGAAACACTTATTACTCATACTGCTGAGAAACCTAAAGAGGAAAAAATGATAGTAGAAGAAAAGGCTGATAAAGCTTTGGAAACTAAAAATGTAGTTGAAAGGACAGAACAAAGTGAACCTAGTTCAACTGAGGCTATTGCATCTGAGAAGAAAGAAGATGAAGCCGTAACTCCAAAAGAGGAAAAAGTGTCTGCTAAACCGGAAGAAAAAGCTCCAAGGATAGAATCACAAGCTTCAAGTCAAGAAAAACCGCTCAAGGAAGATGCTAAAGCTGTAACAAATGAAGAAATGAATCAAATGATTGAAGACAGGAAAGTGGATTTTAATCAAAATTGGCACTTTAAACTCAATGCAAATTCTAAGGAAGCCATTAAACCTGATGCAGACGTATCTACGTGGAAAAAATTAGATTTACCGTATGACTGGAGTATCTTTAACAATTTCGATCATGAATCTCCTGCACAAAATGAAGGTGGACAACTCAACGGTGGGGAAGCTTGGTATCGCAAGACTTTCAAACTAGATGAAAAAGACCTCAAGAAAAATGTTCGCCTTACTTTTGATGGCGTCTACATGGATTCTCAAGTTTATGTCAATGGTCAGTTAGTGGGGCATTATCCAAATGGTTATAACCAGTTCTCATATGATATCACCAAATACCTTCACAAAGATGGTCGTGAGAATGTGATTGCTGTCCATGCAGTCAACAAACAGCCAAGTAGCCGTTGGTATTCAGGAAGTGGTATCTATCGTGATGTGACTTTACAAGTGACAGATAAGGTGCATGTTGAGAAAAATGGGACAACTATTTTAACACCAAAACTTGAAGAACAACAACATGGCAAGGTTGAAACTCATGTGACCAGCAAAATCGTCAATACGGACGACAAAGACCATGAACTTGTAGCCGAATATCAAATCGTTGAACGAGGTGGTCATGCTGTAACAGGCTTAGTTCGTACAGCGAGTCGTACCTTAAAAGCACATGAATCAACAAGCCTAGATGCGATTTTAGAAGTTGAAAGACCAAAACTCTGGACCGTTTTAAATGACAAACCTGCCTTGTACGAATTGATTACGCGTGTTTACCGTGACGGTCAATTGGTTGATGCTAAGAAGGATTTGTTTGGTTACCGTTACTATCACTGGACTCCAAATGAAGGTTTCTCTTTGAATGGTGAACGTATTAAATTCCATGGAGTATCCTTGCACCACGACCATGGGGCGCTTGGAGCAGAAGAAAACTATAAAGCAGAATATCGCCGTCTCAAACAAATGAAGGAGATGGGAGTTAACTCTATCCGTACAACCCACAACCCTGCTAGTGAGCAAACCTTGCAAATCGCAGCAGAACTAGGTTTACTCGTTCAGGAAGAGGCCTTTGATACGTGGTATGGTGGCAAGAAACCTTATGACTATGGACGTTTCTTTGAAAAAGATGCCACTCACCCAGAAGCTCGAAAAGGTGAAAAATGGTCTGATTTTGACCTACGTACCATGGTCGAAAGAGGCAAAAACAACCCTGCTATCTTCATGTGGTCAATTGGTAATGAAATAGGTGAAGCTAATGGTGATGCCCACTCTTTAGCAACTGTTAAACGTTTGGTCAAGGTTATCAAGGATGTTGATAAGACTCGCTATGTTACCATGGGAGCAGATAAATTCCGTTTCGGCAATGGTAGCGGAGGGCATGAGAAAATTGCTGATGAACTCGATGCTGTTGGATTTAACTATTCTGAAGATAATTACAAAGCCCTTAGAGCTAAGCATCCAAAATGGTTGATTTACGGTTCAGAAACATCATCAGCAACCCGTACACGAGGAAGTTACTATCGCCCTGAACGTGAATTGAAACATAGCAATGGACCTGAGCGTAATTATGAACAGTCAGATTATGGAAATGATCGTGTGGGTTGGGGGAAAACAGCAACCGCTTCATGGACTTTTGACCGTGACAACGCTGGCTATGCTGGACAGTTTATCTGGACAGGTACGGACTATATTGGTGAACCTACACCATGGCACAACCAAAATCAAACTCCTGTTAAGAGCTCTTACTTTGGTATCGTAGATACAGCCGGCATTCCAAAACATGACTTCTATCTCTACCAAAGCCAATGGGTTTCTGTTAAGAAGAAACCGATGGTACACCTTCTTCCTCACTGGAACTGGGAAAACAAAGAATTAGCATCCAAAGTAGCTGACTCAGAAGGTAAGATTCCAGTTCGTGCTTATTCGAATGCTTCTAGTGTAGAATTGTTCTTGAATGGAAAATCTCTTGGTCTTAAGACTTTCAATAAAAAACAAACCAGCGATGGGCGGACTTACCAAGAAGGTGCAAATGCTAATGAACTTTATCTTGAATGGAAAGTTGCCTATCAACCAGGTACCTTAGAAGCAATTGCTCGTGATGAATCTGGCAAGGAAATTGCTCGAGATAAGATTACGACTGCTGGTAAGCCAGCGGCAGTTCGTCTTATTAAGGAAGACCATGCGATTGCAGCAGATGGAAAAGACTTGACTTACATCTACTATGAAATTGTTGACAGCCAGGGGAATGTGGTTCCAACTGCTAATAATCTGGTTCGCTTCCAATTGCATGGCCAAGGTCAACTGGTCGGTGTAGATAACGGAGAACAAGCCAGCCGTGAACGCTATAAGGCGCAAGCAGATGGTTCTTGGATTCGTAAAGCATTTAATGGTAAAGGTGTTGCCATTGTCAAATCAACTGAACAAGCAGGGAAATTCACCCTTACTGCTCACTCTGATCTCTTGAAATCTAGTCAAGTCACTGTCTTTACTGGTAAGAAAGAAGGACAAGAAAAGACTGTTTTGGGGACAGAGGTGCCAAAAGTACAGACCATTATTGGAGAGGCACCTGAAATGCCTACCACTGTTCCGTTTCTATACAGTGATGGTAGTCGTGCAGAACGTCCTGTAACCTGGTCTTCAGTAGATGTGAGCAAGCCTGGTATTGTAACGGTGAAAGGTATGGCTGACGGACGAGAAGTAGAAGCTCGTGTAGAAGTGATTGCTCTTAAATCAGAGCTACCAGTTGTGAAACGTATTGCTCCAAATACTGACTTGAATTCTGTAGACAAATCTGTTTCCTATGTTTTGACTGATGGAAGTGTACAAGAGTACGAAGTAGATAGCTGGGAGATTACGGAAGTAGATAAAGCCAAACTTTCAGTAGCTGGATCACGTATTCAAATGACTGGTCAGTTAGCTGGAGAAACTATTCATGCAACCCTTGTGGTAGAAGAAGGAAATGCTGCAGCACCTGTAGTGCCAACTGTTACTGTTGGAGGTGAAGCAGTAACAGGTCTTACTAGTCGACAACCAATGCAATATCGTACTCTATCTTATGGTGCCCAATTGCCAGAAGTCACAGCAAGTGCTGAAAATGCTGATGTGACAGTTCTTCAAGCAAGCGCAGCAAACGGCATGCGTGCAAGCATATTTGTTCAGCCTAAAGATGGTGGCCCTCTTCAAACCTATGCAATTCAATTCCTAGAAGAAGCACCAAAAATTGCTCACTTGAGCTTGCAAGTGGAAAAAGCTGACAGTCTCAAAGAAGACCAAACTGTCAAATTGTCGGTTCGAGCTCACTATCAAGATGGAACGCAAGCTGTATTACCAGCTGATAAAGTAACCTTCTCTACAAGTGGTGAAGGGGAAGTCGCAATTCGTAAAGGAATGCTTGAGTTGCATAAGCCAGGAGCAGTCACTCTCAAAGCGGAATATGAGGGAGCTAAAGGCCAAGTTGAACTCACTATCCAAGCCAATACTGAGAAGAAGATTGCGCAATCTATCCGTCCTGTAAATGTAGTCACAGATTTGCATCAAAAACCTACTCTTCCAACAACAGTAACGGTTGAGTATGACAAAGGTTTCCCTAAAGCTCACAAAGTCACTTGGCAAGCTATTCCGAAAGAAAAACTAGACTCCTATCAAACATTTGAAGTACTAGGTAAAGTTGAAGGAATTGACCTTGAAGCGCGTGCAAAAGTCTCTGTAGAAGGTATCGTTTCAGTTGAAGAAGTCAGTGTGACAACTCCAATCGCAGAAGCACCACAATTACCAGAAAGTGTTCGGACATATGATTCAAATGGTCACGTTTCATCAGCTAAGGTTGCATGGGATGCGATTCGTCCAGAGCAATACGCTAAGGAAGGTGTCTTTACAGTTAATGGTCGCTTAGAAGGTACTCAATTAACAACTAAACTTCATGTTCGCGTATCTGCTCAAACTGAGCAAGGTGCAAACATTTCTGACCAATGGACCGGTTCAGAATTGCCACTTGCCTTTGCTTCAGACTCAAATCCAAGCGACCCAGTTTCAAATGTTAATGACAAGCTCATTTCCTACAATAACCAACCAGCCAATCGTTGGACAAACTGGAATCGTACTAATCCAGAAGCTTCAGTCGGTGTCCTATTCGGAGATTCAGGTATTTTGAGCAAACGTTCAGTTGATAACTTAAGCGTTGGCTTCCATGAAGACCATGGAGTTGGTGCACCGAAGTCTTATGTGATTGAGTATTATGTTGGTAAGACTGTCCCAACAGCTCCTAAAAACCCTAGTTTTGTTGGTAATGAGGACCATGTCTTTAATGATTCTGCCAACTGGAAACCAGTTACTAATCTAAAAGCCCCTGCTCAACTCAAGGCTGGAGAAATGAACCACTTTAGCTTTGATAAAGTTGAAACCTATGCTGTTCGTATTCGCATGGTGAGAGCAGACAACAAACTAGGAACGTCTATCACAGAGGTACAAATCTTTGCGAAACAAGTTGCGGCAGCCAAGCAAGGACAAACAAGAATCCAAGTTGACGGTAAAGACTTAGCAAACTTCAACCCTGATTTGACAGACTACTACCTTGAGTCTGTAGATGGAAAAGTTACGGCAGTCACAGCAAGTGTTAGCAACAATGGCCTCGCTACCGTCGTTCCAAGCGTTCGTGAAGGTGAGCCGGTTCGTGTCATCGCGAAAGCTGAAAATGGCGACATCTTAGGAGAATACCGTCTGCACTTCACTAAGGATAAGAACTTACTTTCTCATAAACCAGTTGCTGCGGTTAAACAAGCTCGCTTGCTACAAGTAGGTCAAGCACTTGAATTGCCGACTAAGGTTCCAGTTTACTTCACAGGTAAAGACGGCTACGAAACAAAAAACCTGACAGTTGAATGGGAAGAAGTTCCAGCGGAAAATCTGATAAAAGCAGGTCAATTTACCGTTCGAGGCCATGTCCTTGGTAGTGATCTTGTTGCTGAGGTCACTGTACGAGTGACAGACAAACTAGGCGAAGCTCTTTCAGATAACCCTAACTATGATGAAAACAGTAACCAGGCCTTTGCTTCAGCAACCAATGATATTGACAAAAACTCTCATGACCGCGTTGACTATCTCAATGACGGAGATCATTCAGAAAATCGTCGTTGGACAAACTGGTCTCCAACACCATCTTCTAATCCAGAAGTATCAGCGGGTGTGATCTTCCGTGAAAATGGTAAGATTGTAGAACGGACTGTTGCTCAAGCCAAACTTCACTTCTTTGCAGATAGTGGTACGGATGCACCAACTAAACTCGTTTTAGAACGCTATGTCGGTCCAGAGTTTGAAGTGCCAACCTACTATTCAAACTACCAAGCCTACGACGCAGACCATCCATTCAACAATCCAGAAAATTGGGAAGCTGTGCCTTATCGTGCGGATAAAGACATCGCAGCTGGTGATGAAATCAACGTAACATTTAAAGCTGTCAAAGCCAAAGCTATGAGATGGCGTATGGAGCGTAAAGCAGATAAGAGCGGTGTTGCGATGATTGAGATGACCTTCCTTGCACCAAGTGAATTGCCTCAAGAAAGCACGCAATCGAAGATTCTTGTAGATGGAAAAGAACTTGCTGATTTCGCTGAAAATCGTCAAGACTATCAAATTACCTATAAAGGTCAACGGCCAAAAGTCTCAGTTGAAGAAAACAATCAAGTAGCTTCAACTGTGGTAGATAGTGGAGAAGATAGCCTTCCAGTACTTGTTCGCCTCGTTTCAGAAAGTGGAAAACAAGTCAAGGAATACCGTATCCAGTTGACTAAGGAAAAACCAGTTTCTGAGAAGACAGTTGCTGCTGTACAAGAAGATCTTCCAAAACTCGAATTTGTTGAAAAAGATTTGGCCTACAAGACAGTTGAGAAAAAAGATTCAACACTGTATCTAGGTGAAACTCGTGTAGAACAAGAAGGAAAAACTGGTAAAGAACGTATCTTTACAGCGATTAATCCTGATGGAAGTAAGGAAGAAAAACTCCGTGAAGTGGTAGAAGCTCCGACAGACCGCATCGTCTTGGTTGGAACCAAACCAGTAGCTCAAGAAGCTAAAAAACCACAAGTGTCAGAAAAAGCAGATACAAAACCAATTGATTCAAGTGAAGCTAGTCAAACTAATAAAGCCCAGTTACCAAATACAGGTAGTGCGGCAAGCCAAGCAGCAGTAGCAGCAGGTTTAGCTCTTCTAGGTTTGAGTGCAGGATTAGTAGTTACTAAAGGTAAAAAAGAAGACTAGAAATTTTGATACCTTCTTTATCATTAAAGACCAAAGAAAAACTCTTGTCCTAAATAGAAGATAAAGAGTCTGGAACAAAATAGTTCTCAACCACAAAAAAGCTAGATATTTCCAATTGCGGAACTCTAGCTTTTTAATTTTGAGTCGTTCTCTTATTGTATAGTAGATTGAAACTAGAGTAGTACACTTCTACTTCTAAAACATTGTTAGAAATCGATTTGACTGTCCTTATCGATTTGTCCTGTTCTTATTTCATTTCACTATGTTTTAGGAGGTTATTGGCCATAAGTACCAATCCCATGTCAATTCTCACTTGACGCTTCCCTCTCAGATTACATCTCTTGTAACCCAAAGAAGCCTTTATCTGCCCAAAGACAGGTTCCACATCAATCTTGCGTTGAGCGAAAATCTGTCTACCTTGGGGAGATAAAAGCGCCTGACATTCTTTAGCTTTCAAGTTTTGATAGCGTTCGTTCATATACAATCCCTTTTGAGGGGCTGATTCAGGTTCATCAGCGTAGTAAACCTTGATTTCCTGTTGAAAGTCTGTCTGTGTTTTCTGGTACTTGATATGGTGAAAACGATAGCACCAGCCATCAGGATGTATGTAGCTATCCTCCTTGTCATTATAGTGCCAATTCGCTAAGTTTTTAGCTGACTGTTTATACCCTCTCTTTTGTTCCTTATCAAACATGGCATATTTAATCAGAAGGGGAGTGATTTCTTCTTGAAAATAGACTTGTATCTGTTCTTGAAGTTTGGCGGAGAATTTCTCTGTCGTTTTCTTCCACACAAAACTATACTTGTTGGCATTGGATTCAATCTTAGTTCCGTCAATAAACAAACAATCTAAGGTCACTAACTCTTCCATTTTTCAATTTTTCGACCAGAGAAAATCCCTTGTGAATAGGCAAATAGAAGAGTAGATACAAGCATTTTAGGGTGATAAGACGGGCGACCAAAGGCATGATAGGAGGTGTAGAAGTGACGTTCCTCCAAGGTATTCACCACTTTTTCAATAGTAAAGACGAGATGGTCTTGTGGTAAGAAGGAACTGATTTCTAGTGGTAAAGTTGTTTGATTTGTGTTATAGTGAATATGCATGGGATAGCCTTTCTAAATGGTTTATTAAGCAATTCTATTTTACCAAGACTATCGTAACCATGCAAAAAAGCAACGGCAAATCCGTTGCCTTTTTTGGATATAAGAGACTATTGTCCCAGACTCTTTTCTTTGTATAAAATTGTATAGTGTTATTGTCTATACTATTTTGTAGAGAAAGCAAAAATCCCTAGAAAATGCTTAGGGATTCGACTATTTCATTAAGAACAATTCAACAATCATCTCTATATACATGATAAGGGTTAATAAAAATCCTGTACGCCAGAAGAATTTGATGAATTTAGGATAGTAAAAGCTGCGTTTTTTTAAAAGGAAGAAAAAGACGAGAATAATGGCTAGGAACGAGAGGGCTAGCCCCAGTCTAGGGAGGAAATTATGGGTAAAGGTTTTAGCTGTAATCAAGTAATACTCAAATACCAAGACTGGAAAAGCCAAATCCGCAAAGTTTCGTCCTAGTTTTTTTAATCTAAAAAGTTTGGTTAGGATAATGCAGACGACTAAGGTCAGTATCAATAATAAAATAGATGCTAATTTCATTAAAATCATACCCATATTGTATCATAAAAAAAGGCTAATGGAAACGAGAAACAGAGGAATTTATAGGAAAGTCAGGCTTTTGAGATTGTGGGTGATTTTTGTTATAATGAAAGTTATAAAATCTTATGATACCTTGAATGATTATTATCGAAAACTCTTTGGAGAAAAGACTTTTAAAGTCCCTATTGATGCGGGATTTGACTGTCCCAATCGTGATGGAACTGTGGCTCATGGAGGCTGTACTTTTTGTACGGTTTCCGGTTCTGGAGATGCCATTGTAGCCCCAGATCCGCCTATCCGTGAGCAATTTTATAAGGAAATTGACTTTATTCATCGTAAGTGGCCAGATGTTCAGAAGTATCTGGTTTATTTTCAAAATTTTACCAACACCCATGAAAAGGTGGAAGTTATTCGAGAGCGTTATGAACAGGCTATCAATGAGCCAGGTGTGGTAGGAATCAATATTGGAACGCGCCCAGACTGTTTACCAGACGAAACCATCGAATATTTGGCTGAGTTATCGGAGTGCATGCATGTGACGGTTGAATTGGGCTTGCAGACTACTTATGAAGCAACCTCTGACCTGATTAACCGTGCGCATTCTTATGAATTGTAGGTGGAAACGGTCAAGCGTTTGAGAAAGTATCCAAAAATTGAGATTGTTTCCCATTTGATCAATGGTTTGCCTGGTGAAACCCATGAGATGATGGTTGAAAATGTCCGCCGTTGTGTCACGGATAACGATATTCAAGGGATTAAACTGCATTTGCTCCATCTTATGACAAATACTCGTATGCAACGAGATTACCATGAGGGACGTTTACAATTGATGAGTCAGGACGAATATGTCAGGGTCATCTGTGACCAACTGGAAATTATTCCCAAACATATCGTCATCCATCGAATTACAGGAGATGCGCCTAGGGATATGCTGATTGGTCCTATGTGGAGCCTCAATAAATGGGAAGTCCTCAACAGCATTGAGATGGAGATGAGACGTCGTGGAAGTGTTCAAGGATGCAAGGCTGTAAAACAGGAGTTTGAAAATGAAAAGACCACTTGAGATGGCACATGATTTTTTGGCTGAGGTCGTGACAAAAGAGGATGTCGTAGTGGATGCGACTATGGGAAATGGTCATGACACGCTTTTTTTAGCCAAGCTAGCCAAGCAAGTCTATGCCTTTGATATTCAGAAGCAAGCCTTGGAAAAGACCCAAGAGCGTTTGCATCAGGCTGGCTTGACAAATGCCCAGTTAATCTTGCAAGGCCATGAGACACTGGACCAGTTTGTGACAAAAGCTAAGGCAGGGATTTTTAATTTGGGCTATTTGCCGTCAGCTGATAAGTCTGTCATCACCCGACCGCAGACAACGATTGAGGCATTAGAAAAGCTATGTGGCTTACTTGTCAAAGGTGGACGAATTGCTATTATGATTTACTATGGTCATGAAGGAGGCGACCTCGAGAGAGATGCTGTCTTGGATTTTGTGATCCAGTTGAACCAACAAGAGTACACAGCTGCCATTTACCGAACTTTAAACCAAGTCAACAACCCGCCGTTTTTAGTGATGATTGAAAAATTAGAGAGATACAGACATGGATAAACAATACCTACACGAAAAGCTGGATGCCATGCGCCAGAATTTTGTTGAATCAACCTACCACGAACGAGCGGTGGGCGTGCTAGACCAAGCGCATATGAGCAAAAAAATGCTTAAAATCAAGAAAAAATTAGTTGCTCTTGAAATGGAACGGTGCCAGAGAAAAATTGAGCACAAAGACTGTTCCAAGATTGACCAAAAAATCAAAGAGCAGAAGGAGATATTTGAATCCTGTTGTAAAAAAGATTAAGGAGGACGTGCGTGGAATTACTGATTTACCTCATCCTATTTTTACTGGTCTTGATTGTCTCAAGTACAACCAATAAGCTCCTACCCTTTTTGCCTCTCCCTTTGGTGCAGATTCTTTTGGGAATTGTGATTGGTCTCTTTTTACCCAATACTGACTTTCACCTTAATACGGAGTTGTTTTTGGCACTGGTTATCGGCCCCTTGCTTTTCCGAGAGGCTGAAGAAGCAGATGTTACGGCTATTTTAAAACACTGGCGAATCATTGTTTATCTCATATTTCCAGTGATTTTTATCTCGACCCTGAGTTTGGGTGGCTTGGCCCATCTTCTTTGGTTCAGCCTTCCCTTGGCAGCTTGCTTGGCTGTTGGGGCAGCCCTTGGTCCTACGGACTTGGTGGCCTTTGCCTCTCTTTCGGAGCGTTTTAGCTTTCCTAAGCGCGTGTCCAATATTCTTAAGGGCGAAGGACTCTTGAATGATGCTTCTGGTTTGGTGGCTTTTCAGGTAGCTTTGACAGCTTGGACAACTGGAGCTTTTTCTCTGGGGCAAGCTAGCAGTTCACTCATCTTTTCAATCCTAGGCGGTTTTTTAATTGGATTTTTAACAGCCATGACCAACCGCTTCCTCCATACCTTCTTGCTAAGTGTGCGTGCAACGGATATTGCCAGTGAACTTTTATTAGAATTGAGTTTGCCTCTTGTGACCTTCTTTCTGGCAGAAGAAGTTCATGTTTCAGGTATTATTGCCGTCGTAGTTGCTGGAATTTTAAAGGCAAGTCGTTTCAAGAAAATCACGCTCCTCGAAGCCCAAGTGGATACGGTGACCGAGACGGTCTGGCATACAGTGACCTTTATGCTCAACGGTTCTGTCTTTGTGATTTTAGGGATGGAGCTGGAAATGATAGCAGAACCTATCTTGACCAATCCAATCTATAATCCTCTACTTTTATTGCTATCTCTTATCGCCCTTACCTTTGTCCTCTTTGTCATTCGTTTTATTATGATCTATGGCTATTATGCCTATAGAACCCGACGCCTCAAGAAAAAGCTAAATAAGTATATGAAGGACATGTTTCTCTTGACCTTTTCAGGTGTTAAGGGAACGGTGTCGATTGCTACGATTCTCTTGATACCAAGTAATCTAGAACAGGAGTATCCTCTCTTGCTTTTCCTTGTTGCAGGTGTGACGCTTGTTAGCTTTTTAACAGGTCTCTTGGTCTTGCCTCATCTTTCTGATGAAGAGGAAGAAAGCAAGGATTATCTCATGCATATCGCCATTTTGAATGAAGTAACGCTAGAGTTGGAAAAAGAGTTGGAAGACACCAGAAATAAACTTTCCCTCTATGCGGCTATTGACAATTATCATGGACGTATTGAAAATCTCATTTTAAGCCAAGAAAACCAGGATGATCAAGAAGACTGGGCTGCTTTGAAACTCTTGATTCTTAGTATTGAAAGTGATGGTTTGGAACAGGCCTATGAAGAGGGGAATATTAGCAATCGTGCTTACCGAGTTTACCAACGTTATCTGAAAAATATAGAACAAGGAATCAATCGTAAACTTGCCTCAAGACTGACCTATTATTTTCTTGTTTCCTTGAGGATTTTACGTTTTCTCCTTCATGAAGTTTTTACTCTTGGAAAGACCTTCCGTAGCTGGAAGGACAAGGAGCAAAGCCGTCTCCGTGCTCTTGATTATGACCAAATTGCAGAGCTCTATCTTGCCAATACAGAGATGATTATTGAAAGTTTGGAAAACCTGAAGGGAGTCTACAGACGCTCTTTGATTAGTTTTATGCAGGAGTCTCGTCTTCGAGAAACAGCTATTATCAGCAGTGGTGCCTTTGTCGAACGGGTTATCAATCGTGTCAAACCCAACAATATCGATGAAATGCTGAGAGGCTATTATCTGGAGCGCAAGTTGATTTTCGAATACGAAGAAAAACGATTAATTACAACTAAGTATGCCAAGAAATTACGACAAAATGTAAATAACTTAGAGAACTATTCCTTGAAGGAAGCTGCCAATACCCTGCCGTATGATATGGTGGAATTGGTAAGAAGAAATTAGTTAATACTCTTCGAAAATCTCTTCAAACCACGTCAGCGTCGCCTTGGATTATATATGTGACTGACTTCGTCAGTTTCATCTACAACCTCAAAGCAGGGCTTTGAGCAACCTGCGGCTAGCTTCCTAGTTTGCTCTTTGATTTTCATTGAGTATAAGATTATAAATGAAGGAGTATGACATGAAAAAGTGGTGGAAAGAGCTGATAGACAAGCCTTTATTAAAAGCTTTTTTGCATTATTATCAAGCATCAGATAGTGAGTTGACCAGTGTCGCAGTAGCCTACTATTGGTTGATTTCGATTTTCCCCCTGCTTTTGGTGGTGGTCAATATCCTCCCCTATTTTCAGATTCCTGTGGGAGAATTTCTGTGCTTTATGAAAGACGTTCTGCCCCCAAGCCTCTATGAAGGTGTGGAAAAAATAGCCAGAGAAGTTTTGACGCAACCTTCAACAGGTTTATTGAGTTTTTCTGTTTTATCGGCGTTATGGAGTTTTTCAAAATCTATGAATTTCTTGCAAAAAGCTTTTAACAAGGCTTATGGCGTCGAAAAGAGTCGTGGACTTATTTCCCATCAGATGCTAAGTCTCCTAGTCAGTTTTGGCTTGCAGCTCCTCTTTGCGTTTGCCTTGTTTTTGATCTTATTTGGTCAGATGATTTTGGCTTTACTTGCTCATTATTGGACAAAAGATGGCATTATCTATCAGGCTTTACAAGGGTTGGCAGGTCCTCTGATTTACGCCCTCCTCTTTGCTATCTTGGTCATGCTTTATTATTTTCTTCCCAATATATCTAACAGGAAAATTAGCTATACCCTACCAGGCAGTGCCTTTGTTCTCTTAGTGATTTTAGGTTTACTAACTCTGTTCTCTAGTTATCTCAATTACTATGTCCATCATTTGGTGGATGTCCGAATTTTAGGTTCCGTTCTTCTTGTTGTTATGATGTTTTGGTTTATCTTGATTGCTAAAATTGTTATCCTAGGCGCGGTTATCAATGCCAGTATGCAGAGTTTGAGAGATCCGGTCTTTAAAAAAGACTAACTATTTATCCATTACAAAAGCGCATAGTATCAAAACTTTATAGAACCTTGATACTATGCGCTTTTGTGCTTTGACAGTTTTTTGTATAGTTTTTGTCCAAGATTTCTAAATCATCTGATTAAATTCCTATTTTCCCCTATCATTGTCCCTGTTTTTTCGAAAATGGAAGGAGTATAATAAATCTATCAATAAAATGATAGGAGGAACTTTATGGGTCATATTTTCTTTTTTCTAAGTGTCTTTTTGGCAGGGATTCTATCCTTCTTTTCTCCTTGTATCTTACCTTTGTTACCGGTCTATACAGGAGTGTTACTAGATGATAAGGATGGTGCTCAGGCTTCTAGCGGCAAATTTTCAATCTCAGTTACTAGTTTATTACGAACTCTGGCCTTTATAGCAGGAATTTCCTTTATATTTATTTTGTTGGGCTATGGAGCTGGTTTTTTAGGCGATTTGCTTTATGCTTCTTGGTTCCAATATCTTACTGGGGCAATTATTATCCTTCTTGGTTTGCACCAAATGGAGATTCTACACTTTAAGGGGCTTTATAAGGAAAAGAGGCTACAACTGCAAGGACAGGGGCAAAATGGTAAGGGCTATAGTCAGGCATTTTTATTGGGCTTGACCTTTAGTTTTGCTTGGACGCCTTGCGTGGGGCCGGTTCTGGGGTCTGTTTTGGCCTTGGCGGCTTCAGGTGGTTCAGGAGCTTGGCAGGGAGCTGGTCTCATGTTGGTGTATACGCTGGGCTTGGCGCTACCATTCTTGCTTCTAGCTCTGACCTCTAGTTATGTTTTGAAACATTTCCGAAAACTTCATCCCTATCTCGGAATCCTCAAAAAAGTGGGTGGTTTTCTCATTATTGTGATGGGACTCTTGGTTCTGTTTGGAAATGCTTCAATTTTAAGTCAATTATTTGAATAAAATGGAAAGGAATATCAATATGAAAAAATGGCAAACATGTGTTCTTGGAGCAGGTTCGCTCCTTTGTTTGACGGCTTGTTCAGGCAAGTCCGTGACTAGTGAACACCAAACGAAAGATGAAATGAAGACGGAGCAGACAGCTAGTAAAACAAGCGCAGCTAAAGGGAAAGAGGTGGCTGATTTTGAATTGATGGGAGTAGATGGCAAGACCTACCGTTTATCTGATTACAAGGGCAAGAAAGTCTATCTCAAATTCTGGGCTTCTTGGTGTTCCATCTGTCTGGCTAGTCTTCCAGATACGGATGAGATTGCTAAAGAAGCTGGTGATGACTATGTGGTCTTGACAGTAGTGTCACCAGGACATAAGGGAGAGCAATCTGAAGCGGACTTTAAGAATTGGTATAAGGGATTGGATTATAAAAATCTCCCAGTCCTAGTTGACCCATCAGGCAAACTTTTGGAAACTTATGGTGTCCGTTCTTACCCAACCCAAGCCTTTATAGACAAAGAAGGCAAGCTGGTCAAAACACATCCAGGATTCATGGAAAAAGATGCAATTTTGCAAACTTTGAAGGAATTAGCCTAGGAGGTGTCTTATGAATGATAAGTTAAAAATCTTCTTGTTGCTAGGAGTATTTTTTCTAGCCATAACCGGTTTCTATGTTCTATTGATACGAAATGCAGGGCAGACAGATGCCTCGCAAATTGAAAAGGCGGCAGTTAGCCAAGGAGGAAAAGCAGTGAAAAAAACAGAAATTAGTGAAGACGCAGACTTGCACGAAATTTATCTAGCTGGAGGTTGTTTCTGGGGAGTGGAGGAATATTTCTCACGCGTTCCCGGGGTGACGGATGCCGTTTCAGGCTATGCAAATGGTAGAGGAGAAACAACCAAGTACGAATTAATTAACCAAACAGGTCATGCAGAAACCGTCCATGTCACCTATGATGCCAAGCAAATTTCTCTCAAGGAAATCCTGCTTCACTATTTCCGCATTATCAATCCAACCAGCAAAAATAAACAAGGAAATGATGTGGGGACCCAGTACCGTACTGGTGTTTATTACACAGATGACAAGGATTTGGAAGTGATTAACCAAGTCTTTGATGAGGTGGCTAAGAAATACGATCAACCTCTAGCAGTTGAAAAGGAAAACTTGAAGAATTTTGTGGTGGCTGAGGATTACCATCAAGACTATCTCAAGAAAAATCCAAATGGCTACTGCCATATCAATGTTAATCAGGCGGCCTATCCTGTCATTGATGCCAGCAAATATCCAAAACCAAGTGATGAGGAATTGAAAAAGACCCTGTCACCTGAGGAGTATGCAGTTACCCAGGAAAATCAAACAGAACGAGCTTTCTCAAACCGTTACTGGGATAAATTTGAATCCGGTATCTATGTGGATATAGCAACTGGGGAACCTCTCTTTTCATCAAAAGACAAATTTGAGTCTGGTTGTGGCTGGCCTAGTTTTACCCAACCCATCAGTCCAGATGTTGTCACCTACAAGGAAGATAAGTCCTACAATATGACGCGTATGGAAGTGCGGAGCCGAGTAGGAGATTCTCACCTTGGGCATGTCTTTACGGATGGTCCACAGGACAAGGGCGGCTTACGTTACTGTATCAATAGCCTCTCTATCCGCTTTATTCCCAAAGACCAAATGGAAGAAAAAGGCTACGCTTATTTACTAGATTATGTTGATTAATACTCTTCGAAAATCTCTTCAAACCACGTCAGCGTCGCCTTACCGTATGTAGGGTTACTGACTTCGTCAGTTTTATCTACAACCTCAAAGCTATACTTTGAGCTGACTTCGTCAGTTTTATCTACAACCTCAAAGCTATACTTTGAGCTGACTTCGTCAGTTTTATCTACAACCTCAAAGCGGTACTTTGAGAAACCTGTGGCTATCTTCCTAGTTTACTTTTTGATTTTTATTGAGTATAAGAGGTCTTTCCTAAGCAGTTAGAGGAGAATTTTGCTATACTGATACTAGTAAGTGGTAAAGGAGCAGAGCATGACCTACACAATCTTAATCGTAGAAGATGAATATCTGGTAAGACAAGGTTTGACTAAACTGGTCAATGTAGCAGCCTACGATATGGAAATCATCGGTCAGGCTGAAAATGGAAGGCAGGCTTGGGAATTGATCCAAAAGCAGGTGCCAGATATCATTTTAACCGATATCAACATGCCTCATCTAAATGGCATCCAGTTGGCCAGTCTGGTACGAGAAACCTATCCTCAGGTTCATTTGGTCTTTTTAACAGGTTACGATGATTTTGATTATGCCTTGTCTGCTGTCAAACTAGGTGTGGACGACTACCTGCTCAAACCCTTTTCTCGTCAGGATATTGAGGAAATGTTGGGGAAAATCAAACAAAAACTAGACAAGGAAGAGAAAGAAGAGCAGTTACAAGATTTATTGACTAATAGGTTTGAAGGAAACATGGCCCAGAAAATCCAGTCTCATCTGGCTGATAGCCAATTTAGTTTAAAGTCTTTAGCCAGTGACTTAGGTTTTAGTCCGACCTATCTGAGTTCCTTGATTAAGAAAGAGTTGGGCTTGCCTTTTCAGGATTATCTGGTGAGAGAACGTGTTAAACAAGCCAAGCTCTTGCTTTTAACTACAGATCTGAAGATTTATGAGATCGCAGAGAAGGTTGGTTTTGAAGATATGAACTATTTTACCCAACGTTTTAAGCAGATTGCAGGTGTGACACCTCGTCAGTTTAAGAAGGGAGAAGACCGATGAAGCGTTCTTCTCTTTTAGTTAGAATGGTTATTTCCATCTTTCTGGTCTTTCTCATTCTCCTAGCTCTGGTTGGAACTTTCTACTATCAATCAAGTTCTTCAGCCATTGAGGCCACCATTGAGGGCAACAGCCAAACGACCATCAGCCAGACTAGCCACTTTATTCAGTCTTATATCAAAAAACTAGAAACCACCTCGACTGGTTTGACCCAGCAGACGGATGTTCTGGCCTATGCTGAGAATCCCAGTCAAGACAAGGTCGAGGGAATCCGAGATTTGTTTTTGACCATCTTGAAGTCAGATAAGGACTTGAAAACTGTTGTGCTGGTGACCAAATCTGGTCAGGTCATTTCTACAGATGACAGTGTGCAGATGAAAACTTCCTCTGATATGATGGCTGAGGATTGGTACCAAAAGGCCATTCATCAGGGAGCTATGCCTGTTTTGACTCCAGCTCGTAAATCAGATAGTCAGTGGGTCATTTCTGTCACTCAAGAACTTGTTGATGCAAAGGGAGCCAATCTTGGTGTGCTTCGTTTGGATATTTCTTATGAAACTCTGGAAGCCTATCTCAATCAACTCCAGTTGGGGCAGCAGGGCTTTGCCTTCATTATCAATGAAAACCATGAATTTGTCTACCATCCTCAACACACAGTTTATAGTTCGTCTAGCAAAATGGAGGCTATGAAACCCTACATCGATACAGGTCAGGGTTATACTCCTGGTCACAAATCCTACGTCAGTCAAGAGAAGATTGCAGGAACTGATTGGACGGTGCTTGGCGTGTCATCATTGGAAAAGTTAGACCAGGTTCGGAGTCAGCTCTTGTGGACCTTGCTTGGGGCCAGTGTCACATCTCTTCTTGTCTGTCTCTGCTTAGTGTGGTTCAGTCTTAAACGCTGGATTGCTCCTTTGAAGGATTTGAGAGAAACCATGTTGGAAATTGCTTCTGGTGCTCAAAATCTTCGTGCCAAGGAAGTTGGTGCCTATGAACTGAGAGAAGTAACTCGCCAATTTAATGCTATGTTGGATCAGATTGATCAGTTGATGGTAGCTATTCGTAGCCAGGAAGAAACGACCCGTCAGTACCAACTTCAAGCCCTTTCGAGCCAGATTAATCCACATTTCCTCTATAACACTTTGGACACCATCATCTGGATGGCTGAATTTCATGATAGTCAGCGAGTGGTGCAGGTGACCAAGTCCTTGGCAACCTATTTCCGCTTGGCGCTCAATCAAGGCAAGGACTTGATTTGTCTCTCTGACGAAATCAATCATGTCCGCCAGTATCTCTTTATCCAGAAACAACGCTATGGAGATAAGCTGGAATACGAAATTAATGAAAATGTTGCCTTTGATAATTTAGTCTTACCCAAGCTGGTCCTACAACCCCTTGTAGAAAATGCTCTTTACCATGGCATTAAGGAAAAGGAAGGTCAGGGCCATATTAAACTTTCTGTCCAGAAACAGGATTCGGGATTGGTCATCCGTATTGAGGATGATGGCGTTGGCTTCCAAGATGCTGGTGATAGTAGTCAAAGTCAACTCAAACGTGGGGGAGTTGGTCTTCAAAATGTCGATCAACGGCTCAAACTTCATTTTGGAGCCAATTACCATATGAAGATTGATTCTAGACCCCAAAAAGGGACGAAAGTTGAAATATATATAAATAGAATAGAAACTAGCTAACTCCCAGTCAATTCTGGGAGTTTTATGCGTAATTGGGCAAACTTTCTAGGTTGTCTATCTTGCTAAAAACAAGAAAAAACGGTATGATAGAAGAGTGACAACAGAGGTAACAGAGATGAACGAGACACAGATTCAAAGAGAAACACGTCAGGTAGTGGAAGATGTTTTAGAAAAGACCAATTTGAAGCAGGGGGCCCTTTTTGTTTTAGGTCTATCTTCTAGTGAGGTGCTAGGTGGTCAGATTGGGAAAGAATCCAGTCAAGAGATTGGTGAGCTGATAGTGGAGACTATCTTGGATATTCTAGGTAGTAGAGGTATCCATTTAGCAGTTCAAGGTTGTGAGCATGTCAATCGGGCTCTCGTTGTTGAACGTCAGGTGGCAGAGCAGTTTGGTCTGGAAATTGTCAGTGTCCATCCTACTCTTCATGCAGGAGGTTCGGGGCAGTTGGCAGCCTTTAAGTTTATGCAGGATCCAGTTGAGGTTGAATTTATCAAGGCTCATGCTGGATTGGATATCGGAGACACTGCAATTGGCATGCATGTCAAGCATGTTCAGGTTCCGATTCGCCCTATTTTGAGAGAGATTGGTCATGCCCATGTAACGGCACTGGCTAGTCGTCCAAAATTAATCGGAGGTGCGCGTGCGCACTATCCGCAAGATGCTATTAGAAAGACCTGAGAATGAATAAAGGAGATAAAAGTGTTTAAAAAAGACCGTTTTTCAATTCGTAAGATTAAGGGAGTTGTAGGCTCTGTATTTCTTGGAAGCCTTTTGATGGCTCCTTCTGTAGTGGACGCAGCCACCTATCACTATGTAAATAAAGAGATTATTTCACAAGAAGCTAAAGATTTAATTCAGACAGGAAAGCCTGACAGGAATGAAGTTGTATATGGTTTGGTGTATCAAAAAGATCAGTTGCCTCAAACAGGGACAGAAGCATCTGTTTTGACAGCTTTTGGTTATCTATCAGGTGACATCCTCAAAACGCTTGGCTTGGACACTGTTTTAGAAGAAACCTCAGCAAAACCTGGAGAGGTGACTGTAGTCGAAGTTGAGACTCCTCAATCAACAACAAATCAGGAGCAAGCTAGGACAGAAAACCAAGTAGTAGAGACAGAGGAAGCTCCAAAAGAAGAAGCACCTAAAACAGAAGAAAGTCCAAAGGAAGAACCAAAATCGGAGATAAAACCTACTGACGACACCCTTCCTAAAGTAGAAGAGGGGAAAGAAGATTCAGCAGAACCAGCTCCAGTTGAAGAAGTAGGTGGAGAAGTTGAGTCAAAACCAGAGGAAAAAGTAGCAGTTAAGCCAGAAAGTCAACCATCAGACAAACCAACAGAGGAACCAAAAGTTGAACAAGTAGGTGAACCAGTCGAGCCAAGTGAAGACGAACAGGCACCAACGGCACCAGTTGAGCCAGAAAAGCAACCAGAAGCTCCTGAAGAAGAGAAGGCTGTAGAGGAAACACCGAAACCAGAAGATAAAATAAAGGGTATTGGTACTAAAGAACCAGTTGATAAAAGTGAGTTAAATAATCAAATTGATAAAGCTAGTTCAGTTTCTCCTACTGATTATTCTACAGCAAGTTACAATGATCTTGGACCTGTTTTAGAAACTGCAAAAGGTGTCTATGCTTCAGAGCCTGTAAAACAGCCTGAGGTAAATAGTGAGACAAATAAACTTAAAACGGCTATTGACGCTCTAAACGTTGATAAAACTGAATTAAACAATACGATTGCAGATGCAAAAACAAAGGTAAAAGAACATTACAGTGATAGAAGTTGGCAAAACCTCCAAACTGGGGTTACAGAAGCTGAAAAAGTTGCAGCTAATACAGATGCTAAACAAAGTGAAGTAAATTCTGAGACTGCAAGTCTTAAAACAGCAATTTCTAGATTAAATACAGATAAAGTTGAACTCGAAAATCAACTTAAGATTGCACAGGGAAAAACTGAAACTGATTTCAGCATGGAATCTTGGACTGTTTTGAGTACAGCTAAAAATAAAGCTCAGGAAGTAAAAGATAACGGAACAGCGACCCAAGAACAAATAAACGAAGCAGAGAAAAGTTTGAAAACAGCCCTTGCTGACTTATCTGTTGACAAAACAGCTTTGGGAAGCGCTATCGATACAGCTACTAAGAAAAATAAAGAGAATTATACAAATCAAACATGGGCAGAGTTGGAAACAGCGCTTACAGCAGCAAAATCTGTAAATACTAACGAGTCTAAACAAAGCGACGTTAACGAAGCTGCTGAAAAATTAACTGCAACTATGGAAAAATTGGTTGAATTGTCTGAAAAGCCACGTTTGACTCTATCTATTGAAAAGAGAGACATAGATCGAAAAGCTACGGTCACGTATACTTTGGAAAATCCAGCAAATACTCAAATAAAATCAATAACTGCAACTCTGAAAAAAGGAGAGGAAGTTGTTAAGGATTTTGTTTTAACAGAAGAAAATCTTAAAACTAATCATTTAACTGCTTTGTTTGAAAAGCTAGACTACTACAAAGAATACACTCTATCTACGGATATGGTATATAACAGAGGAAATGATGATGAGACGGAGAGTATTTCAGAAGAACTAATTCAGCTGAATCTTAAGAAACTAGAATTGAAAGATATCCAGACAGTCTCTCTGATGAAATTTGAAAATGGTCAAGAAAGTCAGGTTACACACTTGTCTGATAAACCGACCGATTTGAGTAAATTATACTTAAAAGTTACATCATCAACGTCTAAGGATGCTGTGTTAGCCGTTAGCTCTATAGAAGAAGAGATTATTGAAAATAAAAAAATCTTTAAAATTCATGCAGATACACCAGAATTAGTAGTTCGTAAGAAAGATGGCAGTCTTTCTAAGGGATTTGACTATTACATGGAGAGAGTTATCCCTCATGATGGTGATATTTATTATGATTTTAAAGACTTGATTTCAGCTATGACATCTAATCCTACAGGTACGTTTATTTTAGGGAGAGATATTTCCTCGCGTAATGTAAAACCGGATGGAAATGGAAAATCTTATATCAAAGGTGAATTTAAAGGAAAACTACTTGGTACAAATGATAATGTTAGACACTCGATCTTTGACTTAGAATATCCATTGTTTGATACTATAAAATCAGGAGTCGTGAAAGATATTGATTTCAAGCATGTCAATATGGTATTCCCAGATAGCAATCAAGGAGATAACGTAGCAACAATTGCAAGAGTAATCAAAGATAAGACAAAAATTGAGAATGTTAATGTTGAAGGTTATCTCGAGGGTCGAGATCATGTAGCTGGTTTAGTTAATAATCTTGAAGGTAATTCCGAAATTGAAAATGTATCCTTTACAGGAAAGATTAAGTCTAAAGGTGGTAATTCTATTACAGCAGGTATTGCAGGTAGAAATATCTTATCTCGTGTTAAACGTGCCTATGTAAATGCAGATATAGAGGTACATCGATCATCTAATTCTAGCATGCTTGTTGCAGTAAATGGAATAAACGCAGATGCAAGTGGTGGTTGGGGAACCTGGGGTAGACTTACTGAGTCAGTTGCTAAAGGAACATTAGAAACCAAGCAAGGAGGGCAAGCTGGAGGAGCCTCTTCTACAGTCTGGCCTTATGGAGCAATTGATAATGTTGTCAGCTATGCAAAAGTGACCAAAGGGAAAGAATTATTTGGATCAGATGGTGATTTAAATTATGATTGGTTTATGAAAAAAATTAGTAATATTTTTGGTGTTCAAGGCATCAGCTCAGGCGATTCGGGTAGTGATTCTAAATTTACGCGTATTTCTGAGGAAGAAGCAAATCAAAAAGTTGCTTCTTATAATATTACAGCTCCCAACTTGATGAGTGACTCAAGTCTTTTGGTAGACAGACTCAATGAAAGTTGGAAAAATACTGATCAATTTGAAAGTATACAGGATTATCAAGCCCAAAACCAATTAATTTACCAGAACTTGACTAAATTTACTCCTTATTACAATAAAGAATTTATTGTTCATGAAGGAAATGCTCTCACTCCTGAACAGGAAATATTGAAGACTAAGAAAATCAAATCGATTGTAGGGTTGAAAGGAACAGAGTTCGTTGTAGATGGCAGTGATATTGATACTATCATGCTTCATTTTGAGGATGGTAGTCAGAAGCGATATAAGGTAACCTCTACTGGTAAGTTTTCGATAACTAATTTACCGGAATATCAGGTTGAAGATTTAAATGTGATGTATACATCAGAACATATAGTACATCCACTAGATTCGTCACTGATAAATAACCTTGTTGAAGAATTGAAAAAAGTAGAATTGTATACAGAGTCTACTTACCAAGTTCTAGGTATTGATAAAGATAATGCTAACAAATTGAATAGAACTAAGAGATTATTCTTAGATGAGTCATTAGATGCTGTTAAAACACAATTGCCTACCTTTGTAAAAACAATGTTTGAAAATGAGTGGTTGCACATCAATGGAGAATCTAGTGGAGCTGTCGCTGCTTTACGACAAAAAATCATGGATAATAAGACGGCTATATTGCTTGCTTTGACTTATATCAATCGTTATTATGATGTTAAATTCTCAGACTATAATATTAAAAAACTGATGCTCTTTAAACCAACTTTCCATGGTGAAAAGATTGATCTATTAGATCGATTAATCCGACTAGGATCATCTGGAGAAAATAGATTAAAAGGTTCAGAAAATGCAGAAACGTTCAAGCAGTTATTTGCTAGCGAAACGAAGCAGAAGGATTTGGTGACTTATTTAGACTACAATCGCTCTTTGTTGACTAATTATCAAACAACAGGGGAATGGTTTAAAGAAACGACTAAGGATTATATTCAATTTGAGGAACGTCCATCCTTAGTAGAGGAGATTAAAGATGCCAAATATCGAGTTTACGATAATTTAACCGCACCGTATTATCAAGGATATATCCTACCTCTCTTAACGTTGAAGAATACTCATTTAGCAATTTTATCGAACTATAGTACTATGACATTTGTCAGCCGTGAAAAACGCCCTAATTGGAAAAATGAAGATTTTGATAAGTGGGTGAAATATGTAGCAACTGCTCATAGAAACCATGTTGATACTTGGTATAAGATTTTACCTGATAATATCAAAGGTAAAATGGTTAAAGAGAATGTTACTGCTGTTTGGGAAGGATTGAGCATCCCAGGAAGTGAATGGGTAGACCAGAATGCTGTAGATAGAAAAGGAAGAGATTACGCCCCAGCTCGAGAATTCTTTAATCTTGTAGGTGGTCCTATGGGAGGTTGGTATGCTTACCATGGTTATGGTGCGCATGCTGGAGGAAGAAATCGGGTTAATTATGAGGTGTTTGATGTATTAAGTGAGTATGGTATATCGGTCTTTACTCATGAATTGACTCACGTTAATGATACTTGGATTTACTTAGGAGGGTATGGTAGACGTGAAAATATGGGACCTGAAGCTTATGCTCAGGGATTATTCCAGTCTCCTGTTCCAGGTCAGCCGGGTTGGGGGGCGCTTGGTCTCAATATGGCATTTGAAAGAAAAAATGATGGTGATCTAATTTATAATGCCTCCCCAACTCAATTTGAAAATAGGAAAGAGTTAGATAGTTATATGAAAAATTATAACGATACTCTCATGATGGTGGACTACTTGGAAGGAGATGCAGTTATCTCTAAAGGTAAAGAAGCTATTACTAAATGGTTTAAAAAAGTTGAACCTAAGGTTGTTAGTCAAACAGCTCAGTATGATACGGTTCGTCAGTTGACTGCTGAAGAGAAAGAAAAACTTTCTGTTTCTAGTGTTGATGATTTAGTTGATCAAGGATTAATGTCAGACAGAGCTGTAGGAAATAATACCTATAATCCAGCTGATTTTGAAACAAGTTATATTGCGATAGATTATATGACTGGTATTTATGGTGGAGGAAAGAATAGTGTAGGTTCACCAGGTGCCTTGATGTTTAAACATAATACTTTCCGTATGTGGGGCTACTATGGTTTTGAAGAAGGTGTTCTAGGATATGCTTCTAATAAATTTAAGCAAGCATCTAGAGATGAAGGTCATGCTGGACTTAGTGATAACTTTATTATTTCTAAGATTTCCAAAGGGGAATTTTTAACTATGGAAGCATTTAAAAAGGGATATTTTAAGAAAGTAGTAGAAGAGTTAAAAACTAAAGGTATTCGTCCTGTTACTATCAATCAAAAAACATATAGCACCTTTGAAGAATTGCAAGAAGGATTTAAGCAGGCTGTTGAAAGAGATTTGAAGAAAAATCAGTTAGATGAGAGGGAAACAAGAAACTTCAAATTCCAAGTTTTCAGACAACTTCTTCAACAAACAGATAGCTTTAAAACTTCTATCTTTAGATAATCGAAATCTCTCATCTGCTTTGCGGATGAGGGTTTTCTTATTTTATGCTATACTTAAAGTATGCATAGAAAAACAGTGATTGATTTTAGGACTTTGGGGGAGAGATATACCTTTACCCAGCCTATTAAAGAGTTGAAAACGAGAAATGTAGAAGAAGTGGCAGATTTGCTGGCACAAGTGGAAAGCTACCAAGAGCAAGGTTATTATGTGGTGGGGTATGTCAGCTACGAGGCTGCACCTGCTTTTGAGGAAAAATTAGCAGTTCACAAGGATCCCCTACTGGGAGAGTACCTGCTTTATTTTACTGTTCATGATAGCGTAGAAACTTCCCCTATTCCTCTGACTTATGAGGATATTGATTTGCCCTCAAATTGGCAGGAAGTAACGTCTGCAGCAGACTATGAAAAGGCCATTGCCCAAATTCACCATCATTTACGGCAGGGAGATACCTATCAGGTCAACTACACCGTCCAACTTAAGCAAAAGTTAAATGCCAATCCTTTTGCCATCTACAATCGTATGGTGGTAGAGCAGGAGGCGGGCTACAATGCCTATGTGGAACATGACGAGATGGCAGTGATTTCCATGAGCCCAGAGCTCTTTTTTGAGCAAAATGATCGCGAGTTGACAACACGACCAATGAAGGGGACGACTCAGCGTGGGGTAACTGACCAAGAAGATCTTGAACAGGCCAGTTGGTTGGAACAGGATCCCAAAAATCGCTCTGAAAATATGATGATTGTGGACCTCTTGCGCAATGATATGAACCGTATTTCTGAAGTTGGGAGCGAGCACGTGGAGCGTCTGTGTCAGGTAGAGCAGTATTCAACTGTTTGGCAGATGACTTCGACCATCAAGAGTCAGTTGCGAGAGGATGTGGACCTTGTTGAAATCTTCCACTCACTCTTTCCTTGTGGTTCCATAACGGGTGCACCGAAAATTGCGACAATGGAGATTATCAAGGACTTGGAGCCTCAACCGCGTGGAGTCTACTGTGGAACGATTGGTCTCTTGCTTCCAAATGGACGACGGATTTTTAATGTGGCCATTCGTACCATTCAACTTCACAAAGGTCAAGCCATTTATGGAGTTGGCGGAGGGATTACTTGGGATAGCACTTGGGAATCTGAATACCGTGAAGTTCATCAAAAGGCAGCAGTTCTCTATCGTAAACAAGCTCGCTTCCAATTAATTACAACTGGAAAAATCAGCCAAAAACAACTGATGTTTGAAGAACAACATCTGGAAAGGCTGAGAAAAGCTAGTCGGTATTTTGCTTATCCTTTTGACCCAGAAATTTTGAGACAAAAGATTGAAGCAGAGTGTCAGACTTGTGATGCTAATCAAGATTACCGCTTGCGAATTTCTCTCAGCAAGTCTGGAGAGATAGAATTCAGTCGTCAAATCTTAACACCTCTTAGTCCAAGTTTTTGTCAGGCCAAACTTTGTCTGCAAGAAGCGAATTTGAATCAATCCTTTACCTATTTTAAAACGACTTACAGACCGCATTTGAGCATAGAGGAACAAGAGAAGATTTACCATAATGGAAAAGGAGAACTTCTTGAAACCTCTATCGGAAATTTGGTTCTGAAAATCGATGGGAAACTCTACACACCGCCTATCCGACTTGGAATCTTGCCAGGAATTTATCACCAGTATTTACTAGAAACAGGACAGGTAGAAGAGAAAGTCTTGACCTTGGCAGATTTTGCCCAAGCAGAAGCTATTTACGGCTGTAATGCAGTGAGAGGCTTGTATGAGTTGCAAGTGATAGGATTGTGAGTTTTAGCTATTAATAGTTTTTAATATATATTAAAATATATTGGTGTTTACTTTTGATGAGATATCATATTTGTGTTATAATGTAACCGTAAACAATAGAAATTTAAAGGAGATTTTTGATGAAATCAAAAATAGTTTTGGGAGCTTCGCTAGCGATCGCAACACTTAGCTTAGTATCTCTTGTCGAGATTGAAGGACTCTCACCGTTTTTAATAGAGAATGTTAGCGCAAATACTCATTCTGCAAATAAAGTTATTAATCATAAAGTAAGTATTTACTTAGAAAATGCTGATGAAGGTAAAGGTCTAACTGTAAACTTTTCAACAGACAGTGTTAGTCCAAATTTATTTGATGAGTTCGAAAAAAAGAGTGGAATTACAATAACTACTATGTTAGTGAATGCTAAGACAGGTGAAGTTGTAGAAAAAAGATTAACACCAAGCGTTTTTTTACGTTCCAATGATTTAACCAGTGGGACCATATCTTCGTTTATTTTTAGTGAATATCCTGATGGAGAATATAAATATGTTGTGTCTAAAGGAGACTTTATCGATCCTAAGACTCAGTTTAAACATCAGTATAGAGGAGAATCTCCAGTTTTTAGAATACGTAATCGAAAATATGTGGAGTTGGGAACAACTGATAAAAAATTAGATGAAAGACGTGATAATAGCGTTTATAAAGATGGGGTTGTTGAACACAAGGTAAATTTAAGTTTAACAAGTTATCAAGGAGGTAATGGAGTTACTGCAATTTTTTCAACTGATAGTGTTAACTCTAACTTACTTAATTCTTTTGGTGAAAAGGCTAAAAAAGTTTTGATTAGGTCTAAGTTAATTAATGTTAAGACTGGCGAGGTTATTGATGAAACGTTTTCTCCAAAAGTAAGTTTAACCTCTAAAATTTTGAAAAGTGGTTCTACAGCAGTATTTTATTTTATAGATTTAACTGATGGCGAATATAAATATGTTGCGTATGAAAGCCAGCAATATACTGATCCTCAAACAACATTGACTCATCAGTATAGAGGAGAATCTCCTATTTTTAGTATCAAAGATGGAAAATTTTCTGGTTTAGTATCTGCCTCAAAACCAGACGAAAACCCGAAGCCAACGCCAAAACCGGATGAGAAACCAAAACCTTCAGCACCACAACAGGAGAAAACAAAACCTACAGTTCAGTCTGGTTGGGTAGGTTCATCTTATTATCAAAATGGTAAAAAAGTCACTAGTAAGTGGATTTTTGATAAAAAATATAATTCATACTTCTATCTAGATGCATCAGGAAATTATGTTCAAAACGCTTGGGTAGGTAACTATTATCTCAAATCAGGCGGATACATGGCTAAAAGTGAGTGGATTTATGATAAGAACTATGGTTCATACTACTATCTAACATCAGAAGGCAGCTACGCTCGTAACACTTGGTCAGGCAATTATTATTTGAAGTCAAATGGTAAGATGGCTAAAAGTGAGTGGGTATACGATAGTAACTACAAATCATATTACTACTTGACATCAGAAGGAAGTTATGCTCGTAACACTTGGGTAGGCAATTACTATCTTAAATCAAACGGTAAAATGGCTGTTAATGAACGTACACCAGATGGTTATCGTGTAGATGGTTCAGGTAAATGGGTTAAATAAGAAACTAAAAAATAGGATAATAGGTAATATCAGATGAATAAAAAAAATTATTTTCATGTGCTTTAGCATTTTCAACGATTGGAACATTGTCAACGATTGATAAATCAGGAGTTCTTCCTTTTTCAGCGCAAACGGTGCAGGCTGACATACAAACGCTTACCCCAATGGCAAAATATTATATTATTCTTCCGAAGGATGCAGAAATATATAAAACTTGGAGAGGTACTGTCAATATTCCCATTATTGATGCTACAAAAACTACTCCAGAATTATCTTATTTCAAAGAAGATCATCGCAACTATATAGCTAATGAGAATAAGTCTGGTGCCAATTACATAGAGTGGAAGGGAACAGTAGAAGAGTTTAAAGAGGCCATTAAGAAGTTGACTGATAAAAAATCAACTACTGCAACACCAAAAAAGGATGAAAAGCCAACACCAAAACCGGATGAGAAGCCAAAACCAACACCTACAGTTCAGTCTGGTTGGGTAGGTTCATCCTATTATCAAGATGGTAAAAAAGTCATTAGTAAGTGGATTTTTGATAAAAAATATAATTCATACTTCTATCTAGATGCATCAGGAAATTATGTTCAAAACGCTTGGGTAGGTAACTATTATCTTAAATCAGGCGGATACATGGCTAAAGGTGAATGGGTTTATGATGCCACCTATCAAGCTTGGTATTATTTGACATCAGATGGTTCTTATGCTTACAGTACATGGCAAGGAAATTACTATCTAAAATCGGATGGTAAAATGGCTGTCAATGAATGGGTTGATGGTGGACGTTATTATGTTGGCGCTGACGGAGTTTGGAAGGAAGGTCAAGCAAGTACAGCTTCTTCTAGTAATGATAGCAATAGTGAATATTCTGCTGCTTTAGGAAAGGCAAAAAGTTATAATTCGTTATTCCACATGTCAAAAAAAAACGTATGTATAGACAATTAACTTCTGATTTTGATAAATTTTCAAATGATGCAGCTCAATATGCCATTGATCATTAGATGATTAACAGATACTGGTAGGCGAAAAAATTCCTTATAATTCATTTACGCAAACCTTTGCATAAGTGAATGGATTTTGATATACTAGTACTGTAAGCATTTTCAATTACTACACAATGAAAAAGGAGAATATGATGAGTCAAAAGATTATTGGGATTGACCTTGGTGGAACTTCTATCAAATTTGCAATCTTAACAACAGCAGGAGAAATCCAAGGAAAATGGTCAATCAAGACCAACATTTTGGATGAGGGAAGTCATATCGTTGATGATATGATTGAGTCTATTCAACATCGTTTGGACTTGCTTGGATTGGCAGCAGCGGACTTCCAAGGCATTGGAATGGGATCACCAGGTGTGGTTGACCGTGACAAAGGGACTGTTATCGGTGCCTACAACTTGAACTGGAAAACCCTTCAACCAATCAAACAAAAGATTGAAAAAGCTTTGGGCATTCCATTTTTCATCGATAATGATGCCAACGTAGCAGCTCTTGGTGAGCGCTGGATGGGTGCTGGAGATAACCAACCAGACGTTGTCTTTATGACACTCGGTACTGGTGTTGGTGGCGGTATCGTCGCAGAAGGCAAATTGCTTCACGGTGTTGCTGGTGCAGCAGGTGAGCTTGGTCACATCACTGTTGACTTTGACCAGCCAATCTCATGTACTTGCGGTAAGAAAGGCTGCCTTGAGACAGTTGCTTCAGCAACAGGGATTGTCAACTTGACTCGTCGCTATGCCGATGAATACGAAGGCGATGCAGCCTTGAAACGCTTGATTGATAATGGAGAAGAAGTAACTGCTAAGACTGTCTTTGATCTCGCAAAAGAAGGAGACGACCTTGCTTTGATTGTTTACCGTAACTTCTCACGTTACTTGGGAATCGCTTGTGCTAACATTGGTTCAATCCTAAACCCATCAACAATCGTCATCGGTGGTGGTGTGTCAGCTGCGGGAGAATTCCTTCTACAAGGTGTTCAAAAAGTTTACGATGAAAATAGTTTCCCACAAGTACGCACATCTACTAAATTAGCTCTTGCAACTCTAGGAAATGACGCTGGAGTTATCGGAGCAGCATCACTTGTATTGCAATAAGATAATGAGAGAGGAAAATGCTAACCTAGAGTTAGTAATGTTCCTCTTTTATTTTTTATGCTATACTAGTTAGGACAATGAATGAGGTGAGAGTAAATGACAAAAGCAGATACGATTTTTAAAGAGAATATTGAATGCATTCTAAAGGAAGGTGTTTTCTCAGAGCAAGCTCGTCCTAAGTACAAGGATGGGACTGTTGCTAATTCCAAGTATGTAACTGGTGCCTTTTCCGAGTACGACTTATCTAAAGGAGAATTTCCTATCACAACCTTGCGTCCCATTGCAATCAAATCCGCCATCAAAGAAGTTCTCTGGATTTACCAAGACCAGTCAAATAGCTTAGAAGTGCTTAATGACAAGTACAATGTTCACTACTGGAATGACTGGGAAGTTGGAGACACGGGAACCATTGGTGAGCGCTATGGTGCCGTTGTTAAGAAACACGACATTATCAATAAGCTTCTCAAACAGTTGGAAACCAATCCTTGGAATCGCCGCAATATTATTTCGCTCTGGGATTACCAAGCTTTCGAAGAAACAGATGGGCTGCTCCCGTGCGCCTTTCAGACCATGTTTGATGTCCGGCGTGTTGATGGGGAAATCTATCTGGATGCGACCTTGACCCAGCGCTCCAATGATATGCTGGTGGCCCACCACATCAACGCTATGCAGTATGTGGCTTTACAGATGATGATTGCCAAACATTTTGGTTGGAAGGTTGGGAAGTTCTTCTATTTCATCAACAACCTCCATATCTATGATAATCAATTTGAACAAGCTCAGGAATTGCTCCGTCGGGAGCCGTCAAACTGCCAACCACGCTTGGTTTTAAATGTTCCTGATGGGACTAATTTCTTTGATATCAAAGCAGAAGATTTTGAGTTGGTGGATTATGACCCTGTTAAGCCACAGTTGAAGTTTGACCTAGCTATTTAAAAGAATAGAAAAAAGAAGTTGAGAATAATCCCAACTTCTTTTGTTTCTTAACGTGATACGCGGCGACGAGCTGCTTTTTTACGATTTTCTTCGATGAAAGCTGCTTTTTGCTCTTCTGGTTCGATTACTTTCTTTTTAAATGCGTATACTGCACCTGCAACGGCAGCGACAGTTCCTGCGACACCTGTTACAAGACCTTTAGCGAATCCTTTAGCCATGAGTCTTCCTCCTTTATATTCTCAATCAGCCAGCCTCCTCAAGAGGTCACATTTTTCTGACTGACCTTTTTGTGTTATAATAATAGTAACGAAAAAATGGGAATTTTTCAAGGAAAAAAGATGAAAACAAAAATAATTGTGATTGTTGGACCGACTGCTGTTGGAAAGACGGCTCTAGCTATTGAAGTTGCAAAGCGCTTTAATGGCGAAGTGGTTAGTGGAGATAGCCAGCAAGTCTATCGAGGACTTGATATTGGGACGGCCAAGGCTAGTCCAGAAGAGCAGGCAGCTGTTCCTCATCATTTAATCGATGTTAGAGAGATAACCGAGTCTTACTCGGCTTTTGATTTTGTTTCAGAAGCTAAGATGACTATTGAGGATATTCAGAGCCGTGGCAAGCTAGCCATTATCGCCGGTGGGACTGGACTTTATATCCAGAGCTTGCTAGAAGGTTACCACCTAGGTGGGGAGACTCCTCATGAGGAGATTTTAGCTTATCGAGCTAGTTTGGAGCCATATTCAGATGAGGAATTAGCCCATTTGGTGGAGCAAGCAGGCCTTGAGATTCCCCAGTTTAATCGTCGTCGTGCTATGCGTGCCTTAGAAATTGCCCATTTTGGTCAGGATTTGGAAAATCAAGAGATCTTGTATGAACCGCTGATTATCTGCTTGGATGATGAACGTAGTCAACTTTATGAGCGTATCAACCACCGAGTGGATTTGATGTTTGAGGCTGGGCTTTTGGATGAGGCCAAGTGGCTGTTTGACCATTCCCCTAATGTACAGGCTGCTAAAGGAATTGGCTATAAGGAACTCTTTCCTTATTTCCGTGGAGAGCAGACCTTTGAGGAAGCTCGTGAGAGTCTTAAACAGGCGACCCGTCGTTTTGCCAAGCGTCAGCTGACCTGGTTCCGTAATCGCATGCAGGTCACCTTTTATCAGATTGGAGAATCTGGTGTACAAGACCGCATTTTAAGCCAGATAGAGGAGTTTTTAGATGATTGAAACGGAGAAAAAAGAGGAGCGAGTCCTGCTGATTGGTGTGGAATTGCAGGGTATGGACAGTTTTGACCTCTCCATGGAAGAATTGGCTAGTTTAGCGAAAACGGCAGGGGCAGTCGTTGTAGATAGCTACAGACAAAAACGTGAAAAATATGATTCCAAGACCTTCGTCGGCTCTGGTAAGTTGGAAGAGATTGCGCTTATGGTGGATGCAGAAGAAATCACTACTGTCATCGTCAACAATCGTCTGACCCCAAGGCAGAATGTCAATCTAGAGGAAGTTCTCGGTGTTAAGGTCATTGACCGTATGCAGTTGATTTTGGATATCTTTGCCATGCGGGCTCGAAGCCATGAAGGGAAGCTCCAAGTCCACCTAGCCCAACTCAAATACCTCTTGCCTCGCTTGGTTGGTCAGGGGATTATGCTCAGCCGTCAGGCAGGGGGAATTGGTTCCCGTGGTCCTGGTGAAAGCCAACTGGAGCTGAACCGTCGTAGCGTTCGCAATCAAATCACGGATATCGAGCGCCAGCTTAAGGTGGTTGAGAAAAATCGTGCGACTGTCAGAGAAAAACGTTTGGAGTCTAGCACTTTTAAGATTGGTTTGATTGGTTATACCAATGCTGGGAAATCAACTATCATGAACATCTTGACCAGTAAGACCCAGTATGAAGCAGATGAGCTCTTTGCGACTCTGGATGCGACAACCAAGAGTATTCATCTGGGAGGCAACCTCCAAGTAACTTTGACAGATACCGTTGGCTTTATCCAAGATTTGCCGACAGAGTTGGTGTCCAGTTTCAAGTCAACCTTGGAAGAAAGCAAGCATGTGGACCTTCTGGTTCATGTTATCGATGCTAGCAATCCTTACCACGAGGAGCATGAAAAAACGGTTCTCTCCATCATGAAAGACCTGGACATGGAAGATATTCCTCACTTGACGCTTTATAATAAAGCGGATTTGGTGGAGGATTTCACGCCTACCCAAACGCCATATACCCTCATTTCTGCCAAGTCTGAGGACAGTCGTGAAAACTTGCAAGCATTATTGCTAGATAAGATTAAGGAAATTTTTGAAGCATTTACCCTGCGAGTGCCTTTTTCAAAGTCCTACAAGATTCATGATTTAGAGAGTGTTGCAATTCTGGAAGAACGTGATTATCAGGAAGACGGCGAAGTGATTACAGGCTACATTTCCGAGAAAAATAAATGGAGGTTAGAAGAATTTTATGACTGATATTAAAACTTTGGCTCTAAAGTATGGAGGTTATACAAGTCTGGACAAGGTCTATCTGGATCAGCTTCTAGCTGGTAAAACAGATCAGGAGCAGTTAACACTTATTACACCTCCGCCAAGTGTTGTTAATGCCTACTTTGCAGAACTCTATCAGAAAAAGAGTCCTCAGGCTGCGACGGATTATTTTGCAGAACTCAGTCAGGAACTGAATCTTTACAATACTGAGCCAAGTTTCACCCTAGAAAATAAGCCTTTTATTCGGCTTAATCTGTCTGGTAAATCCTTTGGTTTTTGTTATGAGAGTGACGGCCTTGGTCGGATTTTCTTTGAAAATGAGGAGAAAATCTCGGATGACTTGCTCTTTGAAATTGCGCAAATTTTCCCCCATCAATTAGTCTTTGAAGAGTCTGGTAAGATTTACATGAAGCCTGTCGAGGACGAGGAAGTTATCAGCCTAGAAAGTCTCACAGCTTTGACTGATTTGGAAAGATTGGCTGATGGTCGAAAACGTCTCAAAGGCTACAGCCAAGAGGATTTATTGCAAGAAGCTGCTGCTTTTTCTGGCAAACGCTATTTCCGATCGGAAAACCGCACAGCCATGTTATATATTGATTAATTAGAAAGTATCGAATGGATATTCAATTTTTAGGAACGGGGGCTGGTCAGCCCTCTAAAGCCCGCAACGTTTCAAGTCTCGCCCTGAAACTTTTGGATGAGATTAACGAAGTTTGGCTCTTTGACTGTGGAGAAGGTACGCAAAATCGCATTCTGGAAACCACAATTCGACCACGTAAGGTCAGCAAAATCTTTATTACCCATCTGCATGGAGACCACATTTTTGGTTTGCCAGGTTTCCTTTCTAGCCGTGCCTTTCAGGCCAATGAAGAGCAGACAGATTTGGAAATCTACGGACCTCAAGGAATCAAGTCATTTGTCTTAACCAGCCTTCGTGTGTCAGGTTCTCGTCTGCCCTACCGCATTCATTTCCATGAGTTTGACCAAGATTCTCTGGGTAAAATTCTTGAAACCGATAAATTCACTGTGTATGCAGAGGAGCTGGACCACACTATTTTCTGTGTTGGCTATCGTGTCATGCAAAAGGATCTAGAAGGGACGCTGGATGCTGAAAAACTCAAGGCTGCTGGTGTTCCGTTCGGCCCGCTTTTTGGTAAAATCAAAAACGGCCAGGATCTTGTTTTGGAAGACGGAACTGAAATCAAGGCAGCAGACTATATCTCAGCGCCACGTCCAGGTAAGATTATCACTATTTTAGGAGACACTCGAAAAACGGGTGCCAGTGTGCGTCTGGCTGTCAATGCAGATGTCCTAGTTCATGAGTCCACTTATGGCAAGGGTGATGAAAAAATTGCTCGTAACCATGGTCACTCAACTAATATGCAAGCTGCACAAGTAGCGGTAGAAGCAGGTGCCAAACGCCTCCTACTCAACCATATCAGTGCCCGTTTCCTCTCAAAAGATATTAGCAAACTCAAGAAAGACGCTGCCACAATTTTTGAAAATGTCCATGTGGTCAAAGACTTGGAAGAAGTGGAAATCTAGCAGTCACAGAAAGGATAAGTATGCCTACTATTCTCATTACCGGAGCTAGCGGTGGTCTAGCTCAAGAAATGGTCAAACTCCTGCCCAATGACCAACTCATCTTGCTTGGTAGAAATAAGGAAAAATTAGCCCAACTCTACGGAAATTATTCCCATGCAGAATTGATTGAAATTGATATTACCGACGATTCAGCCCTAGAAGCTCTGGTAACTGATCTTTATCTCCGCTATGGCAAGATTGATGTCTTGATTAACAACGCTGGTTACGGGATTTTTGAGGGATTTGACCAGATTGCTGACAAAGATATTCACCAGATGTTTGAGGTCAATACCTTTGCCCTGATGAATCTGTCTCGTCACCTTGCGGCTCGTATGAAGGAAAGCAGCAAAGGGCATATCATCAACATCGTCAGCATGGCAGGTCTAATAGCTACTGGCAAGTCTAGTCTTTACTCAGCGACCAAGTTTGCGGCTATTGGTTTTTCAAATGCTCTGCGACTCGAACTTATGCCCTATGGAGTCTATGTGACAACAGTCAATCCAGGTCCAATCCGAACAGGATTTTTTGACCAAGCTGACCCAGATGGAACTTATCTTAAATCGGTTGACCGCTTCCTCTTAGAGGCAGATGCAGTGGCTAAAAAGATTGTCAAGATTATAGGCAAAAATAAACGAGAACTCAATCTCCCGATTTTGTTGAACCTAGCCCATAAGTTTTATACTCTCTTTCCCAAGCTAGCTGATAAGTTGGCAGGGGAAACTTTTAATTATAAGTAAAAAGAACCAATGTGCAGGTTGTTGCTAGCCTACATATTGGTTCTTATCATTTCTCAACTATCAAACTGAACTTCTTCTAGTAGATAGTCGATAAAGCGTTCGCCCATCTTAGATAGGCTGGTTTTCTCATGCTGGATATAGACCAGCTCAATCGGGTCATCAATATCCAGTGGGATAGAAACGATATTGTCTCCGTTTAGGTTGCTGTTCAAAATCCCTGTCGCAATGGTATAACCATCCAAACCAATCAAGAGATTAAAGAGGGTGGCACGGTCACTGACCACAATGGATTTCTTGTGGTGTTCTTGAGAAAGAATCTCTTCTGAAAAGTAGAAGGAGTTGTGCGTCCCTTGGTCATAGCTGAGGTAAGGGAAATTCTCCAAATCAGACAGTTTCACCTTGTCTTTCTTTGCCAGAGGGTTGGTCTTGCTGACAAAGATATGCGGTTGCGCTGTGAAGAGATGGTGGGCTAGTAGGTGATTGTCATCCAGCATCTTGGTTAAAACATCACGGTTGTAACTGTTTAAGAAGAGGACCCCGACCTCACTGCGGAAGTTCTTGACGTCGTCGATAATCTCCCAAGTCCGAGTTTCACGAAGGAAAAGCTCGTATTTCTCCATATCGCTTTTCTTGAGCAAAGAGACAAAGGCATTGACCACAAAGGCATAGTGTTGAGACGAAACGCTAAAGAGTTCGCGGTGGGCGACAGGATTTTTATAGCGTTCCTCCAGAAGCTGAGTTTGCTCGACAACCTGACGGGCATAAGAGAGAAACTCCATCCCATCACGGGTCAAGGTGATTCCCTTGGGATTGCGGATAAAGATCTCAATGCCCATTTCATTTTCCAAATCTCTCACAGCATTGGAAAGACTTGGCTGAGTGATAAAGAGTTGCTTGGCTGCCTCATTCATAGAGCCAGTTTCGACGATTTTGATAATATAATGTAATTGTTGAATTCTCATGTTTTTATTGTACCACACTTGCCTTAGAATCGCCAAAGAAGATAGGAAAATAAGGAGCATTGTGTGAGTCTCTTCTTGAAAAAAACACAAAATTTTGCTAGAATGAGTCTTATGAAAACATTCTATGATGTGCAGCAATTCCTCAAACGATTTGGTATTATTGTTTACATGGGAAAACGCTTATATGATATTGAACTGATGAAGTTGGAACTATCTCGGATTTACGATGCAGGGTTGATGGATAAATTAGACTATCTAGAGGCAGAAGCAGTTCTTCGCAGAGAGCACAAGGTAGAATTGGATTATATTGAGAAAAATGGAGAAAAGAACTAATGGTTACTTGGATTTTGTGGGCACTTATACTAGCAATGTTGGCGTGGATGGGCTTTAACTATCTTCGTATTCGTCGTGCGGCTAAAATTGTGGACAATGAGGAGTTTGAAGCCTTGATTCGTACGGGTCAATTGATTGATTTGCGCGACCCAGCAGAATTCCACAGAAAACATATCCTTGGTGCACGCAATATTCCTTCAAGTCAGTTGAAAACTAGTCTTGCAGCCCTTCGTAAAGATAAACCTGTCCTTCTCTACGAGAACCAACGTGCGCAACGAGTTACAAATGCAGCTCTTTACTTGAAAAAACAAGGTTTTTCTGAGATTTATATCCTTTCTTATGGCTTGGATTCTTGGAAAGGGAAAGTGAAGACTAGCTAACCTTATTTCCAAATTAGTCGAATGATAGGATGAAGCTATTGTTTTATAGTATAATTAATTTGTATAAAATTTAAAGAGTTCTTAGAACATGAAAGAAAAGAAGAAAAATCCACTTTTTGTGGGTATCTTGTCGATTATTCTTGGTTTGTTATTTCCAATTGTAGGCTTGATTTTGGGTATCATAGGATTGGTCTTGGCTATTTCATACCAAAAAGAGTCACAATTAGACTATAAAATAGAAAAGATTCTTAATATCTTAGGAATTGTGATTTCTGTAGTTAACTGGATTGTAGCAATCGCCTTAATTTTTCGGTAAATAAAAGAAAAAAGCTTTAGTTTTAAAGCTTTTTTTGTTTTATCGACTCATCTCTAAATAGTTTTTAATGATTTGTAACTCTTTTTGGTTCAAAGGGCGGTAGTTACTTTCTGCTAAATCTGGGTTCAATGTGAAGTCCCCAAATTGGATTCTTTTGAGGCTAGTCACCTTAACACCAACCGAGAGGAACATTTTCTTGATTTGATGAAATTTTCCTTCTGAAATGGTGATAGAGGCTTGACTGAGGGAGGGACTTGCAGATAGAATCTCTAGTTTTGCGGGTTTACAGACAGTACCATCTAAAAAGACAATTCCCTTTTGAAAGGCTTGGATATGGTCAGGTGTTAGAAGTCCATTAACCTGGACTTGGTAAGTCTTATCGACATGATATTGGGGATGGAGGAGCTGAAAGTCCAAGGGACCGCTATCGGTCAAGAGGAGGAGTCCCGTTGTATCTCGGTCCAGTCGGCCAACGGCATAGAGCTTGTCAGACTGGATGTCAGATGGAAGCAGGTCCATGACGGTCGGAAGTTCCTTGTCTTTGTTGGCTGTAACGACACCAGCAGGCTTATGAAGCATAAGATAGGTGTGTTCATAGCCTTGAATGATTCGATCCTGAAAAAGGAGTTCTTGTAGTCCTGTATCGATATTTTGAGCTAGGGATCGGGCTGGGCAACCATCGACTAGAATTTCCCCTTTGAGTAAGGCTTGTTTCATGGCCTTTCGGCTGATTTTTTCTTGAGCTAATAAATTATCTAAACGCATACTGTGCCTATCTTATCATAAGTCGCTTGCTTTGAAAAGGCTTGACGTGAAAAGAAAAGTGGAGTGAAAACATTTACACTTGCTTGAGTTATGTTATTTACTTGAAATTATGGTATAATCGTTCAGTTAGAAAATAAATTTTGAATATTATAGAGGAAATCATGACAAAATTAAGAGAAGATATCCGTAACATTGCGATTATCGCCCACGTTGACCACGGTAAAACAACCCTGGTTGACGAATTATTGAAACAATCAGAAACGCTTGATGCACGTACTGAATTGGCAGAGCGTGCTATGGACTCAAACGATATCGAAAAAGAGCGTGGGATTACCATCCTTGCTAAAAATACTGCCGTTGCTTACAACGGAACTCGTATCAACATTATGGACACACCAGGACACGCGGACTTTGGTGGAGAAGTTGAGCGTATCATGAAAATGGTTGACGGTGTTGTCTTGGTCGTAGATGCCTATGAAGGAACCATGCCACAAACTCGTTTCGTATTGAAAAAAGCCTTGGAACAAGACCTTGTCCCAATCGTGGTTGTTAACAAAATCGATAAGCCATCAGCTCGTCCAGCAGAAGTAGTGGATGAAGTCTTGGAACTTTTCATCGAGCTTGGTGCAGATGACGACCAGCTTGATTTCCCAGTGGTTTATGCTTCAGCGATCAACGGAACTTCTTCATTGTCAGATGATCCAGCTGACCAAGAAGCGACTATGGCACCAATCTTTGACACGATTATCGACCATATCCCAGCTCCAGTAGATAACTCAGATGAGCCTTTGCAGTTCCAAGTGTCACTTTTGGACTACAATGACTTCGTTGGACGTATCGGTATCGGTCGTGTCTTCCGTGGTACAGTTAAGGTTGGGGACCAAGTTACCCTTTCTAAACTTGACGGTACAACTAAAAACTTCCGTGTTACAAAACTCTTCGGTTTCTTTGGTTTGGAACGTCGTGAAATCCAAGAAGCCAAAGCGGGTGACTTGATTGCCGTTTCAGGTATGGAAGACATCTTTGTCGGTGAAACCATCACTCCGATAGATGCAGTAGAAGCTCTTCCAATCCTACACATCGATGAGCCAACTCTTCAAATGACTTTCTTGGTCAACAACTCACCATTTGCTGGTAAAGAAGGTAAATGGGTAACTTCTCGTAAGGTGGAAGAACGCTTGCAGGCAGAATTGCAAACAGACGTTTCCCTTCGTGTTGACCCAACTGATTCACCAGATAAATGGACTGTTTCAGGACGTGGAGAATTGCACTTGTCAATCCTTATCGAAACAATGCGTCGTGAGGGCTATGAACTTCAAGTATCTCGTCCAGAAGTTATCGTAAAAGAAATCGACGGTGTTAAATGTGAACCATTTGAACGTGTACAAATCGACACTCCAGAAGAATACCAAGGGTCTGTTATCCAAAGCCTTTCTGAACGTAAAGGTGAAATGTTGGATATGATTTCAACTGGTAATGGTCAAACTCGTTTGGTCTTCCTTGTTCCAGCGCGTGGTTTGATTGGATACTCAACTGAGTTCTTGTCAATGACTCGTGGTTACGGTATCATGAACCATACCTTCGACCAGTACTTGCCATTGATTCCAGGGGAAATTGGTGGACGTCACCGTGGTGCCCTTGTTTCTATCGATGCTGGTAAGGCTACAACTTACTCAATCATGTCTATCGAAGAACGTGGTACGATCTTTGTCAACCCAGGTACTGAGGTTTATGAAGGAATGATCATCGGCGAAAACTCTCGTGAAAATGACTTGACAGTTAACATCACGAAGGCAAAACAAATGACCAACGTTCGTTCAGCTACTAAGGACCAAACAGCTGTTATCAAGACGCCTCGTATCTTGACACTTGAAGAGTCTCTTGAGTTCTTGAACGACGATGAGTACATGGAAGTAACGCCTGAGTCTATCCGTTTGCGTAAACAAATCCTTAACAAAGCAGAGCGTGAGAAAGCTAACAAGAAGAAAAAATCAGCTGAATAAGAGCTAGAAAGAGAGAAAGATGGTCTATTTAGTCCTAGGAATTTTACTGCTCCTACTCTATGTATTTGCGACACCAGAAAGCATTAAAGGGACAGTCAATATCGTCGCTATGGTATGTATTTTAGTGGCACTCTTGATTTTATTGGTTCTATCTTTTCTGAAAATTTTTCAATTACCAACAGAAATATTCCTAGCAATAGCCATGTTGATCCTAGCTTACTTTAGTGTGAGAGACATCACACTCATGCCAGTCAAAAAAAGTAAAAGAAGATAAAAAAGAGAGTTTTGGCTCTCTTTTTTGCTAGGAATTTTACAAGATTGCAATTTATTTTTGAGTTATCACCATCTCTTTTGTTTGGATAATATGAATGGGAAAAACTTGAATAAAATTCTTTAATGGAATCTATTTTATATTTGCTTAGTACTGGTTGCATATTATTTCGAAATAAAACTACTATATAATATTATTCATAGAGATAATATAGTAAAATATCTAAAAAATTCGATTTTTTCCTTGACAACAAATAATAAAAATGTTATTCTTATCACATAAGAAAGCGGTTTCAACAAAAGAGAGAGGAGGATTTATTTTGTTGCATTGTTGCTCAGGGTGTGCTTTTTTTGAAAGAAAAAATAAAATGAAAACGAAAAAACATAGATTACTTGCTCTAGCTCTTATTTCAAGTTTTACATTATTGGGAGCTGCATCAGCTGCTGTACAATATCCAGATGGAGGAGTATGGACATATGGAGAAGGTTCAGGAGGTGGTTGGGCTTTTTCAAATTACTATCATGGTAAAAAATATCATTATTCATCCATCGTGAGCAGATGGAATGGTCATTCTGATAAAGGAGAAGCTCCTGCTGGAAAAACCTCCTATGCATGGATTTGGACTAAATGGGGAGAACAAGTAGCATTTTACTGTGATTATGACTAATCGTTCATTGATTTAAATCGTTCCCCTTGTAAGAAATTACAGGGGGAATTTTGTTTACAAGGAGTCTACTATGAAGAAACTATTCATATTATTATCAACTTTTTTTCTCAGCTTCTTCCTTGCTTGGATTATTGTCTTACGTGCGCCACAATATTTATATGCAAGCTATGATTCCGTTTCTTTACTTCGTGTCAAAAAAGATACTCAGGAACCGACGCGTGAGGTATTTGAACAGGAATTGGAGAATTTTGCAAATTCAGAACAGAGTTTAATAGCTAGAAGAATTGTAGAGCCGAGTAAGGATGGGACGACTCACTTTATTTATGCAACTTATGGTCAGGGAACTTTACCAAAAGAATTCCAAGAAGCTAGCCAAGAAAGTCGTGAACGTAGTGATCCGCTAAATAGTTATCTCCTTTTGTCAGGTTCCTTGACGAAAGAAAAGCTTGCCGATAAATTAGGAGATTTGGGTTATAAAGCAAGTGCTGACCGAAAGATACCGCCCTATTTTCTTGCTTTTCGAATATTACTAAATCCCCTTATTTTAATTAGTTTAGCAATATTTGGCTTATCTTTCTTTGCTTTAGTGATTATCACTCGGATTAAGGAAATGAGAGCAGCAGGTATAAAACTCTTTTCTGGTCAGACTCTCTTATCCATCATGGGGCATTCTTTATCTACTGATATCAAATGGCTCCTTCTATCAGCCCTCCTTTCCTTCCTAGGTGGGGGAGTCGTTCTTTTTAGTCAAGGTTTGTTTTATCCTATCTTGTTAGCCACCTATGGTTTTGGGATTAGTTTCTATCTGTTGTTTTTATTGGCGATTTCAATTTTACTAATGCTCCTTTATCTAATGAGTTTGAATTACAAAGCATTAGTTCCCGTTATTAAGGGGAGATTACCCCTTAAACGCCTGATGATTTTAACCCTATTGTGTCAGTTGGTTGCTGTCTTTACAGTAGGATACGCTGTTAAGACAGGTTTGACGTCTTACCAACGATTGAAAGAACTTGAAATTTCAAAACAAGCATGGCAGGATAGAGCAGACTATTATCAAATTTCTTTTGGCTTAGGTGATAGAGGAAAAGATATAGAAAATCAGAGCAAGTGGTATGCCTTTGCCAAGGAAGCAATCGAAGAAGAACAAGCTCTTTATGTAAAGGATAATCTGCTCCATTTTGCCAATCCACAAGGAAAAAATGAACAGGGAGAGACACTGGATACCTATAGTCCAGATGCTAATACGCTCTATGTTAGTCCCAGTTATTTGGACAAGGAAAAGGTCGTGGTAGATGCTGAGACCAAACAGAAGTTAGCCCATCTCCAAAAAGGTGAGTTTATCCTCTTGCTCCCAGAACATTTGCGCTCTCGAGAAGCAGAACTTAAGAAAGTTTTTGAAGAAAGATTGAGTTATTATGGAAAATCTGGTGAGGAGGCAAGTGCTCCTTTGGATTATGAGATGAAAGCGCACGTTAGTTATCTTTCAATGGGAGAAAAGCGGTTTGTTTATAATAACGGTGAGAATCCCGTATCCACTCAGTATTTGACTGATCCGATTTTAGTGGTATTCACGCCGACTTCTACAGGTGATAGTTTTATATCCTTATCTAGTTGGTCTATCAATGCTGGAAAACAACTCTTTATCAAAGGATATGAGAGTGGGCTAGAACTCTTGAAGAAAGCTGGAATTTATGAGCAAGTATCCTATCTTAAAGAAGGAAGAAGTGTTTATCTAACTCGTTATAATGAAGTTCAAACTGAAACAGCAACTTTAATCTTAGGAGCTATTGTGGGGATAGCTAGTTCCTTGTTACTATTTTATTCTGTCAATATTCTATATTTCGAGCAATTCCGCCGAGATATCTTGATTAAACGAATTTCAGGTTTACGATTTTTTGAAACACATGCTCAGTATATGGTTAGCCAATTTGCCAGTTTTGTATTTGGTGCTAGTCTCTTTATTTTAAGCAGTCGAGACTTGGTGATTGGCTTGCTCACTTTATTGGTCTTTCTAGCTAGTGCAGTTTTGACGCTTTACCGTCAAGCGCAGAAAGAATCTCGTGTTTCTATGACAATTATGAAAGGAAAATAGGATGATTGAACTAAAGAATATATCTAAAAAATTTGGAAGCCGTCAGCTATTTTCAGATACGAATCTTCATTTTGAAGGTGGGAAAATTTATGCCTTAATCGGTACAAGTGGCTGTGGTAAGACAACACTCTTGAATATGATTGGACGATTGGAGCCATATGACAAAGGGCAAATCATCTATGATGGCACTTCTCTTAAGGACATCAAGCCTTCTGTTTTCTTTAGAGATTACTTGGGATACTTATTTCAAGATTTTGGCTTAATTGAAAGCCAAACCGTCAAAGAGAATCTCAATCTGGGTTTAGTTGGTAAAAAGTTGAAGGAAAAAGAGAAAATCTCTTTGATGAAACAAGCTCTAAACCGTGTAAACCTCTCTTATTTGGATTTGAAGCAACCTATATTTGAGTTATCAGGAGGAGAAGCACAACGTGTTGCACTAGCGAAGATAATTTTAAAGGATCCGCCTTTGATTCTTGCAGATGAACCAACCGCTTCCTTAGACCCCAAAAACTCTGAGGAATTACTTTCCATCCTAGAATCTTTAAAAAATCCGAATCGGACCATTATTATTGCGACCCACAATCCTCTGATTTGGGAGCAAGTGGATCAGGTCATTCGAGTTACCGATTTATCACATAGATGATATGGTAAGATTCAGTTAGAAGAAAGAGTCACAAACACACTTTGTGGCTTTTTTATTTCCATAAAAATGGTAAAATAGTAGGAGTAGAAATGGAGTTCGAGACATGAAAGTAATAGATCAATTTAAAAATAAGAAAGTCCTTGTTTTAGGTTTGGCCAAGTCTGGTGAATCTGCGGCTCGTTTGTTGGACAAGTTAGGTGCCATTGTGACAGTAAATGATGGGAAGCCTTTCGAGGACAATCCAGCTGCCCAATGTTTGCTGGAAGAAGGGATCAAGGTCATTACAGGTGGCCATCCTTTGGAACTCTTGGATGAAGAGTTCGCCCTCATGGTAAAAAATCCAGGTATCCCCTACAGCAATCCCATGATTGAAAAGGCTTTGGCCAAGGGAATTCCAGTCTTGACTGAGGTGGAATTGGCTTATTTGATTTCAGAAGCACCGATTATTGGTATCACAGGATCGAACGGTAAGACAACCACAACGACTATGATTGGGGAAGTTTTGACTGCTGCTGGGCAACATGGTCTTTTATCAGGGAATATCGGCTATCCTGCCAGTCAGGTTGCTCAAATAGCATCAGATAAGGACACGCTTGTTATGGAACTTTCTTCTTTCCAACTCATGGGTGTTCAAGAATTCCAGCCAGAGATTGCGGTTATTACCAACCTCATGCCAACTCATATCGACTACCATGGGTCATTTTCTGAATATGTAGCAGCCAAGTGGAATATCCAGAACAAGATGACAGCAGCTGATTTCCTTGTCTTGAACTTTAATCAAGACTTGGCAAAAGACTTGACTTCCAAGACAGAAGCCACTGTTGTACCATTTTCAACACTTGAAAAGGTTGATGGAGCTTATCTGGAAGATGGTCAACTCTACTTCCGTGGTGAAGTAGTCATGGCAGCGAATGAAATCGGTGTTCCAGGTAGCCACAATGTGGAAAATGCCCTTGCGACTATTGCTGTAGCCAAGCTTCGTGGTGTGGACAATCAAACCATCAAGGAAACTCTTTCAGCCTTCGGTGGTGTCAAACACCGTCTCCAGTTTGTGGATGACATCAAGGGTGTTAAATTCTATAACGACAGTAAATCAACTAATATCTTGGCTACTCAAAAAGCCTTGTCAGGATTTGATAACAGCAAGGTCGTCTTGATTGCAGGTGGTTTGGACCGTGGCAATGAGTTTGACGAATTGGTGCCAGACATTACTGGACTCAAGAAGATGGTCATCCTGGGTCAATCTGCAGAACGTGTCAAACGGGCAGCAGACAAGGCTGGTGTCGCTTATGTGGAGGCGACAGATATTGCAGATGCGACCCGCAAGGCCTATGAGCTTGCGACTCAAGGAGATGTGGTTCTTCTTAGTCCTGCCAATGCCAGCTGGGATATGTATGCTAACTTTGAAGTACGTGGCGACCTCTTTATCGACACAGTAGCGGAGTTAAAAGAATAATATGAAAAAAATTGTCTTTACAGGTGGGGGGACGGTTGGACACGTTACCCTCAATCTTTTGTTAATGCCCAAGTTCATCGAAGATGGTTGGGAAGTCCACTATATCGGGGACAAGCGTGGTATCGAACACCAAGAAATCCTTAAGTCAGGTTTGGATGTCACCTTCCATTCTATTGCGACTGGAAAATTGCGTCGCTATTTCTCTTGGCAAAATATGCTGGACGTCTTCAAAGTTTGCTGGGGAATCGTCCAATCGCTCTTTATCATGTTGCGACTTCGTCCACAGACCCTTTTTTCAAAGGGGGGCTTTGTCTCAGTACCGCCTGTTATCGCTGCGCGTGTGTCAGGAGTGCCTGTCTTTATTCACGAATCTGACCTGTCTATGGGCTTGGCCAATAAAATCGCCTATAAATTTGCGACTAAGATGTATTCAACCTTTGAGCAAGCTTCGAGTTTGTCTAAGGTTGAGCATGTGGGAGCAGTGACCAAGGTTTCAGATCAAAAAAATCCAGAACCAGATGAATTGGTGGATATTCAAAGCCATTTTAATCATAAATTGCCGACTGTATTGTTTGTTGGCGGTTCTGCAGGTGCTCGTGTCTTTAACCAATTGGTGACAGACCATAAGAAAGAACTAACAGAGCGCTACAATATTATCAATCTAACTGGAGATTCTAGCCTGAATGAGTTGAGCCAAAATCTTTTTCGTGTTGACTATGTGACCGATCTCTATCAACCCTTGATGGAATTGGCTGATATTGTTGTGACACGAGGTGGTGCCAATACGATTTTTGAGCTCTTGGCGATAGCAAAATTGCATGTCATTGTGCCGCTTGGTCGTGAAGCTAGTCGTGGTGACCAGCTTGAAAATGCAGCTTACTTTGTAAAAAAAGGCTATGCAGAAGACCTTCAAGAAAGCGATTTGACCTTGGATAGTTTGGAAGAGAAGCTTTCTCACTTACTAAGTCACAAGGAAGATTACCAAGCTAAGATGAAGGCTTCTACGGAATTGAAATCTCTAGCAGATTTTTATCAATTGTTGAAAAAAGATTTATCATAAGGAAAGTAAATGTCAAAAGATAAGAAAAATGAGGACAAAGAAATCCTCGAAGAATTGAAAGAGTTATCAGAATGGCAGAAACGAAACCAAGAATATCTAAAAAAGAAGGCTGAAGAAGCGGCTCTAGCTGAGGAGAAGGAAAAGGAAAGACAAACTCGGATGGGAGAAGAATCTGAGAAGTCAGAGGACAAACAGGACCAGGAGAGTGAAACAGACCAGGAAGATTCAGAATCAGCTAAGGAAGAGTCTGAAGAAAAAGTAGCATCCTCAGAGGATGACAAAGAGAAAGAAGAGAAAGAAGAGAAAGAAGAACCAGAGTCTAAAGAGAAGGAGGAACAGGATAAAAAGCTTGCTAAAAAGGCTACAAAGGAAAAACTAGCCAAAGCAAAGATTCCTGGTATCCATATCTTGCGAGCCTTCACGATTTTATTTCCAAGTCTGCTTTTATTGATTGTCTCTGCCTACTTGCTCAGTCCTTATGCGACCATGAAAGATATTCGTGTTGAGGGAACGGTGCAAACTACAGCTGATGATATTCGACAGGCTTCAGGCATTCAGGATTCGGATTATACGATTAACCTTCTGCTAGACAAGGCAAAATATGAAAAGCAGATTAAGTCTAACTATTGGGTTGAATCAGCTCAACTTGTCTATCAATTTCCAACTAAGTTCACTATTAAGGTCAAGGAATATGATATTGTGGCCTACTATATTTCTGGTGAAAATCATTATCCTATTCTTTCCAGTGGTCAGCTTGAGACTAGTTCTGTGAGCCTGAACAGTTTACCAGAAACTTATTTATCAGTTCTCTTTAATGATAGTGAACAAATCAAGGTTTTTGTCTCAGAACTTGCTCAAATTAGCCCAGAACTCAAGGCGGCTATCCAAAAGGTGGAATTAGCCCCAAGCAAGGTGACATCCGATTTAATTCGATTGACTATGAATGATTTGGACGAAGTCTTGGTTCCGCTTTCTGAAATGAGCAAGAAACTGCCTTATTATAGTAAGATTAAGCCACAATTGTCAGAACCGAGTGTGATTGACATGGAAGCTGGAATTTACAGTTACACTGTGGCGGATAAATTAATTATGGAAGCTGAGGAAAAAGCCAAACAAGAGGCTAAGGAAGCTGAGAAAAAACAAGAAGAAGAACAGAAAAAACAAGAGGAAGAGAGCAATCGAAACCAAACGACCCAGCGCTCATCGCGTCGCTAGGTTTACCTTTTCTCTTATAGTTCTTTAGTGACCATGTTTTTACTTGACAAGTGCTAGTAGAAATAATAGAATAGTAAAAAACCTTTAAAGCAGTCCAGAGAGGCAGCTAAGGTTAGACGGTGAAAGGGTGGAGACTACCCATTTTTCGTGGAACCTTGCTGTTGGCAGGTTCCTTTTTTCGTGGCTTCTGTTGGCCAGACTCTCTCACTAGTAAAGGTAAAAGGAGAAACCTATGCGAGAACATCGTCCAGTCATTGCTCTTGATTTTCCTAGTTTTGAGGCGGTCAAGGAATTTTTAGCTCTTTTCCCAGCAGAAGAAAGCCTTTATCTCAAGGTAGGGATGGAGCTTTATTACGCAGCGGGGCCTGAGATTGTGTCCTACTTAAAAGGTTTGGGTCATAGTGTCTTTTTGGATCTCAAACTTCATGACATTCCTAATACAGTCAAGTCAGCCATGAAGGTCTTGTCTCAGCTTGGTGTCGATATGACTAATGTCCATGCGGCTGGTGGTGTAGAGATGATGAAGGCGGCGCGTGAAGGCCTTGGGAGTCAAGCTAAATTGATCGCTGTAACGCAGCTGACATCAACGTCAGAAGCCCAGATGCAGGAGTTTCAAAATATCCAAACCAGTCTGCAAGAGTCTGTGATTCACTATGCCAAGAAGACAGCTGAAGCTGGCTTGGATGGTGTTGTTTGCTCGGCTCAGGAAGTACAAGTCATCAAGCAGGCTACCAATCCAGATTTTATCTGTCTGACACCAGGGATTCGTCCAGCTGGTGTTGCAGTTGGAGATCAAAAACGAGTCATGACACCTGCTGATGCCTATCAAATCGGCAGTGACTATATCGTAGTGGGACGTCCCATTACCCAAGCTGAGGATCCTGTTGCAGCTTATCATGCCATCAAGGATGAATGGACACAGGACTGGAATTAAAGAACTAGATTAGAAAAATAAAAGGAGAATACCATGACACTTGCTAAAGATATCGCTAGCCACCTCTTGAAAATCCAAGCCGTTTACCTCAAACCAGAGGAACCCTTCACTTGGGCATCTGGTATCAAGTCACCGATTTACACTGATAATCGTGTGACACTAGCCTATCCAGAAACTCGTACCCTAATTGAAAATGGTTTTGTGGAAGCTATCAAAGAAGCCTTTCCTGAAGTAGAAGTGATTGCAGGAACTGCAACAGCAGGGATTCCACACGGAGCCATTATTGCTGATAAGATGGACTTGCCTTTTGCCTACATCCGTAGCAAACCAAAAGACCACGGAGCTGGTAATCAAATCGAAGGTCGCGTAGCTCAAGGTCAAAAAATGGTAGTGGTTGAAGACCTTATTTCAACGGGTGGTTCAGTTCTTGAAGCTGTAGCAGCAGCCAAGCGAGAAGGAGCAGATGTACTTGGAGTTGTAGCGATTTTCAGCTACCAATTGCCAAAAGCAGATAAGAACTTTGCAGATGCTGGTGTTAAACTTGTGACGCTTTCAAACTATAGCGAGCTTATCCATCTAGCCCAAGAAGAAGGTTACATCACGCCAGAGGGCCTTGATCTTCTAAAACGCTTTAAAGAAGACCAAGAAAATTGGCAAGAAGGTTAGGTCAGTAAGATAAAGAGAGACGAGGCTACCGAGTCTCTTTTACCATTTTATTTAAAATATGACAATATTTTAAATAAAATAATTGACAACGCTTTCTTTTATTGATATAATGAAAATGTAATATGTATCAAATTGATCAATCAACTATCTTGTTTATCACTTCTTAAGAGGACGATGTCATGAAAAGAAGAAAAATATATTCCTTTTTTGCGTAGTTACAATTGCATCTAGTTTGTTTCTCCCTACAGTTTTAGCTAGACAGATTGGAGATTATGATTTAACGTTGCCGCGTTGGGGTTCGGATACAACTAGTGAGCTTGAGAAAGAAAACGCCTCTGCTGGAATTAATAATAATGACAGCACTGGTGGCGGTAAAAGGTTAAATACCTCTATTCGTAGCGCCTATAGTGGGTCAGATATTACCCCGGTATATTCATTGGGGTCTGGCTCTAGGATTGTCATGTACTATAATGGAGGTGGTGACAATTATATTGGTTCTGGTACTAGATTAGCTATGGCGCCACAATTTGGAAATCATGTAAGAATTCATACTTCAGGTTCTTGGAATCCAGATTCTTATTAACTTACTTGTCAGAGTAAGCCTTAGAGATGGTTGATTGTGGGTGTAGCATGAAAAAAGAATGCTACACCCTATTTTTATTATAAGGAGGAGTAAGGATGGAATTTTTCATTTGTAATCTTGTACGAGTCGTTCAATCACCTCGATTTTATATGTCTTTATTTTTGACCCTTCTTTGCATGAGTTTAGGAAATTTCCTTGCTTTCAATGGTATTTATAAAATTGAAGGTTTATCGATTTTTTTTGCCGCTTCTTCTATTCGAGGATTTTCACCGATTAGCCTAGTAGCTGCACTTATCTGTACACTGCCCTATTCTAGTCAGATAATAGAGGATGCTGAGAGTCATTTTCTAACAGCACAATTGTGTCGAATTTCTAAAAAGAAGTATCTGGCTATTGTGGGTAGTACTGTAATTATTTCTTCTTTTCTAGTCTTTTTTCTCCCCTATTTATTATTATTAGGAATTAATCTTTTAGTGACTCCTTATCAGGAAATTTATATTGGAGATTATAGTGGTGCCTTAAAAGAATTATTTGATTCCAATCAGTTTCTCTATAGTCTTGTAACGACTCTCTGGTATGGAGTTTGGGGCGCTGTGTTCTCTATTTTTGGACTAGCTAGTGCTTTGCTAGTGAAGAAAAAAATAGGAGCTATTTTCATCCCAGTTGCCTATATGATGGTTGGTGGTATTTTTTGGGCTATTTTAGGGCTATCTTACTTAGAACCTGTGACAACATTAGCTTTGGGATATCAGAAAGATATCAGTCTTTCCTTAGTTAGTGGGCATCTTGCTTTTATTTTATTTGTTAGTTGTTTGGTTGTTTATGGTACATTTTTTCTACATTCAGAGGACTACGTATAATGAAACAATTTGTTCAATTTTACAAAAAAGATTTTTTATCAGTATTGGTTTATTTTATATTACTGCTATCCTGTGTTTTATCTAGTACAGTATATTTATTGCGCTGTCGCCAATATTCAATCCATCCAAATGTATTAGAATGGATCTTAGTTTTACTTCAAGATATGACGACTGGAGTATATTGCTTTCCGTTCACATATATATTGTTCTTTTTTTATTTGATGAATAACTATTTTAATAGGTTGGAGTGTCGCATTCGTCTGAAATCAATTAAGCACTTTACCAGTTTTAGTTTCAAATTAGCAGCTCTTAGTACGGGGATTTGGACGGCGACTTTATTTTTATTGATTTTTCTAATTGCATTTAGTAATGGTTTTAGCTTCTCTTTGGAGATAAAGGAGGTTGATTTTTTAAGAGAATTTTATGGTATAAGTATTGCAAACAATGCTAGTTTCTTTATAGGATTTTTTTTCTCTTATATAGCATACTATTTCTTTTTATCCTTACTTACTATTAGCAGTTTTTCTTGGTTTAAAAAATCAAACATGAGCTTAGTATTTCTGTTTACTTTTTTATTTGTAGAATCCTTATTCTGGATTTATCAGTTGGACAATGGGATAATTGGATTATTGCCAATTTTTCAGTATATGGTAAATTCCAATCCGTATGCATTGATTTATTGGCTTACATTACTATCTATCATAATTCCATTGACTGTATTTTCTGTTCATAGAAACTGGAGGAGAGTGTAAAAGTTGGAAATGGGAAAGTTAAGTAGTCACATGTGGAGGTTGAATCAGATAATCTATACCAAGTACTTTTGGGGTTATGTTCTTTTTTGGATATTGATTTGTTTAGGATTATGGTATTGGTTAGAAGGAAATGATAGACTTGTTATAGAAATTTTAAAAGGGCCTAATCTGAGTCAAAACTCTTTTTTAGTCTTATCTATATGGTTGCTTCATTGGTTTATTATTCATACATTTTTTCTAGCAGTTGTATATCGTAGAAGAGCATCCGATTTCTTTATGGAAGTGATTCGATTTTCTTCTATTAAGCTCTGGATTAGGTATCAGATTTGGACCTGTTTTCTTTATGGACTCATTTTAATCATGGTAAAAGTTCTAGTGATTCAATTTATGTTACAGTTACCAAACTGGGATATAGGAGTTTTGTTTATAGTTGATTCTTTGAATGCTTGTGTGTTAGTCTTGTTTTGCTTTATGTTATACGCACTAGGAGCGAATGTACAAATGAACTTTGCTTGCGTTAGTTTCTTTTTACTCATGATTGTGTTTGGTGGTCTATTTGTAGGAAATCGAACTAATTATCTATTTTATATTTTGAATCGAGGGAATGGAGATATAGGACGAGATTTATTTCTTCAGTTGCTATTTTTAGTCTTTCTTTTTAAAAGTATTTTCTATTTCACTCGTCAAAAGAGGAGGTTTATAGAATGAATGAAATAATCATATTAAAAAATATTGAGTTGAAATTAAAAAAAACATGTGTTTTTCAAAACCTTAATTTTAGTTGTAAACAGGGGGAAATTATAGGAATTACTGGTGCGAATGGCTCAGGGAAAAGTGTATTGTTTAAATTAATAGCTGGTTTATATAGTCCGTCTTATGGAGAAGTGTTAATCAATGGGGAAAATATTGTTCCTGAGAGAAAAATTCCAGCTAATTTGGGAGCTTTGATTGAAGAACCTGGTTTTATAAATTATTATAGTGGCTTTAAGAATTTACAATATTTGGCAAGCATACGAGGAGTAGTTGGTAATCAGGAAATCAGTGATACACTGAAAATAGTTGGTCTATATGAGCAAAAAGACCAGAAAGTTAAAACTTATTCGCTAGGTATGAGGAAAAAGCTAGGGATTGCTCAAGCAATTATGGAGAATCCCTCTATTCTTTTACTAGATGAACCTATGAATGCCTTGGATAAATCAAGTGTAGAAAATATGAGAACATTGTTTAGAAAGCTCTCTAGTGAAAAAGGGACAACAATTTTGATTGCTAGTCATAGTGAAGAGGATATTCGTATCTTATGTGATAAAGTATATGCAATAGAAGATAAAGTATGTACACTGTGTTCAGATTGAACATCTTAGATAGACTCAGGATGTTATAGGTAAAATCTTAAAAAGGGATTGGAGCTTAAAATCCAGTCCCTTTTAAGAGTTAATGGCCACCTTCAACAACCAGGTCATCTGCTTTAGCAGCGTCACCGTAGGTTGGGTGAAGTGTTTTTTCATAGGCCTTGTGGAAGAAGTTTTCCTTGCCTAATTTTTCAATATCTTTATTGATGAAGTCTAGCAATTCTTGGTTGCCTTTTTGAACTGCTGCCGCAATGGTATCGGGATCACCGAGGGAAGTAATTCCTACTTCAAATCCTTTATTTTCAAGCGCCCAAGCTAGAACTTCCGTATTGTCAGTTGAAAAGGCATCTCCACGTCCGTCAAGAAGAGCTTGGTAAGAGTCACTGTATTGGTCGTATTTTTGGAGTTTGATTTCTGGATGATTCTTTTCAAAATAAGTCTCAGCAGTCGTTCCTTTTGTGACAATTAAGGTTTTACCTTCAAGTTGTTTGACGTCTGTAATGAGACCAGTCTTAGGTGATACGACACCCAGAGAAACTTTCATATATGGAAGGGCAAAATCAACTTGTTTCTTACGTTCGTCAGTTACTGTAAAGTTAGCAAGAGTAATATCTACCTTGTTTGAAATCAAGTATTCCGCACGGTTGGCAGCATCGACTGAAATGTATTTAACCTTGACACCAAGGTCTTTAGCTAGTTGGTTCCCTAGTTCAATATCGTAGCCTTGGTAAGAACCATCATTGTCAACGTAGCCAAACGGTTTTTTATCTCCAAACACGGCGATTCGCAGTTCACCGCCTTTTTTTGATTTCATCGATAGTGCGAGCTTTGGCAGTTGTTTTTCCAGAGGATGAACCAGCGTTTCCACCTGAGCTACAAGCAGTGATAAAGATAAGGGCAAAGGCAAGTGCTAAAACAGTTAAGAGTGGTTTGAATAGTTTCATAAGAATCTCCTTTATAGATATGAGCCAAATTGGCTAAAGTCAAAGACGTTTAAAAATTCCTGGGCTCGTTTGGTTTGCGGATTGGTAAAGAAGGCTTGAGCTGTTCCTTCTTCAGCGATTTTCCCTTGGTCGAGGAAGATAATCCGGTCAGCAATGGCTTGGGCAAACTGCATTTCGTGGGTTACTAAAATCATGGTACGGCCTTCTTGGGCCAAATCATTGATAAGTTCCAGCACCTCACGCACCATTTCTGGATCCAGCGAAGCAGTCACCTCGTCAAAAAGGATGATTTCTGGATGCATTAGGAGGGCACGGACAATTGCAACACGTTGCTTCTGTCCACCAGATAATTGACGGGCAAAGCTATGTTGTTTATCCAGCAAACCGACACGATCTAGTAATTGCAAAGCTTCTTCCGTTACTTCTTTCTTGTCCCTTCCTTGAGTTTTGATAGGGCCTAGGATGAGGTTTTGTAAGACATCCAGATGGGGAAAGAGTTCATAACTTTGAAAGACCATGCCAATCTTTTGGCGAACTAGGTGAAAATTTTTTTTATTTTCAACGATAGACTGACCATCCAGAAAAATATCTCCACCTTGAATACTTTCTAAGCCGTTGAGGCAACGAAGGAGGGTACTTTTCCCACAACCAGATGGCCCTAGGATGACAACAACTTCCCCTTTTTTGATTTCTAGAGAAAGTCCTTGGAGGATGGGATTGTCTCCGAAGGATTTTTTTAGTTCCTTGATTTCTAAGATAGTTTCAGACATTTAGTTTCTCCAATGTTTTTCTAAGTGAGTGGATAGTTTGGAAATAGGGTAGCAAACTGCGAAATATAAGACTAGAATGGTTCCATAAATCCAAAATGAAGCAGTTGGGATGGTCAGGCGATTGCTATCGATGATTTGTTGTCCAACTTTGGTCACTTCCACAACCCCAATCAAAACAACTAATGAAGTGGTTTTAATCATCCGAGTGACAAGATTGATAGCCTGCGGTAGCAGTCTTCTCAAGACTTGTGGGATGATGATGTGGTAGTAAAGTTGAACATTAGTCAAGCCGAGTGCCTGTCCACTTTCAAACTGATGTTTAGGGAGAGAAGTGATAGCTCCACGTACCAAGTCTCCCATTTCAGCTGTTCCCCAGAGGGTAAAAACGATAATAGCTGAAGTCTCACCTGAGATATTGATATTAAAGTTTCGAGCCAAGCCAAAGTAAACGATGAAGAGTAGCACCAGCTGGGGCATGATACGGATAAATTCCAGATACAATCGTGTTAAAAATCGTATGATTCTAGAATGGGAGGTCATGATGATTCCCATGACTGTTCCGAACATCATGGATAAGAGGACAGACAGGATGGATATCCCAATCGTAACGCCCAATCCCTGTAAGATTCTCAGGAGATTATTTCCTTGAAAGAGTACTTGGATTCCCGAATCTTGCATGGCGGAGCCTCCTTTCTATCCAGCTAAAGACCAGTGAGATGGGTAGCAGCATGATCAGATAAGCAACTACCAACATAGCTAGCGCAATGTCTGTCTCATAGTAGAGATCAATCAAATCCTTGGCGACGTACATGAGGTCGGCCAAAGCCACTGCTGAGAAAACAGAGGTTTCCTTGATAAGGAAAATGACATTGGCACTAAAGGAGGGGAGTGCCACCGCTGTTGCTTGCGGAAGAACCACATAGTAAAAGACCTGTAGAGGTGTCAGACCAATAGCGAGGCCAATCTCCTGCTGGGTTTGACTGATGGCTTCCAGCCCACTTCGGAAAGATTCTGCCATATAGGAGTCTCCTAAAAAGACAAGCCCAAGCGTTGCACAGACTTCTGAAGATAGGACAATCCCGATTCGGGGAAGACCGAAGTAGAGAAAGAAGAGTTGAATCAAAAGGGGCGTATTACGTGACAATTCAATGTAGGCTGTCGCTACTTGCGACAAAACAAGGATTCGATAATGTCGGATGATACTAACGATTAAACCGAGCAGAAAGGATCCCAAAATTCCCCAAACTGCAATATGCAAGGTCAGAAAGAATGCCTTTTGATATAGTGGTAGATATTGTTCAACAATGGATCAATCCAAAAATAGAACCTCCCATCTAGAAATAATACAGTTATTGTAGCACTTAAAATCTTCTTTGGATAATATCTATTTTTTATTGCCGTTATAAGGATTTTTATCATAGACATAAAATTTCTGAAATTTCCAAACAAAATATTTTAAAAGTTTTGAAAAAGAGTTAAGATATTTTTGTAATACACAAAGTAAACGCTTACTTATTAAGGAGGACATTTTATGTCATACAAAACAAGCAATGCAGAAGGTCATGTAGATTTCATCAATACCTATGATTTGGAGCCAATGGCGCAACAAGTTATTCCTAAAGCAGCATTTGGCTATATCGCTAGTGGGGCGGGAGATACTTTCACTTCTTTCCAGTGATTTTAGCGTCAGGTTCTTTTTAGTTTTTAAAGATTATCCGTGAATTTCTTGCTTATTTATGATAAAATGGGAGTATCGCAAAAAATGACTCATCGTATTCAATTTTGAGTAAAACTAGGAGGATCCCATGTCTACAGAACATATGGAAGAACTAAATGACCAGCAGATCGTTCGCCGTGAAAAAATGGCTGCGCTCCGCGAACAAGGAATCGATCCTTTCGGAAAACGTTTTGAACGTACTGCAAATTCACAAGAATTAAAAGATAAATATACCAACCTCGATAAAGAACAATTACACGATAAAAACGAAACAGCTACTATCGCAGGACGCTTGGTAACCAAACGTGGTAAAGGAAAAGTTGGTTTTGCCCACCTTCAAGACCGCGAAGGCCAGATTCAGATCTACGTTCGTAAGGATGCTGTCGGTGAAGAAAACTACGAAATCTTCAAAAAAGCAGACCTTGGTGACTTCCTTGGTGTCGAAGGTGAAGTGATGCGTACGGATATGGGAGAACTCTCTATCAAGGCAACCCACATCACACACTTGTCTAAGGCTCTTCGTCCTCTTCCTGAGAAATTCCATGGTTTGACAGACGTTGAAACAATTTACCGTAAACGTTACCTTGACTTGATTTCTAATCGTGAAAGCTTTGAACGCTTTGTCACTCGTTCAAAAATCATCTCTGAAATCCGTCGTTACCTTGACCAAAAAGGATTCCTTGAAGTGGAAACACCTGTTCTTCATAATGAAGCCGGTGGTGCTGCTGCCCGTCCATTTATCACCCACCACAATGCCCAAAACATTGACATGGTGCTTCGTATCGCGACTGAGCTTCACTTAAAACGCCTTATCGTGGGTGGTATGGAACGTGTCTATGAAATTGGCCGTATCTTCCGTAACGAAGGAATGGACGCTACTCATAACCCTGAGTTCACTTCTATCGAAGTTTACCAAGCTTATGCAGACTTCCAAGACATCATGGACTTGACTGAAGGCATTATCCAACACGCTGCTAAATCAGTCAAAGGTGATGGCCCAGTCAACTACCAAGGTACTGAAATCAAGATTAACGAACCATTTAAGCGTGTTCATATGGTGGATGCTATCAGAGAAATTACTGGTGTCGATTTCTGGCAAGACATGACTTTGGAAGAAGCTAAAGCTATCGCTGCTGAGAAGAAAGTTCCAGTTGAGAAACACTACACTGAGGTTGGTCACATCATCAATGCCTTCTTTGAAGAGTTTGTTGAAGAAACTTTAATCCAACCAACCTTTGTCTATGGACATCCAGTAGCTGTATCTCCACTCGCTAAGAAAAATCCTGAAGACCAACGCTTTACTGACCGTTTCGAGCTCTTTATCATGACTAAGGAGTACGGTAATGCCTTTACTGAGTTGAACGACCCAATCGACCAACTTAGCCGTTTTGAAGCCCAAGCTAAAGCCAAAGAACTTGGTGATGATGAAGCGACAGGAATCGACTATGACTACATTGAAGCTCTTGAATACGGTATGCCACCAACAGGTGGTTTGGGAATCGGTATCGACCGTCTCTGCATGCTCCTCACTGATACAACAACTATCCGTGATGTATTGCTCTTCCCAACAATGAAATAAATTCTTATCCTCTGGCTCTTACCAGGGGATTTTTTGATTCAAAAAGAGACTGAATTTAAGGAGAAAATGAAGTGTAGTATATTGAAGTTGAAATAGTACACTTTGATTTCTAAGACATTGTTAGAAATTGGTTTAAATTCCCTAAGCAATTTGTGCATGTTTTATTTCATTTTACGATAGTACGCTGAAACTGTTCAAAAAGTACTAGAAATTGACTTGGATTCCCCAATTGATTTGTTCAGATTCACTATAAATAAAAAATTAATAAGTGGGATAGGAAGTTAGCGTCAACTAGGATAGTATCTTGCTTAAACAGTATATATGGGACTGATATAAGTCCATAGGTCCTATTAGAGGATGTTCTGGTGTCTTATTCACTTGTTTTTTTTATAGTATTAGTAGATAGAATCCGCAAATAAAAAAGTAGTTCAAATGCCTGGCAGCAAAAAATCTCAACGATTCACTTAATATAGACTAAGGTTTAGAGTTTAAGGAAAGTAGGGCTAGTATATTGTATGAAAAAATAAGATGGTTTTTAAGCAAAACTCTTGAAAATGATTGAAAAAAGAGTTATTATAGTTGTGTAGTAAAAAGCAAACGCTTACTTAATCAAGGAGGGCATTTTATGTCATACAAAACAAGCAATGCAGAAGGTCATGTAGACTTCATCAATACCTATGATTTGGAGCCAATGGCGCAACAAGTTATTCCTAAAGCAGCATTTGGCTATATCGCTAGTGGGGCGGAAGATACTTTCACTTTAAGAGAGAATATCCGCGCCTTTAACCACAAACTCATCGTTCCTCATACACTTTGCGATGTTGAAAATCCAAGTACAGAGATTGAATTTGCAGGTGAAAAACTATCTTCACCAATCATTATGGCGCCTGTTGCGGCCCATAAATTAGCGAATGAACAGGGGGAAGTGGCGACTGCGCGTGGTGTGCATGAGTTTGGTTCTCTTTATACAACCAGTTCTTACTCTACTGTTGACCTTCCAGAGATTTCTGAAGCCCTTCAAGGGACACCCCATTGGTTCCAATTTTACTTTAGTAAGGATGACGGTATCAACCGCCACATCATGGATCGTGTGAAGGCTGAAGGTTATAAAGCGATTGTCTTGACGGCAGATGCTACTGTAGGGGGGAATCGTGAAGTGGATAAGCGTAATGGTTTTGTCTTCCCAGTTGGCATGCCGATTGTTGAAGAATACCTGCCAGAAGGTGCTGGTAAATCAATGGACTTTGTTTACAAATCAGCTAAACAACGCTTGTCTCCACGTGATGTAGAATTTATCGCTGAATACTCAGGACTTCCTGTGTATGTCAAGGGACCACAATGCCGTGAGGACGTTGAACGTTCGCTTGCTGCAGGAGCTTCTGGTATCTGGGTAACCAACCACGGTGGTCGTCAAATCGACGGTGGACCAGCTGCCTTTGACTCGCTTCAAGAAGTGGCAGAAGCAGTTGATAAACGTGTGCCAATTGTCTTTGACTCTGGTGTTCGTCGTGGTCAACATGTCTTTAAAGCCTTGGCTTCAGGAGCAGACTTGGTAGCTATTGGTCGCCCGGTTATCTATGGCTTGGCTCTCGGCGGTAGTGTTGGTGTGCGTCAAGTCTTTGAACACTTGAATGCGGAATTGAAGACAGTTATGCAGTTGTCTGGAACTCAGACTATTGAAGATGTTAAACACTTCAAACTCCGTCACAACCCATACAACCCAACTTTCCCAGTTGACCCTCGTGACTTAAAATTGTATTGATAAAAGAGATTGCCTCCACTGAATGTGGAGGTTTTTCTTCGTGTATTGGAAGAATAAATCGCTATCGAAAACCATAGTAAAATGGAATAAAAACAGGACAAATCAATCAGGACAGTTAAATCGATTTTTAACAATGTTTTAGAAGTAGATGTGTACTATTCTAGTTTCAATCTACTATATATAAAGATATTTTTCGGTCAAATATCTTGCTAGGGCTTTCATTTTTTGCTATACTGGTTCAGTAATTAAATAATAGAGACATTTGGGGTGCTTTAAGCTGAGATGATACCCATTGAACCTGATACAGTTAAGACTGGCGAAGGGAAATGTGAAACGTTTTTTCGTATGACGAAATGAACGATCTAATCTTGTAAGTCAACTCTAATTCTTGATTGTAATTGGAGTTTTTTGTTTATATAAACTGGATAGGCTTGTTTAGTTAGCTCTCTGCAAATGCTCTCGATGTGCTTTAAAAGGATCAAGTGGAATTACGATTTTGCTTGATATTTCTTGGTGTTTTATTAATTACTAACAAGTAAAGAGAGGAGAAGTAAATATGGAAACACAAGACTATGCATTTCAGCCAGGTTTGACTGTTGGAGAATTATTAAAAAGCAGTCAGAAGGATTGGCAGGCTGCAATCAATCATCGTTTTGTTAAGGAACTTTTTGCGGGGACAATTGAGAATAAGGTCTTAAAGGACTATCTGATTCAAGATTATCACTTCTTTGATGCCTTCTTATCCATGCTGGGTGCCTGCGTAGCTCACGCAGATAAACTTGAATCCAAGCTTCGTTTTGCCAAGCAACTAGGCTTTCTTGAAGCAGATGAAGATGGTTATTTCCAAAAGGCTTTTAAAGAGTTAAAAGTAGCAGAGAATGACTATCTAGAAGTGACTTTGCACCCTGTAACAAAAGCCTTTCAGGATCTAATGTATTCGGCAGTGGCTTCATCAGACTATGCCCATCTTTTGATTATGCTGGTCATTGCAGAAGGTCTCTATTTAGACTGGGGTTCTAAAGATTTGGCTCTACCTGAAGTCTATATTCATTCGGAATGGATCAATCTCCACAGAGGTCCTTTCTTTGCAGAGTGGGTTCAATTTCTGGTTGACGAACTCAATCGTGTCGGTAAAAATCGAGAAGATTTGACAGAACTTCAGCAACGCTGGAATCAAGCAGTCGCTTTAGAATTAGCTTTTTTTGATATTGGTTACGATGTCTAGAGAAGGCTCATGATATTTACAAATTTGATGAGGTAAGACTCTTCGAAAATCTCTTCAAACCACGTCAGTTCTATCCACAACCTCAAAACAGTGTTTTGAGCTGACTTCGTCAGTCTTATCTACAGGCTCAAAGTAGTGTTTTGAGCAACCTGCGGTTAGCCTCCTAGTTTGCTCTTTGATTTTCATTGAGTATAAATCATTCAACGTAAATGAAAAAAATTTCTTAACGAAAGATAGAGATAAATCGAAATCAGTAGATCGTATAAAGTGTAAAGGAAGGATTTCAATATGACAAGTTTAAAATTATTAAAAGAAAAAGCACCATTGGTCATTTGTATCACCAATGATGTAGTAAAAAATTTCACAGCAAATGGATTAGTAGCACTGAGCGTCTCACCAGCCATGAGTGAGTTTCCAGCAGATTTAGAGGATTTGTTAAAGTATGCTGGTGGTTTATTAATAAACATAGGAACATTGACAGATGAAAATTGGAAATTATACCAAGCTGCTCTGAAAATTGCGGAGAAATATAATGTCCCAGCAGTTTTAGATCCTGTAGCCTGTGGAGCAGGAGAATATAGAAAAAAAGTAGCAGATGATCTAATCAACAATTATAAACTAGCAGCGATTAGAGGAAATGCTGGCGAGATTGCCTCTTTAGTAGGAATAGATGTGGCATCTAAAGGAGTAGATAGTGCGGGCGTAGATAATATTGACGAAATTGCTCTAGCAGCAAATGAGAAGTTCAATATTCCAATAGTAGTAACAGGTGAAGTGGATGCCATTGCTGTTAATGGAGAAGTGGTAACGATTCATAATGGTAGTGCTATGATGCCGAAAGTCATTGGGACAGGATGCTTATTAGGAGCTGTAGTAGCAAGCTTTATCGGACTAGAAAAAGGTCAAGAATTGAAATCATTAGAAACAGCAATGTTGGTTTACAATATCGCTGGAGAAATGGCAGAAAAACGTCCAAATGGACATCTTCCTGGGACATTTAAAGTTGAATTTATAAATGCCTTATACGAGATTACAGATGAAGATGTAAAGGAATTCAAAAGAGTGAAGTAAGATGTTTCATAAAGAATTACTAAAACTATATTTTATTTGTGGAACGACTACTTGCCAAGGAAAAAATCTATATACAGTCGTTGAGGAAGCCTTAAAAGGTGGTATAACCTTATTTCAATTTCGAGAAAAAGGTGAGGGTGCTTTAGAAGGCTTAGAAAAACTTGAGCTAGCTATCCAAATTAAAGAACTTTGTAAAAAATACAATGTTCCATTTATCGTTAATGACGATATAGATTTAGCAATGGAAATTGACGCTGATGGCGTACATGTAGGTCAAGATGATATTGGTGTTGATGAAATTAGAAAATTGATGCCAGATAAAATAATTGGTCTTTCTATAAAAAACGAGGAAGAATTTCAACAATCAAAAGTTGAATATGTAGATTATGTTGGTGTTGGGCCTGTATTTGATACCCAGTCAAAGGATGATGCTGGTGGTGCTATAGGTTATGAAGGTGTTAAATTGATGAGAAAACTGTTGCCACAAATGCCCTTAGTTGCAATTGGTGGGATACAGACGAAACATATTAAAGACATTATAAAGACCAATATGGATGGCGTTTCAATCATTTCGGCAATATCGTATGCAAAAAATATAGAAAAAACTGTTCGGGAAATGAGTGAACAATAGATATCTATCCTTGGATTCTAAGTAAGTAGGATTTTCCTTTTTTAAAAAGCTATGTCTAGATTCAGCTTGAATGGCTAATTCATCAAACAGGTCATTTGTTTTTTGCAAAAGAAAGATCTGCTGTCTTTGTGAGTGCAAGGCTGTATTTCCAGTTCAATTTCTTGAACTAGTATAAAATGTGTGTTATAATAATCACATAATTAAATAATAAAGACATTTGGGGTGCTTTAGGCTGAGATGATACCCATTGAACCTGATACAGTTAAGACTGGCGAAGGGAAATGTGAAATGTTTTTTTCGTATGTCGAAAAGAACTGTCTAATCTTGTAAGCTGAACTCTAATTCGTATCTGTAATTAGAGTTTTTTCTTTTACGAAACTGGATGAAGATGATATAGTAGATTGAAATAAGATGCGAACAAATCAATTAGAAAATTCAAATTAATTTCTAGAAATATTTTAGCATTCTTGTGTACTGTTCTAAATTCAGTCTGCTATACAAAGTATTTAGGTCGGTCTTCTTGAGTGCCCCACTTTTCTTTAAAAAAAGGAGTTTTTTATGTTGAAAAAATGGCAGTTAAAAGATGTTATCTTGCTTGCTTTCTTGTCTATCTTTTTTGGTGGGGTTTTCGTTGGTTCAGGATATGTGTATAATATTCTCAGTCTACTCTTAACACCTCTTGGTTTGCAGGCCTTTGCCAATGAAATCCTCTTCGGTCTCTGGTGTATGGCTGCGCCCATTGCTGCCATCTTTGTTCCGAGAGTCGGAAGTGCAACGATTGGAGAAGTGCTAGCTGCGCTTGCTGAAGTCCTTTATGGTAGCCAATTTGGTCTAGGAGCTCTTTTGTCTGGCTTGGTTCAAGGTTTGGGAAGTGAATTTGGTTTTATCGTAACTAAGAATCGCTATGAAAGTTGGCTCTCTCTAACTGCTAATAGTATTGGGATTACGCTTGTTAGCTTTGTCTATGAATACATTAAGTTAGGTTACTACGCCTTTTCCCTTCCGTTTGTCCTTTCCTTACTTGTGGTACGTTTTATTTCTGTTTATTTCTTCTGTACCATCTTGGTTCGTGCCATTGTCAAACTCTATCATCAGTTTGCAACTGGAGGAAAAGCATAGATGGGTCTGGAACTACGAGCGATTCAGTCCCCAATCTTCTCTGAGCCGTTTGATTTTACTTTTCATGCGCAAGCCTTTACCTTGTTAGTTGGGAGTAGTGGGTCTGGAAAATCCAGCCTCTTTCAAATGATTGCCCAAGTCAGTTCTCTTCCCTATAGTGGTCAAGTCCTGATAGATGGGAGCGAGGTCAGTCAACTTTCTATCATCGCACGTGTCCAGAAGGTTGGCATTCTCTTTCAAAATCCCAATCATCAATTTACCATGGAGAGCTTGTTTGAGGAGCTGATTTTCACCTTGGAGAATATCGGCTATCACCTTCAGGAAATTGATTCTAAAATAGCAGAGGTTGTCCAGCAATGTCGTTGCGAGGCAATCTTACACCGTCCCATTCATCACCTATCAGGTGGGGAAAAGCAAAAAGCAGCGCTGGCTGTCCTCTTTGCCATGAATCCTAGGGTCTATCTCTTGGATGAACCTTTTGCTTCCATTGACCGCAAGAGCAGAATCGAGATATTGGAGATTCTAAAAGAGTTGGCTCTTGATGGAAAGACAGTTATTTTGTGCGACCATGATTTATCTGACTATAAAGCCTATATCGACCATATGGTTGAGCTAAGAGACGGAAAACTAAGGGAAGTGTTTCAAATCCCTTCCTATGAGATGACACAGGTTGCTTCAAAGGAAGTTGCTTCTAGCCCGGAACTATTCCATATGGATAGAACGACTTGTGAGTTTGGAAATCGCCCCCTCTTTTCAATTGCTGATTTCACATTCTATCAAGGGATTTCCTGTATCCTGGGTGACAATGGTGTCGGGAAATCAACCCTCTTTCGGTCTATTCTTCAATTTCAAAAGTATAAGGGGCGCATTGCATGGAAGGGTTCGGTCCTGAAAAAGAAAAAGAGTTTGTATCGTGATCTGACTGGTGTTGTTCAGGAAGCTGAGAAGCAGTTTATCCGAGTCAGTCTGCGAGAGGAGCTTCAATTAGATGGACCTGATTCTGAAAGAAATCAGCGGATTTTTCAAGCTTTACGATATTTTGATTTGGAGCAGGCAGTCGATAAGAGTCCCTATCAATTAAATGGTGGTCAGCAAAAAATTCTTCAGCTCCTGACCATCTTGACCAGTAAGGCTTCCGTGATCTTGCTAGATGAACCTTTTGCAGGTTTGGATGATAGAGCCTGCCATTATTTTTGCAAGTGGATTGTGGAGGAGAGGAATCAAGGAAGAAGTTTTCTGCTCATTAGTCATCGTTTAGACCCTTTGATTTCTGTGGTTGATTATTGGATTGAGATGACTAGTCAGGGTCTTCGGCATGTGAAAGAAGTGACCATTACCAAACCACTTACATCTCAGAGTAGCAATACCCAAGGGGAGGTGAGATAGTATGGTCAAAGTAGCAACCCAGACACCGATTATCAGTCTCTTCTTGCTGATTTTATCCTTGGAAACATCTTTCATTCCTTCGATTGCTCTGAATCTTTCGGTAGTCGCATTTTGTATTCTCTTTATGCTCTATTACCGTCGATTTAAAATGTTAGCTTGGATGATCATACTTGCCATTTTACCATCTTTTGCCAACTACTGGGCAGTTCAGTTACACGGAGATGCTTCACAGGCAGTCATGCTTGGAACGAGGGCCTTTGTGACAGTTTGTATCGGCCTTGTCTTTGTTTCCTCTATTTCACTAAAAGAGCTTCTCTTGTACTTGGCTCAAAAGGGGCTATCACGCTCTTGGTCCTATGCCTTGATTGTGGTATTCAATTCTTTTCCTCTCATTCAGCAAGAAATCAAGTCCCTCAAAGAAGCTTGCCTATTACGTGGTCAAGAACTACATTTTTGGTCGCCCTTGATTTACAGTAAGGTTCTGATGACAGTCTTTAGGTGGCGCCATCTTTACCTGAGAGCTCTATCTGCTCACGGATATGACGAACATGCACAGTTGAAGAATAGCTATCGGACTTTTTATATTCCTAAAAAAACAAAATTAATCTACCTGCTTTTCTTTTTATTGCTTCAAACCAGTCTATTTTTATAAAGGAGTTATTATGGAATTTACAGATATTGCGATGGAATTATCCAAGAAAGCTTGGCAGGCTTCCTTTCATCATCCCTTTATTTTACAATTACAAGAGGGGAATTTAGAACCTGCCATTTTCCGCTATTACCTGATTCAGGATGCCTACTATCTGAAGGCTTTCTCAGAAATCTATCATCTTTTGGCTGATAAGACTTCAAACCAAGAGATGAAAAGACTCTTGAAACAAAATGCTCAGGGTTTAGTGGAGGGTGAGTTATTTATTCGCCAACAATTTTTCAAGGAATTGGAAATCAGCGACCAGGAAATGGAGCAACATCCAATCGCTCCAACCTGTTATCATTACATTTCTCATATTTATAGGCAATTTGCAGAACCGAACTTAGCCATCGCTTTTGCAAGCTTGCTTCCTTGTCCTTGGTTATACCATGATATAGGCAAATCACTTAATCTTAAACCATCACCAAATCCTCTCTATCAACAATGGATTGAAACTTATATTACGGATGAGTTAGAGCAACAGATCAGAGAGGAGGGAGCACTGGTCAATCAGCTCTATCGAGAAAGTGATGAGACAGATAAGCAAAAAATGCTAGATGCCTTCCACATCAGTGTTCATATGGAAGCCAAGTTTTGGGAGATGGCTTACCAACACCAGACATGGAAGAGCGATTTACAGTCTTTAGAAAAAGGAGAAGAATAGAAACATGAGAAAGCACCAACTACAAGTTCACAAATTGACCATTTTATCTATGATGATTGCCCTTGATGTAGTCCTTACACCTATCTTTCGGATTGAGGGAATGGCACCGATGTCCAGTGTAGTCAATATTCTAGCGGGAATCATGATGGGACCTGTTTATGCCTTGGCTATGGCTACAGTGACAGCCTTTATCCGTATGACGACTCAAGGGATTCCGCCTTTAGCTCTCACAGGAGCGACTTTTGGAGCCCTTCTAGCAGGTCTCTTTTATAAGTACGGTCGAAAATTTTACTTTTCTGCCTTGGGAGAAATTGTGGGAACAGGTATTATTGGTTCTATTGTTTCCTATCCTGTTATGGTACTCTTTACAGGATCAGCTGCTAAGCTTAGCTGGTTTATCTACACGCCTCGATTTTTCGGAGCAACCTTGATTGGTACAGCGATTTCCTTTATTGCCTTTCGATTTTTAATCAAGCAGGAATTCTTTAAAAAAGTGCAGGGATATTTCTTTAGTGAAAGGATAGACTGATGCAGGAATTTACAAATCCCTTTCCTATAGGCTCTAGTTCCCTCATTCACTGTATGACCAATGAGATTTCTTGTGAGATGCTGGCAAATGGGATTTTGGCTCTGGGATGCAAACCTGTCATGGCAGATGATCCCCGTGAGGTTCTTGATTTTACTAAGCAAAGTCAGGCTCTCTTCATCAATTTGGGGCATTTGTCAGCTGAGAAGGAGAAAGCAATCCGTATAGCAGCTTCTTATGCAGCTCAAGTTTGTCTCCCAATGGTAGTAGATGCGGTTGGCGTAACAGCTTCATCCATTCGTAAGAGCTTAGTCAGAGACCTTTTAGACTATAGACCTACGGTCCTTAAAGGAAACATGTCAGAAATTCGAAGTCTTGTTGGATTAAAGCACCACGGCGTTGGGGTCGATGCGAGTGCTAAAGATCAAGAAACGGAGGATTTGCTTCAAGTCTTGAAAGACTGGTGTCAGACCTATCATGGTATGTCTTTCTTAGTCACAGGTCCCAAGGACCTCGTCGTTTCGAAAAATCAGGTCGCTGTACTGGGAAATGGCTGTGCAGAATTAGACTGGATAACAGGGACAGGAGATTTGGTTGGAGCCTTAACAGCCGTTTTTCTCAGCCAAGGAAAGACTGGTTTTGAAGCTTCTTGCTTAGCAGTCTCTTATCTCAATATCGCTGCTGAGAAAATAGTTGTTCAAGGAATGGGATTGGAAGAATTTCGTTACCAAGTACTCAATCAGCTTTCGCTCCTAAGAAGAGATGAAAATTGGCTAGATACCATCAAAGGAGAGGTTTATGAATAGAGAAGCACTTAGACTATATCTGGTAACCAATCGCTATCAAGATTCCGTGGAAAGCTTTCTTGCAAAAGTTGAGACGGCCTGCCGTTCAGGGGTTACCATAGTCCAATTGCGAGAAAAAAATCTCACAACCAATCAATATTATCAACTGGCAAAACAAGTCAAGGAAATAACAGATGCTTATCAGGTACCCTTGATAATCGATGATCGGTTGGATGTTTGTCTTGCGGTTGATGCTGCTGGTCTGCATATTGGAGATGACGAACTCCCAGTTTCGGTTGCCCGACAAGTCTTGGGTCCTGAAAAAATCCTCGGTGTCACCGCTAAAACGGTTAAAAGAGCTCTGGAAGCGGAGAAATCAGGTGCAGATTACTTGGGGACAGGAGCCATTTTTCCGACAACCACCAAGGAAAATGCACCCATCACCCTGATTTCAACCTTGAAAACAATTTGCCAAACGGTTGCCATTCCAATAGTTGCTATTGGTGGCTTGACTTCGGAGAATATTGATCAGCTTATGGGCACTGGCATAGCTGGTGTAGCTGTTGTACGTGATTTGATGCAAGCAGAAGATATTGAGGCAAAAACGCAAGCCTTTTTAACAAAGTTGCATGACATTCTTTCCTAATTAATACTCAATGAAAATCAAAGAGTAAACTAGAAAGCTAGTCGCAGGTTGCTCAAAGTACTGCCTTGAGGTTTTAGATAAGACTGACGAAGTCAGCTCAAAACAGTGTTTTGAAGTTGCAGATGGAAGCTGACGTAGTTTGAAGAGATTTTCGAAGAGTATAAAAACTCTCTAATTCCCTTAAAGTGGGAACTAGAGAGTTTTTTTTCTTAATCTTTAAAAGTTGTATGGTTGACTGGACCAGAACCATGACCGAGTTGAGGGGCATCTTGAATAGCTTTTGTGATAAAGGCCTTGGCCTTATCAACTGCCTGGTAAAGACTCTTGCCCTTGGCTAGTTCAGCAGTAATCACTGCAGCAAAGGTACATCCAGTACCATGGGTGTGACAGGTTTGAATTCGTGGGCTTTCCCAGACAAATTGTTCATTCTTGGTAAAGAGGAAATCTTTAGCACCACCTTTGAGATGTCCGCCTTTGATAACCACAGACTGAGGACCAAATTCTTTTAAAATCAGGCGACCAGCACGCTGCATGTCTTCGGGGTCATGGATTGAAAAACCAACAATCTCTTCTGCTTCAGGAAGATTTGGCGTAATAATAGTTGCTAGAGGTAGTAAGTTTGTTTTGAGATAGTCTCTAGCACTTGAGTCAATCAAGGCATCTCCACTTGTAGCAACCATAACAGGATCAAGGACATAGGGACAATCCAGTTTTTTAAGATAGGGTTGGATGATTTCCATGATTTCAGTAGTAGCCAACATTCCAGTTTTTACAGCCTGAGGTGGAATATCAGAAAAGACACTCTCCAATTGGGCTTTCAACATTTGAGGAGAAACGTGCTCGATTAGCTGAACACCTCTGGTATTTTGAGCGACAAGACTGGTTACAACAGCCATTCCATAGACATCTCTCGCTTGGAATGACTTTAAATCTGCCATAATGCCAGCACCACCACTAGGGTCAGTCCCTGCAATGGTCAAAGCAACGGGTAAATAAGTCATCTAAAACCTCCCAACCAACTGAAGTTTGTATTCTTAAGAACAAGCTAGTCTGTTTTAGAAAGGCAATAGAAGACTGCTAGTCCCCATTATCATTTCCACTTCCATCAGCTAGCATTACCTAGATTGAGTCAGAGGGATCTAACAGTCGTTAATCTCAGCTTTACGCACCCCTAGTGGTTGTTTTCTTTTTTCTTTAGTATAGCATATTTTTATTGTTTATATAGTAATATTTGACTGCAAATCGTTTTTCAAATGATTAAAATTCTATTTTTCGAAGAAAATATTATTTCTATAATTGACAAATGTAGATTTTGGGAGTATACTGTTGAGTGTAATTGACAAATGTAGATTTTGGAGGTATGGTAATGCAGATTTCAGATGCAGAATGGCAGGTCATGAAGATTATTTGGATGCAGGGGGAGCAGACCAGTACAGATTTGATTAGGGTTTTGGCAGAGCGGTTTGACTGGTCCAAGTCCACGGTTCAGACACTTTTGGCTCGTCTAGTTGAGAAAGAGTGTTTGACTCGGAAAAAAGAAGGCAAGTCCTTTGTTTATTCAGCGCTTTTAACTCTAGACCAAAGTCGGGATTTACTTGTCCAAGATATCAAAGACAAGGTTTGTTCCCGTAGGATTAGGAATTTGTTGGCTGACTTGATTGTAGAATGTGAATTTACTCAGACTGACTTGGAAGACTTGGAAGCTGTGATTTCAGAGAAGAAATCAAGTGCTGTAACAGAAGTAAGATGTAATTGTATGTAAAGGAGACGTCATGTTAAATAGTATTGTAACCATTATTTGTATTGCCCTTATCGCGTTTATCTTGTTTTGGTTTTTCAAAAAGCCTGAAAAATCTGGACAAAAAGCCCAGCAAAAAAACGGATACCAAGAGATTCGAGTGGAAGTCATGGGAGGCTATACTCCTGAGTTGATTGTCCTCAAGAAATCAGTGCCAGCCCGCATTGTCTTTGACCGCAAGGATCCTTCACCATGTCTGGATCAAATTGTTTTTCCAGATTTTGGTGTACATGCGAACCTGCCAATGGGGGAAGAGTATGTAGTGGAAATCACGCCTGAACAGGCTGGAGAGTTTAGCTTTGCTTGTGGTATGAACATGATGCACGGCAAGATGATTGTAGAGTAGGTGGAGACTATGACAGAAATTGTGAAAGCAAGCTTAGAAAATGGCATTCAAAAAATCCGTATCCAAGCTGAAAAAGGCTATCATCCAGCCCATATCCAGCTTCAAAAGGGAATTCCAGCTGAGATTACCTTTCATCGTGCTACTCCTTCAAACTGTTATAAGGAAATTCTGTTTGAAGAAGAAGGTATCTTGGAACCAATCGGCGTAGATGAGGAGAAAGTCATTCGTTTTACACCTCAAGAATTAGGGCGACATGAATTTTCTTGTGGCATGAAGATGCAAAAGGGAAGCTATACAGTCGTTGAGAAGACTCGAAAATCTCTATCTCTCCTGCAACGTTTTTGGATTACTAGTATCTGTACTGTGCCTCTTGTGATTCTCATGATTGGGATGTTGGCAGGTAGCATTAGTCATCAAGTCATGCATTGGGGAACCTTTCTAGCAACAACGCCTATTATGTTAGTTGCAGGTAAGCCATATATCCAGAGTGCTTGGGCCAGTTTTAAAAAGCACAATGCCAACATGGATACCTTGGTTGCGCTGGGAACTCTAGTGGCTTATTTCTATAGCCTAGTTGCTCTCTTTGCTGGTCTCCCTGTTTACTTCGAAAGTGCTGGATTTATCCTCTTTTTCGTTCTTTTGGGAGCAGTTTTTGAGGAAAAAATGAGAAAAAATACGTCCCAAGCTGTGGAGAAATTACTGGACTTGCAAGCTAAAACCGCAGAAGTCTTGAGTGATGATAGTTATGTCCAAGTTCCTTTGGAACAAGTCAAGGTAGGCGACCTGATTCGAGTGCGTCCCGGTGAAAAGATTGCTGTTGATGGTGTCGTAGTAGAAGGTGTCTCTAGTATTGACGAATCCATGGTGACAGGTGAGAGTCTGCCTGTGGACAAGACAGTTGGAGATACTGTCATTGGCTCAACCATCAATCATAGTGGAACGCTTGTCTTTAGAGCAGAAAAAGTTGGCTCAGAGACTGTTTTGGCTCAGATTGTGGATTTTGTGAAGAAAGCTCAGACAAGTCGTGCGCCGATTCAGGACTTGACGGATAAGATTTCAGGGATTTTTGTCCCAGTAGTTGTCATTTTAGGAATCATGACCTTTTGGGTTTGGTTCGTCTTGCTCAGGGATAGTGTGGTTGTGCTTGGAGCTAGCTTTGTGTCCTCTCTTCTCTACGGAGTGGCGGTTTTGATTATCGCCTGTCCTTGTGCCTTGGGACTTGCAACACCGACAGCCCTTATGGTGGGGACAGGACGTAGTGCCAAGATGGGGGTTCTCCTCAAAAATGGAACTGTCTTACAGGAAATCCAGAAAGTTCAAACCCTTGTCTTTGATAAGACCGGGACTTTGACGGAAGGGAAACCTGTGGTAACAGATGTCATCGGCGACGAAGTAGAAGTGTTTGGATTGGCAGCCTCCTTGGAAGATGCTTCTCAACACCCACTGGCTGAGGCTATCGTTAAGCGAGCGAGTGAAGCTGGACTTGAGTTTCAAACTGTTGAAAATTTTCAGGCCTTGCACGGGAAAGGTGTTTCAGGGCGAATCAATGGAAAACAAGTTTTACTTGGAAATGCTAAAATGCTGGATGGCATGGATATTTCTAATACTTATCAAGATAAACTAGAAGAACTAGAAAAAGAAGCTAAGACAGTTGTGTTCTTAGCTGTTGACAATGAAATCAAAGGCTTGCTTGCTTTGCAAGATATTCCTAAGAAAAATGCTAAGCTAGCCATCAGTCAGCTAAAAAAACGTGGTCTCGGGACAGTCATGCTGACAGGAGACAATGCTGGTGTGGCGCGTGCTATTGCAGATCAAATCGGAATTGAAGAGGTCATTGCAGGCGTCTTGCCAGAAGAAAAAGCCCATGAAATCCATAAACTGCAACAGTCAGGTAAAGTAGCCTTTGTTGGTGATGGGATCAATGACGCTCCTGCCCTTAGTGTAGCAGATGTGGGGATTGCTATGGGAGCTGGAACAGATATCGCCATCGAGTCAGCAGATTTGGTGTTGACAACCAATAATCTTTTAGGAGTGGTGCGTGCCTTCGACATGAGTAAGAAAACCTTTCATCGTATTCTGCTCAATCTTTTCTGGGCTTTTATCTACAATGTTGTCGGAATTCCGATTGCAGCAGGAGTCTTTTCAGGTGTTGGACTGGCTCTCAACCCAGAATTGGCAGGTCTAGCCATGGCCTTTAGTTCTGTATCTGTTCTGACCAGTTCCCTTCTGTTAAATTTTAGTAAAATAGACTAAAAGTAATGACTAGATTTTTTTGTTATAAAACAGAAATGACGACACTTTCAAAACTGTATTAGAATAGAGAATAGAGAGTTTTGAGCAGATTTTTAGAAAAGTCAGCATAAATATGATACAGTGGAATAGTAAAAATTTGGAGAACGTTTCCAATTCTATGTAATCGTATTCTCCAAGTCTAAAAAAATTGAAGGAGAGTTATCATTATGACTCAAGGGAAAATTACTGCATCTGCAGCAATGCTTAACGTATTGAAAACATGGGGCGTAGATACAATCTACGGTATCCCATCAGGAACACTCAGCTCATTGATGGACGCTTTGGCTGAAGACAAAGATATCCGCTTCTTACAAGTTCGCCACGAAGAGACAGGTGCTCTTGCAGCGGTTATGCAAGCTAAATTCGGCGGCTCAATCGGGGTTGCAGTTGGTTCAGGTGGTCCAGGTGCGACTCACTTGATTAACGGTGTTTACGATGCAGCTATGGATAACACTCCATTCCTAGCAATCCTTGGATCACGTCCAGTTAACGAATTGAACATGGATGCTTTCCAAGAGCTTAACCAAAACCCAATGTACAACGGTATCGCTGTTTACAACAAACGTGTAGCTTACGCTGAGCAATTGCCAAAAGTAATTGACGAAGCCTGCCGTGCTGCAGTTTCTAAAAAAGGTCCAGCTGTTGTTGAAATTCCAGTAAACTTCGGTTTCCAAGAAATCGACGAAAACTCATACTACGGTTCAGGTTCATACGAACGCTCATTCATCGCTCCTGCTTTGAACGAAGTTGAAATCGACAAAGCTGTTGAAATCTTGAACAATGCTGAACGCCCAGTTATCTATGCTGGATTTGGTGGTGTTAAAGCTGGTGAAGTGATTACTGAATTGTCACGTAAAATCAAAGCACCAATCATCACAACTGGTAAAAACTTTGAAGCTTTCGAATGGAACTATGAAGGTTTGACAGGTTCTGCTTATCGTGTTGGTTGGAAACCAGCCAACGAAGTGGTCTTTGAAGCAGACACAGTTCTTTTCCTTGGTTCAAACTTCCCATTTGCTGAAGTTTACGAAGCATTCAAGAACACTGAAAAATTCATCCAAGTTGATATCGACCCTTACAAACTTGGTAAACGTCATGCCCTTGACGCTTCAATCCTTGGTGATGCTGGTCAAGCAGCTAAAGCTATCCTTGACAAAGTAAACCCAGTTGAATCAACTCCATGGTGGCGTGCAAACGTTAAGAACAACCAAAACTGGCGTGATTACATGAACAAACTCGAAGGTAAAACTGAGGGTGAATTGCAATTGTATCAAGTTTACAATGCAATCAACAAACATGCTGATCAAGACGCTATCTACTCAATCGACGTAGGTAACACTACTCAAACATCTACTCGTCACCTTCACATGACACCTAAGAACATGTGGCGTACATCTCCACTCTTTGCGACAATGGGTATTGCCCTTCCTGGTGGTATCGCTGCTAAGAAAGACAATCCAGATCGCCAAGTATGGAACATCATGGGTGACGGAGCATTCAACATGTGCTACCCAGACGTTATCACAAACGTTCAATACGACCTTCCAGTTATCAACCTTGTCTTCTCAAATGCTGAGTACGGCTTCATCAAGAACAAATACGAAGATACAAACAAACACTTGTTTGGTGTAGACTTCACAAACGCTGACTACGCTAAAATTGCGGAAGCTCAAGGAGCTGTTGGATTCACAGTTGACCGTATCGAAGACATCGATGCAGTTGTTGCAGAAGCTGTTAAATTGAACAAAGAAGGTAAAACTGTTGTCATCGATGCTCGCATCACTCAACACCGTCCACTTCCAGTAGAAGTACTTGAATTGGATCCAAAACTTCACTCAGAAGAAGCTATCAAAGCCTTCAAGGAAAAATACGAAGCAGAAGAACTCGTACCATTCCGTCTCTTCTTGGAAGAAGAAGGATTGCAATCACGCGCAATTAAATAATTCCTCTCGCCGAAAATCAAATATGAAACTTGTAGACTTTATTCTTTGATTTTCATAGAGCAGAACTTTAAAAGATCGGAGCAATCCGGTCTTTTTATGGAGGAGAGTAAATGAATTTAAATCAATTAGATATTATCGTTTCAAATGTTCCCCAAGTCTGTGCTGACTTGGAGCATATTTTGGATAAAAAGGCAGATTATGCTGATGATGGTTTTGCTCAGTTTACGATTGGTAGTCACTGCCTTATGTTGTCACAAAATCATTTGGTTCCTTTGGAAAACTTTCAGTCAGGAATCATTATTCATATCGAGGTTGAGGATGTAGACCAGAACTACAAACGGTTGAACGAGCTTGGTATAAAGGTTTTACACGGACCAACTGTAACCGATTGGGGAACAGAGTCCTTATTAGTTCAAGGACCTGCTGGTCTAGTGCTTGATTTTTATCGTATGAAATAGGTCGCGTAGTCATTTGACGTTAACCTTAGCTATTTTTAAAATAGAAATTGAGAATATGAACTATTGAAAGATCGGAGCAATCCGGTCTTTTTATATAAAGAAATTGCATATAATACTCATATGCTTTCAAAAAGCATTCTAGTCCATCTCCGATTAACGATGGACTTTATCACCTCCTTCTCCAGTCCTTGTATAACATCTTGGAGTTGATTCATGACATCTTCCAAAGTTTAAAAGGCTTTATTCTTAAATCCACGTTTACGAATCTCTTTCCACACTTGTTCAATGGGTTCATCTCTGGTGTGTATGGAGGAATAAAGGTAAAACCAATATTAGTCGGAATCTTTAAGGTACTTGATTTATGCCATATAGCATTGTCCATAACGAGTAAAAGATAATCATCTGGATAAGCTTGTGAAAGCTCTTCTAAAAAGGCGTTCATCCACTCAGTATTACATCCACCAGCTATTAAGAAAAATGATTCGCCTGTATGGGCATCAACAGCTCCATAACAATAGTGAAATTCTCGTATATAGTGACTATGGACATGTGGACCTACTCCTATTGGAGCCCAACAAGATCCCAGTTTACTGATTCTACCGAAACCAGCCTCATCTTGGTACATCAAGCGAACCTTACGAAAACGTCTACTGCTTTTAAAGCGCTTTCTTTTCTTCTTGAATTGAGATTTTATTTTTAGACGCGACAATGGTTTGAGCGTCTGCTTTCTTAGGATGTTCTGGACGTGGCATAATATTTCGCCAACCATGGCGCTTCAACAGTTGATAGAAGGCATCACGTGTGTAGGAACGACCTAACTCCTTTTTATAAGCCTGAAATAAGGCATCAATTGTAACAAATTCTCCTGCCTCTGCAGCCTTCAAATGGCGGGCAAGAAAGACTTTCTTTTCCTCAATCGTCATATATGCATGGTTACGGCCACCACGTGTTTCTTGAAGGAGAGAGTCGAGTTCGAACTCCTCATATTTTTTTACATTTCGCCAAATCGTTGTTTGATTACAGTCTATAGTGTATTGAATCTATAACAGTACACCTTAGCTGCTAAAATATTTCTATAAATTAGTTTGACTTTCCTGATAGAGTTGTTCACATCTTATTTCAAACTACTATAAAAGTTCTATAATCTCTTTATAAGATTTGCCCATCAGACGAAATATAATAAATTGAAACTAGAATAGTACACCTCTACTTCTAAAACATTGTTAGAAATCGATTTGACTGTCCTGATCGATTTGTCCTGTTCTTGTTTCATTTTACTATAGAACGATTTGAAGGCGTTTATGATATTTAGCTGTACGAGAGTCTTTAAAAAGTGTTTTGATGGTTTGGATTTCTTCTTTAGTTGATTTCATATCACTATTATATAATGCTTTTTGATTTTAGTATAGTATTATCGTAGAAAATGGACTCGGTGCTATGGATACACCGGATGAGAATGGTTATGTAGCAGATGACTATCGGATTACTTACTTAGAGGCCCACATCAAGGCCATGCGAGATGCCATTTACAAAGACGGGGTTGACTTGCTTGGTTATACGACATGGGGCTGTATCGATTCGGTTTCAGCTGGCACAGGGGAAATGAATAAGCGCTATGGCTTTATCTATGTAGATCGAGATAATGTAGGAAATGGGACTCTCAAACGTAGCAAGAAGAAGTCCTTCTATTGGTACATGTCATTTATAGCAATGGTGTAAGCATCGAGTAGAGCACATTTGTTTACTATTTTTATAAAATCTTCTCCCTGCTTTATAAGATGTAAAAAAGAGTTCAATTCGAACTCTTTTTTTGCTATAATGAGGGGAGAAAAATCAGACAGGAGATTAAGATGTCAGAACCATTATTTTTACAATCAGTTATGCAAGAAAAAATCTGGGGTGGTACCAAGCTACGTGATGAGTTTGGCTACGACATCCCAAGTGAAAAAGTCGGAGAGTACTGGGCTATCTCAGCTCATCTAAATGGTGTTTCTAAAGTTGCCAATGGTCGTTACGAGGGAACAGATCTTGCTACTTTGTATGCGGAACACCGTGAATTATTTGGCAATCGTCCTGAGCCTGTATTTCCGCTTTTGACTAAGATTTTGGATGCTAACGACTGGCTCAGCGTTCAAGTTCACCCAGACGATGCTTATGGACTAGAGCATGAAGGCGAACTTGGAAAAACAGAATGCTGGTACATCATCGCTGCGGATGAAGGTTCAGAGATTATCTACGGCCACAATGCCAAGTCAAAAGAAGAACTCCGCCAGCAAATCGAGGATAAGAACTGGGATGCGCTGTTGACAAAAGTGCCAGTTAAAGCAGGAGATTTCTTCTATGTACCAAGCGGTACCATGCACGCTATCGGGGCGGGTATCTTGATTCTTGAAACCCAGCAGTCTAGCGATACCACTTACCGTGTCTATGACTTTGACCGTAAGGATGACAAGGGCAATTTACGTGAACTTCACCTTGAAAAATCTATCGATGTCTTGAACATTGGTGAACCCGCAAATAGCCGTCCAGTGACAATCAAAGCAGATGATCTACGTTCCACTCTCCTTGTATCCAATGATTTCTTCGCAGTTTACAAATGGGAAATTACTGGAAAAGTTAACTTTGAAAAGACAGCTGACTACAGCTTGTTGAGTGTCTTGGCTGGTCAAGGTCAACTAACTGTTGACGGGAAAAACTATCCAATCCAAAAAGGGAGACACTTTATCCTACCAAGTGATGTTGAAGCTTGGACTCTGGAAGGGCAAGATTTAGAATTAATTGTTAGTCATCCATAAAAAAGAAAGGGCCTGAGTTCATTACTCAAGTCCTTTTTGATTACATAAATTGGGCGATGAAGACCACGATGATGATTGGAATGACGGAACGAAGAAACGAAGAAGGAAGAGCCAGACTTGGAACAGTCCTTGTTTCCATGCTCTTTCATCGAGATGGAGTTCCTCCATTGCAAGAGCCTTTTTAAAGATATAGCCTGTAAAAAGTGAAAGGTAGAGAGCTCCAAATGGCATGAGGAGATTGGGAACCAAGAAGTTCATAGCGTCAAAGAAGGTCTTACCAAAAATGTGAACATCCGCCATGACACCGTAAGATAGGGCTGAAGGAATGCCAAAGACAAAGGTCAAAATTCCTAAAATAACACTCCATTTGGCACGTTTGCTGTTATCCTGGTTGGTGATATTGCCCACATTGATCTCCAGCATCACGACAGAAGAAGTGACAGTCGCAAAGAGGAAGAGGACGTAGAAAATGGTTCCAAAAGGCATCTTGTCAAAGAGTTGAGGCAAGACGATAAAGAGCAAGCTCGGTCCCCCTTCAGACTGGATATTGAAGGGGGACCGAGCTTGGAAAATGGCTAGACCTGCCATGATGGATATCGAGATATTCATGGCTACGATGGAGATTCCTGACTGGACTAGATTGGTTTTCTTGTCCAAGTAAGAAGCATAGGTCAACATGACTGTAACCCCTAGTGAGAGGGCAAAGAAAGATTGTCCCAGAGCATAGAGGAGACCAGCGCTAGTCAGTTTTGAAAAGTCTGGTTTGAGGAAGTAAAGAACCCCTTCCATGGCATTTGGCAAACTGAGAGAGCGACCGATGATAACAACAAAGATGATAAAGAGCAGGGGCATCATGACTTTCGAAGCTCTTTCAATCCCTTTTTGAACCCCACGTGATACAATAAAGATATTTAATAAGATAAAGGCTGCTTGAGCTCCTAGGGCAATGGCTGGATTTGAAATGATTGAAGTAAATAACTGAGCATAATCACCCGTTCCACCAAGTTGGAACAATTTCCCAAACTCAATACCTAGATAGACTAGAATCCATCCTCCGATAACACTGTAAAAAGATAAGAGGATAAAGAGGGCAAAGGCGCCAATCCAACCGATAAAGTTGTACTTGTTATTCTTGCCCAGTTTTCCAAAGGTTTTGATAGCGGAAACGCCAGCACTACGGCCAAGGGCAAACTCAGCCAGCAGGAGAGGGAAACCGATTAAAATAGTGGAAATGAGAAAGATTAGTAAAAAGCCTCCACCGCCATTAGCAGCAGTCATGTAGGGAAACTTCCAAACGGAACCAAGCCCGATGACCGAGCCAGCAGATGCTAGAATAAAGCCAAGTTTCGACCCCCATTGTGATTTTTCTGACATAGTTAAACTCTGATCTCCTTTTTCAAAATAAGAAAAAGCTACTTGAGTTGTCAAATAGCCTTCTGTTTGATTGATAGACTTGACTATCCTATTATGTTTTCTAAGGTCTGTCAAGAAAACCATTTTCAAGTTTTCACACCTTTCTCAAAAACGCTTGACTCTGACCTAAGGGGAGGGGTTATACTATCATTGTAAGGAGGAAATCATGTACCATATAAAAGAAGCTGCGCAGCTTTCAGGTGTCTCTGTCAAGACCCTGCCCTGCATCACTATGACAAGATAGGACTCTTGGTCCCCTTAAAGTCGGAAAACGGCTATCGAACCTATAGTCAAGAGGATTTGGAACGCCTTCAGGTCATTCTTTACTACAAATATCTAGGCTTTTCTTTAGAGAAAATAGCAGAACTGTTAAAGGAAGAAAGGACAGATTTATTGCTCCATTTGACTAGGTAGTTGGACTATCTAACTCGCGAAAGGCAACATCTGGATACCTTGATTTCCACCTTGCAAAAAACTATTCAAGAACAAAAAGGAGAAAGAAAAATGACCATTGAGGAAAAATTCACGGGATTTAGCTATCAAGACAATCAAAAATACCACCAAGAAGCGGTAGAGAAATATGGTCAAGAAGTCATGGGACAAGCGCTCGAACGCCAAAAAGGTCACGAAGACGAGGCTACGGCCGCCTTTAACCAAGTCTTTCAAACTTTGGCACAAAATCTTCAAGTTGGTTTACCTGCAACAGCAACCGAAAACCAGGAGCAAGCAGCCAAGCTCTTGCAAGCCATTCGCACTTATGGATTTGACTGCTCTATTGAGGTATTCGGTCATATCGGTAAAGGTTACGTCTACAACCCAGAGTTTAAGGAAAACATTGACAAGTTTGGTTCTGAAACAGCCCAGTACACGTCAGATGCCATTGCGGCTTACGTTCAGACAAATGCAGAAAAAATAGGCTAGGAATTTCCTAGCCTATTTTTTACTTCAAATCATAAAGCCAGTCGTCACCGTTTTTGTAGTAAAAGAATTCACTGAGATCTTCTTCTAGAAACACACGAAGCATATCAGACATATCATCGGTTGCAAGTTTTAGATGAGAAAGATTTTCAAAGTCCTCCCACCAAACTTTCCCTTCGTCTGAAGACTGGAGTTCACCAGTAAAGTGTTCTGTCTTGTAAAAAAGGACGACATAACGATAATCCTTGTCGTCATACCAGTTTTTGATACCACAGAGTTGGGGTTTGGAAATGATCAGACCAGTTTCTTCTTTCACTTCACGAATGACAGCATCGACAAAGGATTCGCCACGTTCAACATGACCACCAGGAAAAGTAATGCCAGACCAGTCGGGACTAACTCGGTCTTGGACCAGGACCTTATCTCCGTTTTTAATCATACACATGTTAACAAATTCGACTGCCTCTCTTCTGTTCATTCTTCACAACCTTTAATCTTTAATCATAATGCAGACTTCCCGCCACCCAGCCGGTACAGAGGGCAGAAGTGATGTTAAAGCCACCCGTGTGGGCATTGATATCCATAACTTCGCCTGCAAAGTGGAGGCCAGGTACCAGCTTACTTTCAAGGGTTTTAGGATTGATTTCCTTGAGACTGACTCCACCCTTGGTAACAAAGGACTTTGCAAGGGACATTTTTCCAGTTACAGGAATTTTAAGTTCTTTAATGGACTGGACAAGTTGTTCTCGTTCCTTTTCAGTCAGTTGTTTGACTTTTTCAGGATATCCTTGTACAAAAAATTCGGCCAAGCGTTCTGGTAACAAGGTTTTTAAAGCGTTTTTCAAGGATTTTTCCCGATTTTCTTCTAGAAATGTAACCAAGTCCTTCTCAGAAAGTTGAGGCAAAACATCGAGTGAGAGAACCTCCCCACCTTTGACAAAGCTAGACATGCGTAGGGCAGCAGGACCTGACAAACCAAAGTGGGTAAAGAGTAAATCATGAGTGATGACATGCTTACCATAACTTAGGGTCACATCGTCCAGAGAAATCCCTTGTAAGGCTTTATGTGGAAAATCTGTTAATAAAGGACTTTCAGCAGCCTCAAGATCGGTGATGGTATGCTTAAAATGGCGAGCAATCTCGTGACCAAAACCAGTCGAACCAGTCGAAGGATAAGACTTACCACCTGTTGTGACAATGAGTTTCTCACAAGTGAAGGTTTGATCCGCTGACTTAAGGACAAACTGGTCATCTACTTTTTTAACAGAAACGATTTCTATTTGAGTAGCAACTTGACCACCTAGTTCGGTGATTTTCTTTTCCAAAGCTTCGATAATAGTCCGAGACTTGTCACTGGCTGGAAAGACGCGTCCGTGGTCTTCGACCTTAAGTTTAACACCATTTTCTGTAAAAAAGTTGATGATGTCATGATTATCGAACTGGGAGAAAACACTGTAAAGAAAGCGTCCGTTTCCAGGAATTCCAGCTAGCAGGTTGTCTAAGCTACCATTGTTGGTCACATTGCAACGTCCCCCACCAGTCCCAGCTAATTTTTTTCCAAGTTTCCGATTTTTTTCGATGAGGAGGGTTTTCTGTCCATAAAAGCTACTGGAAATCGTAGCCATCATACCAGCAGGTCCCCCACCGATGACAATAGTATCAAAATGTTTCATAGCTCTATTGTACCACAAAAAAACAAGAGATGATGGTCACCTCTTGTCAAGAATGCAATTAATCAATTTCATAGCCCATCAGCAAACCGCCCTCTTCTGCATAGAAACTGCAGAGACCAGAGGTTGGTAGAATTTTAATATCCGCTTGTGGGAAGGTTTCACGGATTCGCTCTGAGAGCTGTTGACAACATTTTTCGTTATTGCGTTGGGCCATGACAATACGGCCACCAGCATATCCAGCTTTTACTAACTCATCATAGGCAGCTTGAACTGATTTCTTTGATCCCCTTGCTTTTTGTAGCAATTCGAGAGTTCCAGTTTCACTAGCTTTTCCGACCATACGAATGTTGAGAAGGCCAACGACCGTACCGATAAGCTTGCTCAAACGGCCGTTCTTCACCAAGTTATCGACTTTGGCTAGGACAAAGAGCAACTTAGTTTTTTCTTGATAGGCAGTGATAGCTTCAACCACTTCTTCAAAAGACAAGCCCTGGTCAATCAAGTCATTCAATTTTTCTACGAGTAGGTCAACTTCACCACCAGCAGATAAACTATCAATCACATGAATCTTAGTGTCAGGATGGTCTTCTAGATAAATATTCTTTGCTAGTTGAGCACTATTGTGACTGCCAGAAAGGGTACCTGTGATGGTTACTAGGAAAATGTTTTTGGCACCTTCAAATGCTCGCAAATAGTCATCTGGGCTTGGACAAGCCGATTTTGAAGCTTCTGCAGTTGCATACATGGTTTCCATCATTTGGTCAATATCGAGACTGGCGTCATCAACAAAGACCTGATCAGCTACTTGAATGGTTAAGGGGACACTTACAAAGGTTGTGTTAATAGCTGGTGTTGGCAGTTGACGATAATCACAACCAGAGTCAGCAATAATTTTCCAAGTCATAGAAATTCTCCATCTTTGTCAGTTATACATTGACAAAGGTTCTGTCTTTTTTTACAATTATATCATGAAAACCCTTGAAACAAAAGCATCATCCGTCTGTTGTGACAAGTAGAAAGAAAATGTTATGTCTGAACGTAGAATCTCTGAAAAGTCTCTTGAAAATCTCAGAAAATCAAACCAAGAATCCAATTTATTAACCAGAGAAGCCATTGAAACAGCCCTCTTGCAACTCTTGGAAAAAAAGGAGCTGACCAAGATTAGTATTTCTGAATTGGTCAAACGTGCAGGTGTTTCGCGTGCGGCCTTTTATCGCAATTATGACTCCAAAGAGGAAATTTTAGAGAGCGTCTTTAAACGAACTGTCCACAATATTATGGAACAGCTGCATCATTACGATTTAAAGACAGACCTTTATTTGGTTTGGGTTCACCTTTTCCGGGAGGCCAGAAAGGAAGCTAGAGTGATTCAATTGGCCTTGGATTACCATCTGGAAAAAATCTTTGTCCAAGCCATGCAGGAATTTCTAGAAAAATACCATGGGAAATCAAAAGGTGTCAGCTCTTATCTTCATTCCTTCTGGAGCTCAGCCATCGTCTCTGTCCTTCTAAAATGGATCAAGGATGGCATGAAGGTACCAGCTGAAAAGATTGCAGATTTAGGTTTACCATTTTTTAAAAAATAGAGAAAAAGGAGAAAAGAGATGACTGAAAAAAGACTGGCCTGGGATGAGTATTTTGCAGCCCAAGCCCTACTAATTGCGAATCGTTCCACTTGTAAACGTGCTAAAGTGGGCGCGATTCTGGTAAAAGATAATAAGGTTATTTCCACTGGTTACAATGGTTCGGTGTCAGGGACTGAGCATTGTATTGATCACGAATGTTTGGTCATTGAAGGCCACTGTGTTCGCACCCTTCACGCTGAGGTCAATGCTATCCTTCAAGGTGCTGAGCGTGGTGTTCCCAAAGGCTTTACAGCCTATGTAACCCATTTTCCTTGTCTCAACTGTACAAAACAATTGCTTCAGGTCGGCTGCAAGCGCGTGGTTTATATCAACCAGTACCGAATGGACGACTACGCCCAATACCTTTATCAAGAAAAAGGGACAGAATTGACCCATTTACCACTTGAGACAGTACAGACAGCTCTTAAAGAGGCTGATCTAATGTAAAAATTATCAAAAATAAATGGCTTAGAAAGATTTTTAAACCGTTTTTTGGTATAATAAGAAGAATAAATTGAAAGAAGGAATTCCAAAAATGGGAAAAATTGAAGTTATTAATCACCCACTGATTCAACACAAATTGTCAATCTTGCGTCGTACAGATACTTCTACAAAAGCTTTTCGTGAGCTAGTAGATGAGATTGCAATGTTGATGGGGTATGAAGTACTTCGTGATCTTCCACTAGAAGATGTGGAAATCGAAACACCAATTACAAAAACAGTTCAAAAACAATTGGCAGGTAAGAAATTGGCCATCGTCCCAATCTTGCGTGCAGGTATCGGGATGGTTGATGGTCTCTTGAGCTTGGTTCCAGCTGCTAAAGTTGGCCACATCGGTATGTACCGTGATGAAGAAACACTTCAACCAGTTGAATACTTGGTGAAATTGCCTGAGGACATTGACCAACGTCAAATTTTTATAGTAGACCCAATGTTGGCAACAGGTGGCTCAGCAATCTTGGCTGTTGATTCTCTTAAAAAACGTGGCGCATCAAATATCAAATTTGTCTGCCTTGTATCTGCTCCAGAGGGTGTAAAAGCCCTTCAAGAAGCTCATCCAGATGTAGAAATCTTTACAGCAGCCTTGGATGAACGTTTGAACGAACACGGTTATATCGTTCCAGGTCTTGGAGATGCTGGAGACCGCTTGTTCGGTACAAAATAAGATCGAAAAGAAGAATGACTTGGAAAAGTATTTCCAGTCACGAAAGGAGGTTGGGTTTTTGTTTCTGTCTAATGAAAGCAGAGCAAAAATTTGACCTTTTTTGACCAAGATATTATAATAGTCTTATCTTCAGTCATTTGACCAACAAAATTAAAACTCAAAAGGAGAAATGAATGATTCCTGTAGTTATTGAACAAACAAGCCGTGGAGAACGTTCTTACGATATTTACTCACGTCTTCTCAAAGACCGCATCATTATGCTGACAGGTCCGGTTGAAGACAATATGGCTAACTCTGTTATTGCCCAATTGCTTTTCTTGGATGCCCAAGATAGTACAAAAGATATTTACCTTTATGTCAATACACCAGGTGGTTCTGTTTCAGCTGGTTTGGCAATCGTAGATACCATGAACTTTATCAAGGCAGATGTCCAAACCATTGTTATGGGAATGGCTGCATCTATGGGAACAGTCATCGCATCAAGTGGAGCAAAAGGCAAACGTTTCATGCTTCCAAATGCTGAATACATGATTCACCAACCAATGGGCGGTACAGGTGGTGGTACCCAACAAACTGATATGGCTATCGCTGCAGAACACTTGCTCAAAACTCGTAATACCTTGGAAAAAATCTTGGCTGAAAATTCAGGTCAGTCAATGGAAAAAGTCCATGCAGATGCAGAACGTGATAACTGGATGAGCGCCCAGGAAACACTTGAATATGGCTTTATTGATGAAATTATGGCCAACAATTCATTGAACTAATGATGATAGAAGGCAAACTCGACTGGGTTTGCTTTTTTTGGTATAATAGGGAGAGATTTCTTAGAAAGAGGATTTATCATGTTTGAAAAAGTCAATCGCTCTGGCTTGATTATCTATCTTTACTATAATCGTGATGCCAAAAAACTGCAGGATTATGGAGATATTACCTATCATTCCAAGAAACATCGTTACTTACAACTCTATGTTCCAACTCAAGAAGTGGAGCAATTGGTCGGACGCTTGAGCAAGGAAAAATTTATTAAAAAAGTTAGGGTTTGTCATATCCAAGAGTTGGAAACACCCTTTGTGGGCAATCTTTATCGATAGGAAAACGTTATCATCGAAAAAGTTCAAGGAAAACATTGACAATTTTCTGATAATTCGGTATATTCTTAACAGACTATTTAAGAAATAAGGAGACAAAAAGATGAAGAAAAAATTTGCCCTATCGTTTGTGGCGCTTGCAAGTGTAGCACTTCTTGCAGCCTGTGGAGAAGTGAAGTCTGGAGCAGTCAACACTGCTGGTAACTCAGTAGAGGAAAAGACAATTAAAATCGGGTTTAACTTTGAAGAATCAGGTTCTTTAGCTGCATACGGAACAGCTGAACAAAAAGGTGCCCAATTGGCTGTTGATGAAATCAATGCCGCAGGTGGTATCGATGGAAAACAAATCGAAGTAGTCGATAAAGATAATAAGTCTGAAACAGCTGAGGCTGCTTCAGTTACAACTAACCTTGTAACCCAATCTAAAGTATCAGCAGTCGTAGGACCTGCAACATCTGGTGCGACTGCAGCTGCGGTAGCGAACGCTACAAAAGCAGGTGTTCCCTTGATCTCACCAAGTGCGACTCAAGATGGATTGACTAAAGGTCAAGATTACCTCTTTATTGGAACTTTCCAAGATAGCTTCCAAGGAAAAATTATCTCAAACTATGTTTCTGAAAAATTAAATGCTAAGAAAGTTGTTCTTTACACTGACAATGCCAGTGACTATGCTAAAGGGATTGCCAAATCTTTCCGCGAGTCATACAAGGGTGAAATCGTTGCAGATGAAACTTTCGTAGCAGGTGACACAGACTTCCAAGCAGCCCTTACAAAAATGAAAGGGAAAGACTTTGATGCTATCGTTGTTCCTGGTTACTATAATGAGGCTGGTAAGATTGTAAACCAAGCGCGTGGTATGGGAATTGACAAACCAATCGTTGGTGGTGATGGATTCAACGGTGAGGAGTTTGTACAACAAGCAACTGCTGAAAAAGCATCAAACATCTACTTTATCTCAGGCTTCTCAACTACTGTAGAAGTTTCAGCTAAAGCTAAAGCCTTCCTTGACGCTTACCGTGCTAAGTACAATGAAGAGCCTTCAACATTTGCAGCCTTGGCTTATGATTCAGTTCACCTTGTAGCAAACGCAGCAAAAGGTGCTAAAAATTCAGGTGAAATCAAGGATAACCTTGCTAAAACAAAAGATTTTGAAGGTGTAACTGGTCAAACAAGCTTCGATGCAGACCACAACACAGTCAAAACTGCTTACATGATGACCATGAACAATGGTAAAGTTGAAGCAGCAGAAGTTGTAAAACCATAATAGAAAAATGTTGAAATAGGGAATGAGCCTTTGACTCACTCCCTGTTTCGATATTTAATACTCTTCGAAAATCTCTTCAAACTGCGTCAACGTCGCCTTGGATTATATATGTGACTGACTTCGTCAGTCTTATCTACAACCTCAAAGCAGTGCTTTGAGCAACCTGCGGCTAGTTTCCTAGTTTGCTCTTTGATTTTCATTGAGTATAAGAACCTATCAAAAAGTGAGGGAAACCCCTCGGAATTATAAATAGAAAGAGTGAATCTTATGCTCCAACAACTCGTAAATGGTTTGATTCTAGGTAGTGTTTACGCGCTGTTAGCCCTAGGATATACCATGGTTTACGGAATTATCAAGCTCATCAACTTCGCCCATGGTGATATTTATATGATGGGAGCCTTTATCGGTTATTTCTTGATCAATTCTTTCCAAATGAATTTCTTTGTAGCGCTTATTGTAGCTATGCTAGCGACAGCTATTCTTGGTGTCGTGATTGAGTTTCTTGCTTACCGACCTTTGCGCCACTCTACTCGTATTGCTGTTTTGATTACGGCTATTGGGGTTTCTTTCCTATTGGAGTATGGAATGGTCTATCTGGTTGGTGCCAATACCCGTGCCTTCCCTCAAGCGATTCAAACAGTTCGATATGATTTGGGACCAATTAGCTTAACAAATGTGCAGTTAATGATTTTGGCTATTTCCTTGATTTTGATGATTTTGTTACAAGTCATTGTCCAAAAGACTAAGATGGGGAAAGCCATGCGTGCAGTATCAGTAGATAGCGACGCGGCGCAATTGATGGGGATCAATGTAAACCGTACGATTAGCTTTACCTTCGCTTTGGGTTCTGCTCTTGCGGGTGCGGCTGGTGTTCTGATTGCTCTTTATTATAACTCTCTTGAGCCTTTGATGGGGGTTACTCCAGGTCTTAAATCTTTCGTTGCCGCAGTACTTGGTGGTATCGGAATTATTCCTGGTGCGGCTCTTGGTGGCTTTGTGATTGGTCTATTGGAAACCTTTGCGACTGCCTTTGGGATGTCAGATTTCCGTGATGCCATTGTTTATGGAATCTTGTTGTTGATCTTGATTGTCCGCCCAGCTGGTATCCTTGGTAAGAATGTGAAAGAGAAGGTGTAAACGATGAAGGAAAATTTAAAAGTTAATATTCTATGGTTACTCCTTTTGTTAGCTGGCTATAGCTTGATTAGTGTACTGGTTTCAGTCGGAGTACTTAATCTATTCTATGTACAGATTTTACAGCAAATTGGAATTAATATTATTTTGGCTGTTGGTCTCAACTTAATCGTTGGTTTTTCAGGACAATTTTCACTTGGTCATGCTGGTTTCATGGCGATTGGTGCCTATGCAGCAGCTATTATTGGTTCTAAATTACCAACCTACGGTGCCTTCTTTGGAGCTATGCTTGTAGGGGCTTTGCTTTCAGGAGCAGTTGCCTTACTTGTCGGCATTCCAACCTTGCGCTTGAAGGGGGACTATCTTGCGGTAGCAACTCTGGGTGTTTCTGAAATTATCCGTATCTTTATCATCAATGGTGGAAGCCTTACAAATGGTGCGGCAGGTATCTTAGGGATTCCTAACTTTACAACTTGGCAAATGGTTTACTTCTTTGTCGTGATTACAACCATTGCAACCTTGAACTTCTTGCGTAGCCCAATTGGTCGTTCAACCCTCTCTGTTCGTGAAGATGAAATCGCTGCTGAGTCAGTTGGGGTTAATACGACTAAAATTAAAATCATCGCTTTTGTCTTTGGTGCCATTACTGCAAGTATTGCTGGGTCACTTCAGGCAGGATTTATCGGGTCTGTTGTACCGAAAGATTACACCTTCATCAACTCAATCAACGTTTTGATTATTGTTGTATTTGGTGGACTCGGTTCCATTACAGGTGCGATTGTTTCGGCTATTGTTCTGGGAATTTTGAATATGCTTCTCCAAGATGTTGCTAGTGTGCGTATGATTATTTACGCTTTGGCCTTGGTATTGGTAATGATTTTCAGACCAGGTGGACTCCTTGGAACATGGGAACTGAGCCTATCACGTTTCTTTAAAAAATCTAAGAAGGAGGAACAAAACTAATGGCATTACTTGAAGTAAAACAGTTAACCAAACATTTTGGTGGTCTAACAGCTGTTGGAGATGTGACTCTTGAATTGAACGAAGGGGAACTGGTTGGATTAATCGGTCCAAACGGAGCTGGGAAAACCACCCTTTTCAACCTTTTGACCGGTGTTTATGAACCAAGCGAGGGAACAGTAACCCTAGATGGTCACCTTTTGAATGGGAAATCACCTTATAAGATTGCCTCTTTGGGACTTGGACGTACTTTCCAAAATATCCGTCTCTTTAAAGATTTAACAGTTTTAGACAATGTTTTGATTGCTTTTGGAAACCATCACAAACAACATGTTTTTACTAGTTTCTTACGCTTACCAGCTTTTTACAAGAGTGAAAAAGAATTAAAGGCTAAAGCTTTGGAATTGTTGAAAATCTTTGATTTAGATGGTGATGCAGAGACTCTTGCTAAAAATCTTTCCTACGGACAACAACGTCGTTTGGAAATTGTTCGTGCCCTTGCTACGGAACCTAAAATTCTCTTCTTAGATGAACCAGCAGCAGGTATGAACCCACAGGAAACAGCCGAATTGACTGAGTTAATTCGTCGTATCAAAGATGAATTTAAGATTACAATCATGTTGATTGAACACGATATGAATCTGGTCATGGAAGTAACAGAACGTATCTACGTACTTGAATATGGCCGTTTAATTGCTCAAGGAACTCCAGACGAAATTAAGACCAATAAACGCGTTATCGAAGCTTATCTAGGAGGTGAAGCCTAATGTCTATGTTAAAAGTTGAAAATCTTTCTGTGCATTACGGTATGATCCAAGCAGTCCGTGATGTAAGCTTTGAAGTTAATGAAGGAGAAGTTGTTTCCCTTATCGGTGCCAACGGTGCAGGTAAGACAACTATTCTTCGCACATTGTCAGGTTTGGTTCGACCAAGTTCAGGAAAGATTGAATTTTTAGGTCAAGAAATCCAAAAAATGCCAGCTCAGAAAATTGTGGCAGGTGGTCTTTCACAAGTTCCAGAAGGACGCCACGTCTTTCCTGGCTTGACTGTTATGGAAAATCTTGAAATGGGAGCTTTCTTAAAGAAAAATCGTGAAGAAAATCAAGCTAACTTGAAGAAGGTTTTCTCACGCTTTCCTCGTCTTGAAGAACGTAAGAACCAAGATGCAGCTACTCTTTCAGGAGGGGAACAACAAATGCTTGCCATGGGACGCGCTCTTATGTCAACACCAAAACTTCTTCTTTTAGATGAACCATCAATGGGACTTGCCCCAATCTTCATCCAAGAGATTTTTGATATCATTCAAGATATTCAGAAGCAAGGAACAACCGTCCTCTTGATTGAACAAAATGCCAATAAAGCACTTGCAATCTCTGACCGAGGATATGTACTGGAAACAGGGAAAATCGTCCTATCAGGAACAGGAAAAGAACTCGCCTCATCAGAAGAAGTCAGAAAAGCATATCTAGGTGGCTAAAACAATCCAGTGGATTGTTTTAGTCGGCAGATGAAGATTACGAAGTAATCATCATTATAGTCTGGGAGACTAGTTTAGGTTGCAGATAAAGATTGCGAAGCAATCATCAAATCCAGTGGATTGTTTTAGTCGGCAGATGGAGATTACGAAGTAATCATCAATATAGTCCGGGGGACCTTTTTAGTCGGTAGATTGAGATTGCAAACAAATCTGCATCTACATTGAAAGCTTAATTTCTAATAATTGAAAAAATCGAATGAAAAATTTCTTACCTTCATTCACAGAGCTCGATTTCAGAGCTCTTTTTGCTAGCTTATTCATACTTTTCTGAATTTCGAAAAAGAGATGTAAGCGTTTGATAGATTTACAAAAAGATTGTATAATAGGGATAAGAATAGAAAAGGAGAAGTCTCATGGCAGTTAAAGATTTTATGACCCGCAAGGTAGTTTATATTAGTCCAGATACAACAGTATCTCATGCAGCAGATTTGATGAGAGAGCAAGGTTTGCACCGTCTGCCTGTTATCGAAAATGATCAATTAGTTGGTTTGGTGACTGAGGGAACCATTGCACAAGCAAGTCCATCTAAAGCAACAAGTCTTTCTATCTATGAGATGAATTATCTTCTGAATAAGACAAAAGTAAAAGATGTCATGATTCGCGATGTTGTCACTGTCTCAGGCTATGCTAGTCTAGAAGATGCAACTTATCTGATGTTGAAAAATAAGATTAGTATTCTCCCTGTCGTAGATAACCATCAAGTATACGGAGTTATTACTGACCGTGACGTTTTCCAAGCCTTTCTTGAAATTGCAGGTTATGGCGAAGAAGGGATTCGTGTACGCTTTGTTACAGAAGATGAAGTTGGTGTTCTTGGAAAAATTGTTTCTTTGATTGTAGAAGAAAATTTGAATATCTCCCATACAGTCAATATTCCGCGTAAGGATGGTAAGGTGATTATCGAAGTGCAAATCGATGGATCAATTGATTTACCAGCCTTGAAAGAAAAATTTGAAGCAAATGGTATTCAAGTGGAAGAAATCGCTCGCACTTCAGCAAAAGTCTTGTAAGAAGGGAAGCCCAAAGGCTTCTTTTTTCATGAAAAGGGGATTAGAGAAAAAGATGGAAAGAAATGATAAAATATGCTATAATGAAATAATGTAAAAAAGGAGTATTTATGGACATTTCAGTAATTCGTCAGAAAATTGACGCAAATCGTGAAAAATTAGCTTCTTTCAGGGGGTCTCTTTGACCTCGAAGGGCTAGAGGAAGAGATTGCCATCTTGGAAAACAAGATGACAGAACCTGATTTTTGGAACGATAATATTGCAGCCCAAAAAACGTCGCAAGAATTAAATGAATTAAAAAACACTTACAATACCTTCCATAAGATGGAAGAGTTGCAGGATGAAGTCGAAATTTTATTGGATTTTTTGGCTGAAGACGAGTCAGTGCATGATGAACTGGTAGCGCAGTTAGCCGAACTTGATAAGATAATGACCAGCTACGAGATGACTCTACTCTTGTCAGAACCTTATGACCACAACAATGCCATCTTGGAAATCCATCCAGGTTCTGGTGGTACTGAGGCGCAGGACTGGGGTGATATGTTGCTTCGTATGTATACTCGTTATGGTAATGCTAAAGGCTTTAAAGTGGAAGTGTTGGATTACCAAGCAGGTGATGAGGCTGGTATTAAGTCGGTAACTTTATCATTTGAAGGGCCTAATGCCTATGGTCTCCTCAAGTCAGAAATGGGTGTTCACCGCTTAGTGCGAATCTCACCATTTGACTCTGCCAAACGTCGCCATACCTCTTTCACATCTGTAGAAGTGATGCCAGAATTGGATGATACTATTGAAGTGGAAATCCGTGAAGATGATATCAAGATGGATACCTTCCGTTCAGGTGGTGCCGGTGGACAAAACGTCAATAAGGTTTCAACAGGTGTACGTTTAACCCACATTCCAACTGGAATTGTTGTCCAATCAACAGTGGATCGTACCCAGTATGGAAATAGAGATCGTGCCATGAAGATGTTGCAGGCTAAGCTCTATCAAATGGAGCAAGAGAAGAAGGCTGCAGAGGTAGATTCTCTCAAAGGTGAGAAAAAGGAGATCACTTGGGGAAGCCAAATCCGTTCTTATGTCTTCACGCCTTATACTATGGTAAAAGATCACCGAACTAGCTTTGAGGTTGCTCAGGTAGATAAGGTTATGGATGGGGACTTAGATGGTTTTATCGATGCTTATCTCAAGTGGCGAATTAGCTAAGATAGAAAGGAACTCACATGTCAATTATTGAAATGAGAGATGTCGTTAAAAAATACGACAACGGAACGACTGCTCTACGCGGTGTTTCGGTTAGCGTTCAACCGGGGGAATTTGCTTACATCGTAGGACCTTCAGGAGCAGGGAAGTCAACTTTTATTCGTTCTCTGTATCGTGAAGTAAAAATCGATAAAGGAAGCCTATCAGTTGCTGGTTTTAATCTGGTTAAGATCAAAAAGAAAGATATCCCGCTTCTACGTCGTAGTGTTGGGGTTGTCTTCCAGGATTATAAATTGTTACCAAAGAAAACTGTCTATGAAAATATTGCTTACGCTATGGAAGTAATCGGGGAAAATCGCCGTAATATCAAAAGACGAGTGATGGAAGTTTTGGACTTGGTTGGATTGAAGCATAAGGTTCGTTCTTTCCCAAATGAACTCTCAGGTGGGGAGCAACAGCGGATTGCGATTGCGCGTGCAATTGTAAATAATCCCAAAGTATTGATAGCTGATGAGCCAACAGGAAATCTGGATCCGGATAATTCATGGGAAATTATGAATCTTTTGGAACGGATTAACCTACAAGGAACAACTATTTTGATGGCGACTCATAATAGCCAGATTGTAAATACCTTGCGCCACCGTGTCATTGCCATTGAAAATGGCCGTGTCGTTCGTGACGAATCAAAAGGAGAGTATGGATACGATGATTAGTAGATTTTTTCGCCATTTATTTGAAGCCTTAAAAAGTTTGAAACGAAATGGTTGGATGACAGTAGCTGCTGTCAGTTCAGTCATGATTACTTTGACCTTGGTGGCAATATTTGCATCTGTTATTTTCAATACAGCGAAACTAGCTACAGATATTGAAAATAATGTCCGTGTAGTAGTTTATATCCGAAAGGATGTGGAAGATAATAGTCAGACAATTGAAAAAGAAGGTCAAACTGTTACAAATAATGACTACCACAAGGTATATGATTCTTTGAAGAACATGTCTACGGTTAAAAGTGTTACCTTTTCAAGTAAAGAAGAACAATATGAAAAATTAACCGAGATAATGGGAGATAACTGGAAAATCTTTGAAGGAGATGCCAATCCTCTCTATGATGCCTATATTGTAGAGACAAACACTCCAAATGATGTAAAAACTATAGCCGAAGATGCTAAAAAAATTGAAGGTGTCTCTGAGGTTCAAGATGGCGGTGCCAATACAGAAAGACTCTTCAAGTTAGCTTCATTTATCCGTGTTTGGGGACTAGGGATTGCTGCTTTGTTAATTTTTATCGCAGTTTTCTTGATTTCAAATACCATTCGTATTACCATTATTTCCCGCAGTCGCGAAATTCAAATCATGCGCTTGGTCGGAGCTAAAAACAGTTATATCCGTGGACCGTTCTTGTTAGAAGGAGCCTTTATCGGTTTATTGGGAGCTATCGCACCATCTGTTTTGGTCTTTATTGTTTATCAAATTGTTTACCAATCTGTCAACAAATCGTTGGTAGGGCAAAATCTATCCATGATTAGTCCAGATTTATTTAGTCCGTTGATGATTGCCCTACTATTTGTGATTGGGGTTTTCATTGGTTCATTGGGATCAGGAATATCCATGCGCCGATTCTTGAAGGTTTAGGTAAAATAGCTGCTTTTATGAGGAGATTGTAAAATCTCCTTTTTTGCTACAAGAGTTTTTGAAAAGAGATGCGCAGAAGAAAAGAGCTTCCAAAGAAGTCCCCCAGAGAAGACTTCTTGATGGCTAATTTGAACTTGAAATTTGGCGCACTAGAAATTTTTTAGAAAAAAGTGTAATTTTTTTATAAAAGCCTTTACAAAAAAAATTAAAGTGGTATAATTAAATCATAGAAAGTGCAAACGTTTTCGTAAAACGTTTGCCTAAATAAAAATAAAGGAGATTTGAATGATGAAAGATACATTCAAAAATGTCTTGTCTTTCGAATTTTGGCAAAAATTCGGTAAGGCTTTGATGGTAGTTATCGCGGTTATGCCGGCTGCTGGTTTGATGATTTCAATCGGTAAGTCTATCGTGATGATTAACCCAACCTTTGCACCACTTGTCATCACAGGTGGAATTCTTGAGCAAATCGGTTGGGGGGTTATCGGTAACCTTCACATTTTGTTTGCCCTAGCCATTGGAGGAAGCTGGGCTAAAGAACGTGCTGGTGGTGCTTTCGCCGCTGGTCTTGCTTTCATCTTGATTAACCGTATCACTGGTACAATCTTTGGTGTATCAGGCGATATGTTGAAAAATCCAGATGCTATGGTAACTACTTTCTTTGGTGGTTCAATCAAAGTTGCTGATTACTTTATCAGTGTTCTTGAAGCTCCAGCCTTGAACATGGGGGTATTCGTAGGGATTATCTCAGGTTTTGTAGGAGCAACTGCTTACAACAAATACTACAACTTCCGTAAACTTCCTGATGCACTTTCATTCTTCAACGGGAAACGTTTCGTACCATTTGTAGTTATTCTTCGTTCAGCAATCGCTGCAATTCTACTTGCTGCTTTCTGGCCAGTAGTTCAAACAGGTATCAATAACTTCGGTATCTGGATTGCCAACTCACAAGAAACTGCTCCAATTCTTGCACCATTCTTGTATGGTACTTTGGAACGTTTGCTCTTGCCATTTGGTCTTCACCACATGTTGACTATCCCAATGAACTACACAGCTCTTGGTGGTACTTATGACATTTTAACTGGTGCAGCTAAAGGTACTCAAGTATTCGGTCAAGACCCACTATGGCTTGCATGGGTAACAGACCTTGTAAACCTTAAAGGTACTGATGCTAGTCAATATCAACACTTGTTAGATACAGTACATCCAGCTCGTTTCAAAGTTGGACAAATGATCGGTTCATTCGGTATCTTGATGGGTGTGATTGTTGCTATCTACCGTAATGTTGATGCTGACAAGAAACATAAATACAAAGGTATGATGATTGCAACAGCTCTTGCAACATTCTTGACAGGGGTTACTGAACCAATCGAATACATGTTCATGTTCATCGCAACACCTATGTATCTTGTTTACTCACTTGTTCAAGGTGCTGCCTTCGCTATGGCTGACGTCGTAAACCTACGTATGCACTCATTCGGTTCAATCGAGTTCTTGACTCGTACACCTATTGCAATCAGTGCTGGTATTGGTATGGATATCGTTAACTTCGTTTGGGTAACTGTTCTCTTTGCTGTAATCATGTACTTTATCGCAAACTTCATGATTCAAAAATTCAACTACGCAACTCCAGGGCGCAACGGAAACTACGAAACTGCTGAAGGTTCAGAAGAAACCAGCAGCGAAGTGAAAGTTGCAGCAGGCTCTCAAGCTGTAAACATTATCAACCTTCTTGGTGGACGTGTAAACATCGTTGATGTTGATGCATGTATGACTCGTCTTCGTGTAACTGTTAAAGATGCAGATAAAGTAGGAAATGCAGAGCAATGGAAAGCAGAAGGAGCTATGGGTCTTGTGATGAAAGGACAAGGGGTTCAAGCTATCTACGGTCCAAAAGCTGACATTTTGAAATCTGATATCCAAGATATCCTTGATTCAGGTGAAATCATTCCTGAAACTCTTCCAAGCCAAATGACTGAAGCACAACAAAACACTGTTCACTTCAAAGATCTTACTGAGGAAGTTTACTCAGTAGCAGACGGTCAAGTTGTTGCTTTGGAACAAGTAAAGGATCCAGTATTTGCTCAAAAAATGATGGGTGATGGATTTGCAGTAGAACCTGCAAATGGAAACATTGTATCTCCAGTTTCAGGTACTGTGTCAAGCATCTTCCCAACAAAACATGCTTTTGGTATTGTGACGGAAGCAGGTCTTGAAGTATTGGTTCACATTGGTTTGGACACAGTAAGTCTTGAAGGTAAACCATTTACAGTTCATGTTGCTGAAGGACAAAAAGTTGCAGCAGGAGATCTCCTTGTCACAGCTGACTTGGATGCTATCCGTGCAGCAGGACGTGAAACTTCAACAGTAGTTGTCTTCACAAATGGTGATGCAATTAAATCAGTTAAATTAGAAAAAACAGGTTCTCTTGCAGCTAAAACAGCAGTTGCTAAAGTAGAATTGTAATATACTTGAGGTTGGAAGCTGTATTCCAACCTCTTATTTTGGGAGAAAAGAATGAAATTTTTAACACTCAATACTCACAGTTGGATGGAGAAAGAAGCAGAGGAAAAATTCCAGATTTTGCTTGAAGATATTCTTGAAAAGGACTATGATTTGATTTGTTTCCAAGAAATCAATCAGGAGATGACCTCGTCAGAGGTGGAGGTTAATGACCTTTATCAAGCTTTGCCAGCAGCTGAGCCTATTCACCAAGACCATTATGTTAGACTCTTGGTTGAAAAGTTGTTAGAGCAAGGGAAAAATTACTACTGGACCTGGGCTTATAACCATATCGGCTATGACCGCTACCACGAAGGTGTGGCTATCTTGTCTAAAACACCTATTGAAGCCAGAGAAATTTTGGTTTCAGATGTGGATGATCCAACAGACTATCATACTCGCCGTGTTGCCCTAGCTGAAACTGTAGTCGATGGCAAGGAGCTAGCAGTTGCCAGTGTTCATCTCTCTTGGTGGGATAAAGGTTTCCAAGAAGAATGGGCACGATTTGAGGCTGTCTTGAAAAAATTGAACAAGCCACTTTTACTAGCTGGAGATTTTAACAACCCAGCAGGTCAGGAAGGTTACCAAGCTATTTTAGCTAGTCCATTAGGCTTACAAGACGCATTTGAAGTTGCTCAAGAGAAAAGTGGTAGCTATACTGTTCCGCCTGAAATTGATGGCTGGAAAGGGAACACTGAACCCCTTCGAATCGATTATGTCTTTACTACCAAAGAGTTAGCGGTGGAAAATTTACATGTCGTATTTGATGGTAACAAGAGTCCACAAGTGAGTGATCACTATGGCTTGAATGCTATATTAAACTGGAAATAATAACTGAAAAGAGGTTGGAACTATAAAATTCCAGCCTTTTCTTACTAGAGAAGCTACTGGAAATAGCCTAAATAAGTGAGACTACTGTAATGGAATAAAATATGGTATAATTGATAAGATAGATAGAATCGAGGATGTTATGTCATTTACGAAATTTCAATTTAAAAACTATATTAGAGAAGCCTTGAAGGAGTTAAAATTTACAACTCCAACAGAGGTGCAAGACAAGTTGATTCCTATTGTTTTGGCAGGTCGTGACCTAGTAGGAGAATCAAAAACAGGTTCAGGTAAGACTCATACTTTCTTGTTACCGATTTTCCAGCAATTAGATGAAGCTAGCGATAGTGTACAAGCAGTGATTACTGCACCGAGTCGTGAGTTGGCTACTCAAATTTACCAAGTAGCGCGTCAGATTTCAGCTCACTCAGATGTCGAAGTTCGTGTGGTTAATTATGTGGGTGGTACGGATAAGGCTCGCCAGATTGAGAAATTGGAAAGCAATCAGCCTCATATTGTTATTGGAACACCAGGCCGTATCTACGACTTGGTTAAATCTGGTGATTTAGCTATTCATAAAGCCAAGACATTTGTTGTTGATGAAGCAGATATGACCTTGGATATGGGATTCTTGGAAACTGTTGATAAGATTGCTGGCAGTCTTCCAAAAGACTTGCAATTCATGGTCTTCTCAGCGACTATCCCACAAAAACTGCAACCATTCTTGAAAAAATACTTATCAAATCCTGTTATGGAGAAAATTAAGACCAAAACGGTTATTTCTGACACCATTGATAATTGGTTGATTTCGACCAAGGGACATGATAAGAATGCTCAAATTTACCAGTTGACTCAGTTGATGCAGCCGTATTTGGCAATGATTTTTGTTAACACTAAAACGCGTGCTGATGAATTGCATTCATATCTGACTGCTCAAGGCTTGAAGGTTGCAAAAATCCATGGAGATATTGCCCCTCGTGAACGCAAGCGAATCATGAATCAGGTGCAAAATCTGGATTTTGAGTATATTGTCGCAACAGATTTAGCAGCGCGTGGGATTGACATTGAAGGTGTCAGCCATGTCATCAATGATGCCATTCCGCAAGACTTATCTTTTTTTGTTCATCGTGTTGGTCGTACTGGACGAAATGGCCTACCAGGTACAGCTATTACCCTTTATCAGCCAAGTGATGACTCGGATATCCGTGAGTTGGAGAAATTGGGAATCAAGTTTAGTCCTAAGATGGTCAAAGACGGGGAATTTCAAGATACCTATGACCGTGATCGTCGTGCCAACCGTGAGAAAAAACAAGATAAACTTGATATCGAAATGATTGGTTTGGTTAAAAAGAAAAAGAAAAAAGTCAAACCGGGTTATAAGAAGAAAATTCAATGGGCGGTTGATGAAAAGCGCCGTAAAACCAAGCGTGCTGAAAATCGCGCTCGCGGTCGTGCAGAGCGTAAAGCTAAACGCCAAACATTTTAATAGAAATTGTTGGAGTATTGAGCTCCAACTTTTTTATTTATGAGAACGAACTATCTAAACCGAAACACTACATTAAAGACTGCAAATTGCGATTAAAAATGGTATAATGATAAAGTTATATAGTCCCGATAAGATGGTAGGTATTTATTACGAAGAGTTTTCCTATCAGTACTTTGTAACTCTATAACAATATTTTTTAAGGGGGGACATTTTTATGTCAGAACGTAAATTATTCACGTCTGAATCTGTATCTGAGGGGCATCCGGATAAGATTGCAGACCAAATTTCAGATGCGATTTTGGATGCTATTTTAGCAAAGGATCCAGAGGCGCACGTTGCTGCTGAAACAGCTGTATATACTGGTTCTGTCCACGTTTTTGGTGAAATTTCTACAAATGCCTATGTGGATATTAACCGTGTGGTTCGTGATACCATTGCAGAGATTGGTTATACCAATACAGAATATGGATTTTCTGCTGAGACGGTGGGAGTACACCCATCTTTGGTGGAACAATCTCCTGACATCGCTCAAGGTGTTAACGAAGCCTTGGAGGTTCGTGGAAATGCTGATCAAGATCCACTGGACTTGATTGGAGCAGGTGACCAAGGGCTCATGTTTGGATTTGCAGTAGATGAAACAGAAGAGCTCATGCCATTGCCAATTGCACTCAGTCATAAATTGGTTCGTCGTCTGGCAGAACTTCGTAAGTCTGGAGAAATTAGCTATCTCCGTCCAGATGCAAAATCACAAGTTACAGTTGAGTACGATGAAAATGACCGTCCGGTACGTGTAGATACAGTCGTTATTTCTACTCAGCATGATCCAGAGGCCACTAATGAACAAATCCATCAAGATGTGATTAACAAGGTCATCAAAGAAGTTATTCCATCTTCTTATCTTGATGATAAGACAAAATTCTTTATCAATCCGACAGGTCGTTTTGTAATCGGTGGTCCTCAAGGGGACTCAGGTTTGACTGGTCGTAAGATTATTGTAGATACTTATGGTGGCTACTCTCGTCATGGTGGTGGTGCCTTCTCTGGTAAAGATGCGACTAAGGTGGATCGTTCAGCCTCTTATGCGGCTCGCTATATTGCCAAGAATATCGTTGCAGCAGGCCTTGCTAAGAAGGCAGAAGTGCAGTTGGCCTATGCTATCGGTGTTGCGCAACCTGTTTCTGTTCGTATCGATACTTTCGGTACAGGAACAGTAGCTGAAAGTCAACTTGAAAAAGCGGCTCGTCAAATCTTTGACCTTCGCCCTGCAGGGATTATCCAAATGCTGGACCTCAAGCGTCCAATTTACCGTCAAACATCGGCTTACGGTCACATGGGACGTACAGATATTGATCTTCCATGGGAACGTTTGGATAAGGTAGATGCTTTGAAAGAAGCAGTAAAATAAGATTTTAAGAGGGGAACGTCCTCTCTTTTTTATAGTTTTTAACTATACTGGGATACTGTTCTGAAAATCCATTTTGCGAAAGTAGAGATTTACATGTATAGTAGATTGAAACTAGAATAGTACACCTCAACTTCTAAAACATTGTTAGCAATCAATTTGACTGTCCTGATCGATTTCTCCTGTTCTTGTTTCATTTTACTATATTTCTTTAAAAATGATAAAGGTTGAGATTTCTCCTCGTAATAGATAATCATGGGGATATTTCAATCCAAAGTTTTATTCGTTATCACTTGACTATTGCAAGGTTTTCTAGAGCAACAGAGTCATGGAATGGACTCATGGTTGAGATTTCTCCTTGTTGCTTGGACTTCATTCAAAAGTCTGTTACCCAAGCCTTGTTCAAACTTCCAATACACTAGCTGTTTTCATAGCATGACTTCTGTACTAGACTTTCTTTTCCGAATAAATAGATAGAACCACAGAATCTAGTAAACCTAGAATTAAAATTATGGTATAATATTAGCAATAAAAGAAATCTGGAGGATTAGAATCATGGTATCAACGAAAACACAAATTGCTGGTTTTGAGTTTGACAATTGCTTGATGAATGCAGCAGGTGTGGCTTGTATGACGATAGAGGAGTTAGAAGAGGTCAAAAACTCAGCGGCAGGAACCTTTGTTACTAAGACAGCGACCTTGGACTTCCGTCAGGGGAATCCTGAGCCACGCTACCAAGATGTTCCACTTGGTTCCATCAACTCTATGGGCTTGCCAAATAATGGCTTAGACTATTATTTGGATTATCTTTTAGATTTGCAGGAAAAAGAGTCGAACCGAACTTTCTTCTTATCTCTGGTCGGCATGTCTCCAGAGGAAACCCATACTATTTTGAAAAAAGTTCAAGAGAGTGATTTTCGTGGTCTGACTGAGCTAAATCTTTCCTGTCCAAATGTTCCAGGTAAACCTCAGATTGCCTATGATTTTGAGACAACAGACCGGATTTTGGCAGAAGTGTTTACTTACTTCACCAAACCTCTTGGAATTAAATTGCCACCTTATTTTGATATTGTTCACTTTGATCAAGCGGCAGCTATTTTCAACAAATATCCGCTCAAGTTTGTCAACTGCGTTAACTCTATCGGAAACGGCCTCTATATAGAAGACGAATCTGTCGTTATTCGGCCTAAGAATGGTTTTGGTGGAATTGGTGGAGAATACATCAAACCGACTGCTCTAGCCAATGTTCACGCCTTTTATCAACGTTTAAATCCTCAAATCCAAATTATCGGAACAGGTGGCGTTCTGACTGGTCGAGATGCCTTTGAACACATCCTCTGTGGAGCAAGTATGGTGCAGGTGGGAACGACCCTTCACAAAGAAGGCGTCAGTGCTTTTGACCGCATTACCAATGAACTGAAAGCAATCATGGTGGAAAAAGGCTACGAGAGCTTAGAAGATTTCCGTGGGAAATTGCGCTATATTGACTAAATTAAATCGAAAAATCTGAAGAAAGGAGAGACGATGCTAGCCATTGAAGAAAGTCAGAAGTTGACTTTATCAAATTTACCGAGCCTGAGCCTATTTACAGGGACAGATCAGGGTCAGTTTGAAGTGATGAAGAGTCAAGTGTTGAAACAGATTGGGTATGATTCTGCTGACCTCAACTTTGCCTACTTTGATATGAAAGAAGTAGTTTACAAGGATGTGGAACTGGAGTTGGTCAGCCTTCCTTTCTTTGCGGATGAGAAAATCGTGATATTAGATTATTTTATGGATATCACGACTGCTAAGAAACGCTTTTTGACAGATGATGAGCTTAAGTCATTTGAGGAATACCTTGACAATCCTTCTCCAACAACCAAGTTGATAATCTTTGCAGAAGGAAAGCTGGATAGCAAAAGACGGTTAGTCAAATTACTTAAGCGTGATGCCAAGGCCTTCGATGCAGTAGAAGTAAAAGAACAAGAATTGCGCCAGTATTTCCAAAAGTGGAGTCAGAAACAAGGTCTGCAGTTTACCAATCATTCTTTTGAAAATCTCCTCATCAAGTCGGGGTTTCAATTTAGCGAAATCCAGAAAAATCTTCTCTTTTTACAGTCCTATAAGGCGGATTCTGTTATCGAGGAAGAGGATATTGTTAACGCAATTCCCAAGACCTTGCAGGACAATATTTTTGATTTAACTCAGTTTATTCTGACTAAAAAGATGGATCAGGCGCGCGATTTGGTGAGAGACTTGACCTTGCAAGGGGAAGATGAAATCAAACTAATTGCAGTCATGCTGGGACAATTTCGGACTTTTACTCAGGTGAAGATTTTGGCGGAGTCTGGCCAAACAGAATCGCAGATTGCAAGTAGTTTAGGTAGTTATCTGGGACGTAACCCAAATCCTTATCAAATCAAGTTTGCATTAAGAGATTCGAGAGGACTTTCTTTGAGCTTTCTGAAGCAAGCTATTTCCTATTTGATTGAGACAGACTATCAGATTAAGACAGGTCTTTATGAAAAAGGTTTCCTTTTTGAAAAGGCACTCTTACAGATTGCTAGTCAGGTCAATTGACATTTGTTGAAACTACAACCCGCGTCAGGATTATCTTGTCGTGGGTTTCTTGCTGATTTGCTTATCTATAAGCAAAAAACTTGAAAAAAGTGAATGTTTGCGTTATCATTTTCATATAGAAAGAAAAAGAGGTATTACAGATGGCTATTATCTTACCAGAACTTCCATATGCATACGACGCTTTGGAACCATACATCGATGCGGAAACAATGCATTTGCACCATGACAAACACCATCAAACTTATGTCAACAATGCCAATGCAGCTTTAGAAAAACACCCTGAAATCGGTGAAGACCTTGAAGCCTTGCTTGCTGATGTAGAATCTATCCCAGCTGATATCCGTCAAGCACTTATCAACAATGGTGGCGGACACTTGAACCACGCTCTTTTCTGGGAATTGATGACTCCCGAGAAAACAGCTCCTTCAGCAGAACTGGCAGCAGCAATCGATGCAACATTTGGTTCATTTGAAGAATTCCAAGCAGCCTTCACTGCAGCAGCAACAACTCGTTTTGGTTCAGGTTGGGCATGGTTGGTTGTCAACAAAGAAGGGAAACTTGAAGTGACTTCAACAGCAAACCAAGACACACCAATCTCAGAAGGTAAAAAACCAATCTTGGGCTTGGACGTTTGGGAACATGCTTACTACGTGAAATACCGCAACGTGCGTCCTGACTACATCAAAGCTTTCTTTTCAGTAATCAACTGGAATAAAGTAGATGAATTGTACGCAGCTGCTAAATAATGATAGTTGGAGGGAAGAATTGTTCTTCTCTTTTTTAGGTTATAAGATTCTGGTCTGACAAAATCGTTAGACTTTTTTCATTTTTTATGAGAAACGTGCTAACTGCTAGAAATTATGGTAGAATAAAGTATTAAGTAATCGTGGAAAAAGGATATCTATGCGAAAAGAAATTGCACCTGAATTATACAACTATAACAAGTTTCCTGGTCCGGAGTTCCATTTACACGGGGACAAGGTCGAAACGGAAGGGATAGCTTTTTCCTTGGTTGAAAATATCAAGGATGCCTTTGATGTGACGACTTTTAATCAGCGTTTTTCAGAAGTCTTAACCAAGTTTGATTATATCGTGGGGGACTGGAGCAACGAACAGCTTCGCCTACGAGGTTTTTACAAGGATGACCGAACAGAAGAAAAACTTGAAAAAATCAGTCGTTTACAAGACTACCTTTTAGAGTATTGTAGTTATGGTTGTGCCTATTTTGTCTTAGAAAATGAAGCCCCTAAGCGAGCATCATTTGACAAGAAAATGCGTAAGACGGAAGAAGAAACACCTTCTAGAAAAGGAAAGAAACCGACTCAAACTAAACGAAAGTCGAATGCAGATAAGAAAAATAGACGTCGTCAGAAAGACCAGCATTCTCAGAAAGAGGACAAGGAACAACGTCATTTTGTCATTCGTCAGAAGTGAGTAGAGAATAAGGAGAAGAAATGAAACCCTCAATTCATAGTTTGGTACATCAAACCATGCAGGAATGGGTATTGGAGCAGGGAGAAAAGAAATTCCGTGCAGATCAAATCTGGGAATGGCTCTACCGTAAACGTGTGCAGTCATTTGAAGAAATGACCAACCTTTCCAAGGATTTGATTGCTAAGCTCAATGACCAGTTTGTGGTCAATCCCTTGAAACAACGTATTGTGCAAGAGTCTGCTGATGGTACAGTCAAATATCTCTTTGAATTGCCTGACGGTATGTTAATTGAGACTGTACTCATGCGTCAACACTATGGTTTATCTGTCTGTGTGACCACTCAGGTCGGCTGTAATATCGGTTGTACCTTCTGTGCCTCTGGTTTGATTAAGAAGCAGCGTGACCTCAATAACGGTGAAATCGTAGCGCAAATCATGCTGGTTCAGAAATACTTTGCTGATGAAGGGGTTCAGGTCAATCTTGCCGTGTCTCTTCACGCACCCAACAATGAACTTCGTTCAAGTATCATGAAGATTAACCGTGCCTTTCCGATTGAAAAACTCTTTGCTGCTATTGAATACTACATTGAAACAACAAACCGTCGTGTAACCTTTGAATATATCATGCTTAATGAAGTCAACGACGGTGTAGAACAAGCCTTGGAATTGGCTGAATTGCTCAAGAACATCAAGAAATTGTCTTATGTAAACTTGATTCCTTATAACCCAGTTAGTGAGCATGACCAATATAGCCGTAGTCCCAAAGAGCGCGTGTTGGCTTTCTATGATACGCTTAAGAAAAAAGGGGTCAACTGTGTGGTTCGTCAAGAGCATGGTACAGATATTGACGCAGCTTGTGGACAATTGCGCTCTAACACAATGAAACGTGACCGCCAGAAGGCAGTCGCAGCGGTAAATCCTTAATGATGAAGAAGACTTATAATCATATTTTGGTCTGGGGAGTCATTTTCTATAGCATTTGCATTGTCTGTTTTTGCTTTACTCCTCAAGAACAATCTACCGTGGGAGTGGGAACTCCAGGTATTCAGCATCTTGGACGCCTGGTTTTTCTTTTGACTCCTTTCAATTCTCTCTGGAAACTGGGCGAAGTGAGTGACATTGGACAATTATGTTGGATTTTTTTACAAAATGTCCTCAATGTCTTCTTGTTTTTTCCTCTGATTTTCCAACTCCTTTATCTATTTCCAAATTTGCGGAAAACAAAAAAGGTCCTTCTTTTTAGTTTTCTTGTGAGTCTTGGAATCGAGTGTACGCAATTAATCTTGGACTTTTTCTTTGATTTCAATCGCGTCTTTGAGATTGATGATTTGTGGACCAATACTTTGGGTGGCTATCTGGCTTGGCTCCTTTATAAACGATTACATAAAAACAAGATAAGGAATTAAAATGAGTATTTTAGAAGTTAAAAATCTGAGTCACGGTTTTGGTGACCGTGCAATTTTTGAAGATGTGTCCTTCCGTCTCCTCAAGGGAGAACATATCGGCCTGGTCGGTGCCAATGGTGAAGGAAAATCAACCTTTATGAGTATCGTGACTGGTAAAATGCTGCCAGATGAAGGAAAGGTTGAGTGGTCCAAATATGTGACGGCTGGTTACTTGGATCAGCACTCTGTCCTTGCTGAAAGACAGTCGGTGCGTGATGTTCTCCGTACGGCTTTTGATGAGCTTTTCAAAGCTGAAGCTCGTATCAATGACCTCTATATGAAAATGGCTGAAGACGGCGCGGATGTTGATGCTCTCATGGAAGAAGTAGGAGAACTTCAAGACCGTCTGGAGAGTCGTGATTTCTATACCTTGGATGCTAAGATTGACGAAGTAGCGCGTGCTCTTGGTGTTATGGACTTTGGCATGGATACGGATGTAACTTCTTTGTCAGGTGGGCAAAGAACCAAGGTGCTTTTGGCAAAACTTCTCCTTGAAAAGCCTGATATCTTGCTGTTGGACGAGCCGACCAACTACTTGGATGCTGAGCATATTGATTGGCTCAAGCGCTATCTCCAAAACTATGAGAATGCCTTTGTTCTCATTTCGCACGATATTCCATTCCTCAATGACGTTATTAATATTGTCTATCATGTGGAAAATCAACAGCTGACGCGTTACTCTGGTGACTACTACCAGTTCCAAGAAGTTTATGCTATGAAGAAATCTCAGCTAGAGGCAGCCTACGAACGCCAGCAGAAAGAGATTGCAGACCTCAAGGACTTTGTGGCTCGTAATAAAGCCCGTGTTGCAACTCGTAATATGGCTATGTCTCGTCAAAAGAAATTGGATAAGATGGATATTATCGAACTCCAAAGTGAGAAACCAAAACCATCCTTTGATTTCAAACCAGCTCGTACACCAGGGCGCTTTATCTTCCAAGCCAAGAACTTGCAAATTGGTTACGACCGTCCTCTTACTAAGCCTTTAAATCTTACCTTCGAACGCAATCAAAAGGTTGCGATTATTGGTGCTAATGGTATTGGAAAAACAACTCTCTTGAAGAGTCTCTTGGGCATTATCTCGCCAATCGCTGGGGAAGTGGAGCGTGGAGATTATTTAGAACTTGGTTATTTTGAGCAGGAAGTAGAAGGTGGTAATCGCCAAACTCCTCTTGAAGCTGTCTGGAATGCCTTTCCTGCCCTTAATCAAGCAGAAGTCCGTGCAGCCCTTGCCCGTTGTGGTTTGACAACCAAACATATTGAAAGCCAGATTCAAGTATTATCAGGGGGAGAGCAAGCCAAGGTTCGTTTCTGTCTCTTGATGAATCGTGAAAACAACGTTTTAGTGCTGGACGAGCCGACCAACCATTTGGATGTGGATGCAAAGGATGAGCTCAAACGCGCTCTCAAAGAATACAGGGGATCTATCCTTATGGTCTGCCACGAGCCAGACTTTTATGAAGGTTGGATAGACCAAATATGGGATTTTAATAATTTAACTTAAGAATGAGAGTAAAAGAAATACGGCTCTTTGTCAACTGTAGTGGGTTGAAGTCAGCTAAGCTCGAGAAAGGACAAATTTTGTCCTTTCTTTTTTGATATTCAGAGCGA
>ERZ1023203.7-NODE-7-length-237709-cov-12.913858_pt1 | contig 237709 bp, 198 predicted proteins | sample MGYA00380444_ERZ1023203 | MGnify/ENA primary metagenome ERZ1023203 (study PRJEB33173, sample SAMEA4830386) | metagenome | study: EMG produced TPA metagenomics assembly of the PRJEB25223 data set... | reverse complement strand
GTTGATACTGATAAGGAATATGGTAACCATTTTTTCGTATTTCATCAACTGTTATTGATTTTTTAATATCCTTTTGATGTCTATCCCAAAAGAATTCAAATTTAGAATAAGGTAATAGATATACTTCATCAAGCGATTTAAATCTTATCATTAAAAAAACAATACCGTGTTGTTGGTATGTGTTTCTCATATGATCCACTTGATGATCATGAATATTATTCAAAGGAAATGATGTTTTGTTCTTCGTTTCCTTTGCTTCAAAATCAATATAATAGCCATTATAAACACCATTATAATCAGTTGTTGAAGGCGTACGAAAATAAGCTTCATTTATCACAGCTTTACTCCTTTTTGGATAATGAACATTCACTATCTGTACAGGCGTAGGTTTCTTGTGAATGACTGCGATGCCACGCTTTAAATAAAAAGCATTAGAATGCTCAATATCTTTTTCAAGTGACATACCTCGTCCGCCATACTCAATATTACTTGAGTTTGACGTCGATTTGCGTCCGTCCAAAGACTTATTTTCTTTGTATGGTTGACCATTAGGATAATTCATATATTTCACCACACAAGCTTGGTAGTAAACTGCAATTATTATACACAACAATTTACGATTTACCAAACTTTTATAAAATTAATGTATATTTAACTAACCAAAAATACATCAAACCTTATTTTAACGTGCTTTCATCAAATAAACAATAAAAACAATCACATTTATCTCCATGTATATCGACAATCTTTCTATCATTTTAATAGCATGTCATTAATGCTCTAATGTAAAAATCATAAATTAATATCAACTTTGATAATATTTTCTGGCTTTTGTCCATTATTAAACACTTTGATATGACGCTTTAAGAACATTATGATAAATTAATCATGTAGGAGGCAACTAGATGCTAGATACTATTCGACAGTTAATAGAGGAAGTCAATCATATGAATGACATTTACGAACAAGTTAGAGAATATGACGAAGACAAAGACTTTCACAAAGTGGTTGAACCTTATGTTCGACATATCGATTCACTACTAGATCAACTAAAACCATATGAGCAATCACTCATTGATACTACTTATATGAATAAACCAAAATTAGACTTATTAATTAAGAATATAGAAGAATTATCCGTTGAATGCCATTTTAAACGTACAAGTAGAAAACTTTTCACTGAAAAAATAAAAGCAGTACAATATGATTTGAACAATATTTTAAATAAACATGTTTAAAGAGGGAAATTATGGTTAAAACTGTTTATATCACAGGGTATAAATCTTATGAATTAAATATATTCAAAGATGATGCACCTGAAGTTTACTATTTAAAGGAATTTATAAAACATAAAATCAAACAATTATTAGATGAAGGATTAGAATGGGTATTAATTCAAGGGCAGATGGGAATAGAATTATGGTCAGCAGAAGTCGTGATTGAATTAAAAGAAACATATCCTGAACTTAAATTAGGTGTTATTACACCTTTTGAAGGTCATACATCTAAATGGAATGAACAAAATCAAACGAAATACATAAATATGATTAATCAAGCAGATTTCTTAGAAAGCGTATTTCATTCAGAATATCAAGGGCCATTCCAATTTAAACGGGCGGACCAATTTATGTTAGACCATACTGACCAAACATTATTAATATACGATGAAGAACAAGAAGCGAGTCCTAAATTCTTCAAATCGATGTTAGTTGATTTTATGGAAAAAACAAACTATACTTGTGATATTGTGACGTTTGATGAACTCACTGAATTCATCAACGACTTGCAGTGGTCTCAAGATCAAAGTTTCGAATGAGGTGGAAAAAATGTCAGATGTTTCATTAAAATTATCAGCGAAAGATATTTATGAAAAAGATTTTGAAAAAACTATGGCTCGTGGCTATAGAAGAGAAGAAGTAGATGCTTTTTTAGATGATATTATTACAGATTATCAAAAAATGGCAGACATGAATAACGAAGTTGTAAAACTTTCAGAAGAAAACCACAAACTGAAAAAAGAACTTGAAGAATTAAGATTACGCGTAGCGACAACTAGACCACAAGAGAATAAAAACTTTTCTTCAAATGGTTCTAACAATGCATCATCAAATAATGTTGATATTTTAAAACGTATTTCTAATTTAGAAAAAGCAGTATTTGGGAAATAATAAATGAATCGGTTGAGACAATCCGTGTGATATAAGCCAATGCGTTATATCATATAACTGATAAGTATTGTGACACATGTTCCTTTTTAATAATGAAGATGTTGCTATCATACTTGAAAAAGCTTTGTCTCAACCTTTTTTTATGTTATACTCTCAAAGGTGATATTTTGGGTGATCGCTATAGTGATATAGAGGAAAGTCCATGCTCACACAGTCTGAGATGGCTGTAGTGTTCGTGCTTGATGAAACAATAAATCAAGGCATTAATTTGACGGCAACGAAATAACCTAAGTCAATTGATATGGTTAGAATAGTTTGAAAGTGCCACAGTGACGTAGCTTTTATAGAAATATAAAAGGTGGAACGCGGTAAACCCCTCGAGTGAGCAATCCAAATTAGGTAGGAGCACTTGTTTAGCGGAATTCAACGTATAAACGAGACACATGCATATATTTGTGATGTGTAGACAGATGGTTACCACCAACGTACCAGTGTGACTAGTGCACGTTATGAGTACAATGGAACAGAACATGGCTTACAGAAATATCACCACTAGTTTAGCTCTCCCATACAACGGAGAGCTTTTTTAATGTCAATAAACGGTATTCACATTTATAAATGATCAACTATAAGCCGAAATGAATCACACTATATGATTAAATTTTAAATCTAACTCTGTTAGAATAAACATAACGAAATTAATCCAAAAGGAGAACAACGCATGTTTCAATTATTAGCAGTATGTCCAATGGGGCTTGAATCAATCGTAGCCAAAGAAATTCAAGAACTAGGTTACGAAACACAAGTAGAAAATGGGCGTATCTTTTTTGAAGGTGACGAAAACGCCATCGTCAAATGTAACTTATGGCTACGTACCGCAGACCGTGTCAAAATTGTCATGGGCCAATTTAAAGCAACAACCTTCGATGAATTATTTGAAAAAACAAAAGCATTACCATGGGAGTCAATTATAGACCAACAAGGGAACTTTCCAGTCCAAGGTCGTAGTGTCAAATCTACCTTATATAGCGTGCCAGATTGCCAAGCTATTACTAAAAAAGCAATCGTAGAACGTCTTAAACATGCATATAATGAAAAAGGATGGCTCAACGAATCAGGTGCAAAATATCCTGTAGAAGTATCCATATTAAAAGATAAAGCACTTCTTACCATTGATACGTCTGGTTCAGGGTTAAATCGACGTGGCTATCGTTTAGTGCAAGGGGAAGCGCCTATTAAAGAAACATTAGCTGCTAGTTTGATTAAGTTAGCTAATTGGACTGGCGATACACCACTTATCGATCCATTCTGTGGTTCAGGAACGATTGCCATTGAAGCATGTCTTATCGCACAAAATATCGCACCTGGATTTAACAGAGACTTTGTATCTGAAGAATGGAATATTATGCCACCAAACATTTATGACGATATGCGGGATGAAGCTGACAAACACGCAAATTATGATAGAGAAATCCAAGTATATGCCTCAGATATTGACCCAGAGATGGTTGAAATCGCAAAACGCAATGCAGAAGAAGTTGGATTAGCTGATATCATTCAATTCAGTGTAAAAGATGTAAATACATTAACAATCGATACTGAAGAACCCATTGCACTAATCGGTAATCCACCTTATGGTGAACGTATCGGTGATAGAGACGAAGTTGAAGAAATGTATCGATATATTGGTAAGTTAATGAAACAACACGATTATATATCAACTTATATCTTAACAAGTAATAAAGAATACGAACATTTAGTTAATAAAAAAGCAACAAAACGCCGTAAGTTGTTTAATGGCTATATCGAATGTACGTATTATCAATATTGGGGTAAGAAACCACAAATCAATAAAGAATCATAATGATTAAAATCAAATCAATTCATTAGCACTCTCAATTCAACTGTAGTAAGGTTGGATTAAGAGTGTTTTAATTTAAATTACTTTTATAATTAATAAATATAATAATCATTATTATTGAGAGGAGTAATTAATATGAAGAATGTTTTAATTATTGGGGCAAATGGACGTGTGGCTATCGAAGCGACAAAAATTTTCTTAGAGAATTCAAACTTTAATGTGAACCTGTTCTTAAGAAATGCACATCGTATCCCTGACTACGCTTCAAACAGAGTTACAGTCTTTGAAGGCGATGCTAAGAACCAACAAGATTTAGAACAAGCCTTAGACAATATAGATATTGTTTTTACTGGTACCTCTGGCTCATTAAATCGTCACGCTGAAACGATTGTTAAAGCGATGGATGCTAAAGGTATTAAACGATTAATTTTAATTGCTGCACCTGGTATTTACGATGAGTTACCAGAAGCTTTCAATGAATGGAATAAGCAACAGTTTGGAGACAAGTTAAACTTATACCGTCAAGCAGCTGATACAATCGAGCAATCCGACTTAGACTATACAATTATTAGACCAGGTTGGTTAACAGATAAAAATGAAAATATATATGAAATCAGCAGTAAAGAAGGGGCTTTTGAAGGTACTGAAGTATCAAGAAAAAGTGTCGCTAATTTAGCAGTACAAATTGCAAAGCACCCCGAATTACATTCAAAAGAGAATATCGGTGTATTTAAGCCAGGAACTGAAGGCAACAAACCCTCATGGTTTGAATAATCCTGCCTAAAATTCATAGGTTTTAAACGATATATATGATAATATTTTAAGCAATATCATAATCTATGATAACTGACTTATTAAGAAGAGGTTATGACAACGTCACTTACATTAAAATTTGGTATAGAATTTTAAATCACTTTGTCTTAATCTCTTCTTTTTTATTGACTGAACTAAAGGGGATTAATACGCATGACACATACAGAACAGTTAGACATTTTATATAAATTAAAAAAAGAAGTAGAAAAATCAAATAACACTGCTTTACTAAATACTATTAATCAAGTGATTAAAAAAGTATATAAAAATCAATTTACAATATCATTTGTTGGTCACTTTTCAGCTGGTAAATCAACACTTATCAACTTGTTATTAGAGCAAGATATTCTACCAAGCTCTCCAGTACCTACTACTAGTAATACAGCCATTGTATCGGTATCTGATACAGAAGATATCATCGCAAACTTGCCAAACCAACAATACACAAAGTTAAAAACATATGATGAAGTTAAACAAATGAATCGTCAAAATATAGATGTAGAATCTGTAGAGATTAACTTCCAATCCGATAAATTCGACAAAGGGTTTACATTCCAAGATACACCTGGTGTCGATTCTAATGTCGCAACACATCAAACAACTACTGAGCAATTTATGTATACGAGTAATGTTTTATTTTATACTGTTGACTATAATCATGTGCAATCTGCACTTAATTTTCAATTTATGAAAAGAATTAATGAAGTGGGCATTCCAGTAGTATTTATCATTAATCAAATAGATAAACATAATGATGATGAACTTTCATTTGATACATTCAAATCTAGAGTTGAGAAATCTATCAATGAATGGGACATCGATTTACAACATATATATTACGTCTCAAAATTCGATCATCCTAAAAATCAAATCGATGAATTATCAGAGTACCTATTGTATTTAGACAAGCATAGAGAGGCAATGGAAACATATGTGGAACGTACTGTTTCATTCATCACAGATGCTCAACTTTCATATATTCAAAATGAAATGCAAAGTATACTTGAATACCTGAATATTGAAGAGGATGAGTTTGAACAAGCTTATTTAAATTTCCAACAAACACAAGCCGTTTCAGAAGAAGCACAACTACTCAATGATAAAGACAAATTAAAAGCGTACCTTAAACAAAAACGTAAAGATATATTAGAAAACGCCTATATTATGACACATGATATGCGCGAACAACTACGTTCTTATTTAGAAAGTAAGGCTACTGACTTTAAAGTAGGCGGACTCTTTAATAAGGCTAAAAAGAAAGAGGAAGCACAAACTGAACGTTTAGATAAAGTCATCAGCATGCTTCAAGAAAAGATTAATACTCAAATACGTCAACCTATGCGTGAAGACATGTCATTCTTAACGCGTTTTATCAATCAAAAAAATATAAACGAACATATACTTAACCAATCATATGATATTCCAAATGATTTAGTTTCATCACTATATCAACCACAAACAACGATTAGTAATACGTATGTATTAACTTTTTCAGATGAAGTGGTTAAAGCAATCAATCAATTTGTTGAACGTCAATCGAATCCGTTATTTGAAAAAGCTATTCAACATGTACAAGCTAATGAGATTGAAACTGAAGATAATGATACGTCAGATGAATATCAACGATACTTAGAATTAAATAACTTAAAAGATTCCATCACTACACGCAATTATCAACATTACTATATACATTTGGAAGACTCTTTAGATAAGTTAACTGGTCGCACTGAAGCGAATTTCACTATAAAAGAAGAACATGATACAACACATCATCAACATCGTGATCATATTCAAGCCAGTGATGACACAGTAAGTCGTTCACAAGTAGATATAGAAAAAGCTTTAAATATCATTGAAGATATTCCATTATTCGAACGTACACAAACGGATATTAAACAAACACTCACGCGTTTAGACCAAAAAATCACTAAGATTGGTGTATTCGGTACATTTAGTGCAGGTAAGAGTAGTTTAATAAATGCTTTACTAGGTGATAATTACTTAGTTAGCTCACCAAATCCGACAACGGCAGCTACCACAGAACTAACTTACGGGGAAAGTAGTAGCATTACATTAAAATCATCAAAGCAATTACTAGATGAGATTAACCAATTACTAGAGTTCTTTAATCAGTCATTCTCGTCTTTAGATGAGTTTATCAATAGCGATATTACTCAATTAAAATCAAAACTAGAAAAAAATCAACTTGCCTTTATTTCAGCAGTTGAAAAGCATTACGACATGTATATCAATATGCTAGAAGAAGGGGAAGTACATCACATTTCACAAGAAGATGTCAAAAAATGGTCTGCCGAAGATGAATATGCAACTTTCGTTAAAACAGTACATTTACAAGTACCTGTTGAATGGCTTAAAGGTAAGATTGTTGTCGATTCACTTGGTTTACATTCCAATAACCAACGTCATACAAACGAAACTGAACAAATCCTTACGTCATCAGACTTAGTTTTATACGTCAGTTATTTCAATCATTCATTTACTGATAATGACAAAGCATTCATTGAACATATGAAAGATATGAATCAGTTAAATGAAAACCAAGCATTCAAAATGATTATTAATGCTGTTGATTTAGCCGAAAGTGATGAAGACCTTAATGCTGTTAAAGATTATGTTGCCGATGCACTTAACCAAGTTCAATTACAATCTGAAGTATTTGGTGTGTCTAGTCGAGAAGCATTAAAATCAAGTGATGAAGGTATGGATCAATTAAAAGAAAGCATTCAACATTTCGTCGATGTAGAATCTAAAACTATCTTAGAACAACAAATGATTCATCAACTCCAACAAATTGATCAGTCCTATCAAGACATGATTTCAGAGTTTGAAACCAATAAAGATGATATCGCGAAACGTCAACGTAAATTAGAATCATACAAAGACAAAGAGAGACTTGAAAACCAATTAATTGCTACTACAACTCAACATACGAATAATGAAGTCGAAGAACAAGTCTATCATTTAAATCAAAGATTAAAGCTTCAGCTAATGGATGATATTAAGTCTGTTTATAACAGTCAAATGACACAAAATAGTGATTTCAATGCTGAAAAGAAAAATTCAACTAAAATATATCTAGATCAAATTCATCAAAGAATGTTTTTAGAGCAATCATTAATTACTGAAAGAATTAAGAAATATTTTAACCAACAATTAGACGAACAAGTTGCACCTGTCTTGCAACAGTTAAGTCAATTGCATATTATCGTACATCCACGCTTCAATTTACAACCAGATGTTGTCGATCAACCATTGCTTCATATTGATTTAAACGATATGATGGCTGAATTACCTAAACAATTAACGAAACGTAAAATTTTAAATACGAATGCTCAAAAAGATATTCACGAAGCAATTTGTCAAAGTACATTAGAACTACTTCAACCTAACTTTAGTCGCTTAAGACAACAACTTGAAACATATGTTGATCAAATGTCTGACGAAGCAGAACAACAATTCAATAGCATTGAAGATAATATTCAAAGTCAGATCAATGAATTGTTATCATTTGAATTAGACGAATCATTAATTTCACAACTTAAAGATAAGCACCAACAACTCGAAGTAATTATATATTAAGAAAGAAGGACAATCGAAATGCCTAATAAAGTATTACTCGTCGATGGCATGGCTTTATTATTTAGACATTTTTTCGCAACGAGTCTACACAATCAATTTATGTACAATTCAAAAGGAGTTCCGACTAACGGAATTCAAGGGTTTGTACGTCATATCTTTTCAGCTATCCACGAGATCCAACCTACACATGTAGCTGTTTGCTGGGATATGGGGCAATCAACCTTCAGAAATGACATGTTTGAAGGTTATAAACAAAATCGCTCAGCACCACCAGAGGAGCTCATTCCACAATTTGACTATGTCAAAGAGATTTCTGAACAATTTGGTTTCGTTAATATCGGTGTGACAAATTATGAAGCCGATGATGTGATTGGTACATTAGCACAAACCTATTCCACTGATAACGATGTTTATATTATTACCGGCGATAGAGATTTGTTACAATGTATCAACGAAAATGTTGAAGTATGGCTCATTAAGAAAGGCTTTAATATTTATAATCGATATACCTTACATCGATTTAATGAAGAATATGAATTAGAGCCGAAACAATTGATCGATATCAAAGCGTTTATGGGTGACACAGCTGATGGTTATGCAGGCGTTAAAGGTATTGGCGAGAAAACTGCACTCAAATTGATTCAACAATATGGTAGTGTTGAAGAGGTAATTAATCAAATTGATACCTTAACACCGGGCCAAAGAAAGAAAATTAACGACAATATCAATGAACTACACTTATCAAAGCGTTTAGCTGAAATTCATACAAATGTACCTATCGATAGTGCGCAATTGTTCCAAGATATGGCATTTGCAACTACGCTTAACCATATATTATCAATCTGTAATGAACATGAACTATACGTTTCCGGTAAATATATATCAAGCCATTTATAAAATCATAAACAAAGCGACTCATACAATTATCTTAAACAAGGTAATCTATGAGTCGCTTTTTATTTTTATAATCGAATTAAATTAAAATAATTTTAATTTATCCTATATCCAATTACACTTATATAAAATTTATGATATTATTATATAGAACGTTAATAAATTGTTCAACATTATGTTGTGATGTATGTCGATTTGTCTGTTTTTTATCATTTATTTGAGAAATCATAACAATGATAATGAATCAATATATATCAAATCATAACCTTAATTAACAGACCTACATACCTATCACAACTACAACATCAGAGACACAACAACAAGATAAGGAGTGAACAATAGCTGTGAATAATCGTGAGAAATTACAGAAGTTTAGTATTCGTAAATATACAGTTGGTACGTTTTCAACAGTCATTGCGACGTTAGTCTTTTTAGGTTTTAACGCTTCTCATGTACAAGCTGATGAATTAAGTGCAACAGAAAAGAATGCACAACAAACGCTTCAGCAGCATGATGGGGGGACAAACATTTCGCAGTCTGATTCCAGTTTGCAAACATCCAACCAACTAACTAACAATGAAACCGTAACTTCTGAACAACCATCTAAAGAAACGGTGATGTCTCAAGCTGATACAGAACACACAGAGACGCAATCTACAGAAAATGTTTCAATAGATAATGATAAATCGATTCAAACGACAGATCAAACAGCAAATTCTAATCATTCAAATGATTTAGATCAAATTAATCAAACTCATAGCGCAGAAGTAAATAACACAGAGAATAAGCTAACCGCGCATGTAGATAGTGAAACTCATAATAACATGCAACAAGAAAGTGATTTAAAACAGCCGACTCAAATTAATAAAGATTCGTTACAAGCTTTCTTTGATGCAAACTATCATGATTATCGCTTTATAGATAGAGATAAAGTAGATCAACCAACGCTCGACCAAGTTAAAGAAGCTTTCGATAAAGTTAATACATTACTTGGAAGCAGTCATCCAATCAGTGAAAAATCTTTACAACTTGCATATCAAGACTTAGAACAAGCAGTAGCAACCATGCGTACTTTGCCTAAACGTCAATCACAAGAACGACGTAAACATGAAATAAAAGATCGTTCTACTGATCCAAAAGCATCAGAGAGTTATCAAACAGCCATCACATATTATTACGTAAAAAGTCCAAACGATGGTTCAGGCTATCCAGTTGGTACGTATATTTATGCTGCAAACAAAGGAACACCGTTTGCCTTACCAAATACACCATGGAAGCCTTTACGTGCTTCAGACTCTAAAGGGATTGCCTATGTCACTACGAAAAGATTAAAAGATGGTTATGAATGGACAATTAAATTTAATCAAAGTCATAGAATGCATGAACATATGGTCTTTTGGTTCGGTTTGCCGGATCCACAAGTTCCAGTAGGGCCAGTTAGATTTACTATCGAAAACCCTGACCACTCAAATAAGATTAGTAGTTTAGGTGTTGGTGCTGGAGAAGGACAATCATTACCTGTCATGTGGCGAACTGCAGGTGGTATCGATAGTTCTCGTGCCTCTAATTTTGTGCAAGGCCCACCTACAGGTTATACCTTTTATGATGAACCTACGATTCACATTAAGAACTTTAAAGAGTTTGCTAGAGCACCTGAGTTTCAACATGAACAAGATGCATCAGATGAAGCTAAAACAAATGGTGAACAAAATTTTGCTTTATTAAATGGTGAATTTAAAAATCAAATATATGGTATAGATAGATTGTATGCTTTTATAGGAAAAGGTAATGCAAGTTATACAATACAATTTAAAACACAAGGTAATACTGCCGAACGATTTTATTATGCAGCAGGTGGTAGAGCACTAGAATACAGACAATTATTTAGCTTTAACGAATTATATGTAGAACCACTAAATGTTTTTACAGAGCGAGTAAAAACATTTACTGAAGGCATAAACCGAACTTATCATCTTGGCAACACAAAAGATATTTACGATTTAAATGCAAGAAGAGAAGTCACAAAGTATATTTTAGATTCGAATAATGAGAATTCAGAAGACTTTGCTTCAGATCCGATGAGCTATGCCAAAACACCTAGTCGCTATGTAGGTGGCTTCTACAATCCTTCATTACCTACTAATCGTTATCGTGGAGTAGGTAATGCACCATTAAATGAATTTGAAATTCATAAACTTATCAACAACGATACACTAACAAATGCTAGTCGAACTGGTAACCCTATTAAATTAAATATTGGATTCGATATTCAAGATGGATATGGTAATGAAGAAACCTTGAAGTCAGTGTATTTATATGTGAAACCTGAACTGCAAAATAATATTGGATTCTACACTAATAATGATCCTAAGAACCGTGCTGATTTGCCTGAATCTAAATCAGCAGGACACCCGATCTTTAATGTATTAGAAGGAAATATGGGCAATAGTTATACAAACAGTGGCAACTCATCTAACTATGTTCAACCACTACGTATTCAATTAGCAAGTAATGAAGATTTTAATGATAATGATTGGGAAATTACTGGTATCCCAAGCTCACTCCGAATTGAAAACGCAGCAGGTAGAACAAATAATAATAGTGAACGAAACCTTGAATTAGTCGGTAATATAGCACCTGGTGATTACCTAGGTACAGTGCGTTTACGTAAGAAAGAACAACCTTTCGAGATAAGAGTCAAGCCATTACCGCCTCATATTGATACAAGTGTTGAACAGTTAAGAGGTAAAGGAGGCACTAAACCTACTATCACAGTCTCTAATGTACCTGCAGATCCTAATGGCCTTGTTTATTTAGTTGTCACTGGAAATCTAGCACAAGATGGAACTAATGACCCCGCTTCAGTGCCGAGAAATTATGACATTATAGGCAGTGCAACGCCGACAAGTACTAGTAATAGTGTGACATTCAATCAAGAGGACTTCGTGCAGAACTTACCAAATACCGGCATCATTAGAGCAATCGTTTATTACAATGATAATCTTATGTCTAATTTTAGTAATGCGGTTGAAGTACAGGCAGACAACACACCACCAACGATTGGTAATCCTGTAGGTTTAAAAAACAAGTATTATAAAGGTGAACAAGTCAACTTTACGCTTGATATTACAGACGGCGCAAATGGTACTGGAATTAAATCGACAAATATTAGTAGATTACCACAGGGATGGACGTCTGAGTTTGTACGAAATTCAAATGGTGAGGGCGGTACACTTAGAATTACAGGAACTGTATCTGATAATCAACCATTCAACAGTCAAATCAGATTTAAAATTAGTGCTACTGATAACGCCAATAACACAACAAATAATCGCCAATCTAAGAAAATCTTAATTAATATTGGTCAAATGAGTAATGATTTCTCTCCAATTGTATTACCTAACGTTCAAAAGGTGAATGTAGTCAATCCTGGAGATTTAACTCGTGCAGAGGAAAAAGAGGTCATTAGAGCTTTAACTGCCGCTAATTCAAATATTACCCAATATTTAGATAGTTCAAGTCCAATCAATATACCTTCAACAGAAATGATTAGCTTCAATTATAAAGACGGGTCAACGGACAGAATTTCTATTTCTAATGCGATTACGTATGAACCTATTCGAAAATCAATATATGCTGATGGCAACAATACTAAAGAAGCAACAGTAACAATTGCTAGAGGTCAACAATTTGAATTTGGTGATTTAAAACAATATTTTGCATTAAGTAACGGTGCAGATTTACCTGATGGTACATTATTTAATATTACCGCAGTTGATTCATTACCAAATGCTGCACAAGTATCTCAATTTGCTGTAGGTACACATACGTATCGTTTAAATGCTAATGATGCCTATAGACAAGACCAAGCACCTTTACATTGAAATTAAAGGTTGTAGATGTAAATCAACCAACAGGTGATCAACGTGTATTTCGTATTTCAACATTTAATGTCACAGATGAAGAGAAAGCACAAATTAAGCAAGCCTTTATAAACGCTAATAGAAGTCAACTTCAATTATCTGATAGTAATGTCGTCATTACTAATACACTTAACGGTTTGTCTACAAGTACAATTACGGTAAATATCATTAAAGATAAATTACAAAAATCATTTACATCAAATGCGACTAATATGAATTTCTTAAGATGGGTCGATTTCCCGAATGACTACACAGTAGGTTGGACAAGTCAAACGATTCCTGGTCGCCAAACAGATGGAGGGTTCCAATGGTCACAAGATCATAAATCATTAATTTATCGTTATGATGCAACAAGTGGTAGAACAATTAATGCTAATGATGTATTGAAACTTATAACAGCGAATACAACGATTCCTGGCTTGAGATCAAATATTATAGGTACTGAAAAAGCATTAGCAGAAGCTGGCGGAACACCAAACTATAATTCAGTAGGTTATTCTTTAACAGCTCCAGATGCTGCTGGCCAACGTGAATTCACATATAACGGTAAAATCATTCAAGCTTTAGATTTAGTAGAAACAAGTCGTGGTTATGGTGGTCAACCTATCAAGTATTCAAACTTAAGTTCTAATACAACCAATTCTTCATTAACCAATGTGAATGAATCTGCTAGAAATGGTGTACCAGCATTTACAATAGATCATGTGATTAAGAACAACACGATTACTGGTAATAATAGTCCTGTATATAGAGCACAATTATTCTTATCACCATATGGTCCACCAGCATATTTACAAGCGATTAATAGTAATCAAGCAAACACAACAGACGTCATTAATGTGTATTTTGTACCGAGTGACAGTGTAAATCCAACATTAACTGTAGGAAATTACAATGACCATACTGTATACTCTGGTGAATCATTTACCAATACTATTACCGCGAATGATAATTATGCTTTAGGTAGTGTTCAAGTAGCACCTCAATCTCAAGTAAATGGCACAGTTAGCAATAATAATCAAACCGTAACTTTACAAGCACCAAATGTCACTTCAAGTAGTGATAAAACAGTTACGATAGTTGCAGCTGATACAAGTGGAAACACGACTAATCAGTCATTTAACGTCACAGTCAAACCATTAAAAGATAAATATCAAGTAACAACGAATGCAACAGTAGGAAATCCAATTCGTATTGCTAATATTCGTGAAAACGCAGCAATTTCACAAGCGGATCAACAAAAGATTATTGATAGTATAACAACTACTGATATCTCAGGAACACGACCATATGCAACAGCTGGTGCAAATGAGATTAGAAGTAAAGTTGTGACTGGTAATGTCGGAAGATCTAACCAATCACCTGTAGCAACAGTAACAGTGACTTATGCCGACGGTTCAATATCAACAATCACTGTTCCTGTCAAACATGTCATCTACAACGTCATAGCTAGCCCGAAATATACGATTCAAGGTCAAGATTTCCCAAATGGTAAGGGTGCATCACCGAATGATTTCTTTACATTAGAGAATGGTGATCCTGTTCCAGATGCAACCATTACTTGGCTTCCAAACAATACACCAGGCAAGAATAATACGCGTATTGGTGAATCCATTACAGTTAGAGCTAACATCTTATTTGATGGCGAAACAACACCAATAGTTAAAGAATCATCTTATATGGTAGTAAGAACAATTCCAAAACAAGTCTTTGTAACGAGCAGGGTAACACCTATTCCTGGAATTGATAATCCAAACAATCCTAAAGATTATCTCAAACCAATTAATCATTCTTGGGATAATGATCAGCAAAATATGAGATTCTCCTTTGTTGGTAGTGGTAATATGCCACCAAACCTCCATATCGTAGGTAGTCAAACGAGAGTAGTTCGTGTTACTTATGCAAATAGTCAAAGTGAAAACGTTAGATTCTTAGTAAGTGTACGACCAGATCCACCTAGAATTGATTCTAATACAGTGTTATATAAAGCAGGTCTTACCAATCAAGAAGTCAACGTGAGCAATGTTTTAAATCAATCACCAGTGACTTTATTAAAATCCGATGGCACAAGTTTAGCGATTGCTCGTACAACTTATGGTCCAGGTCATAATGCAGTGGTAGTTGTATCTGATGCATTACCAGATGGTGAAATCAAAGCCAGAACAAGCTTAATAACTCGAAATATCACCTACACAACACAAAATAGTCAAGGCCAAGTTGAAGATGTCACACAAGATATAACGATTGATTCATTCGATAGTAATCCAGTACACGTAACACCGCAATTGCATGCAATCTCTGAAGGTGCACATTTCATCAAAGATGATACACAAAATGATTTTAGTAGCGCAGCAAGATATATTGCCCATTTACCTCAAGGTGCTACAGCAGTTTGGCAAGATAATGCAGATAACTGGAAAAATAATGTAGGGAACTTTACTAAAACAGCAGTCGTTACACTTCCGAATGGACAAGGTACTCGAAATGTAGATATACCTGTTACCATTTACCCAGTAGCACGTGCTAAAGCACCAACGCGCGAGGTACAAGGTGGTCAACTATCTCAAGGTACTGAAGCAACGCATTATATTACATTTGATCCTAATACCAACACAAGTGGTATAACAGCAGATTGGGCAAACCAAGCACAACCGAGTACAAACCAAGCTGGCGTTCAAAACTTAACAATTAATGTCACTTATCCTGGAGTAGCTACACCTGTTCAAGTACCAGTGAGTTTATACGTATATCAATTTGATTTTAGTCCAAATGCCTATACAACAACATTAGGTACAACTTTCGCACGAGGTATTGAAGCATCTCAATATCAACATATTGTGAATCAAAATGGTTTACCAACTGATGGTTTCACATATCGTTGGAACCAAGCTACAACAGGTACAACTAGTGAAAGTTGGGATGCATTAACTAAACCAAATGCTGCTCAAATATTAAATGCGAAATATGATGTATTTTATCAAGGACAACCATTCGCAACATCACAAACTGGACGATTTATCATTAGAAATGTGCAACCAACTGCACCTCAAATTTCCGAGTCAAAACAAGGTGTTATAACAATAGCACCAGGTGCAAACCAAGCCATTGATACTCGTACAGGTCATGTTGATACGTACGCGGACCGCTTAGTCATTAAACACAATGGACAAGTTATCACAACGTTTGTTCGTAATAATAATACTAGCCCTTGGACTAAAGAAACTTCTGCGCAAAATGTGACTGGTATTGTAGGTACAACTAGCGTCATTACAATAGCACCAGGTACATTTAGTCCATCAGACAATGTTCAAGTCATTGCAACACAAGGTAACGGCGAATTAATAAGTGATGAACAACCGAGTCAAATATTTACAGTTGTAGCACCTCAACCTAATCAAGCTATATCTCACATTTGGGAAAACGGCAAAGTAGACATCGCACCAAATAACACACCAAATAACCTTGTCAACCCAACAACAGCGCTAGATATTACTTATATTGAAAAAGTAGGTAATACTAACGAACAGACAAAAACATTGCAAGTTGTAAAAGGGTCGAATGGACAATGGACAATTGCTAATAAACCAAGTTATGTAAGCGTAGATAGTGCGACAGGTAAAGTAACTTTCGATGCAAATACGATTAAACCTAATAGTGATATTACTATGATATCTAAAGCTGGCTCAGGTAATGCAGAGAGTACAAACACAAATACGTATAACATACCAAATGCACATTCTGTCACTATTAATCAAATTGTGAAAGATTATGGTTCTAACGTAACACCTGAAGATATTAATAATGCTGTACAAGTTTTAAATAAACGAAATGCAACAATTAAAACAGGTACACCATTGCCTGTTAATCTTGCTGGTGGTAGTACAACAAACATTCCAGTGGTAATCACTTACGATGATGGTAGTACAGAACAAATTACTGAAACCATTTTTACTAAAGCTGACAAACGCGATTTAATTTCAGCGAAAAATCATTTAGATGATCCTATTAGCACTGATGGCAAAACACCTGCAAGTATTACTCAATTTAACAATGCTATGACAAATGCACAAAATGAAATCAATACTGCAAAAGCTCAAGCAGACCAAGTCATTCAAAATCAATTTGCATCACCTGAGCAAGTGACACAAGCATTAAACACTGTTCAAGCAGCGCAAGCTAAAATTGATCAAGCCAAAGCTTTACTACAAAATAAAGCCGACAATCATGAATTAGTGCAAGCTAAAAATGACTTACAATCTTCTATTGATCAACAGCCTTCACTTGATGGCATGACACAACAAAGTATTGATAATTACAATGCGAAACGACAAGCTGCTCAATCAGAAATCACAAAAGCACAACAAGTGATTGATAACGGAGATGCAACAGCTCAACAAATCGCAGCACAAAAACAAAATGTAGACAACGCTTTAGCTGAATTAAATAAAGCTAAAGCTGGTTTAACGGCTGATACAGAAGCATTACAACAAGCAGCTCAACTTCTTAATAGAACTGGTACAACATCAGGAATGAGACCAGCTAGTATCACAGCTTATAACCAAGCGATGCAAGCTCTTAAGCCTGATTTAACTCAAGCACGTCAAAATGCTGATGCTATTATTAATAAGCCAATTCGAACTGTTCAAGAAGTTCAAGATGCTTTAAGACAAGTCAACCAAGTGAATGAACGTATTACACAAGCGATTAATCAATTACAACCTTTAGCGGATAATAGTGAACTTAAAACTGCGAAAGCTAAACTTGATGATGAGATTAACCAAACAGTATCTACAGATGGTATGACAACTGAATCAATCAATGCTTATCAACAAGCGAAACAAGCTGCTCAAACAGAATCAGAAGCAGCTCAACAAGTGATTAATAATGGTGATGCAACAGAACAAGATATCGCAAACGAAAAAACAAAAGTAGAAGATAAATACAATACATTGAAACAAGCGATTGCAAACTTAACACCTGATGTCTCACCTTTAGAAAGAGCTAAAGCTGATCTAGAAAATGATATTAATCAAGTGACAAGCACAACAGGTATGACTGATCAATCAGTAGCCAATTATAATGAAAAATTAAATGCTGCAAAACAACAACTAAAAGAGATTAATCAAATCTTACAATCTCACCCTAACGTAGCTACAATCAGAGAATATGTTGCACATGCAAATGATGCGCAATCAGCACTAGATACAGCTCGTAATGGATTAACAGTAGATAAAACACCTTTAGAAAATGCGAAACATGCATTACAACAAAGTATTGATCAAGCTACGGATACAACAGGTATGACACAAGACTCAATTAATGCACTTAACGAAAAATTAAATGCCGCAAAAGAAAATATAAAAGAGATTGATCGCGTCTTAAATAATCATCCAACTGTTGCACAAATCAATGACAATATGAATCAAGCAACAAATACAAAAGATGCTTTAAATGACGCACGTCGACACTTAGTACCTAATAAAGCACCATTAGAGGCTGCGAAACAAGCGTTACAACAAAGTATTAATCAACCTACCAATACAACTGGTATGACACAATCATCTGTTAATGCTTATAATGAAAAACTTGAACAAGCGAAAGCCAAACTTGCATCTATTACTCAAGTACTTAATGGTACACCAAGTGTTGCAGACATCAATTCAAATACGAATGAAGCAAACATTGCGAAAGATGCATTAAATCAAGCTCGTCAACAATTAACAGTTGATAAAGCACCTTTACAACAGGCCAAACCTGAACTAGAGCAAAGTATCAACCAAACAACTTATACAAATGGTATGACTCAAGAATCAGTTGCAAATTATAATCATAAATTAAATGCAGCGCGTGAAAAACTTCGCGATATCGAACAAGTATTAAATGGTAATCCAACCGTTGATGATATCAATACCAACACAAGTGCAACAAAAGATGTAACTAATGCATTAAACCAAGCACGACAACAATTAACAGTTGATAAGGCGCCTTTAGAAGCTGCGAAAGAGGCTTTACAACAAAGTATCCAAGCGGCTGATAACACTGATACTAACGGCATGACTCAAGATTCTATCAATACATTTAACGATAAATTAAATGCTGCAAAAGAAAAACTTGAAGCGGTTAAACAAGTACTTAACGGTAATCCAACAGTTCAAGACATCAATACTAATGTCGCTCAAGCTAATACCGTTAAATCTGATTTAGATCAAGCTAAAGGGCATTTAACGCCTGATAAAGCACCATTAGAAGCTGCGAAAAATAGTTTAGAAACAAGTATTAATCGACCAACTGATACTGATGGTATGACAGCCGCTTCATTAGAGGCCTATCATCAAGAGTTAGGTAAAGCACGACAAACATTAAATGAATTAAATCAACTTATTGCAGGTCAACCAACGGTAGCTGATATTAAAGCTAAAGTGGCACAAGCACAAACAAATGAAGCGGATTTAAATCAAGCACGCACTAATTTAACTTTAGATCGTCAACCAACGTTGACTACATTACAAAATGCAACAAGTTTAAATGATGCTCAACGTCATCGTTTAGAAGAACAAATTAATACTGCACCAAATCATGCGGCACTTGTATCATTACAAAATGATATTAATCAATTAAATCATGCAATGACTAAATTAAGAGATAGTATTGCTAATAATGAACAAATTAAATCAGGTATTAACTATACAGATGCAACACCATCTATCAAATCAAGTTATGATAATGCCGTTGATGATGCAAAAGGTACTATTGATAGCCAAACACAACCAGTCATGGATCCAACGACAATCAATCAACAAGCTGAAACTGTTAAATCAAGCCAAGCTGCCTTAAATGGACAACAAAATTTACAACGCGCCAAAGATGAAGCAACTGCAACAATTGTAGGCGCAAATGATTTAAATCAAGCACAAAAAAATGCGTTAATTCAACAAGTTTCAAAAGCACAAAATGTTCAACAAGCTAATGACATTAAGCAAAATGCAGGTAATTTAAATAATGCAATGACAGCATTAAAACAAGGTATCGCTAATCACGACCAACTTATTCAAAGCGATAACTACGTCAATGCGGACCCTGAATTAAAATCGGCTTATAACAGTAAATACGATCAAGCAAAAGCTATCGTTGAAGGTGCAGGCCAAAGTCCTATTCTTACACCGAATGAAGTTAACCATGCATTAAAACAAGTCACATTTGCAGAACAAGCATTAAATGGTAATACCAACCTTAATAATGCTAAACAACAAGCGCTTACTGCTCTTGGTCAGTTAACACATTTAAATCAAGCACAACGTCAAGCATTAGAAACACAAATCAATGACGCACATCAAATTGATACAGTAAATAATGCAAAAGAACTTGCTAATAATATTGATGGTGCTATGGCAAACTTACAACAATCGATTGCGAATAAAGCGGATGTTAAACAAGGCGAGGATTATATAGATGCAGAGCAGCAAAAACAATTAAATTATAATGATGCTGTAACAAATGCAGAAACTATCATTAATGAAACATCACAACCAACACTAGATGTGAATACAATTAATCAAGCGATTAATAACGTTAACCAAACAAAAGATGCTTTAGATGAGGAAGAAAGACTTGACCAAGCTAAAACGACAGCAACTACAGCACTGGATGGCTTATCTCATTTAAATCAGGCTCAAAAAGCGAGTTTGACTGACAATATCAATCATGCTAATCACATTGCTGATATCGAACAGTTAACACAAACTGCGAACGATTTAAATCAAGCGATATCTGACTTACAAAATGGTATCAATAATGAGAATGACATATTAAATAGTCAAAATTATCAAGACGCTTCACCAGATAATAAAGCGAATTACACATCTGCTGTCCAAGCGGCTAAAGACATTCTTAACCAAGCAGGTCCAAATAAAAATAAAGCGCAAGTCGAAGAAGCCTTAAGACAAGTTCAAAATGTCGAACAAGCATTAAACGGTAATCAGAATTTAGAACAAGCTAAACAAAATGCTAAACAACAATTAAATTCACTTACATCATTAACAGATGCTCAAAAAGCGCAATTAACGCAAGACATTGATAATGGTCAAACAGTTAGTGACGTTCAAGGTATTCAAAATAATGCTGACACATTAAATCAAGCCATGGACACATTACGACAAAGTATTGCTGACCAAACAACAGTTAAAGATAATGAAGATTATCATGATGCATCTCCAGATCAACAACAAGCCTATAATACAGCTGTCACAGATGCGGAATCGATTATCAATACAGCAACTCATCCTGAAATGAATGCTGATACAATCAATAGTAAAGCTCAACAAGTTACAACTGCCAAAACTAATTTAAACGGTGATGAAAACTTAGACGCGGCTAAGCAAGCAGCACAACAATATTTAGATACATTAGGTCAAATTACAGATCAGCAAAAATCGAATTTATTAAATCAAATCACACAATCACCACATATTAGCGACGTTAATCAAGTCAAACAAGCTGCTAATGATTTAAATCAAGCAATGCAACAATTACAAGCTGAAGTAAATCAAGCACCTCAAGTTAAAACAACTGAGAGTTATACCGATGCCGATCAATCAAAACAATCTGATTATGAGCAAAGTATAACAGCTGCTAAAGCTATATTAGATCATGCAAATGGTCCGAATACATCTCAAGATAAAGTTGAAGAAGCTTTACAACGAATTGTGGATGCTAAACAATCATTAAATGGTGATCAAAAATTAAATGATACAAAAACAAATGCACAACAATATTTAGGCACGTTAACACACTTAACTGATGCCCAACGACAAGCATTTGAAGCAAATGTTAATCAAGCGAATAATATTGCTGATGTAAATCAAATTAAACAAGAGGCTCAATCGTTAGATGGTGCAATGGATCAATTAAATACATTAGTGAACAATCAGCCAACAGTACAAGCAACTCAAAATTACTTAGACGCTGATCAACCTAAACAAACTGATTATGATATGTATTTAGATACCGCACAAGGCATTGTAAACCAACAATCAGGTCCTAATACACCGATAAATGAAGTTCAAAATCTTATCAATCAAATCAATCAAGCACAACAAGCATTAAACGGTGAACGTAACCTTGAAGATGCTAAACGTAATGCAACGAATACGATTAATAACAGTCCTGATTTAAATAATGCTCAAAAGATGCATTAAAAGCTCAAGTATCTAACGGTAAGCGTGTGGCAAATGTCAAAGCAATTGAACAACTGGCTACTAAATTAAACAACAATATGACAAGCTTAAAAGAAGCAATTGCTGATAAAAACGATACATTGACAAGCGGCAATTATATTAATGCAAGCGATGATAAACGCCAAGCATACACAAATCAGGTCGCAAATGCAGAAGATATCATTCATGGTACAAATGGAGCTGTATTAATTCCTAGTGAAATTTCAAATGCTACATCACATGTTAATTCTGCTAAACAAGACTTAAATGGTGATGAAAACTTACGTAAAGCAAAACAAAATGCAACAACAGCTGTTGATGGATTAACTTCACTAAATGAAGCTCAAAGAGACCAGTTAAAACAACAAATCTCACAAGCACAAACATTACCTGATGTTGATACAACAAAAAACAAAGCAACGACTCTCAATGATGCAATGCATACATTAAGAGATAGCATCGCTAATGTATCTAATATTAAAACGAGTCAAAATTACACAGACGCTAATCAAAATTTACAAGATGCTTATAATAGACAAGTTGATAATGCTAATGGAATCATCAACCCAATAGCATCACCTACAATGGATCCTGATGCTATTACACAAGCTGCAACTCAAGTGACTACTGCTGAAAAAGCACTAAATGGTACTGAAAACTTAAGACATGCACAACAAGATGCCTTAACTCATTTAGATCATTTAAGTCATTTAACAGATGCACAAAAGGCTGATATTACACAACAAATTAACCAAAAATTATACAGATGCTGATACTAATCTCAAAGAAGATTATTCAAATGCTGTTCAACAAGCGCAACAAATATTAGACAAAGCTCATGGTCCTAACACATCACAAACTGATGTTGTAGCAGCAATGAAAAAAGTTCAAGCTGCAGAACAAGCTTTAAACGGTAACCAAAACGTTGAACATGCTAAAACTCAAGCACTAGCTGATTTAGAACACTTAACATCATTAAACAATGCTCAAAAAGAAGCATTAACACAACAAATTAATGGTGCAACAACTGTCGCAGATGTAAACCAACAAAGCGACAAAGCTACTGAACTAAACACAGCTATGAGTCAATTACAAGATGGTATAGCTAACAAACAACAAACGTTAGACAGTCAAAACTATATCGATGCCGAACCATCAAAACAACAAGCTTATAATCAAGCCATTTCAACTGGAGAACAACTTTTAGATAAAGACCACGGTCAAAATCTATATAAAGATGCTGTTGCACAAGCTTTAGCACAAGTAACATCTACTAAAGATGCTTTAGATGGCACACAGATATTAGAGCAAGCCAAAACAAATGCTACCAACGCTGTTAATGATCTACCAAACTTAACAAATTTACAAAAGGATGAGTTAAAACGTCAAATTCAACAAGCTCAAAATGTAGCAAATGTTGATAACGTTAAAACACAATCTCAAACACTAGATCAAGCGATGCAAGCATTACGTCAAAGCATTCAAGATAACCCATCAATTAAAGCAGGACAAAATTATTTAGATGCATCAAATAGCAATCAAAATGACTACAACACGGCTATTGATCAAGCAAATGCGATCATCGATGCTACAAGTCAACCTAACATGAGCGCTACTGAAATTAATCAAGCTGCAACTAAAGTAAATGAAACAAAGGCTGCGTTAAATGGTGCACAAAACTTAATTCAAGCTAAAGAAGCTGCTAAAAATGATATTGGCCAAATGAATCATTTAAACCAAAATCAAATTAATGCATTGAATGATCAAGTTCAACAAGCTAATGATATTGCAGCTGTTAATGCGCTTAAAGATTCTGCTACATCATTAAATACAGTAATGGGTCAACTTAAAGACAGCATTGCAAATCATAACGATGTTCAACAAAGTGTGAATTACACTGATGCTGATACTGATAAACAACAAGCTTATGATAATGCAGTTTCACAAGCCGAAGCTATTACGAATCCAACAAGTGGTACGAATGCCACACAATCTCAGGTTGAAGCTGCCATTGCTAAAGTAAATGATGCCAAACAAGACCTTAACGGTAATCGTAAAGTGGAAGAAGCTAAAGCTGCAGCTAAACAAGCATTAAGTACGTATGCAAATTTAAATCATGCTCAAGTTAATACAGCTACTCAACATATCAATGATGCACAAACATTAGAAGCTGTCACAAAAGCACAACAAGAGGCAAATACGCTTAATAACACAATGGGTCAACTTCAACAAGGTATTGCACATCATCAAGATGTTGAACAAAGCGTGGATTATACTGATGCTGATACTGATAAACAACAGGCATACACAGATGCTATTACCAAAGCACAAAGTATCCTTGACAAAGACCATGGAGATGATCTTACTCAATCTCAAGTTGAACAAGCTTTAGCAAACGTGAATCAAGCACAACAAGATTTGAATGGTGAAGAAAAAGTTCAAGCCGCTAAAACTGCAGCTATCCAAGAACTAGGCACTTACTCAAACTTAAATCATGCTCAAACAAACACTACTCAAGATCGTATCAACAATGCGCAAACATTAGCTGAAGTAGCACAAGCTAAACAAACCGCACAAGATTTAAATCATGCCATGGGTCAATTACAACAAAGTATTGATCACTATCAAGATGTTGAACAAAGTGTAGATTATACTGATGCTGATACTAACAAACAATCTGCATATACGAATGCAGTGCATCAAGCACAGAATATACTTGATAAAGACCTTGGACATGATCTTACACAGTCTGAAGTAGAACAAGCGATTGAAAATGTTAATCATGCTAAACAAGAATTAAATGGTGAAGAAAAAGTATCAGAAGCTAAAACCAATGCACTACAAACATTAAATAATGATACGCATTTAAACCAACATCAACGAGAAGCTGCGACAAATGCTATTAATGGTGCTACGACGCTATCTCAAGTTGCTCAAGCATTAGAACAAGCAAATGCATTAGATACAGTAATGGGTCAATTGAAAGATAGCATCAGCAATCAAGCGTCTATCAAACAACAAATCAACTATTTAGATGCTGATTCAGATAGAAAAACAAATTATGATGATGCAGTTACAAACGCACAAGCGATTTTAGATCCAGTAAATGGTAATAACTTATCAAAAGAACAAGTAGAAGCTGCCATCAATCAAGTTAATACAACTAAAGATCAATTAAATGGTAATACTAATCTTCAAAATGCCAAAAATGAAGCTAATACACAATTAAATGCATTGGATTATATTAACCATGATCAAAGTGATCACTTAAGAGATCAAATTGGTTCTGCAACTTCAGTAGAGGCTGTGCATCAAATACAAGCAAATGCTCAATCATTAGACCAAGCAATGCAACAATTACAACAAGCAATTGCTAATCAAAATGATATCTTAAATAGCCAAAATTATGCAGACGCAAATCCTGATAAGAAACAAGCCTTTGATCAAGCATTACAAAATGCAGATAACATATTAGATAAAGCAACAGGACCAAATAGTGATAAACAAGCAGTTGAACAAGCAATACAAGCTATTACAAATACGGAACAAGCGCTAAATGGTGCACAGAACTTACATGATGCACAAACTCAAGCTATTCAAAGCATTGACAATGCACCACATCTTAATGAGCAACAAAAAAATGTACTTAAAGAAAAAGTAAATCAAGCACAAACTGTTGCAGCTGTTACAGATTTACAAAATAATGCTGATGCATTAAATACTTCTATAGAACAACTCAAACAAGCAATTGCAGATCACGATACCATTGTTGCGGACGGTAATTACACTAATGCAAGTCCACAAGAACAAGGTGCTAATACAGATGCTTACCAACGTGCACAAAATTTAATCAATGGTACACCTGACGTCATTATTAATCCTGCAGACATTAATACTGCAACTCAAAATGTTAACAATGCAGAGCAAGGATTAAATGGTAATACAAATCTTGCCAATGCAAAACAAGAAGCAACAAATGCTTTACAACAAATGACTGGATTGTCAGACGCACAACGTCAACGTATCCAAGATCAAATTGATCAAGCACAACAACTTCCTGATATCGATACGATTAAATCTAATGCAGGAAACTTGAACCATGCCATGACTGAATTACGACAAGAAGTTGCTAAACAACATGACGTTCAAGCAAGCCAGCCATATGTGGATGCTAATACTAGTAACCAAGATGACTACAATCATGCCATTACAAATGCTGAAAGTATAATTAATGAAACAACTCAACCTACATTAAATCCAGAGTCTGTGATGCAAGCATTGAATCAAATCAAAACATCAACTCAAGATTTAAATGAAGTAGAAAACTTAAATCAAGCGAAACAAACAGCTACTGGTGCATTACAACATTTAAGTCATTTAAATCAAGCACAACAAGCAGATTTGACACAACAACTTAAAGACGCACCAAATATCGCGACAGTTGAACAAGTTAAGGCTAAGGCAACATCACTTGATCAAGCTATGGAACAATTAATAAATGCAGTCAATGATAAAGATCAAGTACATCAAAGTGTTAATTATAGTGACGCAGACCAACCTAAACAAAGCGCTTATGATCATGCCATTAATGATGCACAATTAATTACAGATCCAACTACTGGATCAAATGCATCACAAAGTGAAGTTGAAGCAGCATTATCTGCAATTAATACAGCGAAACAAGATTTAAATGGTAATCGTAAAGTAGAAGATGCTAAAAATAATGCAAATCAAGCACTTCACGGCTTAAATCATCTAAACAACGCTCAACGTGAAAACATTGAACATCAAATAGATCAAGCACAAACACTCGCTGATATAGATCGAATAAACAATGAAGCACAGGCATTAAATAATGCAATGGGACAACTTGCAGATAGCTTAAATGACAAAACTGAAACACTTAATAGTCAAAATTACAACGACGCAAGTCCTGATAAGAAAACAGACTATACGAATGCAGTTTCAAATGCCGAAACAATCTTGAACCCAACACAAGGTGGTAACTTAACTAAAGATGAAGTTGAAGCGGCTATAAATGCAGTCAACAGTAAAAAAGAGGCTTTAAATGGTAAAGAAAACTTAGCTAATGCTAAGCAAAATGCTAACCAAACAATTGATGGATTAACACATTTAACAAATCCACAAAAAGAAGCGCTAAAACAATTAGTTGACCAATCAACAACTGTTGCAGAAGTTAATGAAAATGAAAATAAAGCACATGCAGTTGATACAGCAATGGAACACTTAAATCAATCAATTGCCGATCATACAGAAACAAAGAATGGTCAAAATTACATTGATTCAAGTGAAAATAATAAAGATGCTTATAACAATGCAGTCAACACAGCACAAGGTATTCAAAATGAAGTAACTAATCCAGTTATTGATCCAACTGTGATCAACCAAGCTGCAGAAACAGTTACTAATACTAAAGACGCATTAAATGGTAGAGAAAACCTTACACACGCTAAAGAAGACGCAAATCAATCAGTAGGCACGTATGATCACTTAAATAACGCTCAACAAAAAGACATAGAAAATAAAATTAAACAAGCAACATCTGTAGAAGAAGCTAATCAAATTAAAACTGAAGCTGAAAATCTAAATCACGCTATGAATGATTTGAATCAAGCAATTCAAGATAAAGATGATATTAAATCTAACGTTAACTACACAGATGCTGATCCAGCAAAACAAGAAGCATATAATAATGCTATTAACAATGCTGAACATATTTTATCTAAGACAAACGGTAATAATGCGACACAAACAGAAGTAGCAGAAGCTATTCAAGCAGTAAATAAAGCTAAAGAGGCTTTAAATGGTAATGCAAATGTTCAAAACGCTAAAATTCAAGCAACTGATACAATCAATAATTCAAATGATTTAAATAATGCTCAAAAAGAGGCGTTAAAACAACAAGTTGCTGACGCAGCAACTATAGCTGACGTTAATGCAATTAAACAAAACGCCCAAGATTTAAATCAAGCAATGACCGCATTAAAACAAGGTATCGCTAATAAAGATCAAATATTAGCAGACGGTAACTACACCAATGCAAGTCCAGATAAACAACAAGCATATAACGATGCCGTTAAGCATGCACAACAATTAATAGATGGTGTGCCAAATGTTGTTGTTTCTCCAAGTGAAATACAAGATGCATTAAATCGAGTGAACCAAGCTAACAACGACTTGAATGGTAATACGAATCTTGCTAATGCTAAACAACAGGTGACACAAGCACTTGATCAATTACCAAATTTAAATCAAGCACAACGTGACGAATTTAATAAGCAAATCAATCAAGCAACCCAAGTCCCTGATGTTAATGCGATTCAACAAGCTGCAAATCAACTTAACGAAGCAATGACAGCCTTGAAACAAGGCATCGCAAATAAAGACGATATCAAAGACAGCGAAAATTATTATGATGCAGATACAGATAGACAAACAGCATTTGATGATGCTATCAATCATGCGGATACATTATTAAATGAACAAAGCAATCCAACCATGGATCCAGATACTATCAAACAAGCATTAGCACATGTTAATGAAGCTAACCATAATTTAAACGGTGACCAAAAACTTGCTACAGCGCAACAAAACGCTAAAACAACGTTAGGTACACTAGATCATTTAAATCAAGCACAAATTGATGCATTAACTCGTTAAATTGATCAAGCACCTGATATTGCCACAACGAACAAAATTAAGCAAAATGCTGAAGTTTAGATAATGCTATGAACCAATTAAATCAAGCATTACAAACTAAAGCAGATACGTTAGGTAGTATCAATTATTCAGATGCAGATCAACCTAAGAAAGATGCTTATAACGATGCAGTAACACATGCAGAAAGTATCGTAGACCATAATAGCCAAAACAATGCATCACAAGATGACATCGCACAAGCATTAAAACTACTTAACGATGCTAAGGATGCGTTAAATGGTAATTCAAATGTTGAACATGCAAAACAAGAAGCTATTGAGCAAATTAATAACGCACAAGATTTGAACCCTGCTCAACAAGAAGCATTAAAACAACAAGTGAATTTAGCAAATACCGTTAATGATGTAAATCAGGTTAAGGCTACAACAAGCGCTCTAGATCAAGCAATGTCAGCATTAAAACAAGGTATTGCAGACAAAGATCAAACAATTGCAGATGGTAATTACACAAATGCTAACCCAGATAAACAACAAGCATATAGCGATGCAATCCATCACGCTGAACAAATTATCAACGGTACTCCGAATGCAATCGTAGACCCACAAACTGTAACTAATGCTTTACAACAAGTGGATCAAACGAAGGGCGATTTGAATGGTAATGATAATCTGCACGATGCACAACAACAAGCATCTACAATGATTGATGGTTTACCAAACTTAAATCCTGCACAAAAAGCAGCTCTAAAAGAACAAGTGAATCAAGCAGGTCTTGTTCCAAGTGTCGATCAAATCAAACAAACTGCAAATGAATTAAACACTGCAATGGGTAACTTGAATCAAACATTACAAGCAAATACTCAAGTACCTCAAACAACTGATTACACTCAAGCTAGCACAGATAAACAAACGGCATATGATAATGCTGTAGAGCAAGCACAACAAGTTGTTAATGGTAATCAAGTGGTACAATTATCACCAGATGCTGTAAACCAAATGACGAATGCTATTAATCATGCAAAAGATGATTTAAATGGTGATGAAAACTTAGCTCAAGCTAAACAAGATGCAACAGCAAATCTCAATACATTACCTGATTTAAATCAACCACAACATGATGCACTTACAAATCAAATAGAGCAAGCACAGACAATTGAAGAGGTAAATCAAGTTAAACAACTTGCACAAAATGTGAATGATGCAATGCACAACTTAAAACAAGGCATTGCAAATAAAGACGATATTTTAGGTAGTGAAAATTATCATGACGCTGATCCGGATAAACAAACTGCATATCAAGATGCAATCAGACAAGCTGAATCCATCATAAATCAAACTGTTGATCCAACTTTAAATCCAGATGACATTACACAAGCATTAACTCAAGTCAATCAGGCCAAAGATAACCTCAATGGTGATACGAAACTGACAACTAAAAAGCAAAATGCTACTAACGATATCAATGGCATGACACATCTTAATGACGCACAAAAACAAGCACTCACAACTCAGATTGAACATGCGCCAAATATAGATGCTGTTAACACAGCTAAACAAACTGCTGAAAGTCTGAATAATGCAATGGATCAATTAGAGCAAGCGATTCATAATAAAAATCAAATATTAGCTGATGGTAATTATTTAAATGCTGATCAAGCTAACCAAGATGCGTTCAATCAAGCAGTACGTAATGCAGAAAATGTATTAAATCCACAACAAGGTACGAACGAAGATCAAAGTACAATCGAAGCAATGACTAATAAAGTAATGCAAGCGATTCAAAACTTAAATGGTAATTCAAACTTAGCTCAAGCTAAGCAAGAAGCTAATCAAGCATTAATGCAATTACCTCACTTAAATGATGCGCAACGACATGATTTGGAAACACAAATTACAAATGCACCTTAGTTACTGATGTCGATGCAATTAAACAAAATGCTCAAACATTAGATCAAGCAATGGAACACTTAAGAGATAGTATTAAAGATCATCAACAAACACTTAATTCTGAAGATTATCATGATGCAACTGCTGATCGTCAAAATGACTATAACAATGCCGTGAATGATGCTAATCAAATCATTAATGCAACAACACCAGTTATGAATCCAACTGATATTAATGCAGCTGCTAACCTTGTTAATACGAATAAAGTAGCTTTAGATGGTGATGAAAACCTAACTCACGCTAAACAACAAGCGACACAAACTATTGATAACTTAGATCATCTAAATCAAGCACAAATACAACATTTACAAGATGGTATTGCTCAAGCGACTGACATTGATGCCGTAAATCAACATGTTCGAGACGCTCAAGCGCTAGATTCTACAATGAATCAATTACAAAATGCAATTGCTAACCAAAATGACGTTAAACAACAAAGTCAATTTGTTAATGCTGATCCGGATAAACAATCTGCATATTCAGATGCTGTTGCTCATGCTCAATCTATTATTGATCATCAACATGGTCCAAATACAACTCAACCAGAAGTTGAACAAGCATTAACTCAAGTTCAACAAGCATTACAAAACTTAAATGGCGAACAAAGATTACAAGATTCTAAGTTACATGCTCAACAAGCCATAGATGGACTAACAGATTTAAATGATCCACAAAAATCAGCTTTAAAAGAAAAAGTGAATCACGCACCACTCATCACGGATGTTCAACAAATTGAACAACAAGCAGGTACACTGAACCAAGCTATGCATGACTTACGTCAAAGTATTGATGATAATGCAAAAGTTAAAGCAAGTAGTGCGTACATTAATGAGGACCCTACAGAACAACACAATTATGATCAAGCAGTCCAACATGCTCAAGATTTGATTAACGAACAACAAGCCACATTAGATACAAATGTAATTAATCAAACAACTGAAGGTGTTAATAATAGTAAACAAGCACTTCAAGGTGTAGCTAAGCTGCAAAGTGAAAAAGATCATGCTAAGGCACTCATTAACCAATTACCTCATCTTAATGATGCTCAAAAACATATGGAAGATGCTTTAATTGATAATGAAACAACACGTACCGCTGTTAAAAATGATGTAACCGAAGCACAACAACTTGATCAATATATGGATGCGTTACAACAAAGTATTGCTGATAAACAAACAACATTAGATAGTAGTCCATACATCAACGCAGATCCTAATAAAAAACAAGATTATGACAACGCAATTCAAAATGCTGAAAGTATTATTGCTGGAATAACTAATCCAACAATCAATAAAGATAATGTAAATCAAGCGATTGAATCAGTGAATGCTACTAAACAAGCGTTAAATGGTGTTGAAAAACTAGCTGAAGATAAACAACATGCTGGTGAAACAATGAATCAATTTAATCAATTAACACCAGCACAACAACAAGCGCTTAATGATGCAATTACTAATGCTCAAACTAGAGATGAAGTTACTCAAAAAGTAGCGCAAGCAGAAGCACTTAACAATGCAATGCAAGCATTAAAAGAGAGCGTTAAGGACCATCAACAAGTTGAAACGAGCAGTCAATTTACAAATGAAGATCCAAAACAAAAAGATGATTATAATCAAGCGGTTCAACATGCACTAGATATTATCAATCAAGCTACAAATCCAACGTTAGATCAATCACAAATTGAACAAGCAACTCAAGCGGTTATCAATGCAAAAGATCAATTACACGGAGAACAAAAATTAGCTCAAGATAAACAACTGGCAAACGAAACGATTGATCATCTACAACACCTTAATGCTGCACAACGCCAAGCACTTCAAGCGCAAATTAACCAAGTACCAACTCGCGACAAAGTAGCTCAAAAAGTAGCGCAAGCAGAAGCTTTAGATCAGTCAATGAAAGCATTGAGAGACGCGATTCAAGATCATCAACAAGTTGAAAATAATAATCCATTTATTAATGAAGATTCACCTGAACAAAACGCTTATACAAATGCAGTACAACAAGCGGTAGCATTAATTAATCAAGCTGATCATCCAACATTGGATAGAACACAAGTTCAACAACTTACAGAAGCTGTTACAAATGCGAAAGATCACTTACACGGTGATGAAAAACTTCAAAATGATAAACAACACGCGATTACAGATTTAAATCAACTTAATGGCTTAAATGACGCTCAACGTAACACATTCGAAACTCAAATTAATCAAGCACCAACGCGTAATGAGGTCGCTGAAATTGTCGCTCGAGCAAATGCATTAAATCAAGCAATGGTTTCATTAAGAAATGCAATTCAAAATGAACCTCAAGTTGAATCTAGTAGTCAATTTATTAATGAAGATACACCTGAGCAAGAAGCATATAAACAAGCCGTTTCAAATGCCAAAGCAATCATCAATGAAACAACAAATCCTATCATGGATAAAGCTCAAGTAGATCAAACATTACAAGAAGTAAACGACGCTATCGCCAATCTACACGGTGATCAAAAACTTGCTCAAGCACAACAACAAGGAATCATTGATTTAGATGGACTTAACAATTTAAATCATGATCAACTTGAATCTGCGAAAGATGCGGTTAACCAAGCGCCAACAAGAAATGATGTTGCTCAAATCGTCCAAACTGCAAATCAACTTGACCAAGCAATGGGAAGACTTAAAGATTTAATGAATCAAGCAAATAGAGAAAGTGTTGAGCCTAATTACACAGAAGCATCAACTGATAAGCAGGATGCATTCAACTTAGCGTTAACAAATGCATCACATATTACAGATACACAAACAGGTCCAAACGCAACTCAAACAGAAGTTGAAAATGCAATAACATCGTTACAACAGGCGATGAACGATTTAGATGGAAACGCACGTGTAACTAATGCAAAAGCACAAGCTATCCAAGATATTGATCGACAACCACATCTCAATGATGAACAAAAATCAACGATGAAAGACCAAGTTAATCAAGCAACTACGTTAAAATCAATCGAACAAATAGAAGATAAGTCACATCAATTAGATCATGCTACTGATCAATTACAACAAGCGATTGATGAGCACAATCATGTAACAAATACTGTTGACTTCACACAAGCTGATCCTGACAAACAAGCTGCATATAATCAAGCAGTAGCACAAGCACAACAACTTGTATCTCAAAATGCGACACAACAAGAAGTTGAACAAGCGATAACAGCGATTGAAAATGCTAAACACGATTTAAATGGTGAAGAAAAGGTTGCAGAAGCAAAAGCAAATGCAGCTCAACAGCTTGATCAATTAACTGCTTTAAATCAAGAACAACATCAAGCGATAATTGACAGCATCAACAATTCTAACGATGTGAATGACATTCAAAATATTGTTAACGAGGCTACTACGTTAAATCATGCTATGAATGAACTTCAACAAGCGGTTAACGATAATAATGAACCGACGAAACAAAGTGGTAATTATATTAATGCCGATACACAACTCAAACATGATTTTGATGAAGCTATCACAAATGCTCAACAAGCATTAGATCATCCAACTGGATCTAATTTAACAACTGATCAAATCAATCAACTTAAAGATGCGATCAATCATGCGAAAGATGCATTAAATGGTAATCAAAGATTAAATGATTCCAAATCTGATGCATTAAATAAATTAGATCAATTAACACATTTGAATAATGCTCAAAAACAAATGGCGCAACAACAAATTAATTCTGCTAGCACGTTAAACGATGTGACTCAAGCAGTTCAAAAAGCGGCAACTTTAGATCAATCAATGAATAGTTTAAATCAATATGTTCAACGAACAGAAGCGCCAGTGAAAGCAAGTTCAAATTACATCGATGCTGATGAGGCGTTAAAAGCGAATTATAACACTGCTTTAGATCGTGCAAATGATGTATTGAACAAAGCTCAAGGTAATGCATTAACGAATGCTGAAGTAGAGGCTTTAAAACAAGCGATCATTAATGCTGAAAATGCCCTTAATGGTGATCAAAATGTTACTAAAGCTAAAGGTAAAGCAGATCAATTTATCGATAGTTTAGAAAATTTAAATCCAAATCAAAGAAACTTAGCACATCAATTAGTTGCTCAAGCTGATGATTTAGATACCCTTAATAACATCATTAATAATCAAATTGATTTAGATGATGTGATGAAAGCATTGAAAGATATTGTAAATAATGATGTTCAAAATAGTGAAAATAGTATTAATTACCAAAATGCAGATGATGATACTAAAGCGAACTTCACTCAAGCTAAAGATCAAGCCATAAAATTATTAAAAGGTACTGATGATGAAGTTGGAGATACAAACGATATCCAAGGTGCAATTCAAGCACTTAAAGATGCTATGAATCAACTGAATGGCGATGCTAGATTACAAGATGCTAAAAACAAAGCAATTCAATCTATCAATAAAGCATTAGCAGATAAATTAAATGATATTGATAATGCAAATGCGACTGAGCAAGATAAGATAGATGCTAAAAATAAAGCCGAAGCACTGGCTAATCAAACAATCAATAATATTAATAAAGCAACAACGAATCAAGCAGTTGATAATGTTGAAAATATAGGTAGTCAAGCTATTGATCAAATTCATGCTAATGAAATACCGAAAGCTCAAAATGATGCTAAGCAAGATATTAATCGACAAAGTCAAGAATTATTGGATGCAATCGACCATAATCCAGATCTATCTAATGCAGAAAAAGAAGCATTAAAAGATCAAATTCGTCAATTACAACAACAAGCGAATGTTGATATTACAGGTGCTACAACTAAAGAACAAATTCAAAATGCCAAAGATCAATTCAATAATGCATTAAATCAACTTAAAGATTTAATTCAGTCTAAAGTAGATGCTAAACAAGCGATAAAAGATATCGCTAACGCAAAACGCGATGAAATTAATAGCAATCCAAATCTTACAGATGATCAGAAAGCAAAAGCATTAAAAGAAATCGATGATTTTGAAAATAAAGCATTGATTAATATCGAAAATGCAAGAACAAAAGATGACATTTCAAATGCATTAACTAAAGCCATTGATCAAATTCAAAATGCACCTATTTGGGAAGTAGATCAACAACCAGTCACACATGAATTACCAAAAGCATCAGCTCAACAGGTATTAGTTAATGGTGAAATTATTGTCCAACGTGACGAAGTGATAACTGACGAAGATGTGCTTAAACATATCAACTTAAGTGATCAAATTAAAGCTAAAGTATTAGACACACCTAATACGACAAACATCTCTGATGATTTAGAGGCACGCGTTGAAATCACTCTAGCTAATGGATCAAAAGTGATTGTTCATGTGCCAGTTAAAGTAATTGAACAAGCGTTAATAGTAGCTAAAAATCAAGCCATTAAAGATATAGAAGATCTAGCCCAAAATAAAATTAACGATATTAATAACAACACTACTTTAACAAAAGCACAAAAAGATGCTGCGATTGCTGAAGTGAATAAATTAAAACAACAAGCTATTGAGAATATCAATAAAGCAACGAATCAAGAGGACGTTGATCATGCTAAACAAAGTGGTCAAGACCAAATTTACCACTTTAACCCTAATGCATTTACAATTGATCAAGCGAAAGTTAAAGCACAAAAAGCGATTGAAGACGCAATCAAACAAAAAATAGATGAAATTAACGCTAGAAAAGATCTATCTGATAAAGAAAAAGAAGATGCAATCAAACAACTTAATAAGTTGAAAGACAATGCTATCCAAGCAATTAACAAAGCAACATCTTTATCTGAAATCCATAAGCAAAAAGATCAATATCAAGCAACAATTAACCAATTCAAACCTGTTGCTAACGACTTTGCTAATCATAAGAACAATGCCATTTCATCTATTCATCAAGTTGCTCATCAAAAATCTAGAAGTATCCAAAATAGTCCTTTTGGAACACGTAGCCAAAAACAAGATGCATTAAATAAAATCTATGATATCTTAAACAATACAATTAGAAATATAGATAATGCCCAATCACATCAAGCTGTTGATCAAGCGTTAAATGAAGGTATCGCACGTATTCTATCTGTTGAAATAGTAGGATGGAATTCAAATAATCCGACTCAGTCAACTCATACTCGTCCAAACTTGTCAGATTTAACAAGCGCACTTAACATTAACCAATTAGAAACATTTATGGGTACTAACGGCAATGCGACAGACAGTCTAAAAGATCTTGTAACAAATGAACACGCGAAGAAAGACACTGACGAACCTAATGACGACTTCAAACACCATAAAAATTCAAATGGATTCGTAGATTTATTAAAAAATACACTTGGATTTGTAGGTATTTCAAGTTTATTAGCGGGATTCTGGTTCATATTAGCGAAACGTCGTAAAAAAAAGAGGAAGATGAAACCGTAGCTCTTCATTCACAAGAAACTAAGAAGAACAAACACCTAATCGATGACGTCGACCACACACCATTGTTAGTAGCTAAAAAGAAAAAGAACAATGAAGAAGAAAGCAATAAGAAAGAAACTGAATCATCTAAAAAGAAACACACATTAAAGGGAGATGATTCACACGTTGCACCACTGATTGCTAAAAAGAAAAGAGAAAGCAAAGAGACATCAACGAATACAAAAGGAAAAGCACCAACTAAAAATAAAAAAGTCGTCGCTTCCAAAAAGAAGAAAAAGAAATCTAAAAAATCTTCTAAACGTAAAAAGTAATCGTTCCTCAAAATAAAGGAGCACCGATTGAAATCACTTCAATCGGTGCTCCTTTTTATTATTTGGCTTTTAATATTTTATATAATGCTTGTTGTGCATGTTGATTAGCTTCTTTATTTTGATCTCTAGGTACCCATTTTACAAACAATAAATCAAAGTCTTGCTCTAAAATCTCTAATTGTTCAAAATAAGGTTTGAATTTAGCATTTTTAACATATCCTGCTTCTACACTATCTGCAATTAACTTTGAATCAGTGTAAAGTAGGGCATTATTCACTTTTAGTTCTCTAGCATGTTCTAATGCATGGATACAAGCTGCCCATTCAGCACTATGATTATCCATTTCTCCTAAATCATGAGTAAACACGTGATGTTGATCTTCCTCTTTAATAACAATAGCACATGCACTTCTTCCAGGATTCCCTTTAGTCGCAGCATCAAAATTAATTTTAGCCATATCTACACCTACTTCATTTATATGTTCTAAACTAGTCTCATCATCTGTACTTTAATTAAATCACAATAATAAGTACAAATTCATCCCATTTCAATTATTATAAATAAAATCGCTTTACTCAATTAGAATATTAAGCAAAGCGATTGATATTTAATAGGTAACTTAAAGACCTTCATCTAACTTAGTAATTTTACCTTTACGGTAGAATGATTTGGCAATGTATCCGAATGGTACATTAAAAATAGTAGATACAAGTTTTAAAACATATGTCGTTATAAAAATTTCAAAAACTGCCATACCAGGTAAACTACCTATAAATGCAATGGATACAAATAATGCTGTATCAATGATAGAGCTAATTATTGTACTTCCATATGCTCTAATAATGAAAGTTTTATCTGAACTAAATAGCTTTTTAATTAATGAAAATATAAATACATCCACGTGTTGACCAATGATATAAGCAACAATTGAACCTAAAGCAATTCTAGGTACAACATCAAAGATGGCATGAAAAGCATTTTGTGCAGTATCTTCTGGGGATGGAATAAAATGTAAAGACATTTGCATGACGATAATCATAACCAGTGTTGAGGAAAAACCTAACCAAACTGCACGTTTTGCGACCTTTCTTCCATATATATCATTTAAAATGTCCGTCGCTAAATAAATAGAAGCAAACATTACATTACCTAAAGTAGCTGAAATGCCAAAAATTTCTACAGTTTTGATAACTTGTATATTTGCGATGATCGTACCAATCGCAACCCATGCTAGTAATCCTTGTTTCCCAAACATGCGATACATCGCTACCATTAAAATAAACGTCACTAAAAACGTTGCAACTCCAAACAATTCATTATACATATCATTTCCTCCTAAATTTTGTTAATGCGGGTGTTTAGAAACCGCTAAAATAACTTAACCATTTTACTCTAAAACAGTATTTTATGCAATCCGTTTTCCAAATCCACGAAACGTTAAATTCTATGAATATTGAAATATCAGAAAGACAAATTGATTGTTGTTCAATCATGGATAATAAATGCTATAATATCGACATGTGAATTAATGAGTCTAAGACAGTAGATAAGACGAACTTGGCACAAAAGAAATGTCATATGCGCTAAACCAATGTCACGAACTCTTTATTTGCGACATAAAAAAATTCTATAGCTAAGGGAGTGGAGAGTATCCTTACTTATTCCGAACAACAAGCTATAAATCAAATTGATCAATTATTGACTACGTATTGTCATCAATGTCCATTAAAGTCGCATATAAGAAAGACTGAAAACAAGACACAGGCACATCATTTTTGTATCAATGAATGTTCAATTGGTAAACAAATTAAACAAATAGGAAATGAACTTCAATAGGAGGTTATTGTTATGGAAATTGTTTCAATCTCAGAAACACCGAATCACAATACAATGAAAATCACTTTAAACGAAACACGAGAAGACATGAAATCGAATACGTATACATCAGCAGAAGAAGGTCAACCCGAATTCATAAATGCCTTATTTGATATCGAAGGTGTGAAATCTATTTTTTATGTCATGGATTTCATTTCAGTTGATAAAGAGGATGAAGCAGATTGGCAAACGCTAATCCCTCAAATAGAAGATAAATTCAATCAATAAGTAAATCTGATTGCATGGAGGGACAGAGACTATGGAAATTTTACGTGTAGAACCTACACCGAGTCCTAATACGATGAAAGTCGTCTTGACAGAGAAAAGGCAAGATAATCAATCTAATACTTATACAACCATTAATGATCAACAACCACAATTTATCAATGACTTATTAGAACTTGATGGTGTGAAGTCCATTTTCTATGTTATGGATTTCTTAGCAATCGATAAACAGCCTAAAGCCGATTGGGAAGACGTCCTACCTTTAATTACTTCTACCTTAAATAAGGAAGAACATTCACAACAAGAAACACAACCAGATGAACACTTTGGAGAAGTTAAAGCTGAGGTGTTAATGTTTAAGGGGATACCATATCAAATCAAACTATCCACTGGACATGATGAAAAGCGTAAACAATTACCTGAATTTTATGTAGATAGTATGCTTAAAGCTCAAAAAGATAGCGATAACGTAGTATTTTTAAGAAAATGGGAAGACTTTGGTATTCGATATGGTGATATCGACGATGTTATGAATGACGTATATGAAGAAACATTAGCACTATATCCAGAAGAACGAATTCAACAACTCATTACAGAAGCATTAGAAACAGATATTGTCATTCCAGAAAGCCAATATCATCGTGTATCACTTGAAACGTATCAACAAGTTTCAGACTGGAAAGAAAAATTAAGAATGTTGAAATCATTCCCAACACCGACTTTTGATGATATTCCTTTATTAGACGCTGCATTAAATGAAGAGAAGGTGCCACTCCGTCGTGAAGCGATTGTGTTATTAGGAATGATTGAAGATCGTCAAATCCTACCATATATATACAAAGGATTACATGATAAAAGTCCAGCAGTACGACGTACAGCAGGAGACTGCCTAAGCGATTTAGGATTTAAAGAGGCACTACCAGAAATGGAACAAGCACTTGACGACCCTCAAAAAATCGTTCGTTGGAGAGCAGCTATGTTTATATTTGATGAAGGAAACGAACAACAATTAGATAGTCTAAAAGCACATGCCGATGATCCAGCGTATGAAGTAAAATTACAAATCGAAATGGCCATTTCTAGAATAGAAAAGGGCGATGAAGCTCTCGGCTCTGTTTGGAAACAAATTGCGAATAGAAATAAATCCTAACTAATTAATAAAGGAGCATATCAAAATGAGTGCATATGAACAATATATGAAAGAACTCGCTCAACAAATGCGTTCTGAACTAACAGATCACCAATTTGAAAGTTTAGAAACGAGTGAAGCTGTTGAATCATACATGAAACAAGTCAATGATAATGACACAACTTTCGTCGTTATCAACTCTACTTGTGGTTGTGCTGCCGGATTAGCACGACCAGCAGCCGTTGCAGTTGCAGAACAAAACGAAGCGAAACCAACAAATAAAGTCACTGTATTTGCCGGACAAGATAAAGAAGCAACCGCAACAATGCGTGAATATATTCAACAAGTACCATCCAGTCCATCATTTGCATTATTTAAAGGTCAAAATCTAGTCCATTTTATGCCAAGAGAGCATATCGAAGGTAGAGATATCAATGACATTGCAATGGACTTAAAAGATGCTTTTGATGATCATTGTGACGTAAAATAATCAAATTTCATCACATATTAATGATAATTATAGGGTAGTAAGAGTAGTACAGTTTCTTAGAACACTTTGAGGTGCGAGGCTGTGCTACTCTTTTTGTATGCTTTTTTGACTAAATAAATTAAATTTTACACATATCTGGCTTACTACTTTTTTCAACGATTAAATCTCAGTATAATAAAATTAATGTTAAATGTTGGTAGTCATGCCAAAGATACATCAATACACACTATTAAGAAAGGATGTCATCATTATGCTCAATTCATTTGATACAGCTTACCACGGTCTCTGTGAAGAAATTCTAAAAATAGGAAATCAAAGAGATGATCGTACACATACAGGAACCATTTCTAAATTTGGACATCAACTAAGATTTGATTTGTCTAAGGGATTTCCATTATTAACCACAAAAAAAGTATCTTTTAAACTCGTTGCAACAGAATTACTATGGTTTATTAAAGGAGATACAAATATAAAATATCTTCTTCAATATAATAATAATATTTGGAACGAATGGGCTTTTGAAAATTACATCAACTCAGAAGACTATCATGGACCAGATATGACAAACTTCGGACATCGTTCTCTACAAGATAGTGAATTTAATGAATTATATAAAGCTGAAATGAAAAAATTCAAAGAAAATATTTTAAACGATGATACATTTGCACAAAAATACGGTGATTTGGGCAATGTATATGGTAAACAATGGAGAGATTGGGAAGACAAAGATGGTAATCATGTTGACCAACTTAAAACTGTGATTGAACAAATCAAACAACACCCTAATTCAAGACGACATATCGTCTCTGCTTGGAATCCTACTGAGATTGATACTATGGCGTTACCACCATGCCATACGATGTTCCAGTTTTACGTACAAGATGGAAAATTAAGTTGTCAATTATATCAACGTAGTGCCGATATCTTCTTAGGCGTACCATTTAATATTGCAAGTTATGCATTACTTACTCATCTCATTGCTAAAGAATGTGGCCTCGAAGATGGTGAATTTATTCATACTTTTGGTGATGCACATATTTATTCTAATCACATAGATGCAGTCGAAACACAATTATCTCGAGATAGTTTCAATCCACCTCAAATTAAGATTAACACTGATAAATCAATATTTGATATTAATTACGAAGACATAGAATTAATCAATTATGAATCACATCCAGCTATCAAAGCACCTATAGCTGTATAGTATTTAAAATATTTTTTGTATCTTAGTATAATTATGAGAAATTTTTCAATTTTTATCATAAAATTATCAGTATCAACGACGTTATTGTAACGAATTGCATTCAATTTATGTTACATTAAATTTATGAAACTGATGTATTAATGCCCACATACCAAGGAGGACAACGAAATGACATTATCTATTTTAGTCGCACACGATCAACAAAGAGTCATAGGGTACCAAAATCAATTACCATGGTACTTACCTAACGACCTTAAACACGTTAAACAATTAACGACAGGCCATACGTTAGTAATGGGCCGAAAAACGTATGAATCAATTGGAAAACCTTTACCCAACAGACGAAATGTGGTTTTGACTAAAAATAAGTCATTTCATCCCGAGGGTGTGGATGTCATTCATTCTTTTGAAGAGATTCAACATTTAGAAGGCCACGTATTTATTTTTGGTGGTCAAACACTATTTGAAGAAATGATCGATAAAGTAGACGATATGTTTATTACTGTGGTAGATGGAAAATTTCAAGGTGATACATTCTTTCCTCCTTACACTTTTGAAGAATGGGAAGTTGAGTCATCAGTTGAAGGGAAACTAGATGAAAAAAGTACAATTCCACACACATTTTTACATTTAATAAGGAAAAAGTCATAGGAGGAGTTATTTATGGTTAAGCAAGTTATCGTTACGGATTCTACATCAGATTTACCCCAAAGCTATTTAAAGGAGAATTCAATTAATGTTATACCTTTGAATGTTACGATTGATGGTAAATCATATATTGATCAAATTGAAATTACTTCTGAAGAATATATTGAATATATGGAACAAGATGCTGATGTTAAGACAAGTCAACCTGCTATCGGTGAATTTATCAACCTATATGAAGAACTTGCAGGAGACGATGTAGAGATTATTAGTATTCACATGTCATCTGGCTTAAGTGGTACATATAACACTGCATATCAAGCGAGTGAAATGGTAGATGCAAATGTAACAGTCATTGATTCTAAATCAATTTCAAATGGTTTAGCATATCAAATTAAACATATCGTTGAATTGATCGAACAAGGTACATCTACAACTGACATTGTAAAAAGCGTTAAAGAATTACAAGAAAACACTAAGTTATTTGTAGTCATTGGACAATTAAATCAACTGATTAAAGGTGGCCGTGTAAGTAAGACTAAAGGACTTATTGGTAATATCATGAAAATCAAACCAATAGGTACTTTAAATGATGGCAAATTAGAATTAGTACATAACGCGAGAACTCAAAATACTAGTATTAATTATCTAAAAAAAGAAATTTCAGAATTCATAGAAAATCATAAAATTAAATCAGTAGGCATCACACATGCAAGTGCATTAGATTTTGTAGATAAAATTAAAAGCACTTTTACAGAAGCATTTAATTGTCAAGATTACGATGTTAATATCACAACACCTGTTGTCACGACGCATACAGGAAAAGGTGCTATTGGTTTAGTTGTCGTTCGAGAAAAATAATAATCGCTTTCAATGTCTTAAAGCCTTTGAGCGTTTATCTTTATTTCTAACTAATAATATCGTAAATTATTAACAAGAATAGGAAGGAGGCAATCAAATGGCTTATGCGACATTAGCTGGTGGTTGTTTTTGGTGTATGGTTAAACCATTCACATCATATCCTGGCATTGAATCAGTAGTCTCTGGATATAGTGGTGGTCATGTAGAAAACCCTACTTACGAACAAGTATGTACAAATCAAACAGGACATGTAGAAGCTGTCCAAATTACTTATAATCCAGAAATAACTTCATTCGAAAATATATTAGATGTTTATTTCAAGACATTTGATCCAACAGATGATGGCGGTCAATTTTTCGATCGTGGTGAAAGTTATCAACCTGTCATTTTTTATCATGACGATGAACAGCGTAAAGCTGCTATCTTAAAGAAACAACAAATTGATGAACAAGGTATATTTAAGAAACCGGTTATCACACCAATCAAACCATATAAAAATTTCTATCCTGCAGAAGATTATCATCAGGATTACTATAAGAAGAATCCTACACACTATGAACAATACCAACGTGGTTCAGGCAGAAAAGCATTTATAGAAACACATTGGGGGTCTCAACATGATTAAAAAGAACAAAGATGAACTTAATGATATGGAATATCTTGTTACCCAAGAAAATGGTACCGAACCACCATTTCAAAATGAATATTGGAATCATTTTGAAAAAGGTATTTATGTAGACAAACTATCAGGCAAACCACTATTTACATCAGAAGAAAAATTCGAATCTGATTGTGGATGGCCAAGTTTTTCAAAAGCCATTGATGATGACGAAATCATTGAATTAGTAGATAAAACGTTTGGTATGATTAGAACAGAAGTACGTTCTGAAGATGCTAACAGTCACTTAGGCCATGTGTTTAATGATGGACCAAAAGAAATGGGTGGATTGAGATATTGCATTAACTCAGCAGCAATTCAATTTATTCCTTATGATAAATTAGAAGAATTAGGTTACGGTGACTTAATACAACACTTTGAGAAATAGGAGTGAAATACTATGTTTAAAAAATTATTTGGCAAAGGTAAAGAAGTAGATAAGAATATTCAAATTTATGCACCATTATCAGGAGAATATGTGAAAATCGAGGATATTCCAGATCCAGTATTTGCTCAAAAAATGATGGGTGAAGGCTTTGGTATTAATCCAACTGAAGGTACTGTAGTATCTCCAATTGAAGGTACTGTAGATAATGTATTCCCTACAAAACATGCAATTGGATTAAAAGCAGAGAATGGCCTTGAATTATTAGTGCATATCGGGTTAGATACAGTTCAACTTGATGGAGAAGGCTTTGAAGTACTTGTAGACAGTGGAGATACAGTTAAGGTTGGAGATCCAATTATTAAATTTGATGTTGAATACATTAGAAACAACGCAAAATCAGTCATTTCTCCAGTCATTATTACTAACTCTGATCAAACAGCATCAATTCATTTCGAAGATGTCAACGCAGTTGTTAAAGGCGAAACAAAAGTTATTGATGTGACTATGAACTAATGAAGAACTATTCATTTTATCAATTTGCTATGACAGTTAGAGGTAGAAAAGATGATAAAGGACGCTTAGCTGAACAAATTTTTGAAGATTTAGCATTTCCGCGTCATGAGAATGATTTCAATACTCTGTCTGACTATATAGAAACGCATGGAGATTTTACATTATCTATGTCTGTGTTTGATGATTTATACGAAGAATACACTGAATGGTTAAAATTTTAGCATACACATTTTAAGAGGTCGGGACGTAAGCGTTTAAGATTTGAATTGCTTAAAATGATAAACAAATATGATAATACCATATTTGTTGAATCGTGATAGCAAATCTTTCAAACCTGCTTTATAGATACCATTGAATAGGTTTCTAGAGCATTAAACCTTATTGTCTCAACCTCTTTTCTTTTATACTTTTAAATTGCATCTTAAAATCAATTTATCATGTGCTTTAATCATTGATATTTCAGTTGATTTTCTAAATTAATCCATACATACTATAAGTACCTTTTTTGGAAATCAAATTGCTAGTTAAATAAAATGCAACATACTAGAATAATAATGTAATAAAGATGTTTCAATGTAAGACATCTATTTGAATGGTCACCATAGATTAAGGGAGTGATTATGTGACGAATGATAAAGACGAACAAATCGAACAAGATCAACAAGATTTAAAACAGCAGAAAACAAAAGATAAAGTTCAAAAGAAAATTCATCTTAAATTATGGCATTTGATTATACTCATTATTGGCATTATTTTGATTACTGTAGCAATTACCGTTGCAGCTACATTGTTAATCAGTCATCAAATGAGTGGTCTGAATAAGGAACAACGAGCTAATTTACATAAAATTGAATATGTCTATAAAACATTAAATAAAGATTACTATAAAAATGAAAAATCCGATAAACTTTCTCAAGCGGCAATAGATGGGATGGTCAAGGAATTAAAAGATCCTTATTCAGAGTATATGACCAAAGAGCAAACCAAATCATTCAATGAAGGTGTGTCTGGTGATTTCGTAGGTATCGGAGCAGAAATGCAAAAGAAAAATGATCAAATCAGTATTACGAGTCCAATGAAAGGTTCTCCAGCAGAAAAAGCTGGCATCAAACCAAAAGATGTGGTTACTGAAGTTAATCACAAATCAATTAAAAATAAACCATTAGATGAAGTTGTAAAAATGGTACGTGGTAAAAAAGGTACCAAAGTCACATTAACGATTAAACGTGGTTCAGTAGAAAAAGATATTGCCATTAAACGTGATACAATCCATGTTAAAAGTGTTGAATATGAGAAAAAAGACAATGTTGGTGTTATTACAATTAATAAATTCCAAAACAACACATCAGGCGAATTGAAAAATGCGATTAAGAAAGCGCATAAACAAGGCGTTCGTAACATCGTATTAGATTTACGAAATAACCCTGGAGGATTATTAAACGAGGCAGTTAAAATGGCAAATATATTCATCGATAAAGACAAAACAGTTGTTCAACTTCAAAAAGGTGATGACAAACAACAGCTTAAAACCGAAAACGATCCTTTAAAAGAAGCCAAAGATATGAAAGTATCTATATTAATCAATGAAGGTTCAGCAAGTGCCTCAGAAGTATTTACTGGCGCCCTCAAAGATTATCATAAAGCTAAAGTATATGGTTCTAAGTCATTTGGTAAAGGTATTGTACAAACGACACGTGAATTCAACGATGGCTCATTATTAAAATATACTGAAATGAAATGGTTAACACCTGATGGTCATTATATTCACGGTAAAGGGATTAAACCCGATATTGAAATTGCTACACCTAAGTATCAATCATTAAGCGTGATTCCTAATGATAAAACGTATAAGTTAGGAGATAACAATAAACATGTCAAAACAATGAAAATTGGTTTAACAGAGCTTGGTTTCAAAGTAGATAATGAAACTAAATCATTTGATACAAGTTTAGAGTCAGCAATTAAAGTCTTCCAAAAAGACAATGATTTAACTGTTAACGGTGAATTTGATAAAGAAACAAATGATAAGTTCACTCAAAAATTAGTCGAAAAATCAAATAAAAATGATACTGTTTTAGACCAACTACTTAAGAAGTTAAAATAAGTTTAAAATGATTAAAAAGCGTGAATTTAAAGATGAGAGTATTTAACTAATAAACATAAATACAAAGAGGTGTTTTAGATTATGATTAGATTAGCAACGAAAAAAGATCTTTCTAGAATTGAAATATTAGTAGAAGAAGCAAAAGAAATAATGGAGAAATTCAACAACAATCAGTGGGATGATAAATACCCTGTCACTGAACATTTTGAAGAAGATATCGAATCTGAAACACTTTATGTATTAGATGTTGATAATGAAATTTATGGCTTTATTGTCATCGACCAAAATCAGTCAGAATGGTATGATGAATTAGAATGGCCAATTGATCGTAAAGGGGCATACGTAATCCATCGATTAGCTGGTTCAAAATCATATAAAGGTGCAGCAACTGAATTATTCCAATTTGCAGTTGATTTGACAGAAGACCATGGTGTCCATGTCATTTTGACAGATACGTTTGCGCTTAATAAACCAGCACAAGGATTATTTGAAAAGTTTGGATTTACTAAAGTGGGCGAAGCCGAAATTGATTACCATCCATTCGATCGTGGTGCACCATTTTACGCATATTATAAAAACATATAAGAATAGAGGTTATATTTATGACTAAAATCGCATTTACTGGAGGCGGAACGGTTGGACACGTTTCAGTCAATCTAAGTCTGATTCCTACTGCATTAGACAAAGGGCATGAGGCGTTTTATATTGGTTCTAAAAATGGTATAGAAAGAGAAATGATAGAATCACAATTACCTAATATTGCATACTATCCTATTTCGAGTGGTAAATTACGCCGCTACCTATCATTAGAAAATGCGAAAGACGTATTTAAAGTTCTAAAAGGGGTACTTGACGCACGTAAAATTTTGAAAAAACAAAAGCCAGATTTACTATTCTCAAAAGGTGGTTTTGTGTCTGTACCCGTTGTCATTGCGGCACGTTCGTTAAAGATTCCTACTATCATTCACGAATCAGATTTAACACCTGGCTTAGCAAATAAAATTGCATTAAAATTCGCTAAGAAAATCTATACAACGTTTGAAGATACATTAAACTATTTACCAAAAGATAAAGCAGATTTTGTGGGTGCGACAGTACGTGAAGATTTAAAACAAGGAGATCAACAACGTGGTTATCAATTAACTGAATTTAAGCAAGATAAAAAGGTTTTACTTGTTATGGGTGGTAGCTTAGGCAGTAAAAAATTAAATGATGCTATTCGTGAAAACCTAGAAGCTTTATTACACCAATATCAAGTTATACATTTAACCGGTAAAGGGTTAGTTGACGATTCAATTAAAAAAGAAGGCTACGTACAATTTGAATTTGTTAAAGATGATTTAACAGATTTACTTGCGATTACTGATACAGTAGTAAGTCGTGCAGGATCTAATGCTATTTATGAATTCCTTACGTTACGAATTCCAATGCTATTAATACCACTTGGTCTTGATCAATCACGTGGCGACCAAATTGATAACGCGAAAAACTTCGAGTCTAAAGGCTATGGTAAAGCCATTCCTGAAGAAGAATTGACGCAAGTCAGATTGTTAGAAGAGTTGAATCACATTGAAACAAATCGTGAGGATATCATTAAACAAATGCAGACTTATAAAGAAAGTTACACTAAAGAAGATTTATTCGATAAAATAATCAATGATGCTTTAGACAATTAGGGGGACAATGTAATGAGTCGATTAAAACGAATTTCATTACTTATCATTTTTACTTTGATATTTGGAATCATAGCATTCTTCCATGAATCACGCTTAGGTAAATGGATAGATAATGAAGTTTACGAATTCATTTATGCATCAGAAAGCTTTATTACAACTTCAATCATGCTTGGTGCTACCAAACTAGGTGAAGTATGGGCTATGGTTTGTTTATCATTAATGCTTATCGCATATTTAATGTTAAAACGACTAAGAATTGAAACTTTATTCTTTATTATCGTGATGAGTTTATCAAGCATATTAAACCCCGTTTTAAAAAATATCTTTGATAGAGAACGACCAACATTATTGCGCTTAATTGATATTACTGGTTTTAGTTTCCCGAGTGGACATGCAATGGGATCAACATCTTATTTCGGTAGTATCATTTATATCTTGAACAGAACGGATTCTGGACTATCAAAAGGCATTTTAATTGGGTTAGCAACTTCACTCATTTTGATGGTTTCAACATCACGTGTGTATTTAGGTGTACATTATCCAACTGATATTATTGCAGGTATCATTGGTGGCGCATTTAGTATTGTATTATCAACACTAATCTTAAATGAGCAATTAGCAAAATAAAATAAGACAGTGAAGCACCACATTTCAACTTAAGGAAATGTGGTGCTTTCTTTTATCATTAATTGTCATCATTAGCGGAACTAAAAAAGCAGCAAACCTCAAGTGTCTAAAGGTCTACTGCTTTATTAAAACGTTTTTCAACGTTAGTCTTTTACGGGCATATAAAAGGGGATTATATGAAAATGACCAATCCTTAAGAACGAAATATATGTGGGGGGGGGGGAAAGTTCTTTTTGGTATTGATAATCATTTTCAACTATTATTATACACTAATGAGAATCATTGTCAATTAGTAACAATAAAAAATGATAAACTTATTTTGCGATCACTAACTACCAACGATTTTAGCTATTTCTAATACTGGAAATAATAATAAAAATACTTCTCAATTCCGACTATGTAACGATTGAAAATATGATAAAATTTAGTTAAGAATACAATTAATGGGTTATACACAAAGAGGCAAAGGCATATGAATTAAGTCATCTAATTAATTATTGACATGTAGATTCACAACATTCACGAAATCAATGACTAAGTTTCGAAATCAGATGTCTACATTCAACATCAATGAATATATTAAAGATAAATACATCAATCATATGTTAAATGAGTTTTATTTAACATTGTGCATAACCATATTAAGAGGTGCAAAGATGACAAACATTTTAATTGTAGAAGATGAAAAAAACTTAGCTCGATTTATTGAACTTGAACTAACACATGAAAATTATCAAGTCGATATTGAAAATGATGGTGCTACTGGTCTAGACAAAGCACTGAATAAAACTTACGATCTCATTATTTTAGATCTAATGTTACCGAATATAAATGGTTTAGAGATTTGTCGTCAAATTCGTCAACAGCAAACAACGCCTATTATCATCATTACTGCTAAAAGTGATACTTATGATAAAGTTGCTGGTTTAGATTATGGTGCTGATGATTACATTGTTAAACCATTTGATATCGAAGAATTACTTGCTCGTATTAGAGCCATTCTTCGTCGTCAACCTAAAAAAGATACTATTAATATTAACGGTATCATTATAGATAAAGAAGCTTTTGAGGTTACAGTAGATGGCACTCAATTAGATTTAACTAAAACTGAATATGACTTATTCTACGTGTTAGCAGAAAATAAAAATCACGTATTACAACGTGAACAAATTTTAAATCATGTATGGGGATATAATACTGAAGTTGAAACGAATGTCGTAGATGTCTATATCCGCTATTTAAGAAACAAACTAAAACCCTTTGGTAAAGATAAAGTCATTGAAACAGTACGCGGTGTAGGGTACGTGATTCGATGATGAAACAACGGAAACTCAAATATAAATGGATGTTAATCACCACATTTATCACTTTTATCACTATCGTTTTATTCTGTCTGGTAATCATCTTCTTTTTAAAGGATGCCTTACATGATAGTGAATTAGACGAAGCTGAACGTAGTTCTGACGATATTATCAATTTATTTCATGCCAAACCCTTAGATGAAATATCGGCCTTAGATTTAAATGCTTCGTTAGAAAACTTTCAAGAAGTGACTATTTTTAATACTAAAGGAAAAAAATTACTTCAAACAGCAAATGAAAATTTGCCATCTGTACCTTCTAATATAGGCCTTTCTCACCCAGAAAGAGTCAAAATCATTAAATATAAAGGCGTTGATTACTTAGCAATCACAGAACGTATCCATACTCAAAACTTTAATGGATATAGCGTATTAATTCATTCATTAGAAAATTATGAACATCTTGTACAATCTTTATATATTGTAGCCATTGCATTCGGCTTAATAGCTACATTTATCACTGCCATTGTAAGTTATATCGTCTCATCACAAATCACCAAACCCATTGTGACCATGTCTAATAAAATGAATCAAATTCGGCGTGACGGTTTCCAAAATAAATTAGAGTTGACGACAAACTATGAGGAAACTGATAATCTCATCGCTACATTTAATGAGATGATGTTCCATATCGAAGAAACCTTTAATCAACAACGACAATTTGTAGAAGATGCATCCCACGAATTAAGAACGCCATTACAAATTATTCAAGGTCATTTGAATTTAATTCAAAGATGGGGTAAGAAAGATCCAGCCGTGCTAGAAGAATCACTAAATATTTCTATAGAAGAAATGAACAGAATCACCAAATTAGTTGAAGAATTATTATTATTAACTAAAGACAATGTTAAAAATGGCCAAGGTGAAAAAGAACTCGTAGATATCAATTCTGAAATATTATCTAGAGTTAATTCTCTTAAACAACTACACCCAGACTATACGTTTGATATTGAACTAGATGAAAAACCTTTAAAACTTAATATGAACCGTCATCAATTCGAACAACTCATTTTAATCTTTATAGACAATGCGATGAAATATGATGTTGAAAATAAATTAATTCAGATTAAGACTCAACTTAAAAACAAACAAATTAGTATAGAGATTACTGACCACGGTTTAGGTATTCCAAAGCAAGACCTAGAATTTATATTTGACCGTTTTTACCGTGTAGATAAATCTCGAGCTCGCAGCCAAGGTGGTAATGGTTTAGGTCTATCTATTGCTGATAAAATCGTTCAATTAAATGGCGGATTTATTCAAGTAGAAAGTGAAGTTGATCATTACACAACCTTTAAAATCATATTTTAAAGACATCAATTAGAACGAAAACCCTTTGTAAATCATACATTTTGTGTACCTAATTAAGCTTTTAGTTTACATCTTTATGACCAACATTTTAATATTATGAAATTAATGCAGAACCAAATTTATCTTGGTTCTGTTTTTTTACAATAATAGGTAAATCTACTTTAACAAAATTTGAAATAATGCTATTATTGTCTTGTAAGCGTTTCAACATTTTTGTGGAGGGTGTAATATGACAAAGGACAAGAGAGAGGTTACAGAGGCACCTGTAAACTTCGGCGCAAATCTAGGGTTAATGCTAGATTTATATGATGATTACCTACAAGATCCATCATCAGTACCCGAAGATTTACAAGTCCTATTTAGTACAATTCAAACAGGGGAAGCTCATATCGAGGCTAAACCAGCCGCTAATGAGGGTGGTTCACAATCTGGTGACAGTACAATTAAACGTGTCATGAGATTAATCGATAACATTAGACAATACGGACATTTAAAAGCAAATATATATCCAGTCAATCCTCCAGAGCGTAAAAATATTCCTAAATTAGAAATAGAAGATTTCGATTTAGATCAAGCTACTTTGGAAAATATCTCAGCTGGAATCGTATCAGAACACTTTACTGATATTTATGATAATGCATATGAAGCTATTGTTCGTATGGAAAAAAGATACAAAGGTCCTATTGCGTTCGAATATACGCATATTAATAACAATAAAGAACGTGTATGGTTAAAACGTCGTATCGAAACACCATATAAAGCAACATTAAATAATAAACAAAAAACTGAATTATTTAATAAATTGGCTCATGTCGAAGGTTTCGAGAAATATTTACACAAAAACTTCGTTGGTGCAAAACGATTCTCTATTGAAGGTGTCGATGCTCTAGTACCAATGCTACAACACACGATTACACTAGCTGGCGAAGCTGGAATCAAAAATATTCAAATCGGTATGGCGCACCGTGGTCGTTTAAATGTACTGACTCACGTATTAGAGAAACCATACGAAATGATGATTTCAGAATTCATGCACACTGACCCTATGAAGTTCTTGCCAGAAGATGGTAGCTTAGAATTAACTGCCGGTTGGACTGGCGATGTGAAGTATCACTTAGGTGGCGTAAAAACTACAGATTCATACGGTATTGAACAACGAATCGCTTTAGCAAACAATCCAAGTCACTTGGAAATTGTAGCGCCCGTTGTTGAAGGTCGTACACGTGCTGCGCAAGATAATACACAACAAGCTGGCGCGCCACAAACTGACTTCCATAAAGCTATGCCAATCATTATACATGGTGATGCTGCATATCCTGGTCAAGGTATTAACTTTGAAACAATGAACTTAGGTGATTTAAAAGGTTACTCAACTGGTGGTTCTTTACACATCATTACAAATAACCGAATCGGTTTCACAACTGAACCAACAGATGGCCGTTCAACAACATACTCAACAGATGTTGCTAAAGGTTATGATGTTCCGATTTTACATGTTAATGCTGACGACGTAGAAGCAACGATCGAAGCCATTGATCTCGCTATGGAATTCCGTAAAGAATTCCATAAAGATGTAGTCATCGACTTAGTAGGTTATAGACGTTACGGTCATAACGAAATGGATGAACCGTCAATTACAAATCCATTACCATATCAAAATATCCGTAAGCATGATTCAGCAGAATTGGTTTATGGTAAAAAGTTAGTAGATGAAGGCATTATCAGTGAAGATGAAATGAATCAAGTCATCGATAGTGTTCAAAAAGAAATGCGTGCAGCACATGATAAGATTGACAAATCAGATAAAATGGACAATCCAGATATGGAAAAACCAGAATCCTTACAACAACCACTTAAAAGTGATGATAAGGAATTCTCATTTGATCACTTAAAAGAAATCAATGACGCGATGTTAACTTATCCTGAAGGGTTCAATGTACTGAAAAAATTAAATAAAGTACTTGAAAAACGTAAAGAACCATTTGAAAAAGAAGATGGCTTAGTAGATTGGGCACAAGCGGAACAACTTGCTTTCGCAACAATTTTACAAGATGGTACGTCTATTCGTTTAACTGGTCAAGACAGTGAACGTGGTACATTCAGTCATCGTCACGCAGTATTACATGATGAAGAAAATGGCGACACATTCACACCATTACATCATGTACCAGACCAAAAAGCATCATTCGATATTCATAACTCACCATTATCAGAAGCAGCTGTTGTTGGTTTTGAATATGGTTACAATGTTGAAAATAAAGGAAGTTTCAATATTTGGGAAGCACAATATGGGGACTTCTCAAATATGGCACAGATGATGTTTGATAACTTCTTATCAAGTGCACGTGCAAAATGGGGCGAACGTTCAGGTTTAACATTATTCTTACCTCATTCATTTGAAGGGCAAGGTCCAGAACATTCATCAGCACGTCTTGAAAGATTCTTACAACTTGCAGCAGAAAACAATAGCACTGTAGTGAACTTATCAAGTGCAAGTAACTACTTCCACTTACTACGTGCTCAAGCAGCAAGCTTAGATACTCAAGAAATGAGACCATTAATTGTTATGTCACCAAAAAGCTTATTACGTAACAAAACAGTTGCTAAGCCAATTGATGAGTTTACTTCTGGTGGTTTCAAACCAATCATTGCTGAAGATTATGAAGCTGATAAAGTTAAAAAAGTAATATTAGCTTCAGGTAAAGTATTCATTGACTTAAAAGAATATTTAGCTAAAAATCCTGACGAATCTGTATTACTTGTAGCAGTTGAAAGATTATATCCATTCCCTGAAGAGGAAATCCAAGAAATTTTCGATCAACTACCAAATCTTGAATCAGTATCATGGGTTCAAGAAGAACCTAAAAACCAAGGTGCATGGTTATTCGTTTATCCTTACCTAAGAGCACTAATTGGTGATAAATACGATTTAAGTTACCATGGAAGAATCCAAAGGGCAGCACCAGCTGAAGGTGATGGAGAAATTCATAAACTTGTTCAAAATAATATTATTGAAAGTAGCATTACTAAATAAATAGGGGGAAATTCAAAATGCCAGAGGTTAAAGTTCCAGATTTAGCAGAATCAATTACAGAAGGTACCATTGCAGAGTGGTTAAAAAATGTTGGAGATAGCGTAGATAAAGGCGAAGCTATTCTTGAATTAGAAACAGATAAAGTTAACGTAGAAGTTGTATCAGAAGAAGCAGGTGTTTTATCAGAACAACTTGCTAATGAAGGCGATACAGTTGAAGTAGGTCAAGCTATCGCAGTTGTTGGTGAAGGCAGTGGTTATGCATCAAGTGGTTCATCAGATAATCAAACTCCACAAAGTAATGATGAAACTAATAAAGATGATCAACAATCTAAAGAAACTTCTCAACCATCAAACGATACTCAATCATCAGATCAATCTCAAGATGATTCAGCTAATAACCAACGTGTGAAAGCAACACCTTCAGCTCGTCGCCATGCTCGCGCTAACGGCGTTGACTTAAGTGAAGTTGCTGGAAAATCAAATGATGTTGTTAGAAAAGAAGATGTAAACAACAGTCAGAATCAAGCTAAACAATCATCACAAAATGACAACAAACCTTCTGGTAATGAAGCTAAAAAATCTAGTGACAAACCATCTAAACCAGTTATTCGTGAAAAAATGTCACGTAGAAAGAAAACTGCTGCTAAAAAATTATTAGAAGTATCTAATAATACAGCTATGTTAACAACTTTCAATGAAGTTGATATGACAAACGTTATGGATTTACGTAAACGTAAAAAAGAACAATTCATCAAAGATCATGATGGTACTAAATTAGGTTTCATGTCATTCTTCACTAAAGCTGCAGTTGCTGCACTTAAAAAATATCCAGAAGTCAATGCTGAAATTGATGGCGAAGACATGATTACTAAACAATACTATGATATCGGTATTGCTGTATCTACTGACGATGGTTTATTAGTACCATTCGTAAGAGATTGCGATAAGAAAAACTTTGCTGAAATCGAACAAGAAATCGCTAATCTAGCTGTCAAAGCTCGCGACAAAAAATTAGGCTTAGATGACATGGTTAACGGTTCATTCACAATTACAAATGGTGGTATCTTCGGTTCAATGATGAGTACACCAATTATCAATGGTAGTCAAGCTGCTATCTTAGGTATGCACTCAATCATTACTCGTCCAATTGCAATTGACAAAGATACTATCGAAAACCGTCCAATGATGTACATCGCATTAAGCTATGACCACAGAATTATTGATGGTAAAGAAGCAGTAGGATTCTTAAAAACAATCAAAGACCTAATTGAAAATCCTGAAGATTTATTATTAGAATCTTAATTCAAACGACTAACGTTGAATATAATTTAAGAACCAATGGTGATATGAATCATCGTTGGTTCTTTATGTATTAAATAATACTTTAGTAGTATATAATTTTAATAAAATGCATGATACGCTTACTTCAAAGATGAACGTAAATGTATTTTAATTGGGGGGATTTTGATGACAACCGAGGCAATTGTTGCAAATCACATATCAAAATCAATCAATCATAAAGAAATTATAAATGACCTATCGATAACCATTCCAAAATATAGTATCACACACATACAAGGACACAATGGTACCGGCAAGACAATCACATTACAATTGTTAGCAAAACTTATTCGTCCCACAACAGGTAATATTAAAGTTAACGGCCGTATCAGTTATGCACCTGATTATCTGCCCAATGATTTAAATTTAACTGTAGGAGAGTACCTATCCTTTATTCGACAACTCAATCATATACCAATCAATGATCAAGCGTTAAACGATATGATTTCAAAAATGCAACTTGAACCATTTCTATCACACAGGATAAAAAATTGCTCTAAAGGAACACAACAAAAGGTAAATCTGATTCAATGCCTAACTACAAAGGCAGATGTATACTTATTTGATGAACCGTTTAATGGACTGGATCAATCATCATTAGCTTATTTACTTTCCCAACTTAAGTTATTAAAAAATAAAGCAACTATCATATTAACTTCTCATGATTCACGTATTTATCATGACATTATCACTCATACCTTTGATCTTGAAAACCAAGACTTTAAAGAAATGACATCTACATTGTCAGAATATAAAATAGTGAGTTTCATCATAGAAAATATAGAAGATATGGAAGATTTAATCTATTATTTTAAAATGAAATATGACATTACTATTTCAAAAAATACGACTACGCAATCGTACATCAAATTAAAAGTCCCTGTAGAAGAGACCAACGTTGTTTTGAAAAAGTTAATTATTGCTAACGTAACTATCGATGCTGTTATTAACGAGGAGGGCGACTGATGCGTTTTACAAACTATCAATTTAAAAAATTAATAAGGTCTTACACATTTATACCTCCTTATATCGTTTATATGATTTGGATAGCTATGCTTTATGTTTATAGTGGGCAGTCCATTTTATCGAGCTACGCATCTTCAACTATTGTGTTATTATCTGTGTCGGCATGGTTAACGATTAATATATATCAATTAGAAAATAATAAAGAACGACAGTTGTTATTTATACAATTTAATTCTAAACTCAATTATCTGACACATAAGTTATATTTTAGTTTTTTAACATTAATACCTTTAATCATTTTTTCAATACTTTATCCAATCATTTTCAATCGCTTTTCAGAAAAAGTGTCTATCGTACATATGACTCTTGCAATACATATACATGTGATTGTTGTCATCTTCGGAGTATTAATCGGTACCTTTATTTGTATTCAAAACGTCATGTCGAGAAAGTATAGTTGGTTATTATTGATTTTAATTCTTTTAATATCTATAATGAGACACACTTTAGTAATAAGCCTACCAGTGACCAAATATATATTATGGCTCATACCACCAGTAGGTGAGCTCATTCAAATATATCAATATCCATTAAATCAATTGATTTCAATTCAATTCTTACTTATTACTGTATGGATTTTGAGTTATATCATTATTTTTATAATCGGGTTGTATTATTTATTTTCTAAATCAGAATATTTATAAACACTTGCTTAAATAGTCTAAAAAAGCCAGTAAATGGGTCAATATAAACATCATTTACTGGCTATTTCTATGTTTTAACATTTAAAACTATAGGGTAACTTTTAGTATAAGACGATAATCTCTATAATTGCTAAAATAATAAATACAATAAATGCAATTAAGAAATATTTAAAATTAGGCTTTTGCTTATTCTGTAAATTCGTAAAAACTTGTATACCTGAATAAGCAGCGATTAAAACAGTAATTGCAAATACTATCCACATCGTAGACATGTGTATGCCTCCTTACTTTATCTCTATAATTATATTTTAATACACTTTGACAACAATACCAAAATGAATTTTAACTTAATTTTGAAAAATTAATTACAACCAAACTTTTCACAATACAATTTAAACTTTTATCCATTCATATGATCCATCATCGTAATAGTTCATCATATAAATCATCGTAAAAATACGTTATAATAATAATGTAACGATAAATGATTAGGGGTGTCAGTAAATGAGCGGACTTAGAAGTGTCACGTTAGGTACTAGTGACCTATCTAAAACTAAAGATTTATTTGAAAATATATTAGGTTTTAATTCATCTAAAAAGGGTGAAAATGCTTTAAGATTTGGCGATGCCAATTTAAGTCCTGGTACTCGTATACATTTTGTTGAAGTACCTAAAAGCAATTATCAAAACTTACATATCGATAGCGTTGGTTTAAGAACTCCATCAGATTCAGGTCTAGATGAATATCAATCTATTTTTACCAATCATCAAATGTCTTATAGCTCAATTACTGAACTCAATGGTAATAAGCACTTTAACTTCAATGATCATAATCAACAATTATTTGATATCTATTCAAATGAACATAACACAGGCGTTCCATTAGGTATGCCATCATTTGAAAGTACTGTCAATCCGCTACATCAAATTCAAGGCTTAGGCCCTGTGATTCTTAAGGTGAATGAATTGCCTATCACAGCATCTATCCTTACAAATGTATTTGGATTAAATATATTTGCAGAATATCATCCATCTGAAGATTCAACACAAGCCATTCAAGTATTTAAAATTGGAGAAGGTGGTCTTGGTGGTGAATTGCATCTATATGAAGCAGAGACAGAAATCAATAATGAAGATGTAGGTATGGTTGAACAAATAGAATTTTCCACTCAAAATAAGTCGGAATTTGAAAACGCTAAACAAACGTTAGATGACATAGGTATACCTTATCAAACGTTAGAACAAGATGATTCTGATTCATTACGTATTACTGAAAAAAGTGGTATTTCATTCATTTATACACTGGAAAAATAAACTTATTAAAATAACTATAGAGGTAGGGAATTAAAGATGTTACACGAAACATGGAAAGAGCGTACACCAATTAAAAAAGTAGAAGTTACAAATACAGATGCGAAGAAGTTCACTGTATCTGATATGCTAACTGTTGGTAAACAATATGATGTCATTAATGAAACTGAAGAATATTATCAAATCATCGATAATTCAGGTTTAGTTGGTGGCTATTACAAAACATACTTTAAAGAAGTTTAAAATCGTTGCAATCAGTTTAGACTATCAAACAAGTATATAAAGATAACAGTCAACAAGACTAAGACAATTGGAAACCCAAACCCACATGTCTTAGTCTTTTTTCATATTGATAAAAAAGGAGCATATTAATCATGGTACAAGCACAATATAAAAATGCGGACGTTTCAGTTTTTAATGATGCTAAAGCATTATTTGATTTAAATAAAAATATTTTATTAAAAGGTCCAACAGGTTCCGGTAAAACGAAACTGGCAGAAACATTAAGTGAAGTGGTAAATACGCCTATGTATCAAGTTAACTGTTCAGTAGATTTAGACGCAGAGAGTCTACTAGGATTTAAAACGATTAAGACAAATGAACAAGGACATCAAGAAATAGTATTTATCGATGGGCCCGTTATTAAAGCTATGAAAGAAGGACATATTTTATATATTGATGAAATCAATATGGCTAAACCGGAAACATTGCCTATCTTAAATGGTGTGTTAGATTACCGCAGACGTATAACTAATCCATTTACTGGAGAAGTCATTCAAGCAAAACCTGGCTTTAACGTGATTGCCGCAATCAATGAAGGCTATGTAGGTACGCTACCAATGAACGAAGCACTTAAAAACCGATTTGTTGTGATTCAAGTGGATTATATCGACGGCGATATTTTAAGTCATGTTATTAAAGAACAAAGTCGTTTACAAGATGATACAACTATCCAAAAAATCATTAAATTCAACGAAGATTTACGTACAATGACCAAACAAGGTCAAATTTCAGAGGAAGCTGCAAGTATACGTGCACTCATTGATTTAAGTGACTTAGCAACAGTTATGCCAATCGAACGTGCCATTAAACGTACAATTATAGATAAACTTGAGGATGAACGAGAACAGCAAGCCATTATTAATGCAATAGAACTTAACTTTTAGAGAGGGATAATCATGAGCGACCGTTTCATTAAATTTAACGACGAACAGTTAGATGCTAAACAAGTAATGATGTTACAAGACTTAGCTCGTTTACTATTAAAAAACGAACAAACACAAGTTAAAATTCAAAAATTCCCTTATTATAATCCATTCAGTAATACACTAATTACAAGTTGGTTCTGGTCTCACCGTCCAAAAGCAGTTGAAGCTGCTGGTCTCAAAACAGATGTTATGTTAGCGGCCTATGGCTATCAAATGATGGATGTAGATATCGTTAATGAGGTGTTGCATAATAATGAATTTAAACACCCTAAATTTTTCCATCAACTTTTCAAACTATTAGAAGATATACGTATATTCAATGAGATTAAATTACAACGTCCAAGCACAATAAAATATATAGATTTACGTTTAAATACAAGACTTACATTTACTGAATCACAAATTAATGTTTATAAAACTAAAACACTATATACTGATTTATTATTTTTATATTTAGAGCATGCTTTTATTGAACAAAACTTCTATGACATACCATCCATCCATCCAAAATTTGATGACGTTTTAGTTAATATGTATCAATATTTGCCTAACTTCTTTCAGAATCAAAGTTCTGAAGACAATATGTATTTAGCTGAACGCATATTATATCAAGTAGATGATTTATTAAAAGAAGATATGTTAAATGAATATTACTATATTCCTAAAAATCTATATGAAAATATTCAACAAGACTTGTTTGAAGATCTAAAACGAACAGATGCTGCTAATACAGATGGTAAAGATCAGTCGCAAGAGGAAAATGATGCAGTGACAGCTGAAGCAGAAACCAAAGCTGCTGACAGTTCTTCTGAAGGTGGCGCTTATCTCGAAATGGAACTACATGAGGGTGAAAATAGTGAAGTGATGGCTGACAATGATACAGCTAGAGAAGGGGATTCATCCGATGATATGACCGATATGATGACTAAAAAAGGTAAGGGGTCACAAAACACGCTAGATCGTGAAGAAGGCGGCTTTATTGGACAAAATAGCGCCTTTGCATTAGAAGGCATTAACCAAAATGTTGATATTAAATGGAAAGTCCCTGATATTTTACCTGAATACATCCAAGCTTATGAAGATGTTAAAAATGATGTGCAATTTGAAATTAAGGATTTAATCCAAATTATTAAAAAGACGATCGAACGCGAACATCAAGATGAGAGACATAATCTCACTAAAGGTCGACTACAGAAGAATTTAATCAATTGGTTTATAGATGATCAATATAAATTGTTCTATAAAAAACAAGATTTAAGCCAATCATTTGATGCTACATTTACATTATTAATCGATGCTTCAGCAAGCATGCATGACAAAATGGATGAAACAATTAAAGGTGTCGTACTCTTCCACGAAACGTTAAAAGAATTGAACGTCAAACATGAAATATTGGCCTTTAACGAAGATGCCTTTGATTCAGATGATACGAAACAACCTAATATTATAGATGAGATTATCCATTACGACTATTCAACATTGAAAAAAGATGGACCGCGTATCATGGCTTTAGAACCACAAGATGATAATCGTGATGGGGTTGCCATTCGAATTGCGAGTGATAGATTAATTCGTCGCAGTCATCATCAGCGATTTCTCATTGTGTTTTCTGATGGGGAACCTTCTGCATATAATTATAGTCAAGATGGCATCATAGATACGTATGAAGCTGTTGAAAATGCCCGTAAGTTTGGTATAGAAGTCTTTAATGTATTCTTGAGTCAAGATCCAATTACCGAAGATATTGAACAGACGATTCATAATATTTATGGTCAGTATTCAATATTTGTTGAAGGTGTTGAACATTTACCAAGCTTGTTATCACCATTATTGAAAAAACTATTACTTAAATCTTTTTAAAAATATGTCTATTTGCTAAATTTAAATCAACTAAGTTTTTAAATTTTCTGAAATTATATAGACTTATGAATTATATCTATGCTAGAATATTTAATGTTGCATATTTAAGGACAAAGGAGCAGCATTATGAACAAGAATACATGGATTGTAGGGTTCACACTTTTTGCCATGTTCTTTGGTGCAGGTAATTTAATCTTTCCAACGAACTTAGGTTTAGATAGTGGACACTTTTTCTGGCCTGCGATTCTCGCATTTGCACTAACTGGTATAGGATTGCCTTTACTTGGCGTTGTCGTTGGTGCACTTGATAAACAAGGTTATATTGGTTCATTTAATAAAATATCACCAGTTTTTTCGATAATATTTTTAATAGTGATTTATTTAACTATAGGACCATTATTTGCTATACCTCGTACAGCTTCAACATCATTTGAAATGACTGTCACACCGATAGCACATACGAATGGCAATTTAGCTCTATTTATATTTACACTTATTTATTTTATTATCGTATTATATTTATGTATTAATCCAAATAAAATGGTCGATCGTATCGGTTCATTACTTACGCCACTATTACTGATTACTATTTTAGCAATGATTGTTAAAGGGTTTATCGATTTTAGTGGCCATACATCAAGTCATGGTAATACAAAACTTTTTAACAGTAATATTGGTAGTTTTTCTCAAGGGTTTACACAAGGTTACTTAACAATGGATGCTATTGCTGCTATTGCATTTTCAATGATTGTAGTGAATGCGATTAAGGCAACAGGTGTCAATCATGCTGATAAGATATTTAAGCAAACCTTAATGGCAGGTTTAATCGCTGCTGTCGCGTTAATCTTTATCTATATTTCTTTAGGATTTATCGGCAATCACATTGATATTTCAGATGCCAAGTTAAAATCACTTGCTGCTAAAGATCAAAATGTAGGTACATTTTTATTAACGACAATGGCATCTACAGGCTTCGGAACTTTCGGTAAGTATTTATTAGGTATCATTGTAGCATTAGCTTGTCTAACAACTGCATGTGGTTTAATAGTTGCTGTAAGTGAGTATTTCCACAGAATTATTCCTAAAATTTCGTATAAAACATTTGTCATTATCTTTACTATTATTAGTTTTATTATTGCGAATCAAGGTCTAAATGCTGTGATTACAATGTCACAACCCGTACTTAGCGTCATCTATCCTGTGGCAATCACAGTTGTGTTACTCATATTGATAGCAAGATTTATTCCGACAAAACCTATTACACAACAAATCACTGTTATAGTTGTTGCTATTGTATCTATCTTGAGTGTGATTCATACACAAGGATGGTTACAACTGAGCTTCATGGATCATCTATGGCTAAAAGATTATTCATTAGAATGGTTCCCAATTGCGGTCATTACTACCATCATCGCATACATTATTGGTATATTTATCAAACAACAACCTATCGTTTATCAAAAAGAATAGATAAAAAGCTTCCCTAAAGTAAATAGGGAAGCTTTTTTAAGATTCTTTTCGCATTGATAATAAATGTTGCTTCAAGTCATTTTCAAGACCAGATAATTCTTTTTCAGCAGCTTGTCGTTTTTGACGACCTTCATGTTGAATTTGTAATGTTTGTTCTATCGTATCAATAATATCACTTTGTGTTTGTTTCAATGTTTCAATATCGACGACACCACGTTCATTTTCTATTGCCGTTTCAATTGCATTTTGTTTCAACATTGATGCGTTTTGAGTTAATAAATCATTCGTTGTATCTGTGACTGCACGTTGTGCTGATACTGCATTACGTTGTCGCATCAATGTCAACGCAATAGCCATTTGGTTCTTCCATAATGGAATACTTGTTAGAATTGAACTTTGAATTTTTTCAGCTAATGCCTGATTTACATTTTGAATCATTCGTATTTGTGGTGCAGTTTGAATAGCAATTTGTCTTGAAAGTTGTAAATCATAGATTCTCTTTTCTAATCGATCCACAAATTGCTCCATGTCTGCGACTGCTTGAATATTCATTTGATTACCTGTTGTTTCAGCTTTCTTTTGTAAATCAGGAATGATATGTTGTTGTATATCTTGCTTTTTACGTTGTGCTGCTGCAATATAAAGTGTCACATCATCAAAATATCGCTTATTTTGATCATATAACCCATCTAATAAATCAATATCTTTAGTTAAGTTACCTTTATGTTTTTCCAATTGAATGGTAATTCGATCAATCTGCGAACTCACTGATTGCATTCTAGAGAATACCTCATTAATAGAAGCTTTGGTTCTTCTAAAGATACGTTTTATCCTAGATTGTTTATTAGGATCTAAGTCATTAGGGTTCACAGATTTTAATTTACTCATCAATTGGTTTAATGAGTCTCCAATAGGTCCAATATCTTTCGATTGAACATCATCCAACATTTGATGTGAAAACTGTGACATATTTTGTTGCAAGTTGGTACCAAAAGATAATAAGCCATCGTGATCAAGTGGTTTTATTTGTTCACTAATTTCATTAATCCTTTTTTGATCAGCTTCAGTAAATTGATGTTCAAAATCTTCAACAACCGTATTCGGTTGCTCAGATTGTTGATTGATATATTGATCAAGAGGGTGTGATGGGGTACGTTCATGTTCATTTGCCATATCCATTTACTCTCCTTATCTATATTATTTTTTTCGACGCTGTTGTTCTAATTTATTTAATTCCATTTCTACATCTAATCGTTCATAATCGTCTTCATTGAGTTGTTTTAAATCTGCTACTAACGTTCGTTTGACTTCGTTTAATGTAATTCTTGTTTGTTCTAATTTCTGCTTTTCTTCGGGAGACTTTCTAGGCATTTTAGTTAATCTCGTATATGAATCTACTAAATTCAAGGCATTATCAATATGCGAATAAAAGAATCCTTCTACTTTAAAAAACATTCCTGGACGTTGTCTTACACTCATATAAATCGAGCGAGAGATTCTATAAATGTCGTTAATCTGTCTAAAATCTTTAATAGAACGAATATTGATAAATGATTTGAAAATCAAACGTATTTTAGATTGGGCTTGGTTTAATTGACTTCTAACATATCGATATTCTCTTCGAGTTAATCCTATTTCATTTAGATATTTACGTGAAGTCAAGCGCTGAGTAGGGAAGTAAGACACGACAAATCCTCCCAAACCGATGAATCCGTCTATAATAAAAGACAAATCAAATCCAAAGATACTTACCATCCAAGCAATCATCGCTACCGGTATGCCTACCATGGTCCCCAAAACTCTTGAAATATTATATCTCAACTGCCATCTTCCTTTTTAGTATTGATTTAAATTGTTTTAAAATCAGTTAATGATTCATCTAAATCTAAGTCTTCTATCTGATAGTTAGTTACATGTGAGGCTGGAGAAGCACCTTCAATAACACTATTTATAAATGATTCTAAATTGTCTTTTTCTCCTTGAGCATATATATCAACATAATCTTCAACATTTTGCACTGTACCTACGACGTGATGTTGATTGCCTAGTATCTGCGTATAATATCTAAAGCCGACACCTTGTACTGTGCCAAATACTTGTATATGTTTACGTTCCATTATTATCACCTCATATCACTATTATAAGGATAAAGACGTAAAAAAACTAATATTTGCTATATCGTCTATCAGTCAAAAGTATGAGTCTTCTAACTTGATTTTGATATACAACCAGTTAAAATTATCAATATAGAATTTTAAAAAGAAGGGGATACATATGTGGACGGTTGCAAAAATTAGAGCTGACTATGAAGGTTGGTGGTTGTTTGAAGATTGGCCAGAGAAGATTGTTAAACAATCCGAGTTTTCTACATATGAAGACATGTTAGATGCATACTGTAAATTAATCAAAGATTGTAACGCATATTACGACAATTGCGTAATGGGGAAATATAATATGTACGCATTTTACAATAATTGTGATTTAAATTTCTGTGAAGATTGTGATGAGGATTTACAAATATTTTATAGTTTTATTGTTTTAAAAAATAATGAAGTTTATTATAATCTTCCAAAAATAGTTTAAATGATAATTTCCTATAATTGTATTGCAATTTTGCATTATTTAAATTATAATATCAAGTAAGCAATAGTTTTATTCCATATTGCAAAAAATATTTGCTATTATCGTTATGAGTAATTAGGTCATGTATTTTTTGTAATATGCGAATAACGCATATTGAATGAATTTTAGTCTTGGAGGTTTCAGATTATGAAACAAGGTACAGTTAAATGGTTTAACGCTGAAAAAGGATTCGGCTTCATCGAAGTTGAAGGAGAAAACGACGTATTCGTACATTTCTCAGCAATTAACCAAGATGGTTACAAATCATTAGAAGAAGGTCAATCAGTTGAATTTGAAGTAGTTGAAGGCGACCGCGGACCACAAGCTGCGAACGTTGTAAAACTATAATAAATAGATTGTAATTAATTGACTTTATTAACTAACACCTTACCAAGATGTAAGGTGTTTTTTTATGCGATTCATTCAATGTGCTATGTGATGATATAGGATACTTTTTAGACTATCATTAAAAACGTGACTTTTCACTCTCAGTGTTAAGTCACGTTTTATTTATGTTTAAATACTAAAGCATCATTTAGAGAGATGAACTCTCAAGATTAAAAAAATGGCTATAACAACGAGTTCCATTAAACTCATTGTTATAGCCTTATAAAATGCCATACGAGATTAACTTTTATTATTTAGTATCGTTAATAATTAGTTGTCTTAATGATTGACTTTTAATCACTTCACGAGCTTTTCCATCTTTGATAAAGAACACTGAAGGTTTTTGCATTTGATTATAATTAGATGCCATTGAATAATGATATGCACCTGTTGATAATATTGCTAAATAATCACCACGTTGTACAGAACTTGGTAATTTTGCATTCTTAATGATAATATCACCAGACTCACATAATTTACCCGCAATAGTAACTGTATCATCCGCTTCTTCTTGGCGATTTACTAATAAAGCTTGATACTTAGCATCATAAAGTGCTGTTCTAATATGATCACTCATACCACCATCTATAGATACGTATTTATTAATTTCTGGTATCTCTTTAATCGTTCCCACTTCATACAATGTTATTCCAGCTTCGCCAACGATAGAACGACCGGGTTCAATACCTATTTCAGGTGTTTCCATATTTAACTGTTGTGCTTCATTTTTGATTGCATCAGTGATTTCAGCAATGCCGCTTTCAATAGGGAAGCTTACATCTCCCTCAACATATTTAATACCAAAACCACCACCAAGATTAAGTAAGTCAACATGAATTTGTTGATCATTTAACCAATTCATAACTATTTTTGCAGTTTCAATAAATGCTTCTGTTCCTTCAATTTGTGAGCCAATATGAATATGTACACCTTTTAAATGAAGATGGTTAGTTTGTTTGATTTTATCAATTGCTTCATTAGCTAAGCCATAGCGTATCGATAAGCCAAATTTACTATCCTCTTGTCCTGTTTGGATAAATTCATGTGTATGTGCTTCAACACCTGGGTTAACTCTTAAAACTACTTGTACTGTTTCACTTGCATATCGATCAATTAAATCGATTTCTTCTAAAGAATCTATGACAAAATATCCAATATGATTTTCTAAAGCGTATTTAATTTCATGCTTCGTTTTATTATTACCATGGAAGTGTATACGACTTGGATCAAAGCCAGCTTCTAATGCAGTATACAATTCTCCTTCAGATACAACATCGAGTTGTAAATCTTCCTCTTGGACTAATTTAACCATTTGTATACAAGTAAATGCTTTAGAAGCATATGAAATATTATATTTTAATCCACTTTGTTGAAATGCTTTATGATAACGACGCATTTGATTTCGTATTTGTTCTTCATCATAAACAATCGTTGGGGTACCAAAACTTTGTGCAACTGTTTTAAGACTTGTACCTCCCATTGTTAATTCGCCGTATTCGTTATATTCTACTGTCATCTTTATCTGTACTCCTTTATAAGAGAATCGTGATTCATAGCGCTCAGTTGTTCTGAATTTGCTCCCACACCCTTAAAGGTATATTCATCAATGCGCATACTTTCATTATATAATACAACTTGATCTTGTGCATGTACGTGTTCATCAACTTCTACAAACATATGGCTCATCATTAGGGCACGAATAGGGTAGCGCTTACCGTTTATCAATGCTTCATGTTGTGCTCTTGCTCTTAATATACCGTCACCATAACCAACATCTACCACAGCAATCTTAGTATTGTCATGTTGTGTTTCAAATGCCCAACTATAGCCACAATAGTCACCATTTTGAACTTCTCTAATTTGTATGACATTCGCTTTTACAGTCAATGCTTGTTGAATGGCTGATTCATTCAATCCACTATATGGACGTGAACCATATAAAGCAATACCCACTCTAGCATGTGTATGGTGGGGGAGAACGACTTGTCCTTCTCGATAATAGCTTGCACTATTTTGAGAATGTATATAGTCGAATTGATACCCTTCATTTAATAATGTATGTAAAACATTCAACCATGCTGAACGTTCTACATCATATTCAGGTACACCAAATTCATCAGCATAACCAAAATGTGTCCATAAACCAGAAATAATCATGCGTTTAGGGTTCTTATTATGTTGATGATCTTGTAATACCTCTTGAATCTCTTCTAGTGTTTTAAATCCAGAACGATGCAGTAAATTTTCAAACTCTAAGTGCACATGAATATCTCGTAAATCTTCTTTATGCTCGTAATAATACTTTAAAGAAGGTAAGGTCATATGAATATGATAATCACGTACAGTATCAAAATCATATACCGCATTCATAAGAAACACCGTTGCATCTGGTGCTAATTCACGTACACGAACCGCTTCTTTAAGTGACGTCGTACTAAATGTATGAATACCTGCACGTAAAAATTGCTTTACCGCAAATTCTAAGCCATAGTGGTAAGCGTTATTTTTAACAACGGCCATAATGGGTTGTTGATTTTTCACTTTCTTAGCATTATTATAAAATGCTTCTGTATCGACTGACCAAATTGCTGTCAATGCTTACACCTCTTTATAATTTAATAGTAGTTGTTCATAATAATTGGCTACGTCTATTAATACCTTTTCATCAAAATTTAAATGAGACGTATGTAATCCTGTCACATAACCTTTATCTTTATTGCGAGTTCCAACGAAGACGAAGTAAGCAGGTGCTAATAATTGACCATAGAAACTAAAGTCTTCACCAAATAAGAATGGTGTTGGTTTGTCGATGACTTCTAGATTTGCATTTTTAAGTGCCTGTTCAACAGGTTCGCGTAATTTCGGACTATTCATTGTAGGTGGATAGCCTTCCTCAAATTTTACTTCACACGTCACATTAAATAATAATGATACACTTTCAGCAATTTTTTGCATTTGATTTTTTACAATAGTTAAATCATCGACATCATATGTACGAATTGTTCCTTCTAAATAGCCATTACTTGGTACTGTATTGATAGCTTCACCAGCTTCAAAATGACCCATATGTACAATATTTCGTTTTAATCCATTCAAATGAAATTGTTGTATTTGACCCACTTGTGTTAAGACGTGTTGTAAGGCTTCGCCACATGAATGACCTTGTTCTTTATCAGCAACGTGACTAGATAGTCCTGTTAAATAGAATCGGTACTCTGTCGCACTTGCCGTAATTTCTTCGTCTCGAATGACAACTGTGCCTTCATCAGAAAAAGGATTAACGTGAATACCAAATACAGCTTCAATAGGGTAATTATCAAAAGCCTTGGCTTTTATAAGACGATGTGCACCACCACCTGTTTCTTCTGCAGGTTGGAATATAAATACAATATTGTGAGGGAGAGTCCCTTTATCTGCCATTGCTTTACAACGCTTAACAAATAGCATCAGTGCCGTCGTATGACCATCATGACCACATGCATGCATCACGTTATCATTTTGGCTACGAAACTCTACTTCATTTTCTTCAAAAATGGGTAATGCATCTATATCTGCTCTATAAGCGATAGTATGCTGACTATTACCTTCAAGATATGCAATCGCACCTGTTTCCAATGGACGTTCAAATGGTACGCCTAATTCTGTTAAGAAATCAGTAATGTACTGAGTAGTTTCATATTCATGTAAACTTAATTCAGGATGCTGATGTAAATGTCGACGGTGTGTTGTTACAAATTCTAATTCATTCATCATTATCATTCCTTTCACCATAAAAATCCCAAAATATATACTATTAAATATTATGTTAATAAAAAGTCGAAACAATGAGGAGAGGCAATGTGATCATTTGAACGGTAGGGCGTTAAACACACTCACGTTCAAGTTCAAACCATAGGCCACTCCTTTGTTTCAACTGCCGTATTATTATAATAATTTAATCATTTAATTTGCGTAATGCTGATACAATTTCACGTTTAGAATCTTCGACTTCAGACGTTTGCTTGATCACTTTAGCAGGTGTTCCGGCAACAACTGCTCCTGCAGGTACATCTTGCGTCACAATAGCGCCAGCTGCTACAATCGCACCTTCACCAACTCGAACACCTTCTAAAATAACTGCATTTGCACCAATTAACACATTATCTTCAATGACAACAGGTGACGCACTAGGTGGTTCGATTACACCAGCTAATACTGATCCTGCACCAACATGTACATTTTTACCAGTTGTCGCACGACCGCCTAGAGTAGCATTCATATCTACCATTGTACCTTCGCCAACAACAGCACCAATGTTAATTGTTGCACCCATCATGACTACAGCACCATCTTCGATTACAGCTTGTTCACGAATGAAAGCACCTGGTTCAATACGTGCATTCGTATTTGTTAAATCTTTTAATGGGATGGCTGAATTACGACGATCCATTTCAATTTCAATATCCTCAAATTTGTCTTGATACGACTCATAAAATGGTTTCCAATCATCTGCTTCACAAAAGATCACTTTAGAATGATCTGAACCAAATACTTTAAATGATTCGGGGAAGTTGACGCCATCAAATGTACCATTGACATAAACTTTTAAAGGCGTTGATTTTTTTGCATCACTAATATATTGAATAATTTCTTGTGCTGATAAATGTTGTACCATAATTTTGCTCCTTTAGTTATATTTTATAAATTATCAAATGTATAAAAACCGTTTTCTTTATTGATTAATTTTTCAGCTGCACCAATTGCACCATTCGCGAAAATGTCTTTAGATTGTGCTTTATGTGAAATCGTAATTGTTTCATCTGTTCCAGCAAATAACACATCATGTTCTCCAACAATCGTACCGCCACGAACTGTATGGATGCCAATTTCGTCTGGTGTACGTTTCTCAGTTTTATCATGTCGATCATATACTGGAGTTGTTTTATCACGTAATCCTTCTATAACATCATATAACTTCACTAATGTACCACTAGGCGCATCCACTTTCTTATTATGATGTGCTTCTGTCAGTTCAATATCAAAATCTTGTAATAGGGGAACTGCAGCTTCTAAAATTTTAGTAAGTGCATGAACACCATAACTCATATTTGCACTGAAAAATACTGGCATCTTTTTACCTAATGCTTCTAATTTTTGTGTGATTTTCTCTTTTTCACCAGTAGTCGCAACGACTAATGGCAATTCAAATGATTCATCTAATAGGGGTAATAATAAATTAGGATTAGAAAAATCAATTGCTACATCTGCTTCTTTAGCATCTGCAATATGTTCAAATTGTTGGTATGGTGATGAATCACTATTCATCGGTTCAATAACACCGACAATTTCGTGGCCTTTTTCTTCAGCTAATCTAGCAACACGCTGGTTCATAGCACCATAGCCAATTAATAAGATCTTCATTATTTTTCACCTGCTTTAAATGTTTCGTATGCTTGCTCTAATGTTTGACGATCATTATCCTCAAGTGGTACAAGAGGCAAACGTAATTCATAGCTTCCAAATCCTTCATAAGCCGTTAATGCTTTAATTGGAATAGGATTAACATCAACTGATAACGCGTCTAATAATTGGCCAATCGGTTCAAATGCCTTTGCCAATGTGTCCCCATCTTGTTTAGCATCATATAAGTGTTGAAATGCTTTTGGAATGACGTTAGCAATAACTGAAATCACGCCATTACCACCACGTTGATAAAAATCAACCACATTGTCGTCATTACCACTATAAATGGCAAATTCATCTTGATTCACACGTTTTTTAACTTCTTCAAAATAATCCAAATCATTTGTCGCATCTTTAAGCGCTACAATATATTTATTTTGACTTAACGTTTCAACTGTTTCTGGTTCAATCGTCATATTCGTACGTGAAGGTACATTATATAAGACAACAGGTAATTCAACTGCATTCGCAATTGTTTCAAAGTGTTGAACTAAACCACGTTGATTTGTTTTATTGTAATAAGGTGTAATTAGCATCACTGCATCTGCACCAAGTTGACGTGCACGTACAGACGCTTGAATAGATTTTTCAGTATTATTTGTACCTGTACCTGCAATCACAGGAACCTGTTTGTTAACTAAATTCACAACTGTTTCTAAAACATGTTCTTTCTCTTCATCGTTTAGTGTAGGGCTTTCAGCTGTAGTTCCATTTACAATAATCGCTTGTGCATTATTTTCTAATAAGAATGTAACGTGTCGTCTTAATGCATCATAATCTACTTCATTATTTACAAATGGCGTTGTTAATGCGACGCCTACACCTTCAAACATGTGTGTCATATTAAAGAACTCCTTTCAATTTTAAAACTTGTTCTAAAACTTGAACGGCATTCAATGCTGCACCTTTAAGTAGGTTGTCTGATGTACACCATACGTGGAAAGTATTGTCTAATGTGTCATCTCGACGAATACGACCAACAAACACGTCGTCTTTACCTGTTGAGTGAATTGCTAAAGGGTATTCATTTTTAGCAGGATTATCTACAAGAACAACACGATCATCTTTATCGAATAATTCTTGAATTGCTTCAACGGTAGTATCTTGTTTTAAAGTAACATCCATTTCAACACTATGGCTATCTTGAACTGGTACACGTACACAAGTTGCAGTCACTTTTAAATCTTTGTCATTTAAAATTTTACGTGTTTCATCTATCATTTTTTGTTCTTCTTTTGTATAACCATTTTCAAGGAATACGTCAATATGTGGTAATACGTTATTATAAATTGGATGAGGATAAGCTTCTGGTGCTTTACCATTTGCACCTTCAGATAAATCTCTCTTACCCTTAACTCCTGATCCTGAAACCGCTTGATATGTCGAATAAGCTACTCTTGATAATCCAAATGCATCTTGCAATACTTTTAATAGTACGACTGATTGAATCGTAGAACAGTTTGGATTAGCAATGATGCCTCTTGTAAAGTGGGGTTCGTTAACCTCAGGTACAACTAAATCAACATCTTCTGTCATACGCCATTGACTAGAATTATCAATGACAATAGCGCCAGCTTTTTCAAATAGTGGAGCGAAGTGTTCACTTGTACCACCACCAGCACTCATCAATACATAATCAAAGTGTTCACTTGCTGCTTCATCTTTAAGTTCTTGTACTGTATACGTTTGGCCTTGAAATTCGATTGTTTGACCAGCTGAACGTGCTGAAGAAAATAGAACCAATTCATCAAAAGGGATCTCTTTTCGATCTAAAGTTTCTAACATTTTTGTTCCAACTAATCCTGTTGCACCAACTACTGCTAATTTTGTCATGTCTAAGTCACTCCGTTTTAAATATTATTAATATTGTGAAAAATTAAGTTAAAATCAATTATATATCAAATGCACCGTACAATTCTTCGACGGCTTTTTCACCATTTTCAGCATCAATGACATAAGAAATACTGATTTCAGAAGTGGTTGTTTGGTAAAAAGGTATCTTCGCATTAATTAATGTAATAAATGCTTTAGATGCTACGCCTGACATATCTCTCATACCGGATCCAATTAATGAAATTTTGACATATGCTTCATTAATTTTGAAATCCAATGCTTCAAAATCAACGGCTAATTGCTCTAAAATAGCTGTGATTTGATGTGCATCTGTATCTTTTATACTGAAGGATAATTGTAGTCCTTCGTGGTTAACGATTTGTGAAATCATATCTACATTGACAGAACCTATTTCTAGCTCTGTGAATAGTTGTGTTAATAATTGATTATCTGGTAGGGGATAAGTGATCGTTACATGCATCATGTGTTGATCTAATGCAACCCCAGTAACTGCTTTTTTCTCTAATAAATCACTTCTAGACATAATCCATGTTCCTTTCACATTTGATAATGTTCTTCCTAAATATAATGGTATATCATAATTTTTAGCCAACTCTACGCTACGTGTCTCAAGTACGCCGGCACCTAATGCGCTCATTTCCATCATTTCCTCGTATGATACATACTCTAAACGTTTGGCATGACTCAATATTCTTGGATCTGTAGCATACACACCATCAACATCTGTGTAGATTTCACAAGGAATCTGATTACTTGCTGCTAAAGCTACTGCTGTCGTATCAGAACCGCCACGGCCGAGTGTAGTTAATTCATGATCCTCGTTGATACCTTGGAATCCAGCTATGACAAGTACATCGTACTTATTAAAAGCTGTTTCAAAGGTTGATGGGTCAATTTCAGCAATTTTACTTTTTAAATGATGACCAATGGTCTTGATACCTGCTTGATATCCTGTCATTGCCTTTGCACTAATACCAATATCATTGAGAACCATTGATAAATATGAAACAGTTTGTTGCTCTCCTGTAGTTAACAGTAGGGCGAGTTCTTGCTCTTTTGGTGTTGATGTTAATGTGGACACATTTTCCATTAATTGGTCAGTGGTTTTGCCCATTGCACTAACCACCACAATCAGTTGTTCACCTTGTTCAACACGATTTTTTAGCATACCTGCTATATTTTTAATTTTTGTAAAATCACTGACGGAAGAACCGCCAAATTTCAAAACACTTCTATTCAATATTTGTCCTCCTCAGTTAGTAGGGAGACACATCCATTCAATAAAAAAAGAACAAGTCTGGAATGCGACTTGTTCTACATTTATGTACAAGTGATGCACTCCATTATTGTGAAATAATGACAAACTCTTAGCTCTTAACCAAAAAGTCCAACAAATGATACCTGCTATTATCATTCGTTTCGGCATTGCCCCCTTTCAATATTAGCTGTTAGCAGACAGTTGCCTAATATTTACTCATGTTTAATGCGCCTCATCAAAATCTTATTCAATTGATATGTTTTTATTATACATATACCACATGTGACTGTAAACCGATAATTGCGATTTTTTAAAATAAACAGAAAATTTAGAGCCACTTTTTCAAAAAATATAGTGGCTCTTATGCAATCGTTGCTAAACGATTGTAAACCTTTTAGTGCATTTTAATGCTTAGTATCTCTTGTACACTCGGATAACAAGACGAGTGTATTCCTTTTGAATCTTTAAAAAATATAGTGGCTCTTATGCAATCGTTGCTAAACGATTGTAAACCTTTTAGTGCATTTTAATGCTTAGTATCTCTTGTGCACTCGGATAACAAGACGAGTGTATTCCTTAAAATATAAATAACTAGAGTAGTAGGGGAATGTTCATTATATCTGTATATAAAAAGCGTATAAATACATCATCAAAATGTATTCATACGCTCAATCGAAGTCATCTATTGTAATACTCCTGTTTCTTTTAAGTATTCTTCATAAGGAATTTCTTTAGAAACGGCACCAGATTGATTTAAATCAATCACACGGTTAGCAATTGTATTGATAAATTCAAAGTCATATGATGTAAAGATCAATGAACCTTTAAATGATTTCAAACCATCATTGACTGCTGTGATACTTTCTAAGTCTAAGTGGTTGGTAGGCTCATCAAGTAACAATACGTTAGCACTTGATAGCATCATTTTACTTAACATACAGCGAACTTTTTCGCCACCTGATAACACGCTTGCTTTTTTCTTAACTTCTTCACCACTAAATAACATACGTCCTAAGAAGCCACGTAAGAATGTTTCAGTTTGTTCATCTTCTGGTGCATATTGACGTAACCAGTCAACAAGATTCATATCCACACCATCAAAGAATTCAGAGTTATCTTTAGGGAAGTAACTTAATGAAGTTGTTACACCCCATTTATAAGATCCTTCATCAGGCTCCATTTCACCAGCTAAGATTTTAAGTAATGTTGTTTTAGCAATTTCACTATCACCAATTAAAATAGCTTTATCATTAGGATTCATTGTAAATGAAATGTTATCTAATACTTTTTCACCATCAATTGTTTTTGATAGGTTTTGAACAGTTAATAAATCATTACCAATTTCTCTTTCAGGTGTGAATTTAACATATGGATAACGTCTAGATGAAGGTTGGATATCATCTAATTCAATTTTTTCTAATTGTTTCTTACGACTCGTTGCTTGTTTTGATTTAGAAGCATTCGCTGAGAAACGCGCAACGAAATCTTGTAATTCTTTAATTTTTTCTTCTTTTTTCTTATTTTGTTCTTGAGCCATTTTTTGAGCTAATTGGCTTGATTGATACCAGAAATCATAGTTACCAACATATACTTTGATCTTACCAAAGTCTAAATCTGCAATATGTGTACACACATTATTTAAGAAGTGACGGTCATGGGATACTACGATAACAGTATTTTCAAAGTTGATTAAAAAGTCTTCTAACCAACTAATAGCTGGAATATCTAAACCATTGGTAGGCTCATCTAGTAATAATACGTCTGGATCGCCAAATAAACTTTGGGCTAGCAATACTTTTACTTTTTGGTTATTTTCAAGTTCAGACATTTTCTTGTCTTGTAATGAAGCATCGATACCTAATCCTGAAAGTAGGTTAGCTGCATCTGCTTCAGCATTCCAACCATTCATTTCAGCAAATTCGCCTTCAAGTTCAGCAGCACGAATACCATCTTCATCACTAAAGTCTGGTTTCATGTAGATTTCATCTTTTTCTTTCATTACTTCATATAAACGTTCATGACCTTTGATCACAACATCAAGTACGCGTTCATCTTCATATGCGAAGTGGTCCTGTTTTAAAATCGCTAATCTTTCATCTTTACCTAATGACACATGACCTGTTTGTGAATCTAACTCACCAGATAAAATTTTTAAGAAAGTAGATTTACCTGCACCATTTGCACCAATTAAACCATAGCAATTACCTTCAGTAAATTTAATATTTACATCTTCAAATAGCTTACGATCGCCAAAACGTAAACTTACATCAGTTACTTGTAACATGCATTTGCTCCTTTTTTATATCGTTATTCTAACGGAAGAATTATATCATATTATAACGATAGTTTCGACCACCGATAACTTGTAATGATAGATTACATGACTCGTGTTATACTATAAAAGAATAAAAGACTCGAAGGAGAATATAATGGCACTAGAAAAAGATATCATAGGTTCTATAGAATTTCTTGAAGTGACTGGCTTACAAGGATCAACATATATGTTAAAAGGACCCAATGGAGAACAAGTTAAACTCAATCAATCCGAAGTAAATGAAGAAGACGAATTACAAATAGGTGAAGAATACAGTTTCTTTATTTATCCAAATAGATCAGGTGAATTATTCGCAACACAAAATATGCCTGATATTACGAAAGACAAATATGACTTTGCAAAGGTGCTTAAAGTCGATCGCGATGGCGCACGTGTTGATGTTGGCCTACCGAGAGAAGTATTAATACCATGGGAAGATTTACCAAAGGTTAAAACATTATGGCCAGAAGCTGGAGATCAATTACTCGTGACATTAAGAATTGATAGTCAGAACCAAATGTTCGCTCGTTTAGCAAGTGAAGGTATCGTTGATAACATGTATACACCCGTTAACGACGATAGTAAACAAAATGAAATGTTAGAAGCTAGACCATATCGTGTTTTAAGAGGGGGGAGTTTCTTATTAAGTACCAAAGGTTATAAAATTTTTGTTCATGAATCAGAACGTAAAGCAGAGCCAAGATTAGGTGAATTAGTTACCGTTCGTATTATTGGTCATAATGAACGCGGTGAACTTAATGGTTCATTTTTACCTTTAGCTCATGAAAGATTAGATGATGATGGGCAAGTCATTTTTGATTTACTTGTGGAATATGATGGCGAATTACCTTTTTGGGATAAATCAAGTCCCGAAGCTATCAAAGAGGTATTTAATATGAGCAAAGGTTCATTTAAACGTGCCATTGGTCATCTATATAAACAAAAGATGATTAATATTGAAACTGGCAAAATCAGCTTAACAAAAAAAGGTTGGTCTCGTACGGAAGACGAACAAAATTCTTAATACAAAAACGCTTTTCTTCTATTAATATAGTCGAATCATATCACCATAGCGCTTATTGAATGAAATATTTCAATAAGCGCTTTTTTTGTAATATTTTAAGTATCCAAAACCATCATTTTTATATTTTGCAATTTTAACAACCCAAAAATTATATTATTTTTCAAGACCTCTAACTTTAAAAACACTGTTATATCAGTGTTCAAAGCATATTTACAATTCAATTCTCATTCTTAACAAAACATTTACATTAGCTCTATTATTAATTAACAATAAACCTTTAGTATTAGGACTGTAAGAAATACATATAACATTTTGGTTATTTATATTAGGAGGATGTTTCAATGAAAAAGTGGCAATTAGTCGGTACGACTGTATTAGGAGCTTCAGTACTTTTAGGCGCTTGTGGCGGCGGTAACAATGGCGGTTCAGGCGAAGGTAAAGATGTAAGTGGAAAAGTAAAAGGTGACGGGTCATCAACAGTCGGTCCAATCATTGAAAAATTAAACGAAAAATTCGCTAAAGATTATCCTAACGCTACAGTATCATCTGGTACTTCAGGAACTGGTGGCGGATTTGAGAAATTCATTTCAGGTGAAACAGATTTCTCAAATGCTTCAAGACCAATTAAAGATGAAGAAAAGAAAAAATTAGAAGATAAAGGCATTAAATACAAAGAATACAAAATTGCACAAGATGGTGTAACAGTTACAGTAAATAAAGATAATGACTTCGTTAAATCATTATCTAAAGATCAACTTAAAGAAATCTACTCTGGCAAAGCTAAAACATGGAAAGATGTTAACTCTAAATGGCCAGATAAGAAAATTAAAGCTTTCTCACCTGACCAATCACATGGTACATTCGACTTCTTTACTGAAGAAGTAATGGACAAAGGCGATATCAAAGCTGAGAAAAATGCTGATACAAACGTTATCGTTCAATCAGTTGAAAAGAATAAAGAAGGTATCGGTTACTTCGGTTATAACTTCTATCAACAAAATAAAGATAAATTAAAAGAAGTTAAAATCAAAGACGATAAAGGTAAAGACACAGAACCAACTAAGAAAACAATCCAAGATAACTCTTATGCATTAAGTAGACCATTATTCATCTACGCTAAAGAGAAATCATTAAAAGATAACAAAGCTTTCCAAGAATTCATGAAATTCACACTTGAAGATAAAGGTAAAGCAGCTGAGGATGCTGGTTATGTAGCCCTTCCTAAGAAAGACTACAAAGAAGAGCTTAAAGATTTGAAAAAATACATTAAGAAAAACAGCAAAGACTCTGATAAAAAATCTGATAAAAAAGAAGATAAATAATTAATAATATAGCTTGGGAATACTAACGAAAATCATTGCAAAGTGGTTAAAATCAATAACCACTTTGTCTGATTTTCTTTTCAGGTTATAAGTCATATTACAAATCATGAGTCTAGCTCATCTATAGCCTGAAATATTCCCACTCTTTTTTTTATAATTGGGAGATTTAATAAGAGAGAGGTTTTTAAATGGCTTCAAAAACAAATATTAGAGAAATGATTGCTAAGAACAATGCCAAAAAGGGTGGTACAAGCGATAAAATCGTACCGATTATTTTGGCTATCATTGCAGCGATTTCAATTTTAGTTACATTAGGGATTTTATTTACTTTACTTACAGAAACAATTACGTTCTTCACACGTGTACCAATTACAGAATTTTTATTCTCTACAGATTGGAACCCATTCTCTGCTAAACCATCATATGGTATTTGGGCATTAATCATAGGGACGTTAAAAATCACAATCATTGCTGCATTATTTGCCGTTCCAATCGGATTAGGTGCTGCTATTTACTTAAGTGAATATGCGACTGACAAAGTTAGACGAATTATCAAACCAATTTTAGAAATTTTAGCTGGTATTCCTACTATCGTATTTGGTTTCTTTGCATTAACTTTTGTCACACCAATTTTAAGATCAGTATTTCCACAGTTAGGTAGTTTCAACTCAATCAGTCCCGGATTAGTCGTTGGGGTTATGATTATCCCACTTATCACAAGTATGAGTGAAGATGCAATGGCATCAGTACCGAATAAGATTCGTGAAGGTGCATTGGGATTAGGTGCTACTAAATTAGAAGTTGCAATTAAAGTTGTGTTACCAGCAGCAGCTTCAGGTATTTTAGCTTCAATCGTATTAGCTGTCTCAAGAGCTATCGGTGAAACAATGATTGTATCTCTTGCAGCAGGTAGTACACCTACAGCTTCACTTAACTTAACTGGTTCTATTCAAACAATGACTGGTTATATCGTTCAAATTGCGACAGGCGATGCTACTTTCGGATCAGACGTTTATTACAGTATCTATGCAGTAGGTTTCACGCTATTCATTTTCACATTAGCAATGAACTTACTATCACAATGGATTTCTAAACGTTTCAGAGAGGAGTATTAATATGGCGACAACTACTAATACATCAAATAGCAATAGCAAAACATTAATCGATCAAAAGCAAGTCGATAAAAATATTTCGAGTCGTATGACCAAAAATAAAATTTTCAAAGGTATATTTTTAGCCTGTACATTAATTGGTTTAATCGTATTAGCAGCTTTATTAGTTGATACATTAATTAAAGGTGCTGGGCATTTAACACCATCATTCTTTACTAACTTTTCATCTTCCACACCATCAATGGCAGGGATTAAAGGTGCATTAGTAGGTACATTATGGTTAATGATTACTATTATTCCAATATCAATCGTATTAGGTGTAGGTACAGCAATTTATCTTGAAGAATATGCACGTAAAAATCCATTCACGAACTTTGTTAAGGTTTGTATATCAAACTTAGCAGGTGTACCTTCAGTTGTATTCGGTCTATTAGGACTTACATTATTCGTTCGTGGTATGGGCGTTGAATCATTATCACTTGGTAAATCAATCATTGCCGGCGCATTAACAATGTCTTTATTAATTTTACCAGTCATTATCGTGGCGGCACAGGAAGCGATTCGTGCTGTACCTAACTCAGTAAGAGAAGCTTCTTATGGTTTAGGTGCTAACAAATGGCAAACGATTTATAAAGTGGTATTACCTGCAGCTTTACCGGGTATTTTAACAGGCTTTATCTTAGCGCTATCTCGTGCATTAGGTGAAACAGCACCTTTAATCTTAATTGGTATTCCTACAATTCTATTACGTTTACCAAGCGGTATTATGGATCAGTTCCAAGCATTACCAATTCAAATATATAACTGGGCAAAAATGCCTCAAGAAGAATTCCAAAATGTCGCATCAGCAGGCATTATCGTATTATTAGTAATCTTATTATTAATGAATGGACTGGCTATTTTCTTCCGTAACAAATTCAGTAAGAAATTTTAAGCTAACGTCGTTATAAAAACTGGGAAACGTTATTTACGATTAAGTAGACATTAAATCAACTTAGTTAATTAGAAGGAGTTTTAAATTATGGTTAATACAAAAGTCGAAGAAAACAAAACATTAGATCAATTGAAAGACAACTCAAATCAAGGCGTATCTACTATAGTAACTACACAAGATAAACACGATCCGATTTCTGATAGTGAACGTAAAATCGTTTATTCTACACAAAATTTAGACTTATGGTATGGTGATAATCATGCGCTTCAAAATATCAATTTAGATATTCTTGAAAACAATGTAACTGCCATTATCGGACCATCAGGTTGCGGTAAATCAACTTACATTAAAGCTTTAAATCGTATGGTTGAACTAGTTCCATCAGTTAAAACTGCAGGTAAGATTTTATATCGTGATCAAAATATCTATGATGCAAAATATTCTAAAGAAAAATTAAGAACGAATGTAGGGATGGTATTCCAACAACCAAACCCATTCCCTAAATCTATATATGATAATATTACGTATGGACCAAAAACACACGGCATTAAAAATAAAAAGATTTTAGATGAAATTGTAGAAAAATCACTACGTGGCGCAGCTATTTGGGACGAATTAAAAGATAGATTGCATATGAATGCGTATGGATTATCTGGTGGACAACAACAACGTGTTTGTATCGCTAGATGTTTAGCAATTGAACCTGATGTTATTTTAATGGACGAACCAACATCAGCTTTAGACCCTATTTCTACATTGAAAATTGAAGAACTTGTTCAAGAATTAAAAGAAAACTATTCTATCATCATGGTTACACATAACATGCAACAAGCTGCTCGTGTTTCTGATAAAACAGCTTTCTTCTTGAACGGCTATATAAATGAATATGACGACACTGATAAAATTTTCTCAAATCCAGCTGATAAGCAAACTGAAGATTACATTTCAGGACGATTTGGTTAATATATGGCAGTGATTAGACAAAAATACGAAGGCCAACTAGAAGACTTAATCAAAGATTTACGTCGCCTAGGTCTTCGTGTTTATTTTAATATTGAAAATGCATTAGTGTCGTTAAGTGATGATAAGAGAACTTTCGCAAGAGAGACAATTGAAAAAGATAAAGAAATTAATCGTTTAGACTATGAAATTAATGAAAAAGTCATCATGCTTATTACAAAGCAACAACCTATAGCGACAGACTTACGCATGATGATGGCAGCTTTAAAGATTTCTACTGACTTTGAACGTATGGGTGATAACGCCGCAAATATCGCTCATATTCGACTCAGAGTTAAAATAACTGACCATTATGTCTTAACAAGATTAAAGACTATGGGCAAATTAGCTATGCTAATGCTTGAAGATTTAAATACAGCTGTCAAAAATGAAGACATTACATTAATTAAAGAAATTATTGAACGAGATCAAGATATCGATGATTTATATATCAACATTGTCAATACGACATATTTAATTGATAACGATCCGTTTGTAGCAGGTCAAGCTCACTTAGCTGCTAGAAATCTAGAACGTGTCGGAGATCATATTAGTAATATCGCTGAAAGCGTGTACTATTTTCTCACAGGTGAACACTACGAAGCAGGTCGCTAAAATTCCTATTTAACCCAAATTTAAATATAACTGACTGATCTTCGTAATTGTTAGAACCTAAATATATAAAAATCCCCTAAATGATAGCACTTAGCTACATTTAGGGGATTTATTTTACTTATGAATTAACCTCAATTTCATCAGTAAGCGCAATTGCTTCATCTACCAATTCAGATATATATCGTATTGTGTCTTTCAATGGTGCTTCTGTTGTGATATCAACACCTGCTTGTTTTGCTAATGCAACTGGTGATAAACTACCGCCTGACTTCAACGTATTTAACCAATCATTAACAGCTGGTTGTCCTTCAGTTTTTATTCTTTGTGACATGACAGTACCAATTGTTAAGCCCGCTGAATAAGTATACGAATAGAGTCCCATATAATAATGCGGTTGTCTCATCCAAGTTAACTCCGTACCGTCTGTCATTTCAACCGCATTACCAAAGAATTGTTGATAAACATTAAGCATAATATCATTTAACACTGGCGCTGTTAATGATTCTCCATGATCTACTTTCTGATATACTTCACGTTGATAAGCCGCTTCTAGCAAATGCGTCACCATATTATGATAATACGTACGAGATAGTATAGAACCGATGACCCAACGTTTGAATCGTGGATCTTCGCTATGGTTGAATAAATAATTTGCCATTAACATCTCGTTCATTGTTGATGGTGCTTCCACAAAATACATTGAAGCTTCAGATTCTAAGAAATTCTGATTTTGTTGTGCTAAAGTGAAATGACCTGCATGGCCTAATTCATGTGCCAAGACAAATGTTTCAGCCATCTTTCCAGTCCATGAAATAAAGACATAAGAGTGTGTGAAATAAGGACTAGCACAGAACGCACCAGTATCTTTACCTTTATTTTGAGCGAAATCTATCCAGCGATTTTGGTATGCCGATTCAATCATAGAATGGTAATCGTCGCCAAGTACATCAAGTGCACCATAGATATAAGATTTAGATTCATCAATGGAAATTTCAGGTTCATAACTAGGATCGATTGAAACCTTTAAATCTTCAAAACGCATTTTTTCCAATCCATGTACACGTTGCAGTAATTTAGCATATTTTTGCATGACAGGTGCTAAATCACTCATAATGACATCAATTTGTCTATCAAACATATCACGTGTCACTTCTTGTTCTTGTAATAAATAATCAATCACTGAGTCATATCCTCTTAAATCCGCTTCAATTTTTTCTTGTTGTACTTGCATATTATAAGTGGCAGCTGTTGTATGTTGATAACGTCTAATCGCATCGCTAAATGCCTTAAAACTTTTCTGTCTAAATTCAGGATCAGCATGATCCTCGTATTCATTTTCAAATGTTGCATAATCCATTGGATACTCTATGTTGTTATGTTTAAATGATTCAAATGCAATATCTAACATTTTAGTAGTACCGTATAAATCATAAGGTTGTTTTAAAGTAGGGGATAGACTAGCTAATGTTTGTTCAACTTTAGGATCTAATTGATACGGTTTGCGTTCAATTAATTGTTGAATGTAATGTGGATATTGTGTTTGAGATTTCAGTTGCTGTAACGTGTCATTACTCAAATTTAATATTTCTGATTCGACAAAGGATAATCGACTTGCGATTTTACCATAAGACGTATTTAATTTAGCATTTAATGTCTGTGCATCTTCATTAGTTGTGTCTACACTTAAACGTAATTCAGCATAATTGCCTAATCGATCAATTTGTATTAAAAGTGCTTCATAATCTTTAAGCGCATGTTCAATCGTATCAATTTCTTTTAATTGACCATTATAACGCTCATTAAAAGATAATGAAGAGGCTAACGTCTCATCTAATATTTGGTAAAAATCTTCATCATTTTGGAATAAATCCTTTAAATCCCATGTTTCAGTACTAGGTATATCTTGTCTATTTGGTAAACCTTGTGTCAATATGATTCACTCCCTGTTTGTAATCAATAATTTTATTATACATGAGTTAAATTCGAAACGCAGTTGATACATATCAATCATACATCCGCAATTAAGTCGGTTATTAATCATTTAGAAATACTACTATAGTAGGTTTAGTTAAAGTAAATTAAATAGTATAATAATGTTAGTATTATTTAAAATAAGGAGAATCCATTTATGACTATTTTTGATATGCCGAATTTTCTATGGATTTCTATATTAGCAGTTATCATTTTAACTGTTTTCTGCACTTTAGTCTTACATAGATGGTTTATTGCAGCAGTTATTTCTTTTGTAGTATTAGGTGTATTAGCGTTCTTAATTCCTAATTTCCAAGATATTACATATCAACCATTACTAGGTTATGCTGCTTTTATGGCGATTGTGAGCTTAATTATCAGTTTCCTATTATGGTATTTCACACGTAATTGGAGACGTGAAAGAAAGAAAAAGCAACTCGAAAAAGATATGCGTCGATATGAACAATTTGAACACGAACAAGATGTTAACCAATTTCGTCGCCGTTAATATATAACGATTATAGGCCCAATTCTGAAATAATTTGACAGAGTTGGGTTTTACAATTTAAGTTTTCACTTATACCTTAAATATCATAGACAACTAATGGAGAGATACATATGAATATAATTAAAATAATCACTTCAAAGTGTCTTCAAATGATTGTAGTATTGTTTATCTTATCTACAATTACTTTTATTCTAATGAAATTATCTCCCGGTAATCCAGTAGACAAAATTTTACATTTAGACACTGCACAAGTTTCCAATGCTCAAATCAAAGCGACCGAAGATAAATTAGGCCTAAATGAATCATTATTGGTACAATGGTGGCATTGGATAATTCAAATATTACATTTAGATTTAGGGGTAAGTTACCAAACCAACGAGCCTGTTAGTCAAGAGATTGCAACATATGCGCCTCCTACATTAATCATTACCTTGGGGACATTAATGATGTCAATCATCATTTCAGTGCCATTGGGTATACTTGCAGCAATCAATTATCATCGTTCTATTGATCGCATGATTAGAATTTTCACCTCTTTATCTGTTAGTTTGCCTGCATTTTTCATAGGTATACTACTATTATATATATTTGATTTAAAATTAAACTTACTTCCTCCAGCAAGTGATGGCCAATGGATATCATACATTCTACCTATCCTAACTATGAGTGTCGGTATGTGCGCCTATCTCATTAGATTAATTAGATCTAATTTGTTGGATTTATATCAAAGTCCTATCGTCCAAGCTTCACGACTAAGAGGAATGCCAGAAAAGTATATTTTATTACATGACCTTCTCAAGCCAGCTTTACTGCCAACTATACCACTCATTGGTCTTTCTGTGGGTAGTTTAATAGGTGGCACAGTCGTTATTGAAAATTTATTTGAAATACCTGGTTTAGGCGCGTTTTTAGTTGATAGTATTCGCTCAAGAGATTACCCAGTCATACAAGGTATCGTCTTATTTATAGGTATATTAGTCATTTTGATTAATACATGTGCTGATGTACTAAGTATATGTTTAGACCCTAAACAACGATTAACACAACACTCATGGTTAAAATCGTCTCAATCATATAATGATAAGGAGGCGACACATCATGAAATTTAAAATCAATCGTTCGAATTGGATATTTTATGTATTTTTCATATATGTTTTCATCATTGTTATGATGCAATTTTTTGTTCATGACGATGCTGCTTTAAAAGTGCATTTATCTCAAACATTTGAACCTATGAGTACACAACATTTATTAGGTACAGATGATTACGGTAGGGATTTATTCACTCGTCTCGTAGTAGGTGCACGTTCTACGTTATTTATCACGGTGCTTACTTTAGTATTTACAGTCATTATTGGTGTACCTCTAGGACTACTGTCCGGCTATAAAAAAGGCTGGATAGATATGATCATCATGCGTATGATTGATATCGGTTTAAGTATTCCAGAATTTGTCATCATGATTGCACTCGCAAGTTTCTTCCGTCCAAGTATTTGGAATCTAGTTATTGCTATCACCATAATTAAGTGGATGAATTACACACGGGTGACAAGAGGAATTGTGAATACAGAAATGCATCAATCATATATTCGTATGTCACAACTTTTCAAAGTACCTACATTAACGATTTTATTTAAGCATTTATTACCAAAAGTATTACCATCCATTCTTGTATTAATCATTGTGGATTTCGGCAAGATCGTTTTATACATTAGCTCTTTATCATTTTTAGGATTGGGGGCACAGCCGCCATCACCAGAATGGGGGGCAATGTTGCAAGCAGGTCGTGATTTTATAACCTCTCATCCGATTATGATCATTTCACCAGCGACTGTTATCGCTATGACAATATTAATCTTTAACTTAACAGGTGATGCACTACGTGATCGACTATTAAAAGGAAGAGATGACTAAATTGAATATCATAGAAATTAAAGGACTCACCATCAACGATTCAAACGGTCAACCACTTTTAAATCGTGTTGATTTATCCATTAAGAAACAACAAATCAATGCAATCATTGGTGAAAGTGGGGTGGGTAAAACCGTAACTATGCGTTTTATATTGAATCAATTACCTAAAGATTTTCAAATCGAATATGACTATTTCTTGTTTAATGGGCATGCTATGACACATTTAAATGATAAGTTAGGAAAAGACATTGGCTATATTTCTCAAAACTATACACAAAGTTTTAATGACCATACCAAGTTAGGTAAACAACTCATATCAATTTATCGTACACATTATGATGTATCTAAACAGATTGCTAATACTAAAGTAAAAGAAGCACTCACATGGGTCAATTTACCAAGTGAAGAGATATTAACACGCTATAGTTTTCAATTATCAGGTGGCCAACTAGAACGCGTTTATATTGCGAGTGTACTTATGCTTGATCCTAAACTTATCATTGCAGATGAACCAGTAGCCTCATTAGATATGGTTAATGGCCTACAAATAATGGATTTACTAGAACATATTGTTAGAGACCATCATCAAACTTTATTAATCGTTACACATAATATGAGTCATGTTCTTAAATATGCAGATCAAATTGATGTTATTCAAAATGGACAAATTGTTGATAGAGGTAATCGTTCTTATTTTGAAAGTAAACAATCGACACCATACGCTCAACGGTTATTTCATTTTAGAAGTCATATAAAGAGGGGATATCATGATTAAATTAGACAATATCTCATTCCATTATCATAAACAACAATCCGTATTAAACCATATCAATTTAACAATCGATGATAATGAAATAGTTGGTATTTTAGGTGAAAGTGGATCAGGTAAAAGTACACTTAGTTCACTTTTATTACATGAATTAAAACCAACAACTGGTTCCATTCGTGTCGATACACATGATATTTTACCCGTATTCCAACATGCGTCTGAAAGTTTCAATCCTAAGTTAACCATTCAACAATCAATAGCAGAGCCGCTCTTGTATTACAAAAAACAATCTACTCAATATCAACATATTGACCAAATCATTCAAGATACGACGTCATCATTTAACTTGCCGTTATCATTACTTAGCAAGTATCCATATGAATTAAGTGGGGGGCAATTGCAAAGATTTAATTTGCTACGAACATTATTAGTTAAACCAAAAGTATTAATATGTGATGAAATTACTTCAAACCTAGACGTTATCGCAGAACAACATATGTTAGATATCCTAACTGAAAACTATCGTAAACACCCATATACCTTAATCATAATTTCACATGATCTATCTGTAATACAACGTATTTGTCACCGTATAATTGTATTAAAAGATGGGGCGATCGTTGATGATTTTAATACCGATCATCTGTTCAGTCATCAAAGGCATCCCTATACCAAACAACTTGTAGCTTTATATGAATCAAATTAAATTATGTGATAAAACTATACCAAAGAAGCCCAAAGAAAACTTTTATTCAAAGTAACTTTGGGCTTCTTTATATTGAATTTATGAATCAATTATTTTTTATTTTCAAAGGCGTCTTGAATATGTTCAAGTTGATCTATTGTAAGTTGATGACCACCTTCACCAAAATACCAAGCATTAGATTCAAATTGATATACGTTATGATTTTTGATTGCTTTTATATTTTTAATGACCTTATTATTTAGTTCTTTAGGTAAATGCTGATCATTGCCATCTTTTGTTCGATTAATCACAAATAGTTTGTCTGGATTGATTTTATTTAAATACTCACAACTGATTTGATTTCCTGCAGAATTGGCTTTCATGTTATTGTCCGCATGTTGTATACCTATATCTTTATTCAAGAAACCACCAAATCGACCAGTTTGTCCAAAGGCTTTCATACCTTTATCATCTACAACTAGTAGCAATACTTTGTCCTTATTAATCATACGTTTTGTCTCATTTACTTTTTCTTTTAATTCTCGATTAAGTGTGTTGGCTTTATCTTTTTTATCGAAGATTTTACCTAAATGTTGGGTTGTTGTCTCTATAGAAGAAATGTAACTATCATTATTAGGACTGACAAATAAAATTTGAGCATCGGGCGCAGCTTTTTTCATTTCATCGAGTGTTTTTGTATGAGCTTGCCTAAAAGAGGCTAAGATTAAATCTGGTTTAGATTTTGCTAAATTATCGTATTTAGGACGTCCTGGATTGCCTAAATTAATATATTGATCACTTTTAAATTCATTTAAAGCGTGGGGGAGAAATGCATTCCCTTGACCTTTAGCAACTGCTTTTACATGACTTTGTAATCCCATTTGTTGCATGATGTCTAATGCACCATAATCTAAGACAGCTACTCGTTCAGGATTTTTTGGGACCTTAACAGTTTCTGATTTCTTTACACCACGTGAGTGGGTATTATTTTTATCTTTAAACTCATAAGTATTTTTGATACTTACAGTGTCCTTTGAATTTTGATTAGATTGATCTGACGTTTGACTACATGCAGATAGCGCAATACTAATGAGTAAAATGATAAGTAGTATATATGTATTTTTCATAATGATCCTCCTTATTATTATTTTAAATGAAATTGAGAATCATTATCAATTAATGTTATTACTTTTTATTTAACCATTTATCCAATTCATTTAAATGTTGTATTAGCTCTAAGGAATGAGATTTTTCAGCTAATATAGTAGCAATTTCTTCAAAATCATCTTGTCGAATATCTAATATGATTGCTTTAATAGGTTGAACAATGTCATTCATATCTAAAGCCTTTGCTGTATGGTTAGGATCAATGCGTCGAAATAATTCATACGTTGCATCTAAGTTAGTAGAATAATTATATTTATCATCAAATATGTACTTTAATTGATATGCATGAATAATATCTTTAATCAGTTGCAAATCCTCATGTGCAATTGATTTAATCACTTCAATCTGTCCATTTTGAGAAATGATTGAGCCATTACCACCAATAAGTGTAAAATCTTTAAATTCTGGTATAACTGGTAGCAAATCTCTAATTGGACGTGCAGATGCAAATATGACTTGATGTCCGAGTTGCTGTAATTTAAAAATGCGTTCTTCAATACGTTGATCAACGTGGTAACCATCAATGGATAAATTATAACATAGCAAATATATAATGAAGAATAGGGTCCCCTATATCGAATATCTATAACTTCCTATAATATATATTATGTAAACTAAAATCTGAAAATCAATATAGGGCTATTATTCATGTCTTATAAACAGTTATAACTAATTATAACGAATCCGTTCACATTTTGATTGATATAATCATTCGTTACTAAGACTTGTATTCTTAAATGTTCATTTCCTTAAACTCATATGTCAATCTAACGATACGTTAAATGATCAGTGTATTTAACCTTAAATCCAATATAATTCTTAACTTAGTCTTTGAAATACTTAATGTTATATTAGCAATGTATTTACATCTAATGACCAGTTATCCATCAAAGTAACTCTCGATGCAACTGAGACACTCTCACAGCATCAATATATTGTTTAACATGTTATACATAGTAAATCTATAACATGTGTAAACGTTTATTTGTATTATTTATGAGTTTTTTCAAATTATCCAATCATCAACCATTTGATTAGAATATAGTTGCTATTTGATACTCAGTAAATCATTTTTACTTTATGACTTATTTTAAGTACTCAAAATAAATACAATAAGCATTTTATAAGTTATTTATTAGAAAATTCTCTATGACTATCATTGTTAAGGCTTTTGGTTATGCTATGATAATTTTAGTAGGGTGCAATATGATTTTAAATTAGATTTTTATATAAATTATTTGTAGAATTTCACTTTATAAAAAAAGACATAAAAAAGGCTGAGACATTTATCTCAACCTAGTCATATCAATATAATTGCTATGTTTATTACTTTTTGACTTTTCTACGAATACGGTCTAATGTAGTGAATAACCAATATTTAACTTTGTTAATTGGCTTATAAAAATCTCCTATTAACTCTTCAATTTGAACATTAAATCCACGTTTAAAGCGATAAACACCATAGTCCTCACTATTTTCAGTAAAATCACCAGATAATCCATAGAAATTGTAACGATCATAACCATTATCGAAGCAATAATTAATCATGAACCAATGCATCATGTATGGTCCCATGTATTGATTGAATTTTTCTGATGAACCACCTGAGAAGTAGTTGACTTCATAAGCATTTGCAAAGTAAACACCAGAAGCAAGATTCAATACTGAGCCATCAGTTTGACGGATTTCACTAGCTTGTAGCATTTCTTTTTTATCATGCTCAATTTGCTTGTCTAATTCACTTATTTTCTTCAATTGCTTATCACTTTTGTTTTCTTTAGCCATCATTTGATCACGACGGTTTTCTTTATCATTTAATGAATACTGTAATGACTCAATGTATTCATCTAAATCAATATATGCTAAAGGTACTAAGACCTTATCACCGAAATGATCAATGAAATTATAGAAATATTGATCGGTTTTTGAAGCAAATCCTGTTCTTTCTTCAGTTTCACGATATAGTTCTAAGAAAAGATCAAATTCATCCCTACTTAGAAATCTCACTTTCACTCCGTAGTTTATCGCTTTATTAATATTTCTTTTACGTTGACTATCGAATTCTTTCTTCAATGAAGCAGGTGTTTTGCCCTCTAAGTTTAAAACACCCATCCATCTTACTTGACTGAAGCTATCATAAGATGTTGTGAAACCATGATGTTCATAACCGTGAGATTTAAATAAATTAACAAGTGCATCGTTTTTCTCATGATTATCAAGTGGTTTAATATCTTTATCATAAATTTGATAAATCCAATATGGATCCATTTTGACATATAAACATTGATGTTGATGTAAATATTTATCTAATTCTCTCAAATAAAAATCAACTAACCCTAAGTCAGAGTAATCCATGACTGGACCACGATTTGAGTAATACACATAACTACCCATAGTTGGAATTTTTGAAAATAGACTTGCTGCAATGACCTTATTGTTTTCATCTTTAATACCTAATAATACAACCTGAAAACCATCCGTTTCACGAGTAGCTATATTTTCTTTTACCTGAAAATAATGTCTTTCTAATGATGGATTTTGTACAAAGTTCTCAAATTCTTTAACTGTCAACTCTGCAAATTTCATAATTAGATAATTCCCTTCCTAATAAAAATTTATTATTTATGCTTATTTTTTAAGTAATTTTTTTAATGTCGTATAAACAGTGTACATAGGTTTATTAATTGGTTTAATGAAATCTCCTACATATTCTATAACATCAGCATTATACCCTTTTTTGAATTTAATTACGCCTGCGTCTTCTGCATCTTCTGAGAAATCTCCACTAATGCCATAGAAATTATAGCGATCAATACCATGGTCTAATGCATAATTAATCATCGTCCACTGCACTGCATAACTACCTGCAAAGTGGCGATATTTATTTGAAGTACCACCTGCATAATAAACAACTTCAAATGGATTGATGAAGAAATAACCAGCAGAAATGGGTAATTCATTGCCATGTTCGGCTTGGAGTTGTTGTGCTTCATCTATTTTTTGTTGATTAGCTGCTAATTGTTGTTCTAGATTCGCTTTCTTATTATGTGATTTCTTATTTTCAGGACGCTTTTCAATATCTTTCAGCGCTTTGTTTAAATCTTTAGTTAACGTTTCTTTTTCATTGTTTAGTTCTTCAAGATATTCATCAAAATTAATATATGCTAAAGGCACTAAGACACGATCCTTAAAGTGCTTATATCGATCATAATAATAACTATCATCTCTATCTAAGAATTCTTTTGACTCTGAAGTATCTTCCATGAATGATCTAAAAATAGGTAACTCATCTTCTGATAAGAATTTAACTTTCACACCATTTTTTTGTACTTTTTTAGTATTACGTTTACGTAAATTATCCATATCGTTTAAAACATCTTTGGCCGTTTTATCTTTTAGATTCAATACTGAATGGTATCTTACTTGTAGTATTGGATCGAAACCATTGTGGAAACCTTCATGTTTAAAACCTAATGTTGACAATTTATCAAATATCCAATCATTTCCAGCATTTTCAGTAATCTCTCCATCATGATTGCGATATTGATATGGAAGATATGGATCGACTCTTAAATATAAACAATGATGTTTTTTTACATATTTACTTAATTCATTAAAGAAGAAATGAACTAATTCTTTGTTATCATAATCAATGACTGGTCCTCTATTAGTATAGAAATATTTAAAAAATTTCATCACTGGTACTGCAGTTAATAAGCAAGCTGCAATCACTTCATTGTCGTTATTTTTAATTCCAACAAGATGTGACTCTGTCCCTTCAGCTAGTTTTAATTCATAGTTACCTACCATTTGCGTAAAATGAGTATATGGCATTTGGTCTGTAAAATCGCCAAATTCTTTAGCGGTTAAGTTTGTAAACTTCATAATCATAACTCCTATTGTATTTATCTCTATTTTTTCTCTCTATTTAAGAATTCGAATTGAGTTCATACCATGCTTAATTCAAGCGTTGTTACTATTTATCATTATTATTTACACTAACACTGTGCGTAACAACATTGATATTATCAAACTAATTGTAACAATCTAAGTTGTTTTTTATTTTTCATGACTTTAATTAGTTAAATGCAATGACTCATCAAATACTTAGTCATACAACTTAAATTGAATATACGTAATAATAGTATGAGCCGAACTTTTATCAACTCATACTATTATCGTATTATCACCTATTATTTTAATGCATTTGCAATTCTAATGCCAATGACTTCCCTTATAACAACACAAATTTATACTAATCAAGTATAATCAATGTCAAATCGTGTAATAATTTACATATATCCTTTCCAATTACATTCTATTTAAATTAATTTATCTGATTTAATGCATCTCGTATTGATTTAAGATAGCTGATATTTTCTTCTGTAGTATCATTAGCAAATCGTTTAACGATTTCACTACCAATGACCACGCCATCTGCTATTTGTGAAATATCTTTCACATGTTGCACATTTCTAATACCAAACCCAGCTACGACTGGTACTTTTGCAAATGTCTTAATTGTGTCTAATTTAGACTTTAATTCTGGGTGGAATGTGCCATCCTTACCTGTAGTCGCATTCATCGTTACGGTATAAATAAAACCTTCTGCATTTTTGGCAATCAATTTCATTCGCTCTTCAGATGTTGTCATTGCAATGAGTGATATTAATTTCACATTATATTTATGAGCTTGTTCTTTTAATTGTTGTCCAAGTTCAAAAGGTAAATCAGGAATAATAAGACCATACACACCTGCACGTTCACATGTTTTAAAAAATAATGTTTCTCCATAATGGCATACAATATTGTAATATGTCATTAATACATACGGACAGTCGATGTCATTTTGATGCAATTCAAGTTCCTTAAAGATATAATCAATGTTAATACCTTCTTCAATCGCTTTTCCCCCTGCTTCCATGATTGTAGGACCATCTGCAACTGGATCTGAAAATGGCACACCTACTTCAATCATATCTGCACCATTTTGACAAAGTAATGTCATATTCTCTATCAATTGATGGTTCGCCATAATATAAGGTATAAATAATTTATTCATTGATCTCACCTCTTTGTTGTGTATATTGACGTATCGTTTCCATATCTTTATCACCACGACCAGAAACGGTAACGACTATAATTTCATCCTTATTCATAGTAGGTGCTAATCGCTCTACGTAGCTTAATGCATGTGCACTTTCAATAGCAGGAATAATGCCTTCAGCTTTAGTAAATCGAATTAATGCTTCCATCGCCTGTTCATCACTTGCATCTGTATAAGTGACGCGTCCAATATCATGATAATAAGAATGTTCTGGTCCTATTCCAGGATAATCTAAACCAGCTGAAATGGAGTGTGCCAATTGAACTTGACCATGTTCATCTTGTATTAAATACATTTTAGCACCATGTAACACACCTGGACTTCCTTTACCTATAGCTAATGCATGTTTATCAGTAAGTTTACCTTTACCAGCTGCTTCAACACCATATAATTTCACATCATCTTGGATAAAAGGATAAAACGTTCCAATTGCATTTGAACCCCCACCAATACAAGCAACAACCGCATCAGGTAAACGTTGTTCTTTATTCAATATTTGTGTTTTAATCTCTTTACCTATCACACTTTGAAAATCTCTAACAATAGTTGGGAAAGGGTCAGGTCCAAGAGCGGAACCTAAAAGATAGTGGGTATCTTCAACATGACTAACCCAATATTGTAGTGCTTTATTTACAGCATCTGACAAAGTACCTTGACCTTCCTCGACAGAAACTACTTTAGCGCCGAGTAGTTCCATTCTAAAAACATTTAATTGTTGTCTTTGGATATCCTCTTTACCCATAAAAACAATTAAGTCCATATCAAATAATGCTGCAACTGTTGCACTTGCTAAACCATGTTGTCCTGCCCCAGTTTCTGCTACTAATTTACGTTTTCCCATACGTTTAGCCAATAACGCTTGTCCTAATGCATTATTAATTTTATGAGCTCCTGTATGGTTTAAGTCTTCTCTTTTTAAATATATTTTTGCGCCACCTAAAGATTCTGAATATGCTTTAGCATAAGTTAAAGGTGTTTCTCTACCTACGTATTCTTTTAAATAATACTGTAATTCATCTTGAAAAGTCGGATCATTTTTTGCCTTTTTATACGCTTGTTTTAATTCTATGATTGCTGGCATTAATGTTTCAGGGACATATTGGCCTCCATAAGACCCAAAAAATCCTAAGTCATCTGCGTCTGTTTGAATATGTGTATTCATTGTTTATTCTCCTTTCACAAGGTTAACGATTGTTTTCATTTTTTTGACATCTTTATGATGCTTGATTTCAATGCCAGAGGCTACATCATAGCCACTGTGTTGCAATGATAAATGTTGAATATGTTTGATATGTTGATCAGTTAATCCTCCTGCAATTAAAAATGATATACCTTTGATATTATCTAATAGATGCCAATCATAGGTTTGCCCCGTACCTCCAAATTGGTCTGAAGGGGTATCAATAATAAAAAAGTCTACAACTTCTTTGTAATAAACTATTTGATCTTGCAACTTTTGATGTGCAGGCAATGCTTTAATAACTTTAATATGGGGATATTGTGATTTTGTCCATTTCATGATTTCTATCGGTTCATTGCCATGAAATTGAATTGTGTTGATATTTGTATGTGTCACAAGATTTTGAATTTGTGTTTGATCTGGATTGACTAATACTACTACACGGTCAATATAACTAGGTACGAGTGTGGTTAATTGCTGAATTTGATTCATGTCGCAATGGCGACGGCTATTTGGAAAATGAATAAACCCAATCGCATCTATAGGCAATTCAATCGCTTTAAGTACATCTTCTTTACTTTTAAAACCACAAAATTTTAAATACATGATTTCACCTTTTTCAACTTTAATTGTGGTAAAAATTGACTTAAATCGTCGCATTTCATTAATGCTTCACCAATAAGTAACCCATCGATACCGGAGTGAACAATTTTCTCTACATCTGATTGATTGTGAATACCACTTTCAGAAATATAGTAAAAGTCATCTTTTTTATGTGCTAATATCTGATTTGTGTGGGCTACATCTGTCACAAATCGCTTTAAGTCTCTATTATTAACACCTATGATTTCTGGTTTAAGCTCGTAAGTTCTTTGCAGTTCTTGACTATCATGAACTTCTACTAATACTTCTAAATCTAATTGACAGGCATAGTGATATAAACGATGGAGTTGTTCATCCGTTAAAATATTAACAATGAGTAGAATGATTGATGCACCTACTGCTTTAGCTACATCAATTTGAATTTCATCTATCACAAAATCTTTACATAATACGGGTAATGACGTTTGTTTAGATAGTTGTTGTAATCGTTCGAAACTGCCACCAAAATAACGTTCATCCGTTAAGATAGAAATGGCATTGGCTCCATAAGTTTCATAATCTTTAATTTGTTGTGTCAAATTACGTTCAGGTAATTGCTTTACAGTTGGACTTTTCGATTTAATTTCTGCAATAATAGATAATTCTTTGTCATTTACTAAACTCGATTTCAAGGTGTTCTTTTTAGATGGTTGATTACATTGAGTATCTTTATTTATAGTTTTAAGTTTTTCATGATAATAATGACTAGATAATAATTCTTTTTTATATAATACAATTTCGTCTAATATTGTCATTTAATTCTCCACCATTCTTAAATATTGTTTCATAGCTGTTCCATCATCTATGAGTTGTTGTGCAAGATGAACACCTGTTGCAATATCATTCACCTTTTCTGATACGTATAAAGCTATGCCCGCATTGAGCACCACTACATCTCTCTTACTCGAATGATCTTGGCCGTTTAAAATATTTACCGCAATGGCTTTGTTTTCTTCTGGTGTGCCACCTTTTAATGTATCGTTAGCTGCGTTTTTTAAGCCAAAGTCTTTAGCATTAATCGTATAATGTTGAATATCTTGGCCAGCATTGACTTCATATATTAAATTGTCACCAGATAAACTTGCTTCATCCATACCACCAGCACCATGTATTACGACTGCTTTTTTACGTCCTAAATCTTTTACAGTTTGTGCCACATTTGCCAATTGAGATCGATCATAGATACCCATAGTTTGATATGTTAGTTTGAACGGGTTAATTAAAGGTCCCACAAGATTAAATATGGTTGGTTTAGTTATCATTTTTCTAATAGGTTGAATATATTTCATAATTGGATAAGATTCTGTCGCACTTACAAATGCTAAATGGTATCGATTTAATTGTTGGGTCACATCTTTAACTGGTGTGGTTTTAATATTTAATTGGTCTAGCAAATCTGTACTACCGGAATTTGAAGTGATACTTTTATTTCCGTGTTTAATGATTGATGAACCCGCACTAGCTACGACAAATGAAGCGGTCGTTGATATATTAAAACTTCCCGAACGATCACCACCAGTTCCACAAATACACATCGAGCCTTCATAAATAGGTTGTTCTTTATACATCGTTTTGATTAAACTTTGAGCTAAAAATGTTAATTCAGTTTGTTGCATTTCTTTTTTTGTATATGATTTCAAAGCCTTATATTTGATTTGATTTTCAATTTGAGGATTAATCATTAAATCGATAAACGCCTTCATATCTTGTTGGTTTAAATGTTGTTGCTGTTCTAATTGTTGTAAAATTCCCATCTAATCATCCTTTACTACTAAGTTAATAAAATTCTTAATTACATCTTCTCCATACTCCGTCGCGAATGACTCTGGATGATATTGAATACCAAAATGTAAATGATTGATATGTTCAAATGATTGTATGCAATCAGATGTCTCTCCTGTCACGACTAAAGTGTCTGGAAATTGCTTCCTATCACTGACGAGCGAATGATATCTCATGATATTAAATGTACTTGGTAAATTGGTATATAGTATGGAGGGCTTTTTAAGAATGACTTGATCTACCTTACCGTGCATGACGGATTTACCTTGTATCACTCGACCTCCGTAATAACATGTGAGTGCTTGAGCACCCAAACATACGCCTAAAATCGGCTTATCTTTATATTGATGAATAATTTTAAGTAATAAATCATTGTCTAAAGGATGTCCTGGCCCTGGTGAAATAATGACACCTTCTACATCTTGATGTATAACTTGCTCATCATCTGGATATAATACTTTGACTTTATTTTGATTCGATATACATTGGGCTACTATATCTACTAAGTTATAGGTGAATGAATCATAGTTATCTACGATTAATATCATGGCGACACCTCCAATAAACTTTTAGCTTTTAGTTTAGTTTCTTCTAATTCCTTATATGGCTCTGAATCATACACAACACCACAGCCAGCTTCTACATTGATATATGTCTCATCTACAATCATCGTTCTTATAGCTAATGCTAAATCTAAGTTATGATTACAGTTAATATAACCAATACCACCGCTATAAACGCCTCGCTTATGTGGCATAACTTCATATATTCTTTGAATAGCTCTTAATTTAGGTGCAACAGATACAGTTCCTGTAGGTAATAGACTTGCGATTACAGACATAGGTGAAATATTATTCTTAATTTCGCCTGTTACTTCACTTACAATGTGCATGACATGTTCATATTTTTCGATTTCCATTAATTTCTTGATATGTGATGTGCCCGTTTTACAGATTCGATGAATATCATTTCTACCTAAGTCAACGAGCATACTATGCTCACTTTTTTCTTTTTCATCGTTAATGAGTTGATGCGCATTGTTTTGATCTTCCTCTGGTGTTCGTCCTCTTCGTATTGTTCCAGCAATAGGGTTTTCCACTTTGAACTTTGACAAAGCTTTCAGGTGAACTGCCAATGATTATTGGTTTCTCCATATTGATGTAATACATATATGGACTCGGATTTTGCCTTTTGAGATTTTGATATAACTGGAACGATAATGCTTGTAATTGATTATTAAAGTGATGTTTGTATCGATAAATACGTGATGGAACAACTTGGAACATATCCCCTTCTGTTATTTTCTTTTTAAAATCACTCACTATATTCATAAAATGTTGTTCACTCACATTTGCTTCGATTTGTTTATCTTGAACTTGAAATGTAACTTTGGGTTGATATACATGGATTGCTTTAAGATCCTCAATACGTTCTTTGACTCGTTGTATTAATACGTCTTGTTTAACTTGAGAAAATAAATTTGTACTAATGATGTAAAGTTCATCCTTGTAGTGATCAAATACATAAACATCTTCAATCATATAGAATTTCACGTCATGTTGAGGATGATCTTCTAACTCAATTTGCTTTAATATTGGAAATTCATGTCTTACTAAATCAAAGCTACAAGTGCCAATAAAACCTGAAATAAAAGGTAATTCTTGTAGTGTTTGATCTTCAATGTCAGCATAATAACTATTCACAAATTCCTTTAAGTATTGATAAGGCTTTTCTGTTTTAGTTTCTTTCTTTTGTTGAGTAATAATTTGAAGTTGTTTATTGTCTAATGTGACTTTGCCATAACTATCAAAAACGACAATAGAATATCGCCCTTTTAGTTTTTCTTGGCTCGTGCTTTCTAATATGATTTTGTTGTGCTTAAGTTGAGCTAATGTTTCTGGTGTAATATTGGCCTGTAACTTTTCATAATATAGTTCCAATTCAATTCACTCCTTTATTATTTCAGTTTGCTTAAACTTTATTGAAAGTGATTTTGGTTTGTTAGGTATACTTAATTTTTAAAGTTTAAAGTAATGCTTCGATTGTTAAATATAAAAAATCAGCCTCCTATAAAAGGACGCTGACGCGTGGTACCGCCTTAATTAACGCAATATTCTTAATATTCGGAATATTGTACGTTCACTCTTTGTTAATATTTAGTTGTTATGGTACAAAACCCAATTTCATTTATAGTGGTGTTAGTTCTCATCACCCACTAACTTTCTGACACTACCTTACTATAAACTACTACATTTTGTATGAAATAAAAGCACCACGATACGCGTAAAATCAATAAGGACGCGTTACCGTGGTGCCACCTTAGTTAACAAATATTTCTTGTTCACTTTAATGCTATTTAATTTTATATTCGAAAGCCCAATTCACTAAATATGATGTGCTAATTTTCATTACCCATTAGCTTTCTATTTGCTACAGTTCATATTCGCTACTTTATCTTTCGAATTGTTTAACAATTCTAATTATTTAGTATGATACATCCCTTAAATATTTTTGTCAACGCTAAATCTTATTTTATTTGTTTATCGGAGACATACAATACGCATATAATAAATTTTGAGTTGCTTCAATTGATTCAATATGCGTTCTTTCTAAAGCATGCGAGGACTCTATGCCTGCTCCAAATAAACCATGTCTTATATCAGCTCCTGCTCTTAGTGCTGTAGTAGCATCAGAGGTATAATATGGGTATATATCCACTTTATATGGAATATCATTCATTTTACATAGTTGCACAAGTTGTGAACGAAGCCCTTTATGGTAAGGTCCAGAACTATCTTTTGCACAGATAGATACGGTATATTCATCTGAAGATTGACCATCACCTAATGCCCCCATGTCCAATGCGATAAAATCTACAATATTTTCTGATAATGAAGCATTTGCGCCATAGCCAATCTCTTCATTATTTGAAATATAAAATTGAGTTGTGTGTGGTAGCTTAATATTTTCTTCTTTAATTTTTTTCAATAATTCTATAATCATTGCTACACTTGCTTTATCATCTAAGTGACGTGACTTAATAAATCCAGATTGAGTAATTTCAGTTCTTGGATCAAAGCTGACAAAGTCCCCTACATCTATGCCTAAGTCTTTCGTATCTTGAATTGAGTTTGTTTTTTCATCAATTCGAATTTCCATATGCTCTATATCTCTAGGTACTTTATGATTATTTTTATATACATGCACACTTGTTTCATGTAAACATATCGTTCCCGTATATATGTCGCCTGCCTCTGTTTGAATTTCACAGTATTCACCTTCAATCGCATTAAAGTGAAATCCTCCTATTAAATCAATTGCCAAACGTCCATCTTCTTTAATTTCTTTTACCATTGCACCTAACGTATCAACATGTGCTGTAATACATCGTTGCTGCTCTTGATTATCTCCCTCAACATTAATAATCAAAGCACCTTTATTCGTCAACTCTGTAGAATATCCTATGTCTTCTACTGTCTGCTTCACATATTGTATTGCTTTTTCAGCATTCCCAGATGGACTATTAATCTCTGTTAAAGTTTTGATTGTTTGTAGAATATCGCTCATTGTTATCCCCTTTCACATTTCTATGTTATTTAACTTTAGTTTAGACTATTTATTTGTTATATACTAATCATATTCTTATTGATTCCATAAACTTACTCATTTACAATATTAGTATTCTGAAAATTCCGAAACAGGTGATTACTTATGCAAAATATTTTATTTGTAGGACTTGGTTTGATTGGTGGGAGTTTAGCAAGTAATTTAAAATACTACCATCAAGACATTCATATTACAGCTTTTGATGCTGATGAATCTCAATTAGATAAGGCTTTATCTATTGGTATCATCGATGATAAAACAACTCATTATGAGCAAGCAATTAAAAAAGCTGACATGGTTATATATGCTACACCTGTCGAACAAACTGTTCATTACTTAGAACATTTACCACAACTCAATACTAAAACCAATTTAATCGTTACAGATACAGGAAGCACTAAATCAACTATTCAAGCATTTGAAAATATGTTGTTAAAACACGATATTCATCTCATTGGTGGACACCCGATGGCTGGTAGCCATAAGTCTGGTGTACTCAATGCTAAAAAACATCTATTTGAAAATGCTTACTATATTCTTGTATTTAATCAAGATGCTAATAAGCAGACAGCAGAAAAGATTAAAGATTTACTAAAACCTACATTAGCGAAATTTATTTTCACTGATGCTAATGAACATGATTTCGTTACAGGTATCGTTAGTCATGTTCCTCATATTGTCGCATCAAGTTTAGTTCATCTCAGTGCTAATCAAGTAGAAAAACATCGTTTAGTACAACAATTAGCTGCAGGTGGATTCCGTGACATCACACGAATTGCTAGTAGTAACGCTGAAATGTGGAAAGATATTACATTAAATAATAAAACTTTCATCCTAGATATATTACAAGATTTACAAGATCAAATTTCCTCAATTTCATCTATGATATCTTCTTCTAATTCAGAAGATATTTATAACTTTTTTGCTCATGCAAAAGATTATCGCGATCAATTACCCGCTAAACAACAAGGTGCACTTACTACTGCGTATGATCTGTATGTCGATATTCCGGATAAACCGGGTATGATTAGCAAAGTTACTCACATACTAAGTTTACATAATATTTCTATAAGCAACTTAAAAATATTAGAAGTGCGTGAAGATATTTATGGTGCGCTACAAATTAGTTTTAAAAACCCTGAAGATCGAGAACGTGGTATTCAAGCATTAGATCAATTTGATACTTATATAGAATAGCAACTTCATTTATCAACCTGAGACACCTCAATGTAATGTCTTAGGTTGTTTTTTATTTTAGTATTTGAGAAATCCTCATCGCTATCGTGGAATACATTACTACATTTTATGTCCTGCCATGAGTCCTAAACGTCCATGTTTTGTACCAGCTTCAGTATAAGATATCGCTTTAGAAACAATGCCCTTTCCGTATTTCACATGTAAATGATCAATTGTTTTGGCTAATTTTTCATCTCTCTTACGCTCGTATTCATCGATGAATAAGTTCATTTGTCTTTCGTTTTCATCTATAAATTGTGTGAGTGACACACTTAATGTACGATATAAAGCCTGTTTGTCACATAATTGATTGGCAAAATAATTCACTACTTTAAAAATATCTTTTTCTAAGTTAGTTCCTTCTTCTAATGTATACTGCTTATTTACACCACCTTCATCACTATATCCAAATGAAAAATGTATGGTGCGTGCTAATTTTTTTCGTGCTCGAACTCTACTCGCTACATCCTCAATTAACTCTTGCATCACCACTTTCGCTTCTTCAAATTCGTAGTCTCTCATCAAAATTTGACTTTTACATATGGACGGATTATTCACTTTATATTTTTCTCTCATCTTACTTTGATCAATGCCATTAGCATGAAGATGCATATCTACACCCAATATTCCAAAATCTCTTTTCAAATATTGATATGGATATTGAGCTAAATCACCTACTGTAAAAATACCTCTTTTATTTAATTTAGCTTCTGTTTTTCTATTAATTCCCCAAAAATCTCTTAACGGTTGAATAGGCCACAGCTTTTCAGGAACATGTTGATAACGCCATTCAGCTACACCATTTGCTGTATGCTTTGCTTCAATATCCATAGCCACTTTACTTAATAACATGTTTGAACCTATACCAATCGTACATCTAATACCTGTTTCTTCATGAATTTCTTTCTGTAATCTTTCGCAAAATGCTTGCACGGTTGAATTAAATCTATGATAACTATCTGTCACATCCATAAAAAATTCATCGATGCTATATTGATGTAAATCTTCAGGCGGCACATATCGCAAAGCAATCTTAGATATAGCAACTGATACGTTAAGATATTTTCTCATACTTGGATTAATGATATATATATCATTACGATGCGGTATTTCAAATAATCTTGATCCTGTCTTGACGCCTAATTCTTTAAGTTTAGGTGTCGCTGCTAACACCACCGAACCCTGTCTTTTAGTATCTGCGACTACTGCTAATTTTGTCGTTAGTGGATCTAACCCTTTCTCTATACAAGATACACTCGCAAAAAAACTCTTCTGATCAATACAAAGTACATCTCTATCTTCTAATAAATGATAGTCATACATGATTACCCCTCCCTAATACAATTTCATTATATACGAGCATGTGTTCTATTTCAAGTGTAAAAAGAACATTTGTTCTCATTTATAAATATGTATTTTTATTGATAATTCATGCTATACTAAAGTTGTAATAAGAATATTGGAGGAATGACATATGCCAATCGTCAACGTTAAATTATTAGAAGGTCGTTCAGATGAACAACTTAAAGATTTAGTTACAGAAGTGACAGCAGCTGTAGAAAAAACAACAGGTGCCAATAAAGAAGCAATCCATGTCGTTATTGAAGAAATGAAGAAAAGTCATTATGGTGTTGCTGGAGTTAGAAAATCAGATCAATAAATATGTAAAGAGCCTCACATTGACATCGTCAATGTGAGGCTCTTTGAGTATTACTTTTTATTATTTTTATCATCGAAAAAATCTTGAATTGCTTTTTTGTTTTTCTCTTTATCAATTTGCAAGGCACTACCATCATTATTAGTAGTAATATCTTGATATGAGTTCTTAATAGGGACTGTTAATGAATCTACATTTTTATCGCCTCGAACACCGAAACTTATTCCAGTTTGAAACATCGCAGAATCAGGCATATCTGTATTAACATATCCTCTAAGAATTCCCGCTACTTTAGGTAACTTAGCAACTGTACCAAAATTCACTAATTCAGATTTAAGTGTTTGCATCACCTGTTGTTGACGACGTACACGCCCGAAATCGCCTTCTGCATCATGACGAAATCTAGCATAACCTAATAATTCTTTACCATTTAAACGATGATGTCCTTTTTTCAATGATACACCAATATTTTCAGACATATCTTTTTCAACATCCATTGGAACACCATTAGGTTCTAACTCATCTATCATTTTTTCGAAACCAGTAAAATCAACAACTGCATAATATTCAGGATTAATACCTAAGTTTTTATTTAAGGTTTTTCTTAATAATTCTGGGCCACCTAATGAATATGCAGCATTAATTTTATATTTATCGTAGCCAGGAATATCAGCATAAATATCACGCATTACTGACATCATTTTCATTTTTTTATGAATATAGTCATATTGAACAACCATAATTGAGTCTGTACGTGATTTACCGCCCTGTGCTTTATCTGCACCTAAAACTAATACAGAAATTTTACCGTCATTTTTTACTGGTCCGTTAAATTCATGTACTTTAATATCTTTCGCATGCTTTTCCGCATACTTTACACCACTATTATAACCATGAGCAATGTATGCAATTATAACGATGAGAATAATTAAAATAAATAAAATAATAAAAGGTAATTTGCGCACTCTCTTTTTCTTTCGTCGCCTAGAAGGTGGAGTTGATGTACCTGCTTGTCGTTTATACTCAGTTTCTTCTCTGTTATCCTTCTGTTCTCTCATATTTACCTACCTTATACCTTTAAAATTACAATTCTATCATCTATAATTAATATGTATTAACGTTATAGAAAAAGTATACAAAAAGCAAGGATTTTTTTAATAAATGGTACTAAGGTCCAATGAAAGGGTGTCATAAATGAATATAAATACTGCATATTTTGCGGGTGGGTGCTTTTGGTGTATGACAAAACCTTTTGATACATTTGATGGTATAGAACAAGTAACATCAGGATATATGGGTGGAGACATAGCCAACCCTACATATGAGCAGGTTAAAAGTGGCACTACTGGACACTATGAAACTGTCAAAGTTGAATATGATGTTGCGTTATTCTCATACAATAAATTATTAGAAATCTTTTTCTCTGTCATTGATCCACTAGATGACGAAGGTCAATTTCAAGATAGAGGGTCTCAGTATCAAACAGCTATTTTTTATTCCAACGAACATCAGAAAAAATTAGCTGAAGCGTATATCGCAGCAATGCAAGATACAATCAATGCAGATAAAGCGATTGCTACTAAAATTTTGCCTGCAACAACATTTTATAAAGCTGAAGCATATCATCAAGATTTTTATAAAAAGCAACCAGAAAGATATGCCAAAGAACAACAAGACCGTGAAAATTATAAGAAAAACTCAATCTAGTATAGATTGATATTGAAGATTAACACAAAAGCGATTGACGAAACCACTCAGTTTCATCAATCGCTTTTCATTGTATATTTATTTATGACGAATAACTCTCATCACTTTAATCATTGATTGCCATAAAGATGCATTTTTTCTATAAACTAAGAATCTCGGCTCCCAATTTGGACCATATTTTTCTTTATAACGTCTTAAACCTTGGAAACGATACAAACCGTTAAAATGTTCAAAGACTCTACCAGCTAGTCGTTCTCTAAGATATGAGTAATGCAATTGACCAACATTAGAAAGTGTTGCCATCCCCATATTAAATGAACGATAACCCTTTTCTTTCCCCCATGAAAGCATGTGTAAATATAGACCATCCATTAACGGTAAGTCTAATTCAGGTAACCAACGAATTAAATCAACTGAAATTGCATCATTAAAGTATGTTGGCATGAGTGTACAAAACGCAATGATTTTCCCTTCTTCATTACGCATAATACCAATTGGTGCTTTAGACAAATATGCTTCACTAAATTGACCTACTGAAAAATGCATTTCATTTCTGCCATCTAACCATTGATCACTCACATGTTGTAATGTTTCAATCATTTCTTTAGAAAATGGAGGTTCAATAACTTCAAATTTAATATTTAAATCATCAAACTTATTTAAAGTAGCTCTAAATCCACGACGTTTTTTACCTGAAGTCGTAAACGTTGTTAAATCAATAATTGCTTCTTCTCCTAATTTAAAGAATTGATTTCCAAAATTATGATAAAGTGGCATGAATCGATCGCTTACTTGATAAAAGATAATATCATAACCATAGTATTCTGCATATTCATAAAATGCTTCTAATAGAGATTCAAAGGATGAAACATCTCCAACTGGATCCCCTAAAACAACTAATGCATTAGATTTATATCGATACATTAAAAAGGCAGACTCATTATCATGAACAAAATAATCTTTATCTCCACTATAGATAAGATGTGTTAAATAATTACCACCATGTTCATGAATAATTTGTTCACAAATAGTTAAATCTTTATTTTGATTTGATTTGGCGTAATGATAATCAAATAACCATGCAATTGACGCCACAATTAATGTAATTAAAGCTATTGTTATCCAGAAATAATATCTTAAAACTGTGGTATCAACTTCAAGATTATACACATCTAATGCATATAACGTGCTAGAGATTATAATATGATTGATATAAAGTACAATCAAACTGATGATTACTATTACAAATACGTTTTTTAGTCTCAATGGTCGTTTTAAAACTTTGGCACGTCGATAAGCAATAATTAGTAACACAAAAATAACTATTAACCATGTCAAAAGTAAGAAAGAAGCATAAGTATATATCGTTGCAGCAAAAATTAATACAACTGATATAATAGCAAAAATAATAGCACGTCGGCTTTGTTTAAATATGCCTTTAACATTTAACATTAATAATAGACAAGCACTAGTATGAACAGACAATGTTATATAATACACGAAGTGGTTATCATCATATAATCCATCATAAATAATAGTTAAATTATTAATGAAGAATATCACACTCGTTAAAAACACTAAAATTGCTAATGAAAATGATGGAATTTTAGATAAAATATCCTTTTGATATGACATTAAGAATGATGTGACATCTTTTGCAGGTACAAAATATTTAGAGCCTTCGATGTATTTCTTAGCAGTGTTACCAAATTCAAATGAAGATAATACTAATGCAATAGCTACTGGTACAAAGTAATATGCGAAACGATAAAGTAATAACGCTAATAAAATATTCTCCTCATTTATACCAAGTGATTTAAATCCGAGTAACACGACTAAATCAAATGCACCAAAGCCCCCAGGAATGAAACTTACTAGTCCTGACAAAGCTGCAATAATAAAGACTCCGATAAAATTCATAAATGAAATATCAATACCCACGATTAGTGCTGAGAAATAGAGAACTACAGCCGCCGCCATCCACTCTATGCATGACACTAAAGTACAATAAACACCCATAAATCGATTATTTTTATCTGCGGGTTTCATAATAGTGTAAATAATAAATATTGGTAAAAATAAAGCAACAATATATAAAATCCAACGAACCCATGAAATTCGATCTAACATGTCAGATGCATTAAAAACATGAAAAACGACTAAAATCGATAATAAGCTAAGGCCTGTTAACATTGAAATGAGAATAATAGATATGTAATGTACGAGTTTCTTATTATCTTCAGTATAATTTTTATAAACAAATGCTCTTAACCCGGCACCGATAAATCCACCGAATCCGACAATAGCATTTAAAGCATTAATAATATAACTCACTCTAAAAACTTTCGTGAAAGACATATCTAATTTTAAAGATTTGACAAGAATAATATCGTATAAAGATAAAATTAATAACGATGCTCCCCCACCGGCAAATAATAATACTAACCACAAACGGTTGATTTTGCCAAATTGCATCAATGTATCTTTAAAATTAATGGTTGATAATTCTCGATATAATGTGAATACTACAAATATAAATAGAGCTGCAGCAAACACAAATTTTAAAATAGATAATAATTTACTTTTATTTTCTTGGGTCATTTTTTCACTTCGATTCTAATTAATTCTTCTATATAGCAAAAATATATCATAAGCATATGATAATTAGAATATAAATAACTCTAATTATACATAACATTATTGTCATATCTTATGTTAGCTAAAGTCACTACAATAAAACATTTTACTTTAATAAAAAAGGATATCTTAGAAATTAGTAAGCTAAGAACAATATTAAATGCCCTACTTGTTCTCACATTCATTTCTAAAGATATCCTTGTATCATAACTATTCAGAGTAGTCTTGATCTTTATTCAATTGATATTCCCCAGCATCTTCTCCATAGTAACGATTATATCTACGTTTGAATAATAGGAAGACATGAGAAACTAAAACTTTTAATACTGCGTATCCAGGTATACCTAAAATAACACCTACAATACCTAACAGGTTACCTGCACATAATAAAATAAAGATAATTGTTAGAGGATGTATTTTTAAAGTTTTACCCATAATATTTGGCGAAATGAAGTGTCCTTCAAAGAACTGAACTAATGTCCAAACAATTGCCAATTTAAGTACCATTAATGGAGATGTAATAATAGCAATAATAATCGCTGGTGATATCGCAATTGTAGGACCTAAATATGGTACTACACTCGTTACAGCTGCGATACATGCAAGAATTAAACTATATTTTAATCCAATAATTGAATAACCGATAAATAATAATACACCTATACAGAATGAGACAATAATTTGTCCTTGAATATATGAACCTACTTGAACACTCATTTTTTCAAGCAAGTCATGAAAATCTTTTCTGAATTTTGGTGGCATAATATTAGTCGTAAAATCTTTGAACTTATGACCATCTTTTAACATAAAGAATAATACAAATGGCGTTGTTACAATAACTACACCAACATTAGCAACAGCTTCTGCAAAAGTTGCTAGTTTTGAACCAAAACCATCAAAATAATCTGATAACATTGTAGGTATTTTCTTCGTTAATGAATTAAGTTGGTCGTTGATTTGACTATAATAGCCAGCAAAAATTGAATTACTAGTTAATTTATTGATTGTATTCGTAAATTTTTTGAAATATTGAGGCGAATTATTAATAAAACTTCCTAATTGTGAGCCAATAACCGGAATTAATAAATTAACAATTAATGCTATAATTCCCACAATCGCAATATAAATAATCATAATCCCCACTAATCGTGGTATACGATAACGTTCCATCAAATTCACAAGTGGATTAAACAAATAAAATATAATCAATGAAACAATAATAGGTGCAGCAATCGTATTAAATATAATAATAAACGGCTCAAACACATATGAAACTTTATCAAATATAAATATTACAATACCTAAAAGTACAAGTGCTAATAAGCCATAAATTAAATCATTGCCGCCTAAAAATCGCATAAATCTTGTTTCAGACATACTGAAATTAGTTTTAAACTTTCCAGATGCCTTATTTTCTGTAGTCTTATTTTCATTCGACATTTGACATCACCATACCTTCAAGTTACCTCTCTTTATTCAATTCATAAAACAATTAAGATGATTAAAATAACTAACACTTATCATAACATAATTCATACAACTAAGGCGTATAAAAAATTTAATAAAATAAATATAACTGGTTTCAATCATTGCATAGTTAATACTGCATCAATTTAATGAATAGAACTATTAAAATACAACTAAGTATGATTAATCACGATTGATTTGCGCTTCAAAATGGTGAATGTGTAATGTTAAATAAATCACTTCAGCTTCATTAATTGTAATATCGAATTCCATTTGAATCATTTTTAAAATTTTAAAAGCTGTGGAATAGCACTGCGGGTAATGCTTTTTAATCATTTCAATGAAATCATTTTGTGCATGAATCGCTTCATTCTGTTTCAAACGACGAATAAGGAACTGAACATGTCTAATAAAACGTTGATATTGTACTGAGGATTGATCAACTTGATGATTTAAATCAGATTCAATGATTGTAATACTCTTATTAATTAATTGATTGATTAACGACATTTCTCGCATGGATAATTCTTCTGAATTAGAAGCAATATGTAATGCGATAAATCCAATTTCATCTTCTGGAAATTGAACATCTAATTGTTGATTGAGTCTTTCTATTACTTTGGCTGCTAATTGATATGCATCACTATATAAATACTTAGTCTCCATAGCAAACGGATTAATAATGAGTTGATTTTGTTTTAAACGTTTATACGCAAAAATAATATGATCAGTTAAGGCAACGACTAGATTTTTATCATCAATATCTAAAGTCGCGTTTGTGATTAAATTGACTGATTCTATGACTGCTTGCAGTACATGGTCATCCGCCATTTCAACCAATGTCTTATAATGCTCTTTATGTTTATCTTGATCAAGCTTATACACTTTTTCAATGGAAGCTGATTCATCTAAAATCAAACCTTGCTTTTTATTAAAGCCAATACCTTTTCCAATGAGTACAACTTCCTGATCTTTATTCGTGCATATGATAACGTTATTATTGAGAATTTTACTTATTTTGTATTTCCCCATCATTATCACCTTTCCTGCTCCATTATTAAAATTATAAAGCTAAATGATATAAATGAAAAGAAAATACATTTTTAAATCTTTTTATTTATAAAACTCGATTTTACTATTATCAAAGTACTTTAATTTCTAGTTACAAAAATTATCCTGCACAATACTAAAGAGTTCATAATCAATAACTTACGTTTTAATAAAAAAATCCTGAGACATTGAAATACGTCTCAGGATTTATCATTACTTATTATTTTTATTTGCTTTATTTGTTGCATTGATACCCCAAGATTCAATTCCAAATAAGTTGATCTCAAGGTTTTCTGGTTTGAACACAGGATTTTTACCTGCTTTACGTTGCATTTGATAATCTTTCATTACTGCAAAAGCAATATTAGAAAGACCAATAATAGAAACAATATTAACAATTGCCATTAGTCCCATAAATAAGTCTGCTGTACTCCATACTGTTTCAGTTTTAGCAACTGCACCAATGAATACAAGTACGACTACAAGACATCTAAAAATGAAAATAATTGTCTTATTATTTGAAAGGTATTCTATATTAGATTGTCCATAATAGTAGTTACCTACTACTGAAGAAAAGGCAAATAGTGTAATTGCAACGGTTAAGAAAATACCACCTGCTGAACCTAAATGTTCATTTAAAGCAGATTGTGTAACTGCCACACCTTGAGGTGCATTTTCTCCAAATTTTAATCCAGAATATAATAAAATCATGATTGCTGTAGCTGTACATACAAGCATAGTATCAAAGAATACTCCTAATGATTGAATTAAACCTTGTTTAACTGGATGAGGTACGGCAGCTGTTGCTGCTGCGTTTGGTGCAGAACCCATACCTGCTTCATTTGAGAATAAACCACGTTTAATACCCTGTAATATAGCAGCACCTACAGCACCACCAGTTACTTGTTCAAAACCAAAAGCACTTTTGATAATAGTACCAATCATTGGAACGATTTGATCTAAGTTTAATAGTAAAATGATTAAAACCATACCAATGTATATGATCGCCATAATAGGAACGATTAATGATGATAATGTCGCAATACTTCGAACACCACCAAAAATAATGATAGCTGTAATGACAGCTAGTACAATTCCTGTAATAACTGGGCTAATATGATACTGAGTATTTAATGATTCAGCAATCGTATTTGATTGAACTGTATTAAACACAAATGCGAAGGTAACTGTGATTAGAATCGCAAATACAATACCTAGCCATTTTTGGTTTAATCCTTTAGTTATGTAATATGCTGGTCCGCCTCGGAACCCACCATCTTTATCATGTACTTTATAAATCTGTGCTAATGTTGCTTCCATAAATGCACTTGCTGCACCTATAAATGCAATAATCCACATCCAAAATACTGCACCAGGGCCACCTAATACAATTGCTGTTGCTACACCAGCAATGTTTCCTGTACCAACCCTTGAACCTGCACTAATTGCAAATGCTTGGAAAGGCGAAATACCTTTTTCGCCACTTTCTAATGTTTCCGGTTTCTCAACTAATGCTCTAAACATTTCAGGTAACATGCGAAGTTGCACAAATTTAGAACTGATAGTAAAGAAGAAACCAGCTGTAAGTAACAATCCAATTAGATATTGAGACCAAATTAAATCATTCCCTACTTGGACAAAATCTTTAAACCAACCAGGAATTAAACTATCAAAATCTTTCAAATAAATCCCTCTCATCTATAAATAAAATTCATATCTTAAAAATTCAAGAGATTCATATTATCATATAGCAATCTACTTAAATAATGATTCAAAGTATCAATACTTAACACTAGATTGTTCAATTTAATATAAACCTCTTGAACGCTTTAATTGTTATTATTATATTTTATTCTATCATCTTATTCATGTATTGCATATACTTTTATTGTAAGTACATACCTTTAACTTCACCAAAATCATCAATATCTACAATAAACGAACCGTTCGTATATTGTTCAGATTTATGAATTGACGCAATTTCGCCACTCTCTTGATTGTTATCTGAGTATAATGTATATGTCGTATGATTAGCGCGGACAACATCAGCTGCTACAATTCGATGTGGCGCCTTTTTCAATTCTTTAAGTAAAGTTATACCTCTTTGTGCACGTTTAGCTTCTTGTAATACTTTGAATCCAATATGCTTAATTGCACCACGTTGAGTAGCCATCATCACTGATTCTGAGTGGTTAATCATTTGAGTCATAACTACGAAATCTTCATCTTTTAAATTAATAGATTTAACACCAGCAGCACGAAGACCTGTATCAGATAGTTCATTTGTAGAATAAGTTAGTGACATACCTTTGTGCGTAACCACTGTAATCAATTGATCTGATTCTACTCGCATGATGTTAATCACTTCATCTTGTTCTTTTACTTTCATAGCAATTAATGGCTTGTTATAGCGTGTTGTTTTAAACTGCGGAACGCTACTTTTCTTAATCATGCCGTTGCGCGTAGCCATAATATAAAAGGCTTCGCGTTGGTTAAAGTCTTTCTCATTAAACACATCAATCACTTGTTCATCTTCATCAATAGAAACAATTTGTGACACATGTTGTCCTAACTCTTTCCATCTAATTTCAGCTAATTTATGAACAGGAATGAATAAATATCTACCCTTATTTGTAAACACGAGTGCAGTATCCTGGGTATTTACATCAAAATACTTTAATAAGCTGTCCCCGTCTTTTAAGCCTACTTCAGAAACGCCACTTGCGTTAAAACTTCGTGTGGACGTACGTTTAATATAACCATGTCTTGTCAAGCTCAATACTACTTCTTCACTTGGTACCATAACTTCTTTATCAATTTTAATTTCAGAAATTTCCGCTTCAATTGTAGAAAGACGATCTGTTTTAAATTTCTTTCTAATTTCAGTCAATTCATTTTTAATCACATTTAATAATGCATCGTGATTATCTAAGATATGACGTAAATCTTTGATTAAATTCGATAATTCATCATGCTCTTGTTCTAAAGCAACAATATCGGTATTTGTTAAACGATAAAGTTGTAACATCACAATCGCTTCTGCTTGAGCTTCAGTAAAGTCAAATTCAGCCACTAAGTTATCTTTAGCATCTTTTTTATTTTTAGAATTACGAATAAGTGCGATGACTTCATCCAATATTGACAATGCTTTCATTAAACCTTCAACAATATGCATGCGTTTTTCAGCATGTTCTAAATCAAATTTAGTTCTATTGGCCACCACTTCAATTTGGTGATTGATATAACTATCAATAATTTGTTTAATACCCATTAATTTTGGTCGGCCGTCACTAATTGCTACCATATTAAAGTTGTAAGATATTTGTAAGTCAGAATTTTTATATAAGAAATTTTTGATTGCTTCGCTATTAACATCTTTTTTAAGTTCTATAGCAATACGTAAGCCAGTTCTATCTGTTTCATCTCGAACTTCAACAATACCGTCAACTTTCTTATCCGCACGTAATTCATCAATACGTTTAACTAGACTACTTTTATTCACTTCGTACGGAATTTCAGTCACAATCAATTCTTTACGTCCATTGCGTAGTTCTTCTTCGTCTACTTTTGAACGTACCACAATCTTACCTTTACCTGATTCATATGCCTTTTTGATACCATCTAGACCTTGAATAATGCCTCCAGTTGGAAAATCAGGGCCTTTCATGTATTTCATTAATTGGCTCACAGTAATATCAGGATTATCAATATATATTAAAGTCGCTTGAATAACCTCACCAAGATTATGTGGTGGAATATCAGTTGCATAACCTGCTGAAATACCAGTAGAGCCATTAATTAATAAATTAGGGAATCTAGCAGGTAATACCATAGGCTCTAATGTTGTATCATCATAGTTTGGAATAAATGACACGGTTTCTTTATTGATATCTCTTAACAGTTCTTCAGATAATTGACTTAGCTTAGCTTCTGTATAACGCATCGCTGCTGGTGGGTCATTATCAATACTACCATTGTTACCATGCATTTCGATTAAGACATGTCGTAACTTCCAATCTTGACTTAAGCGCACCATGGCATCATATACTGAAGAGTCACCATGAGGATGATACTGACCAATGACATCCCCGACAGTTTTAGCACTTTTACGGAAATTTTTGTCGAATGTATTACCACTTGAATACATCGCGTATAGAATACGACGCTGTACTGGTTTAAGCCCGTCACGAACATCTGGTAATGCTCTCTCTTGGATAATATATTTACTATATCGTCCAAAACGGTCACCTATTACATCTTCAAGTGATAAATCTTGAATTATCTCACTCAATTCGTTTCATCCTCCTCATAGGTTTCATTTTCCAAAATTTGAACTTCAGTATTATCTAAAATACTTAAATCTTCTTGCATACCAAATTCAACATGATTTTCAATCCATTCTCTACGTGGAGCTACTTTATCTCCCATTAACGTTGTTACACGTTTTGAAGAGCGTACTTCATCTTCAACTTGAACTCGAATCAACGTACGTGTATCTGGATTCATTGTTGTTTCCCATAATTGTTCAGGGTTCATTTCACCTAAACCTTTGTAACGTTGTAATGAGAATCCTTTACCAAGTTGCTTTTGTAATTTATCTAATTCATCATCTGTCCAAGCATATTCTACTTTCTTAGATTTACCTTTACCTTTTTCTAATTTATAAAGTGGAGGTAATGCTATAAAGACTCGACCTGCTTGTACTAAAGGTTTCATATATTTGAAGAAGAACGTTAATAATAACACTTGAATATGGGCACCATCTGTATCAGCATCGGTCATAATGATAATTCGACTATAATTACTATTTTCAATTTTAAATTCATTACCAACACCTGCACCAATGGTATGAATAATCGTGTTGATTTCTTCATTTTTAAAGATATCTTCTAATCTAGCTTTTTCAGTATTAATGACTTTACCTCTTAATGGGAGTATCGCTTGAAATTTACGATCACGACCAAGTTTAGCCGAACCACCAGCAGAGTCACCCTCTACTAAATAAAGTTCATTTTTCTCTGTATTTTTACTTTGAGCAGGTGTTAATTTACCTGATAATAAAGTATCTTTTCGTTTGTTCTTTTTACCAGAACGTGCATCTTCACGTGCTTTACGTGCAGCTTCTCTAGCTTGTTGTGCTTTAATCGCTTTCTTCACAAGCGATTTAGACAATTGTCCTTTTTCTTCAAGATAAAATGGTAATTTTTCAGAAACAACTGAATCTACAGCACTTCTAGCTTCTGATGTACCTAATTTAGATTTAGTTTGTCCTTCGAATTGTAATAACTCTTCAGGAATTCTTACAGAAACGATAGCTGTTAAACCTTCACGTATATCATTCCCATCTAAATTTTTATCTTTTTCTTTTAATTCATTGATACGTCTCGCATAATCGTTAAATACACGTGTCATAGCTGTTTTAAATCCAACTTCATGTGTACCGCCATCTTTAGTACGCACATTATTTACGAAACTTAAAATACTTTCAGAATATTGATCGTTATATTGGAAAGCCACATCAACTTCGATGCCATTAGAAGTACCTGTAAAAGTTGTAACCTCATGAAGGACTTCTTTACCTTCATTGACATAACTTACAAATTCTTTAATACCTTCTTCGTAATGGTAATATTCTTCTCTTTCTTTACCACGACGTAAATCAATTAATTTAATTTTTAAGTTTTTTAATAAGAATGCAGATTCTTGTAAACGCTCACTTAGAACATCAAAATTAAATGATGTTGTGGCTTTGAAAATTTCAGGATCTGGTTTAAACGTTACTTTTGTACCCGTTTTCTTTGTTTTTCCTTCTTTGAGTAACCCTGTCGCAGGCACACCACCATCTTTAAAACTCTGTTTATAAATATTACCGTCTCTATGAATTTCAACTTCTAACCATTCACTTAGTGCATTAACTACCGACGCACCAACACCGTGTAGTCCACCAGATGTTTTATATCCACCTTGGCCAAATTTGCCTCCAGCATGTAATATGGTAAAGATAACCTGAACAGTTGGTTTACCTGAAGCGTGAATACCTGTTGGCATCCCACGACCATTATCTTCTATTGAAATACTATCATCTTGGTTTAGGATAACTGTAATTTCATCCCCGTAACCATTTAATACTTCATCGACGGAGTTATCGACAACTTCATATACTAGATGATGCAATCCACGTTTATCAGTTGATCCTATATACATCCCCGGTCTTTTTCTAACAGCTTCAAGGCCTTCTAAAACCTGTATAGAATCATCTGAATAATGATTTTGTTTATTCATTGCCAATGATTTCGCCCTCCTACAAACGTACGTTCGTTTTTAAAACTATACAATAATTATTCTTATATAAATCTGTATAAATTGCAAGTGTCATCTTGATAATTCAGTTTATTTTAATGATTATTCATTTTTAAATTATCAATTTTTATTGTTCTAAAATAAGGGGTATATGGTAAAATAGTGCTAAGTTACTAAAGGATGTGTATTTTATGATGATCGTCGTCATGTTAATACTAAGTTATCTTATTGGTGCTTTTCCAAGTGGTTTGGTTATTGGAAAGCTATTCTTTAAGAAAGATATAAGACAATTTGGTAGTGGCAATACTGGAGCAACAAATAGTTTTAGGGTATTAGGTAGACCAGCAGGATTTGTGGTAACCTTCTTAGATATTTTCAAAGGTTTTATCACTGTATTCTTCCCTATTTGGTTACCAGTCCATGCTGATGGACCTATAAGTACATTCTTTACCAACGGACTAATTGTAGGTTTATTCGCAATACTTGGCCATGTATATCCTATATATTTAAAATTTAAAGGTGGTAAAGCAGTTGCTACGAGTGCTGGGGTAGTTTTAGGAGTCAATCCCATTTTATTATTAATTTTAGCTGCAATTTTCTTTTTAGTGCTAAAAACATTTAAATACGTGTCCTTATCAAGTATCGTAGCAGCCATTTGTTGTGTGATAGGTTCACTCATTATACAGGACTACATTTTACTTGCAGTCAGTGGAATTGTTTCTATAATTTTAATTATACGCCACAAAACAAATATTGTCCGTATCTTTAAAGGTGAAGAACCTAAGATAACATGGATGTAAATTAATTAAACAAAGTTATGAGCGCTTAGTTAGGTATTTGTTAAATAGATATCTTACTAAGCGCTTTTCTATATTGTAATCAATTGTACACAGATGATTTTATATTTTTGTAAGTATTACGTTTTAAATATAGTGTTTAAAAATATATTAGAATGATAGGCTATGCTATAATTCTAATATCACTAAAATTGACAATCCATCTAGTAAAATATAGAGATTTAATATGGAGGAGATTAAATGAAAATTGAACTTACAGATCAAGCAGTTCAATGGTTTAAAGATGAATTTGACTTACCTGAAGATAATCAAGTATTACATTTCTTCGTACGTTATGGTGGCGAATTTCAATTAAAACAAGGATTCAGCCCAGCATTTAATGTTGAAAACAAATCTGATGTTGAGATTGCTTACGAAGAAGATTATAACGGTTTAACGATTGTTATATCTGAAAAAGATTTATGGTACTTTGAAGATGATCATATTGTTGTAGATACAGTTGATCATGAAGATGAAATTTCATATACAAAGAAATAGAAATATTATATAGCCCTAGAATGCATTTATAAAGCACTCTAGGGCTATGTTTAATATGTCTTATTAGTTTAAATTATAAATGATCAATACCATTAGTGACTTCCTCGTTGATGCCTTCTTTATTTAAACCTTCAACTTTACTATATGTTTCATGCCAATCTGCAAAATAACGATCTAATCTAATCGGTCTAAATGTATCAGTTTTCATACAAATTAACTCAGTATAACCTGTAGTTGCAAGTTCGCCCTGTTCATTAAAAATTTCATATCTATATACAGAACGCAATCTAGAGTATTTTTCAACCCAAGTTTTAATGGTAACTTTTTCAGGATAAAAAATTGATTTTTTATATTTGATATTTAAGTCTGTAACTGGAGAAATGATCCCTTGCTTTTCCATATCAGCATAGCTAAATCCTAGTTTTCTAATGTAATCTGTACGAGCTACTTCAAACCATGTTGCATAATTACCATGATAAATCACGCCCATTTTATCTGTCTCTTGATATCTTGGTTCAATTTCAGTCAAACTATAAATCATTTAAGTCCAATCCTTCCTTAACTATTAACATTACATATATAGTTTAGCATAAAAAAACAGTGCTAACCTAAACGTTAGCACTGTCAAAAGTCACTTTGTGATTATTGAGCTAATTTATTTCTTAATACCATTTGTAGAATACCGCCATGACGATAATAATCTAATTCTACTAATGAATCGAAACGAACCATTGCTTCAAAATCAACAACTTCTCCGTTTTCTTTCTTAGCATGAACAGTTACTAAGTCATGAGGTTTAACTGTTTCATCGATATCTACAGAAATTTCTTCTTTACCTTCTAAACCTAGAGAATCAGCTGATTCACCTTGTTTAAATTGTAATGGTAATACACCCATCATTACTAAGTTTGAACGGTGGATACGTTCATAACTTTGTGCGATAACAGTTTTAACACCTAATAAGTTTGTACCTTTAGCAGCCCAGTCACGAGATGAACCCATACCGTAATCATTACCTGCTAAAACAGCTAAACCAGTACCATTTTCTTTATATTTCATAGCTGCATCATAGATAGGCATGATTTCTCCTGTAGGCCAGTATGTTGTAAATCCACCTTCAGTACCTGGCGCTAATTGGTTTTTAATACGGATATTAGCGAAAGTACCACGTACCATTACTTCATGGTTACCACGTCTTGAACCATAAGAGTTAAATTCTCTAATTGGAACATCATGGTCTAATAAATATTTACCTGCTGGCGTATCTTTACCGATAGCACCTGCTGGAGAAATGTGGTCAGTTGTAACTGAGTCACCAAATTTACCCATAATACGTAAATCTTTTAATGGTTCAATAGTTCCTGGTTCTTTAGATAAACCTTGGAAGAATGATGGATTTTGAATATAAGTTGAATTTGGATCGAAATCATATAATGGTGCGTCAGTAACGTCGATTTCATTCCACATTTCATTATTTTCGTATACATTTGCATATTCTTCTAAGAATAATTCTGGTGTTACGACACTATCAACTGTATCTGCAACTTCTTTGATACTTGGCCAGATATCTTTAAGGTATACATCTTCACCATCTTTACCTTTACCAATAGGTTCATTGTGTAAATCGATATCAACTGTTCCAGCTAATGCATAAGCTACAACTAATTGTGGTGAAGCTAAGTAGTTAGCTTTAACTAATGGATGAATACGACCTTCAAAGTTACGGTTACCAGAAAGTACAGAAGTTACTAATAAATCTTCGTCAGCTACTGCTTTTTCAATTTCAGGTAATAATGGACCTGAGTTACCGATACAAGTTGTACAACCATAACCAACTAAGTTGAAACCTAAGTCATCAAGATATTCTTGTAAACCTGAATCTCTTAAATATCCAGTAACAACTTTTGAACCTGGTGCTAATGAAGTTTTTACATAATCAGGTACTTTCAAGCCTTTTTCAATTGCTTTTTTAGCAACTAGACCTGCACCTAACATAACGTAAGGGTTAGATGTATTTGTACATGATGTAATCGCTGCTATTGCAACATCACCAGTTTTCATAGTTGAAGTTCTACCGTCATTGAATTTGATTTCAGCTTTCTTATCAAATTCACTTTCATCTAAACCGTGACCTTGGTTACCAGCTGGAGCTGTAACTGATTTTTCGAATTCAGTTTTCATGTCACTTAAGAAGATTAAATCTTGTGGACGTTTTGGTCCTGATAAAGAAGCTTGAACTGTAGATAAATCTAAATCAATCACTTCAGTATATTCAGGATCTTCATTTTCAACTTGGAAGAACATATTATTTTGTTGTAAATATTCTTTTACAAGTGCAATATGATCATCTTTACGACCAGTTAATTTCATGTATTTAAGTGATTCTTCATCAACTGGGAAGAAACCACAAGTTGCACCATATTCAGGCGCCATGTTTGCAATTGTAGCACGGTCAGCTAATGGTAAGTTTGTTACACCTGGACCGAAGAATTCAACGAATTTACCAACTACACCACGTTTACGTAACTCTTCAGTTACACGTAACGCTAAGTCAGTTGCTGTTGAACCTTGTGGTAATTCATTGCTTAATCTTACTCCAATAACTTCTGGAATTGGGAAGTATGAAGGTTGTCCTAACATACCTGCTTCGGCTTCAATACCGCCGACACCCCAACCTAATACACCAATACCGTTAATCATTGTTGTATGAGAGTCAGTACCAACTAATGTATCCGGGAACGCAGTTTGTTCGCCATCAACATCACGAACATGTACAACATTCGCTAAGTATTCTAAATTTACTTGGTGAACAATACCAGTTGCTGGTGGTACAGCATTATAATTATCGAATGCTTTAGTTGCCCAGTTTAAGAATTGGTAACGTTCATAGTTACGTTCAAATTCTAATTTCATATTACGTTGTAATGCATCTGGATTAGCATAGCTATCAACTTGTACTGAGTGGTCAATAACTAAGTCAACTGGTACTTCAGGGTTAATTTTATTAATATCCCCACCAACATCATTCATTGCTTTACGTAAAGACGCTAAGTCAACTACAGCTGGTACACCAGTGAAGTCTTGTAAAATTACACGAGATGGTTTGAAAGGTACTTCACCTTCGTTACCTTTTTTGCCAAATTCTGCTAATTGTTTAATGTGATCATCAGTAATTACAAAATCATCTTCCTGACGTAACACAGATTCTAGTAATACACGGATTGAATAAGGTAACTTTGAAATTTTAGTTAAACCTTGTTCTTCTAATGATTTTAAATCATAGTACGTGTATGATTGGCCATTTAAATCAAATTGTTTCTTTGCTGTTTCTTTAAAGTTAGAAGCCATTTGATATCCCCCTTGAATTTCTATATATTTATATGCCTTAGTTAAATTGTATTATTATATGTTTTCGAACACAACTGTATAGGTATATAAAGGAGTCATTTTTCATTTCGCATTTTTAATCAGGTTATATAAGTAAAACTTATTATGACGCATTTGTACTATAAGTTATTTTTATTAATTGAGAATGGTTATCAATCGCAAGTAATTATTATTTTATATGCTTGAAACATAAAAATAGCTATCAACAAAATTGTTGATAGCGATAAATCCACCTTTAAGTAGATAATTCATTCCATTATTCTTCTTTTTCACGATTACGTCTAGATTCACGTTTTTCTAAAATATCAGATTCGTAATCCTCTTGTTGATATTTAACATATTCTTCTAATCTGTGTTTATTAGGAGTTAATGTTAATCCTAAGAATTTACGTTCCTTATTAGCATCCTTGTAGAAACTGATCATCATTAATATGACGACAAAGGAGAATGGGAACGCACTAATAATGGCGGCACTCTGAATTGCGTTGAGTGCTTTTGTTCCATCTCCGCCACCAGCTAATAATAATACAAAGGCAATAAGTGCTTGAGCAATACCCCAAGTTACTTTAACCATTCTACTTGGATTTAATGAACCAAATGTTGTTTGCATACCTAATACGAATGTTGCTGAGTCAGCTGAAGTAATAAAGAATGAAGCAATTAAAATAAGTGCAATAAATGATAATACAATACCTAATGGTACGTGGTTGAATACACCAAATAATTGTGTTTCTGGAGTCATTTTGAATAAATCTGGATGTTTCTTACCAGTTTCGATACCAAGAACACCGAATACACTGAACCAGATGAAACTAACAATCGCTGGTACTAGTAGTACACCAGAAATAAATTCTCTGATTGAGCGTCCTTTTGAAACTCTGGCAATAAACACACCAACGAATGGACTCCAACTTAACCACCAGCCCCAGTAGTAAAGTGTCCACGTAGACATCCATTCACGTTTTTGTCCATTTAACGCTGCAGTATCAAAACTATTAAATAAGAATGTATTTAATAAGCTACCTGTTGAACTAGTCATCATGTTTAAGATTAAAACAGTCGGTCCAATAATTAATGTAATGATCATTAATAAAGCACCTAATCCGATGTTAAGATTACTTAAATATTGGATACCTTTACTTAAACCTGACCAAGCACTTGCAATAAATAAGATTGTAACTATTACAATAATAATAGCTTGAACCCAAGTTGTATTCGGTACGCCAAATAAGTAATTTAAACCACCGTTGATTTGTAATGCACCCATACCAAGTGATACGGCTACACCAACTAATGTAGCAAATACTGAAAGTACGTCGATGAATGTTCCAATAGGTCCTTCAACTTTATCACCTAAAATTGGACGTAAAGTTCTAGATAATAATCCAGGCTCTCCTTTACGGAATTGTGCATAAGCAAGTGCCAATGCTACAACACCATAAACAGCCCATGCATGGAAGCCCCAATGGAAGAACGTTGAACGTAATGCTTCTGTGTAAGCTTCTGTCGTTTTCGGATCAGCATCAGGTGGTGAAGCAAAATGAGACATTGGCTCGGCTGCACCATAAAAGACTAAACCGATACCCATACCGGCACTGAATAACATCGCAAACCAAGAAATAGTATTAAATTCCGGTTTGTCATTTGGTTTACCTAATTTAAGTTTCCCAATTGGACTGAAGATAAGGAAAATACAGAAGAATACTATAATCGTAGTTAGAATTAAGTAATACCAACCTAGTTTATCTGTTATCCACATTTTGACTTCATTCGTTACTGTGTCAAATTGTGTTGGGAAAATAGCACCAATTAATACAACAATTGCTGCGATAATTGCACTATAGATAAACACCGGAGAAATCTTCTTACCGTTCTTTTCTTTAGAAGAAGAATTCATAATTAATTACTCCCTTCATATCTATTATTAAATTTTCAAACTAGTAAAATTAAAATATTCTTTTTTTATCTTAAAACATTTAATTTTACTAAAGCACTACTATAGGATAACAAACGTCCTATTTAGAATCAAATTTGATTAAATTTCCTATTTGCTAAATTAATTATATGTTGTATAATGGCTCTTAAATATTGTTTAGAAAGGACTATTTAAATGCTAAAAGAATTTAAAGACTTTGCGTTAAAAGGCAACGTGTTAGATTTAGCTGTAGCCGTTGTTATGGGAGCAGCTTTCAATAAAATTATCTCTGCATTAGTCGAATACATCATTATGCCATTAATTGGTAAAATTTTCGGTTCAGTTAATTTTGCAGAAGATTGGGCTTTTTGGGGAATTAAATATGGTTTATTCATTCAATCAATAATTGATTTCATAATCATTGCTTTTGCATTATTTATCTTTGTAAAAATTGCAAATACTTTAATGAAGAATGAAGAACCAGAAGAGGAATTAGAACAAAATACTGTTCTTTTAACTGAAATTAGAGATTTATTAAGAGAAAAACATTAGTAATAATTTTAAATCGATTTATCAACTTTTTAATTGTAAGTTGATAAATCGATTTTTTTATAGAGAAATTTTACTTTAGTTCCATTTAAATTTTGTCATACTTTGATATTGATTTGATGTAACCTCTAAAATGAGTGGTATTCTTTGTTTTAGTTCACTAACATGGGAAATGATACCTACCATTCTTCCCGTTGATTTAAGGTTCACTAATGTATCTAGTGCGGTTTCAAGTGTTTCTTGATCTAATGTACCAAAACCTTCATCAATAAACATTGATTGAAGAGAGATACCGCCTGATTCTTGTTGAACAATTTCACTTAAACCTAATGCTAGCGCTAGAGATGCTTGGAATGTCTCTCCACCTGATAAAGAACTGATATGTCTTGCTTTATTAGAATAAAAATCGAAAACATCAATTTCCAGACCACTAAACCCTTGAGATAAAGTTTCCCTTCTTTGCAATTGATATCTTTGACCACTCATAGTAGCAAGACGTAAATTAGCTTGTGCTATAATTTTTTCTAAATAATAAATCAGAACATAATTTTCCAATGTTAATTTTTGACTGTTTCTACCAGACAGAATTTCTGCAAGATTAAATATATCTTGTTGCTCTTTCAACTCTTTATTTAAATACTCGATATTAGATACGATTTCATCCACTTTTTGTTGATTTAATTTCAGTTGATATTCTAATGTGGCTATTTCATGATTCAAATGTTCAAGTTCAACTTTAAGTTGTGAAAGTGCTTTTTGAATTTCTTCTATATTATCTAATTTTTTCCCTGCAACTAACTCTTTAAGTCTGTTCATTTCCAATTCATACTTATGGATTTGTTTATCATATTCTTTAATTTCATTCTCAATTTTTTCTTTTTCATTAACAATTTTAACTATATCCTGAACCTGCTCAATAGAATCTATATTTAAACGATTCATTTCAGCTTCTATCGATTGTTGTGTTTGTTTGATATCTTCTTGGATTTCATTCTTAGTTTGCTTATGATGCTGCAAGTTATTTTCTTCAATACTTAATTTTTGAGCAATTTCATTTCTATTTTGTTGATGCTCTTCAAGTGATTTTAAATAATGATCTACATTACTTTTTAGCTTTTTAAAATATGATTCAAATTCATCTATTTCAGTATGTTTAGTTGTTGATTCAAAATCATTGATTCGTATCTCACATTGTTCAATTTTTGATTCAGCATTCTTAACTTCATTTCTAATTTCAAACGTTTCTTGACGTTTTCGTTCTACTTTCTTATTCGTTTTTAAGATAAATTCATTTTCTTTTTGTTGTTTTTCTTTTTCTTCTTTCTTTCTACTGATTTTAGAATACAGATTTTCAATATCCGGTATGGAATTTTGATCAATATAAATATTATTTATTTGCTCTGTTAAATGATTTAAAGAACTTTCCAATTTTGCTTTATCAATATTCATTTTATTAAGATCTTCTTGTAATGATTGAATTAAATTTTGCTTTTTATTAATACTATCAAAATCAATATGTTGTCCTAATGAAGTAATTTCATTCCCGCAAATTGGACATGTGTCGCCAAGTGACACGACTTGTTGAAGTTGTTCTACTAAAGTTTCTTTGTTATTTAAATTAATTTCTGTCTTATCTATTTCATATAGCTTATTAGATAAGTCATCTATTTCAATACACTTTTGATTATAAGACGCTTTAGTGTCATTCAACTTAGAATTTAATTCTTCTTTCATTTGCATATCATTTTTTAACTTTTCAGCTTGTTCTATTTCCTTTTCAATATTGAAAATATCTTGACTCAATTGTTCAACATGACTGTAGTTGATTTCTTTTGACTTAATAGCTTCATTTAATTCTAATAATTCACGTTCTACTAATTCGCTTTTTTCATTTAAATTTACTAGTTGAGAGGATAAACGTTCTTTTTCTTTATAACTATTTAAATACTGAGACAAATTGTTATAGAAAGTATTAGTCTTTTCTAAATAGTCTTTTTCTATGTTTATAGACTCCTCTTGTTCAGATAGTTGATTTAATCCTAATTGATTTTCTTCTTTTTCTTTTAATAAATTATTAATTGAATGCACAGCAATTTCTATAGATTTTTCTACTTGCTTTAACTTTTTATTGGCCGCTTCATTTCTATCGAGTAGTTGCGATAATGGTTTAATTTCATTAATCTTATTCAGTTTCGCTCGATGTTGATTAATAAAACTTTCATTTTGCTTAAGTTGCTTTAATTCATTTTCATTTTTCTTTAACTCATTTAAATTGAATTCTAACTCTTTATTATCATTGAGTTTTTGTTCTACTTTTTCTATTTCATTTTCATGACTTTTCTTTTGTTCATATTTTTTTCGCCCTATTTTTTCACCAAATTCATTAAATCTATGTAATACTTCATTGATTTTATCTGTTTGATGTACATTGATACTTTTTAATTCTTCTAGATCATTATTTTCAAAAGTATGGATGTCATTCCATAATCGTTCAATATTTTTATATCTTTCTTCAATTTGGATTTTTTCATTTTTAACATTTTCATTTAATCGTTTTTCTATTTCTTCAAATCGTTCACTATTAAAGAGTGTTCTTAATATCCCTTGCTTTTCTTTACTATTAGATAATAAGAATTTTTTAAATTCGCCTTGTGGCAAAATAAATAATTGTCTAAACTGTTCAGCATTAACACCAATTAAGTCGATGATAAATTGGTTACCTGCACTCACCATACTTTCCCTTAAATCAAATTCGTTTTCTATATACTCAAAAACATTTAATTTCGCGGGAGTTTTGGTGGTATTTCCCTCTTTGACAAAAGGACCCGTACGAACTATCTTAAATAGTTTATCATTAAGTTCAAATTCGAACGTCACTTGCATTGCTGAATTTCCATCTGCAAAATGACTTCTTAAATCATTCTCCTTTCTATTTTTAGTTGAAGCTTCGCCATATAAAGCATATACGATAGCATCAAATATCATTGTTTTACCGGAACCAGTCTTACCACTAATTAAGAACAATTGATTTTGATCTATATTTCTAAAATCTATTGTTTCATTTAAGAAAGGACCAAAATTGTTCAGCTTTAAAATCATTGGTTTCAAAGTAATTAATCTTCCTTTCTTATCAAATCATTAATAATTTGATTCATTTTCTTTTCTTGAACATCAGTCAATTGCTCATTGGTGATTGTTTTATAAAAATTATTAATAATTGATAGATCATCTTCTTTTTTTATTTCAATGTGTTGAATTGCTTCATGGTGCTCAAACGTTTCGTTTGTTAATGCTAATGTATTGGGATAGATTTGTTTCAAGTTAATAATAGGATCTGAAATATGAGCCATATTTCTTAATTTGAAATGGATATAATTATTCTTATTTGATACGTTTACCTTTTCTTGTATAACGTCTTGATAATCACCTGTGACTATTTCTAATTTTCTCAATGGTTCTATTGGAACAAAATAATCTTGAATATCATTTTTTTGATTAAACTTGACTACTCGATAACCTTTAGGTTGCCCTACTTCTGAAAAAGAATATTGAAGTAATGATCCACTGTATTTAATAGTGTCTTCATTAATGCTAAATGGATGATGTAAGTGTCCTAACATGACAAAATCAAAAATATTAAATGATTTTCTTTCTACTGTTTCGACAGTACCTATAGTTAATGGTCTTTCTGAATCGGATGTCTTACCACCTTGTACAGTTAAATGGCCAATCAATACATTAATGTCTTGAGGTTGAAGTATTTCTGACATACTAGTTATACATTTATCCAATGCTTGTTGATGTGTTTGAATTGAGTCATCTTTAAAATAGTGTTGTACTTCAGCAACAGTTGCAAAAGGTAATGTATAAAAATTGATACCATTAATACGAATGGGCTGTGTCATATTTTCTAATTTAGTTCTAATATATAAATTACTATGTTCGAACCAACTCGCACCATAATTCAAACGCTCTTTTCCATCATGATTTCCACTAATTAAAATAATTGGAATTTTTAAATCAATATTTAACTTGGAAATCGTCTCTTCGAATAATTTAATCGTATCTTTACCTGGATATGTAGTATCGTATAAGTCTCCAGCAATAACGATTATGTCTGGTTTTTCTTCTTTCATTTGATTTATAAATTGATCTAATACATACCTTTGATCTTCAAGTAATTGTTTACCATTTAAAATGCGACCTAGATGCCAATCTGCTGTATGGATTACCTTCATTTTTTACCTCCAAATAGAACGTTTGTTCGTATTAATCATAATACTTTTCCTCACATATTTCAAGCAAAAAACCACTCATCTCAGTAGATAAGTGGCTCTTATATATTTAGTGAACAATAGATTTTTTTACTTTTTTGTACTTGTAATACATCGCTAATCTCCATGGTACTATCATACAAAAAGCTAATAAGAAAAACATACCAGCAATCTCTCCTGGATCAATCTCATTGCTAATGAATATTTTTATAACAGTACGTATAACTAATAGTGATATCAAGATAATTGGAAATGCTTTTGAACGTTTCATATAAATCTCGCTACCTTTTACTTCGAAACGTGATGTCCATATTAAGACTGTTGAAAATAAAACACCTAAGACAAAAGATTCTAGTATCTCAATCCCTGTTAATCTAAAATACGGTATTACATACATTAAAGCACCCGTTGCCATGAAAAATGGTGGTAAAATAATTTTCTTTTCATTGACTGGAAATTTTTGTGCTTTCATACGAATCACAATAACAACTGCACCCATCAAGAATGCAACTACAATTGAAAATATTAAATATGCCACTGTTACACCTTCTCATATATTCTAAACTGCAATACTCTTTTTTAATCACGTGTTAGTATATCATTAATCATGTATATTTTCATAGCTTTTAATTTAAGAAATGCTTCCCACAAAATTAAACAATTTAAACTTTATTTAACTTTTGAATCCTCATAAAGCACTTAACTTTTATTGTAGTATAAGAATAAAACAGTATGCATATGTCATTTATCATAAATGACATATCCTAACCACCAGAAAAAGAATAATAATATAACCGTGATAATAAATGTTAACAATAATCGTAAAACCACATGCACTTTAAGTTGATTGCCAATGAATGACCCTATTAATACCGATAAGAATGATGCAATACCTATAATGATACTATCTGGTTCTAAATTCAAATTAACACTCACCTCAAAAATTAATAATTAATTATAGATTCTTAACGATAGACTTAATAATTCCAATAATCCTCACCTTAATATAAAAACATTTTAATTTTAACTTAACATTTAAGAATTATATTTAAAAGAATGATCATATCAAAAAAAGGATTAAGACAGCATTTTATAACTGTCTTAATCCTTTTTATCTTTTTTATTTCTTTTGACCTTTCATACCTTGGTCCATATTTTTGTTCATCATAGTCATCATTTGATTGATTTTCTTTTGAGAAGGTTTTTGACCCATTTGCATCATCATCATACGTAGCATTTCTTCATTAATAGGTGGGTTTTTTTTCAAATAATCCATCATATATTTTCTAGCTAAGAAGAAACCACCAACTAAACCTGCGATTAATGCTATTACAATTAAGATAATTGCTAACCACGTTGCCATTGTTTCACCCACTTTCTTTATCCTAATGAATTTTACTAGATTCAAATATTTATTTCAAGACAAATTTAAGACTTAAAATAATGCACATCAAAAATCATAACAAATTTTCTAATTTTATTAAACGTACTTTATAAATTATTTTAATATTTAAAAACGAAGCCTGGGACATAATAAATGTCTCAGGCTACAAATATATATTTAAATCGTCATTGAATTAAAATTCACGAATTTGATTTAAAACATTTTCTTTTGTAAATCCATATTTTTCAACAACTAAGTCGCCAGGAGCACTTGCACCAAATCCATCGATACCAATGACTTTACCTTGAGTACCGACATATTTATGCCAACCTAATGTTGATGCCATTTCAATAGCTACACGTTTAGTAATATTTGAAGGAATCACAGATTCTTTGTAGTCTTCTGATTGTTGTTCGAATGCGAACCAGTTTGGCATAGAAACAACTCGAACACCTTTACCTTGTGCGTCTAAATCTTTAGCTGCTTCAACCGCTAAGCTTACTTCAGAACCAGTTGCTAATAATAAATATTCAGGCGTTTCTTTAGATTCATAAACGACATATGCACCTTTACGCACACCTTCTTCTACTGTTTCTTCTGAAACATCTAAAGTTGGTAAATTTTGACGTGTAAGTACTAATGATGTAGGCGTGCTTTCAGATTCTAAAGCAACTTCCCAAGCAACTCTTGTTTCATTACCATCTGCTGGACGAATAACATTCATGTTAGGAATTGCACGTAATCCAGCTAATTGTTCAATTGGTTCATGAGTAGGACCATCTTCACCTACTGCAATAGAATCATGAGTAAATACAAATGTTGAATTTAATCCCATTATTGCTGATAAACGTAATGCAGGTTTTAAGTAGTCACTGAAAACGAAGAATGTTGCTCCGTATGGATGTAATCCACCGTGAGCTGCCATACCGTTAACAGCTGCACCCATACCAAATTCACGAACACCAAACCAAATGTTTTTGCCATCACGATTATCTTTATCATAATCTTTAGCATCTTTAACATTTGACTTATTTGAACCAGCTAAGTCTGCAGATCCACCAAAGAATGATGGCACATGTTTACTTAATGCTTGAATAACTTCACCTGAGTCAGCACGAGATGCTGCATTATGATCTGCATCAAATTTAGGTAATTCTTTTTCATAATTTTGTGGTAATTTACCACTAATCGCTAATTTGAACTCTTCAGCTAGTTCTGGATAAGCTTTACTATATTCTTCAACTTTATTTTTCCAATTTTCTTCATGCTCATTAGCACGTTTTAACATTGTAGAATTGAAGATATCGTAAACTTCTTGTGGTACATTAAATCGTTTTTCAGGATCTAAACCGTATGCTTCTAATGTTAATTTACGTTCATCTTCACCTAATGGAGCACCATGTACGCCGTTAGTACCTGATTTATTTGGAGAACCAAAACCTATTACTGTTTTTACTTCAATAATAGTTGGTCCTTGTTGAGATTTAGCTTTATTAATTGCATTATCAATTTCTTCTAAGTCATTTCCATCTTTAACTAAGATGTAATTCCATCCATATGATTCAAAACGTGATTGCGTTTTTTCAGAAAAGGCTTTATCTAAATCACCATCTAATGAAATATCATTTGAATCATATAAAACGATTAACTTATCTAATTGGTTATGGCCGGCAAAAGAAGCTGCCTCATGTGAAATACCTTCCATTAAGTCGCCATCTGACGTAAGTACATAAGTATAATGATCTACTACATTATAATTTTCTTTGTTAAATTTACCTGCTAAATGACTTTCCGCTAAAGCCATACCTACTGACATTGCAAAACCTTGGCCTAGTGGACCTGTTGTTACTTCTACGCCATCAGTATGTTTGAATTCTGGATGTCCTGGAGTTTTAGAATCCCATTGTCTAAATTGTTTAAGTTCATCCATTTCTAAGCTACCAGATACATGTAATAAGCTATATAATAATGCCGAACCATGTCCTGCTGATAATACAAATCTATCTCTGTTAAAATAATCTTTAGATTGGGGATTAAAATTTAGGTGTCTTGTCCATAGTGTGTATGCCATTGGTGCTGCACCCATTGGTAAACCAGGGTGTCCTGAATTGGCTTTCTCTATTGTATCGATACTTAAAGCACGAATCGTATCGATTGCTAATTGATCTTCTTTATTAAACATTATATTTTCTTCCCTTCTTCAAATAATACCTCAAATTAATTATAACTTATTTTAATATAAATTCATAAAGAAAAATCTGAAAAATCCCTCAGTTTTTCTATTAAAATAAATCTAAAATGATAAAATTTCACGCTTATTTTTCTTTCTTATTCTGTTGAATTTTCTTTAATTTTTCAGGAGTAACGTCATTACCTTCTGGATCTATCACTTTAGTATTTTCTAATTGCTTTTTGAATCCCTCTCTAAATGAATCAAGATATTTTTTTCTTAACTTAGATTGCTCTTTTGCTTCCTCGTTAGTTAAACCTTGCTCTTTCTTCTTTTTAGCTAATTCATTAATTCTATCAATATTCAAATCATTTTTAGACATTCAACTTCCTACTTTCATCTCAATTATTGTTCAATTATATATATCATAATTTTCTAACCTTATATCATATATTTTTATATTCTTATAATAATATAGCGTTGATAAACCTTCCATAAAATATAACAAAAAAATGAGCATAACCAAATCGTTACGCTCACTTTCTCTTTATTTAATCTATCTTAGTTGGCTAATGCGAACATAGACCCAGATTTATGTTCGCTGTTCCCATCATTATTAGGTACTTGATGTTCATTTTGGTTAGCATTCTGATGAATTTCATGATCTGTCATTTCGTACGTTTGTTCTGAATGTGCACTTTGATTAACACTTAAGAAGAATACTAAAAAGATAAGGCACGATACTAAAAATACTGCTATATATGTTAAAAATGTCTTTGTTTGTTTTGTTAACATGAATTTCACTCCTAGAACGTTTGTTTGTATTTATAATTTAGCAGAACAGATGTTCCATGTCAACACTTTAACGAACAAACGTTTGTTATTTGATTATAGAGATGCTATAATAAACTTAAATAAAACTAGGGAGTGCCTATATATGAGAGAATTAACGAAAAGACAAAGCGAAATATATGATTACATTAAGCAGATTGTTCAATCAAAAGGGTATCCGCCAAGTGTTCGCGAAATTGGTGAAGCAGTAGGATTGGCCTCAAGTTCAACTGTTCATGGTCATTTATCAAGATTAGAAGAAAAAGGCTATATTAAACGCGATCCTACTAAACCTAGAGCAATTGAAATTGTTAGCGAACAATTAAACGATAATATTAGTATGGAAGAAACGATTCATGTTCCTGTAATAGGTAAAGTAACAGCCGGTATTCCAATTACTGCAGTCGAGAATATTGAAGAATACTTTCCATTACCTGAACACTTAACTTCCACACATAATAGCGATATCTTTATTTTAAATGTTGTTGGAGACAGTATGATTGAAGCAGGTATTCTTGATGGCGATAAAGTCATCGTTCGTAGTCAAACAATCGCAGAAAATGGCGATATCATTGTTGCGATGACTGAAGATGATGAAGCAACAGTTAAAAGATTTTATAAAGAAAAGAACCGATACAGATTACAACCAGAAAATAGTACAATGGATCCAATTTACTTAGATAATGTTATAGTAGTTGGAAAAGTAATCGGTTTATATAGAGAAATGTAATCATAACTTATCCTCATAACCCCCTATAAAAAAAGGATTAGGCAATTAGCCTAATCCTTTTTATTTTGATTCTTATTCAAAACTTCTTTTACTTTTTCTAAGATATCAGGTTGTTGTTTTGATTTAGTTGGCATTCTATCTACTTCCTTACAACTAATTAGTACCCCAACATATATTGTTTTAAACGATTAACCAGTATAATTTTCTGTCCAATATGGTTGTCGTTGATCATTAAAATCGACGCCGACACCTAAAGTTGAAAAGCTATCATTTAGTATGTTTTTTCTGTGCCCTAATGAATTCATTAATCCTTCGTGAGCATATATACTATTTTGTTGTCCATAGGCTAGATTTTCTCCAGCTGCATTAAAATCATGACGATCTGCTTTCAATCGGTCAAATGGCGATTCTCCATTTAAATCAGTATGATCAAAATAACTATTTTCTACCATATCTTGGCTATGCTTTCTAGCAGTGTCAGAAATGGATTTAGAATAATTTAATGTTGATAATTGTCTTTGCTTTCTTTCTGCATTAACGATATCAAAATCCTGTAATTCAAAACTTTTTTCTAAAGATTTAGAAGGTGCACCATATTGCTCTTGAAGCCTATTTTCCATTTCGTCACTTACTTGATATAACGCAGTGACACCATTCTTTTCATGTTTATCATAGAAAACTGTAGTATAAATATGCTTTTTGTGAAATACATCATATTCATCATTTTTAATTTCGAATCGCTTATTCCCTTTTTTTATCTCATCAAGAGGTTTACCTAAACGATCTCTCACCTTGTTTTTAGGTGTCGCATATTTTATTTTAGACTGAGAAGAAATTAAGTTTTGATTAGTATACATACCGTTTACTCTATCTTTAATATAACTAATCATGACAAATTGGTTATAATCATCATCGTAATACGTATACCAGTTGGTACCATATTCATTAGAAGTGATGCGCTTTTCTTTACCTAATTTATCTTCTACTTCTTTTTTTGACATATTCATTTGAACATTATTAATAGCAAACTCTTGTTTATTTGGAACATCCAAACTTATATCTTCTTCATTAGAATCTCCAAATGCCCAATGATCTATCTGTTGCCTAACTTCTATTTGAAGTTTTTCAAGTGGCTTTAACTCATTCAGTGGCAGAAAAATCACTAAACATAAACATGCGACAAAAAATACGAGAAACTTTTTAATTGTAGTCACCTACCATAAGATACTTAGTCTCTATCTCCGTTAAAGATTGAATTTCTAACAATCACATAATCTACTGTGCAAAGTGATTTTAAATCTTTTCCACCCGCATAAGAAATAGAGCTTTGTAAATCTTGTTGCATTTCTTTTAAAGTATCTTTCAATGATCCCTTATGTTCTACAAACATCTTTTTGCCTTCAACGTTTTTATGTTCGCCCTTTTGGAATTCGGAAGCACTACCAAAATATTCTTTATAGCGTTTACCTTCGAGTTCAACTGTTTCTCCCGGTGATTCTTCGTGTGCTGCAAACAATGAACCAATCATAACCATTGAAGCCCCAAAACGGATTGATTTAGCAATATCACCGTGAGTTCGTATACCACCATCAGCAATCAATGGCTTTCGAGCTGCTTTACTACATAAATTAAGTGCAGCTAATTGCCAACCACCTGTACCAAATCCTGTCTTAATTTTAGTTATACAAACTCGACCAGGTCCGATACCTACCTTCGTTGCATCAGCACCGGCATTTTCCAATTCTCTAACGCCTTCTGGTGTTCCTACATTACCTGCAATAACAAATGAATTAGGTAAATATGATTTAATATGCTTAATCATATTAATGACAGAATCAGAATGTCCATGTGCAATATCGATTGTAATATATTCAGGTGTTATTTCTTCATTTGCGAGTTGTTCAATAAATTCAAACTCGGTTTTTTTTACACCAACTGAAATAGATGCAAATAAATGATTACTTTGCATTTTTTTGATAAACGGAATTCTAGCTGCTTCATTAAATCGATGCATGATATAAAAATAGTCATTTTCTGCAAACCATTGTGCTAAATCTTCATTCATAACCGTTTGCATGTTAGCTGGTACAACTGGAAGTTTAAATGAACGTGGACCGAATTGAATTGATGTATCACATTCAGATCTACTTTCAACAATACATTTGTTTGGTATTAGTTGTATGTCTTCATAATCAAATATTTTCATATTAATCTAAAAGCCCCTTTATAAAAACAATATATTTTGGGATAAATAGCTAAAATCCGAATAATCAAAACAAAATCAGTTGCTTTATTCAGAAAAATATTATCCTTACTTACTTTACATTGTTTTATTGTTCTTGTAAATGGACTTTAGTACGAGTTTTACCAACTTGATTTTTTCACACCTGGTATTTGTCCTTTATGAGCATGTTCTCTAAATGCGATACGTGACATTTCAAATTTTCTCAATACACCTCTTGGACGTCCAGTCACTTTACATCTACGCGTTAAACGTGTAGGTGATGAATCACGTGGTAATTTTCTTAAAGCTTCATAATCACCTTTAGCTTTAAGTTCTTTTCGTAATTCAAAATATTTATCTACTAATTCTTGTCTTTTTTGTTCTTTTGCGATTTTTGATTTCTTAGCCATTCTTATTACCTCTCTTTTTACAAATCGTAATTATTACGTTTTATATAATAACACGTATTTTGATTTTTGCAACCTTGAAATTTCCTTAGCTAAGTAAATTGTTGACTTTCTTTATTAAAAAAAGACCTTTTTCGATTAAGAAAAAGATCTTTTCGCATTTCAAATTGTCGTATTTGAAAGATAAGTGATTATTTAGTTTCACGATGTAACGTATATTTGTTTAATCTTGGGCAGTATTTTTTCATTTCAATACGCTCAGGATTATTTCTTTTATTTTTAGTTGTGATATAGTTACGATCGCCACATTCTGTGCATGCTAATGTGATATTTACGCGCACGTTCAACACCCTTTCTAGTTAGGAATACTTACGATTTAAAATTTTATCATATAAATCTTCTGTGCGCAATCTTAACTTTTAATTTTTAAAGTTCTCATAAGTTTCGTCTTGCTCACCTTCTAGATCAATTGAATCAATATCAATACCTAATGCTTTCGCTACACCTTTACCATAATCTGGATCTGCTTTATAACAATGACGAATATGACGTCGTTTAACATCCTCAGTCACACCATCCATCGCATTTGCTGTATTAGTAAAGAGTCTCTCTTTGGCTTCATCTGATTGTAATCTAAATAACTTACCTGGTTGTTCAAAGTAGTTATCATCATCTTGACGTTGGTTATATTCATAACCATCACCATCAGCTGGGAATGGTGGCTTTTTAAATTCTGGTTGAGAATCATACACACCTTGATTATTTGGATAATAATGAGGTCCGCCACCTTGGTTATCATCTAATATACGCATTTGTCCATCACGACTAAATGGACATAAATTTTCAATACCTACACCTTTAGGTTGGTTAACTGGTATTTGCCAATGGTTAACTCCTAATCTATAACGTTGAGCATCACCATAAGAGAATAAACGACCTTGTAACATTTTGTCTGGTGAATAGTCTAGACCTGGAACGATGTTTGTAGGTGCAAAAGCAGCTTGTTCAACATCTTGGAAGTAGTTATTAGGATTGCGGTTTAATTCAAATTCTCCAACTTCAATTAATGGATAATCACCATGGTACCAAACTTTTGTTAAATCAAATGGGTTATCTTTATGATTTCTTGCTTGTTCTTCTGTCATTACTTGAATATACATTTTCCATTTAGGATAATCGCCATTTTCAATCGCATTATATAAATCACGTTGTGATGAATCACGATCCGTAGCAATCACGTTAGCCGCTTCTTCATCTGTTAAATTTTCAATGCCTTGTTGTGTTCTAAAATGATATTTAACCCATACGCGTTCACCTTTATCATTGTACATAGAATATGTGTGTGAACCGAATCCATGCATATGTCGTAAATCTTTTGGAATACCTCTATCAGACATTAAAATAGTCACTTGATGTAATGCTTCTGGCAATCCTGTCCAGAAATCCCAGTTATTTTGTGCACTTCTCATATTTGTTCTTGGGTCTCTTTTAACTGCTCTATTTAAACTTACGAATAATTTAGGGTCTCTAAAGAAGAATACAGGCGTATTATTACCAACTAAATCCCAGTTTCCGTCTTCAGTATAGAATTTCAAAGCAAATCCACGAATGTCTCTCTCAGCATCTGCTGCACCTCTTTCACCAGATACAGTAGAAAATCTTGCGAACATTTCAGTTTGTTTACCTACTTCTGAAAACATTTTAGCACTTGTATATTGTGTAATATCGTTAGTGACTGTAAATGTTCCAAATGCACCAGAACCTTTAGCATGCATACGTCTTTCAGGAATCACTTCACGATCAAAATGTGACATTTGCTCTAAAAAGTAAATATCCTGCATTAAAAGTGGACCTCTTGGACCTGCTGTCATACTATTTTCTCTATCAGACACGGGTGCGCCGAATAAACCTGTTAACTTGCCGTCTTGTTTAGACATTAAATTCCCCTCCACTTAAATTAGAATTATTATAATATAGTATCCATTATAAAGTATCCCCTAAATGAATGAAACTTAAACGCCTTTTCTTAGATAATTATCAGAAAATTTGAATATTTTGCTTTAAAGTGCTAAATTACTATTGAATAGTAGGTATAAAAGAATTAAAATGATGGATATATTTAAAATAGATGGGAGACAGTATATGGAAGATAATAATATGAAGAGAGGTTTAACCTCCAGACACATAACCATGATTGCTATAGGTGGTGCAATCGGAACTGGTTTGTTTGTGGCCACAGGTAGTGTCATTTCCGAAGCTGGACCTGGCGGCGCTATTCTTGCTTACCTGTTAATTGGTATCATGCTTTATTTTTTAATGGCGTCTATTGGTGAATTAGCTACTTTCTATCCAGTATCTGGTTCATTTAGTTCTTACTCTACACGATTTGTTGATCCGTCATTAGGTTTTACCATGGGCTGGTTATATTGGGGAATGTGGACCCTTGTAACAAGTGTAGACGTTATTGTTGCAGCAAATGTGTTAAAGTTTTGGGATGCTTTTAATTTCTTTAGTCCCTTAGCTTGGAGCTTGATATTTATTACGTTACTTTTACTACTAAATATCTTCTCAGTAAAAGCATTTGGTGAAACAGAGTTTTGGTTATCACTAATTAAAGTAGTCACAATTATTGTATTTATAGTTTTTGGTATTTTGATGATTTTTGGTATTTTAGGTGGACATTCTTATGGATTTGAAAATTATACTAAAGGAGAAGCACCTTTTGTAGGTGGTATCTCAGGTATCTTAAGTGTTTTATTAGTTGCTGGCTTTTCTGTAGGTGGTACAGAAGTTGTTGCAGTCACAGCTGGAGAATCAAGTGATCCAAGTAAATCAATGCCTAGAGCGATTAAACAAGTATTTTGGAGAATTTTATTATTCTATGTATTATCTATAGCAGTTATCGCTGCAATAATCCCATATATTGATCCATTACTATTAAATGAAAGTCAATCTGTTACTCAAAGTCCATTTACAATCGTATTTGACCGTATAGGTATTGCTTTTGCTGCTTCAGTCATTAATGCAGTTATTTTAACTTCATTATTATCAGCTGCAAACTCAGGTATTTATACAACAAGCAGAATGCTTTATTCACTAAGTGTTGATAAACAAGCACCACAATTTTTCAACAAATTAAATAAAGCTACTAAATTACCGATTAGATCTATTCTAACAACTTATTTATTAGTAGTAGCTGTAGTAATATATGCTAATTTTAATTCTAATGCTGTATTTAATTTATTAAACATTATTGGTTCGATGGTCATCATTGTTTGGGGCTCTAGTATTTGGGCACAAATAAGAGTGCGTCGTGCTATTAAAAAACAAGGTAAAGATGCTAATGAATTATTACCATATAAAGCACCGTTTTATCCATTCGGTCCTATAGTTGTAATTGCTACATTATTATTCTTATTATTTGGTAGTTCTTTCGGAAGCATTGCTTCTGGTGATTGGATTAGTGTGATTAGAAACTTTGCACCTATTCTAATCCTAGCAATTATCTTCTTTGTTCATAAAATGATTAAGAAAACGAAGTTTGTCAAACTTGAAGAAATGGATTTAAGTTCTCATATTTTCAAAAATAATTAAAAGTCATTAAAATGATTAATATTCATTACACCTTTCAATTGATTTGTTTAACTAATTTTAATTGAAAGGTGTATTTTATTTTGTCAAAATGAACGCGCAACAATTAATAAATTACTATTGTTTTATAATTAAAGTTTATTTTCTGTAAACAAAATATCATGTATAATAAAGTTAAGAAAAATGGCTTATGAGGTGGTTTCAATGATTGGTCAAACAAATTTGTTCGATGATGTGATTAAAAGTGACGAACGTTTTGTTATTGTCGTGCAATCTTTAGAAGAAAAAAATGGTCAACTCGTTAAGAATACATTGCGAGAATATCCAAGTTTGAATCACGACCAAATGAACAACTTATTTACACATCTTAAAGAAGTATTTTTAGAAGAAAAGTTTCAAGAAAACCAATCAGCATTTACTATAACTGTTTATACAAACCTTGATTATGCTGCGGATCAAGTTTATGCACATGTTAAGCGCTATAAAGGCAAAAATGATTGGACACACACAGCAAAATAATCTAAAAAAAGACTTAGGTAACTTGTCCTTGGTATACATCGATAACATGTTAGTAAATATGTTATCGCGTTACCATCAAGATACCTAAGTCTATTTAATTATAAAAGACGTTTTAAAGCATGTGGAATGCCATTAGAATTATTATCTAAAGTTACTTCATCCGCAATATTTTTTAATTCGTCACTTGCATTGCCCATAGCTACAGCATGACCAACAACCTCTAACATAGATTGGTCATTTAAACTATCACCAAATGCGACCACTTCTTCAAGTGAAATATCTAGTTTTTTACATAATGCTGTAATAGCATTACCTTTTGAAACATCTCTTGCCATAAATTCTAAAAAGAAGGGCTTACTTGTAGTAACATCAATGTCCTCATTAAAGAAACCATTCAAGTCGATACGCGCTTCAGTAATATTACCTACATAATCGACGCCCATAACTTTTGGCACACTATGTGTAATATAAGATTTAATATCTTCCACACGTTTCATCGGTAGACCAGTTAATTCTGATTCAATATTCATGTATTCATGATCGCCATCATAAATAATATAACCTTCGTCATAAGTTAATACTAAAAAGCCTTTTTCACGGCAATAATCTACAATCGCGTCAAAATTTTCTTTAGATACGCTTTGACTTACTTCTACTTGTTCTGTAGTCATATTAATTGTTTTACCACCGTTATAACTAATAATATAACTTTCATGTTCATTTAATTTCAATGTTCTTGCTACAGGTAACATCCCTTCAGTTGGTCTTCCTGAAGCTAAAACAACTTTATATCCTTTGTCTTGAATATCAATAAGATAAGATTGTGTTTCTGGAGATACTTGATTCTCACTATTCATTAGTGTGTCATCCATATCCATTACGATTACTTTATATTTACTCATGTTATTTCGAATCTCCTTTCAATGACTTATCTATATTTTACATCAAAACAAGCTCACTGGTACACTACTTCTTCAATGACACCAACTTCATTGATAGTCACTAATTCTGAGATACAATGTGACATGTCTTTCTTTAAAGTTCTTACTATTTCACCACTATGTTCACGTGGACTCATCGTTAATACTGTTGGTCCCGCACCACTAATGACAGTTGCATATGCATTGTGTGCTTTAGAAATTTGTCTAATTGTTGCAAATTCTGGAATTAAATGTTGACGATAGGGTTCATGAAAACCATCTTGTTCCATCATTTTTCCAGCTAATTCATATTTGTGTTGTATTAATGCACAGATCATTGTATTACTGATTGCACTATTTCTTACTGCATTAGAATGTGAAAAAGTATTTGGTAATGCTTGACGAGAATCTTCAGTTTTAAGTTCATAAGGTGGTATTGTTAGTATGATATCTACTTTAGGTACATCAATACGTGCAACATCTGTCACTTTAGTATCTGGATTATAATAACCAGAAATTAATCCACCATATATAGTAGGCGCTACATTATCAGGATGACCTTCAAACTCAGTTGCAAGTTGAAGTAATTCATACTGAGATAATTGAATATTTCCGAAATAGTTAGCAATATAGAGTGCACCTACTAACGCTGAAGCTGAAGAACCTAAACCTCTTGCTAAAGGTATATCACTTCTCATATCGATACTTAACGCTGGTAACTCTACATCATATTTATTAGCAACTTTTTGAGCGACCTGATAAATATAATTGGATTTGTCCTTTGGTAAACACTCTAGTTCTTCATTAAAGTAGTTAAATTCCCAATTATCACCTTGAATTGCTTTGACGTTCATATGAAGATATTTATTTAATGCCATACCAATCGAATCAAATCCAACACCTAAATTTGCAGTTGAAGCGGGAATTTTCAACTTTAACATAGCTTCCATATTATAAAGCTCCTTTAATATACTTAATGATGCTTTCTTTATCATTAGGAAGTGGTTGAATTGGGTTGTCTAGTAAAGAAATAGCTGTGTCTGGATCTTTCAAACCGTTTCCTGTTAAAACAGCTACAACTTTTTTGCCTTGTGGTAAGCGACCAGCACGTTTTAATTTAATTAAACCTGCAATTGAGGCATTACTAGCAGGTTCACTGAATACCCCTTCCTTAGATGTCATCATTTGATAAGCTTCTAAGATTTCTTCATCTGTCACACTATCAATTAAGCCATTTGATTCGTTTAGTGCATTAGTCGCTTTCTCCCAACTCGCAGGATTTCCAATACGAATAGCAGTAGCGACTGTTTCTGGATTTTTAATGACCTTATTTTGAACGATTGGTGACGCGCCTTCTGCTTGGAAACCAAATAATTGTGGTAGTTGACTACCTTTTTTCTCATGATATTCCTTGAAACCTTTCCAATATGCAGTTATGTTACCTGCATTCCCAACTGGAATCGCCAAAATATCTGGCGCTTCTCCGTCAAGTTGTTCTACTAACTCAAAGGCACCCGTTTTCTGCCCTTCTATTCTAAATGGATTAACAGAGTTCACCAATTCAATATCGCCATTTTTAGCAATTTCTTTTACTATTTCTAAAGCTTCATCAAAATTTCCTTCGATAGATACGATTTCCGCACCATACATTACTGCTTGTGATAATTTACCTAAAGCAATTTTACCTTCAGGAATAACTACTATTGCTTTTAATCCTGCTCTCGCTGCATATGCCGCTGCAGATGCTGACGTATTACCTGTTGACGCACAAATAACAATTTTTTTACCTTGTTCTTTTGCTTTAGTTACAGCCATAACCATACCTCTATCTTTAAAAGAACCTGTTGGGTTCGCACCTTCATATTTCACGTATAATTCAATCCCAAGCATCTCCGACATATTTGCACAATAAATTAACGGTGTATTACCTTCATTCAACGTTAATTGAGGTGTTTGATCATTTACAGGTAAATATGTTTCAAATTCTCTAACTAAACCTTGCCATCTTTTCATAAGTATTAAACCCCTTCTACTGGATAAACTTTATTAACATCAAATCCTGCATCATTTAATAATTGTTCAGGTGATTGATCTAATCCTAAAATTACTATTGCATACGTATCTGCGTCACGCTTAGTTACCTTTAATGATTTATGGAATGGTAAATGTGATTTAAGCTCTTTTTCTAACTTTTCTTCAGACTGTGCTTGAGATTTAAGCACTACATAAAAGTTTAACTTTTCTTGAACGAGAACGGCTTCTTCATTATCCATCATTTCTCTTGTCTCTTCAGTTTTCAATTCAAAATGAGGTGGTAGCGTATGTAAATTTGATTCAAAGAATAAAGCAACATTCAGTAAATCACTCACTACAGCACTGCCTGTAGCTAAACTACCTGCACCTTTACCATAAAACATTGTATCTCCTACAGCATCACCAATGACATAAATGGCATTATACTCATTTTCAACTGCCGCAAGTTGATGCTTTTCATCGATCAAAGTAGGTTCTACGGATGCATTAACCTTTCCATTATTATAAGTTCCCTTACCAATCAATTTAATTTTATATCCTAGTGCCTTTGCCGCATTGATATCACTTAATGTCGTATTTCTAATACCTGTCAATTGAACATCATTAAGTTTAATCACTTGGTTAAATGATAGATAAGACGTAATTACTACTTTTCTAGCGGCGTCTACACCATCTACATCGTCTGTTGGATCAGCTTCAGCAAAACCTAGACGCTTAGCTTCCTCAAGTGCATCTTCAAATGTTGTTTGATCTTGAGTCATCTTTGAAAGAATAAAGTTTGATGTTCCATTTAAAATCCCCATAAATTTAGATATATTATTGGCATTCAAACCATTATTAATTGCATTCACAATAGGAATACCACCTGCAACACTAGCTTCAAATTTTAAAGCAACACCGTTAGCTTCTGCCAAATCTTCAAGTAATTTTAAATGTACTGCTAATAAATCTTTATTCGCAGTAATGACATGTTTTTTATTCTTTAAAGCACTACGTAACCAATCAACTGTAGGTTCAATGCCTCCCATAACTTCCACAACAATATCAATAGTGTCATCATTTAAAATTTCATTTACATCTTCAGTTAAGTGATATTGACTAATATTTAATGGACGTTTCTTAGATTTGTCACGAACAAGTATATGTTTGATAACAATATCTTTATTGAGCGTATCTTTAATTTGTTGCCTATTCTCTTCAATAATTTTAACAACGCCTGATCCTACAGTACCTAAGCCAAGTAATGCAATATTTAATTCCTTCATGTTGCTGTACCTCCTTGTTCACTTGAGAAAAACAAATGTATCGTTGAAAAATACTATATGATGGTATAGTATAGAATTATTCTTAATTTTTGTAAAGTTCACAATAATGAAAATATAACTTTATAGTACCACGCTCCACCGAAAAACTAAATAAAATTTTCTGATTTTTTAGAAAGGTTGTTTTATTATGAAAGTAGCTAAATTTGGAGGCAGTTCAGTCTCTAACGCCAAGCAAATTAAAAAAGTATTAAAAATTGTTAATGATGATCCAGAACGTAAGATTATTATCGTTTCTGCTCCAGGAAAACGTTCAAGTGATGATATTAAAACGACTGACTTACTCATTCGTTTATATGAAAAAGTCATCAACAACATTGACTATCAACATAAAAAGCATGAGATTATTCAACGTTATGCAGATATTGTTGAAGAATTAGATATGGACCGTGATATTCTTACTACAATTGATGAAACTTTGGAAAAACATATCCGTGAACTTAAAGATAAACCTGCACGTCTTTATGATGCTATTGTGTCATGCGGCGAAGACTTTAATGCACAACTTATCGCAGCTTACAACAATAGCCAAGGTGTTCCTACTAAATATATTTCACCGAAAGATGCAGGTATTTTAGTCACTGATTTACCTAAACAAGCTCAAATTTTAGATTCGGCCTATGAACAAATATTCAAATTAAATGATTACAAAGAGAAATTAATCATTCCTGGATTCTTTGGCGTTTCCAAACATAATTTTATAGTTACTTTTCCTAGAGGTGGCTCAGATATTACGGGTGCTATTATTGCTCGAGGTGTTAAAGCATCCCTATATGAGAACTTTACAGATGTATCTGGTATATTCAAGGCAAATCCTAACATTATTAAAAATCCTGAAATTATCGAAGAAATAACTTATAGAGAAATGCGTGAACTTTCATACGCTGGTTTTAGTGTATTCCATGATGAGGCGCTACAACCTTTACATAAAGACCGCATCCCTGTTGTTATTAAGAATACAAACCGTCCTGAAGATAAAGGCACATTTATCTTACATGATAGGGAAATCAATTCTAAAAATGTTATAAGTGGTATTAGTTGTGATAAAGATTTTACTGTTATTAATATCAAAAAATACTTGATGAACAGACAAGTTGGTTTCACAAGAAAGATTTTAGGTGTTCTTGAAGATTATAATATTTCATTTGATCATATGCCTTCAGGTATAGATAATATCAGTCTTGTCATGCGCTCTGACCAAATAAGAGATGTAGAAAGTCGTGTACTAAACGATATACAAAGACATTGTGATGTTGATGAATTGAGTATCGATCACGACCTTGCAATTTTAATGATTGTTGGTGAAGGAATGAATAGAGTTATTGGTACTGCCAGTAAAATTACCCATGCACTTGCAGAATCTAATATTAATTTAAAAATGATTAACCAAGGGGCATCTGAAATTTCAATGATGTTTGGTATCAAATTAGAAGACGCAGAAAAAGCTGTAAGAGCAACATATGAATTCTGTTATCATGGTGTTTGCATAAAAGATTAATTAAAAAAGCAACTTTCTAAATAGGACAAAATCTAGTCCTTTAGAAAGTTGCTTTTAAGCTTCTAATATCTTTTTATTATTTAAAATAGCTTCTTTAATTCTTTTTTCACCCACAACAAGTTTAAGAATGAAAAATTGATAGTAACTCAATGAATCAATTACTTTTTTATAATTCGAGAATTGATGATAGTTTTGGTTATCTAATAAATCATACATCAGTACGATTTCCGGTTTAATATAATCCACACCATAATTTAATGAATGGAAATAAATATTATTCTTAGGCAAACGAATTTGGGAATTCAACCTAAATATCCACTCATCATTCACAACATCATATACAAAAATCTCCATAATTTGACGCTCTTCATCATAAACATTTGCATGTGTAATTTCTTTTAATGACATGTTATGACTATCGGAACATTCACCAGCTTTATTAAAAAAGCGAACATTAAAATAATTAGGTATAGCTTTGACAACATCTATTAACTTTTTTCGTTCTACACAAATATCTACTTTTGAAGGTAGCTCAAGGTCATCACTTAAAAATAACTGCATTGCTACAACACCATGAAATTTGAAAGATTGTGATGATGATTGAATTAATGCTTCAACTAAAGTTTGAGTATTTGAATGTTCTTCCATATACATGTACACCACCTTCTTAGTAAACGCTTTCATACCCTATATTATACCTTCTAGCTACATCTTTTTCAATTGATTATTTGTGAACAATTAGTAAAAATTATATTTAATATCTTGATAATTTTTTATTATTTTATCTTAATTGGTGGTTACTCCAATGGTTATTTATTAAAAGTGTCTATAACGTTAAAATTTCAAATATTATTCTTAATTTCACTTACAATAGATTGAACATCATTAAATGTAAGTTTATAATCAATATTGAGTTATCAATTGTGTGATTTTGATTATATATATTATTTTCTTTTTCATAAAAATTAATATTTCATATCACTATCATACATATGCATTACTGTTTAAATCTAAATAGATTCGGGTGAAAATTATGTCAACTTTATCGATAATTCTAATAATTATCATCATTGTTTTGATTATCGCATTTTTCTTGAATCAACAGTATTTAAAAAGTAGAGTTGAAACTGAAGAATATGCAAAAAATCAAATCGTAGCCAAAAATTCAGCTTTAAGTGAGGAAAATCTTTCTTTAAAAAATCAAATGCTAAGTACCAACAAAGGCATTAGCCCACATGCATTCAAAAATGCGAAGCGTGATTTACGAGGTATCTTAGATCAATTTGTGGAAAGTGGTCAATTAAATGTATATAACATTATAGCAACGAGTAACCTTGCCACTAAACATCCATTATTTGATTATGTAAGATCATTTGATTTTATTATTGTTACTGATGTCGGTTTAATCAATGTTGATGTTAAACATTGGAACCAAAAAACTCTCTATCATTTTGATGTGCCTGATAAGCATATTAATTTAGACCAACAACCTCTAAATAGAGATAAAATAGTTGGACATTATATTAGTGAACAGTATCATAAACAATTCAATACTACTCGTGAAGGTGTCTATACATTTATTGAAATGCTTCAAGATAATCGAGTGATTTATGAATTTTATGATTATGATCCATACCAACAAGCTGCTAATAACGCTAAAGCATTAAAAGACCAAATCGAGTCACAGTTTAATTTCAAAATTCAAAGTATCGGTGTGGTGTATTTTAATGATGGAACTGTCAATATTATCGAAGGTTCTGAAGAAAGCGACAAATATGTAGACACAGTTTCAACTAAATCATCACTTGAAAAAGTGATTAGCGATGCAGTAAGTTTATCTAAACATCCACTAACTAAAGATCAAGTTGAACAAATTACACAACAATTTAATTAAAATTGATATGATAAAAGGCCAATACATTTATGAAATGATATCCATAAATTGTATCGGCCTATTTATTATATATTAATTCCAAATATTAACTTTGTTTTTCTTAGCTTCATTTTGAGCTTTTTTAAATACATCTCTATACTTCCCGTTTGGCGCAAAGTACTTCTCTCTTGCTAAACCTTTTTCAATTAGTTCTTTATTATACATATGATCTTTATCTAGCCATACATATGCTAATGTTCTACCATATCTATCATTTTTTTCTTTATCATATTCAAGATATACATCTTTATTGGTTAAAGTTTTCTTACTATAGTTTGAAGCTTCTTTACCATATGGTTGAACAGGTGTGTTCGGTTTAACTGTTTCAGGCGTATCAACACCAATTAAACGCACTTTAATTTTTTTGTTGCCCTGTTTTGCTACAAATGTATCACCGTCAACTACCCTATCAATATGGACTTTTTCCTTTCCTTTTAATTCTGTACTAGTATTTTCAGATTTAGATCCACTAAATGGTCCAGTATGATTAATAAATTGAAACAATAATACACAAACAACTATGATTACCAACACGAGTGTTGATAAAGACTTTTTCGATTTCATTGATGTCACCCATTCTTACTTATTTATCCTGACTAATCATAATGAATAATAATCATAGCGTCAATACTAAATAAAAATTTTTAAACAAGCATGACCATGATATAATAATCAATGATAGGAGTGAATTAACAATATGTCTAGTGAGAATAGAGTCACACTTATAGCAGTCATTGTGGCAATTATAATAGGTATTGTAATGCAAGTCGTATTCAAATTCCCAACTATAGTTTCTGCCGTAGTTGCATTATTTTTAGGGATTTTTGTAGGATTTATCGTTTATTTAATTACTAATTTCATGGAAAAAAGAAAATAATAGCAATTAATTTTATGAAATATCAATAATAAACAAAGCGTGCCATTGAAATCAAATTCAATGGCCTTTTTTCATTTCAAAAAAATATTTATTTTGTAACATTTATGTGAATATTAGAGGAATAATTTGTAAAATTTGTGGTATATAAAAATTAATAAAACAATTAATTCAATAAAATTTTTAGGAGGGGGAAATTATGGAAATTATAGATTGCATCATTGATAGCTATGAAATTACTTATAAAGTTAAAACACCCCAAAATCATACATTCGATCATACTTTAAGCATTGAAACACCAACTTATAAAGCAATTGAAATTTTAAAATTACTTTCAGAACATGTTGATAAACAACCAAGCTAATTATATCCACCCATTATTTGTGGCAATTTTCCAAGCATCAAAACGATTTTCTGCTTCAAGTTTATCAATAATAGATGAGGTATAATTACGTATTGTTCCATTTGATAAATATAATTTATCTGCAATATCCTTACTACTTAATCCATTACCGATTTCTCGTAAGACAACTTGTTCTTTGTGCGTTAATGGATTGGTGTACGTAATTAATGATGTCATCAAGCTATCACTATATTCTTTCTTCCCTTTAACTACCTTCTGAATAGTATTTACTAATTCATCTATGGATCGCTCTTTTAAAACATATGCATCTACATCATTTGCTACAGCTTTTTCAAAATATCCTGGTCTTTTAAAAGTTGTAACAACGATAATTTTGGTCTGTAATTTTAACGCTTTAGATTCTGCTAAGACTTCAATACCAGTCATACCTGGCATTTCTATATCTAGAATTGCAATATCAGGTTCATATGTTTTTATTAACTCTAATGCCTCATTACCATTTCCTACATCTGCTATTACCTTCAAATCATCATTTAATTCGATAAGTTGTACCATAGCTTTTCTAAGCATATGTTGATCTTCAGCTATAATCATTGTAATCACATCATTTCACCTCTAGGTACACAGATTGTTAGTTTAGTTCCATTGTGATTTTCAATATTTAGTTCTCCGTTTAAATAATTTACTCTACTCCGAATACTACTCAGCTTTTCTTTATCTTTATTATTCATTCCTATACCGTTATCTTGGATAGTTAACATAATGCAATTTTGATAATCACTTAAATTAATTTTAACTGCAGTTGCATTAGCATGTTTAATAATATTATTTATCGCCTCTTTTAAAATCATGGATACCAAAGCCTGTTTAGCTGGATTTAAAGATGCTACTATTTGTGTGTTAGAAAAAGCAAAATCAATTTAAGCATCTTTTAAAATTGTCGATACTGCTTTAACTTCTTCTTGAAATGAAGGCGTTTGAAGATTTTCTATTATATTTCTCACTTTTTTCAACGTGTCTTTTGATAGTTCATTGATAGATTCTATTTCATCTCTAGCTTTAGCTGGTTGTTGATCAATCAGTTTCATAGCCAGCTCTGATTTTAAGGTTAAACTTGCAAAAACGTGACCTAATGTATCATGCAAATCTTGTCCTATACGTGATCGTTCTTGTTCCGCTATTAGAATATTAATGTATTTATTCTGTTCTGTAAGTTTTTCTTTCATTTTACGCTCTTCTAAAGCATAAATATTCCCTACACACATTAAAAATATGACCACAAAATAAATTGATAAAGGTAATGTTGCATCATTTATAATAATAAACGTGATTCCTAGTGTTACTATCATCGCAATAACAAATGTAATAAAATATTTAGACTTAAATCCTTTTTTCAACATGAAAGGAATAGCAAATGCACTAAAGAAATAAAATAATGCATTCATCGGTTGTTTACATATAACAAAATAATCTAATAATATATAGTGAATCAAAAACATTGTATACAGTGTTTTATCACTCACGTGATTATAGTAAAAAACAATTGTGATATAATCAATTACAAAAATGATTAGAATCAGTAAATATTCCAATTTGGGTCTGTCAATACTGTAATCGATAAGGTTTAATATCGGAAAAATCAAATAAATTAAAGGAGTTATTCTAGTTCCAATTTTTGTCCAAACGGATACATTTGCCATATTAATCCACTGCTTTCTGTTTATTAATCAGTATTGCGATAATTAAAAATATCACGCTATAAAAAAATATTATTCCAAAAGAAGTAAAATCGAGACTATCACCTTTACTTAAACGATAAGCCAAATGTTTAAGATGATAAGTAGGTGTTAATTTAGAAATAGTTTGTAACCAATTAGGAAATGTGTTAGTTGGCAACCATAAACCTCCTAAAATCGCTAATCCTATACCTATTAAGTTAGCAATACTGCTTGCTTTTTGAGTATCGTTAAATTGAGCAATAATTAAACCTAATGTTAACAACAAACTAGCACCTATCCATAATATAACTGCAGATTTTATCCACTTTATCATTTCCATATTTACGTTATTATAAAAATGTGCTACTACAAATATTAATACAATAGCTAATAAAAACTGAAAAGTAGTCTTACTAACTTTAACCAAATAATATGACGTTATATTGAGAGGTGTGGTCATAAGATGCTTAAACCACCCATTTGTTCTTTCTTCAATCATATCAATAGGAAATGAAATCAAACAAAAGTTCATACAACTAAATACTACCATACTATACATATATTCCTTATAAAATATTATTCTTTCAGACTTAGGCAAATCTAATATAGAAGTGAATAAAAGATAAAAAAATAGTGGTAAACATATGGACATGATTAAATATAATCTTTTCCTAAGTAGGACTTTAAATTCGATTGTAAAATAAGACATTAGCATTATATTTCCTCCTCACTGATATGCGACTTATTAAATAGCACTTCTAATAGAGATGATTTATATATTTCAATTTCATTTAAATCAATATTCTGATTCATCATTTCTATTAATATGTCCTTGACTTGTTTTGTTTTAATTTCGAACTTTTGTTCTAATTTTTTGAATATAAAATTAATAGCCAGTTTTTGAACTTCATCTTTATATTTAAGTGGAATATATATGTAGGATGTTTTTTCTAATGACTTTATTTTATTTATATCTCCCTTAATTTTAATATGACCATTTTCTAATAAAGCAATTTGATCTGTCATTCTTTCTACTTCCTCTATATAATGTGTGGTATATAAGATGGTCATACCTTCACTTTTAAATCGATTGATTATTTTCCAAAAATGTTCTCTCGTTTCAATATCCATTGCAGTGGTTGGCTCATCTAATATAAGTAACTTTGGTCTACCAGTAACTGTTAAGGCAAAATCTAAAATTCTTTGTTGTCCACCAGAAAGCTTTGAAGCCCATTGATTTAACAATTGTTCGTCAAAGTTAGTGATATTCATAAAATCCTCTTTAGAAATATGCTCTTGGTATAAACTACAATATAAATTAAATAACTCTTTTACTTTTACTAATTTTGGAAAATGTGTTTTTTGATATAAAACAGCCATATATTTTCTATTAATTAAACTATGTTTATCAATAATTTCACCAAATTCCATTGCTTTATTACCAATAATAATATCGATTAATGTTGATTTTCCTGCCCCATTCTTGCCAATGAGTGCCGTGCAAATCCCATCTTCTATATTTAAGTTAATATTTTCAAGTACATTGACATTGTTAAATTGTTTACTTAAATGATTTATTTTTATCATTTATACCACCTCTTTTTTGAGTTGAATACAGAATATCAAGTTTGTATAACTCAAAATAGTAGCGTTTGTCATTATTTAGATATGACATTTGTCACATACTTTACATAATATACTTATAATAAACAAAAAAACTGCCACCATTAGTGACAGATTTTTTGTTTATTATAAAATTGGTGAAATAAGTTTAGCTAAATCTTCTTTAATTTTAATTGTTAATGAACGATTTCTATAGCCTTCTATTGTTAATTCTTTTGACTTTTTAATATCTTCTTTATAAGCTTGTTTAATTTTTTTAGCCATATCTTTATCATACACAAATGCATTAACCTCAAAGTTTAATTCAAAACTTCTATAGTCCATGTTTGCTGAACCGACTGACACGACCTCATCATCAATTAAACATACTTTAGAATGTAGGAATCCATTTTCATATGTATAAATATGGACACCACTTTCTAATAATTGTGCCGCATTCGCAAATGTTGCCCAATAAACAAATGGATGGTCTGGCTTACAAGGAATCATTAAATGTACCTTAATACCAGTCGCTGCTGCCATTTTCAAAGCATTGATATATGAATTATCTGGAATAAAATAAGGCGTTTGTATATAAATCGACTTTTTCGCTTTCATAATCATTTTAGTATAACCAAATTCAATTTGATGCCAATCTTCTGCTGGACTACTCGCCACAATTTGCATAGGTACATGTCCATCTTGCACATGCTTTTTCGGGAAATATCTATCGTTATATTCGAATTGTGGTCTATGTGCTTGTGAATTCCAGTCCATCATAAATCGAGTTTGTAAACCATCAACTGCATCTCCAGCAATTCTAAAATGCGTATCTCTCCAATAACCTAATTTACCTAAACCAAGATAATCATCACCAACGTTGAAGCCACCTATATAGCCAACTTGTCCATCAATGACTACAATTTTACGGTGATTACGGTTGTTCATTCTAAAATTGATAATAGGTAATTTAGAAGCAAAAAACGCCTCTACTTCTCCGCCTAGTTCATTAAAGTGTTTAAAATTAGCTCTTCCAACTTTTTTAGAACCGACATCGTCATATAATAATTTGACTTCTAAACCTTCTTTCAGTTTTTCCTCTAATGCTTTGATGATACGTTTACCTAAGCCATCCAATTCGAAGCCAAAGTATTCTAAATGAATATAATCTTTAGCATTTCGAATATCTTCTAACATTTGATCATATAATTCATGACCATCTGTAAAAACATCAAGTTGGTTATTTTCAGTAATAAATCCATCTTGATTCATAAGTAACATTCGTACTAGGTCATGGTGTTTCGCTACTAATTCGTTATCAGTACCATAATTGTGTTCATCAAAATCCTTAATCTGTTTATCAATAAGTTCATTAAAGGCATCTAATTCTTTACCATTATTTTTATCCAACTTACGTTTAGACACTGTACGTCCAAAGAATAAATAAAGGATAAAACCAATTAAAGGTAATACAAATAGTACAAATAACCACGCCCATGTAGAACTTGCACTACGTCGGTTTCTCTCCAAAAATATAATAATAAATGCTAAAACAACATTAATTACAAAACCTATTGCAAGTAATATTGTAAAAAGCATACCCAAATCATGAGAAAACTTTAATTCCATAAACATATACTCCTAACGACATATTATCTTTTAATTTGACTCATTTTTGACTAAAGTCACAAAAGCAGTGAAATCTTCCTCAATATTTGGAAACTTTTGTTCTTCAGTCTGTTTAATTGTAACATTTAACAAACGATAATTTGCCCCTTCTTCTGATTTTAAAAATTCATTTAAAGTACTTTCTAATTTTTCTAAACTACTTTCTGTAAAAGTCTTAAATTTAATTTGTTCCATGTTCTAATCCCCTTTTCTTTTTATTGATTAAATGATACGGCTTTTCCAAAAATAATTCAATAAATAGCGAAAGCGACAAAAGGAATTAAATATATTTCGACATTATATTGCTCGGAATATATTTGAAATATATTTAAAATAAGATATAATATATTCATCCATCTTAGTTATCAGAATAATCTAACTAATTAAGGAAAGTAATTCATTGTAATATTGGAGGGAAAGTAAATGTTATCTTTTGAAAATGACTATTTAGAAGGTGCACATGAAAAAGTTTTACAACGTTTAATTGAAACAAATCGAATTCAAGCTCCAGGATATGGATTTGATCAATTTACTGATCAAGCTATCCAACAAATTAAACATAAAATCAAATGTCCTGATGCAACGATTCGTTTTTTAGTAGGAGGTACGCAAACAAATCAAGTCGTGATTAACTCCATGTTAGAAAGCTATGAAGGTGTTATCTCAGCCGAAACTGGTCATGTTGCAGTACATGAAGGCGGCGCAATTGAATATAGTGGACATAAAGTACTGACAATCCCTTCATCAGAAGGAAAAATCACTGCCAACGGTGTTGAAGATTATATTGAAACCTTTAATAGTGATTTTAAACGTGATCATATGGTCTTTCCTGGTATGGTATACATTTCCCATCCTACTGAATACGGTACATTATATTCAAAAAGTGAATTAGAAGCACTATCTAACGTTTGCCGAAAACATAATCTACCCCTTTTTATGGACGGTGCGCGCTTAGGTTATGGTTTGATGAGTGATCAATCAGATATGACTATTGAAAATGTTGCGAATTTCTGTGATATTTTTTATATCGGTGGAACTAAAATCGGTGCATTATGTGGAGAAGCAGTTGTATTTACGAAGCAGAATGAACCCAAACATTTTACGACACGTATTAAACATCATGGTGCCCTATTAGCTAAAGGACGATTAACCGGCATACAATTTCTTGAATTATTTACAGATGATTTATATTTCAAAATTAGCCGCCATGCGATAGAAATGGCCAATAAAATGAAAGAAGGTTTCCTTAAAAAAGGATATCGACTATATTTTGATTCACCCACTAACCAACAATTCTTCATTTTAAGTAACGATAAAATTAATGAATTAAAACAAAAAGTAAAATTTGCCGTTTGGGAAAAATATGATGATCAACATCGAGTTGTAAGATTTGCGACAAGTTGGGCCACAACTGAAGAAAATGTTAATCGATTATTAGAATTGATATAGATAAGTATTTTGAAAGCATCATTCTTTAAGAGAGTGGTGCTTTTATTATATGTTCACGGAAGACATTTTTTAGACTACCTGGTCATCAACATTGTCCACACCAGCTTCTTTAAGCATTAATCGTGTTTCCTCTTTCATTTGATTCAAAGCTTTTTCTGCTTTGAGTTCTTGATTTTCTTTCAGAACTTTTTCAAGTTCATATTGAGTCTTCTGATCACGATTCATCTTGGCTAATTTCTCAGCTTCTTGAACAGCATCTTTAATACGTTCATCTGACTTCTTACGTTCTCTGGTCAAACGGTCTTTAAGTATTTGTGATACTTCTTCTTGAGAAAAAGTTTTCTCAGTTTATTGTGATTGTTCATCACTGTTGTTTAATTCCTCATTGTTCTTAGGTTCTTCAGTAATATTACTTTGATTATTCTCCATGAGATATACCTCCGTTTATAGTCTGTCGACTGATATTCCATACTTGCTTTTAAAATGTCATCAGCACGTTTTGGACAATAAAAATAACCTTCACATTGGAAGGTTAAAAAAATGTATAAAAATAGCACCACTTTCTATATTTTTATGTAGAAAGGATGCTATTGGGTGATTGTTTGTATTTCTTTAATTTCTGATTCATCAAATGAAAATATTCCTAGGTCATTTTCTAAATAGACAACAATATTTCCTGTTTCACTTTCGAATTCATTTTCATAGTCTGTCACAAATCCTTTATATATATCATTATTTAAAAGTGTTATAACAACATCTTTACGATATGTGTCTACAATTCTCAATATTCTCACCTACTTATTAATGTACGGTACTATATGTGCACCTGTTTTTGAATAATGTACTTTTCCTAAACTAGTTGTAATATAGTAATTATTAATATACACTTTTCCAATTATTTGTTTAAAATCAATAATCTCCTTTCTATCAAATCTTTTTCCACTTAATATTAATTCCCCAGTGGTATTTTTTTCTTTTAATAATTTATTTAATAAATCAATAGGTATTTCTGTATAGCTAGGTAATTTATTGTTCTTTAAAATAGCATTTTTCCTATTTTCTTCATATAGCTTATGACCTAACATATGTCTATTTTGTTTTTCAGGATTAATTTCTACTTTTATTTTACCATTACTTATCATTTCAAGCATTTCTTTTTTAGCTTTTTCTTGTAATTTTTCTTTTTCAGATACTTTATTCTCTACTTGATATTTACCTTTACGCTCTTTAAAGAACTTGTCTCGCCAATTCCCTACATGTGGCACTGTGGTACTTCTACACCATGGATGCATAGGTGGCGCATTTACACCTGGAATCATTTCTTTAACTTTAAATACTTTGCCGTTGAGTGAATGACATAGTTTAGATGTTTTCTTATCTATTTTGGCCACATATTTATATTCGCCATCTTCACCTAAATCTTTTAATTGTAATCAGCACGTTTTGGACAATAAAAAACAACCTTCACATTGGAAGGTTAAAATTGGGTATAAAAATAGCACCACTTTCTATTTATTTGTGTAGAAAGGATGCTATTTTGTAATTATTTGAATATCTTCAATTTCAGAGTCATCTATAGAATATATACCCTGTGATGTATCTAAATCCATTACGAAATTTCCAGTATCACTTTCAATAGGGTTTTCAAAATTAATGACATTTCCAATTATATTATTATTATCTTTTAAAATTACATTAACTTTTCGACCATAGGCCTTTGCAATTCTCATTATTCAACCTCCTTTTTAACATATGGAACTACATGTGTCCCTGTTTTTGAATAATGTACTTTTCCAAAAGTTGTATCTAAATATTGGCCATTTACAAATGATTTTCCAATTACAATTTCAAAATCTATTATTTCTTTTTGATTAAACTTATCTTTTAATATTAAAAATTCTCCAGTTCCTACTTTCTCTTTTAATAACTCATTAAGTTTTCGATTGGATATAATTGTATAACTAGGTAACATATAATTACTACTTATTGCTTGTCTTTTACTTTTTATAAATAAGTGATGATTTTTGTTATGTCTATTCTGTTTTTCAGGATTAATTTCTACTTTTATTTTACCATTACTTATCATTTCAAGCATTTCTTTTTTAGCTTTTTCTTGTAATTTTTCTTTTTCAGATACTTTATTCTCTACTTGATATTTACCTTTACGCTCTTTAAAGAACTTGTCTCGCCAATTCCCTACATGTGGCACTGTGGTACTTCTACACCATGGATGCATAGGTGGCGCATTTACACCTGGAATCATTTCTTTAACTTTAAATACTTTGCCGTTGATTGAATGACATAACTTAGACGTTTTCTTATCTATTTTAGCCACATATTTATATTCGCCATCTTCACCTAAATCTTTTAATTGTCATCAGCACGTTTTGGACAATAAAAATAACCTTCACATTGGAAGGTTAAAAAAATGTATAAAAATAGCACCACTTTCTATATTTTTATGTAGAAAGGATGCTATTTTTCTAATTTTTGTTCTTTATTCTTATTTTCTAATTCTATTGCTTTCTTGTATTCTTCATCCAATAATTCTTGTGACTGTTTATTAGTTATTTCACCATCTAACTGTGCAAAATACATTTTAATCACCTAACTTTATATATTATGTTACCACTATTATATAACCTCTTTAGAATCATATCAATATCCTTATGATTGAATTTTTTTATATTCTTATTTTTATTATATTTTTTAATACAATCAATACAAGTTGATTTGCAATATTCTTTTGTCTTAGTTAAGTACTTTGTTTGACCTTTATTTGTAACAATTGTCAGTGTTTTAATAGAATTATTAAATATAAATAAATACAAGTCTGTAAGAGAAAAACTAGACTGCCCAGGATGGTTATGTAACATAATAATTGTATTAGGTTTACTGTTAAATAACAATTCTGTTGCTTTTTCCCCTGGTACAAAAGATACACTATCTTGATCACCATATACTTTTGTAACTTTACCATCTTTTAATAAATAAGCTACTTCATTGCTATCATTGTTTTCTTTGGCGTCTTTAAGCAAGGCTTTATGTTGTTCTTGTATATATTGATTTTCTTCTTTGGTATGTGTTGGAATATCAACGTATCTTACTTTATCAATCGCTTGATCAGTAATATTAATTTTCTTACCTAACACTTTAGCTTGTTTAAGCTCGTTATTTTCTTCTTTTTGTTCTACTTGATACTTACCTTCACGCTCTTTAAAGAACTTGTATCGCCAACTGCCGACATGTGGCACTGTGGTACTTCTACACCAAGGATGCATAGGTGGCGCATTTACACCTGGAATCATTTCTTTAACTTTAAATACTTTGCCGTTGAGTGAATGACATAGTTTAGATGTTTTCTTATCTATTTTGGCCACATATTTATATTCGCCATCTTCACCTAAATCTTTAAGATAAGTTAACTTTTGTGACTCTGCTTGAACGCGCGCTGATTCAGTGACTAACAATCGACTAGCGTTATACGTAGTAGATTGCGTTTGTTTTTTAAATTCAGATACGAATTCATTTGGATAACGGCCACGAATAACGACGTGACTCGTGACACGTTCTAATTTAGTCATTACATGAGAAAAGATTTCGTTTTGTATGATGTCTTTGAGATCTTATCACTTTTTACATTTAAAAAGACGTATCTAATTAGATACGTCTTGGTCTAAATACAGTATTCACTTATGGCAAAATTTAAATTAAACCATTTCCAAATAGTTCAATGTTCAAATAGCTTATTCAAACTAAATTAAATATTTTATTAAAAGTATAATTCCTATTAAGAGAAGTGCACCTTTTAAAAAATCTAATTTCTCTTGTTTTGTCGTTTTCCTTACTGTAATCGTTACTTTCATAATTATTTACCATAACATCAGTAAATATATAACTAATGTCTACCTTTCTTTTTATTTTATATTAATTATTTGATATCTATTATCCATCTATTTTTGCGTTCTTATTTTTAAATTATCATTTCGTTCACTACGACTATAATAGAGTCATACTAACTTTTTTATTTCTTCCCTCAATGATATTTATAATAAAAGTTAATTGTCTTAAGTTCATTAAAAATTCTTTTATTTCATTTTTATCGAGAGAGGTGGACAATAAGTGGACAACAATCTAAACACGATTCTACATAAATTGTATTGTTCACGCCATCATACAAAAAAGAGCTAAAGCAAAATTGCTCTAGCCCTTGATATAACGACATTCCCCAATGTTGTTTAGCGTTTTAGTATTGTTTCATATATTGCTCGCGTTCCCATTCAGAAACTTGAGTTCTGTAATAATCCCATTCAATTGATTTTGAATTGATGAATTGGTTATAGATATGATTACCTAACGCTTTTTTGATTGTTGGATTTTCACGCATTGCTTTTAACGCAGTGTATAAAGTTGATGGTAAATCTTGGATACCAACAGCTTCACGTTCTTCACGATTCATTTCATAGATGTTTTGGTTTACTGGTTTAGGAACTTCTAATTTGTTTTTGATACCGTCTAATCCTGCTTCTAAGATTGCTGCTAATGCCATGTAAGGGTTAGCTGCTGGGTCAACTGAACGTACTTCAATACGAGTAGATAAACCTCTTGATGAAGGTACACGTACTAATGGTGAACGGTTTTTACCACTCCATGCAATATAACATGGCGCTTCGTAACCTGGTACTAAACGTTTATAAGAGTTTACTAATGGGTTACATACTGCAGTGAATCCACGTGCATTTTTAAGAATACCTGCAGTGAATTGGTACGCTGTTTCAGTTAATTCCATGTCGCCATTTGGATCATAGAATGCATTTTCTTTACCTTTAAATAATGATACGTTGAAGTGCATTCCGCTTCCGTTCACACCAAATAATGGTTTTGGCATAAATGTTGCATGCAAGTTATGTTTACGAGCAATTGTTTTAACTACCAATTTGAATGTTTGGATGTTATCACATGCTGTTACTGCATCTGCATATTTAAAGTCAATTTCGTGTTGACCTGGCGCAACCTCATGGTGACTTGCTTCAATATCAAAGCCCATGTCCTCTAATTCAAGAACGATGTCACGACGGCAGTTTTCACCTAAATCCGTAGGTGCTAAGTCGAAGTAACCACCATCATCATTTAATTCTAATGTAGGTTCACCTTTGTCATCTAACTTGAATAAGAAGAATTCTGGTTCAGGCCCTAAGTTGAAGTCTGTGAAACCTAAATCTTCCATTTCTTTTAAGATGCGTTTTAAGTTGGCACGAGGGTCACCTTCGAATGGTGTACCATCTGTTTTGAATACATCACAGATTAAACGTGCAACTTTTCCTTGACCAGCTGTCCATGGGAAGATAACCCAAGTATCTAAGTCAGGGTGTAAGTACATATCTGATTCTTCAATACGTACGAAACCTTCGATGGATGATCCGTCAAACATCATTTCGTTATCTAATACTTTTTCTAATTGACTTACTGGTACTTCAACGTTTTTAATTGTTCCTAAAATATCAGTGAATTGTAATCTTAAATATCTCACATTTTCTTCTTCAGCAAACTTACGAATATCGTCTTTTGTAAAACTACGTTTTGGCATACTTGAAATCCTCCAAATTTTATTTTATAAATCGGGATAAGTCTCCTCGATTTATCGGCAATGTTTCACCGTATGGTTTTTGAGTTGCATCTACAATCATTTTCTTTCTAGTTTCATGTTCGTCTGATGATAAGTGATTCTCTTGTTTATGAATAATTTGTTTAATACCTTTAATGTTAAAGCCTTTTTCAATTAAAGATTTAATTTCTAATAATCTTTCCAAATCATTCAGTGAAAATAATCTCTTATTTCCCTCAGTTCTTTCCGGCTTAACAAGTTCATGTGTCTCATAATAACGAATTTGTCTTGGACTTAATTCTGTTAATTTACTGACTACACTCATGGAGAATACAGCCATGTTTCTTCTAATAGAATCATTAGACATCGCTAACATCTCCTCCACTTTTGAACTTGTACTTAATTTAGCATAGTTTAGCTCAGATTACAAAAATATGTTAGGTTTTCTGACATGATAAGTAAAACCATTGATATGACTGCATTTTAGAAGCATTGAAATACCACCACGTAACAACATTCACAAAATTTCTGAATAAATTTTAAAATTTTCTGATAAAACAAGCTGAAACAGGGTGGGACAACGCTAAAGAAATACTTTTTCTTTAAAAATTAGTATTTCTAATGAATGAGTTTCACTCATGTATTCCTATTTTAAAGTACACATTAGCTGTGGCTAATGCGTAAGAACCACTACATCATCAATGATTAGTGGTTCTTTATGATTTCTGTCCCACTCCCAATATCAAATTAAACAAGTCCTTGTTCTTTTAATTGAGTGACTGCACGTGTAACAGCTAATTTAACATGTTCATATGTTAAACCACCCTGAACATATGCTTCATACGGTTCACGTATAGGGCCATCAGCAGACAATTCAATTGAGGAACCTTGAATGAAAGTACCCGCAGCCATAATAACATCATCTTCATAACCTGGCATATAACTCGGCTCTGGGCTAAAATGTGCATTGATTGGTGATGCATGTTGGATACTTTGGCAAAATGATATCATTTGTTCTTTTGTTTCAAATATCACAGTTTGGATTAGGTCTGTACGTTTAATGTTATACTTAGGTGTTGTAGTCATATTTAATTTTTCAAGTAACAGACTCGTAAATAAAGCCCCCTTTAAACTTTGACTGACGACATGAGGTGCTAAAAAGAATCCTTGATACATTTCTTGTAATGAATTTAAAGATGCGCCTGCTTCTTTACCAATACCTGGTGCAGTTAATCTATAACCACAACGCTCAATTAAATCCTTATTACCAGCGATATAGCCGCCTATTTTAGCTAATCCACCACCAGGATTTTTAATGAGTGAACCTGCAATTATATCAGCGCCAACTTCTGTAGGTTCTTGTTCTTCAACAAATTCTCCATAACAATTATCGACAAAGATAATGACATTCGGATATTGTGCTTTAATTGCCGAAATCGCTTCTTTAATTTCATCAACAGGTATTGAAGGTCGTTGATCATAACCTTTGGAACGTTGGATAGCAACGACTTTAGTTCGATCATTAATTGCATTTAGAACGTTAGGTATATCAATTTTACCCTCTGCTAATGCTACTTCATTATATGAAACACCATGTTCCTTTAAACTCTCAATGCCATTGCCGTTTACTCCGATAACTTCTAATAATGTATCGTATGGACTACCCGTGATATATAATAATTCATCACCGTATTTCAAATTACTTTGTAAAGCCAAGGTAATGGCATGTGTTCCAGAAATAATTTGAGGTCTTACAATGGCATCTTCTGCTTTAAATGTTCTTGCATAAATTTCTTCTAAATGATCACGTCCAAAATCATCATATCCATAGCCAGTTGTTCCTAATAAATCACTTTCTGTAGCTTTAACTGCATGAAACGCATCTAATACCTTTTCTTGATTAATCAAAGCAATGCGTTCAATATCTTTAAAGTACGGTGTCAATGTAGATTCTACATCTTCAATAAGACTTCTCATATCTGTCATCTTGCTAACTTCCTTTTTATATTTTTTTATATCCTTTAATTTCATAAGACTCGTCTTTTTCATTGAAATTGAGTTCACTGACGAGTGTATGTTGTTTTAAGAAATAGAGTCGGTCTGCATCCGAACTCGGTACTGTCTCCTCGTAATACGTTAAACTACGCTTAATTTGATTGATTAATAAATTTTTCACTTTATCCTTATCTGATTCATCTCTACTTGAAACAAATACATAAGGTTGTTCAGAAACTGGTAGATCCATATTACTTGGACATTGATCCTTTTTATTAAAAATCACTGATTGAGGAATTTGATCCATATCTAGCTGCTTAATAAGTTGATTGACAGTATCATATTGAGAGCGATACTCTGGGTGACTTGCGTCAACCACATGTAAGAGTAAATCTGCTCCTTTAGCTTCTTCTAAAGTTGATTTAAATGCAGCTACTAGCGTTGTAGGTAATTTTTGAATAAATCCAACTGTATCTGAAATGATTAAATTAAATCCTTCATTGATTTGTATTTGGCGTGTTTTAGGATCTAATGTTGCAAACAATTGATTCTGTTCATATGTTGTTTCATTAGTTAACACATTAAACCATGATGATTTACCAGCATTAGTGTATCCTACTAATGCTATTTGAAAGACTTGATTCTGTTCTCGTTTACTTCGGTATCTATCTCTATGCTCAACAACTGTTTGTAATTGATGCTTGATTTCATTCATTCTTGTACGGATATGTCGACGATCCATTTCAAGCTTCGTCTCACCTGGACCACGTGTACCAATGCCACCACCAAGTCTTGATAAACTACGACCATGTCCTTGTAATCGTGGTAATAAATAATCTAATTGTGCTAATTCTACTTGTAGCTTACCTTCTCTACTTTTTGCTCTTAAAGCAAAAATTTCAAGAATTAACTGTGTTCTATCGATAATTTTTATGCCCAAATTGCCATTTAATGTTTTAGATTGAGCTGTCGTTAATTCATCATTAGTCACAACGACATCTATATCATGGAATTCTATAAAAGCTTGAATTTCTTCAATTTTACCTTTACCAACATAGTATTTGTGATCAACTTGTTCACGGTTTTGGGTGATTTGACCTTTAACATTTAATTGGCATGTTTCTGATAGCGCTTCTAATTCTTCCATTGTCGATTCAAAATTAAATTCATTATCGTTTTGAGCATGTACACCGATTAGTACAGCCGTTTCTAATTTTTTCTTTGTATCATGTGTTGATAGTTGTGCCATGATATACATCTCCCTTTTAATTTAGTTCTTAAATATTTTATCATAGTGCCAATATAAAGACTATTCGTCAATATTATGTTAAATTGTAATTAATTCGAAAGGGTGATCTTATGGAAAATATATATGACTTCGTTGTAGAAAAGAATACAGGAGAAACATATAAGTTAGAAGATTATAAAGATTATGTGATGTTAATCGTAAATACTGCAAGTGAATGTGGTTTCACACCACAATTTGAAGGGTTACAAAAGCTTTATGAAAAATATAAAGATCAAAAATTTATTATTTTAGGCTTCCCTTGTAATCAATTTGGTGGTCAAGAACCTGGATCGGGTGAAGAAGCTGCTCAAAATTGTAAATTAAATTACGGTGTAACATTCCCTATCCATCAAAAAATTGATGTTAAAGGAGAACATCAACATCCGTTATTCCGCTTCCTTACTGATGCACAACAAGGGATGTTTAATGAAAAAATCAAGTGGAACTTCACTAAGTTTTTAATTGATCGTGACGGTAATGTAGTTAAACGTTTTTCTCCGCAGAAGAAACCGGCACAATTAGAAAATGAAATTGAAAAACTTCTTTAAAATATCAAACATAAACTTCTCATTTTTTAATATTAAAAAGCTTCATTTAAAGTGATCTGCAATAGCGAATTGATATACGCGAATGCTTACTTTAAATGAAGCTTTTTTGAATTACAATCTTTAATACGATAAAGCACTAATTAGAACCATTAATTCATTATTTCTCTTCTATGTAACTATTACTACGTTCATTTATGATTTGTGCTTTACTGCACTTCAATTATGTCTTATTCTTCAGATGTTTCTGATGCTGAATCGTTTTCATCATCAATCATGAAAGTGCTGATCGCATGTTTGTAAATCAGATGTTGTTTTCCTTGTGAAACTAAACGAATCACTTGGCTGTCGAAATCTTCAATTGTTCCTTTCATTTGGAAACCATTTAGAAAGAACACAGTGACTTCTGTTTTTTCTGATTTAAAGTTCTCTAGTGCTTGATCTTGGATGTTTTCATTTGCAATCATGTTCAGTACTCCTTTTATTTATTTGGGGTGTAATCTCATCTAACATCATTTGAAGTGACATATTTTCTCTATCTAACCAGTGAACGTTCATTTTATTCTTAAACCAAGTCAATTGACGTTTCGCATACTTTCGCGAATTCTGTTTTAACTTATCAATAGCTGACTGTAAATCCATATTCCCTTTCACAACAGGTATTAATTCCTTATACCCAATTGCTTGCATACTTTGACTTGACTCATAGCCTTGTTCAACTAAGTGTTGCACTTCATTAAATAATCCGTGGCTCAACATAATATCAACACGTTTATTTATTTTTTCATATAATGTTTCACGCGACATTTCAATCCCTACTAATAATGTATCATAATTTTCAGTGAATTGTTGAACTTTCTTGCGATAACTTAAAAGTTTTTTTGTTTTTAAATAATATTCTATCGCTCTCAATACTCTTTTTCTGTTATTAGGGTGTATATTGTCGGCTGATTCAGGATCAAATGAATTAAGATATTCATGTAATTCATTATTATTTAATTTTGCTAATTCATTTAATTTAGATTTAACCTCTTTCATTTTTTCTTCTGAAACGGTTTCATCTTCAAATTGATAATTATAAAGTAAAGATTGAATATATAATCCAGTTCCACCAGCAACAATAGGTGTCTTACCTCTATCTCTAATATCATTGATACACTTTTCTGCTCTTTGTTTGAAATCATAAGCAGAAAATGTGTCCTCAGGATTCAATATATCAATCATATGATGGGTAATACCGTCCATTTCTTCTTTTGTAACTTTAGCAGTACCAATATCCATTTGTTTATATACTTGCATAGAGTCGCCACTAATAATTTCTCCATTACATCGTTTTGCTAATTCTATGCTTAATTCTGTTTTTCCAGACGCCGTTGGTCCTACAATTACAATTAGAAATGGCTTATCTGTATTACTCATCTTATTCACTCACTTTATTTTTCTTTAATATTTGCTTTTTAATCCATTCAAACATATGTTGCCAAGTTGTTAAATAATCATCTTCAAATAATATTTCATGGCGTTTATTTTTATATAATTGCACAGTTATGTGTTTGATTCCTGCTTTTTTATAAATCTTACCTAGTTTTTTAACACCTTTACCATATTCTCCAAAGGGATCATCTTTGCCTGAAATTAATAGTATAGGTAGATTGTGATTCATCTGCTTTAATGATTTAACATTGGCAGTGTCCATCATATATTTAACTGTTTGATAAATCAGTTGGTTAGATACTCTGAATCCACAATATTCATCATCGATAAATTTGTTCACTTCTTCTCTTTTGGTAGATAGCCAGTCACTTTCTGTTTGAGGTTGATCAATTTTTTTAGTAAAGGATTTATTCATTAATTGGTTAACCCATTTAACTCGACGTCTTTTACCTAAAATCATTGTGATTAATTTCAATAGAACCATAGTTGGGATACCTTTCCATTTAGGAAACATACCTGTACCAGTTAATATGAGACCATTTGCAAATTGAGGGTATTGTTTTACAAATAGTCTTGCAATGATTGACCCCATTGAATGACCTAACACAATATAAGGTAGTTCAAAATGGCTATCATAAATGGTTTCTACTATTTCGTATGCATCGTCAACAACCTGTGTCATATCATTAAAGTGGCCTCTTTCATTCTCATCTATATTTTTACCATGACCTCTATGATTGTGTCTAAGTACATCATACCCTTGTAGGTTTAATGCTTTAACTAACTCATCATATCGGTCCATATGTTCAGCCATACCATGAAAAAGATGGACTATACCAATTGTTTCATTATTAGCTTTATCTATTTTCACTTCAATCATTGTTCCATCTTTGACTGTAATGTTGAATTGACTTTGACTCACGCATATACCCCCAAAACTTCTTATCTTCATTCATCATGTTTATTAATATAAACATACATATTATATTCAATATACCTTTTGATAACATCGGAATCAAATTGTATGCATATTTAGTTAACAATTCACATTCAGATGTACTTTTTGTCTTATAAGCATGTATGACAAATATAACATTTCATATAAAAAAACTACTAACATTGAGATAAAACTCAATGCTAGTAGTTTGAAATTGATTTAAATTATTCTTTAACTGCTGGTTGGTTATTACCAGATTGTGCTTCATCAATCGCTTTATTTACTTCATCAGTATAGGCTTGTTTTTGACCTTCACTATATTGAAGCATATCTGCTAATACATCGATAACTGCATCTTTATATTGTAGTACATCATCAATATTAAAGTATAATTTACCTGATCTACGTACAAGGAAGTCAGTTGGTTTAAATACCATTTCTTGTTGGATACCATAGATTAATTCTACATAAATTTCTAATGGTAATTGACTAGTATGATATTGCGCAGTTTGAGCAATGTTGAATAAATCATCAACATTTGAACCGTATTTACTTGCTAAACGGTATGCTACATCTTCATCAATACCAAAACCTTTAGCAGCGTCTACTTTTTGTTTAACAAAGTGGTCAAAGTTTTTACTACCACCAACGTCACCACCAGAAATTTTCAATTCTTTAGTCGCACATGGTTTGAATGTTAAACCATATTCTTTTTTAAGACGTTTAGCTAATAAATCAACAATTTCTAATGCCATATGACGGTATCCTGTTAATTTACCACCCGCGATTGTTAATAAGCCTGATTCGCCTTCCCATACTTCGTCTTTACGAGAGATTTCTGAAGGGTCTTTTCCTTCTTCTAAAATTAACGGACGTACACCAGCCCATGTAGATTCGATGTCTTCATCTTTTACATCAACTGTTGGGAACATGTAATTAATCGCATCAATTAAATAATCTCTATCTTCTTGCGTTGTTAATGGTGTTGCTTTTTCATTATCATAGAATGTATCAGTTGTACCTACATATGCTTTACCTTCTCTAGGAATCGCAAAAATCATTCGACCATCTTTTTCTGTATCAAAGTAAACTGCTTGTTGTAATGGGAATTTAGATTGATCGATTACAACGTGAACACCTTTTGTTAAACGTAATTGTTTGTTATTACGTGCATAGTCACCGCTTCTTACTTCATCTACCCAAGGTCCTGAAGCATTGATTACTTTCTTAGCTTTGATAGGATACGTTTCATTATCAATCATATCTACAACTTCAATACCGTTTACTTTTTTATTTGAATCATAAGTAAAGTGTTCTGATTTTGTATAGTTAATGATTTCAGCACCTTTTTCGGCTGCTTTTTTCATCACTTCAATAGTTAATCTTGCATCATCTGTACGGTATTCAACATAATAACCGCCACCTTTTAGTCCATCTTGTTTCACTAAAGGTTCTTTATTAATTGTATCTTGTTTAGAAAGCATTTTTTTACGTTCAGATTTTTTAACACCTGCTAAACGATCATACATTGTTAAACCAATAGCCGTTGTAAATTTACCAAATGTACCACCTTTATGCATAGGTAATAACATCCATTCAGGTGTTGTTACATGTGGACCATTTTCATATACAATCGCACGTTCTTTACCAGTTTCAGCTACAACGCCTACTTGTAGTTGTTTTAAATAACGTAAACCACCATGTACTAATTTTGTAGAACGTGAACTTGTTCCTTGTGCGAAGTCTTGCATTTCTACTAAAGCAACTTTCATGCCACGGTTACTAGCATCTAATGCAATACCTGCACCTGTAATTCCGCCACCAATAATAACAACGTCATACTCTTCATTCTTTAAATTTCTCTTAATGTGATCCCTTTTTAGTGTTGATAAACCCATAATTCAACGCCTCCTATTTAGTATAAAAAAAGAGAGACTTATCCCACAATTACCATTTAATTGTACGAATAAATCTCTCATTTCTCGATTTCCTTATTAACTTGCTTCAAGTATAACATAAATAAGAAAATCTAGTCTATCTCGAGCTTACAATTTATTGATTTGCTAAAGACTAATCTTCTAATTTAAATACTTGTGTAGCTTCTACAGCTTTTTTCCAACCTTTATAAAGCTTAGTGCGTTGTTCTTCTTCCATTTTTGGTTCGAATTCTTCTTCAAGTTTCCATCTGTTAGCAATGTCATCTTTACTTTCCCAGAATCCAACTGCTAAACCTGCTAAGTATGCAGCACCAAGTGCAGTTGTTTCTTGAATTTCAGGTCTTTCTACAGGTGTATTAACAATATCTGCTTGGAATTGCATGATAAAGTTATTTTTAACTGCGCCACCATCAACTCGTAAGTTTTGAACTTCGATACCTGAATCTTTTGACATTGCTTCCATTACATCGCGAGTTTGATAGCATAGTGACTCTAATGTTGCACGAATGAAGTGTTCTTTTTCAGTACCACGAGTTAATCCAAAGATAGCGCCTCTAGCTTCAGAATCCCAGTAAGGTGTTCCTAATCCAACAAATGCTGGTACAACGTATACACCTTCAGTTGAGTCTACTCTAGTCGCATAGTTTTCAGTTTGTGGTGCTGAATTAATCATTCTTAATCCATCACGTAACCACTGAATAGCTGAACCTGAAACAAAGATAGAACCTTCTAAAGCATAGTTTACTTTACCATCAATACCATATGCGATAGTTGTTAATAATCCGCTGTCAGATTTAACTGCTTCTTCACCAGTGTTCATTAACATGAATCCACCAGTACCGTAAGTATTTTTCACGTCACCTTTGTCGAAACATGCTTGACCAAATAAGGCAGCTTGTTGGTCACCAGCGATACCTGCGATTGGTACATTTTGACCAAAGAAATGATAATCAACTGTATGTGCATAAACTTCACTTGATGGCTTCACTTCAGGTAGCATACTTTCAGGTACTTCTAAAATATCTAATAATTCTTTATCCCATTTTAAGTCATGGATATTGAACATTAATGTACGACTTGCGTTTGTATAGTCTGTGATATGTGCTTCTTTACCAGATAATTTCCATACTAACCAAGAATCAATTGTACCAAATAGTAAATCGCCATTATCTGCTTTTTCACGTGCACCTTCAACATTATCTAAAATCCATTTGACTTTTGTTCCTGCAAAATATGGGTCTAATAATAAACCAGTTTTGTCACGGAACAATGCTTCATGACCTTGGTCTTTCAATTCTTGGCAAATACTTTGCGTTTGACGAGATTGCCATACAATTGCATGGTAAATTGGTCGACCGGTATTTTTATCCCAAACAACTGTTGTCTCACGTTGGTTTGTAATACCAATACCTTCGATTTGTTCTGCTCTAATGTTATGTTCGTTCATGACCTCTGCCATCACAGATAGTACTGACGTCCAAATTTCATTCGCATCATGCTCTACCCATCCTGATTGTGGGAAATGTTGTTTAAATTCTCTTTGTGCTACACCTTTAATTTCGCCATCTTTATTGAATAGAATAGCTCTTGAACTTGTTGTTCCTTGGTCTATTGATAAAATGTATTTTTCCATAGGTATTTGACTCCTTTTGATGTCTTCAATATTATTTAAAGTATTTTAATGATAATTACTTATATCATATATCAACACATCATGTTAATTTATATGCAATTTTTTAATAACAAACACTAAAATTGTGATATTTTCTTATGTTGATTAATAGATTGACTCAATATCATTACTTTTAGAAGTTCTATTTAAAATCACACCTAATACTAATGTAATGATAACTAAAATAATACCAACTACACAACTTACATTAAATGTTTGTTTATAAAATACTTCATAAATGACTGCGCCTAGCATACCTCCAGCAATAGGACCTAGTACAGGTACAATCGCATATGACCAGTTTGAACCGCCTTTACCAGCAATTGGTAAAATGGCATGCGCGATACGAGGACCTAAGTCACGGGCAGGGTTAATTGCATAACCTGTTGTACCACCTAAACTTAACCCGATTGCAATAATTAAAGCACCGACAATTAATGGATTTAAACCATCAGCAATTTTATTTACACCGATGAATAAAATACCTAAAGTTAAAGCTGTTGTGCCAATAATCTCACTTAAAAAGTTTGCGAAATAATTTTTAATTGCAGGGGCTGTTGAGAACACGCCTAATTTTGTAGCTTGATCTTCTGTTGCTTTCCAATGTGGTAAATACATTAACCATACTAAGGCACCACCAACGATACCTCCAAGCATTTGGCAAACGATATATCCTGGAACTTGCGCCCAACTAAATCCACCATCCATGGCTAATGCAATTGAAACTGCTGGATTTAAATGTGCACCTGAAAATTTACCAACTGCAAATGCACCCATTGCAACGGCTAGACCCCATCCTGTAGCGATAACAATCCAGTCAGCGTTATTACCAGCACTACGTTTTAAATTAACGTTAGCACAAACGCCGCCACCGAAAAGTATAAGGATGGCCGTACCTAAAAACTCTGCTAAATAAGCATTCATATAACTATTCCTCCCAAAATAGATAGGGAGACCCCTACAACGTTATAAAGCTGCAGAAATCTCCCCTTCTCTGTTCTAATATTAACTTTTAATAACTTGGTTATATATTACAGTTATATTGTAAGCGTTGTCAATATTTTTGTTATAAATTTGTCAAATTTATTTCATTTCAATCCTCATTACTCAACTCATTTTTGATATATAAAAAGGAATCAGCGACTCAACAGTTCGACTGATTCCTACACTTATTCATAGAGATATTATTCTATTGTTACCATAATTTTTGATTGCTTGTTGTAATATATTCTGCACCATTATTAATGGCCTCTTCTACTTCAGATACTTCACTAATCAATCCACCTGCAATCACAGATGTATCAGTCTCTTCTTGAATACATCTTACTGCTTTGTGTGCAATACCCGGTAGCACTTCAACGAAATCTGGTTGTACCTTTTGGATTAATTCAATACTCCGACTTAAAGCCTGACTATCTATAATAAACACTCTAAAGATAGTTAGCGTATTTAGCGACTTTGCTTTTTTAATCACTTTAGTCTTTGTTGAAACGATGCCTTTAGGTTTATATTGTTGAATAATATATTCACAAGAATATTCGTCATGACTTAACCCTTTAATTAAATCAATATGGATATAACATTCAATACCTTTATTTTTCAAAAGATCTAATATACTTTTAAGATGACCGATATGCATATCCAACAGTACACATGATTTATATTCGGTTTTAATGAGCTTATCTAAATCTTTCATATTTCTAATTGCCGGGAGTATATTTTCTTTCAAATGATTGCTCCTCTCTACATTACACGTTTAAATAATTTTTCTAATTCGTAATTCGAAAAGTTAATGATAATGGGTCTTCCGTGCGGGCATGTAAATGGATCTTCCATTTCACGCAATTGATCAATTAAATCTGCCATCTCATTATTTTTAAGATAATGATTAGCTTTAATCGACTTTTTACAAGACATCATTATTGCTGCATCTTCACGCATTTTTTTCACATCAATTTTTTTATTTTCTAATACGAGTTCTATCATATCTTTGATGATCTCTTCCGCTTCTGCTTTTGGAAACCAAACTGGATAACTATTAACAATATAATCATGTCCACCGAAATGTTCAAGGTGTACGCCTACTCTGTCTAATTCTTCTTGATACTGATCTATAATGAACTGTTCATCTTTTGAGAAATGAAATGTCATTGGAATTAACAAGTTTTGAACTTCATTTGTTACTTCCCCAATCTTTTCTCTAAAATACTCGTATTTAATACGTTCTTGAGCAGCATGCTGATCAATCATAAACATGCCATTTTCGTTTTGAGCAATGATATATGTGCCATGAACTTGTCCGACAACTTCCATATATGGTACACGTCGACGTGTTGAAGCACTTACTGTACCTTTAATGTCATTTTCATTTTGATTTTCTTCTTGTTCTAGAGTCTCATATTGATTATCTAATTCATTTAAAATATCTTTTTGATTATTGAAGTAATAATCATCATGATTACGGTTAATATATTGAGAGTCATTAAACAATGTACTTTCATTGTCTTCGTTCACTTGTGAAATATTTTGATTCTCAACTTTATCTAATTTGGTTGCACTTAAATCTTCTTGTCTCTCATCTTCAGATGATTGTGGACGATTTTGGACTTCATTTTGTTTACGTTCAAAGTCTAACTTTTGTTGTTCAAAGCTATTGAGCACTTTATTTTTCTTTGGATGATGATCTAAGTCATTTTTAGGAATAAGGATTTTATCTTTAAATGCTTCTCGTATTTTTTCTACTATCAAATCATATAGTTGTTCTTCTTTAGATAATCTCACTTCAAGTTTAGTAGGATGTACATTGACATCTACTAATATAGGATCCATTTGTATATTGATATAACAAATAGGATATCGACCAATAGTTAGTAACGTATGGTAACCTTCTACAATGGCTTTATTCAAAACGAAATTTTTAATATATCTACCATTAATAAATATAGAAATATAATGTTTGTTACTTCTTGAATGTTCAGGTCTAGCTACATATCCTTCTAGATGGTAATCACTTGTATCACCTGTGATATGTACGAGATCTTTTGCCACTTTCATGCCATATATTTCTGCCATTACTTCATTTGTTTTCCCAGAACCATTCGTTTTGAGTAGTGTCTTGCCATCAGAAACAAGAGATATTCTTATATCAGGATGACTCATTGCCATACGGTTAACTATATCAGTGATTTTTCCTAGCTCTGTATAGAGACTTTTAATATATTTTAATCTAGCCGGCGTATTGTAAAATAATGATTCTACTAGGATATCCGTGCCTTTTTTCGCTTTAGCTGGTTTTTGGTTAATAATTTCACCATTCTCAGCATATATTTCATGTCCACTTTCATTATCTGTACATGTACGTAACGTTACTTTCGATACTGAAGAGATACTGGCTAAGGCTTCGCCGCGAAATCCTAATGTTCTAATATGAAATAGATCATCATCTGCATCTAATTTACTTGTCGCATGTCGATGAAATACCAAACTTAAATCATCAGCTTCTATTCCAGTACCGTTGTCTACTACACGTATTGATGCAACACCAGATTGTTCTACTTCAATATTTATTTCAGTTGATTGGGCATCGATGGCATTTTCCAGTAATTCTTTAACAACCGAACTAGGTCTTTCGACTACTTCGCCAGCTGCAATTTTATTAGCTAAGGAGGTTTGTAGTTCTTTAATTTTTCCCATTTACAACACCTCTATTTTAATTGATTTTGTAATTCGTTTAATTTTATCAATGCTTCGATTGGAGTCATGTTTGATAAGTTTAATGATTTGATGTGCGCTTCAATTTCGCTTTGTTGTGTTTCCGATTCAAATAAGTTAAATGCGGCTTGTTCAAATGATGCTTCTTTCTCATCACACTTGTCATGATTTGCCTTTTTATTAGGTGCCTTAGTTTCATCAGCTTGATATGATTCAGTTTGAACGATCTGAGGTTCAGGACTATCAGATTTTTGTTCAAAATCATTCAAAATAACTTGTGCTCTTTGAATGACTTCATCAGGTAAATCAGCAAGTTTCGCTACTTGAATACCATAACTATCATCAACCGCACCATCTTTAACTTTGTGTAAGAAGATGAGCTCTCCTTTATATTCATTAGCCGCTACGTGCACATTTTTTAAACATGGTAATAGCTGATCTAATGTCGTCAGTTCATGATAGTGTGTTGAGAATAGCGTTTTAGCATGTGAGGTTTGTGCGACATACTCTATCATCGCTTGTGCTAACGCTAAACCATCATACGTTGACGTTCCTCTTCCTATCTCATCGAAAATAATCAAACTATCCTCAGTAGCATAGGTTAATGCTTTTTGAGCTTCTAACATTTCTACCATAAATGTACTTTTACCTGAAACTAAATCATCTGCAGCGCCAATACGAGTAAAAATCTGATCAAAGATTGGCAATGTCGCAGATTCGCAAGGTACATACGCACCCATTTGAGCCATTATACTAATAATTGCAATTTGTCTCATATAAGTCGATTTACCAGACATATTAGGGCCCGTTATCAGATAAATAAATGTGTCATTATCTAAAGCACAATCATTAGGTACGTAATCATTATAATCCATGACACGTTCAACAACTGGATGTCTAGAATTTTTTAATTTTAATGTTTTATCATCACTAAAATGTGGTCGAACATAATTATATTTTTGAGCTATTTCTGCGAAACTTTGTAAACAATCCAGTTCCGATATGATTTTAGCTTGTTTTTGAAGTCTCTCGGTATATTCTTTAATATGTTCTCTTAATTTGACAAATAATTGATATTCTAACTCTATTGCTTTGTCTTCGGCACCTAAAATAATATCTTCTTTTTCTTTTAACTCATCTGTTATAAAGCGCTCAGCATTAGATAATGTTTGTTTACGATTATATCCAAACTGTGATGGATCAAAGCCTTGTAAGTTGGCACGAGTAATTTCGATAAAGTAGCCAAATACTTTATTAAAACTTATTTTTAATGATTTAATGCCTGTACGTTCTCTTTCTTTGGCTTGTAATTCAGCAAGCCAAGATTTACCATTACGTGAAGCTTCTAAATATTCATCTAATTGGTGATTAAATCCTGATTTAAATAGGCCACCATCTTTGACTGAAATAGGTGGTTCTTCAACCAAACTATTCTCTAATACTTCGAGTAAGTCATCAAGCGGTTCGAGTGCATCAAATTGCGTAATCGTATCGCTATCTAATTGACTTAATAATTGCTTTATATTAGGTATTTCACTAATTGAATGTTTAAGTTGAATTAAATCGCGTGCATTTACATTTCCGTAACTTACACGACCTACTAATCTTTCTATGTCATATACTTGATTCAAATAGTTTCTCAATGTATCTCGTTCAATAAAATGATTGATAAACTCATCAACGATATTTAATCGTTCTTCGATTTGTTGTTTATATATTAACGGACGGTCTATCCATTGTTTCAGTCGTCTTGCACCCATTGGCGTCTTGGTTTCATCCATCAACCATAGAAGTGTCCCTTTTTTAGATTTCAATCTAATGCTTTCTGTTAATTCTAAATTTCTTTTAGCATAGAAATCCATCTTCATAAAATCAATAGCAGCATATTGTTGGACATCTTCTAAGTGTGATAAATCTCTTTTTTGTGTATGTTGTATATAATCTAACAATAATTGCGTTGATTGTTGCATGTGCTGATGTTCGATGTTATTCACTTCAAAATATTGATTTGAAATCTCATCTCGAACTGTTATGGTTTCGGTAATCATATTAATTTGTCGTTGCATATTCTCAGATAAAGGTTCACAAATAACTATTTCATTGGGATTGATAGTCGTGATTTCATTTAATAATGTAGCTTCATCTTCAAAATGTGTAGTTTTCAATTCACCTGTTGAAATATCACAATAACTTAATGCATATTCATGAGGAGATTGTATAAAACTTAAGATATAGTTATTTTGCTTTTCATCCACGCCACCTTGATCCATAACTGTCCCTGGCGTTACGATTCGAACAACTTCTCTTTTAACCATACCTTTAGTTTGTTTTGGGTCTTCCATCTGTTCGCAAATCGCTACTTTATACCCGTTATTAATTAGCGTCTCTATATAACTATCTGCTGAGTGATATGGAACGCCACACATAGGTATAGGATTATCTTTTTTGGCATCTCTTTTTGTTAGCGTAATCTCTAATACTCTTGATGCTTCTTTAGCATCATCGAAGAACATTTCATAAAAGTCTCCAAGTCTAAAGAATAACAAGCAGTCATCATATTCTGATTTGATTTTTAAATATTGTTGCATCATTGGTGTCACATTTGACATAAAGTTCTTCACAACCCTTATTTTATAGTCTTTTTATTAATATGGTTCAATAAATTTATGTAATTTTTTACGTATTATTTAACTCATCTATTTTAACATATACAATCACATCTAGCCCATTATCTAAAATGAAGCATAAAAAATACGCATAATCCCATGTGCTAAATCATTACAGTTACACATTGGACTATACGTACTCAATCATTATTTTTGAAAACGATCTAAGAGGCCTCGTCTTTTTAATATTATTAATAACACATAACTAATAGCTGCACCGATAATACTAGATACAATGAAAGTAGTCATAAGCGGTTTTACAAAGAAGTTTTGTAAGTTAAGTATCCATGCTAATGGAATACAGATCAAACTGCCTATAATACCCGTGCCTAAAACCTCACCTACTGCAGCCATAAAAATATGTTTACGATACATGTAAAATAAACTAGCCAATAACACACCGATCATACTGCCTGGAAATGCAAATACACTTCCTGTACCAAATGTTACGCGTAAAATGGATGATATTAAAGCCTGAGCTAATCCATACCAAGGCCCTACAAAAACTGCACAAAGTACATTAACTAAGTGTTGCATAGGTGCTGCTTTGATTGGACCAAGTGGGATGACAATGATACTGCTTAAGATGACATTAATCGCTATTAATAACGCTGTTATGGTTAATTTTCTAATATTCAATGCATTGTCTCCTTATCCAATTTATTTATCGTGGTAGTTCTCATTATGCTCATTTAAGCGATTTTCCATTGTATTAATCATCATTTGTAATAAATCATTAGCTTCGTACTGTGATGCACGGAATTCTTCAACAATCGGCAATTCATTGATTTCATTTTCTAACTGATGTATTTGATTCTCTGACTGGTGAAATGCCGTTTCCTTACCATAATTTTGTAAGTTAACTGATTGCTTCTGTTGCTTTTTTAATTGATTCATTTTATTTTCAATCGCTTTATTATTATGAATTTGTGATTCAATTGATTGATATTCTTTGATCATTTCTAAGTTTTTAATCTTCTGCGCTAATTGATCTGCATTAGAAAGTATTTGTGTTTTGTTATACATTATTATTGCATCACCAATTCTCTTTGATGTTCTCCTATAAAGGTACCATTTAAAGAATATTGTTTAGCTTCATCAATCTTAACATCTACTAGCTTGCCAACCATTTCTTTTGGTGCTTTAAAATTGACTAATTTATTTTTTGAAGTATAACCCGCTAAAACAGAATCATCTTTTTTACTTGAGCCTTCACATAACACTGTGACAATTTCATTTTCATATTGGCTCATAGCTTTTTGAGAGTACTCTCCGACTTTTTTATTTAAGCGTTGTAGACGTTCTTTTTTAACTTCTGTAGGTACGTTGTCTTTCATTTTCGCAGCTGGTGTACCATCTCTTTGAGAATATAAATACGTGTAGGCATGTTCAAATCCTACTTCATCATATAAAGTTAAAGTATCCTCAAATTGTTCTTCAGTTTCATTAGGATAACCAACAATAATATCCGTCGTTAAGGCAATATTAGGAATGGCTTCTTTTATGCGAGATACTAAATCTAAATAACTTTCTCTCGTATATTTTCTTCCCATAATTTTTAATACTGCGTTATTACCTGATTGTACTGGTAAATGGATATGCGGAACAATATTACCTCCATTAGCAATTACTTCAATCATACGATCTGTAAAGTCCCATGGATGGCTAGTTGTAAATCTTACTCTCGGAATATCAATTTTAGAAATATCTTCTAGTAAATCGCCTAATCCATAGTCTAGTCCTTCAATATCTTTACCATAAGAATTAACATTTTGACCTAATAATGTAATTTCTTGATAACCTTCTCTAGCCAACTCTCTTACTTCATCAATAATGTCTTCTGGTCTACGACTACGTTCTTTACCTCTAGTAAATGGCACGATGCAATATGTACAGAACTTATCGCAACCATACATAATATTTACCCATGCTTTTATATGACCATCACGTACTTTAGGAAGATTTTCAATAACATCTCCTTCTTTAGACCATACTTCAACAACCATTGCTTTTGATAAGTAGGCTTCTTCTAATATTTCTGGTAGACGATGGATATTGTGTGTACCGAAAATCATATCAACGTTTTGGTATGATTTTAATATTTTGTTTACAACTGATTCTTCTTGAGACATACACCCGCATACCCCAATTAAACAATCAGGTCTTTCCTTTTTTAAATGTTTCAAGTTACCGATTTCACTAAACACTTTATTTTCTGCATTCTCACGAATTGCACAAGTATTGATTAAAATGACATCAGCAGTGTTAATATCAGTCGTTGCACTATAACCTAAAGCTTCTAAAATCCCCGCCATAACTTCAGTATCATGTGCATTCATTTGACACCCGTATGTTTTTATTAAAAATGTACGTTCTTTACCCATGCCACGATATTTTTCATCTATTTGAAAGTCTCTATTGTATTCAACTTCTTGTTTCCCACGCTTTTTAGCTTCTTTTAAATTAGGTGGTTGATACACATGTTCAAAATATTTGCTATAATCTTTTTCTTCTTTACGATTACGTTCTGCTAAAATATCTATCGTACCAGCTTTTCTCTGCTCTTCATTCACTATTAAAAATCCTTTCTATATGCCCATATATCATTTCTACATTATATTAAATTTAATACAAAAGTGCAAAAAGCGTCATCATTCAATCATACAAAAAAGGCTAAGACCAAAGCCACTAGCATGATTATCAATACGAAAAATTGACGAAGAAAATCTCTTTTCTATCTATATCAAAATGACTAGCTTTTGGTCCTGCCTCATTTATGCACTATGATTTTAAAATTTATCATTTGTTAGAATATGCTTTAGATATTATTATTTTACCTTGCATCATATTTTCCAGTTAATGTTTCTATTTCTATACCTTCTGGCACATGATAAAACTTAACTTGACTTATTATACTTGGACACTCTAATTCAACCATTCGTTGATTTAATTTTTGTATTAAAATTAAACATTCATTCATGTCTCCTTGGACTGTTGTCTCGAGAGGCCCTACGCGATAATGTAAACCAGATTGATCAATGATTTTAATTGCTTCATCAACATATGGAATAACATCCTCATTTTTTGGTGTTTTCGGTATAATTTGAATACTCATTAGTGTATCGATCATTTTATGCACCTCAATTTATATAATATATCGTTCTATATGATTACTTATATTCAACTCTCATTTTCTACTTTATCAAGTGCTGTTGCAAGTGCATTAGCAAAATCATATAAAAAATCATCCCAATTATTTTTATCTTCTCTACTTTTACGACCAATTTTTCCATCTTTAAAAAATTGCTTTCTTAAAGATTTCGTCAATTCAAGTTGAACGCCACCCTTAATACGAGTTTGATTCACAATATTCTCTTTTTGCTTACCAGACATTGTAGAAGGCGCATGCTCCACATTCACACCAATTTTATCAAGTTCTGATGTGATAAGTTCAATTAACGCTTCATCTTTCCCACCGATGTAAGTGACTGATTCATGTCCAGTACATCCATGTATTGAAATAGCTCTTTTACTTTTTTGAGTCAATTGACAAGCCGTATCATTATCGTAGTGTATAGATGTCACATGTAATTCATTATTACCTTTACTTCTATCCCCTTTAAACGTAAAAAAATTATAATCATTGGTTTGTGCAGTGACTAATGCTAATTCACTAGTTGCAGGTTCAATACCACCGCCATGAATAGCTAGAATAGTAACATCATGATGATTATCTATGGATTCGATATGCCAATCTTTATCTTCATTAGTATATTTTTGTAATTCATTCATCGTACTATATTTATCCATACCTATACCTCCTCAGTTAATCCTTGTTATTCTATTCCACCATCTTTATATTTTTAATTCTAATTTACAAAATCATTATAATACTAACAAATTTATAAAAACGAAAATGCCCTTTTCAATTTCAAAAATTGGAGTGTTTCAATAATAAAAATATTTTTATAAAATCAAGGATGTGTAGTTAAATAAATATTTCTTATGATTTGAATATTTAAGTCACATATAAAATTAACCTGAGCCATCTTTATTGTGCCTCAGGTTAATTCATTAAAGTTATACAAATTGTTTTGTTAAATCATTAAATGTTTCTTCAGAAATGTGAATATCTTTTTTAGCTAATGCTTCGCCTTCCATTTCTTCAATTTGTGATTCATATGAAGGTGTTTCTGTATCTTGGTAAACAATACCTTTAACTAGTGATTCATGTTCCAACACAGTTTGAATGGCTAGTTGTTTATTAGTTGGATCATAATTTTCAATATCGTCAATACTAATTAAGTTTTCTTTAAACCAGTCATAAGTATTAATTTTATTATAAGTCACACATGGTGAAAACACATTTACAAATGAAAAGCCATCATGATTGATAGCGTCTTCAATTAATTTCGTTAGTGCTTTGATATCACTTGAAAAACCTTGTGCTACAAATGTTGCGCCTGATGATAATGCCAATTCTAGAGGTGCTACATTTTTCTCGATATTACCTTTTGGTGTTGATTTAGTCACAAAGCCTACAGCAGATGAAGGTGATGTTTGCCCTTTTGTCAATCCGTAAATTTGATTATCCATGACAATATATGTCATATTCATATTTCTACGTAAAGCGTGAATTGTATGACCCATACCAATAGCATATCCATCACCATCTCCACCTGAAGCGATAACAGTTAAATCTTTATTAGCCATTTTTACGCCTTGTGCAAGTGGTAATGCACGACCATGTATCGCATGAACCCCATATGCATTTATATAACCAGATAATCTACCTGAACAACCAATTCCTGTAATGAGTGCAACTTCCTCAGGTTCTAGTCCTACATTTGCTGCTGCTTTTTGTATAGCCGCTTGAACAGAGAAATCGCCACACCCAGGACACCAGTTTGGCTTAACATTATTTCTAAAATCTTTAAATGTAGCCAATTAGACCAACTCCTTTAATTCTTTGGCAACTTCTAAACCTTTATCTTCAATTTCATGTGGTAAGAATGGTGTGCCATCATATTTCGTTTGATTCACCAATTTATCTTGAATATTAACATTCATTTTAATTATACTTGCTAATTGTCCTTGATAGTTATGTTCTGCAATAACTACTTTTTGAGCTTTATCAATTGCATTTTGAATCGTTTCTGTAGGGAAAGGATGCAATTGTCTAATTTGTAATGTATTAACAGCAACATTTTGATTGTTTAAACGTTCTGCCCCTTCTTGAATTGCCCCTTTACTAGAAATGAATCCAATATATAAAATATCTGCTTGTTCATGATTTTCAGTAAGTTCTACAGGTTTTTCTATTAGAAGATTTTTCGTTTTTCTCATACGTTTATCCATTTGTTGTTGACGATTTGTAGCAGCTTCACTTGTCTTACCTTCTTCGTTATGTTCAACACCAGTTATATGATGAATACCACCTTTTGTACCTGGAATAGGTCTAGGTGAAATACCACTACCTGTTAATGCATATCTTCGGAAGTAAGATTTATCATCTTCTTCTCGTTCTATATCAGATTGGATTAGTTCACCACGTTTAATTTGAATTTTATTATAATCTAGGTTTTTAACGGTTTGTTTACCTAATGATAATTGTAAATCACTTAAGATAATTACAGGACATTGGTATTCTTCTGCTAAGTTAAATGCTTCCATCGTTAAATAAAATGCATCTTCTGCATCAGTAGGTGCAACAACAATTTTAGGAATATCGCCATGTGTGCCATAAATCATTTGCATTAAGTCAGCTTGTTCTTGCTTTGTTGGTAAACCAGTTGATGGACCACCACGTTGTGTATTAATCACAACAAATGGCGTTTCAGTCATACCTGATAAGCCTATCGATTCCATCATTAATGACAATCCTGGACCTGCACTAGCTGTAAAACCTCTAACTCCTGCATAATTTGCACCAATAGACATCGTTGCAGCTGCGATTTCATCTTCAGTCTGAACTACTGTTCCGCCTACTTTAGGTAAATTAGTAATCATATACTCCATAATTTCTGACGCAGGTGTAATTGGATATGCAGCCATAAATCTAGAGCCTGCTGAAATAGCACCTAATCCGATAGCATCATTCCCAATCATATAAAGATGTGGTGCTTCATTACTTTCTTGTAATTCAAAGTCACCATTGATATCGGCTAATTGTTCTTTCATTAGTTGATAGCCTTGATTTAATGCTTGAATATTCATTTCAACAACTTTGTCACCTTTTTTAGTGAACATATTAGTAATTAAATCTTCAAATGTAGATGTATCTAAATGCATTAATGCTGATGTAGCACCGATTGCCACCATATTTTTCATTAATGCAGTGCCTAATTCTTTTGCAGTACTTGTAAACGGTAAGTCTATAAGTTGTGCCTGACAATTTTCAGGTTTAACTGGTTTCGCCTTTGAATCAGCAATAATGATGCTATCTTCGCGCATTTCATGATGATTAACTTCAATAGTCTCTTGGTCAAATGCAATTAAAATATCTAAATCATCACTTATTGCATGTACTGGAGATGTAGACACTCGAATTTTATTGTTTGTGTGCCCACCTTTGATACGGCTTGAAAAGTGTCTATAACCATATAGGAAATAACCTTTTCTATTCATTGCAGTCGCAAAGATTTCACCAGTTGATTCAATACCTTCACCTTGTTGTCCGCCCACTTTCCATGATATTTGTGATTTCATATCATAAGCCTCCTGTGGTTTTAATTCATATTAAATGATAACAAAAAGAACCACTGTATTACTATGTAAACAGTGGCGTGTTTTTAAATTCATACTAATGGACGATAACTAATTGTAACTGTTATGTCACATGTCATTGCACTATAATTTCATAGGATTATCGTCATTAATCAGTATTCTTTCAATGTTAGTCGTTTTACCATTCTTATCTATATCAATGATAACACCAGATAACACGCTTCGACCATTGTCAGGAACTACATGACGTTGAGGTAAACTTGTAATAAATCGTTCTATCACTTCATCTCTATTAATACCTAATATGCCATCGTAAAATCCTGTCATACCAACATCAGTAATATATCCAGTTCCACTAGGTAAGATACGATTATCTGAAGTTTGGATATGAGTATGTGTACCAACTACCGCACTAACTCGACCATCTAAATACCACCCCATAGCATTTTTTTCTGATGTCGTTTCAGCATGAAAGTCTACAAAAATATAAGGTGTCACATTTTGTGCTTCTTTAACAAGTTCATCAGCCTTTTTAAATGGATCATCTATATCTTGCATAAAAGCTCTACCTTGTAGATTAATAATCGCTAACTTAATATCATTAATTTGAATAATGCGCATACCCACGCCAGGTGCTTCGCTCGGGAAGTTAGCTGGTCTGACCATTCTTTTAGCTTCATCGATAAATTCATAAATTTCACGTTGACCATATGTATGATTACCCATTGTCATAAAATCAACGCCTTCACGAAGTAATTGCTTATATATTTTTTCTGTCAGTCCTTTACCGTGTGCTGCATTTTCTGCATTTACAATGGAAACGGTAGGACGATATTCTTGTTTTAACTTAGGTAAATATGTTGAAATCGCATTTCTTCCAATCTTACCAACGATATCTCCTATAAATAATATTCTCATGTCATGTTCATCCTCTCATACAAATAAGTTTAATAGATAGATAATTTTATTTAAAGTACTCTTTGAAAATTATTTATTTGAGTAATAACTGTCTTTGCTTTTTTATCAACATATATTATGTTAGTATATGTTTATCAAAAGTTTAGGAGTTGTAAATAATAAATGTCTATTAATATCGATCCTGAAAAATTTGCAGAATTAGTAGTAAGTGCTAACCCATCTAAATCAGAAGATGTGGAAGATATCGCAAAAGATAGCTTAAAATTATATATCAATGCATATCGCTTAGCTGAAAGATACGCTAACATCGCTACTAACTGTTATGACACAGCTGAAATTATCCAAGAATTGAAAAAAACAGATTTACAATTAAAATAAACAATTTTAATACTAACATAATATGAAAAAGTGATTATTGATTTGATGTAAATCAATAATCACTTTTTTTAACATAAAAACCCCCAATCACCTTTACGATGATCAGGGGTAAGAAATTATTTAGCATATTCTACTGCTCTAGTCTCTCGAACAACTGTCACTTTGATATGACCTGGATATTGTAATTCATCCTCAATTTGAGTTTTAATATCTCTAGCCAATCGATATGATTTTAAATCATCTATTTCTTCAGGAGATACTACCACACGGATTTCTCTTCCTGCTTGAATTGCGAATGCTTTTTCAACACCATCATAACTTTCAGAAAGTGTTTCTAAACGCTCTAAACGACGAATATAATTTTCTAATGTTTCTTTACGAGCGCCAGGACGTGCTGCTGATAATGCATCAGCTGCTGCAACTAAAATTGAGATAATAGATGTTGGTTCAACATCACCATGATGAGAATGAATAGCATTAATGATTGTTTCATTTTCACCATATTTTTTCGCTAATTCAACACCTATTTCTACGTGACTACCTTCGACTTCATGATCTATTGCTTTACCAACGTCATGAAGTAAGCCAGCACGTTTCGCTAAAGTAACATCTTCACCTAGTTCGGCTGCTAACATTCCTGATAAATGTGCTACCTCAATTGAATGTTTAAGCACATTTTGTCCATAACTTGTACGGTAATTTAAACGGCCAAGTATTTTAACTAAGTCAGGATGCATGTTATGAACATTGATTTCGAATGTTGCTTGTTCACCAGCATCTCTAATGATATCGTCTACTTCTTTTCTAGCTTTTTCGACCATATCTTCAATGCGTCCAGGATGGATTCTTCCATCTGAAACTAGATTAACTAAAGCTGTTCTAGCGATTTCTCTTCTGATAGGATCAAAACCAGATAAAATGACAGCTTCTGGAGTATCATCGATAATTAAATCGATTCCCGTAAGTGTTTCAAGTGTTCGAATATTTCTTCCTTCACGTCCGATTATTCGACCTTTCATTTCATCATTTGGCAAGTTTACAACTGATACGGTTGACTCAGTTGTATGATCTGCTGCTAATCTTTGTACTGTAGTAGCTAACAATTCTTTTGCGGTTTTATCTACTTTTTCTTTAGCTTCTCTTTCTTTTTCCTTAACAAGTATTGCAATATCTTGTGACAGTTCTTCTTCAACTCGTTGAAGTTGCTCATTTACAGCTTCTTCTTGAGTAAGACCGGAGATGCGTTCTAATTCTTGTTCATGCTTCATTATTAATGTTTGAACACTACTCTCTTTTGCATCTACTTGTTGTTGTCTTTCTTCAATTTTTGATTCTTTTTGCTCTAAAATCTCATCTTTTTTATCCAATAGATCAGATTTTCGCTCTAAGTTCTCTTCTTTTTGAAGAAGTCGGGTTTCTTGTTTTTGTAATTCACCACGTCTTTCACGTAGTTCATTTTCAGTTTGTTCTCTTAAAATTTGGTTTTCTTCTTTTGCTTCAAGCAATTTTTCTTTCTTAGTGTTGTCTGCTTCTTTGTGTGCTTGATTAACAATGTCATCGGCAGTTTGTCTAGCCTGAACTTGTTTTTGATGCAATAAATTTCGGGCAACAACATACCCTACAACAACGCCTAGAATTATACCCAGCAAAATGAGTAGGAGGCCTAATAAATTCACATAAACACCTCCTTTATCTAGGGTTTGCTCTGTATATCAAAATCAATATGATTATATGAAATTATATAAGAATCATACATACTAATTGTACGGTTTTACACTTATAAGTGTCAAGATATCAATTTGAACTTATAAGTATCATAAATGTATTAAATACTTATATTACAAGATTTAATTTTTAACTTTTAGTTTTCTATATAAATAAAAAAAGAGGTGAAGACATAAAGTTTTTATACTCTGGGTAACCGATAAACAGCATCCCAATAGCAGGATTTATCTGCAGTATTCGTTAGTTTTCTAATTGAAAACTAATGATTACTGCCTGTTGAACAAGAAACTCACACGATTCAACAAAATTTTAATAGCAATTTTGTTCATCAATCAGTTCTGCTCATATCCTAAATACTTATGTCTTGACCTCTTCCAATACATTAATTTATTTTACTCTTCATCAAATAATGACTTCGGAGCGTCTTCTTCTTTTTCTTCTACGTCACCATCAAAAATACCGAGCTTTTCACGTAGTTTTTGATCAATTTCATCTTTAATTTGAGGATTTTCTTTAAGGTAAGTTTTAACGTTTTCTTTACCTTGTCCCATTCTTTCCCCATTATAAGAATACCAAGCACCAGATTTATCAACGATTTCATTTTCAACACCAAGATCAATCAGTTCGCCTTCTTTAGAGATACCTTGACCATACATAATATCAACTTCGGCAACTCTAAATGGTGGTGCAACTTTGTTTTTAACTACTTTAATCTTAGTTCTATTACCAACAATCTCTTGTCCTTGCTTCAATTGTTCGGCACGACGAACTTCTAATCGAACAGAACTATAGAATTTCAATGCTCTTCCACCTGGTGTTGTTTCTGGATTACCGAACATTACACCTACTTTTTCACGAATTTGGTTAATGAAGATAGCAGTCGTATTTGATTTAGAAATAGCACCAGAGAGTTTACGTAATGCTTGAGACATTAATCTCGCTTGTAAACCAACATGTGTATCTCCCATTTCACCTTCAATTTCAGCTTTAGGTGTTAATGCAGCTACTGAATCGACTACTACGATATCCACTGCACCACTACGAACAAAAGCTTCAGCAATCTCTAAACCTTGTTCCCCATGGTCAGGTTGTGATAAGTATAAGTTATCAATATCTACGCCTAATGCTTGAGCATAAACAGGATCTAAAGCATGCTCAGCATCAATAAATGCAGCAACGCCACCATTTTTTTGTGTTTCTGCAATGGCATGTAATGCAACTGTAGTTTTACCAGAACTTTCTGGTCCATATATTTCAATAATTCTTCCTTTAGGATAGCCACCTACACCTAATGCGTTATCTAATGTAACTGAACCACTTGATGTACTTGAAACTCTGCGACCTTTATTATCGCCTAATTTCATTACTGCACCTTTACCAAATGATTTTTCCATATTTTTTATTACTGTATCGAGAGCTTTTTGACGTTCGTTATCCAAAGCGAGACCTCCTAAATTGAGAATGTTTTCTGTTTAATATCTTAATTCATACTATACAAGCTTTTAAATAAAATTACAAGCATTTTGCGAATATTTGTTCGCGTTATTCCAAGATTTAATTATACAAAAACGAACAAACGTGCTATTAATTTAAACGGTAATTGATTTATTTCGATTGTTCTAACCATTTTAATAATCTAATTAGTGCATAATTTTGACTTCTGCTTCTAAGTAAATTTCTGTTCTGAGACATTTTAAATGACTCAATTTCCAATTCTTCTCCGACAAGTTTTCCTAAATAAACTTCATTTTCATCGTGCAATAATGCCATACCCATTTCTACATTAAATAAATCTCGGACGTATTTAGCACTCTCATATAATTGTTCATTTATATTTAATTCGCTATCAACAAATTGCGAAGAATGTGGTAATGCACCTTTTAATAGTTGTCTATCATCTACATTTTTCAATCGTGTATATAATGCACCATTAGTGACGCCGTCATATATTGCAAATGAAGTGTCCATACATTCCATCACTGATTCTTCTATACTGATATCATCAGATCCAAAGTAGTAATTACCAATTCGACTCAAAATTTCGTTTTTCATCGGTTGGATTAGTTTCTGACATTCTTCTTCAGTTTCAGCGTTTGCAGTTAATCTGATATATACTTCATGTGTTCCTGCAAGTGGCGCAATAGTAGGATTAGTTTGTTGGTCGATTAAATCCATTAAAATAGTTTCAACTTTGGACTCACCTATTCCCGCAAATTTAAGTTGTTCTGAGAAGATGACGTTATCGTCATCTAAAATATAGGGTAACAACTCATTTTTCGCCATTGGTTGCATTTCTTTAGGCGGTCCTGGTAATAATACTACCTGTTTATCTTCAATTTCCACTAACATACCAGGAGCCATACCATTCTTATTTGGTAGTACAGTAGCTCCCTCAATAACAAGCGCTTGTTGTTTATTGTTTGGCGTCATAACTTGTCCCTGGTCTGCAAAATAACTTTCTATATATTGTAAAGATGGTTGATCTATAACTAATTCTTTATTTAATACTTTGGCAACTGTATGCTTTGTAAGATCGTCTTTAGTTGGACCTAACCCACCTGTTAGTACAATCATGTCAAATCGCATTAGTCCTTGTCGTATGATGTACTCTAAGCGTTCAGGATTATCTCCAATAACAGTATGTTCGACAACGTTTTTACCTACTCCGTTTAGTAATTTGGATAAATACTGACCGTTTGTATTAGCTATTTGACCTAATAGTAACTCTGACCCTACTGCAATTATTGAAATATTCATAACATATTTCTCCCCTTTTAATACTTGAATGTAAGTAATATCACTATTATAAACGTTTAAAAAATTAAAATCTAAGAATGAGAATTACTCAGTTATTAGACACTTCAAATCATTCTTCAAGTCCAAAATAAAAAACGAGTTGAAATTAAATGTCATTTCAACTCGCTAAAATATTAATGTTTAAATACATCTCTGCCTTTATAAAAGTATTCAATACCAGATAAAATAGTAAAGAAAACACCGATATATAATAACACCTGTCCAATCGGGAATCCAATCCAAGTTGCTAAAGGATCACCTAATAAAATCCAAATAATGGCAACCATAGTAACTGCTGTTTTGATTTTACCTAATTGACCGGCTGCACTTACAAAACCTTGTTCAATTTGTAATAATCTAAGTCCAGTTACTGCAAATTCTCTAGCAATAATGATAATAGCAACAATAGAATTGGTTAAATCAAGTTGTACCATCACAATTAATGCACTAGCAACCAATAACTTATCAGCTAATGGATCTAAAAATTTCCCCATGTTTGTAACTAATTGCCATTTACGAGCCAAATAGCCATCTGCGAAATCACTTAATGATGCAATGATAAAGATCAAACCACTTATTAAAAGCTCTATTTTAATATCATATCCACCTAGGAATGATACTTTTCCAAAACCAAAATTGACTAATGCAAATAAGATAAATACTGGTATAAGTACAACTCTAAATACCGTTATCTGATTTGGTATATTCATTTAAAATCCTCATTTCTAATACTTTTTTATCTAAAATAATAGTACTGCAATAATCCACAACATAAGTGTAACCAAGATAACTAATCCAATAATGACTACTACTTGTAAAGATTCTTTCGACTTTCTTCTATAAGGAGGTGCTTCTTTATTAGCGAATGAATGAATCGCATCATCTAATTGAATACGATTGTCCGGTATTTCATCTTGATGAACTTCAATTAAATGATTAGGCTCGATATTCACAACACTGGCATATTTTCTAATAAAACCTTCAGTATAATTACTGTTAGGTAATTGATTAAATTCATTATTTTCAATTTGTTCTAAAGTATGACGTTTAAGTTGTGTACGTTGCTCTAATTCATTAAGAGTCATACCTAATCTTTCACGTCTACTCTTTAAAACTTCACCTATTGTATTCAAAACGATGCCTCCTTAAATACTATTCAAAGAATCCAAATCCTCCACCAAACGGGTCACCAAAGTCTAAATTATTTTTACTTTTAGTTTGAACCGTTTGTCTTTTCATCTCTTCATATTGAATTTCTTGATTTTTATTTTCGCGTAATTCTATGATGTAATCAAAATCATCCATACTATAATCACATGCCTCTACAAATAAATCAGGATGTTCTACTACTTTGACTGAAGGAAGTGTCATGATTTCTCTTACTAAATCTTGATGTTTCATATTAGATTCACGTGCTGTAACAGCACCATCAATAATATACACATGATTCGAATCATATTCACCTTTAATTAACGAACTTCTAACTGTTTGTTTAATTAAGGTTGAACTAATAAATAACCAACGTTTGTGTGCACAGACGCTACCAGCAACAATTGATTCAGTCTTTCCGACTCTAGGCATACCACGAATTCCTATTAATTTATGACCTTCTTCTTTAAATAATTCTGCTAAGAAATCCACTAATAATCCTAGGTCTTCACGTTCAAAACGAAATGTTTTTTTATCATCTGCATCTTGCTCTATGTAACGACCATGTCGGACAGCTAATCTATCTCGTAATTCTGGTATACGTAATTTAGTAATATCAATTTCATTAATTTCTTTAACTATTTGTTCAAATCGTTCTACTTTTTCTAGTTTATCGGTTTTAATTAATAAGCCACGCTTACCTTGGTCAACACCATTAATCGTTACAATACTAATTCCTAACATACCTAATAAACTTGAAACATCACCTAACAAACCGGCACGGTTCATAGTAATCTCATATTCGAGATACCATTCTTTTCTTCTCTCTGCCACTGACACCAATACCCACCCCTTGTTTAAACACGACTCAAATTTCAATTTCACTGATTAAATATAATAATAATCACATTATAACATCGAATTGAATATCATGTACTAGAGAAATCATGTTTTTATAGTTGATACTATTAGTTGAAGCGATTATAAATACCATCCGCCATTCACTTTTTGAATAGTCCCTGTAACACCTTTAGCCATCGGATTATATAAATATGCACAAGTGTGTGCTACTTCGCAAGGTTCTATCATGCGATGTTGCGGGAGTTCATCTAGAATCTCTTCCAACTCTTCTTCTGACCACTTTTTACTCATGTTACCTGAGACAAATCCTGGTGTAATAGCATTTACTGTCACTGTTGTTTGAGCCAGTTCCTGACTTAAAGCTTTTACAAAGCCAATTTGAGCACTTTTCATAGCAGAATAAATCGTTTCCATACTTGCACCCGTTTCACCCCAAATGGATGAAATGACTATTATTCTACCATTTTCACTTTGTCTTAAAGTATCAACAAAATAACGACTCAGTCTTATGAGTTGTCTTACATGGATATGGTAAGACTTATCAACTTGTTCATCTGACATATCTTGAAGCATGCCATACAATGCTGTTCCTGTTGCATAAATCATACAATCAAGATGGTTGATATGACCAAAATACTTTTCTAAGTTGATATCCTCAGATAAATCACATTGTATTAAATTAACAGGTCTATTTTGATATCGGTTAATCAACTGCGTTTTATCAGCTGAATTAAATTGTAAATCTACTTCATAACCATCTTCTAATAATCGATCAACAATTGCAGATCCAATTGACCCTGAACCACCCAATACTAATGCTCTCATTAGTTTTTAAGCTCCAAACGACTATCCACCATCTCATCTAAATCTAAGCATAACTGAGACGTTTCATTAACACTTTCAAGCGTAATATTTTCAACAATGTTTAACATATCAAATACACTAACACCTTCGAAATATAACTTTGCGTATTGATTAGCAATGTATTCAGGAGAATTAAGACTTGAAATAAATTCTCCTATAAATTGTTTTTTCAATAAATCAAATGCTTCAACGTCAGTAAGATTACCTTTGGTATCCTTTAATTGTTTGATAAGCAACTGTTTTAATTGATCTGGATGATTGGTTGCACTAGTAATAATTGAAAAGCTATAAGTTGGCTCTAAAACAAATTGATAACTAAATGTTTCATCAATTAAATCATCATTCAATAACTCTTGATAAAACTCTGTTTCTTCACCAAAAATAAGTTCATAGAAAAATGTCATTTCTAAATCACGTTGAACATATTTCTCTGGTGATTCATCTAAAGGTTGATTTTTAAATCCTAGCATTAACTTAGGAGATTGTAGTTTCATTTCTTCAGATACAACATGTTGATTCACTGATTTTGGTTCATCAATCAATGCACGTTCAATTTTAGGTTGATTCGTTTTATCTCTAAGGTTTTCATGTTCTTCTACAATATCAACAATATACTGCGGTTCTACATCGCCTACTACGAAAAGCACCATATTAGATGGGTGATAAAATGTTTCATAGCAAAGATATAAATCATCTTTTGTAATATCATAGATACTTTCAACACTACCTGCGATATCAACTCTAATAGGATGTTTTTCATACATAGCTCTTAATGTATTAAACATGAGTTTATATCCAGGTTGTTCTTGATACATTTTAATTTCTTCAGCGATTATACCCTTTTCTTTGTCTACAGTTTCTTTTGTAAAATAAGGTGTCTCAACCATAGTCAATAACCGTTTGATATTATTCTCAAGATGATCTGTCGCACTAAATAAATAACTTGTGCGGTCAAAGCTAGTAAAAGCATTGGCTTGTGCATTTTCCTCAGCAAATGCAGTGAATAAATCTTCTTCTTCTTTTTCAAATAACTTATGCTCTAAGAAGTGTGCCACACCATCCGGTACAGTTACAAAATCTTCTTTACCTAGCGGTTTAAAACGACTATCTAGAGAGCCGAATTGAGTAGTATAGGTAACAAACGTTTTTTGAAATCCTGGTTTAGGTATGACAAATAAACGTAATCCATTTTGTAGTTCATGTTCATAAACTGTCTCATCTATGACATCATAATAATGTTGTTTCACTACTCATTCCCTCCTTTAGTAAGTACATAAATTGTATCTAATACTGCTTCATTTGCTAATTTTATAATATCTTCTTTAGTCACTTTATCTATTTCATTTAAGAAAGCTTCATCACTTTGAGGCTCATCTAATAAAATTTGATTGTGTGATATTTCTATAATACTTTTTGGTCTATCTGCAGATTCATGTCTCTGGGATGTAATGATTTTTTTAGCTAATGCAAGTTTATTATCGTCAAATTCACCTTTTTTAAATTTATCAAATTCTTCTAAAATCGTTTGCTTCGCAATTTCGTATTTATCTGCTGATACACCACTCAACACAAATAAGTAACCATTTTTACCATCGATCTGAGAGTGTATAGAGTATGCTAAACTTTGACGTTCACGTACTTCATTAAATAACACTGATGATGGATCTCCTCCGAACATGATATTAAACACAATAAAAGCGTAATAATTACTTTTACCATAATGAGTTGGGAATCGATAACCTAAATTAAGTTTAGCTTGGTCAACATCATCTGTTGCAACAATTGTCTTTGGCAGTTGTTCAATTTTATTGTCTAATTTTTGTGCTTTATTATCAGAAACTTCAAAAGTAAACGGTTTAATTTCGAATTTAGATTGGATTTGATTGTAGACTTGTTGTTTATCAACATTACCAACAACATAAATAGCACAGTAGTCGTTTTCAATCATAGATTGATATGTATCATACAGTGATGCAGGTGTTACCTGTGGTACTTGTTCAATTTGACCAGTTGCTAAATATTGATATGCTTCATTTTCAAACATGTTTTCTAATAATTTTAAAAATGAATATTGTGCTTTGTTATCAATCATCGCCTCAATCTTTTTACCTAACAATGATTTTTCTTGTTTCACAAATTTGTCGTCAAATTGTTTATTATGTATTAATGGATTCCAAATTAATTCATTTAATAAATCTAATCCATGCTCAAATAATGGTGTTTGATCTTTTAAATATCGTTCATTAACTATTTCTAAAGAAATAGTAATTACATGTTTATCTTTAAATTTCGAAACAAAACTATTTACATATGCGCCGTAAAGTTCGGATAAACGACGGTTTAGGGCTTTGTCATCCTGCCATTTTTGAGATGCGCGTACAAGTACTTTGCTTAATACTGAACGTGCAGTTATTGTTTCATATTCAAGTGGTGCCATAAATTTAAACGTAATCATTGTTGTTTTAAATTTCTCGGTTGGCAAGACATGTATATGGCTTTTTTGATTTTCTTGCTTTTCGTTATGCAACTGCAATACCTCCATTGACATTTTTCATTATTTTTCTCTCGTAATTCTAAACTTAACTAAACTACTCTTCATATAATTTAAAGAGTATAAAATTGGATTATTTTGTTCATCAAAATGAGTTACCTTAAGTAACATCAATCCTTCATGTGGTGAGGCATTTAACATTTCAGAAATATGTGGTTCATAATTAACCGCTTCTAAGTCAGTTTCAGCATAAGTTACTGTATGTCCTGTTGCATGTTTAATTGCATTTAACATTGATCCATTACTTTCTTGATATCCCGTACATGTTAAATAGTCCTTTGCAATCTTGTCTAAACAATAAACTACAGGTTGATGGTTAGCAGTTTTTAATCTTTCTATAATAGTTACTGGTTGTTTCTCGTTAATACCCAAACGCTTAGCATCTAATAATGTTGCAGGTTGTTCATCAAAGTTTAAATATTCTGTACCAGATTGATAACCAGCACTTTTTATCATCTCTGTAATACTAATTAATTCATTTAATGGATAAAAGAAAGGGGGCAGTGATTTGACACTGGTACCCTCTTCAAAATTATCTACAACTACTTGTTCAGTAATTAATTCCCCTATACCTTCATAAACATCATCTGTTTTAATATTGAGTTCTCGTGCAATAGCTAAATTGCTTGGTAATTTACTACCAAACTCTAATTCTCCAGACTTAATTTTGTTTAAGATATATTGTTTCACTCTATAAATAGCATTCATTTCCGCCATAATTACACCTCATCTTTATCAATATCAACTAAAATTTGTCTTGGTTTACTACCTTTTTGTGGACCAATCACTTGGTTTCTTTCAAGATCATCCATCAGGCGTGATGCTCGGTTATACCCAATTCTAAACTGTCTCTGTAATAAAGATGTACTTGCTTTTTGTTTTTCAATTACAAATAAATAGGCTTCATCATATAAGGTATCTTCACTTTTCATTTCTGACTTATCTACTGGCGCATCAGGTTCCATTTCTTTAACATAATTTGCTTGTTGTTGCTCAACAACATAGTTAACTACATCTTGAACTTCTTGGTCACTTAAGAATGCACCTTGTATTCTAGTTTTAGTTGAATCTCCATTTCCAACGTACAACATATCACCTTTACCTAATAATTTTTCAGCTCCACCAGATCCAATGATTGTTCTTGAGTCTGTTTGAGAACTTACAGCAAAGGCAATTCTTGATGGAATATTATTTTTAATAATACCTGTGATAACATCCACTGATGGTCTTTGTGTTGCAACGATTAAATGTATACCTGCTGCACGGGCCATTTGTGTAATACGTTGAATTGCATTTTCCACTTCTTTACCTGCTACCATCATCAAGTCCGCTAATTCATCGACAATGACAACGATATAAGGTAACTCAGCTTGTTTTTCATCTAATTCTCTATTTTGTTTTCTTATAAACTGATTGTAACCTTCAATGTTTCTAGTTGATGAATGTTGGAATAAATCATAACGTCTCTCCATTTCAGCTACTATTTTTTCCAATGCTTGAGCTGCTTTATGTGGATTAGTTACAACTGGTATTAATAAATGTGGAATACCATTGTATACATTTAATTCTACCATTTTTGGATCAATCAGCATAAGTTTTACTTCATGCGGTTTCGCGTTTAATAACAAGCTTGTAATGATTCCATTGATACAAACTGATTTACCACTACCGGTAGAACCTGCTACCAACAAGTGTGGCATTTCATTCAATTGAATCGTTATAGGATCGCCTGAGATGTCTCTACCCAAACCTACTTCTAATTTATCATTAGATGGGAATTTTTCCTCTAAAACTTCTTTGAGTGCTACAAGAGAAATTTTATCATTTGGAACTTCTATCCCAACAGCTGAACGGCCTGGGATTGGCGCTTCTATTCGTACATCTTTAGCTGCTAACGCTAAAGCAATATCATTATGCAAGTTTACTATTTTATTGACTTTCACACCTTGCGCTGGCTGCACTTCATATTGTGTAACTGCTGGACCTATTTTAATTTGTGTCACTTTAGCATCTACACCAAAGTTTTTCATCGTAGATTCTAGAACTTGACCTTTTCTTTTCACTTCTGCTTTTGATGTCGATTGTTTTTGTGTTGGTTGGTTTAATAATGATAATGGTGGCACAACATAAGCCGCATTCATTTCTTCTCCAGCTTCTGAAATTGAATTTTCATTATCTTCATCACTAGACTGTTGATGATTTTCTGGCTCATCTACTGTTGATGGTTGTGAAGTGTTTGGAGTGCCATTTGTCATTGGTGACATTTGTTCTGAATCATTACTAAATGAACGCTTTTTTCGTCTAGAAGGCGTAGGTTCTTGCTCAGAATCACTGTGTCCATAAATAGGAATATCGCTATCTTGAGGTACTTCAGGTAAATCTGAAACATCTTTAACTTCGTCTTTATCATTAATACGATGTCGTTTGTCTATTCTTTCAGCCTTATCTTTAACTCTTTGTTCTTTATTCGATTTATTAGCTTCACGTTTTTCTTTTAAAGTTTGAGTGGCTGAAATGCTCGATGCTCTAACACTTTCAAATACTTTTTTAGTTACATCTCTATGTCGTAAATTAAATAATAAAATAATACTTGAAGCAACAAGTAAAACAGTAATGATAAATACGCCAATAATAGAAATGAGTGGAATAAATAACTCTAATAGATAATATCCAATTAAGCCGCCACCAAAATTAGGAAAATGACTATGTTTGTATGATTGATAAACGTATGATAAAACTGGTTCTCTTTCAGATATGACACCTTTACTAAAGTGATAATATAATTGAGAAATAAATAATAACGCTACTTGTAACGTAATCGTACCAACCGTACGTCTTGTTTTAGGAATTTTTTTAGAATATGTGATAAATCCAGTTGCTAATAATATTAATATATATGTTAAATAACGACTCATTCCGACAAAATAATTAAAGAAACTATCAATCATTCGTCCAACGATGCCTAATTGAAAAGCACCTAAAATGACTAAAATAACCACAATGATAGCAATGATGTATCTTAATGGACTCTCTGTTTGCTTTTTCTTTGTGGTTGATTTTTTCCTAGTTGTATTCGATTTTCTCTTTGTCGGCGATTTTTTCTTTGCTTGTGGCAAATTCGTACACCTTCTTTTTTTAATCTTACGTATATATCGTATTGATTTAAAGTTTTATTAAATAAGATGAAAGAGGTAAGGACGTCACACACATAATAGAACATCTGTATGATATAACGAATCTACCTTGATGCAGATTCGCATTTCAACATTTGCCTATTGAAGTCTGTAGTGATTTACATACTTGAACTACAAACAACGTGAGTTTGTCCCAACCTCTTTAGTTTATTTTATAATGATTATATTTCAGAAATAACTGGAATAATCATTGGACGACGTTTTGTGCTTTCGAAAAGTAATTTACTAATTTTATCTCTCATGTTTTGTTTGATTTCTGACCATTCAATTCGTTTTTCTTGTAAGCCAGCTTCAACAATTTCACGTACTTTTTCTTCAGCTTCTTTTAATAAGTCTTCGCTTTCTCTTACATATACAAAGCCTCTCGATTGAATTTCAGGTCCAGCAGCAATTCTACGGTTTTTAGGGTCGAGCGTTACGACAGCAATAAAAATACCATCTTCAGCTAATAAATGACGGTCTCTTAATACAATATTACCGACATCTCCTACGCCAATACCGTCAATTAATACATTACCAGAATGAACTTTTTCATTTAATACCATATTCTTGCCATCATAATTAATGACGTCCCCTTTTTCAACAAGGAAAATCTTTTCAGGCGCAACACCTGCTTCGGCTGCTAACTTAGCATGAGCAATTTGCATTTTGAATTCACCTTGAACTGGTACAAAGTATTCTGGTTTCATAATGTTAATCATCATTTTTAACTCTTCCATGCAACCATGGCTTGATGCATGTATTTTTTTGTTATTTGGAATAATGTGTGCACCAGCACGTACTAATTCATTTAATGTATCAGCAATAATCACTTCCATATTTGCAGATGCAGTAATTGCTAAGAAAACTGAATCACCTTTTTCGATGTTCATAATTTTATGTTTTTGTTGAGCCATTTGACTTAACGCTTCTACAGGTTCACCTTGCATTCCTGTTGCAATGATGATGACTTCATTTTTCGGATAATTTTCAACTTCACTAATTGGAATAAGTAAATCTTTAGGAATATCGAAATATCCCATTTTGCGTGCGATATTAAATGAACTTTCTAATGAACGACCTAAAAATGACACTTTTCGATTTAATTGGCTAGCAATATTCAACACTTGTTGAATTCTGATAAAATTCGATGCATAACATGAAACAATCAAACGACCTTTGACTTTTGCAAATGCATCATACATATGATGTTCGATGACATTTTCAGGTGTATTATATCCCGGTTTTTCTGCTTCTGTAGAGTCACTAATTAATGCAAATACGCCTTCTTCACCAATTTCAGCCATACGTTTGAAATCTGGAGAATATTGTCCACTTAAACTTTGATCAAATTTAAATTCACCAGTATAAACAATTGATCCATAAGAAGTGTGGATACAAATGCCTAAACTATCAGGAATACTGTGTGTAGTATTAAAGAAACTAATATTCACATTTTTAAAACGCATCACAGATTCATGATTAACTGAATAATAACGCACTTTTTTATTAATATTTCGAGATTTCATATTCTCTTTAACAAGTGCAATTGTTAATTTTGAACCATAAACAGGTGCATCAACTTGTTCTAAAATATAACTTACAGCACCCATTGCATGTTCATGTCCATGTGTAAGGAATATTCCTTTTAACTTTTCTTTATTTTCAATGACATATTGAATGTCTGGTATTACAATATCTACACCTAACATTTCATCTTCTGGAAACATTAAGCCTGCATCAAGCATAAACATTTCATCGTCTACTTCAACGATATACATATTTTTCGCAATTTCTCCAACACCACCAAGTGGTATGATGCGAATGTCTTTGTTTTTTTTCTTTATTAAACTCAAAATGTTACCTCCTATAATTAATCCCCGTCCATATATAAACTCACCATTTATTATAAGTTAAAATTCGCTTGATGTACACTATTAATGCAAGTCATGACTCTATATTATAGTAGGATATTTGAATTCTTTAAATGAACTAAAAAAGATTGGAAACCTTTGTTTGGTTTCCAATCTTGTAAGGTATTATTATTTTTCATTAATAGCTTTGTGAGATGCATTAACGCGGCCTTGTTTATCAATTTCAGTTACTTTAACTTCGATTGAATCACCTAATTTTAATACATCTTCAACTTTATTAATACGCTCAGTTGAAATTTGTGAGATGTGTAATAACGCATCTTTTCCAGGGAACAATTCTACAAAGGCACCATATTTTTCAATGCGTTTTACTTTAGCATTGTATACTTGACCAACTTCAGCTTCACGAGTGATTTCTTCAATGATTTCACGTGCACGATTAATCATTTCTTGATCTACAGCACCAATGAATATTTGTCCATCTTGTTCGATATCTAATTTTACACCTGTTTCATCAATAATTTCATTGATTTTTTTACCACCAGGTCCAATTACGTCTCTAATTTTTTCAGGTTTAATATTCATAGTAACCACTTTTGGTGCATACGCACTTAATTCATTTCTAGGTTGATCAATTGTTTGTAACATATGATCCATAATCGCTAAACGACCTTGACGGGCTTGTTCTAAAGCTTCTTCAATTACTTCACGTGTAAGACCATCAATTTTAATATCCATTTGAATTGCTGTAATACCATCTTTAGTACCAGCGACTTTAAAGTCCATATCACCAAGTGCATCTTCCATACCTTGGATATCAGTTAAAATAGTGTAACTATCTTCACGTGTAACTAATCCCATTGCGATTCCGGCAACTGGTGCTTTGATTGGTACGCCGGCATCCATTAATGCTAATGTTGAACCACAAATAGAAGCTTGTGATGATGAACCATTTGATTCTAATACTTCACTTACGATTCGTACAGTATATGGGAAATCCGATGTATCTGGAATAATATATTTAAGCGCTCTTTCACCTAGTGCACCGTGACCAATTTCACGACGACCTGGCGCTCTTACAGGACCAGTTTCACCAACAGAGAAGTTAGGGAAATTATAGTGATGCATGAAGCGCTTTTCTTCTTCAGGTCCAAGACCATCAATTAGTTGATAATCTCCAAGGGCACCTAATGTTAAAACGGATAAGGCTTGTGTTTGACCACGAGTGAATAATCCTGAACCGTGTGCTCTTGGAAGAAGTCCTACTTCTGATTCTAACGGACGGATTTCATCTGGTTTACGACCATCTGGACGGATTTTTTCGTCTGCAATCAGACGTCTCACTTCTTCTTTAACTAAATCGTTTAAAATGGCATATACTTCTTTAATTAACGCCTCATTATCAGGATCTTCTTCATCAATAAATTCAGCAACAATATCTTCTTTTAATGCGTCTAAATTAATATCACGTTGTTGTTTGTCAAAAGTTAGTACTGTGTCTTTTAAACCTTTAGCTTCTGTTAATGATTTAACCTTTTCAACAAGTGCCTCGTCTCTTTCAACTGGAATAAACGCCTGTTTTTCCGGTTGAATATAATCTATGATTTCTTGTTGGAAAGCAACTAGTCGTTTAATTTCGTCATGACCAAAGAAGATTGCCTCAAGCATTTCACTTTCTGTGATTTCACTTGCTCCAGCTTCAACCATGTTAACTGCATCTTTATGGCCTGCTACCTCTAAATCTAAACGTGAAACTTCTTTTTCAGCAACGGTTGGATTAATCACATACTTGCCATCTACATATCCTACATTGACACCTGCGATAGGTCCTAAGAATGGTATGTCAGACACACTTAATGCCATTGAAGAACCAATCATAGCAGCCATTTCAGGCGAACAATCAGGGTCAGCACTGAGTACAATATTCATAATTTGAACATCGTGCTTATAGCCTTTAGGGAACAACGGTCGTATTGGTCTATCTATTAATCGTGCAGTTAATGTTGCGTCATCTCCTGGACGTCCTTCTCTTTTTTTAAATCCTCCAGGAATCTTACCTGCAGCGTACATTTTTTCTTCATAATTAACTGTTAATGGGAAAAAGTCACCATCACGTGGTTCCTTAGAAGCTGTAGCAGTTGATAAGACAACTGTATCACCATAACGAACTAAAACAGCACCATTAGCTTGTTTGGCTAATTGTCCTGTCTCAATCGTTAATGATCTGCCAGCCCACTCAGTTTTAAACACTTTCTTCTCTTGAGACATTATGAATCTCCTCTCTAAATTCTATTATCTATATCATATCATTTATTACATTTAATTTATATTAGTTCTTATTTGTCAGATAATAAAAAAAGGAAAGTACCAATCGAATGGTGCTTTCCTAATTTATTATTAAGATTAACGACGGATACCTAAAGATTTGATTAATTCACGGTAACGTTGAATATCTTTACCACGTAAGTAGTTTAATAAGTGTCTACGACGACCAACCATTTTTAATAATCCACGACGTGAATGGTGATCTTTTTTGTGCTCACGTAAATGCTCGTTTAATGCAGAGATTTCTGCAGTTAAAACAGCGATTTGTACTTCTGGAGAACCAGTATCTGTTTCGTGAGTGCGGTATTCTTTAATTAATTCATTTTTACGTTCTTGTGAAATTGCCATTGTCAATTTCCTCCTTTAATTTGTATACTCCTTTATCCGAGTTAGGCGTCGGAGTCTCGACCTACTAAGAAAAAGGTTGTCTCTTAAACAAGGTTAACTTGTTTTAATCAACTTTATATATTATATGATACATCATCACCAAAATCAACAGATAATAAATATTTAGCACGTGCTTTGTCATCATTCATCTGCTCTACCAATGGATCAATGCCATCAAATTTTATTTCAGGACGTAAGAAATGATGCCAATATACCACTACTCGTTCGCCATAAATATTTTCATCGAAATCGAAAATATTTACTTCTATTACCACTTCGGCTTTAGCTGGATCATGGAAAGTGGGTTTAACACCTACGTTTGCAACGCCTCTATATAATTTTTGTTCAGTGCCGATTTCCATACTTACTGCATATACACCTTTTTTAGGTAACAAATAATCATCACTAGGATGAACATTTGCAGTTGGAAATCCTATTGTTCGCCCACGCTTTTCACCTTGAACGACTGTACCTTTAATTTTATATAAGTAACCTAATTCCTCATTCGCTTTTTGCAATTCACCGTTTTGTAACGCATCTCTAATCGCTGTAGTAGAAATTTTTTCATCGTCTAATTCCTGTTTGCCTACTATTGTCGTATTAAATGAATCAACTTCGTTTAACACTGTCATATTACCTTTACCAAATTTACCAAATGTAAAGTCAAATCCAGCAATAACTTCTTTAACATTATTTTTTATAATATATTCTTCAATAAATTCTTCAGAAGTTACATTCGCAAACCTAGATGAGAAATTGATAACAATACAGTAGTCCACATCATGTGAAGCTATCATATCAATTTTGTCTGAAAGTGGTGTTAAATAAGTCGTTCTTTTACGTTCAGGATTTAACACAACTGATGGATGTGGATCAAACGTCATAACAGCTTTCTTCAATCCACGAGATTGTGCCTGTTGATCTAATGTTTGAAAAACTTTATCATGCCCTTTATGCATACCATCAAAGAAACCAAACGCCATCGCAACATTTTCATTTATTCGTTGGTCTTCTTGAATTGGATGGGTAATTTCTATCACTTTCATAATAAATCTCCTTTAATTAAATACTTTTTTTGGTTTTAATTCATCTGGTTTATCTGGATGTACAATGTATATTGCCATCGCTTTTTGAGTTGAATCATTAACAAATACAAATTGGTCATTCGTTATATTTTGAAATTGCTTTTTATAAAACTTTTGACCATTTAAAATGCGTTGTTTGATTTGTTCATCATCTATACTAATTTGTGGTAAACCTTTCAAACCATATTCTATAGGAAACAATTTATCTTGTAATGCATCATGCTCATGTAAAGAACGTATATCATCAAGAGTGAGACTTTGTTCAAGACCAAATCCTCCTGATTGAACACGTGTTAATAATGACATATGTGCTGGCAAGCCTAACTTTGCACCTATATCAGTCGCTAAAGTTCTAATATATGTTCCTTTACCACAATTTACTGAAATATCGAAATGACATTCTCCATCTTTGAATCTTAAAGGTGATGTACGTACTATGTGTTTAATGGTTACTTTTCTCACTGGGCGCTCCACAGTTTCATTATTACGTGCATACTCATATAATCTTTTCCCATTAACTTTAACGGATGAGTACATGGGTGGAATTTGTTCAATTGTACCTTTAAATTGATTGATAATGTCATCCACCTGAGTTTCAGTTAATGTATTTTCTTCAATATTTTGATATTCAACAGTTTCTCCTGTTTGATCTTCTGTTGTTGTACTTCTTCCAATTGTTACGGTTGCATTATAGGATTTCCCCATTTCCATAACATAATCACTTACACGTGTTGCCGAACCGATACATATAGGTAGGACACCTGATACTTCGGGATCCAACGTGCCCGTATGACCGATTTTTTTAGTTTTAAGTATCTTTCTTAATTTAAATACCACATCGTGACTTGTTAACCCTCGATCTTTATATACTGGTAATATACCGTTATACATGGTTTCACACCTTTTATTTTCCAAAATTATTACGCTTTATATTATAACATTTAGCAAAGTATTTGATGATTGAGTACATCGATTAATATGATTGATTTTGATATGTATATAGCCTGAGAAACATTTTCCCAGGCTAAAATAATATGATAATTATTTATCTTGTTTGTGTAAATCTTGGATCATACGTTCAATTTTATTACCATATTCTATTGATTCATCATATTCGAATGATAATTCTGGAATAATTCGTAATCTCATACGTGAGCCAAGTTCAGATTTAATAAATCCTTTAGCTTTATCTAGTGCTTTAAAAGTATTATCTACTTCTTTTTGATTACCTAGAACTGTTAAATATACTTTACCTTGAGATAAATCATTTGTTAATTCAACATCTGTAATTGTAATAAAACCTACTCGAGGATCTTTCACTTTATTATTAACGATATCCATGATTTCTTTTTTCATTTGTTCGCCAACACGTTCTGCTCTCATATTACTCATTTATTGTCACCTCTTTTATTCTTTATTTTTGAGTTTAAATAAGAGGTGAGACATAAGACAATTATTTATTAGAACATGGTTTAATGCTCTAATATATCTCGCCTGTCTCAACCTCCAAACTTCATCGCAAAATTAGCGATTATCTTTTGATTTCAACCATTTCGAACGCTTCAATAATGTCGCCTTCTTTTAGGTCGTTATATTTTTCAATCGTAATACCACATTCATAACCTTGGGCTACTTCTTTAGCATCGTCTTTGAAACGTTTTAATGTGTCTAATTCACCTTCAAATTGAACAATGCCATCACGAATAACGCGTACGCCTGCATTACGAGTAATTTTTCCTTCAGTAACATAACTACCTGCTATTGTACCAACTTTAGAAACTTTGAATGTTTGACGTACTTCTGCTTGACCAATGACTTGCTCTTCATATTCAGGGTCAAGTAGACCTTTCATAGCTGATTCAATTTCTTCAATAACGTTATAAATGACACGGTGTAAACGCATATCTAAGTTTTCTGCTTCAGCTGCACGCTTAGCACCAGCATCAGGACGTACATTGAATCCGATGATAATACCATTTGATGCATTGGCTAAAGTAACGTCAGATTCATTAATTGCACCTACAGCAGTATGAATAATACGTACATTCACACCTTCAACATCTATTTTCATTAATGATGCTGCTAATGCTTCAACTGAACCTTGTACGTCACCTTTAATAATAACGTTTAAGTCTTTCATTTCACCTTGTTTCATTTGTTCGAACAAGTTATCTAACGTAACGTTTTTACTTTCTTGACGTTGTTGAATAACGCTTTCTTCATGACGTGCTTCACCAATACGACGCGCTTGTTTTTCATCTTTAAATACTACAAAGCGATCGCCAGCTTGTGGTACATCATTAATACCTGTAATTTCAACTGGTGTAGATGGACCAGCAGTTTTGATTCGTTGACCTAAGTCATTAACCATCGCACGAATACGGCCATACGTATTACCTACAACAATTGAATCTCCTTGATGTAATGTACCATTTTGTACTAGTAATGATGCTGCAGGTCCTCTTGATTTATCTAATTCAGCTTCAATCACAGTACCTACTGCTTGTTTATCAGGGTTTGCTTTCAACTCTTGAACTTCTGCAACTAAACCAATCATTTCTAATAGGCTATCGATACCGTCTCCACTTAATGCTGATAGTGGTACGAAGATCGTATCGCCACCCCAGTCTTCTGGAATTAAACCGTACTCTGTTAACTCTTGCATTACACGGTCAGGATTTGCGGTTGGTTTATCTATTTTATTAACTGCAACAATTGTAGGAACATTCGCTTCTTTAGCGTGATTAATCGCTTCAATTGTTTGAGGCATAACACCGTCATCTGCAGCTACTACTAGGATTGTAATATCTGTAACTTGAGCGCCACGTGCACGCATTGTAGTGAATGCCGCGTGTCCAGGTGTATCAAGGAAAGTAATCTTTTTACCTTCATTTTCGATTTGGTAAGCACCAATATGTTGTGTGATACCACCCGCTTCACCTGCAGTTACTTTAGTATGACGAATTGAATCTAATAATGTTGTTTTACCATGGTCAACGTGTCCCATAATAGTAACAACTGCAGGACGTTCAATTGCATCTGGATCTTCAGTTTCATCGTCGAAATAAATAGATAAATCTTCTTCTTCAATGATGACTTCCTCTTCAATTTCAACACCATAGTCATCTGCAATTAACTCAAGTGTCTCTTGGTCCAATGATTGGTTAATGTTAGCAACAATACCTAATAAGAATAATTTTTTTACAATACCTGAAGATTCAACATTCAGTTTATCTGCTAATTCTCCTACTGTAATGCCTTCTTGATACGTAATTTTAGATGGCATTTCTTTAGGTTCTGCTTGTTGTGGAGCACTTTGCTTTTGGTTATTCTTTTTATTATTTTTGTTGTTTTTGTTGTTTTTGTTATTTTTATTATTCTTCTTATTGTTATTGTTGTGTTGATTACTTTGTTGTTTACCTTTGTTGTTATTATTCTGCTTGTTTTGATTATTTGATTTATTATTATTTTGTTTTTGGTTACTTTGTTGCTTATTTTCAGATTTATTGTGATTATTTTGAGTATTCTTTTGTGTTTCGTTACTTTGTCCTGGTTTGAACTTTTTGTCTAAAGCTTTAATTTGGTCATCTTCTAAAGCTTGCATATGGTTCGACACTTCAACGTTCATACTCTTTAATTCATCTATAATCTCTTTACTCTTTAGATTTAATTCTTTCGCATATTCGTAAATTCTTTGTTTACTCATATAATCACTCCTCACGATATTCATCTATCATAGACAGCAACTTTTTGGCAAAACCTTGATCAGTAATGCCAACGTTGACTCTCTCGCCTTTACCAAGTGCTATCCCTATTTCTTCTCTAGTTCCAAATACCCTTAAAGGCACTTTATAACTCGAAGTTTTATTTTTAATTAATTTCATAGTGTTTGGAGAAGCATCATTAGCTAATATAACTAACTTTATATTGCCTTTTTGCATATCATTGACAATAACTGATTCACCCGTTTTCACTTTACCTGCTCTCATCGCAAGACCTAAAAAATTAAATATCTTCTCATTAATCATTTTGTTGGAATCTCTTCTCTATAAATTAAACGAATAACCTCTTTATATACAGGCTCTAATTGTTCTTTAGAAGCTTTAAAATATTTTTCTAAAACTTCCTTTTGTTGTGCTTTTTCTACTAATTGAACATCTTTTGAAACATAGGCACCACGGCCTTGTTTTTTACCAGTAGCATCAGCGAATATTTCGCCTTCTTTGTTAATTACAACTCTAATCATATCTTTCTTTGGATGCATTTCATTAGATATGATACATTTACGCATTGGAATTTTTTTCTTTTTCATGTTCAATCATCACTCCAACCTATTTTTCTGTATCTTTATCTTCAGTAGTAACTTCATCCGTATCTTCTAACGTTTCATCTGTTTCAGCTGCTAATTCGGCAGTAGTTAAATTTGATTCTTCTAAATTCACATCTTCAAATTCAATGTCTTCATCACCAGTATTTACAACTTCATCAGCAATTTCTTCTGATTCAATAACAGGATAAACGCCTGCTTCACGAGCATCACTTTCAGATTTAATATCAATTTTCCAACCAGTTAGTTTAGCAGCTAAACGTGCGTTTTGACCACGTTTACCAATTGCTAATGATAATTGATAGTCTGGTACAACTACTACTGTAGATTGATTTTCTTCGTCTACGATAACTTCTAACACTTGTGATGGACTTAAAGCATTTCTTACAAATACTTTAGGATCTTCATTCCATTGAACAATATCAATTTTTTCTCCACCAAGTTCTTCTACTACAGCTTCAACACGAGCACCTTTTGATCCGACACAAGCACCTACTGCATCGATTTCAGGATTATCAGAGTACACACTAATTTTAGAACGATCTCCTGCTTCACGTGCTACTGATTTAACAATAACGGTACCATCAAAGATTTCAGGTACTTCTTGTTCAAATAGTCGTTTTAATAAGCCTGGATGGCTTCTTGAAACATAAATTTGAGGTCCTTTAGTTGTTTGTTCAACTTTGTTAACAAAGACTTTTATTCTTTCGTTAGGGATATAGCTTTCATTCGGACTTCTTTCTGCCTCAGACAATACTGCTTCAATACGACCTAAATTAACGTAAACATATCTATGGTCTACACGATCGATCACACCCGTTAAGATGTCTTCTTCTTTATCGATAAATTCATCATAAAGAATTTCTCTTTCAGCATCTCTTAAACGTTGCATGACTGCTTGTTTAGCTGCTTGAGCACCAACACGTCCGAAATCTTGTGGCGTCACATCTTCTTCATATATGTCACCAATCTCGTATGCTGGATTTTTAACTAATGCAGTACTAATATCAACTTCTTCTCTATCATCGAATACTTCTTCAACAACTTCTTTTCTAGCAATAACTTTGAAAGTACCTTCGTCCATATTAAGTTCTACCCTAACATTTCTGGCACTATCATAGTTTTTTTTGTAAGCAGTAATTAAAGCTGCTTCAATAGCATCAATTAATACTTCTCTTGGAATTTTCTTTTCCTTTTCTAAATATTCAGTAGCTAATAATAATTCATTACTTGACACGGCTCTTCCTCCTCACCACGTTATAGCATTACTGCGTGACGTGCTTTTGCAATTTTATTGCGTGGTATCTCTATCGTTTTTGTTTTAGATTTTTCTTTGACTTCTATTAATATAATATCCTCTTTGACTTCTTTTAAAATACCTAACCATTCTTTTTCATTTTCGATTGGTACATAAAGTGAAATAAAAATGGGATGTGATATTGCATCTTTAAGCGCTTTCTCATTCTTGATAGGTCTTTCAGCACCTGGAGATGCTACATCTAAGTAGTACATTTCAGGTATTGGATCATTTTCATCCATCGCTTCGCTAATCTTTTCTGAGGCTAACGTACAATCATTAAGATCGACGCCACCTTCTTTGTCTATTGAAATTCTTAAAAAATGATCTTTACCTTCTTTAACATACTCAATTTCAACTAGTTCAAAGTTAAGGTCATCTAATACGGGTTGAATAATAGGTTCAACTTGTTCAGCTATTTTACTCATACAGGCCTCCCTTTTAGGCAAATAGAAAAGAGCGGGTTTATGCCCACTCTTTTGCCTGAGTCACTAATTTTTTAAGCAATCTAAGTATACCATAAGTTATACTAGTAAACAAATCACACCCTAATTATTGGGAACATCCCTGTATACACTTAATAATTTAATAACTTCTTTATTGTTTTACATTACATGTCAAAAATAGATAATTGTGCTTTATCAGGTAATCCTGGTAATGAGCCTAAATCGTCTAGATATTCAATAACCTTTTGTGATAAACCTGCTTTTTTATTTAAATCTTCTTTAGATAAAAATGGTCCTTCTTCTCTTGCTTCAACAATTCGTTTGGCAACATTTTCACCAAGTCCTGGTACGGCTATAAATGGTGGAATTAATGTATCACCTTCAATAATGAAATCAAACGCTTGGCTTTTTTCTAAACTAATCGGTTGCATACGATAACCTCGATGAGCCATTTCATTCATTATTTCTAATACTGTTAATACATCTTTTTCTTTTTTACCTAAATCCATATAGCGAGAGTACATATCTTTTACAGTGTTTTTAATACCTGTTTTATCTTTAATCATAGTAATTAAATCAAAATCAGATGCTCTAACTGTAAAGTAAGACGCATAATAATATAAAGGATGATGTACCTTAAAGTATGCGATACGGACTGCCATTAATACATAGGCTGCCGCATGGGCTTTAGGGAACATGTATTTGATTTTACGACAGGAATCTAGATACCAATCAGGAACGTCATTTTCTTTCATAGCTTCAACCATTTCATCAGTTAAACCACGTCCTTTACGTACAAATTCCATTGTTTTGAAGGCCATAGATGGTTCTAATCCTGCATACATCAGATATACCATGATGTCGTCACGACAACCAATAACTGATGATAAATCACAGATACCTGCACGGATTAGTTCTTGTGCGTTACCTAACCAAACATCTGTACCATGTGATAGTCCAGAAATTTGTACTAATTCAGAAAATGTTGTTGGTTTAGTATCTTCAAGCATTTGTCTTACAAACCCTGTACCAAATTCCGGTACACCAAATGTCCCTGTTTTACATAAAATGTCTTCTTCAGTCACACCTAAACTTTCTGGACTACTAAATATTTTCATAGTTTCTTTATCATCCACAGGAATCGTTTTAGGATCAATGCCAGATAAATCTTGTAGCATACGTATCATAGTTGGATCATCGTGTCCAAGTATATCGAGTTTTAAGACGTTATCATGGATAGAATGGAAATCAAAATGTGTTGTCATCCAAGCAGAACTTTGGTCATCTGCTGGATATTGTATAGGTGTAAAATCATAAATATCCATGTAGTCTGGAACTACTATAATACCACCAGGGTGTTGTCCAGTTGTACGTTTAACACCTGTACAACCTTTAACTAAACGATCCACCTCTGCTCCACGTTTATGAATACCTTGGTCATTAAGATAACCTTTAACAAATCCAAATGCAGTTTTTTCGGCAACTGTACCAATTGTTCCTGCACGGAATACTTTGTCTTCACCGAATAATACTTTTGTATAGTTATGTGCATTAGGTTGATATTCACCACTGAAGTTTAAGTCGATATCTGGTACCTTATCACCTTTAAATCCTAAGAACGTTTCGAAAGGTATATCTTGCCCCTCTTTAATTAGCTCATTGCCACATTCAGGACATTTTTTATCGGGTAAATCGAATCCTGAACCAACAGAACCATCGTCGAAAAACTCACTCGTTTTACAATGCGTACAAATGTAATGCGGCGGCAATGGGTTAACTTCAGTGATTTCTGTCATAGTCGCTACAAAGCTTGATCCTACAGAACCACGTGAACCTACTAAGTAACCATCATCTAAAGATTTTTTAACCAAACGTTGTGAAATTAAATAAATAACTGAGAAACCGTTCCCTATAATACTATCTAGTTCTTTCTCTAAACGATCAATAACAATTTGAGGTAAATCTTCACCATATAACTTTTTGGCATTGCTATAACTTAATTCTCTAATTTCTTCATTCGCACCATCCATTCGTGGTGTATATAATTTATCTTTAATTGGTACAACACGTTCAATTTGATCTGCTAAGGCATTAGTATTTGTTACAACTAACTCATAAGCCTTTTCTTCACCTAAGAAATGTAATTCATCCAACATTTCGTCGGTTGTTCTAAAATGTGCTTCTGGTAAAGTTGAACGATTTAAAGGATTCCCCGGTTGGGAAGCAATTAAAATTTTACGAGCGATGGCATCGTGTTCATATAAATAGTGTGCATTACCTGTTGCTATAACAGGAATATTAGCACTCTTTCCAGCTTCAATTAAACGATGATAAATCTCATGAAGTGTTTCAGTATCTCTAATGAGTTCACGATCAATAAGATCTTGATAAAGTGCTGGTGGTTGTACTTCAATAAAGTCATAATACTTTGCTATTTTTTCTACTTCTGATTGATCTCTTTGCATGACAGCTGTAAATAATTCACCTTCATCACATGCCGTTCCAACAAGCAAACCTTCTCTATACTCATTTAATAAAGATCTCGGTATTCTTGGTGTTCTATAATAATACGTTACTAATGATTCACTCACAATTTTGAAAAGATTTTTTAAACCTTGTTGATTTTGAACTATTAATGTGACATGTGATGGTCTAGCACGTTTATATGCATCTTCATTAGATAGTTTTTGATTAATATCTATATGATTTGTCACGCCAAGTTCTTTCATTTGTTGAACCATTTTAATAAAAATATATGCAGTAGCTTCAGTATCATATATCGCTCTATGATGTTGTGTTAAGTCCACACCATATTTTTTAGCAAGGAAGTTCAAACCATGCTTACCATAATCAGTATTTATAGTACGAGATAATTCTAGTGTATCAATTACACCATTAGTTGAAGGGCCGAATCCAAGGCGTTCATAACCTGTATCAATGAATCCCATATCGAATGAGGCGTTATGGGCCACGAATATAGCATCTCCTACCCATTCTTTGAATTCTGTAAGTACATCTTCTATTTCAGGAGCATCAGTTAGCATATCATCTGTAATATGCGTTAAATTAATAATTGTTTCTGATAATTTCTCATGAGGATTACTAAATCTTTCAAACTTATCTATGATTTCTCCGTTATGTACTTTAACAGCTGCTAATTCGATAATTTTATCATATTGATTAGATAAACCAGTCGTTTCTACGTCAAAAACAACATATGTAGCATCTTTTAAATCTCGATCTGTAGGTTTGTAAGCAATAGGTACACCATCATCCACTAACATGCCTTCCATACCATATATCATTTTGATACCATGTTTTTCAGCAGCAGCATGGGCATCTGGAAATGCTTGAACAACATTATGATCTGTCACAGCAATCGCTTGATGACCCCATTCAGCTGCTTGCGCTACATAGCCGCCAATATTAGGTATGCCATCCATTTGACTCATTGATGTATGTAAATGGAATTCAACTCTTTTATTCTCTGCCTTATCTTTTTTAGGCGATTTTTTAATTTCTTCAATATCAGACATCATCATAACTAAATCTCTAACAAAAGTATCTTCTTCAATACGACCTTGTGCACGAACCCACTTTCCTACACTTAAGGCTTTAAAATGATCTAAATCATTTTTATTTTTACGAGTAAACATTTTCAATACTAATGAATCTGTATAATCCGTTACTTTCAATTCTACGATATGACGTCCACTTTTCAATTCTTTTAAATTAATATCAAATATAACGCCCTCAATTGCCACTTTAAATTCTTCTTCTATAATCGATTCTATTGATCTTAAATTTTCAACTTGAATTGGTTTACCAATTTGACATTTATCTACATCGCTTTCGTTGTTATCTTGTTGTTTTGCTTTTTCCGCTTTCATTTTTTCAAGTTTTTCAGTAGCCTCACGTGCACTTTGTTCATCTTCTTCTTGAATATGCGCTTCTAATGATGCTAGATCTTCATCATGGTTAGTAGTATCTGTTTCAAATACGACTTTATCTATTTTAAATCCGCATTTTTTAAAAGCAGCGACTAAACTACCATTACATGCCTTATCAAAATGGTTACGTTCAATATCATTGGAAACCATAACTTTTAGAACATTACCTGACATAATCAAGCGCTTTTGTTTTAACTGCCCTTTTACTTTAGGAGATAAGGCAGTTTGATCGATACAATGTGCAAAATATTTAATTGCCTGTTCATCTTGATTATCAGTGTTTTCAATCGTGAAATGACAGCTTACATCCGCTATTTCTTTAAATTCTTCTACAATCGCATGATTAAAAAGTAAATAATCTTCATGAGATAAGAAATATGGCAATGTAATATGAAATTCCCATGTTCTATTTTTACTTGAGACATCAATTCTAGTTAGTTCTCCTTGCTGTAGGATTTCTGAATCTAATTGATTAGAAATTTTAATTTGATCAGCAAGTACTTTAAATTTTTCCTGATTTGTCATTGCCAATATGAAAACCACCTTAAATTTATACTTCTTTAACATTGCTTGAATTAGTAATTTGGAATTATGAAATCAATCATACAAATTATACTGATGAATCGTTCGAAGTTCAAAGCAAATTTATATCTTATTATACGCTTAATTGGTATAGATTTCATCGATATGAATTAAATACATTTACGAAAAATAAGGAGTGGATAAGAATTCTAATTGAATCCATCATCACACTCCCAATACATAAAACCTAAAAGGTCAAATGTTCATATTTAGTTTAATGTTAAATATAAATCTTTAATATAATTTTCTAAATCATCAATATGAATTTCTTCACTTTCACCTGTTGAACGTTGTTTAACTTCTACAATACCTTCTTCTGCACGTTTACCAACTACAACTCTTAATGGTAAACCTATTAAATCAGCATCGTTAAATTTAACACCCGCACGTTCTTGGCGATCATCATATAGTACATCATAGTTATTCATTAATTGATCATATAATTGATCACCTAGCTTACGTTGTTCCTCTTTTTTAGGGTTAATTGTAATTAAATGTAAATCAAATGGTGTAACTGATTTAGGCCAAATAATACCGTTATCGTCATGGTGTTGTTCTACTATAGCACTCAATGTTCTAGACACGCCAATACCATAACAACCCATAATGAGCGGTTGTGCTTTACCTTGGTTATCTAAGAAAGTCGCATTCATTGATTCAGAATATTTTGTTCCGAGTTTAAAGACTTGTCCAACTTCTATTCCTTCTGCAAATTGTGCATTTCCAGAACCATCACTTAAAGGTTCACCTTCTAAGATAAATCTAAAGTCTCCAAATTCGTCAACTTTAAAATCACGATCTAATTGTGCATTTTCGAAATGATATCCATCTTCATTTGCACCAATCACAAAGTTATTTAAGTCTTGAACAAAATGGTCAGCATAGATTTTAATATCTTTATCATGAATAGGACCTAATGAACCTGGATGTGCACCCACAATATTAACAATTTCATCTTGGCTAGCCATTTCAATTTGGTCTGTACCAAAGTATGCTTTTAATTTCACGTCATTCAACTCATGATGTCCTCTTACAAGTACCATGATAAACTCGCCATCCACTTTAAATATCATTGTTTTCACAATTTCATCTAGCGGACGATTTAAATATTCAGCTACTTCTTCAGCTGTTTTTATATTAGGTGTCTCTACCTTTTTCAATTCAGCAACTTCAGTATTTTTAGGGTTAGCTGTATAAACCACTTCTGCTTTTTCAATGTTGGCAGCATAATCACTTTCATTACTATAAACGATAGTGTCTTCACCAATTTCACTTAAAGCCATAAACTCATGTGTATGATTACCACCAATTGCCCCTGAATCTGCTACAACAGGTCGTGCATTGATGCCTACTCGTTTAAATATACGATCATACGCGTTATACATATCTTGATAAGTTTCATCTAATGATGCTTCATCAGCATGGAAAGAATAAGCATCTTTCATGATAAATTCTCTACCACGAAGTAACCCAAAACGTGGACGTTGTTCGTCTCTAAATTTAGATTGGATTTGGAACAACGTTAAAGGTAAACGTTTGTATGACTTTAACTCATCTCTAACAAGTGATGTCACTACTTCTTCATGTGTTGGTCCTAATGCAAATTCGCGTCCATTACGGTCTTTTAATCGCATTAATTCAGGACCATATGCACCCCAACGGCCTGATTCTTCCCATAATTCAGCTTGTTGAAGCGCTGGCATTAAAATTTCTACTGCATCTACTTTTTCCATTTCTTCACGTATAATCTTAGAAATATTATTCAGAACACGTGTAGCTAATGGTAAATAGCTATATATTCCACTTGTACTTTGTTTAATTAAACCTGCTTTTAATAATAAACGATGACTTAAAGCTTCAGCTTCTGCTGGCACTTCTCTCATAGTTGGTATAAAAACTTTAGATTGTTTCATAGTTACTTTGCCTCCCTATTTATAAGAAATATCTTTGAATATCGTTCCATGTTACTAGAATCATAATGATAACTACAAAGATTGCACCGACTGCAATAATACCTGTTTCTGCCTTTTTATTAATAGGCTTTCTAAATATTGCTTCGTAAATCACAAATAAAATTCTTCCACCGTCTAATGCTGGAATTGGTAATAAATTCATAATACCTAAGTTTACACTTAATAATGCTGTATATGTGATCAAGTTAATAATTCCCGATTTCACAACTGAATCCACATTATGATAAATACCTACTGGCCCATTCAACATGTCAAATGAAAAACCACCAGTAAAGATACTCGCAAGCATGCCAACGACTGCTGTAAATATTAACGTACCTGCTTTAAAGAACTGTTCAACTCCTGCGACAAGAGGTTTAAATACCGTATGTTCTGTTTTCGGTTTGAATCCAATTTGATAAACTGTCTCAGATTTATTCTTTGTTTGTTTGATTTCAGTTTTCTTAGGTTCGATATCGATTGATTTCATCTTACCGTTTCGTTCAACTTTAACAGTAGTTTTAGCAGATTTATTTTTATCTAAAATGTTTGAAATATCATTATAATCTTTAACTTTGTGGTTACCAATTTGTTCAATTTTGTCGCCTGCTTTTAATCCTGCTTTTTCAGCGGGATAACCTTTGGCTAAATCGCCTACTGTTGTTGTAGGTGTACCATGATAATATGCTAATCCAATAAATAGTACGATAGCCAAAATAAAGTTAAATAACGGGCCGGCAAATAATGTTAAAAATTTGGGTAACGGCTTCTTATGTGTGAATTGACGTTCTCTAGGTGCTATTTGAATTAAGCTACCATTTTCAACGAAATATGCTTTCTTAGCGATATTGAAATGATGACGCTCTTCATCATATGATGTGATACCTTCAATAAAAAGATCATCTTTAAAATCACATTTTTTCACTTCAATAGCTTCAATTTGTTGGAATTTATGTTGATCATCTAAAATGATATGTGTAATTTGATCATGATCATTTAATTTAATTTTTACGTTCATACCTGGTTCAACAGGCGGCTCCTCAAGACCATCACCTGCCATACGCACATATCCGCCTACAGGCAAAATACGAATTGTATATAACGTTTCATCTTTTCTAAAACTAAAGATTTTCGGTCCCATACCGATGGCAAATTCTGGGCACATAATGCCCGCTCTCTTAGCAAAGAACATATGTCCATATTCGTGGACAGTTACAAGAACACCAAAAACGATGATGAACGCTAATATTGTTATTAATGAACTCACTCGCTACACCTCTATTTTAAGTAATATTTCAAATTTCTCTCGATTAATTATTAAAAGATAATATAAGACATTATATTACGTTTGACTTAATTAGCATATTAATTTGGCTAATCATGTTCATTATACTTTTGTACCAATGAAAATTATGTATAAGTTATGAAAAGGAGTTAAGAAATGCTATGAACATCTCAATAACTCCCCCATTATAACATTTTATTTATTAAAAAATGCTTCAAGATATTAAATTTGAATTAAAAGAATGTTTAACAATGGTAAAACAAACATGAAACTATCAAATCTATCTAATATACCACCATGTCCTGGTAAAATTCTTCCAGAATCTTTCACACCGAAATGACGTTTAAATCCAGATTCTACTAGATCACCTAATTGTCCAAACATGCTTAAGATGATGGTCACAATTAACAATAACCACACGTTTAAATTAAAATCTACAAAAAACTGCATTACTAGCGGTACAAGTAAACTACAGAAAAGACCACCAATAAATCCTTCAATTGTTTTGTTTGGACTTATAACTGGCCATAACTTATGTTTGCCCATTAAACGGCCAAAAATGTAAGCACCAGTATCTGTTAACCAAACTATTAAGAATGCATATAAAATGTAGTGTAATCCTTCTGAACGCGTTTCATAAAAGTACATAAAACCAATTCCGACATAGGCAACGCTCATTAAACAAAATGCTGCATCCATAAAACTAAATCTATTTTTTGATAAAACAGTATAACTGAGTACTATAAAACTCATTGCGACTAAACTTTTCAACTGTATGACTTGTACCCAATCTCCGGCATCCTGAGGAAGCATAATAATAATTAAACCGATTGCACTTATTATCCCGGGAATTGAAATAAATTTAATCATATTCATATTTAAAAGTTCTTTTAATGCAATTAATGCTAATAAATAAGCAAAAAGCATTAGTACTAATCCACCCTTTAAAAGGATAGGCAAGAAAATTAATAAAGCAATAATCGCTGTCAATGTTCTTACTTTCATACTTTACTCCTCACTCAATCCTCCAAAACGTCTTTGGCGTGATTGGTAAATTTTTAAACAATTTTTCAATTCGTCACCATCAAAGTCTGGCCATAATTTTTCATTAAATATGAATTCACTATATGAAATTTGCCAAATTAAAAAGTTGCTTATTCGTTGCTCACCAGAAGTTCTAATTAATAATTCTGGATCAGGATAATTCTTAGTCATCAAGTGTTGATTAATTAAATCTTCGTTAATATCACCACTACTCAATCCTTTATGTTGGATTTCATCTACAATCGTTTTAAAACTTTGAACGATTTCAGCACGCCCACCATAATTGATGGCAAAAATTAATCTTAATCCTGTATTATTTTTCGTTTTTTCTTTGGCATGATCAATAGCTTCGATTGTTGATGTCGGTAACCCTTTTTGAAAACCAATTGTTTCAACTTTAACATTCTTCTCTATCAATTCTGGTAGAAATGTTTTTAAAAAGTTAACTGGTAAATTCATAATATAGTTTACTTCACTTTCAGGTCTAGACCAATTTTCAGTGGAGAAAGCGTATAAGGTAAGATATTTAATACCGATATCACTAGCTTCTCGTGTGACCTTCTTGATTGTTTGCATACCTTCATAATGTCCTTTAATACGAGGCATTTTGCGTTGTTTAGCCCAACGGCCATTACCATCCATGATAATTGCAACATGTTCAGGTATATTATGTAAATCTAAATCATTAAATTGATTACTTTCACTCTTATTATTATTTCTAAGCTTTTTAAACATGGTCTTTCCTCCGAGCCTGATCATCTCTGTATTATTGTATAGGTTGTTTAAACAATCATCTACCATTTTATCATACTCATTTATAGCATTGAATAAGCAAATAAAAAAACTGTACCAAAGTCTTACTTGGTACAGTTTAGACTAGAATGAATATTGCATCATTTTGTCTTACATTAACACTGTATAAGTGCCATCTACAATAAGTTAATATGACTTTTAAGTTTGTCAGAAGATTATACTGACATAATGTCTTTTTCTTTGTCATCAACTAATTGATCAATTTCTTTAATTGAATTATCCGTTGCTTTTTGAACGTCGTCTGTTTGACTTCTTAAGTCATCTTCAGTAATGTCGCCGTTCTTTTCATCTTTTTTAAGTTGATCGTTAACATCACGACGAATGTTTCTAATTGAAACTTTGGCATCTTCACCAATTTTTTTAACATCTTTAACTAATTCTTTACGACGCTCTTCTGTTAAAGCAGGAACAGAAATACGAATAACTTCTCCGTCACTAGTTGGGTTAACACCAAGATTAGCCGCATTAATTGCTTTCTCGATATCAGCCACAGAAGATTTATCGTAAGGAGAAATAACAAGTAATCTTGCTTCTGGAACATTAATACTTGCTAATTGTTGTACTGGTGTTGGTGCACCATAATAATCAACATTTACACCATTTAATAAATTAGAATTCGCTCTACCTGCACTGATATTAGCTAATTCTTTAGATAAATTATCGATAGATTTTTGCATTCTTGCTCTAGTATCTTTAATAATGTCACTCATTTTTTACACCTCATATTATTTTGTAATTAATGTACCAATTTTCTCGCCCATTACAGCTCGTTTAATATTACCCTCTTCCATAATAGAGAACACATTTAATGGAATATTGTTATCCATACAGAATGAAGAAGCTGTTGAGTCCATAACTTGTAGACCTTCTTGAAGCATTTGAATATGTGTTAAATGTTCATATTTAACTGCATCTTTATCTACTTTAGGATCTGCAGAGTAAACACCATCAACATTATTTTTACCCATTAATATAACGTCTGCTTCTACTTCAGCCGCTCTTAGTGCCGCTGTTGTATCAGTAGAGAAATAAGGGTTACCAATACCTGCTGCAAAGATAACAACACGTTTTTTCTCTAAATGACGAATGGCACGACGACGAATGTAAGGTTCAGCAACTTGCTTCATTTCAATAGAAGTTAAAACACGCGTATCACATTCTAATTGTTCAAGGCTATCTTGTAGGGCAAGTGCATTCATAACAGTGGCTAACATTCCCATATAGTCAGCAGTACCGCGATCCATTCCTAAATCGCTTCCTGTTTTACCTCTCCAAATGTTACCGCCACCAACTATTACAGCAATTTCGCAATCCATTTTTGCTACTTCGGCTACTTGCTTAGCAACACTTTTAATAATCATTGGGTTAATGCCAAATCCTTTGTCACCTGCAAGTGCTTCACCACTAAGTTTTAAGACTACACGTTTATATTTAGAAGTTTGAGCCATTTTCTTATCCTCTCTATAGTAGAAATATGTAAAAGTATATAAGTAAAGAAGACACGGACGTCCTCTCTAAATTAAAAACTACTGCTTTTAATCTGAGAAAACCTTTCAGGTGTCTTCTTTCTTGTTAACAATATGACTTATTATTTCATTTGTCCTTTAACTTCATCAGCAAAGTTTTCTTCGCGTTTTTCCATACCTTCGCCTACTTCATATCTTACGAAGTCAACAAGTTTACCACCTTTAGATTTTAAGAAAGCTTCAACTGTTTCATCTGGGTTTTTAACGAAGTTTTGGTCAACAGCACAAATTTCTTGTAAATATTTACGTAAACGACCTTCAACCATTTTTTCAACGATGTTTTCTGGTTTACCTTCATTTAATGCTTGTTGTTTAAGTACTTCTCTTTCATGATTAATTTCATCTTCGCTTACTTGGTCAGATGAAACATATTTAGGGTTGATAGCAGCAATGTGCATAGCTACATCTTTAGCAGCTGCTTCATCAGTAGTACCTTCAATTACAGTTAACACACCGATACGTCCACCCATGTGTAAGTATGCACCGAATGCATCGTTATCTGATTTAGTTCTAACTGCAAAACGACGGATGCTTAATTTTTCACCGATTGTTGAAATAGCTTCTTTCATTTTTTCGTCAACAGTTTTACCGTCTTCGAATTTAGTTTCCATTAATGCTTCAACAGATTCTGCTTTAGTAGCAAGTACTTGGTTAGCAATTTCTTTTACTAAGTTTTGGAAACCTTCGTTACGAGCAACGAAGTCTGTTTCTGAGTTGATTTCAACGATAGCTGCTTCGTTACCATTGATTTCAACATGTACAAGACCTTCTGCTGCGATACGATCAGCTTTTTTAGCTGCTTTAGCAATACCTTTTTCACGTAAGTAATCGATAGCTTTGTCCATATCACCATCAGTTTCAGTTAGCGCTTTTTTACAGTCCATCATGCCAGCGCCAGTTTTTTCACGTAATTCTTTTACAAGTTTAGCTGAAATTGCCATTAATTATTCCTCCAGTATATATAATTCTGTTACAGATATATTTAAATTTTACCATTATTCCTAGTAAAATTTCCAATACTCTATACTATTAATTTATTTTTTAAAAAAAGGTGATAAGCATTAGTATCTTATCACCCATTTAAACTATAACTTAGTTTGATTCAACAGAAGTGTTTTCTTCAGTTGTTTCTGCTTTGTCAGATTCTTCTTTTTCATCTAAATTGATGTTTTGTTCTGCAGCTACTTCTTCGTTTGATACACCTTGTTGACCTTCTAAAACAGCGTCTGCCATTTTACCAGTTAATAATTTAACGGCACGGATAGCATCGTCGTTTGCTGGGATTACATAATCAATTTCATCTGGGTCACAGTTAGTGTCAACAATACCCACGATTGGAATATTTAATTTACGTGCTTCAGCAATTGCGTTGCGCTCTTTACGAGGATCAACTACGAATAATGCTTGAGGCATAGTTTTCATATCACGAATACCGCCTAAGAATTTAATTAAACGGTCGTATTCTTTTTTAAGTTCAACAACTTCTTTTTTAGGTAATACTTCGAATAAGCCGTCTTCTTCCATTTTTTCAATTTCAGAAATACGTTTGATTCGTTTTGAGATTGTTTTATAGTTAGTTAAGATTCCACCTAACCATCTTTGGTTAACGTAGAATTGACCAGCACGTTCTGCTTCAGCTTTAACTGAATCTTGTGCTTGTTTTTTAGTACCTACGAATAAGACTTTACCGCCATCTTCTGATACTTGTTTGATGAAGTTATATGCTTCTTCAACTTTTTTCACTGTTTTTTGTAAGTCAATGATATAAATACCATTTCTCTCAGTGAAGATATATTTTTTCATTTTTGGGTTCCAACGACGTGTTTGATGGCCGAAGTGAACACCAGCTTCTAACAATTGTTTCATTGATATAACTGCCATTATAAATTCCTCCTATTGGTTAATTACCTCCATAACAAACTCATATAAAGACAGTAATTAAATACTGCACCCTCTATATTTACATTTATTATGTGTGTATTGGCTTTATAGCCGAAAATAAATATATCATAATTCGACATTGATTGCAATGCCTTTCGTCTAATAAATGATTGATTAAATCAAACATCATCTAGTGTCATTTATTATTTATTTTTCATCGATAAAGTGTTACTAAAAATCATTATCCCTTATTTACAAAAAATTAAGGTTTAGGCATCCCAATGGTAGCACCTAAACCTTAATAAATTTATTTATTACGTTCTAATTCATCTAAGAATTTTTCTTTTTTGACTTTGATAAATGTACCTTTCATACCTAGTGAACGTGACTCAATCACACCAGCGCTTTCTAGTTTACGTAGTGCATTTACAATTACTGAACGTGTAATACCGACTCTATCAGCAACTTTAGAAGCAATTAATAACCCTTCATTACCACCTAATTCATCAAAGATATGTTCGATGGCTTCTTTTTCTGAATAAGATAATGAATTAATGGCCATTGTGATTGAAGCTTTATCTCGTGCTTCTTTTTCAACTTCATTGTGCTTTTCACGTAAAATTTCCATACCAATGACAGTTGCAGCATATTCGCCTAAAACTAAATCATTTTCATTGAAATCATCTTGAACTCTTCCTAAAACTAACGTACCTAATCTTTCTCCTCCACCTAAAATAGGGAATATTGTTGTTCTACTATTTACAAACACTTCTCTATTTTCTGGTGGGAATACCGTTAAAACATTATCAATATCAATATTAGATTGTGTTTCTTTAACATCCATTAATTGATCAGTATATTCTGCAGGGATATGTCTATCTTCAAGCATGTGAATGATTCGATCACTCTTCAGTAATTCATTTAAGCTCGACCCTAAAATTTTACCTCTTCTCGACACAATAAATACATTAGTTACTGTAACGCTACTAATCGTTTGGGCAACGTCCTTAAAATCTACTGCGATGCCTTTGTGTTTCTGTAATAACGTGTTTAACTCTCTTGTTTTAGATAATAAGCTCATAATTTTTCTCCTTCTTTTTATTTTTATAGAATAAATGCACTTAAATCTTTATTTGTTGAGATTGATTTTAATTTATCATCAACATATTGTGGCGTAATATCAACAACAGCATGTGGCATATTCGGTGCTTCGAATGATAAATCTTCTAACATTTTTTCTAAACTTGTTTTAGATAATAAGCTCATAATTTTTCTCCTTCTTTTTATTTTTATAGAATAAATGCACTTAAATCTTTATTTGTTGAGATTGATTTTAATTTATCATCAACATATTGTGGCGTAATATCAACAACAGCATGTGGCATATTCGGTGCTTCGAATGATAAATCTTCTAACATTTTTTCTAAAATTGTGTGTAATCGACGCGCACCAATATTATCAGTATCTTGATTGACTTGATATGCAATTTCAGCTAATCGTGTAATTGCTTCATCTGAGAAGTTAACTGTTACTTCTTCTGTTTGAAGTAACGCTTCATATTGTTTTACTAGTGATAATTTAGGTTCCTTAAGAATTCTAACGAAATCTTCTACTGATAAACTATCAAGTTCGACTCTAATTGGGAATCGTCCTTGAAGCTCTGGAATTAAATCACTAGGTTTAGACACGTGGAATGCACCAGCGCCAATAAATAGCATATGTTCAGTATTTACAGTACCATATTTAGTTTGAATCATGCTACCTTCAAGAATTGGTAAGATATCACGTTGAACACCTTGTCTTGAAACATCTTGACCACTATTTTGATTATTTGTAGCCACTTTATCGATTTCATCGATAAAGATAATTCCCATTTGTTCAGCTAACTCTAATGCTTCTTGATTTGCTGTTTCTTGATCGATGAGTTCATCTGCAAAGTCATCTGCAAGTATTTTACGTGCCGTCTTAACTGGAACTTCACGTTCAACTTTCTTTTTAGGCATAAGTTGATTCATCATATCTTGCATTTGTTGGTTTTGATTTGTACCTAACATTCCTAAAGCACCTGGATCTTGTTCAACTTTGATACGCACTTTTTCTTCTTCAAGTTTGCCCTCTTCAAGTTGTTTTTTGATTTCTGAACGTTTAGTTTTAATTTCCTCTGTTGGTGGCTCTTCCTCTTCTTCATTATTTTGATTAAAATTCGGAATTGCTCCACCGAATAAAGATTCTAATGGATTATTACCTTGAGATGCTTTTTTCTTCATGCTAGGAACGAGTAATTTTACTAATTTATCGTTAGCTTTTTGCGTTGCTTCATCTTTGACCATTTCTTTCTTTTCATCTTTAACTAATCGCACTGACACATCAACTAAATCTCTGACCATACTCTCTACGTCACGACCTACATAACCAACCTCTGTAAATTTAGTTGCTTCAACTTTAATAAACGGTGCACCTACAATTTTGGCCATTCTACGTGCTATTTCTGTTTTACCTACACCTGTTGGTCCAATCATTAAAATATTCTTGGGTGCTATTTCTTGTTTAGATTCTTCATCTAATAAGCTTCTTCTGTATCTATTACGTAAGGCAATGGCTACTTTCCTTTTCGCATCATCTTGTCCTACGATATATTCGTTTAATTTAGATACAATATCTTTCGGTGTTAATTTTATACCATTTGTATCCATATATGGATGACCTCCAATTTCTTACTTTCTGAAATTAATGCTATTTATACTTACTACAAATCAATTTGCTCGATTGATTATAGATTTTTATAATGTTTCAACTATAATATTATCATTGGTGAACACACAAATGTCAGATGCCACCTTCAAACTTTCATAAGCCATTTCTTCTGCTGACATTTGTCCTGCGTGTCGTTTTAGTGCTCGACCTGCACTTAATGCATAATTTCCGCCTGAACCTATCGCTATTAAATCATCATCGGGGGCAATCACTTCTCCTGTCCCGCTAACAACTAATATGGCATCTTTGTCCATTACTATTAACATTGCTTCTAACTGACGCAGTTGTTTATCTCCACGCCACTCTTGTGCAAGTTCAACGGCTGCTCTTTCAAGATTACCACTAAATTGTTGAAGTTTTGTTTCGAACTTTTCAAAAAGTGTAAACGCATCAGCAACACTACCTGCAAAACCTGCTAGTACCTTTCCATCGTATAAGCGTCTCACTTTTCTTGCTGTTTGTTTCATTATTACTTGTTGTCCTAATGTGACTTGTCCGTCTCCGGCCATTGCTGCGCCACCATTATGTCTTACAGCATATATCGTAGTTGCATGTAATGAGTTATCCATCATTCATTCTCCTTTTTTGCTCGAGGATGTGCATTAAGATAAACTTTTCTTAATTGTTGATTAGATACGTGTGTATATTTCCCAGTGGTTGATAAATTAACATGACCTAGTAGAGATTGCACTGTTCTCAAATCAGCTCCTTGGTTTAACAAGTGTGTTGCGAAGGTATGTCGTAATTTATGGGGGTGAATATTCGTTACACCAGACGTACGTTTTACTACATCATTAAGTACGTATCTAACTCCTCTTTCTGTTATTGGTTGACCTTGCATATTAACGATTAAATAGTCATGATCAACATGTTTTAAAGGTTTAAATTCCTTTAAATACCGTTCTATACTTTGCTTACAAAATTCTCCAAAAGGAATAAATCTTTCTTTATTACCTTTACCTAATACTTTAACTCCAGGTAACTTCATATCTAAATCTTGTGTTTTGATATGCACCAATTCAGAAACACGAATACCTGTTGCATATAATAGTTCAAGTATTACTTTATCTCGCATACCCTTTTTACTATCAGTATCTACCGTTTTAAATAAAGCTTCCATTTCTTCTTCATAAAAAAATTGTGGTAAGTACTGTTCTTTCTTTGGGTGTACAAGTTGAACAAATGGATTAACAACGGACTCATCCTGTGTCATCCAATATTCATAAAAAGTTCGTAACGTAGAAATTTTACGTGAAACTGTAGTTCTTTTCAAATTTTTCGAATATAAAAAACTTAAATAATTTCTTGCATCTTTATATTCAAAGTCATTTAAATCTAAAGATTCCTGATATAAAAAATCATTAAATTGCACAATGTCATCATGATAAGACTTGAGTGTGTGATCAGAAAAATGTCGTTCTACTTTTAACATATAGAGAAACGCTTTTTGAATATCATTCAATAAATTTCGCCTCCATCATATAGAATTGTAGCATATCCGTGGTAGGGCTTACAGTGATTTGATATTCAATTCAAAATCTTTCGAGAATTGTAACATATACCGTCAGCAATCATAACCAACAAAAAACTAGATAGCATAAGCCACCTAGTTTATGTTCTTAAAAATTATAAAGTTTTTTTATAATTTTCAAGATATTCTAATGCACGATTTGCTTGTGTTTCATATCTTTCTTTTTTATCTTTAATTCTCTTTTCTAATGATGGTAATAAACCAAAGTTGGCATTCATTGGTTGGAAGTTCTTTTCATTTTTAGCGTGTGAAATATAGTAGGCCATGCTACCAATCATTGTTTCCCTAGGGAAAATAACCTCACCTTTATCTAGTAATTTATGTGCTAAGTTAATCCCTGAAACTAATCCGCTTGCTGCACTTTCAACGTAACCTTCCACACCTGTCATTTGTCCTGCAAAGTAAATATTTTCATGACCAATTAATTCATACTTTTCGTTTAAGACATCTGGTGAATTAATAAATGTATTTCTGTGCATCACACCATATCGTACGATATCTACATTTTCTAATCCTGGTATTAATTTGATAACTTCTTTTTGAGCACCCCATTTTAAATGTGTTTGGAAACCAACAATATTATATAACGTGCCTGCTGCATCATCTTGTCTTAATTGAACAACTGCAAATGGTCGTTTACCAGTTTTAGGATCTTCTAATCCAACTGGTTTCATTGGCCCAAATAGTAATGTTTTTCTACCACGTTCTGCCATTACTTCAAACGGCATACAACCTTCAAAGTATTTTTCTTTTTCAAATTCATTAACGGGAGCGACTTCTGCTTCTAATACGGCATTATAAAAACGGTCAAACTCTTCTTCGGTCATCGGACAATTTAAATATGCTGCTTCTCCTTTATCATATCTAGATTTTAAATAAACTTTATCCATATCAATTGAATCTTTTTCGATAATAGGTGCTGCAGCATCATAGAAGTACAATTGATCTTTTCCTGTAATATCCACGATTTCTTGTGCTAAGTTTTCTGTAGTAAGTGGTCCTGTCGCTATGATTGTATATCCTTCAGGAATACTGTGTACTTCTTGATTTAAAACTGTCACATTGGGATGATTTCTAAGTGTGTCTGTGATATAGCCAGCAAAATCATGTCTATCAACTGCAAGGGCCCCTCCTGCCGGTACTCTGGCTTTATCTGCAGCTTTTATAATTAAAGAATCTAAGCGTCGCATTTCTTCTTTTAATACACCTACAGCATTTGTAAGTGCATTACCTCTTAATGAGTTTGAACATACTAACTCTGCAAATTTATCTGTATGATGCGCAGGTGTTTGTTTAACTGGGCGCATTTCTATTAAATTAACTTTAATTCCTCTTTCTGCTAATTGATATGCAGCTTCGGAACCAGCTAAACCTGCACCAACTACATTGACTGTTTGTGTCATGCTTATGCCTCCTGTAGAATTCGTTTGGTTATATTTTAACGATTTATGATCTTTATTCAAACTATAAAAATAGCTCGCACAACTTGATTGTGTAGCTATTTTTATATAAGTCATATCTATTTTTGTACTTCTTCTTTGTAATCACAATTTGAACAAGTCACTTGGCTACTTCGACCTTTTTTCTTATCAACTAGGTAATGATTACATTTTGGACAATCTCTGCCTACCGGTTTATCCCATGAGATGAAATCACATTCTGGATAATTAGAACAACCATAAAAAATTCTATTTTTCTTAGATTTACGTTCAACTACTTCTCCATCTTTACACGTAGGGCACTTAACACCGATAGTCTTAACAATTGCTTTTGTATTTCGACAATCTGGGAAATTGGAACATGCCATGAATTTTCCGTATCTTCCCATTTTAATAACCATTGGAGAGCCACAAACTTCACAGTCTTCTCCAGCAGGTTCATCTTTTATCTCAATTTTTTCCATTTCCTCTTCAGCACGTTCAACATCTTGTTTGAAACTATTGTAGAAGTCACCAACAACTTTTCTCCAATTCATGTCACCTTCTGCAATTTTATCAAGTAATGTTTCCATATTAACTGTAAATTCGACATCGATAATTTCTGGGAAGTATTCTTTCACTTGTTCATAAACGATTTCACCTAATTCTGTTGGCATGAAACGTTTACTTTCAAGTTTAACGTAGTTACGCTTTTGAATTGTATCTATCGTTGGTGCATACGTAGAAGGTCGTCCAATCTTCAATTCTTCTAATGTTTTAACTAACCGTGCTTCGGTATATCTTGGTGGTGGTTGTGTAAAATGTTGTGCAGGTTCAATTTGTGTAGCAGTGACTTTATCACCTTGTTCTAATTTAGGTAATTTATTTTCTTTATCACTGTCTTTATCATCTTTAGTTTCAATATATAATGTCATGAAACCTTTAAATTTTATTGTCTGACCATTCGCTCTGAATTTAATATCATCCTGAGTGACATCTAAAGCAATAGTATCTAAAATTGCTGGAGCCATTTGACTAGCTACGAAACGTTCCCATATCAATTTATATAATCGATGTTGGTCACGTGTTAAGAACGGTTTCATTTCTTCTGGTGTTCTTAGTGTGCTTGTAGGTCTTATAGCTTCATGGGCATCTTGATCCCCTTGTTTACCAGATGCTTTCCTATTAGATACATATTCATTGCCATACTTGTCAATGATATAATTTTTAGCTTCTGATTTAGCTTGATCTGAGATACGAGTTGAATCAGTACGCATATAGGTAATTAAACCAACTGTTCCTTGTCGTTTCAAATCAATACCTTCATATAGTTGTTGTGCAATCATCATTGTTTTACGTGCTTTAAAATTCAGTTTACGTGCCGCCTCTTGTTGAAGTGTAGACGTTGTAAATGGATTAGCTGGATTACGTGTTTTTTCTTTTTTATTAACATTTGTTATTTCAAACTCGTCTCCATCTAACGCTGCAGTAATTTTTTCAACGTCTTCTTTTTTATTTAATTTATATTGTTTGTTTTTATAATGAAGGAATTTGGCTGTAAATTTAGACTTTTTATATCTAAACTCACCTTCAATTGTCCAATATTCTTCTGGTTTAAAGTTTCTTATTTCATTTTCTCTATCAATTACGAGTTTCAATGCTACAGATTGTACACGTCCAGCTGATAAACCTTTTTTAACCTTCTTCCATAAGACTGGAGAAATATTATAACCCACTAATCTATCAAGTATACGACGTGCTTGTTGCGCATCTACTAAATCCATTTCAATACCTCTAGGGTGTTTGAAACTATCCTTTACTGCATCTTTAGTTATTTCATTAAATACTACTCTGTTTTCTTTTGAATCTTCTAATTCTAAAATTTTTGATAAATGCCAAGCAATCGCTTCACCTTCGCGGTCAGGGTCACTAGCTAGAAAAACTTTTTTAGCTTTCTTAGCATGCTTTTTCAATTCTTTAACGACAGGACCTTTACCACGTATTGTTATATATTTGGGTTCATAGTTATCTTCAGTGTCCACGCCCATTTGACTTCTAGGTAAATCACGAACGTGTCCCATTGAAGCAATAACTTTATATCTTTTTCCTAAATACTTTTCAATGGTTTTAGCTTTTGCAGGCGACTCAACTATGACTAAATTATCTACCAAAGTGATTTCCCCCTTGCTAATCTAATTACTAAAGATAAATGATAAACGTTTAATTTTGTTTTTGTCAATGTTTTAATATTTTATCAAGCATTTTGTTTTATCTTTTATTTAATTTCCCAATCATTTCTTTAATGATTTTAATCCATTTTCATTATGTCTAATTGTCTCATACAAACTATTTTATCAATTTAAATAGTCTTGTAAAATATCTTCTTCACTAACGACTATAGTAGCCCCTTCTTGGTGTAATAATAAATTGCCTTTTGTTTTGGAATCAAATAATTTACCTGGTAAAACATACACGTTTCTATTTTGTTCTAATGCACAATCAATTGTAATTCTGCTACCACTTCTTTCGTTTGCCTCAGTTAGTAATACACCTTTTGACAAACCACTAATAATCCTATTTCTTTCTGGAAACTTATATTTAGCAATTGGCGAAAAAGGTGGATATTCAGAAATGACTAACCCCTCTTTTTCAATCCGATTTCTTAATGAAACCGAGGATCTAGGATAATAATAATGGTGTCCAAAACCTAGTACTGCAATGGTTGGTAAATGATTTTTCAATGCTTGTATGTGTGCTTCACTATCAGCGCCTTCTGCTAGTCCAGAAATGATTGTAATATTTTTATCTTTAAATGAAGGAAAAAGAAAATGAAGCGTTTCTTGAGTATAATGTGTACATTTCCTAGACCCAACTATGGCTAGAGTTTGACTACTTAAAAATAGCTTTTCATCTCCTTTATAAAATAGAACAAATGGATAATCATAGATTTCTTTTAATAAATGTGGATAACCTTGGTCGAAACAAGTGATATATTTTACATGTAATTGTCGAAGAATTTTCATAATTTCTTGTATATTTATTTGTTTATATTTATGAAATTTAGAAAGAAACATAGGATGATGATGTGTTATCCAGCGTAATAATGACGTTTCTTGTTCTTTAGGAGTCATTTGGAAAATATGTGGGTAGTACCGATAGAATTGATGGATTTGAGAGGTTGTAAATTGCGACCAGTATAATTTAAGTAAAAAGTATTCGTTCAAGTTCATTACTCCTTTAACTTAATTATACAAAGAAATAACTCATTAAAATATTACAGTTGAAAAACATCTTAGCACTAATTGTAACGTACTTTTAAGAAGTAAAACTATCAACTCTTTATACAACTGAAATGACATATGAACAAATAATCGTAATAATATAATGCTCACAAAAAAGCTTAGACACTTTTAGAAGTGTCTAAGCTCATAACAAACATTATTCATACTGATTATTTTACAGTTAATAATTCTTCGTAAATACCAGCTTTTTTAGCTGCTTCGATTAATGTTGTACCAATTTCAGAAGGTGTGTTAGCTGTTTCTACACCACAACTATTTAAAGTTTTAATTTTTTCTGATGCAGTACCTTTACCACCAGAAATAATGGCACCAGCATGGCCCATACGTTTTCCTGGAGGTGCTGTTTGACCACCAATGAATCCTACAACTGGTTTAGTCATGTTGGCTTTAATCCATTCAGCTGCTTCTTCTTCAGCTGTACCACCGATTTCACCAATCATAACAACCGCTTTAGTTTCAGGGTCTTCATTGAATGCTTTTAATACATCGATGAAGTTAGTACCGTTAACTGGGTCACCGCCGATACCTACAGCAGTTGTTTGACCAATACCTTCTTCAGTTAATTGGTGAACTGCTTCATATGTTAATGTACCTGAACGAGATACAACACCTACGTGACCTTTTTTATGAATATAACCTGGCATAATACCAATTTTACATTCATCTGCTGTAATAACACCTGGGCAGTTTGGTCCTACTAAACGTGTTTTTCTACCTTGTAAATAACGTTTAACTTTAACCATATCTACAACAGGAATATGCTCAGTAATACAAATAACCATGTCTAATTCTGCATCAGCTGCTTCTAAAATTGAGTCTGCAGCAAATGGCGCAGGCACATAAACTACTGATACATTAGCACCAGTTTCTTGTTTTGCTTCTTCTACAGTATTGTATACTGGAACACCTTCTACTACTTGTCCACCTTTACCAGGTGTTACCCCTGCGACAATTTGTGTTCCATAATCTAACATTTGTTTTGTATGGAAAAGGGCAGTAGACCCTGTAATACCTTGTACAATTACTTTAGTATTTTTATCTATAAATACACTCATCTTAGTGTTCCCATCCTTTCCTTATGATTCTTTCACAAGTTTAACAATTTTTTGAGCACCTTCAGCCATAGTAGATGCTGGTTCAATCGCTAAACCTGAATCATTTAAGATTTCTTTACCGCGTTCTACGTTTGTACCTTCTAAACGTACTACAAGTGGTAAAGTTAACTCTACTTCTTTAACTGCTGCAACGATACCTTCAGCAATGACGTCACATTTCATGATTCCACCAAAGATATTTACAAAGATACCTTTAACATGTTCATCACCTAAGATGATTTTGAATGCTTCAGTAACTTTTTCTTTAGTAGCACCGCCACCAACGTCTAAGAAGTTAGCCGGATTTCCACCAAAATGATTGATTGTATCCATTGTAGCCATGGCTAAACCTGCACCATTAACCATACAACCAATATCTCCATCTAAAGCGATATATGATAAATCATATTTAGACGCTTCAATTTCTTTTGGATCTTCTTCTTCTAAGTCTCTTAATTCCATAATATCTTTATGTCTGAATAAAGCATTATCATCGAAATTAAGTTTAGCATCTAATGCTAAAACATCACCATCACCAGTAGTTACTAGTGGGTTAATTTCAACGATTGAACAATCTTTTTCAATAAATACATTGTAAAGTGAAATTAAGAATTTCGCTGCTTTATTAATTGATTCTTTAGGAATATTAATATTGAAAGCAATTCTACGTGCTTGGTAAGGTGATAATCCTACAACTGGATCAATTGTTTCTTTAAAGATTTTTTCAGGTGTTTTAGCAGCTACTTCTTCAATTTCAGTACCGCCTTCTTCTGAAGCCATTAAAGTCACTTTATCAGTAGCACGATCAATTACAAAACCTACATAATATTCTTTTTGAATATCGCAACCTTGTTCGATATACAAGCGTTTAACTTCTTTACCTTCAGGTCCTGTTTGATGTGTAACTAATTGTTTACCTAATAATTCATTAGCGTAAGTTTCAACTTCAGATAGTGATTTAGCAATTTTAACACCGCCTGCTTTACCTCTACCCCCAGCGTGTATTTGTGCTTTAACCACATATACATCTGAATCTAATTCTTTCGCTTTTTCCACCGCTTCTTCAGCAGTAAATGCTACTCGTCCTTCTGGAACGGCAACGCCCATTGAACGAAATATTTCTTTACCTTGATACTCGTGGATATTCATCTTCCATCCTCCTGTT